>ULTX01052433.1_pt1 | contig 141497 bp, 102 predicted proteins | sample 1958041 | NCBI WGS metagenome assembly ULTX01 (sample SAMEA4835747, study PRJEB28245) | human gut metagenome | biome: gut microbiome; material: fecal sample | place: Denmark | collected 2008
GGAGAAATATTGATTAAAATAGTATAGTTTAATAGTGTCGGATGTCATATTTGATTGCAAGGGGGAGAATAAAGTGCAAAAATCCATTTTTAACAGAATTACATCGGTTTTCTTGTTATTATTGGTTCTATGTTGTTTTGTTGCGTGTTCAAAGACAGATCAAGTTTTATTTGCAGGGAACAAATATGTGTATATGGGTGAGCCGCTTAAAATTTGCGACGGAGTTGTGATAGAAGACGCATATTTAAGTTTTACCGAGATTTCAGAAAAAGAGTATAATCAAGCCGAGAATAAGAACAATTTATTGAGAAACAGACGAAACAATGCGTGTTTTCGCATCGATTTAATGTTTAAATTCGATGGGTATGACGAAGTACATCCGACGTGTTCCCCTGTCGGAAACCATCCCGATATGGCAGATTATTATTTTATGAGTATGTCATTTGAATTGGATGGAAAAGAAATAAAGCTTAATTACGAATGGTGGCGGTTTATACGGAATTATGATACATCCGATAGATGCGCTATAAAGATAGTAATAAGCGTAAATGCGATGCCATTTGATAGCAGCGAAGAAAATAATGAGAGAATCGTTTATATAGAACTTGTTTCAGTGAATATAAATGGTGAACCGAGATAGTGATAAATAAACAATGTGAAATAAGAAAATAAAATAAATAGCACAAATACAATAGTTGATGGCAAATACAAGCTTATTCGAAAGCGGATATTTATTCGGCTAACATAGCGTTCGCGCATCTGTAAAATAAGTTGGGAAAAGGACTTGCAACGCAAGTCATTTTTTATAAACATTTTTACGGAAATAATCATAAAACGGTGTTTTATCCGTGCGATTTGCATAGATAAAACACCGTTTTTGAGTGTTTGAGCAATTTTATCCGATCAAAATCGAGTTGTTTGAAATCGTAAATCTCGTTTCCAAGAACGCCTTTGCACATTCTTGCATTTTTGCAATATCGGCATACGCAACCGTTTCGATGCCCGAATGCATTGCAAGTTGCGCAAGACCTATATCGCACGCTCTCATGCCGAGATTTGCGCTTGCCATAAGTCCCAGGGTGCCGCCGCAACGAAGGTCTGAATTGTTGTAATAATCTTGTCTTTCGACGCCTGCTTTGTCGAGTATGGTTTTTAGCATTGCGGAAGACTCGCCGTCGGTGGAGTAGTTGACATGATGTTTTATCACTATGCCCTTGCCCATGTACACGCGCTCTTTGATATCCATTTTTTCGGGGAAGGAGGGGTGAAGGGCGTGCGCGTTGTCAACGGAAAGTATAAAGCCGTTTTCGCATGCGGACACAAAATCGTCTTTGGTTTTGCCGAGTCCGCTCGTGATTTTTTCAAGCACGGTTTGCAGAAGAGAAGAATTTGCGCCTTGCTTTGTAAGGCTGCCGATTTCCTCGTTGTCGAAGCATGCGCAGATTGCGACGTTTTGCGGTTTGCAAGACACGAGAGCCGCCAATGTCGAGTATGCGCTTGTGAGATTGTCTATTCTCGGAGAGCAAAGATATTCTCCGTTTGCGCCGCTTCTGAAAGGCGACGTCGCAGGCACGACGTAGAGGTCCGCATCGACGATTTCGTCCTCGGTGAGAGTCGAGTAAAAATCTTCGACGTTGCCGATAAGCGGCAACATGTCCTTTTGTACGCTCACCGAAAACGATGAATTTACGGTGGGGTTGTGGTGTATCGCAAGAGAAGGAATATTGACGTTGTAGTTGCTTTCGATGGTTCTGCTCACAAGCATATCGCCGTGTTTTTCAAGCACTCTGCCCGCAATTTTCAAAGGTGCGTCGAGCATTGAATAGAGGATAAGTCCGCCGTACGTTTCGACGTTGAGGCGCGCACCCTCGGGAGAGGGAATGACCTCTTTGCCTTTGATATGCAAACAAGGCGAATCGGTGTGGCTTGCGGCAATGTTGAAAGCAAAATTTTCGCCAACGACAAACGCAATGACGGAGGTGCCGTTTTTGACCACGTAATACTTGCCTCCGACTTCAAGTTTCCACTTTTTTGCAAGGTCGAGTTTTTCAAAACCGTGTTTTTCGAGAATGTATTCGCTGTGCTTTACGGCGTGGTATGCCGTGTAGGATTTGTCCAAAAAGTTGATGACGTCCATAAAATCGTCCTTATTATCGTTTTTTTATATGATAATCCCAAACCGTAATATTTGCAAGCGTTGCAAAAACTTATAATTCGCCAAAGAAAATGTTGTATGTTTCGCTATTGAAATGCAGCGATTTTTGATGTAAGATATGGATATAAAAGACATCGGAGGGGGAATATGTTACCGTATTTTTTGCTTGTCGCCGGCATCGTGATGCTCGTGCTTTTCTTGATTGCGAGGGATAAAAAGTCCTCCGTGCTTGCAATTATTTTCAAAACCGCAACGTCGCTTTTCTTTATCGCAACCGGACTTGCCGCCGTGGTTGAAAACGGTGTTGTCGGCGGATTTGAATCCAAACTGCTTCCGAGCGCACTTGTCGTTATGGGGCTTGTGCTCGGCATGGTGGGTGATATAACCCTCGATTTCAAAATCTACTTCAAAGGACTGGAAGGCAAGTACGACGGCGTTGAAAAAGACCGCGATTCCATGATGTATTTCGGCATGCTTGCTTTCGGCATCGGACACGTGCTTTATATCACGTCCATGGCAATCCGCTTCCCAGGCTACGAAATGAATCTGCTTTGGTCGGCACTCGGCTCGGCGGCAATCGTCGGCGTAATGTTTCTCGTGTGCATTTGCGTGATGAAAATGCAGTTTGGCAAATTTCTTATCCCAAGCATAGCGTATGCATTTTTGCTTTGCTGGTTCGTGGTGCTCAGCGCAACGTACGTCAAGCCCGCGCAAGGTTCGGCATCGGCAGGTATATTGCTTGCAGGCGCGATACTTTTCGTGCTCTCGGATATGGTGCTTTCGATGACGTATTTTTCAAAACCCGCCGACTATGAGCGCAAAGGTATGCTCAATCCCGAATCGCGTCTTATGATAATCGTCAATCACGTGACCTATTATCTTGCGCAATTCCTCATTGCGCTTTCGCTTTTGTTTATCTAAAAAACGAATCCGATTTCCGCAATTTAAAATCGGCATGCGCCTTAAAACGCATACCGATTTTTTAATATTCGCATAAATATCAGAGCATAAGAATTGTAGAAACTGCTCGTTTGGACTAAACTGTATTATGCATAAAAAAATATAAAATTTTGTATATATTGCGAGATAATAAGCAAAATCGCATTTTTGCAATGCAAAGGTCGGTGTTGTGTGTATTGAATCGATTGGCGCGAAACAGTTGTTTAATTATTTCAAAAATACGGGTTTAACTTTTCAAAATTGACACATAAACCCCGCATATTTGCAAAAACAAGGACATTATTGGAAAACAAATATGTGTTGCGGCGTTGCCCGAGGTATATATTTTATGAGAATCCGATTGTAATTTCATTTGATTTTTAAAGTATACATTTTTCTTAAAAATGCATAAAAATACAAAATAATTATTAAAAAACAAATTGTGCAAAATATCGCTTGACAATATATTAAACATATTTTAAAATCAGTATCAGTAAAGTATTCAAAAAATATTGCGTACGCCGCACGCGCATACGCAAAGACGGCGTATTTGCTTAAATGCAATAGCGCAAAGAGGATGTATGAAGAAAAAATTGTTGATCGTGTTGTTGGTTCTTGGTTTGGTTGCATGTCTGTTGGTGGCGTGCAATTCTTCAACTAATTACGACGGCATGACTAAAATTACGTATGAGTTGGAAGGCGGAGAGTATAAGAATTGCGATTTGCCTTTTTATCAATACTACGATTTTAAAGACGGCACGACAAATCTGATTCGCGATCCGTTGGTGCTTTCGCGCAAAGACGTGAAGAGGGACGGCTACACTTTTCTCGGCTGGTTTAAAACGAGAACGGAAAATGACGGCAAGGTTACTTATTCGGATTTGTGGGATTTCGCGACTGACAAAGTCGGCACGGACGGCGTAACGCTTTACGCAGGATGGAAGAGAAACGTGGTTTATTTGTACAATGTCTGCTTTGTGGACGAAGACGGACAAACGCAAATCTTGAACACCTATGAGGTCTCCGAGGGCGACGAATTTGACGATTACGAATATTATGCAAACAAACGCGACGGATACACGGCGTTGGTGTTTGCCGACGACGAAACGGGACTTGTGGACGAGGGATATTATCTCGATCCGGATTGTACTACGGCGGTCAAAGGATTCAAACATCCGGGCGGAGAAGAGGACAACGCGGTCAACGTTTACGTAAAGTACATAGAAGGCGAATTCGAGCTTGTGCGCACCGCCAACGATCTTATCGGTGCGAAATCTTCCAATATTTATTTGATGAACGACATCGATATGGGAGGCAAAACACTTTCGTTTGAATCGTACAAAGGTATTTTCGAAGGCAACGATCACGTCGTTTCGAACTTCGTCGTTCCGTACAATGCAGGCAAGGATGATTTGAAGGGCGACTATGAAGTTCATGCAAGTTTGTTCGGACAACTTGAAGATGCAACGATTCGCAATATTACCTTTGCAAATGCAAAATTGACGATAGAAGCAGGTATTTCCACCATAAAGAAAATTTATTTCGCACCGCTCTGCATGAGCGCTACGAACTCAACGGTCGAAAACGTATCGATAGAGCTTTCTTACAAGATCGTAAGTTGGCCGAAGAGAAACGACGGAACGACTTTCGATGCCGTAAACGATTTTGAAATATTTGCAGACGGATACAAAACATCGGACAACTCAACTATAAACGTCAAAGTTGCTTTGTCTGAAGAAAAATAAAAAATAAAACAAATTTCATCGGTTTAAGGAGATAGAAATGAGATCAGGAAAATTCAAATCGATAACCAATTTCGTTTTGATTGTCGCAATTATCGCACTTTGCGTGTCATTGTTTGCCGCATGCAACAAAGACAAAGAAAAAGCGTATGACAACGAAAACGATCCTCTCGTATTTTCGACTCAAGCGGTCGACAAGGTTTTCAATCCGTTTTTTGCAACGACGGGTCCGGACAACAGCGTTGTCGGTATGACGCAGTTGTCTATGCTTACCAACGATAAGGACGGTAATTATGCATACGGCGACGGCGAAGCGGTCATAACCAAGGACTTGCAAATCAGCACCGCCGGCAACGAAGACACAGGTACGACCACATATTATTTCGTGCTCAAAAATAATATTCGTTTTTCAAACGGCTCGTATCTGACGATCAAGGATGTACTCTTCAACTACTACGTATTCCTCGATCCCGCCTACACCGGTTCCAGCACGATTTATTCGACGGACATCGTGGGACTGAAAGCATATCGTACGCAAACTCAAAACGAGCAAGAGCAAGAATCGTTCAACAAACAATTCAAAATTGTAGCCGACGGAAGAATTAAGGCTCTCAAAGGCGCATGCGAAACTATCGTTGACGAACATGAGGAAGCTGCCGACGGCATCGAAGTCATGAGGGATTATCTTGCGCAATACGCTGAAAGCAATCCCGAAAGCTCGAAAGTTTTGGTTGATTTCAACAAAGCACTCGAATTGTTTAAAGAAGAACTTGCATCCGACTATTCCAATAGTGTGGACACATACAAAGACATCACTTTCAAGGACGAGAGCGGCAAACTCTACAAAAACTTGCTCACCACCGATCAAGAAGCGTTTTTGTATAACGAAGGTATCATCTCGTGGAGTAAGAAAGACGGCAAATTGAGCGCAACGTTCACCAATGATCTGAACGAAATCAAAGCATGGTCCGAGCCTCAAGCCGGCGAAACCGCAGAACAAGTTAAAGAAAGAGCAAAACAAAGAGCAATCGATATCGTTTTCGATACCAAAATGCCCAAAGACATCGACGAAGTCGTAACGTATTGGGCAACGGCATCGAACCTTTCCGAGTTCCTTGAAAAAGAAGCCATGGAAGAATTTGCTCAAAATCTCGGCGGTAAGACGGTCAAGAATATCTCCGGTATTAAATTTGCGAATCGCACTCAATCCGTCACGGTAAACGGCAAAGAATATAAGCCTGTGGAATACGACGAGAACGGAAACGTCAAGAGCGAATGCAACGAAGTGCTTTCCATCACCATCAACGGAGTAGACCCCAAGGCTATTTGGAACTTTGCAATCGGCGTTGCCCCGATGTACTACTATTCAACCACAAACTGGAACGGTAAAAACTACATCGACAGTTTTGATTATGAAGAGAATTTCGGCGTCGAGTATATGTCGCAATCGTTTATGAACGAAGTCATTAAGGGGGCAGATAAAGTGGGTGTTCCCGTCGGCGCAGGCGCATATGCCGCAAGCAAGTCAAGCGGCGGTATCGATGGCATCGCTTCGGGAGATTTCTATGATAAAGGCGTCATCTATTTTGAGAGAAACCCGTATTTCTGCATGGGCCCCGCAAAAATCAAGAAAGTGCGTTATCAAGTGGTTTCCACAAACCAAATCACCAACACGCTTTACAACGGCGAAGTGGACTTTGCAGAACCAAACGCAAAACCCGAAACGATTGAAGAAATCAGTCAACACGCAGGATTCAAGAGCAAATCCGTTCAAACTCTCGGCTACGGTTATATCGGTATAAACGCAGGAAAAGTCCCGTCCATAAAGGTCAGACAAGCAATCATGCACGCGATCAATACGAAAGAGTGCGTAGATTACTACAAATCCACGGCATCTCCGATTTATCGTTCGATGTCGCTTTCAAGTTGGGCGTATCCGGGAAATACGCAAGGAACGAAAGCGCCGACGGCATATTATCCGTATGTCGGTGATCCTGTGCCCGAAGATCTTTCCGTGGTAAATCCCGATTACAAGAAATTTGTTCAGGCAAAAGGTTTGAAAACGGGACAAAAGATGAGTGAAGAACAACAAGTCGAATTCCTTACTTCACTGGTCGAAAGCGCAGGTTACACCGTCAACGGCGAAGGCATTTATCAAAAAGGAAACAATCAACTCAAATATACCTTTACGATTGCAGGCGAAGAAACCGATCACCCCGCATTCAACGCAATGTTGCACGCAAGAGAAATCCTCAACCAATGCGGATTCCAAATTACAGTGACGACAGATGCCAACGCACTTAAAAAGTTGTCAACCGGTGAACTTGCCGTATGGGCTGCTGCATGGGGTTCTACGCTCGATCCGGACATGTACCAAGTCTACCACAAAGAGTCAACCGCAACCAGCGTGCTTAACTGGGGTTATAAACAAATCCTCAACGATACAAGCGGAAAAACGTATGCGACCGAACAAAGCATAATCAACGATTTGTCCGATTTGATTGAAAAGGCTCGTAAGACCAACAATCAAAGAAGAAGAGCAATCTATTATAGTCAGGCACTCGATCTTGTAATGCAACTCGCAGTAGAGCTTCCGACATATCAAAGAGACGACTTGTTTGCATACAACACGAACAAGATTGACGAAAGCACGTTTACGTCCGATGCGGAGTTGTCTTCCTTTAAAGGATTGACGAGTGAAAACTGGAACTTGTCTCTTGTAACCGAAAGATAAAAGCAATAGGCACGAAGGTGCGCAAAATACTATGAAGGAATGTGCGATCTTGGGGCAGAATACGCCTCAAGATTGCGCACGTAAAAAGAATGTTTAAATATATAGTCAAAAGAATTTTGATATCAATACTCATTTTGATAGGCGTGTCGATAATCATCTATACGATGGTCAGACTTATGCCTAACGATTACGTTGATCTCAAATATTCTCAACAACTCCAAAGCGGCTCGATAAAGCAAGAGGATATAACCAGATTCAAGGAATTGTACGGAATCGGCGACAACTCTTTCGAAGGCATCATGGGCGGCTATTTCAAATGGTTGGGAAATATGTGCAAGGGCGACCTCGGCATATCTTTTAAATACGAAAAACCGGTCGGAGAAGTCATCAGTGAAAACATGTGGATTTCGTTTGCGATTGCGTTTATAGCGACGATATTGCAGTTTTTGATTGCAATTCCGCTCGGTATCACAAGCGCAACGCACCAGTATTCCGCAAGGGACTACATAACGACGGTACTTACGATGGTAGGTATTTCGTTGCCGACTTATTTCTTTGCCGCAATCGCAATCAAAATATTCTCGGTTGACCTGGGGTGGTTCCCCGCAAACGGATTAATCTACGCAAGTGTAGACTACGCAAGCGATTTTGCGGGGCAAATGGCAAAATTAGGAGATATGCTTCACCATATGGTTTTGCCGATTTTTGTCAGTGTGTTTTTGTCTATCGGCGGTCTTATGCGTTACACGAGAACAAACACGCTCGAAGTGTTGAATGCAGACTATATAAGAACCGCAAGAGCCAAAGGTTTGTCCGAAAAAACGGTTATCTACAAGCATGCTTTTAGAAATACGCTCATTCCGCTTGCAACTTTGCTGGCAGGAATTTTGCCATCGTTGTTCGGCGGCATGATGATCACGGAACAAGTTTTCGGCATTGACGGTATAGGTCGTTTGGCATATCAAGCGTTGAAAGAAGGCGATATTCCGTTCGTCATGGGATACAATATGTTTCTTGCAATTCTGACCGTAATCGGCACGTTGCTTTCGGACATTATGTATTCCATCGTTGACCCGCGCGTCAAAATCAGCAAGTAGGTGAATTATGGAAAGAGATAAAAATAAAAACAAGAACATAAACATCGAAGTTGAACAAAACGTTGCGGAAAATACGCTCGACAATGTCGAGTGTGAACAAACTGCGACAACTTTGGCAAATATTCAAGATCCCGCCACGAACGTGTCTGACGAGAACAACGAACGGTCCGAACAAACGGAAAATGCCGGCGAGGAAAAAGTCGAGTACGTATATAAAGAAATGAGTCCGTTGAGAATGGTCGGAAGAAGATTTTTCCGTTCAAAACTCTCGATAGTCGGACTTGTCATGATAGTGTTCCTCATATTGTTCTCGTTTCTCGGCCCCGTCATTTACGATAAGTGGGGAGAAGAAACCGTTGACAGAACGGAAGTTGTGGTTACCGTCAGAAATTCATACGAATACGTTAACGAAGAAGGCGAAACCGTTGTGGTCAAAGAAGTGTTGCAACATACGTCCAACATCAATTCTTATGCAGATCCGAGCAAAGACCACCTTTTGGGAACGGACGACAAAGGAATGGATGTTTTCGTAAGACTTATGTACGGCGGCCGCATTTCGCTTACAATCGGTTTTATCGTCGTTATTTTGGAAACGCTTATCGGTATCGTTCTGGGCGGCCTTGCCGGATATTTCGGCGGTTGGGTTGACCAAGTGATAATGCGTATAGTCGATATTTTCACGTGTGTGCCGACACTGCCCATACTGCTTATAGCATCCGCTATGATCGATTCATGGCAAGTGGACGCGGATACGAGGATTTATCTGCTTATGGCGATAATCACTATATTCAGTTGGAGCGGCGTTGCTCGTTTGGTCAGAGGACAAATTTTGTCTTTGCGCGAACAGGAGTATATTACGGCAACCGAAGTTATGGGCTTGCCGACATGGAGAAAAATTTTCTTACACCTTATTCCGAACGTCATGCCTCAACTTATCGTTTCCATGACTCTCGGATTGGGCAGCGTCATTTTGTACGAATCGACGCTCAGCTTCCTCGGTTTGGGTGTGCAATTGCCCAAGGCCGCATGGGGCACGATGATTGCAACGTCAAACGATCCGCAAGTTTTGAGCTATCACATGAATATGTGGTTGCCGGCGGGCATTATGATCGTTATCGCGGTATTGGGATTCAACTTTGTCGGTGACGGTCTGCGCGACGCAATGGATCCGAAAGCGAAAAAGTGACAGGTGACTTATGAAAAAAACAGAAAGAAAGAAATCATCGAATTATCTGTCAATAAGCGACAGCAGAAAAATCATCAGATACAACATAAAACAAATGAGGTTTTATGAGTCGCAAAAACGCAAAAAACGCGATAAAAGCGAATTTACAACCGTTATGCACGATGAAAACAACCTCATAGAAATCGAAAATCTGAAAACTTGTTTCTTTACCGATACGGGAACTGTTATGTCTGTCAACGGCGTATCTTTCGAGATTCCTAAAAACAAAATCGTCGGCGTCGTAGGCGAGTCGGGCTGTGGGAAAAGCGTAACGTCACTTTCGATAATGCAGCTTGTGCAAGCCCCGCAAGGACAAGTGATAGACGGACAGATCAGATTCAATTCCGATGATCTCGGTTATGACGAGGACGGCAAAAAAATCGCCTATGACATTGCAAAAATGCCGACAAAGGAAATGTATAAGGTGCGCGGAAAAGATATTACAATGATTTTCCAAGAGCCTATGACATCGTTGAATCCCGTGTTTACGATCGGTTTTCAACTTGACGAAGTGTCCTTTACGCACAATCCGTCGATAAGTAAACATGATGCGAAAGCGGTGAGTATTGAGATGCTCAAAAAAGTCGGTATCGCAATGCCGGAAAGGGTGTATTCGTCTTATCCGCATGAATTGTCCGGCGGTATGCGTCAAAGAGTTATGATTGCAATGGCATTGGTCGGCGATCCGAAACTTATTATCGCAGACGAGCCGACAACGGCACTGGATGTCACGATACAAGCGCAAATCCTGGAATTGCTCAAAGATTTGCAAAAGAGAGAAGGATGCTCGATTATGCTTATTACTCACGATTTGGGCGTCATTGCCGAAATGGCAGACGAAGTCGTGGTTATGTATGCGGGAAGAGTTATCGAAAAAGGAACGGCGGCAGAGATTTTCCACAATCCGCTTCACCCGTATACGATAGGTCTTCAAAAGAGCAAACCGCTCATCACGTCCCCGTCGAACGAACCGCTTTATTCGATACCGGGACAAGTTCCAAGCCCTATAAATCCTCCGAACACTTGCTATTTCAGAAACAGATGTTCGAAATGTATAGGCGCATGCGCGGGTGAATATCCGGCGGAAGTCAAAGTGAGCGACACGCATTACGTGTCTTGCTATCTCTACAACAAGGAGGACGGCGAAAATGAATAATTCCGAAAGCGTAGATAATAAAAACACGATGGAAACCGTCTCCGAAAATACGGCATGCGTCGAAAAAACAGAGCATGAATCAAACGAAGATATAATCCTCGAAGTGCAAGATTTGCAAAAGCACTTTGTGCTTTCCAGAACATTGCTCGGCAAGCCCGTTTCTACCTTGAAAGCGGTGGATCACGTAAGCTTTAAGTTAAAGAGGGGTACTACCATCGGTATCGTCGGCGAATCCGGTTGCGGAAAAACGACTATGGGAAGGATCATACTCAAACTTTACGATATCGACGGCGGAAAAGTTTTCTACAACGGCGAAGATATAACGAATTTGTCAAAGAAGGACATGCGAAAATACAGAACGTCGATGCAGTTGATTTTCCAGGATCCGTATTCGAGTTTGCCACCGAGAATGACAATCGGAAGTATTATCTCCGAAGCCGTCAGAGTGCATAAAATCGTACCAAAAGATCAGGTTTCCTCGTACGTACGCGACATAATGAAAAAGTGCGGCCTGCAAGAACAGTATTACGATCGTTATCCGCACGAATTCTCTGGCGGACAGCGACAACGTATATGTATTGCAAGGGCTCTTGCCGTCAAACCGGATCTCGTCATTTGCGACGAACCGGTAAGTGCACTTGACGTGTCCGTGCAAGCGCAGATCATAAACTTGCTTAAAGAACTGCAACAGACGATGAACCTCACGTATGTGTTCATTTCGCACGATTTGTCCGTCGTAAAATATATTACCGATGAAATTTTGGTTATGTACCTTGGCAATATGATGGAAAAAGGTGAAACGGACGAACTGTTCAACAATCCGCTTCATCCTTACACCAAAGCGTTGTTCTCGGCAGTTCCGGTGCCCGATCCGGACGTTAAGAATACGAGAATAATTCTTGAAGGCGATATTCCGTCGCCTGCAAATCCGCCGAGAGGGTGCAAGTTTCATACTCGTTGCTCGCAATGTATGAGCGCGTGCAAAATCATCGAACCCAAATATCACGAGGTTACACCGGGGCATTTCGTTGCGTGCCACCTCTACGACGAAGATATTTTGAGCAGAAAAGAAGAACTCGATCTTGCATACGCTCACGTACAAGAGATTGAAGAGCGAGAGAAAGAAATTGCAAAGGAACACAATTTGTCGGAGATTCTCAAAGAAAAGTTTGAGAAAGTGTTCGGCAAAAAGAAAGAAGCCGTTGACGCAACGGATGAAAAAAATGAAGACGTTGAGACGGACAATAAAGACGAATATGTCGGTTTCGACGCAATACAAAACCAAGAAGTAACTCACGTACTCGAGGACGATATAGTATCGGACGGCAACAAAGACGTAAAAGATGAAGAATAAGAAAAAGAAAGTAAAAGTCATATACGTTGATGACGGGCGCACGCTGTACAACATGGACGGCGTGAAACGTCAAAATGTTATCGTACCCGAAAAAATCTCGGTCGCATGTCGCGAAAAAGCAAAAGACAATGACAAAGAACGTGCTCGCCTTGAAAAAAAAGAGCGTCGCGCGGCAATAAAGGCAGCTTATGCCGTGTATTTGCCAATCGTACTTTGCGTGCTTGCGTGCTTTGCTCTCGTGGGAGTCGTGATTTATTTTTGGTTGAAATGAAAGCACTATACGGATTTATTACTAGAAATAACTTTTATAGGTATATATAATGAAAAGAAAGATTATCAGCATTTGCCTTATGATTGCTCTTATATCGGTGTCGGTGTTTACATTGGCAGCGTGCGGAGCAAACAGCGGCGATATGTCGGACGGGAACGGCGCAGGCGCAACATATCAGAATTTGCGCATTTTCAACACGGGTTTGCACCTTACGCAAGACCAGGTTGCTTCCCAAATCAAAGCCGACTATCTGCAACAAAACAAGGGCTATCTCGACTCCGACGAGATCGTCGTTATGGTTATGCTCGAGGACGGGGCGTTGATCGATGATTATATCGACAACTATTCTAATATCTACTCAAGCGTTGCCGAGTATGCTTCCAGCGATGTCGGCGAAGCAAGAAAATCTTATTTGCAGGCACAAAGACAGTTTGTTGCCGGCAAATTGATCAAAAACGATATTATTGAGGAAGTAAAATATAATTACGACACCATTCTCAACGGTTTTGCCGCAACTATAAAGTACGGCAATCTGAGAATGCTCGAAAGCTTTGACGGCGTCAAGAGCGTCATTATAAGCGATACGTATAATCAGCCTCAATCATCGTCTTCCGACAGTGTTTCTTCAATTACTAACCTCGTCGATATTTATCCGACAGGTATTTTCGATTCGTCGAGTGTGCCTTATACGGGAAAGAGAACGTCGGTTGCCATTTTGGACAGCGGTTTCGATTGCGATCACACCGTCTTTGATATGGAATTGAAAGAGGGTGAAGTTTCTTATACGAAAGAAGACATCGAAAAAGTTCTTGTCGACACGAATGCGGCAAAATATACCAAGGATATCGACATCGACAACGTGTATTATTCAAGCAAAATACCGTTTGTTTACGATTATGCGGATAAGGATACAAATGTCGATCCTTACGATTCCGAGCACGGCACTCACGTTGCGGGTATTATCGGCGGCAAAGACAGCGTTATTACAGGCGTTGCGGTTGATACACAACTCGTGCTTATGAAGGTTTTCCCCGATTTAAGTCAAGGCGGAAAGACGGAAGATATTTTGCTTGCGCTCGAAGACGCGGTTTTGCTTAACGTTGATTGCATCAACATGTCGCTCGGTTCTTCTTGCGGATTCTCGCGCGAAGTCGACGAAGAAAACGTCAACAGAATTTACGACAAGCTTAACCAAAGCGGTATAAGCGTTCTTACTGCGGCAAGCAACAGCTATAGCGCCGGTTTTGGCGGTGAGCAAGGCAACACGAATATGGTCACCAACCCCGACTCCGGTACGGTAGGTTCTCCTTCGACATACGAAGCTTGCCTTTCCGTCGCTTCGATCAGCGGTACGAAGAGCAAGTATATGGTTGCAAACGGCGAAAGCGTGATATTCTTTAAAGAATCCAATTCGATTACGGGTGAAGAAAACGATTTCTTCAAAGAACTCGGCGTAACCGATGGCGTAAGCAAAGAATACGAGTACGTCACTATTCCCGGCACGGGCGGCAAAACCAGCTATTCCGGCATCAACGTAAAAGGTAAAATCGCACTCGTAAGACGTGGCGACAACACGTTTGAAGAAAAAGCTCGCTATGCAAAGAGTGCAGGCGCCGTTGCGTGTATAATCTACAACAACATCGACGGAGATATTTCTATGTCGATGGGCAAGAGCGATCATATTCCCACAATCTCGATATCGAAGGACAACGGAACGATTCTTGCATCGAAGAAGAGCGGAACATTGAAAATCGCATACGACAATCAAGCCGGTCCGTTTATGTCCGATTTCTCAAGTTGGGGACCTACGCCGTCGTTGGAACTTAAACCCGAAATCACCGCACACGGAGGAAACATCAAATCTTCAATTCCGGGCGGCGGTTATGACGAGTTGAGCGGCACTTCCATGGCAACGCCGAATCTTTGCGGTATCGTCGTGCTTATTAGACAATTCCTCAAAGACAAATATCCCGAAAAAACATGGAAAGAAATATCCGTTCTCACCAACCAAATGCTGATGTCAACGGCAACCATTGCTCTCAACGAAAGCGGAAATCCGTATTCTCCGCGAAAACAAGGTGCGGGCCTTGCAAGTTTGAAAAATCTTGTTTCAACAAGGGCGTATCTTTCCGTTGACGGCAAAGATCGTACGAAAATCGAACTTTTCGACGATCCTCAAAAAACGGGCATCTACGAGATGAATTTCAACGTCGTAAATATCAGCGACGACGTTTTGACGTACGATTTGTCTCTTGTAGGTATGACGGAAAGCGTTTCGACTTCGGATTCCAAGCACGTTGCGGAAACGCCGCAAATATTGGACGGCATCAAGCATTATTCTCTTGTGAGCGGAGAGGGTGTGCTTGACGGAGAATCTCTAACCGTCGCGCCCAACGCAACCGTGAAAATCAAAGTTACATATACGCTTACCGACGAAGAAAAGAAAACGATAGAGAGCCTTTTCCCGTACGGCATGTACGTTGAAGGCTTTGTGAAACTCAAACAAACGGGCGAGACGACCGAAGATAAGAAAAACGTCGATCTTAACATTCCGTTCCTTGCGTTCTACGGCGACTGGACGGAAGCTCCTATGTTTGACAAAACCTATTATGAGGTCGAATCCGAAGCGCACGATATGTCAATTGACGATGAAGATAAACTCAAAGCGGATTATTTTGCGACAACTCCGTACGGTTCGTATTTCTACAACTACATAATTCCGCTCGGTACGTATCTTTACGATGTCGATACGAGCAAATACGACGAGATTCCGGCAACCGAAGATCATATTGCGGTATCGAATATCCTTGGTACGATCGACGGTATTTCCGTTGTGTACGCCGGTCTGCTCAGGGGCGCAAAAGAAATGCGTTTTACGATTACCGATAAAACAACGGGCGAGGTAATCTGGGAACACGTGGATTACAATGCCACAAAGTCCTATTCGGTCGGCGGAAGCCCGTTGCCGTATTATGAACAACTCAAATTCAAGTCGTTGGCCAACGGCCTTGTCAATAATGCCGAGTACAGTTTCGAGATGAAAGGAAAACTCGACTACGGTGACGGCGGAGAAGCAAAGAACGTCAGAAACAGTTTTGCTTTCGACTTTGTCGCCGATGACGAAGCTCCGGTGATTAAGAGTGTTTCATACGAAAAACAATACGACAAAACGCTCAAAAAAGACAGATATTACATCAATATGGTTGTTTACGACAACCAATACGTGCAATCGATAACGCCGATTCTCTTTACGTCGAGCAGCACGTATACATTCCTTACCGAAAATCCCATCCCCGTTTACAGCGACAAGGGCAAGGATAATCTTGTAAGATTTGAAATAACCGACTATCTGAAAGACATAAGCATCGATGCTTTGATTACGAGTGCTCTTGCGTTTTCTATCGACGACTATGCGCTCAACTCAAACATCTTCATTTGCCAACTTCCGGGAACAAAAGGCGATTTCAAATTCACCAAAGACGGCACGACTGACGGTACGGACCTTATCATTTTGTCCGCATACGAAGACGAAGTTATCGATCTTACGCAATATCTTGCAACGTCCGACGATTCCGTCGATCTTAACAAAGACTACCTGAAGTATTTGTCATGGACTTCATCCAACGAGAGCGTTCTCGAAGTTAAAAACGGTTTGGTGAAATGCATCGCAGAAGGCAAGGCGACGGTTACGGTCAGAGAACAAATGAACTCCAATCAAGCCGTCATTATCATCAACGTAAAAAAGAGAGACGCCGCATCGGCAGCTACGGATGAAGGAGAATGCGAAATGTTCGCAACGTACGATTCGCGTGCGTCTTATGCCACCACGCAGGCCGTTGAGGACGATTATAACAAAGCGTCGCTTAAAGAATTGAGATTTTCCTATTACGATACCTTGTTTGCCTACTCTAGAGCAGCGCAAACCAGTGAAATAGGCAAGACGGGCGACAGAAGGGTTGTTGCATCCGCGTCGTCGATAGGTATGTATCCAGGTGAAAAAGTCCGCCTTAACTATGACGTTGAGCCGTGGTACGTGAAGGACAACTATGAGTTTGAGTTTTCGTCAAACAATACAAAAGTCGCGCAAGTCAATGAAAAAGGCGAAGTGACCGCATTGAAAAAAGGTAGCGCAACTATTGTCATAAAAGCGAAAAACTCGTATATTCAAGCAGCGGTGACGATCAACGTCAAGAGCGAATTTGTCATTGAGAACAGAGAGCTGATTGCTTACAAGGGACTCGGCGGAAATGTCGTAATTCCCGATGACGAAGGCATTTTGTACATCGGCGCGTTTGCTTTCTGCTTGTACGAAACGGACAACTCGATCGAACTCGACGAGGACGATTACGACTCAAATAAGATTCCTGCGACAAATACCTCAATCACTTCTATTGTGATTCCTAAAGGTGTTGAGGAAATCAAAAAATACGCTTTCTACAATTGTACTTCGCTGAAATCGGTGGCTATTCCCTATTCGGTTAAGTATATAAGGGAATTTGCATTTTACAATGATAAAAAACTTGATACAATCAACGTTGTCAAGGAAGACGGTACACTTGTAGACAATAACGATTTGACGCAAAGCAAAGTCGAAACAATCGGCGCTTCTGCTTTCAAAGGCTGCAAAGCTCTTGCGCAACTCAATCTCAAAAACGTTCTTGCAATCGGTGCAAACGCATTTGAGGGATGTGCGTCGTTGGCAAGCGCAGATCTCACCTCGTTGAGAAATACTGGAAAAGAAGCGTTTAAGGATTGCACGTCTCTTGAAAGCGTTGTTCTTGTCAAAGGCACCAAGTTGTCGTATGCGATGTTTGCAAAGTCCGGACTCAAAACGGTTGATATTTTCAACGAACGTTCAACGATTCCCGAATACTGCTTTGCAAGATGCGATAATCTTACGACTGTTACGCTGCACAACAATTTGACCGGTATAGGCAAGGGCGCATTCAGCAACTGTCCCACGCTTACGACGTTCAATATCGAAGGAACCGTAGGTACAATCGGAGAACAAGCATTCTACGAATCGACGGCACTCGAAACTTTTGAACTGCCCGATTGCGAAGTTAAGATAGACTCGTACGCATTTTATAAGTGCAGTGCATTGAAAACATTGAAATTCGGGGCAAATACGAAGATAAAAAACATCGAGGGATTTGTCTTTAAAGATACAAGACTCGATACGTTCGAAGTAAATGCAGGAAATGTCAACTATGCGTCGGACGGCCGATTCCTTACGTCTGCGGACGGGAATACTATTATTCTCGCTGCGATCGGAGTTCGGTACGAGAATTTGACGATAGACGAAAAATATACCGCAATTGCGGACAGTGCGTTTGCAGGCGTTGACGTCGTGTCTGTTACGATACTGAATAAGAATACGACAATAGGCAATTTCGCTTTCGCAAGTTGTGAAAATCTCGAAAAGCTTACGTTGCCGATCGAAACGGGTGTGATAATCGGTAAAAGAGCGTTTACCGTTTGTTCAAAACTCGAAATCGCGGAGAATCTTGACAAAGTCGCAAGTATCGGCGAGTACGCATTTGCGAACAGCGGAATTAAAAACGCTTCGATAGCCGCAAACGCGCAAGTCGGAGAAGGCGCATTTTACAACAGTAAGATCGAAAGCGTTACGATCGGCGCAAACGCTTCGTTTGCGACGGGCGTTTTCCAAAATTGCACATCGCTCAAAACCGTCAATATGCCAAGCGAAGGCGGTGTATATTTCGGAAACGGTTGCTTTGCAAACGATACGAATTTGGTCTCTATCGATTTGAGCAAAGTCGGCGATACACTCGGAGACGAGGCATTTTACGGATGTACGAAACTGATGGTTGCAAACCTTGCAAACGTCAAGTATATCGGCAAATATGCTTTTGCCGATTGCGCAGGACTCGGAGAGGTTTATATTCCGGTAGTAATAACGATAGGTCAAGGTGCGTTTGGCCGCTATGGTCAATATGCGTCTGCGCCTTGTTTTGAAAGCATTGAATTGCCGTCTACGTTGAAGTCAATCGGTGAGGGTGCATTCGTGTACAACACGAAACTGAAAAACATCACAATCCCGTCATCCGTTGAAGAAGTCGGACAATACGTTTTTGCATATTGTACGTCGTTGCAGTCTGCTGTTTTGCCGGAAAATATGCAAGAAATCCCGTCATATATGTTTGGCGGATGTTCGTCGTTGGAAACCATCAATCTCGCGAATGTCAACAAGATCGGCGACTATGCGTTTACGCTTGCCAAACTGTCATCTGTGGATATCGACAACGTGATTTCCGTAGGAGAAGGTGCGTTTGCACAAACCGCACTTTCAAGAAACGTCAGTGCCGCAAAACTCGAAACGATCGGGAAATACGGCTTCCAGGCAACCAATGTTATTACTTTCGATGCGCCGAATCTGAAATCTATCGCTGATTACGCATTCGAAAGAAGCGCATTGCTTTCGTCGTTTATGTTTTCCGATAAGTTGGAATCCGTCGGCGTCGGCGTATTTTACGGTTGCTCTACGCTCAGAAGTTTTGCTTTCTACGAGAGCAACGGCAATGTCGTTTCAAACGGAAAGATAAACGATTATGCCGTGCTCGATAGCGGTTCGCTTTACGTAAAACTCGCATCCGGCAAATATGAGCTTAAATCCGTTCCCGGAGGTTCTTTCGGAACGACTCTTACGGTTATGGACGGAACGGCTCGCATCGACGATTATGCAGGCAATGCAAACACGCATATCACGACGATAGTGTTGCCGGACGGTTTGAAGAGAATCGGTCAGTATGCATTCTACGGCTATACTGCACTCAAGACGGTTGAGTTCCGATCCGTAGTTGCTCCGTCGTTGGAAGATTCGTATAATAAAGACGCGAAACTCAACGAAAACGATCCCGGATATAAACTTCTGCACGATCAATTTGACATTTTCGGTTATGAATTGTATTATTTCAACTTTATCGACATGCTCGGAAAGAAAGAAGCGATACAAATGATTTTGCCGAACAATGCCGAGGTCGAAGGATACGACTCTCTTGTGTACGAGGTGTATTTCGGAAAAGTCAAAGACGCTTTGAGAAGCGATTATATTGCGATGGAAAAGAGCATGCTTGAGTTCTACGAGTATGCAAAACAAGTCGCAGCGCTCAAAAACGTTACGCTTGTCAACGAGAAACTTGTCAACAATGCGCTTACCGCATACAATTCGGTTACGCAAGATCCTGCGACGTACGGCTATGACAAAACCGAATGGGCAGCTCTCGTCAAAGCGGTTCAGGACGCCAAAGAGGATATAAGGAACATCAAGTTTGCAAACGCCAACGAAAACGTGAAGAGGGTTCAGGCGCTCATCGACGCTTTACCATCCGTGTTCGAGGCAAAAGACCTTGCGTCGATTCAGGCGTTGATGGAAGCAATCAACGAGTTGCAAGGCAGTGATAGAAGCATACTCGATATGACGAAACTAAACGCATTGAAATCATCGTATAACGAGTACCGTAACACCGTACAAGAGCAAGTCGAACCACTCAAAGAATCGACCGACAATCTTGGATTTTCGATAATGTTCTCGACTCTTGCCCTGCTTGGACTTGCAATTGTGTTCAAGCGCGGAATTCTGTGACCGGAGGACGTAAAATGAAAAAGAAACATGTATTTATTGTTATATCAATGCTTATTGCCATGGTCGTTGCGATGTGCGCTTGCAATCAGGCAAAGGATTTTGCAGGCTACAGCGAGAGTATGAACAATTCCATGGGAAGTGTCAAGAACCTAACCTCCGTTTTGAGCGTGTATGACGGTGAAGTATTGGTATATGAGTATCAAAGAAATATGATGATCGACGGAGATAACGCCACGATCGAAACAACAGAAAAGAAATTGAACACCAATTTCAAACTTGACAGCAGCACTTCGACGGAAAACAAGTCAAATGTCGACAAGTCAAAGCTCTTGCCGTTGTCGTTGACCGAATCCAGTGCGCAAAATCTCAAATTGAGATCGGATGGATTCAGTTGCGAAATTCCGGAAGAAGACCTTGCAAGCGTGCTGAAACTCGGCTCATACGAGATAGCTCAGACTGCTTCGCTAGACTGTGTGTTTTCCGGCGATAAGCTGAGCAGTATCAATTGTGCGTTTAAGCTGACGGACGGCAAAGACGTCAAACTGACGTACACTTACAATTATTGAGGAGGTGAGAGATTATGAAAAAATATACTAACATATTAATTGCTACTCTCATCGTGGTTTGTGCGCTTACGGCGCTTACGGCATGCGATTTGAACGGAGGGGACAAAGCTCCGGCGCAACTAGATACTCCTCAAAACGTAGAGATGGCACAATCGGGGCTTATCACCTGGAGTCCCGTCGAAAATGCCAAATCTTATGTCGTTGTGCTCAACGGCGAAGAATACGCTACGACGCAGACATCCTATCAAGTGGCGTCTATAGTAAACGATATTCGTTACAGCGTTTACGCAAAGGCGGACGGTTATATCGATTCGAAAAAGAGCGAAGAGAAACTCTTCAGCGGTACGGGCATCAAACCTGCGCCTCAGGATGTGGTTGTAACTTTGTCCAAAACGGCCGAAGTAAAGAGTGGCAGAAGCGTTACTCTAAAAGCATATATCGACGGAGTGGAAGCAACAAGCGATCAGATCGTTTGGAGAATTACCGACGGTGCGCAATATGCAACGATAGATGACAACGGCAAGTTTATCGCAGCAGAAGTTGCGGGAGACAAATGCGTTAAGGTTGTTGCAACAAGCGTTGAAAACGAAGATTGTTATGCCGAAAAAGAGATTTGGATTGTAGCAAAAACCGTTCTCAACCAAGATATGTTGGCAACGTTAAATCATGCAAAAGTCGGCTTCGAAGGTTATGATAAAATTGACCTTTACAAAACAGATTTGTTCGGTTCGTTTTACAGAACGATAACATTGCCGATTAGAACGGCAATGGACGGAGTCAACTGGTATGCCGAATATGAAGATTCTTCGACAGGCCTTAAAACCGGACTATATTATACGAACCGCAACGGCTATGCCAATCAAATCAGCGTAAGCTTGATGAACGAAGAGCAATACGTGCCGATGATTGGCGACAACGACGAGCTCGTAACATGGGAATCCGCAGGACTTTACAACAGCCTTACAAATCTTTCTACAGACGATTTCGAGTTTGACGAAAGCACATGGAGATGGATGTACAGAGGTAACGAATCTTTGTCCAAACGACTTGTGGCGGCTGCAACCCCATATGATTTCGAAGTTAAAGAATGGGGGCTTATAATCGACGACGGCGAGATTCTCGGAATCTATGCTCAAAGCAAAGACGATTATCAGATCGTGGAGGGTTATAAAGCAATCCAGTCGTTGTATCTTGCAGTAAACACTAGCGACAGTGTAGTTGTGCCGACGATAAGCAGGTTCGAGCATGACGAGCAATACGACGAGTTGTACAACAAACTTCAAACCGCAATCGACAACATGCGCGCTCTTGACAGTTATACGCTTGACTTCTATCAGATGACGAATTCGCAATACGGCAGTTCTTACGGAGGATATGTCGAAACCGTAACGAACGACCTGTGCTATTTCAATCCGTTCAGTGTTAAGTATGACGGAAACCAAAACGAGATTCGCACGTACGAAAACAATTCGGCTTACGGATATAAGAAAATCAACGACGGACTGTATAACTCTTTCAGCGAGAACGAGAAAACCGACGAATCCGATACGACAACATACAGAGCAAACCGTGCTTACAATGCGTCTTTTGCAAACGCGAAACCGAGTTTTGCGTTTTCATCGGAGATTTTCACCGGATATGCGGAGGACGAAGACGCAGGAACGACAACATATTACGTCAACAGCACAATGTGTTCTGTTGCGTCGACGTTCTACTACGGAGTGGGCAACGACATCAATCTGTACGGCATATTTGCAACGACAGGTTTCACGACAAGCACGTCATTTACGCCGTTTGTGGTCATCAAAGACGGCTATATCGTTGAATCGTGTTTCTACTTCTATCTCGGTTCAATGTACGGTGTCGTCATGATTAAGTACGGCGATTTCAATTCTGCGACTATACCCGATGGCGTAAACGTGACGCTCGAAACCAAACAAGTGCCGAATGAGTGGTCGCAACTGACGATTCAGGTGCGCAACGAAGAGTCTTCCACAACGGAGGACGACGAAGAAGTGAATGCGTTGACATACTTGAAGCAATTTTTTGCAAAAGACGATATCGGAGAGATTTTGCCTTTCTTCGGCAACGTACTTGGCGATACTTACGGCTTTGGCATGACGACGACAAAAACTCCCGGCGGCACGAAAGTCGCAAAGACCGCAATCGTATTCTATTATGACGTTCCTCTTGACGTTGATTATACTATCAATTCGTCAATGTTCGCAGTGAGAGAATACTTAAAAGAAAAAGGATTCGTTCGCAATCGGTATGACGAATATCACGATGTCGAAAACGGCATATGGGTTGCACCGGTCGATTCTAGTCTCGACTTCCTCATTTACGTGTGGAAAGATTAACAAAAATAGCAAAAATAAATTTTCATAAAGGAGAAAAACAATGGAAACAAGCAAAACATTGAAAAAGAAAGCCTTGACGCTCGTTTGTGTGCTCATGGTGGCGTGCATGCTGTTTTTAGTGGCTTGCAACGATAAAGGCAACGATAACTTGCCGACCATCAACATTACGACGACCGTTGAAGATGGCTCGGTTGTTTCAAAAGGCGACAAGATAAACTTCCTCGTGGCTGTTTCTGATAATAGTCCGTACGAAGTGTCTGTGGACAACGAAGAAATGGCAAGATTGAGCGGCAATTCTATTACCATTCTTAAAGACGCAACTCAAGACCTCGAAATCAAATTGACCGCAAAGATCAAACGATTGCCCAATGTGTCCAAGACCGTTACGTTCAAGATGAAAGCCCCCGAAGTTTTGCCTGAGATTGCCATGACGGCATCTAAGCCCGAGAACTCACGTCTTGAATTGGGTGATTCTTTTACAATCACCGCTGCGTCGACCGACGGAAGCGAAGTTTTGTTGTCCGTAAGCGACACGACTCTTGCAAGCGTTTCAGGCAACGTTGTCACAATCGTAGGAGAACCCGATCACGATTCGTCACTCGTCGTTACGGCGACGCTTAAAGACTATCCGACCGTAACCAAATCGAGACACTATTATGTCAAAGCTCCGACAGTCGCAGGACAAGTTACGGGCAAAGACGGCAACGTTTTGACGACGGCTCTTATCGAAGCTCTCGGCAACAGCAATATTACCGTTAACGGAACCGTAACGGACTACTTCTTTGATTCGTCGGACGGATCTACTACACCCCATGAGTACAAAACCAAAGTTATGATGACCGAGGGCAAATGGTATGGGGAATGGTATGCAGTTACAGACGATAACGATGTAACCGTTATTACCGACAGCTATTCTCGTACCGATAGTGCGGATTATAAAGACGCAGACGGTACAATCGGCCATGCACTTCAAAGAGTGTATATCAACAAAGACAATCAAGTTGCGACAAAGATTCAAACAGGCAGTATGAGTTTCCCGTATATTTGGGAAAACCAGCATTACTGGAATCATGTTTCTCAATTTGCAAAGAACGTTGAGAAGAAGTTTGTGTACAGACCCGAAGAAGATGTGTTCGAGTATGTGTGGAAGGTTGTCGATTCCGACGGTGCGGAACATGTTGACGATGAATACGACTATTATCTTATGACATACATTTCGTACAGCTTTACCCCGATGCTCGACGACACTCTTGAAAACATATACTTCAAGATGGAAAACGGTCAAATCACAAAGATTTTGGCAAAGACCGCAGAAGAAACCGGTTCCAATAAGAACAGGGCTTATACTACTATCGAGTTTACATTCGATGCAATCGGCGAAACGGTTGTTCCAGATCCGACCCCGTATGAACACGATTCGCGAAACAACGTGCTTGAGACTGCTCTTGCAAAAATGAAAGCGGCAACGAGTTATACGTTTAATACCGCCGAAGTCGCGACCACAACCCCGACTGTCGATTCAAGCGAATACCAACTCGAATCAGCGAATGGTTCATATGCCGTTGCGGCTGCAGATAGCAATACGAATAAGTTCCCCGCAGGCGCAATGAGCGGCACGGTGGGACTTTCAGGACGCATAACGGCAGACAAGGTGTTGCTTACGAGAACAGGCAAATACGACAGCTATTACGACGGATCAAATCCGTATTGGTTTGAATATACCGGTTATTATCAAGTCGGTGAAAATGTTTACGATTACTTCGAGTACAACAAGACGACAAAGAGACTTGAAGGTACGCATCAATACGAAGGAACAATCGCAAGCGTTTTGCCTGGATGGGATTTGTCCGCAGACGTTTTCCAATTTGCCGGAAGCCAAACGGACGCAAAAGGTAAGACCGTAACGAAATTCGTACTTCGCAACACTCAAATCATCGCTGAAGCGGCAAAAGAAGTTTGTATGCATTCGGACGTAAACAGCACGACGGCATCTTCTCAAAGTGCGTTTACGATCACGGTTGACAGCGACGGAAACGTTGTTTCCACATCCTTCCCGTATGCATATTCCGCTTACTCGGGTTATTGTTTGACGACATACTCAAAGGTCAACAACACCGAATTTACCGATGAGTTCGATACCTACAAAGCAAGAGTTTTGCCCGAATGGGAAGACCTTAAAACGGAAAAATATTATTATTTGCACACGTCTCAGTTCCAAGAATATCCGTGCTACAACAAGAATACGGGTGCGTTCCACGATCCGTCCGCGGGTGAATGCAAGCATAGCGTAACTCTTGACGTCGTGATTGCAGACGTGTTCAAGGACAACGCATCCGTATTCCCGACAATGGCAACGTTCAGAAAGATCTTCGGAGACTACATCAACACTCCGTACTTCTTCGATTATAATACGGAAGAACTTGCAGACGGATCAAAGGAATATACCGATTACGTTTCGTTTACCGCACAAGCACCGAAGAAATATCTCGATGACAAGAGCAATCTTACAAACGACGGATTTAACGATATGTTTGCAAACATTAAGACTGTCATGCAAAACGCAGGATTTACGTACAATTCCGGTGTTTCCGATGTGTCAGGCGGCGTAAACGGCAATTCCGACAGAAAAATGGTCTTCTCGATTCAAGACAAACTCACGATTGTTATCACAAACAATCACACAAGACATTTCTGGATTTCCGTTTTCAATTTCGGAGACTACAACATCGGCTAATCGCTGTGAAACAAAAATAATGTCGGAGTCGATATTATGAAAAAGAAGATACTTATATTAACAGCTTTAATATTGATATTGACTGCTTTGACATTCGCAGGATGCGACAGCGGAAACGGCGGCGGGGAAACACCCCCGCCGACGCCGAATCCGCCGACGCCGTCCGAAGATATTGTCGTAAGCGCAAAGCAGGAAAGCGTATCTATCCACGAAAAAGTTTTCGCGGATTTTAACTATGCTTCGCTTTTTGTCATTACCGTTGACGGCAATCAAATTCTCATTCAATCCGCTTATCTAGACCTTAGTCATCTTCCGCAAAACACGGGTGATGAAGGATATGTCACTTGCACGTACAAGGAGAAGAGCGCAAGATGCAACGTGACGCTTGCGCCGACGACGTACGATTTGACGCTTGCGGCAACGGAGATAAGCATAAGTCAGCTTCAGGTTGACGACGGATACGATTATCTTGCTCTTTTCAACGCAACCGAAGACGGCGAAACAAGAGAAATCACCGCGGACATGATAAACAACGGCGTCAAACGTACCGTGGGAGATTATACGTACAGCGTCACTTATCACGGCATAACCAAGACGTTGACGGTGCACGTTACCGAAGCCCATCGCGCAGAAGTGGTCAATTCGTACAAGCTCCTCCAACTTCTGCAAGACGATGTTGCGGATTTAGACGTCACGACGTTGTTCTCTTTATACATTGACGGAGAAACGGTAAAAGTCACCGAAGATATGATCGACGCAAGCGCGCTCAACAACGTGCAGGTCGGGCAGACTTACGACGTCGTGTTCAGTTACGTATATAAGGATACGTGCGCAAGTTCGGTTGCAAAAATCAAAATCGTCGCTCCGAAAGAAGTGACGGTAAACGCCCGCAACGCAGTGGTTTTCCCGGGTGGTTCGAATCTCGATTTGACAAGTCTCTTCACCATAACCGAAGGGGGCGAGTCGGTGATCGTAACCGACGATATGATTTCGGGACGTGTCGACTATTCGATTGTCGGCAACAACGAGATAACTCTTACGTACAAAGGGAAAACGGCAGTCGCCAACGTCGTAGTGAGACGGGGCGTTGTCATATCTTTGCCCAACGGCAACACCATAGTGGTCAAGAAAGGCACAAATAAGATAGAATATAATTTCGCAAACGACGTCGTCGTGTCCGTCAACGGCACGAGATTTACGTTTGTGACTTACGGAGACGGCCCGGCATATCACATCGACACCACAAACGTCGATTTCGATACGGTGGGTGTTTACACTGCGACGGTGAAAATACCTTACACCGAAAAGGTGAATACATCGTCGAATACAAGCTATGAAGAAGTCTCTATAAATTATGTCGTAAAAGAGCGCACGTACCAAGTTTCCGTCATCGAAGACGAAGTGTTGCTCGCTCAGGGTACGACATCGTACAGTTTGTCAAAAAACGTCAGTGTAAAAGTCAACGGATATGACAAAAAGATAGTGTTTGACAGATCGATTGCGGACGTCGACTTTATGACGGTGTATGCCGAGCTGCTTTCCGATCCCATCGATTTCAGTCTCGCAGGCAATCAACACGTGAAAATTGCGGTGTACGCAGACGGCACGGACAATGCACCCGAAATAGTGGAATATGACGTAAAAATTAAATCGAACGTCAAAATCGAGTCGTACGGGAAAGTCGTTTTTGTGGGCAACACGATTTACACGTTGGATTTGTTCTCCATAACGGACGGGGACAAGACTATAAAAGTGACCGCCGATATGATAGAAGGCAAAGTCGACACATATAAGACAGGCGCATATTCTGTCTCAATCGATTATCTCGGAGTCACGGCCACTGCAAAAGTCGTTGTCATTTCGGATGAAATTGTCGGCACGTACAAGACAAACATGACGACTATACCGAGCGAGATTACAAAAGATTACGGCTCGTGGGAAGGAGACGACGGTTGGGGTGATTACGGTGACGGCAGCGACAGCGACGATGAGATAGTCCCCGTCGTTCCGCTCAAAGACATGACGATAAGCTCGAACGGCGATATCGTTGTGAACGGCGTCACGGCGCAAGTAGTGGACGGAATAGACCAATCCACGATAATAATAAAGATGGGTACTATCAATTATACGATGCATATCGACAACGGCATCGCAGTGATAAACCCTGACAATGTAAACAGACTCTCGTTTACGGATTTAAGAAGGCCGCTTGTATATTTCAATAAGAACATTTGGGATTTGAAAGCGAGAGTGGTTGTAAACAGCAACTCAAATTATGTGTTGTCGACGACGAACACCGGTTATTCCATCGATACGTTCAAGATCGAGAATAAACAGACCGGCGAAACGAAGTGGTTCGGCATGTACACAAGACTTGTCAGTAAAACATCCGCCGACACAGTGTACAACGTCAATTGGGGAGAGGCAAGTTATCCCGACGGTTTTGTTCCGAAAGCGAATGCAACATCCACGTTGACGTACGGCGGGCAAGCGTACGAGTTTTCCATGTCCACGTCGGTTACGGCAAAAGTGCAGGCTACGGAGCAGACACAAAAATACAGCGGCACGTACAAGGGTGTTATCGACGGAGACAACACCGCAAGGCTTTCTGTCGACAACATGGGCAATTATAAGTTGACTCTCGGCGGTAAAACTTTGTTTTCTGTTGGCAAAATGAACATTTCGAGCATGGCCAACGGCGGGGTGGACACCGACAACGACATCTTGTACTTCTACGATTTCCAACAATCCGTATATTCGTACAAGTTGAAAATAACGGATCTTGAAAACAAAACCTTCGAGATGATAAAGAAAGACAACCTGTTCGGATATTACGAGTTTGACGGCAGATATATCTTCCTTGACGGTTACGGCAAGGGCATAGCAAAGCTCGACAAGACGGGATATACACAAGTCAAGTTGGAATACGAGAGAAATGCGAACGACGTCGTCGTAAAATTTGTCGACGCACCCTATGATTATGCTTATGGCAGTGAAGCGACATTCGCCACGTCGGTTTTCGGCAATGTGTTGAACGTCAAATATATCGAAGGCGACAAACTCGCCGGCGCGGACTTTGTCAACAGCCACATCGAAAGCGGCGCAATTGTGACGATAAGTCAAACGACGTTTGACAGAGGGACGAATACGGTTGTAAAGCCGCTTATTCTCGATGCAATAAGTATTGTAACAAAGGACGGAACGCTTTCCAAGGCAGAGAAAGAAAAATGTATCGATTTCAGTGCGGTAAGCTACACAAAAGCAGGGTATTATTCCTTGCCCATAACTCTCGATCTCAACGGTGAGAGCGTTACGGCATATTATTCCGTTCAGATCATTGCGGCGATAGCGGGAGCAAACACGACATTCAAAACCGATAACGTAAACGGGATGATAAACAGTTCCGTAACGCTCAAAATAGACGCATTCAGTCAACTCACGCTTGTTGTCGGAACGGACACGTTCAAGGGCTTTGTGAGTGCGTCGGATACCGGATTCTATTGCAAGGCGTACAATGCGAGCGGTAGCAGCGTCGATGTTCAGGGCAAATTCTTTGTCGACGGCATAGTGATTGTAAGAGTTTCGGGCGCAGTTATGATAAACGACTACTTCACAACGGGAGCGGTAAGCGTTGCCGGCGGTCCGGGAGCAGTGCTCAGAAAAATCGATGTCGGCGGCAACATAAAATACTTCTATTCGTCCTCCGCATCGTCTTCACTTGAAACGGTTTCGGACATTCAAACGATAGAAGGCACGGACACAGAAGAAGGCTCGGTGGTGAAGATTGTCTTAAACAGTAAAGAAACAATAGTAAAAATCGTAAGATGGGGCAATGTGTCATCGGGATTGATGGTCAACGACGGATATAGGGGCACATATGTCTGCGCCGGACAGAGCGACCTTGCAATCGACGGTTTCGGAAATTTGACAATCGGCGAAATCAAGGGCACGTACACGTTCAACGCAAACGGCTCATTGCTTGTAAAGACGACGAGCGATATGTTCGTTCTCGACGTTGACAAGAAAAACGGCACGTACAAGCCAAGCAATATCGTTCTTGGCGAAAGCATCGTCAAAGGAAAGACGTTCACTGCAAGATACATATTCGCGTGTCCCAACAACGAGGACGGCGGCGCGTATATCGCAGTGACGCAATTTATATTCCTGGCGAACGGCAAGGTGTCGGTGGTGTCCACGTCGGACGAACACGACAGCGGCGAAAACCAATGCGCCTACGACGAATACAACCCGTCGTTTGCGTCGAAAGACGGGACAATCGGCACATATTCCGTTGTCGGAACGACAGTGACGGTAAATGTGGCGGGCGCGGTGTTTTCGTTTGAAATATCCGACGTGTCGATTGTCGACGAGCTGGTGTGTATGTCCACGTCATTGTCGTCGGAAACCGAGCAAGGATTTTTTGCAATAAATACGAAATTTTCTATTGAATAAAAATTGACAAATAGAGGATTCGAGATTAAAATATTATTAAAAATATGATTTAAACGCAAAAAATGCATAAATGCTTGAATAAATATGCATTTTGCGGTGCAAAAACGAATAATTATCACGCTTTTATGTGCGCACGTTGAAAACGGTGCGCACATTGTAGTAGCAAGAGCGGAGAAAAAGCCCGAAAAAGCGGCTTTTCCAAGACAAAATCGCCCGAATGAACCGTTCGATGTGGCGAGCAAAATGTATCAAAACTTATTGGTAAATAAAAAAGGAGAAACGACAATGAAGCGAAACAAATTATTGTTTGTGATTGCAATCGTTGCAATGCTGGCGGTTTTGTTCGTTGCATGTGACGACGGTGCTCAGCCCGAACACACTCATACATACGGAGCATGGACGTTTGCAACTGCACCGACAGAAAATGCGGCCGGTACTGCAGAAAGGGTTTGCTCTTGCGGCGACAAGGAAACCGTGACGGTTGCAAAACTTACCGATGCATCCGTGTGGACTGTCACCGTCAGCCAAGACGCAACTCACGAATCGGCAGGTTTCAAGGCATACAAGTCCGACGCTTTCGGCACTGTTACGCTCACTTTCCCCAAGGGACAGCATGCGTACGGAGCATGGGAGATCTCTACGGATCCTACCGAGACCACGACCGGAATTGCAAGAAGATTTTGTGCTTGCGGACATTATGAAGAAGTGGCTCTTGCGGTGTTGACCAATACGTCGGTCTGGACAAAGTCCACGGAAGGCGCAACACACACTACTCCGGGCAAAGAAATCTACACGTCCGAATACGGTGTGGTGACTATCGTTACGAGCGTTGAAGATCATGTGTACGGCGCATGGTCGGACAACCACGACGGCACTCACACTCGCACCTGCGAATGTGGCGACAGCCAAACCGAAAATTGTGTATACAACCAAGAAGTGCCGGCACCCGGTTTTAAGAAATCCGATGCGACCTGCACCGACAAGGCGGTGTATTACAAGAGTTGTGTTTGCGGAGCAAAAGGAACCGAAACGTTTGAATACGGCACGGCAAATGGACACAATTATGTAGGGTTCCAAGTGACAAAAGAGCCCACTTGCACTGAGACCGGCACGGTGACGGCACGTTGCTCGATTTGCAATGAATCTTATGAGGGCACAATCCCTGCACTCGGACACGATTTCAGCGGTGACTGTGTTCCTTACGTCGAAACAATCAGCTGGGGTGACGAAGGCGGTGCAGAATATGACGGAAGCGAATATCACGTGCATAAATGCGTGCGTTGCGACGTTGTAGATTCCGCACACAAAGAAGCACACACGTTCGGAGAAGCGACGTATACATTGGTTTCTCCTGTGGCAGGTTGGCATAAGGTACAAAAGAACACCGTTTGCGAAGATTGCGGATACAAGAACGTAGCGGATGCATTTGACGAGAATTACGTAGAAAGCGACAGTTTCTTCACGAAAGGCGAAGAAAAAGCAGCCGACTACAATGAAAAGGGTTACGTTGAATATACATACAAGTCAACAGGCGAAACTTTCAGAGTTTATACCGACAAACTCGTTGCACCTTATGAGAACGTAACCTATTATTCTATCAATCTCACGACGCCGGAAACATTCGGAGCCGTAACGACATACGACTATACAAACGTGACGATTACGTTTGACAAAAACGGCAATGGAACTGGCAACTATGCGCCTGTAAAGGGCGACAATACCATTCGTATCACCGATGCGACGACCGGTTATATCACCTACGTCATCAAAAACGGAGAATCGGTATACAACGAAAAAGGCGGCATTGATCTCGAAGACGGATGCATTGTCCGCACGACTTACGGCTCATGGAGCAATGTGTCTCTTATGCTCCCGTCGTCTATGGCGGTAACCACCGAAGACGTGTCGGGTTCAACCTGGACGGATTCGATGGCGGTTTCGTTCAACGCAAAATGCGCTCTCAACGAAACGCACACGTTCAGCGTGTTCGTATATGATGAGCACGTTTATTTCGGAGCACAATTTGTCGATATGAACGGCAATGCGGTTGCCGCAAAGGATTGCGCGAATGCAGATTATGTCAAAGTGCTTGACGCACAAGGCAACAAGGTTGCGGCGTTTGCACAAAAGAACGGCACTCTCGTAGTGACGGACGGCAAAGAAGGCACTTACAATTACGCAGACGGTACTGTCGTATTTAACGGTGTCGGCGGCGCAACCATTGACGGCAAAGCAGGTTTCTACACCGCAGCGGCGGATGGCGTCGGTTACGACTATGACGTATACGTCGGCGAAAGCGTTGATAACGCAACCGAGTATTATAGACTCACTCTCGGTGAAGACGGTGCATGCACGCTTGTCAAACCGATGGCAACATTGGTATTCAACACCGGTGTTGAAGGCAACGACGTTGCAGATGTTCCGGTGAACATCAACGTCACGGTTACACTCCCCGTTCCGGCAGACAGAGAAGGCTATATATACGGAGGTTGGAAACTCGACGGTGCAGGCGATGCAACGACAACGTTTAAAGCAACCGAAGAGGGTAACGAATACAGATTTGAAACGTTGTGGAACAAGTGCTCTACGATCGTAGCAAATGACCTCTTGGATGCGGATAAGGACAACTACAACGGTGTGTACGTTGCTGTTGGCAGCGCATATACATCCGTGCTTCCCGCATATACAGAGGATACTTTCAGAAACGGCTATAGATTTGCAGGCTGGTATCTCGACAATGGTGACGGCGTGTTGAATGTCGACGAAGATCAACCGCTTGACGATACCGTTTTGGTTGAAGAGTACGATGCGCAATTCGTCATCTTTGCATCATGGACATGGGCAGGCAACGTAACTTTCTCAGAGGCGGGCACCTATACCTTTGTTTATGATGAAGTCAACGGCTATTGGAAGAGCAACAACCAAGGAAAAGGCGGTTCGTCTGCTGTTATGGAATTTACCGCAACGGCGGGTGTTGTACACGTGTCCTTTGAATATAAGTGCGATTCCGAAAGCAGCTATGATATTTTGACTATTTGGTATGGTCCGAAGTCAAACACGAGCGTTAAGATGTCGGGCACTTCTAACTCTTGGAAGACAATCGAAACGACTCTTGACTTCTCGATTGACGATTCGAACCAAAGAGTAAGATTCTCATATGGAAAAGATGGTGGCGGCGATAGAGGCGACGATACCGCATATATCAGAAATCTCAAAATCAACGGCGTGAGCATGGTTGCACAAACGTCACTCAATAAGAATGCGGGCGTTTACACGGCTGAAGGCGCAGAATCGATCAACGTCGGCGCAGGCGGTGTTGTGACAATCGGCGAAAACAGCTATACATATAGCAACGTAAACGACAATACAATCGGTGTTATGGTTGGCGACATGTACAGAGAGTACACTCTCAATGTGGCAGCCAAGACCTATACGGTTGTCGAGCCCAAAGTGAACGTATCTTACAACTACAACGGACACGGTGAAAACTCAACCGTAGCGGTTGGCAAATACAGCAATCAAACTCTCGCATCCGCTCCGACGGCAGACGGCTTTATCTTCCGCGGTTGGTACACCGATGCAGAATTGACGAGCGAAGCACCTAAAACGTTTGTGGCAAGCAGTGACGTCACGTTCTATGCAAAATGGGATGCGGCTATCACTCTCACTTATGTCTACCTTGACGGCACAACGGCAAACGTTGTTGTAAATCTCTATGCAAACGACGTTGTCGAAACGCTCCAAGCGGTTGACTTCAAGTATGGCACCAAAGTGTTTGCAGGTTGGTTCACCAAAGACGGAAGCGAATCGGGTGACTATGGCACGGAATTTGTCAAAGACACCGCATTGACGGCAAACACAACCGTTTATGCAAAATGGGTTGAACCTTCTGTGTTTGCAGGAACCTATACTGTCGTTAAACTTGCCAGTAGCGGAGTGGACAACGTGTATAACTCCGATACTACAAAGATCGTAGTCGACGCATTCGGAAACAGTACAATCGGCGGATATAACGGCTTTAGTTACGGAAACACTGTATCTTTCACTTTCGAAGAAGGCAGCACGACCTCTGTTATCGTAAAGGTCGTGACAAGTTATAGTACATCAACGTACAAGGGCGTTTATGATGCAACATCCGGTACTATAGTAAGAGCTGACAGCACAAGCGGATTCGGTTCAACTATCTACATGATGGTTCCTTATGATTCATCATATGCAAAAGGCGACTTTACTGCGGTTGCGTGGTCTGAAAACAGCAAGTATCACAAACTTGTAAGTTTTGCGGACAAGACGGCAGACAACGCGGTACGCACCATCTTTGTTGCGGACAGTAACACGGTTGCGTTTGACGCGACCTGGACGGCTGTCAAGGCAAATGACGAGGCTATCACAAGTCTTGCAAACGTCAAGCCAGACGCGGATCAACTCACTGTTGTCTGCGGCGGAACAACGTATAAATATGCAAAGAACAGCAGTGGCAACTTTGTCGTGACTGACGGCAACGAAGGCACTTACACGAGCGGTTCCGATTCCGTAAGACTCAACGGCGCAGGCAAGATAACGGGTACGTTCAACGGCGCTACAATCAGCGGCACTTACACGACGGCGGCAAGCGATGTAGGCTACGGCTTCGACGTAACATCAAGCGATAAGAAAGCAACTTATACACTCAGCGTCAACCAAGCCGACAGCACCTATACGATGGCTGAAAACAAAGTCACCGTCACATATGTCAACGACAAAGTGACGGTTGCGTCTGCAAGCGTGTTCAGAAACGTAAGCGCAACGCTTTATGCAGGTGACGATCTTGCGGTTTCAGGATTCAAGTTCCGCGGTTGGTTTGACAATGCAGAATTCACAGGATCTGCAAAGACAAGCGTAACACCCACGGGTGATGTAACGTTCTATGCAAAATACGATGAAGCAGTCAAGCTTACGTTCGATTACAGCGGATACGAATATGAATCCGGCAAGACCAGCGTTACTGTTGCAGACACGTACAAAAACGACAAAGTAAGCGGAATTCCGAATGTCGCAAGCACCGTGAGATATGAGGGTAAGGCATTTGCAGGTTGGTTCTTGAAGAATGAGGACGGTTCGTTTGGAGCAGAAGCTTCTACGTCAACGGTTCTTACAGGCGATTTGACTTACTATGCTAAGTGGATCACTCCTGCAGCGTCTATGGGCACTTACAAAGGCTGGAACATGTATCGTAGTCCCGAAAGCGGTACGAAAGCGGCAATCAGTTGGAGTACGAGTTTGCTTACAATCAATGCCGATGGTAGCTACAAAGGTAAAGATGTTTCAGGAAAATTGACCGCAGAGCAAATGGAAGTTGCAAACGGTGCTTTGGTGCTTGGCAACGGTAAGATCTATTACTACTTCAACGTATCGCTTGGTATGGTGTGGAGAGCGGACTCTTCGTCCAATGCAGACGGCGTAGGCAATGACACCGATATAGGTCTCAACACTGATATTGTTACAAGCGTGGATTACTCCGGATGCAAGGGCGCGGAAGGTCAATATATTGCATACTTCAAACTCACGTACAAAGACGGTTCTACGAAATACGCATTCTTGTACAACAGCATGATCGTTGAAGTCAGCGGCTTTAAAGATGCAACTGACACCAACGATTTGGATGTTAAGAATATCAAGGATACAAGTGCATTGGTATATGGCGTCGACAACAAGATCATTGCAAAAGTAGTAGATAAGAAAGTTGTAGAAAACGACGGCAAAGGCGGCACTTACGCAAATGCGGACGCATACGGAGATATTGTTCTTAACGGATACGGCACGTTGACAGTGAACGGCGCAAGCGTGGCATACACACTCGACGGCAACAATGTTATGTTCGTCGCAAACAATGCAATGAGAGTTGTTACGCTCGGCAGCGGCACGTACACCAAGGCTCTTGACGGTTATCAAGGCACATACACCTTGCCCGACGGATCTACTTCTATTATGCTTGACGGTTACGGCAACGTGACCGGCACAACCAAGACCTATGTTGTAAACGGCAGCAACGTCACAATCTATGACGGCGAAACCTCAACCGCATACGGCATCGATGTTGACGGCAAAACGTTCCTCGGCAAGAGTGTGTTTGCGGGATTGACATACCGTTATGGCACAAAAGTGTACGATTATATCAAGTTTGATGATGGCGTCGACATTTCCGGTGAAATGGGAATGGGGGCAAACAATTGGATTACGAAGTTCAAAGACGGTGTCATCAACGGCAATGAATTGACGGTAACTGTTGTCAGCTGCAACTGCGGAGGTATCTCTGCGGGACAAACAATCGTGTTCACAATCGACGGCGATACATTGACGATTAAGTCCGGTAAATTTAACAGCAATGCTGTTGATGTCGCTGTTGGTTACAGCTATACGCTTGAAAAGTAATCTCACTTGGCGCGCGGCGTCATGAAACAAAACAAAAAACACCTCCGAGCAATCGGAGGTGTTTTTCGTTTTCCGAGGAGAACTATGCTTTCAAGTGCAACACCGAAATAAAAAACGGTTCATACGAATCTTTGAAATCAAACACCGACAGATTTGTTTGGACAAGAATTAAACAAAGTGTTGCACATGGTTTGATAAATAATCGCATTTTTGAGATTTTACGATCAAAAACAATACTTTACGATATGATTTTTTGTGGATAAACTAGTTGTTTTTGTAGTTTCCGTCGGTTTGGGATTTGTTATGTTTGAGGGACAGATGCTTCCTCGGCTTGACGATTTCGTTGACGGAGATTTTGAATCTTTCAAAATCAACGCATTCGGCTTGTATGCTCAACTCGTCGCCCACTTGAAGCACGGTGTCGGAGGCAGGCACTATCGATACGCCGTCGCGCTTTATCGTGCGGATAAGCAAATTGCTCGGCCACAATACGTCGCGGATGGGCTTGTGCATTGCAATCGAGCCGTCCTCGACCGTGGTTACGTAGGTGTGTTTTTCAAGATGAACGTTTTGTTCGTCGAGTATGTTGTCGAGCAGTTCGTCGTAAATGGAGCGTCTACCGCACACTTCGTTGACCATATAGCCGAAGGAAACGCCGAGCACAACGGGGATGAGAAGAGTAAATTGCCAAGTGAGTTCCACAACCATAATTATTGCCGTGAGCGGCGCTTTGACTATCGTCGTGAAAAAAGTTGCCATGCAAATCATGACGATGCAGTCGGCATATTCGGGCGCCATGCCCCACAATATCGCAAGTTTTGAAACGAGCGCACCTATACATGCGCCTATTGCGAGCATAGGAATAAAGATACCGCACGGAACGCCTGCACCGAGATTGAACGCCGTTGCGATGATTCTCATCACAAGCACCAAAATCAGCGTTACTACAACGGGCGATGAGAAAATCGTCGCAATCGACTGTTCCCGACTTCCGCCGAGAGTGCCGAGCGATTCTATAAACGAATGGCCTCCGCCCATGACGGATACGCTTATAAGCCCGAATACACCGGCAAAAATAAACGGGAAGAGCAATTTCAGATAGTTCGTGACAATCGCGTGCTTTGTCTGAATCTTGGCAAACATTTTTTTGGATAGCATGCAAATGGCGTAAAAACCTATTCCGCAAAGTCCGCTCGCAATAGCGGCAAGCGCGACGAAACCGTAACTTTTCAGCGGAATTTGCACAAAAGCGAAGGATTGCAAACTTGCCGATATGCTCATGCCCATAAAACCGTAAAGCGCGTTTCTTGTTATTATTGCGGAAAGCACCGAGGAGAATGCGCATATGAAAATCGCAGGCGTAAATCGTCTGTGTGCCTCTTCAAATGCAAACGTGATGCCCGTAAGCGGTGCGTTGAACGCAACGGCAAGTCCCGCGCACGCTCCGCCCGTGATTTGATAGCGTTTTTCCATATCCGTGCAACGAAGAAGTTTTGACGTGCCTTCGCCGCAAGTTGCGCCTATAAACATGCTCGGACCTTCCGCGCCTGCCGTCAAACCCGATATTATGCACGCAAGGCAGGACGCCGCCATTGCCGGAAGAGATTTGTACCATTTAAGTTCCAGCAAACCTCTTGTCGCGCCTTCCGCTTGCGGAATACCGCTTCCGCGCACCATAGGCACGAATTTCGCAAGAGTTGCAATCCCGAACGCGATGATTGCAAGCACGACGAAAAGCAGCGGTACGAACGCCGGATTTTCGCGCACGAGAGCATATAGGTCTTTTGAGTATTTCGACAAAAGCTCCGCGGCAATGTTGAAATACGTCACGACGATTCCTGCCAGGAGACCCGTGACGATGCCCACCGCCATGAGCTGAACGCCGTGTCTATATAATCTTGAAAGCAAATTTTTGTCCATATTGACTCACTTTCGATTTTGATGTTTGCATTATAGTTTTATGCAAAGTCAAAATCAATTCAATTTATCGAGCTGATTTTTATTAAATTTTTCAAAAATCTCGCGTTTAGTCCTTTTGGTAAAGGGCGAGGGATTTTTTCAGGCTTGCTATCACGTTTTGGCGCAAGGATTCGGGCGACAAAACTTCCACGTTGCGGTTGTATTGAAGCACCCAATAAAGCATCGCTTTTTCGCTTGCGACTATGGTTGCGACAAAGTATTTGTCGTCGAGTTTCTTTGCGGTGAAGTTTGTGCCGAACCAGTCGTAAAGTGTGTCTGCCATGCCCACCCAGCATTTTAGAGTGATTGCGACGGGAGCGTCGTTGTACATGTACGGCAATGACGTTGCAATGCGCTTGTAGTCTATGCCTTTTTCAAAGCCCTTGTTTTCGCGCAAAGGCTTTGCGTCCTCGTCCAAAATGTCGATGTCGGTGATTTTGTCCATGCGATAAAATCCCACCTCGTCAAACATTTCGTCGAACATCATAAGATAGTAGCGTTGATTGTGCAACAACATTTGATAGGGCGAACCTACGTGCGGTTTTGACACGTGCAACTTTTTATCAAGCCCGATTTTGTTGTAATTGAACTTGATTTTTTTGCCTTGCTCGATTGCCTCGTCCACGACGTCGATATTGTAGAAAAACGCCTTGTTGTCCGACTTGTCCCACTCTTTGACGGAATAGACGTGCTTGACGTGGCTTTTGAAGTTTTGACCGCCGAAAGATATAAGCTTGTCAATAAGCTGGGCGGAGTGAGTCGAGTTTACGTTGCGAGAGGACAGAACGCTGTCGATGAGAAGACGAAGCTCCGCGTTTTCAAATTTGCGCGAGGCGAGATAAGTGCCGTTTGCGCACGATTCTATGTCGAACCCCATTTCTTTGAGATAGGATATATTTCGTCCGACGGCTTTTCTTTCGCACACGACGTCGTAATCTCGCTCCAGAATATCGATGATATTTTGCTGGGTGAGAGGATGTTCTTCGTCGCTGTATTCGTCAAGAACCTGATAGATGCGCATTATCAAAGTTTTTTTTGCTTCAAGAGCCATGATTGCCTCCTTTTGAGAGTTTATATTTATTGTCGCGCGTGCGTGTAGGTGCGGTGAAGAGCGGTTTTTACAAAATATAAAATAAACGCCGCAATGTACCGATTTCGGTACACAGTATAGCATATTATATGTTTGTAAGCAAGAGGAAAACAAAATTCCTCAAACGGGAAACTCAATGCAAAGGAGAAAAACAATGAAAATTTTTATGAGCAGAATAAGCAATCAAAAGAGAGTCAACAACGCGCAAATCGCAACGGACAAGGACGGGAAAATCGTGTTCGTTCGCATGAGCCTTATGCGCAAAGCATCCTAACGTATTTTTTTGCGAAAGTATTTCGCTTTTTTGCGGCTTGCCGACGTCGTTTTGCTCTCGGCACCGCACCCATACCCTTTTTTGATCGAAAACTCGACAGCCCCTAAAAGTCGGGTTTTCGGCATTTGTCGGGGTTGCCAAATATGCTTTTGCAGTGTATAATCATTTTGATTTATAATCGTCTATATTGGAGAAAGGTATGAACAAAAAGATTTCGGCATTTGCAAAGGTTATTGCGGTTGCGATATGTGTGACAATGATTCTTGCCACGCTTTGCGCGTGCGGCTTGTTTGGAAACGGCGGCGACGACGGCAACAAAACGCCGCAACCGAGCTCGACAAAGCTTTCCACACCCGTTGTTACTATATCCGAAAAAGGTCTTGCAAGCTGGGGCGCAATCGCAAATGCGACGGGTTACGAGTATGAGATAGACTCGATCGTCGGTACAACGACGAAAACGAGAGTGCAGCTTCAAGCAAACCAAACCATAATCGTCAAAGCGGTCGGTGGCGGCAAATACGAAGATTCCGATCCGTCCGCCCTTCAAAAATACGAGGTTAAGCAAGCGTGCAGCCACCAAGACATCGATTCAAACGGTTATTGCGACAAATGCGGCGCGGTTACGCCGTCGAAATGCGAACATGCCGACAAGAATGACGACGAAGTGTGCGATGTTTGCGGCAGAAGCGTAATAGTGTCCTTTAACTTGTTCGCGATCAACGATTTGCACGGTATGTATTGCGACTCGGCAGGACAGCCAGGCGTGGACGAGTTGACGACTTATCTTAAAAATTATCAATCATCCTCGAATACGATAGTGCTTTCGTCGGGGGGATATGTGGCAGGGTAGCAGCGAGTCCAACAACACCAAGGGCAAACTTGCAACCGAGTGGCTGAACTATATCGATTGTGCGTCGATGACGCTTGGCAATCACGAGTTTGACTGGTCTACGGAGAAAATCAAGACCAACGCTCAACTTGCAGACTTTCCCTTCCTTGCCATAAACGTTTACGACAGGACAACGAACAAGAGAGTGGAGTATTGCGACTCTTCCGTCGTGGTCGAGTTCGGCGACGCAAAAATCGGCATTATAGGTGCAATCGGCGATTGCTATTCGTCCATTTCTTCGAGCATGTGCGCGGACGTGTATTTCAAGACGGGCAGCGAACTTACGACTCTCGTCAAGCAAGAAGCGAACAACCTGCGCACGCAAGGCGTGGATTATATCGTCTATTCTTTGCATGACGGCGGCGACCAAGGTTCGTACATGGACTGGTACGACACCTCGCTTTCAAACGGATACGTCGACATAGTTTTTGAGGGACATACCCATCAAGCCTATTCGTATGCTGACGATTACGGCGTGTATCACATTCAGGGCGGCGGCTACAACAAGGGCATAAGCAAGGCGGAAATACGCCTGAATTTTGCAAATCAAAAGCATACCGCAAGAAATCAAGGCGTCGTGTATAACACCGTCTATTCCTCGTGCAAAAGCGATTCGATAATCGAGAACCTCGTTGCCAAATACAAGGACGAAATCGGCAATCCCGACGAGGTGGTCGCGCGTCTTTCCTCGTATGCGTCGAGCAGCGTAATCGCAGACAAAGTGGCGCAAATCTACTGCGAAAAAGGCGTTGAAAAGTGGGGAAATAAATACGATATCGTACTTGGCGGCGGCTATATAAAAACGCGCTCGCCCTATTCGCTTTCCAAAGGAAACGTAACGGTGTCGCAAGTGCAAACGCTCTTGCCGTTTGAAAACAAAATCGTACTTTGCTCGCTCAACGGCACGGAAATCAACAACAAGTTTATCCATTCCACAAACAAGGAATATCACGTTGCGTACAGCACGTACGGCAACGGCGTGAAAGACAGCGTGCTCTACAACTCCCAAAAGACCTATTACGTCGTCACGGACACGTATACGTCCGATTATCATCACCTGACGGTGATAGACAGCTTGGGCGACGACGTGTTTGCTTGGAACTTGCTTTGCGACTATTTGCGACAAGGCAAAACGTTTTAATCGGCTTGTCAAAACGAACGAAAAATAACGAAAACGGCACTTAATGTGCCGTTTTTGCATGTATAAAATGTTTATGTTGTAAAAATATGTGGTGTTATCGTTTGTTTGATTCGTATTGTTCAAACAGCTTTTCAAATGCGGGAACGGAGCGTTTTATCATGTCATGACTTACGCAGTATGCGATGCGCACGTAGCCTTTCGCGCCGAAATCGTCGCCGGGGACGAGAAGCAATCCAAGCTGTTTTGCCTTGTCTGCAAAAGCGTTCGCATCGTCTTCAAGAGATCTTACAAACAGATAAAACGCACCGTCGGGACGTACGCAATCGTAGCCGATTTTCGTAAGCGAGTTGAAAAGCAAGTCGCGGTTTTGACGATAAGCGTTTAGGTTCGGCAAGGCGTCCACGCACTTTTCGATGACTTTTTGATAGGTGGACGGAGCGCATACGTAGCCGAGAGCGCGTCCTGCTCCGCATATGGCAAGATAAAGGTTTTTTGCATCGTCGGCTTTCGGGGATACCGCAATATAGCCTATGCGTTCGCCCGGCAAAGACAAGGACTTGGAATAGCTGTAACAGACAATCGTATCGCCGTAAAAATTCATGATATACGGCACTTCGACATCGTAGGCAAGTTCACGGTACGGTTCGTCCGCAATTATAAAAATACGGTGTCCGAATTCTTTGCTTTTACGCGTTAAAACGGCGGCGATTTTTTCAATCGTATCTTTCGAATACACGACGCCGCTTGGATTGTTGGGGGAGTTGACGATGACTGCCGCCGTGTTTTTGCCGATTGCTTGTTCTAGTGTCGAAAGATCGGGAGTGAAGTCCTTTTCGTCATAATCCGCAATCACGGCTTTCCCGCCTGCCGATTCGATGAAAACTTTGTATTCGGGGAAGTACGGCGCAAGTACGACGAATTCGTTGTTGTTTTCGTTGAGCGCGCGTAGAGTTATGCAAAGGGACGCCGCCGCGCCGCAAGTCATATATATCAAATCTTTGCCGACGTCTACGCCGAAACGGCGAGAAATATTCTTTGCAACCGCTTCTCTGACGGCAACGTCGCCTTGCGCCGAAGTGTAGCCGTGAAGGGTTTCGCAAGAGTTTGCAAGCTCGACAAGAGCGTCTTTTACGCAATCGGGCGCGGGAACGTTCGGGTTTCCGAGAGAAAAGTCAAAAACGTTTTCCGCTCCGACTTCATTTGCGCGTTTTTTGCCGTACTCGAACAATTCTCTTATGGACGAACGCTTGCTGCCAAGCGCGTACATGTCTTTGTTGAACATAACTCACCTCGTATCTTATGAGATTATACCACTTGTAACAGCGTTTTTCAAGTGATATAATTCTTGCAGAGAGGCTCATATGGCAAACGAAATGGAAAACGGCAATTTGAAAGCATTGAACGAGTTGAAATCGGCGATAGAAAAATCAAACCGTATCGTTGTACTGACGGGTGCGGGGGCATCCGTGCCAAGCGGTATTCCCGACTTTCGCAGTGCGCACGGCTTGTATGCCACGTCCTTTGGAAAATATCCTGCCGAAACGGTTATCTCGCACGACTTTTTCATGATGCATCCAAAAGAGTTTTACGACTTTTACAAAAGCAAAATGGTTTATCCCGACGCAAAGCCGAACGCAATGCACGCTCTTCTTGCACGGCTTGAACAGTCGGGGAAAATAGAGGGTATCGTCACACAGAACATAGACGGCTTGCACCAAGTGGCAGGCAGCAAAAAGGTGTTTGAATTGCACGGCTCTATATGGCGCAATCGGTGTGAGAGATGCCGCAAGTTTTTTGACCTAGATTATATTTTGTCAAAAGAGGGCGTACCGCATTGCGACGAGTGCGGAGGGATAATAAAACCCGAAGTGGTGCTGTACGGCGAAAATCTTGACGAAGACGTATTGCGCGGAGCGATACGCGCGATTCAAAGGGCGGATATGCTCATCGTCGTCGGCACTTCGCTCGTGGTATATCCTGCGGCGGGACTAGTGGGATACTTTTGCGGAAACGTCACTGCGGTGATAAACAAATCAGGCACGTATTTAGATTCTCAAGCGGACGTTTTGCTGAACGCCGATTGCCGAGAAGTCGCAACGTGGCTGGATAAAAACTTAACGATATAAATGCAAAACAATGTGCTTACCTATGCAAAAACGGCATTTTAAATGCCGTTTTTGCGTTTTTTTGTTAGTTTTTTAATTTGCGGGGATATAGATTGTTAAGGTGTGATTTTCGCTCATATTACGGTGACGCTTTTTGCAAGATTTCTCGGCTTGTCGGGATCTAGTCCGAGGCACAAAGACGCAGTAAGCGCAAGCGATTGCAAAGGAATAACCGACAAAACAGGCAACAATAAATCGTCGCTTATTCGAGGCAGCTCGTAGGTTTTGTTTGCGCCCGTTTCGCCTATGCTTTCGATTGCGATTACGTATGCTCCGCGCGATTTCAGTTCGCTTACGCTTGCCTCGATGCGCTCCTTGTCCTTGCCGTTTGTCGCAACGACTATGACGACGCTTTTGCCGTCCACAAGTGCGATGGTGCCGTGTTTGAGTTCGCCCGCCTGATATGCATCGGTCATTTTGTAGGTGATTTCCTTAAATTTGAGCGAGCCTTCTTGTGCCGTTATGAAGTCTATGCCTTTGCCGATGAAAAACAGCTTTGCTTTTTTGATTTTGTCCTCGTAAAGAGATACGGCGCATATATCTCTCGCGCAATTTGCAACGCGCGTTATTTCGCCTTTGGATACGCGTTGGCCGTTGCACGCTTTTGCCAAAATATAAAGTGCGAGCAATTGGCACACGTAAGACTTGGTTGCGGCAACCGCAACTTCCGTGCCTGCGCCCAAATACAAAGTTTCGTCCGCCTCGAAAGTTATGCTGCTTGCCTCGACGTTAGTGAGAGCAACGGTTTTGCCGCCTTGCGCCTTGCAGCGTTTGAGCGCAAGCAAAGTGTCTGCGGTTTCTCCGCTTTGCGTTATGAAAACCCCTGCGACTTTTTCACCGCAAAAACGCACCTCGTCAAATTCGCTTGCAACAACGCACTCGCAAGGAATATTCAGTATTCGCTCGAAAACGGCTTTGCCGTAAAGCCCTGCGTGGTATGCCGTGCCGCATCCGCAAAATATAATTTTGTCGGCGTTTTTCAACGTTTCGAGAACGCTGTCGTTCAACCCTTGCGATATTTGTTTGAAAGTCCTTAAAAGCGCACGCGGAATTTCGTCTATTTCCGAGCGCATATGACAAGAACACTCTTTGGGAGCGGTGCGGTTGATTTTTATGGGCTTTTTGACAACGGTTTTGCCGTCCTTGAAGAATTTTGTCGAATAGGGCGTTATTTTCGCACATTCGCCGTCCTTCAAAACCACGACGGTTTGCGTGTATTTGCCAAGTGCGAGGGTGTCGCTTGCAACAAAGTTTTCGCCTTCACCCAGCCCTACGGCAAGGGACGCGCCGCAACGCCGCATATAAATTGCTTCTTCGCCTGCCTTTATTGCAAGAAAGGTGGTTGCGCCTTCCAGTTTTTTGCCGACGTTTTCTATCGCCTTTTCCATATCGCAATCTTCGAGGGCAAGCAGATGCGCGATGATTTCGCTGTCGGTGGACGACGAAAACGGTATGCCTTTTTCGACAAGCTCCGCTTTCAAACTTCGAGCGTTGCTTATCACGCCGTTATGCACGATTGCGATTTTGCCGTCAAAGGACAAGTGCGGATGCGCGTTTTTCTCGCACACTTTGCCATGAGTTGCCCATCTTGTATGCCCGATGCCAACGCCGGCATTTATATCCGGCACTTTGATTTCAAGCCCTTTTACCCGTCCCGTCGTCTTGAATATCTTGATTTTTTTGTCCGTCGCAAGGGCAATGCCGGCGCTGTCGTATCCGCGATATTCAAGGGCTTTAAGCCCGTCTATCACAACGTCTTTTGCCGATTGTCGTTCACCGACGTATCCGATAATTCCGCACATATTTTATTGTATGCGCACGCTCTTTCACTCGTGCTTGCTATTGACACGCGCGCGTTTAGTTGCTATTATTCTATAAGAAAATAACTCGATGTCGGAGGTATAAATGAGATTTTCTCAAGAGCTTGCTCCATGCAAAAAAGAGAACACGATTATCGTCGGCGACGTGCGCATAAGCGTGCTTTCGGACAGAACGTTGCGTATAGAAAAGGGCAGTTTTACCGACAAACGCACCCAGTTTGCTTTTTGCAGAAATTACGCAAATCCGCAGTTTAAACATGCAAAAAACGGTGATGAAATGTCGATTGAAACACAAACTTGCGCTTTTACCGTCAACACGAAAACGCTTGCTTCGTCCGTAACTTTCAAGGACGGAGAGAGCGCGACTCCTTCAAACGCATTTAACCTCGGCGGTACGGCAAGGACGCTGGACGGCACTTTCGGAGTGCTGGGCGGATGGAAGGGCAAGAGAGAAAAGAAAGACCATTTTTGCCTCGCTCATATCAGAAAAGGCATTTTTGCAACCAACGGCGTTAGCGAAATCGACGACTCGTCGTCCGTGCTTTTGAACGTAGACGGCAGTGTTTCCCCTCGTCCGACGTCTTGCGTAGACAAGTATTTGTTTGCTTTCAAAGACGATTATCTCGGCGGACTCAAAGAGTTCTATTCGCTTTCGGGATTCACTCCGCTTTTGCCGAAGTACGTGTTGGGCAACTGGTGGTCACGCTATCATGCCTACACCGACAAGGAATATCTTGCCCTTATGGACGAATTCGAGGACAAAAACGTTCCGCTTACGGTTGCCACGATAGACATGGACTGGCACATCGTAACAAACGTTCCCAAAGACGCAGACTACAAGTCTTTTCAAGGCGCAGGGTGGACAGGCTACACGTTTGAAAAGGAATTGTTCCCCGATCCCGAAGGATTTTTGCAAAATCTCAAAGGCAGAAATCTTGCCGTAACAATGAATTTGCATCCGCGCGACGGCGTGAGATATTTTGAACAGCAGTATCCCGATATGGCGCGCGCTTGCGGCGTCGATCCGCAAACCAAACGCACTATAGAGTTCGATCTCACCGACGAGAAATTCCGCAATGCGTATTTCGACATTTTGCATCATCCATACGAAAAAATGGGAGTGGATTTTTGGTGGATAGATTGGCAGCAAGGCACGAAGTCCAAGATGAAGGGGCTTGATCCGCTGTGGCTGCTCAATCACTATCATATGCTCGATATCAACCGCGACGGCAACAACAGCATAATTTTGTCGAGATACGCGGGGATGGGTTCTCATCGCTATCCGCTCGGATTTTCGGGAGATACGGTGGTGTGCTGGAAGAGCTTGGATTTCCAGCCGTATTTTACGGCGCTTGCGTCAAACGCAGGCTACACGTGGTGGTCGCACGACATCGGCGGACACATGTTCGGCAAAGGCGACAACGAACTGTATTTGAGATGGTTGCAGTTTGGCGTATTTTCTCCGATAAACCGCCTGCATTCAAGCAACAAAGGCATGAGCAAAGAGCCGTGGAACTATCCGCAAGTAGAGAATATCGCGGAAGATTTTTTGCGCTTGCGCCATAGACTTTTGCCGTATTTGTACACCGCAAACGTCCGCACCGCAACGGAGGGCGTGCCGCTCGTTTGCCCGACGTACTACTATTGTAAAGACAGCCGCTCATACGACAAAAAGTGGCAAAATCAGTATTATTTCGGCGAACAAATGTATGTTTGCCCCGTTACGAGCAAGGGCAAAAACGGCGTTACTAAGCAAACAATCTGGCTTCCCGACGGAGTGTGGTTCGACTTTTTCACGGGCGAAAAATACGAGGGAGGAAAGGAATATACGATCGAGTGCTCGTTTGAAAGATACCCCGTGTTCGTCAAGGAAGGCGGCATAATACCGCTTTTGAACGCAAACGGCAATTCGACGGAATTCAAGGATATCGAACTCAAAGTTTACCTTGGAAACAACGTGTACACCATGTTCGACGAGCAAGGCAAAATCTCCGTCGCAATGAAAAAAGACGAAAGCGGATGCGACGTCATAATCATTCCCGACGGCGTGAAAACCGAAAGTCTAACGGTGTCTTTTGCGGGTATTAAGGACGCGGACGTTTTTGTAAACGAGCAAAAATCGTCGCTTGAAAACCTTGCAAAAATGCCCTGCAAGCCCATGAAAATTCGTGTCGAATACGCAAGATAAAGGACGACGAACGACAGAATATGCAACGCGTTTGCAAAAAATATTCGATTTTTGAGAAAAACGCTTGACTTATTTTGTTATATTTAATATTATTATCAAGCATATTTTTGGAAGAAGTACGGAATGCGAGAAGAACTAGCCCCTCCGATCGAACCCTTGCTCTTGCGAAAACAATTTTTTGGAGGTTAGCACAATGGCTAAGGATTTGTCTACAATGGCAAAAAACAATAAGTCTTATATGGCAAAGCCCGGCGAAGTGGAAAGCAAGTGGTACGTTGTCGATGCAACCGATATGGTTCTCGGCCGCCTTGCGTCTCAAGTTGCTTCTATCCTTAAAGGAAAGAACAAACCCGAGTACACTCCCAACGTCGACTGCGGCGACCATGTTATCATAATCAACTGCGAAAAGGTCGTTCTCACAGGCAAGAAACTCGAGGACAAATACTATCGTTATCACACAGGTTACATCGGCGGACTCAAAGAGATCCAATACAAGAAATTGATGGCTGAAAAGCCCGAATTCGTCGTGTACAAGGCAGTCAAGGGCATGCTCCCCAAGAACACCCTCGGCGCAAAAATGCTCAAAAAGCTCCGCGTTTACGTCGGTGCAGAGCATGACCATCAGGCACAATGCCCCGTTGAGCTCAAACTCAACTGATAGAGAGGTGAAATATGGCTACTAAGAAAACCAAGAAAGTTCAATATCTCGGCACAGGCAGAAGAAAGACGGCTATCGCAAGAGTTCGCCTCGTTCCCGGTGAAGGCACCATCGTCATCAACAAGCGCACTCTCGACGAGTATTTCCCTCTTGACACGATGAAGCTCATCGTCAATCAACCCCTCGTTGCAACCGGCACTTCCGATAAGTTTGACGTTTACGTCAACGTGTACGGCGGCGGTTACACCGGTCAAGCAGGCGCAATCCGTCACGGCATTGCAAGAGCGCTCTGCGTCGCAGACAGCGAAGCATACAGAGCAACACTCAAGAGAGAAGGTTATCTCACTCGTGACCCGCGTGCGAAAGAGCGTAAGAAATACGGTTTGCATAAGGCACGTAAAGCACCTCAATTCTCCAAACGTTAACCAAACGCGTTCAAGACGCACAAACAAGCACGGCATTTTTGCCGTGCTTTTTCTTTGTCAGGCTGTGGGCAAGGTGCTCACGTACCTTTGTACGTTCCGCTCCTTGTCCTCGCCTTCCTCGACTTGTGCGCCTTGCTCCGCGTTTGGTCAACGTTTGGCAAGAGATAACAACTCCGCTACGCATGCTCGCCTTTCGCGATTTTCAACGCTTGCTCTGCGCCTGATTATCTCTTTGTTTCAAACACGCTCCGCTCCTCGTTCTCGTCTTTCTCGGCTTTTGCCGTTTGCTCTTTGGCAATCAAGAATACCATAATTATATAATATATACCGCGATAGTTTTTCAAACAAAAAAAGAAACTGAATATTACCTATAAATAAAAAAAGCAATAAAAGAAGAAAAAATACGACAAATTTATTAAGAAGTATTGACAGCAAATAAAATAGGTGCAATAATAAAAACACAAAAAACAGGAGGTGATCATTTATGGAGTGGTCTACAGTAAAAATATCAAAAGATAACAAAGGAAGAAACACACCATTTGCCAGTGTTGGTTTTGGTAGAATATCGTTGAGCGCTGCAGCTTGTGAATTGATTGAAGATTACGAAAAGTATAATTATGCTGAATTGTTAAAAGCAAGAGACAACTTTGACTGTATAGGTGTTAGATTTTTGAAGGAGAGTCAACCTGATACTATCAAAATTTCACGGAAGGTTGTAAAGGGTAAAATCATTTCTGGTGTATCGATTGAGAATAAAAAGACTATTGAAGATTTGTTTGGAATGAATGGCATTGCAAAAAAGGTAACCCGTTTTAATGTCCAGAAAGATAATGATTCCAATAATATATTAATTATTATGCTAAAGTGACAACTATATTACAAGGAAACGCACGGCATTTCATTGCCGTGCGTTTTGATATAAAGAGTGTCGATAAAAGGTGCGTTTTCAGGCTTCTTTTCTATATTCGGGACAGGGTATAAGCTCTTGCTTTTTGGAGCGGGTTAGGATGAATATCGTCAGCGTCACGGCAAGCGTAACGAGTTCCGCTGCCGGGGTTGCCAGCCAAAGCCCCGTCATCTTCCACAGATATGAGAAGAGGTATGCAATCGGAATGATTGTCACAAGACCTCTCAAAACGGTTATGAGCTGGGCATAGCCGCCCTTGTTGGACGCTGAAAAGTAATATGAAAACAGCAGATTGAAGCCGGAGAACAGCGACGAGATGAAGAACAGTCGCATTCCGAGCGTGGCGGCGTCTTGCAGCTCTTTTACGCCTTGCGTGTTGAAGATGCTTGCGATTCCGTTCGCCCCGAAGAATATTGCAATATACAACACGACGGCAACGGAGGCGACGGTGATGAGGGCGTAGCGCAGTATGCGACGGATTTTTTGATGATCGCTTTGTCCGTAGCTGAAACTAATCATGGGCTGAGTGCCGTTTGCAATGCCGTTGAAAACCGAGTTGACGACATAGAATACATTGATAATAATTGCGTATGCCGCAATCGCAGTGTCGCCGCCAAGACGCTTAAACAAACCGTTGAATACCATAAGGACTGCCCCAAAAGACAATTCGCTGATAAACGGAGCAAGCCCAAGCGAGCATATTCCGCCATACGTGCGCAAGGAAAGTTTTGTTTTTCTGCAATGGAATGTGTTTTTCTTGCGAATGACATGCAAAGAAAGGATAAGAATGCTCACAATCGGAGAAAAGCCCGTGGCAAGTGCCGCTCCGAGCATATCCAAATTGCACGGAAACACCAGAACGTAGTCGAATACTATATTGAAAAGATTGCCCGCAAGCGATGCAATCATCGCAAGCCTCGGCGCGCCGTCGTTTCGTACAAAGTTTTGAAAAACATTGCTGAACATAAAGAACGGAGCAAAGCAAAGGATAATCTGAACATATGTGTTGCTGTATTCGAGAGTGTCGCCTTCCGCGCCGAGAAACATCGCCACAGGGCGTGACGCAAATAAGCCGAGCATAACAAAAACAACCGCAAAAAGCGCAACGATAAAGACCGTGTGCGTAAAGACTTTGTTTGCCTCGTTGTCGTTTTGCGCGCCTTTGTGAATGGCAAATTTCGTTCCGCCTCCGACGGCAAACATCATACCTATGGAAAACACGAGATTGAATGACGGACTTGACAAATTGAGTGCCGCAAGACCGGTTTGCCCCATCTTGAGAGATATGAAAAAAGTGTCCGCCAAAATGTAGCAACTAAGACCGATCATCGCTATCACGTTTGCCGACACGTATTTTGTAAATTCTTTCAATACGCTTGTGTTGTTTGTGTTTTTCGTTTGTTTTTTCATCTTTTCCAATAAAAAAACGCCATGCTTTCGTGTCTTCAAAAAGGCCTAACGACACGACGCTGACGCGCTCACCCGGCGATGAGATTGTTTTATTCGATTACTTGGATTATATAAGACAGCCGATGTGTTGTCAAATGCTTTTTGTCAAATCGCACAAATGAAAAATCCGCCGAAAAAACGGCGGATTCGGTTGCGGAAGTTTAACATTAAATCGATTTAGTCGTTGTCATCCGATTTGCAGTCGCTATTTGAAGAAGTCAGGTCGATTTTAACGGAGCTTTTCTTTTTCGATGCGGCTTTGATTGGCTCTACAACTGCGTAGTATGCGGGGATAATCGCAAAAATTGCCCAGTAAGGATGCCACAATCCCCAGCCGCAACCGAGAAGCAGATATACTCCCGTGACGATAAACACGACGGGGAATGAGGACGGATTGCGCTTGACAATCGTGTCGAATATCCCGCCGACAATGAACGGTACAAAAAATAGCAACCAGCCCGGATGCCACAGAGTGCAAAGGAAGCCGATGAGAAGATATGCAACGGTGCAGAGTAAAAAAGTTACGCCGTTGACAATGCTCCCGACAACCGCATTGCGCTTTTCCTTTTTGTTTTCAAACACCACGCGTCCGTTTTCGATGTGCACGGTGTTGGTGCCGCTTTCGTCGTCATTGTCGTGGTCGACGACTTTTCCGGTCACGGTGGTCTTGCCGTTTTCAACGTGAATATCGCCCACGATTTTGTTGACAAGCTTTGCGATGCCGCCTTTTATCACCACGTTCGAGCCGTCTTTGTCATGCACGTGAATACCGTTTTCGTCGATATGCACTCTGTCTCCGTTTTCTTCATAATCGAACGATGAAGTGTCGTTTTTGTCGTCATCAACTGCCGATTGTGCGTTTTCGTCGGTATTTTCATCCTGCGTTTGCGCTTGACTTTCTTTTGATTCTTCACCCGGTTTCGCGGGGGTATAATTCAAAAGTTCGTCAAGGCTTACGCCGTAAAGTTTTGCAAGGGCGATGAGGTTGTCCGTGTCGGGAGAACTCTCCGATCTTTCCCATTTGGATATTGCTTGTCTTGATACGTTGAGCTTGTCCGCAAGCTCGTCTTGCGAATATCCGTGTTGTTTTCTAAGTTCGTATAATCTGTTTGCGGTTGTGATGTCCATATTCAAACCTCGCTTGTGTTTTTGTGCCTTTATTTTGGCGCAAAGAGGTCGGTTGCCGCCACCCATTTTGATTGTCAATTGCGCAACTTTTGGTTGCATTTTGCAAAAACACGCCTATTTTCGCGGTTTTGAGCCGATTTTTTGAATTTATTGCAAAAGTGCCGTGGCAAAGCACGCGATTGATTTGCAGTCGCCCAAATCACCCACTTGTTCGTTGGTGGTGGCGGTTATGCCTATTCTTTCGCAAGGAATTCTCAGCACGTGCGACATGTTGTTGCGCATTTGGTCGATATACGGAGCAAGCATAGGACGCTCTGCGATTATCGCCACGCTCACGTTTTGAAGGGCGCGACCTTTGTCGGTTGCTTTTTTGAGCACCGTTTGCAAAAGCTCTATGCTGTCTGCGTCGTCGTAGCGCGAATCGTCGACGGGGAAGAGATGTCCGATGTCCTTTTCTCCTATCGCGGAAAGTATCGCGTCCATAAGCGCGTGCACCGCAACGTCGCCGTCGCTGTGCGCCACAAACGCAAACTCGCACGGAACGAGCGTTCCCATAAGTTTTATCCCGCCGCCTTTTTTGAAACGATGGATGTCGTATCCTATTCCGCAAAGAGGAGTTTTCAAATCGTCTTTCGTCGTGATCTTTATATTTTGCGGATCGCCCTCGATGATTTTTACGTCGCAAGCGGCGTGTTTTTGTATAACGGCAATATCGTCGAGATATTCGCCGTCGCATTTTGCATACGCCTTGACGATTATTTCTTTTTTTGCGCAAACGGGCGTTTGCACTCTGCGATAGTCCTCTCTGTTGACGGCGTCCACTCCGAATCTGATACATACGAGCGAATCGGTGAGGGGCAGGAGGGGGAGTGCAACTCCGTTTTCGACCGCTCCGGCAATAACGCTGTTGATAAGTGCGGTCGTAACGTAGGGGCGTGCGCCGTCGTGGACTATGACGTAGTCGCAATCGTCCTCGATGGCACGAATGCCGTGTTTTACCGTTTGAGTTCGCGTCGTTCCGCCTTGCGTGAGTGCAATGCGATTGTCTTCGATATGAGCGATTTCAAGAGCGTTCAGCAATTCGTCGCTGTAAGAGGGGTGTATCGCAACGATAACTTTCGACACTTGCTCGAATGTCAAAAACGGTTTGATTGATTCGACAACCACGCAAGAATCTTTGCAGGGGGCAAACAGTTTGTTTTCCATGCCGTATCTTTGCGATGTGCCACCGGCTGTAATAATGACGTTGATTTTCATATTTCACCTTGAAGTTTTTATGCGGAGAATTTCCGCCGATAAATATGCGGGTTTGACGTAATTCGATTATTAATTCAATTAATAATTCGATACATCGTTTCCGCGCTTTGCTTGGTTTGATGTTCGTCTACGCTCAACACCTCGAACGACATCGAGTTCGAGCCGAAAGTGACGGTGACTTTGTCGCCGATTTTGACTTCTTTTGCGGGCTTAACCGCTTTGCCGTTGATTTCGATGCGTCCGCCGTCGCATGCTTCTTGTGCGACGGAGCGGCGTTTGATGACTCTCGATACCTTTAAAAACTTGTCTATTCTCATAACAAATATTATATGTAAAACGCGCGTTTAAATCAAGAGGAAACTTATATAAAAAATACTAAAAATTTATATAATTTATATGCGCGCGACGCTTGACAGACTTGATTTTTCAATATATAATGAAAAACTGCGCAATGATGCGGATTCCTACCCCAAAAACACCTCGTTTTTGGGGTAGGGGGTTATAAATACATCAAGTATTGATAGCAATCCGCAAAAAACGCGTAGATTTCGAAAAAAATTTCGGGCGATGAAAAATTTTTTTTTCGGGAGCGTTCGAAGTTTTTTGAAAAGTCGCAAATTCGGCAATTTTTTTAAGGAGTGAATATATGTCCCAAAGAATTCACAATCAAATGTACGGAACTACGGAAAGACGCGATTTCTCGCAAATCAAAGACGTCCTTCCCATTCCGTATCTCATTGAGGTGCAAAAGAATTCCTACGCAAATTTCATTGATGCCGGCATCACGGAAGTTTTCAAAGATTATTCTCCGATCGTTGACTTCTCCGGCAGATTGAAACTCGAGTTTTTGTCACACAGATTCGACGGCGAACCCAAGTACACCGTCAAAGAGTGCAAAGACCGCGACGCTACGTATGCTATTCCTCTCAAGGTGAAGGCTCGCCTCACCAACAACGAAACCGGCGAAGTGGTTGAACAAGAAGTGTTTATGGGCGATTTCCCGCTCATGACGGATTCGGGTTCTTTCGTCATCAACGGTGCAGAGCGCGTCATCGTATCCCAGCTTGTCAGAAGCCCGGGCGTGTACAACGACAAAGTGCTCGACAAGAACGGCGTACCTCGTTATGCAACCACCGTCATCCCCAACAGAGGCGCTTGGCTCGAATACGAGCAAGACTCCAACGAAGTTCAATGGGTGCACGTTGACAGAACGAGAAAAATCACCGCAACCACGCTTTTGAGAGCGCTCGGCTACGGCACGGACGAGCAAATCATCGACTTGTTCGGCGGGGACGAGATGATTGTCAAGACCTGTGAAAAAGACGCTCAATGCAAGAGCGAGGAACAAGGCAAAATCGATTTGTTCCGTCGTTTGCGTCCGGGCGAAGTCCCCACGGTCGAAGGCGCAAACATCCTCATTCACAACACTTTCTACGATTACAAGCGTTACGACTTGGCAAAGGTCGGCCGCTACAAATACAACAAGAAACTCGCTCTTGCAACGCGTATTGCGGGATACAAGCTCGCAGAGGACGTCGTGAGCAACGTGACGGGTGAAATCCTGGCTCAAAAAGGCGAAATCGTCGACGAGACAAAGGGTAGAGAAATCCAAAACAACGCCGTCAACGTGGTTTGGCTTGCCTACACCGATCACGACGGAAAAGAAAAGAAATTCAAAGTCATCGGCAACAACACCGTAGACCTCGAAGCTTTTGTGGATTGTAACCCCAGAGAACTCGGCATCACCGAAAAGGTTTACTATCCCAACCTCAAAGCTCTCATGGACGAGTTCGGTGCAAACAAAGACGAATTGCTTTTGGCAATCCGCTCCTCCGTCGACGAGCTTGTTTACAAGCATATCACGCTTGACGACATCGTGTCCATCGAGGACTACAACCTCGGCTTGCGTTACGGCTTCGGCACTTGCGACGATATCGACCACCTTGCAAACCGTCGCGTTCGCGCGGTAGGCGAATTGCTCCAAAACCAATTCCGTATCGGTATCTCTCGTCTTGAAAGAGTCATCAAAGAGAGAATGGCGTCCGCACAGGAGAATGCGGAAATCACTCCTCAAACGCTCATCAACATTCGTCCCGTTACGAGCGCGATCAAAGAGTTCTTCGGATCTTCGCAACTTTCGCAATTTATGGATCAACCCAACCCGATTGCAGAGCTTACGCACAAGCGTAAACTTTCCGCTCTCGGCCCCGGCGGTTTGAACAGAGAGCGCGCGAGTTTCGAAGTGCGCGACGTTCACCACTCGCACTACGGACGTATGTGTCCTATCGAAACGCCTGAAGGACAAAACATCGGTCTTATCACGTCTTTGTCCTCTTACGCAAAGGTCAACGAGTACGGCTTTATCGAAACGCCGTATCGCAAGATAGACAAGGCGACCGGCGTCGTCACCGACGAAGTCGTTTACATGGCGGCGGACGAAGAAGACAAATACGTCATCGCACAAGCAAACGAACCGCTTGACGAAGAAAGCAAATTCGTGCGTAGCCGTGTCAACTGCCGTATCCAAAAGGACATCCGCGAAGTCCCCAGAGAAAGAGCGGACTACATGGACGTCAACCCCAAGCAGCTTATTTCAATCGCAACCGCGCTTATCCCGTTCCTCGAGAACGACGATACCAACCGTGCACTCATGGGCTCCAACATGCAACGTCAGGCTGTTCCGCTCCTTAAGCCGCAAGCTCCTATGATTGCAACGGGCGTCGAACATAAGATTGCTTACGACTCGGGCGTTTTGAAAATCGCAAAGCACGACGGTTTCGTAAAATACGTCGACAGCGACAAGATCGTCATCGAGTGCAACGACGGCACGACCGATACTTACATCCTCAGCAAGTTCGAGCGTTCAAACCAATCAACTTGCATAAATCAACATCCTATCGTCAGCAAGGGCGACAAAGTGTACGGCCCGATCTATGACGACAAGGGCAATCTCACAAGAGAAGGCACGGTCATCGCAGACGGTCCCGCAACCGACCACGGCGAGCTTGCGTTGGGCAGAAACATGCTCATCGGCTTCATGTCTTGGGAAGGTTACAACTACGAGGACGCAGTCCTTATTAGCGAAGAGCTTGTGCGTGACGATTTGTACACTTCTATTCACATCGAAGAGTACGAAATCGAGTGCCGCGACACCAAACTCGGCGACGAGCAAATCACCAGAGATATCCCCAACCTCAGCGACGAAGTGCTCAAAAACCTCGATGAAGACGGTATCGTCATGGTCGGCGCAGAGGTCAAACCGGGCGACATTCTCGTCGGTAAGGTCACCCCGAAGGGCGAAACCGAACTTACTCCCGAAGAGAGATTGCTCCGCGCAATCTTCGGCGAAAAGGCAAGAGAAGTGCGTGACACGTCCTTGCGTGTGCCCAACGGCGAAAGCGGTATCGTAGTCGACGTCAAGATCTTCACGAGAAAGAACAAAGACGAACTCGCACCCGGCGTCAACAAACTCGTTCGCGTCTACATCGCTCAAAAGAGAAAGATCTCCGTCGGCGACAAGATGGCGGGACGTCACGGAAACAAGGGCGTCGTTTCAAGAGTTCTTCCCAAAGAGGATATGCCTTTCATGGCGGACGGCACACCCCTTCAAATCGTGCTCAACCCGCTCGGCGTTCCTAGCCGTATGAACATCGGACAAGTTCTCGAAGTTCACCTCGGTCTTATCGCTCACATGCTCGACTGGAAAGTCGCAACGCCTGTGTTCGACGGCGCAAACGAGCAAGACATCAGACAGCTTTTCCAACAATGCGGTCTTGTCAACGAGGACGGCGAAGTGGACGGCAAGATCCAACTCTACGACGGCAGAACGGGCGAACCGTTTGAAAACCGCGCGACCGTAGGTTATATGTACTACCTCAAACTGCATCACCTCGTAGACGACAAGATCCACGCAAGAAGCACGGGCCCGTACAGCGTCATCACGCAACAACCTCTCGGCGGCAAAGCGCAATTCGGCGGACAACGTTTCGGCGAAATGGAAGTCTGGGCACTCGAAGCATACGGCGCGGCAAATGTGTTGCAAGAAATCCTGACGGTCAAGTCGGACGACGTGGTCGGACGTGTAAAGACGTACGAATCCATCGTCAAGGGCAGCAACGTTTCGGAGCCCGGTATCCCCGAATCCTTCAAGGTTTTGGTCAAGGAACTTCAATCGCTCGCACTCGACGTCAAAGTCCTCACCGAGGACAACGACGAGGTCAAACTCCGCGAATACGACGAGGACATCGACTTCGATACGCCTATCGGCAAGAAACACGAGGAACTCAAAGAAATCGATATTCTCGGCGACAACAACATCTTCGGCGATCTCGGCGAAAGCAAGAGCGACACGGATACGAGCTTGTTCGACACCGACGATGACGACGAAAGCATCTTCAGCGCACTCACCGAAGGCACTCCCGATATGAGCGACATCTTCGGCACAGGCTCCGACGAAGAGTAATAGGAGGCGACAATATGTACGAACTCAGCAATTTCGATGCAATTCAAATAGGTATCGCTTCTCCCGAAAAGATCAGAGAATGGTCTCACGGCGAGGTTACGAAACCCGAAACCATAAACTACCGCACGCAAAAACCCGAAAAGGACGGTCTTTTCTGCGAAAAGATCTTCGGGCCTACGCGTGACTGGGAATGCCATTGCGGAAGATACAAGAGAATCCGCTACAAAGGCGTCATCTGCGAAAAGTGCGGCGTCGAAGTCACAAAATCCAAAGTCCGTCGTGAAAGAATGGGACATATCGAGCTTGCTTGCCCCGTCACTCACATCTGGTATTTGAGAGGCGTGCCTTCGAGAATCAGTATTCTCCTCGACGTTTCACCAAAGGAACTCGAACAAGTCGTTTACTTCGTATCTTTCATCGTTCTCGATCCCGGCAAAGTCGGCGAGCTTCGCAAAAAGCAAGTCATCAGCGACAAGGAATACAGAGAACTCCTTGAAAAATACGACGCAAAAGATTTCAGAGTGGGTATGGGCGCAGAGGCCGTCAAGGAACTTCTTATGGAAGTAGACCTTGAAAAAGAAAGCGAACAACTCAAAAACATCATCAACAATTCCGTCGGACAAAAGCGTCTTAAAGCGGTCAAGCGTCTTGAAATCGTCGAAGCGTTCCGTCAATCGGGCAACAAACCCGAATGGATGGTGCTTGACGTGCTCCCCGTGCTTCCGCCCGAACTGCGTCCGATGATCCAACTCGACGGCGGCAGATTTGCAACCAGCGACCTCAACGATTTGTATCGCAGAGTCATCAACCGCAACAACCGTCTTAAAAAGCTCAAAGAGCTCGGCGCGCCCGACATCATCGTGCGCAACGAAAAACGTATGCTTCAAGAAGCCGTCGACGCTCTCATCGACAACGGCCGCAGAGGCAAAGCGGTTTCCGGCCCCGGCAACAGAGATCTCAAATCTCTCTCGGGAATGCTCCGCGGCAAACAAGGCCGTTTCCGTCAAAACTTGCTCGGTAAACGTGTCGACTATTCCGGTCGTTCGGTTATCGTCGTCGGCCCCGAACTCAAACTTTATCAATGCGGTTTGCCCAAGGAAATGGCACTCGAACTCTTCAAGCCGTTCATTATGAACAAGCTCGTCGAGCGCAACCTTTGCCACAACATCAAGAGCGCAAAACGTTTCGTGGACACCGGCAAGAATCAAGTGTGGGACATCCTCGAAGAGATCATCAAAGATCACCCCGTGCTTCTCAACCGTGCTCCGACGCTTCACAGACTCGGTATCCAAGCGTTCGAACCCGTGCTTGTCGAGGGTAGAGCAATCAAACTTCACCCGCTCGCGTGCGGCGCGTTCAACGCCGACTTCGACGGCGACCAAATGGCTGTTCACGTTCCTCTTTCCATCGAGGCGCAAGCAGAGGCAAGAATCCTGATGCTCTGCACCAACAACATCCTCAAACTTTCGGACGGCAAACCTATCGTTTCGCCGACGCAAGATATGGTCATCGGTTCGTACTATCTTACCATAGTCAAACCGGGCGCAAAGGGCGAAGGCAACTATTACAGCTCTTTCGACGAGGCGATGATGGCGTATCAAGACAAAGATCTTACGCTTCAATCCCTTTGCTACATCAGAGTGCAAGTGCAAGACGAGGACGGATACGTCCACAACAAACTCTTGCACACCACAATCGGTCGCTGCATCTTCAACGACAATTTGCCGCAAGACTTGCAATTCGTTGACAGAACGATTGCGGAAAACAAAGGTCAGCTCGAAGTCGAAGGCATCCTCGGCATCAATGCATGCGTGGACGAAAATCAATTCCATGCTCTCGTCGATTTGTTCAGAAGCGAGGAAGTCAACCAAGACTCGTGCGTGCGCGCGCGTTCCATATTAAAGAGAAACGTCACGGACGAGCAAATCGCTCAAATTGCGGCGGCAATCAAAGACGCAGGCGATCTCGACATCACCAACAACAAAGAGTTCTTGCGTGAAATCACGGCTCTTCGCGAAAGCATCCAAAAAGTGCTCGGCAAGAAGGCAATGGCTATCGGCAAGAAGCAACTCAGCATGATCGTTGACAACTGCTTCAAATATCACGGAGCAACCGAAACGGCAGAGATGCTCGACAAGATCAAATCGCTCGGTTACAAGTATTCGACAATCGGTGCAATCACCGCATCCGTTTTCGATATGCACATCCCCGGTGACAAGAAGCTCATCGTTCACGAAGCGGAAGAACAAGTCGTCCGCATCGAAAAACTCCATGCAAGAGGCGTCCTCTCCGACGAAGGCCGTTACAAAGAAATCATCAAGATTTGGAAAGACGCCGCAGACAAGGTCGAGAGCGAACTCAAAAAAGGTCTTGACGACTTCAACCCGATTTGGATGATGGCAAACTCCGGCGCTCGTGGTAGCATGGGACAAATTCGTCAGCTCGCAGGTATGCGTGGTCTTATGGCAGACCCGTCCGGTCGTACAATCGAGTTGCCTGTCCGCTCGTCGTTCCGTGAAGGCTTGTCTGTTTTGGAATACTTCATCTCTTCGCACGGCGGAAGAAAAGGTCTTGCGGACACCGCTCTTAAAACGGCTGACTCCGGTTATCTTACAAGACGTCTTGTCGACGTTTCGCACTCCGTTGTCGTCAGAGAACAAGACTGCGGCGACACCAAGGGTACGTTTATCACCGCAATCAGAGATGAAAAGAGTGTCATCGAAGCTCTTGCGGACCGTATCGCGGGCAGATACACGATCGGCGACGTCGTCGATCCCGAAACCGGCGAAATCATCTGCGAAGGCGACACCCTCATTTCGAGCGACAAGGCAAAAGAAATCGACAAGAAACTCACTTCTTACTGGGAGAAGAACGGCTCGGATATGCACCATCAACCCGGCGTGCTCATCCGCTCCATCCTCACTTGTAAGTCCAAAAACGGCGTGTGCGTGAAGTGCTACGGCAAGAACATGGCGTCGGGCAACCCCGTCAAGATCGGCGAAGCGGTCGGTATCATCGCAGCTCAATCAATCGGTGAACCCGGTACACAGCTCACAATGCGTACATTCCACTCGGGCGGCGTCGCAACCGACGACGATATCACTCAAGGTTTGCCGCGTGTCGAAGAACTTTTCGAAGCCCGCAATCCTAAAGGTAAAGCGGTCATCACCGAGAACAACGGCGTTGTGCATATCTCCGACGATCGTCGTGAAATTACAGTCACGGGCCCCGACGGCGAAACCAAAGCGTATGCAATCCCGTACAACGCAAACATCCTCGTCGCAGAGGGCGAAACCATCGGCGCGGGCGATCCGCTCACCAAAGGTTCTATCAATCCTCAAGACATGTTGCGCGCAAAGGGTGTGAAGGGCGTTCAGGAATACATCGCAAAAGAAGTTCAATCCGCATACCGCACCGCGGGCGTCGAAATCAACGACAAGCACGTCGAAGTCATCGTCAGACAAATGCTCCGCAAGGTTCGTATTGAAAATCAAGGCGACACCAACATGCTCCCCGGCACGCTCGTCGATTTGCTCTCTTACGAAGAAGAAAACGAGAAAGCACTCGAAAACGGCGGCGTTCCCGCAACCGCAAAGCGTACTCTTCTCGGTATCACGAAAGCGGCTTTGGCAACGGAATCCTTCCTCTCGGCTGCATCCTTCCAAGAGACCGCAAAGGTTTTGGCAGAGGCTGCAATCAACAACAGAAAAGACCCGCTCCTCGGCTTGAAAGAGAACGTCATCATCGGCAAGCTCATCCCCGCAGGTACCGGCATGAAGTGCTACAAGAACGTTACGACCGTTGCGGCAAATCAAACGCAACCCGCAGACATCATCCTTGACCAACACGTCGAGGACGACATTGAATTAGACTAATGAAAAGAAGATTTTTTACATCTGAAAGCGTGACGGAAGGACATCCCGACAAGGTGTGCGACCAAATCGCAGACGCAATTCTCGACGACATCTTCGCAGAGGACACCTCTGCAAGAGTCGCCGTTGAAGTGTGCGCCACAACCGGTATGGTTATGGTGTTCGGCGAAGTCACGACAAAGCATTATTGCGACATTCCGTCAATCGTAAGAGGCGTCATCAAAGACGTTGGCTACAACGACAGTTCGCTCGGCTTCGATTACAAAACCTGCGCCGTGTTGAGCTCTATCGACGAGCAATCTCCCGACATCGCAATGGGCGTCGACGACGCAACCGACGGCGACGGTAAGGACGATTACGACAGGACGGGAGCAGGCGACCAAGGCATGATGTTCGGTTATGCTTGCGACGAAACCGAGTCGCTTATGCCGCTTCCCATTACGCTTGCTCATGCGCTCACAAAGCGTCTGACCGACGTCAGAAAGAGCGGTGAACTCGAATGGCTCCGTCCGGACGGAAAGGCGCAAGTCACCGTTGAGTACATCGACGACGTTCCCGAAAGAGTAGACACAATCGTCGTAAGTTGCCAACACTCGGAAAACGTAAGCATGGACGAGCTCGAAGCGGAAATCATCGACAAGGTCATCTCTTACGCAATTCCGCAAGAGTACATCGACGACGATACGAAGATCTACATCAACCCGACGGGCAGATTTGTCATCGGCGGTCCCGCAGGCGACAGCGGCGTTACGGGAAGAAAGATTATCGTCGACACCTACGGCGGATTCTGCCCCCACGGCGGCGGCGCGTTCAGCGGGAAAGACCCCACGAAAGTGGACAGAAGCGCAAGCTATATGGCGCGTTATATCTGCAAAAATCTCGTTGCGGCAGGCGTGTGCAAGAGAGCGGAATTGCAAGTTGCATACGCAATCGGCATGGCGCATCCCGTTTCGGTGTACGTCAACACGTTCGGCACGGGCGTTATAGACGACGATTCGCTTGCAAAAGTCGTGCGCGAAGTGTTCGATTTGCGCCCGAAGGCAATCATCGATCATTTGCACCTTGCAGCTCCTATCTATCGCATGACTTCCAACTACGGACATTTCGGCAAAGAAGGTTTCAGTTGGGAAGAAACAGATATGATCAAAGAAGTCAAACAAGCAGTCGAAAAATACAAATTTTGAATACGCGAGATAAAAACGGTAGGATAACCCTACCGTTTTTTCTCAAAAATACGGCAAAAAAATCAATATAAGAACACGTAAAAAGCACGCAAAAACAGCATATAAAACGTGCAAAATACATGCGAAAAAGCATGCGAAATCACACGAAAAGCATGTAAAATACGTAAAAACACGTAAATCGTGTGAAAATACGTAAAAACACGTAAATCGTGTGAAAAACGAACAGAAAATAGCATAGAAAACATGCAAAAAATTGCAAAAAAATCGCAATTTTTTGGTGTTGTCTATGCCAAAAATTAGGAAATAACCATTGCAAACGGAGAGGAAATGCAACTTGCAGGCGAAATAAAAGACGTTATATTTGCAAGCGCGGACACGGGCTATACGGTTCTCGATATGAAATGCGAGGACTCTGTTTTCACCGTGGTCGGAACTTTTCCGCCTGTGAGTGAGGGTATGAATATAAGAGTTGAAGGCAAATTTCAAACTCGAACGACGTACGGCAAGCAGTTTGTTGCCGAAAAAGTGTGGGTGTCCGCTCCGTCAAGACTGGAAGGCATAAAGAAGTTTTTGGGCAGCGGACTCATTTCGGGGCTTGGTCCCGTTACGGCGCAATCCATCGTGGATATGTTCGGCGTGGACTCGCTTGAAATGATGAAGTATCCCATGGAACTTGCAAAGGTGAGAGGGATATCCTTGAAGCGCGCGACGGAGTTCGGAATGAACTACGCCAAAGTGCAGAAGATGCAAGACGCGGTGATGTTTTTGCAAAATCTCGGCATAAGCGTAAATATGTCCCTCAAAATCTACCGCACTTACGACATAAAGACGGTTGACAACGTGCGCAAAAATCCGTATATGCTCGTTGACGACGTGGACGGTATAGGCTTTGCGACGGCGGACAGAATTGCGGGCGAACTCGGCATAGAAAAGGACAGCGACTATCGCATATGTGCCGCGATAACCTATCTTTTGAAAGAGGCAGCGACAAGAAGCGGACACAACTATTTGCCCGAAAACGAACTTTTGTCAAGCGCAATCACGCTTTTAAATATCGATTGTGACGATATAGAGCAAAGAGTGCGCGACAATATGATGGATATGGTTATGCTCGGCGACCTCGTGAGATACGAAACCAAAGAGCATGCCGCAATCCTTTTGAAGAAAAACTTTAACACCGAAAAGAATATCGCAAAAAAACTTTTGCAATTGAAGCAAGAAGCGTCCGATTTCAGAGTGAACGTCGAAAGCGAGGTTGCGTCTTTTGAAAGAAGCGCAGGATTTTCTTTGCACGAAAATCAAATCGCCGCCGTCAAGGAAACGATAGAAAACGGCGTGCAAATCGTAACCGGCGGTCCCGGCACGGGCAAGACTACGATTGTCAAGTGCATACTTAAACTGTTCAAGGACTTAGGGCAAAAGGTCGCTTTGTGTGCGCCTACGGGAAGAGCGGCTAAACGACTTTCGCAGGCAACGGGCGAAGAGGCGAAAACCATTCATCGCATGCTGGATTTGGACTACAAAAACGGCGAAGGTCATTTCACCTACAACGAAAATACGCGCTTGCCCGTCGACGTAGTCATCGTGGACGAGGTCAGTATGGTGGACGAATATGTCTTTTCCGCTCTTATCAACGCAATGGAACGCGGCTCGCGATTGGTGCTTGTGGGGGACAAAGACCAACTTGCATCGGTGGGTGTGGGCAACGTGCTCAACGATCTCATCAAATGCGGAAAATTCAACGTGAGTTATCTCACTCAAATTTATCGACAGGGCGACAAGAGCAAAATCGTCACCAACGCGCACAAAATCAACAGCGGCGTCATGCCCGACATCGACAACAAGAGCAGCGATTTCTTCTTTGAGGAAAAGAATACTAGCGAAGAGATTTGCGAAAATACGATTGCGCTTGTTACACGCAGATTGCCCAAGTATTTGAATATCCCGGCAAGCGAAATACAAGTGCTTTGCCCGATGAAGAGGGGAGTTGCCGGCACGATAAATCTGAATAGAGAACTGCAAAAAATCATAAATCCGCCCTCGCCTTATAAGAAAGAAGTCAAGCGCGCCGATTGCATTTATCGCGAAGGCGACAAAGTGATGCAACTTCAAAACAACTATCAGCAGGAATGGTCGCAAACGGACGGATTCAAGACCGTGCGCGGAAGCGGCGTATTCAACGGCGACATAGGCGTGATTGAAAGTATAAATACGCAAATCATGCAGTTTACCGTGCGTTTTGACGATGATAAAGTGTCGATTTACGAATATAGCGACGTCGATCAACTCACGCTTGCGTATGCCGTGACCATACACAAATCGCAAGGCTGCGAGTTCGACGCAGTCGTCATCGCGCTTGACGCAAACTATATGTTGCAAACGAGAAACTTGCTTTACACCGCCGTTACGAGAGCGAAAAAACTGGTGGTCATAAGCGGCGCGAAAAAGACGGTTGCGCGCATGATTCAAAACAACGAAACCGCAAGACGATATTCGCTTCTCATCGATCTTATCGAACAAGAGTGGCAAGGCGGTGCGTATGATTGAGCAAAACCGTATCGATGCGGACAACAATAGCGAAATTGAGAATAGAAACGAATCCGTCAAGGATAAAAAGCAGCAAAAGAGAGAAAAAAGAAACGCTCGACTTGCAAAAATCAAAGCGTTGTTCAAAAGGATGCTCGATGCGTTTGACGGTGCGCTTTATCCTCTCGATATAACTTGCGACGCTTGCGGAAACGAACTCGTGGAGGACACGAGGTACAGGCTTTGCTCGGAGTGTATGGAGAAATTGCCGTTTGCAAAAGGGCATATTTGTCTGAACTGCGGCGTTCCGCTCGAAGACGAAAGCGATTATTGCAATCGTTGCCAAAATCAGAAATCCTCCTTTGTCAAAAATCGTTCTCCGCTTGTGTACGACGGTGAGGTGAAAAGATTGATATACAAGCTGAAATTCGGCAAAAAGACGTATATCGCTCAAACGCTCGGCGCACTCATGGCGGACAAGTATCTAGAATGCGGTATGGACGCTGAGATTATCACGTTCGTACCGATGACGGAGAGCGAAGTCAAGAAAAGAGGCTTCAACCAAGCCGAGCTTCTTGCAAACGAAGTGGGCAAAAGGCTGGACGTCCCCGTCCTTCCGGCACTTGTCAAAATCAAAAGCACTTCCGAACAAAAACAACTCAAAGGCAAAGATAGGGCATTGAACCTCGAAGGTGCGTTTGCATGCGTGTTCGAGCAGGTGAAAGGAAGAAAGATTTTGCTTATCGACGATATTTTTACGACGGGCGCGACGGCAAACGAGTGTGCAAATACTCTTCTCAAAGCGAAGGCAAGAGAAGTGAGCGTGCTTACGGCGGCGGTTACGCGGCTGAAAATACCCGTCGAATGACAATGAATGATTGATATATACGAATTGTTTTGATATAATTTGTATAAACGACCGCGTATGCGTGCCTATGTGCGCGTGCGATACGCAAGCAACGGTTATGATCGTTGCTACGATAACGAACTTGTTTAGGTGCAAACTTGAGTTTGCGCACAATAAATAGAAAGGTGAAATATGGCACTTTTTAACGAAAACAAATTTAAGGTCAGAAAACTCGACAAAATCGCCGACAAAATCGAAGCTCTCGCTCCGAAGTACTCGGCTATGGACGACGATACGCTTGCATCGCAAACCGACGTTTTGAAAAAACGCCTTGAAAACGGCGAAACGCTCGATCATATTCTTCCCGACGCTTACGCAGTCGTGAGAGAGGCGGGCGAAAGAGTGCTCGGCATGCGCCACTTCCACGTTCAACTTATAGGCGGTATCGCGCTTCATCAAGGCCGTATCGCAGAGATGGGCACCGGTGAGGGCAAGACGCTTGTGGCGACGCTCCCGGCATATCTCAACGCACTTACGGGCAAGGGCGTACACGTTGTCACCGTCAACGATTATCTTGCAACGCGCGACGCTGCGTGGATGGGAAAACTATACAGATTTTTGGGACTTACCGTCGGCGTCGTAGTGCCGCAAATGAGCACCGAGGATAAGAGAAAGGCGTATCAAAGCGACATAACCTATTGCACCAACAACGAACTCGGCTTCGACTTTTTGCGCGACAACATGGTTGTGAGAAAGGTGGACAAGGTGCAACGCGAACTCAATTACGCAATCATCGACGAGGTGGACTCTATTCTTATCGACGAGGCGAGAACTCCGCTCATTATTTCGGGCAGAGGAGGAAAGTCCAGCGAACTTTATAAGAGTGCGGACAACTTTGCTCGTCAATGCAGAGAGGGCGAGGATTTCACGATCGAGGAAAAAGAAAAGACTATCATGCTCACCGATCAGGGTATCGAAAAGGCTGAAAGATTTTTCCACGTAACAAACCTCACCGATCTTGAAAACACCGATCTTTATCACCACATACAAGCGGCTTTGAAAGCGCATTTCATTATGAAGCGCGACAAGGACTATATCGTCAGCGACGGCGAAGTGCTTATCGTTGACGAATTTACCGGTCGTATCATGATAGGCCGTCGCTACAACGAGGGCTTGCATCAGGCAATCGAGGCGAAAGAACACGTTCAAATCCGCAGCGAAAACAAAACGCTTGCAACGATCACTTTCCAAAACTTTTTCCGTATGTACAAGAAACTTGCCGGTATGACTGGTACGGCAAAGACCGAAGAGGACGAATTCGAGGGCATATACGCGCTCGACGTCGTTACCATTCCTCCGAACAAACCGTCAAGACGTGTTGACGAACACGACCAGATTTACACCAAAGTCGGCGGAAAACTCACTGCAATAGTGCAAGACATCATCGATCATCACGCAACGGGGCAACCTATCCTCGTCGGTACGATAAGCGTTGAAAAGAGCGAACAGTTGAGCGATATTTTGAAGCGTAAAGGTATTCCCCACAACGTGTTGAACGCAAAGTTCCACAAGCAAGAATCCGAAATCATCGCGCAAGCGGGCAGGCTCAACTCCGTCACGATCGCAACCAACATGGCAGGTCGCGGTACGGACATTATGCTCGGCGGCAATGCTGACTTCCAAACCAAGCAACGCATGGAAAAGGACGGTTATCCGCTCGACGTCATAGAAATGGCGTCCTCACCGCACGCAAGTTCGGATCCTGCGATCATTGCGGCAAAAGAGGTGTACAAACATCACTACGACGCGTTTAAGGCGATTTGCGACGAGGAAAAAGAAAAGGTTATCGCACTCGGCGGTTTGCGCATCATCGGCACGGAACGCCACGAAAGCAGACGTATCGACAACCAGCTGAGAGGCCGTAGCGGACGTCAGGGCGACCCGGGCAGCACGGTGTTCTACATTTCGATGGAGGACGACATCGCGCGTATTTTCGGCGGCGACAGAATGAAAGCCATTGCCGAAACAATGCACCTTGGCGACGACGTACCCATTTCAAACGGCATCATAACAAAGCAAATAGAAAAGGCGCAAAGACTTGTCGAGGGCAGAAACTACTCTATAAGAAAGCAAGTTTTGAGCTACGACGACGTTATGAACGCGCAACGCGAAATCATCTACAAAGAGAGAGGAAAAGTGCTTGACGGCATGGACGTGCATGAGCAAATTCTCGATATGATAGACGATCTTGCAGAAGAAATCATCGGATACTATGCCGATTATAAGACCGATTATCAAACGTGGGATTACGCTGCGTTCAATCAATCTCTCGAACAAAAGATGCTTCCGCAAGGCACGAATATTATGACTCCCGAACTTTGCTCGTGCTTTGACGTGTACAAGCTCAAAGACGCTGTTCTGAAAGTCGCGCTCAAAGACTACAACGACAAAATCGAGAGAGTCAAAGCGGACGGATTCGATTTCGGCGAGCTTGAAAGAGTGGTGCTCTTAAAGACGGTTGACTCGAAGTGGATGGATCATATCGACGCTATGGACGCATTGAGAAGGGGCATCGGGCTTCGCGGATACGGTCAGCGCGACCCCGTCATCGCATACCGCCAGGAAGGCTGGGATATGTTTGAAGATATGGTGTCGAGAATACACTCCGAAACCGCATCGATTCTCCTCAAAATTCACGTGGAGAAGAGAGAGGACGGCACCACTTCGTCCGTAAGACAAAACATCGCGGCAACGCAAAAGAGCGTGCGTTCGGACAAAAAAGTGGGCAGAAACGACCCGTGTCCGTGCGGCAGCGGATTGAAATATAAGAATTGCTGCGGAAAGAACAAATAACGCAATCGATGTTTTATCGAGCAATTTCGCACAAATAAACGTCGTATCGCGCAGATACGGTGACGCTATAACAGGAAATATAAATATGCTGGACTACAACGAACCGAGAAATCAACTTAAAGAAATGCGCACGGAAACGGTGCGTGCCTATGAGAGTATCAACCCATCGAAAATCAAAGATAGAATAAAGGAACTCGAAACCGTACAAAACGCGGACGGATTTTGGGATGATCCCGAAAACGCAAAAAAAGTGTCCAAGGAGATAAGCCAGCTCCAAAGCAAAATCGAGAAGTTCGAAAAGATGATTGCGCGTATCGACGACGCTCTCGACACTATCGACATCGTCGAACTCGAAGGGGACGAATCCGAGGACGAAAAAATACTTACGACCGTGCACGATTTGTCCGAGGCAGTGGAGAGCTTGTCGCTTGCAACGCTGCTCAGCGGCAAATACGACTCCCTCAACGCAATCCTTACACTCCACGCCGGAGCAGGCGGCACGGAAGCGCAAGACTGGTGCAGTATGCTTTACAGAATGTACACTCGCTATTGCGAGCGCACGGGATGGACTTGCACCGAACTCGACTATCTCGCAGGCGACGAAGCGGGCATAAAATCCGTGACCTTCAGAGTGGAAGGCGACAATGCGTACGGCTATCTCAAAGCGGAAAAAGGCGTGCATAGACTTGTTCGTATCTCGCCTTTCGACGCAAACGCAAGACGTCATACGTCGTTTGCGTCCCTTGAGGTTATGCCCGAAATCATCGATACGTCAGAAATCGAAATTCGCCCCGAAGATTTGAAGGTGGACACCTATCGTTCCTCGGGCGCAGGCGGACAACACGTCAACAAAACCGAGTCCGCTATTCGTATTACGCATATTCCGACGGGCATAATCGTTGCGTGTCAAAATGAAAGAAGTCAAATTCAAAACCGTGAAGTCGCAATGCAAATGCTCCGTTCCAAACTCATCGAAAAACGTGAGCGCGAGCGAGAAGAAGAAGCGGCTCAGATCAGCGGTCAACTCAAAAAAATCGAATGGGGAAGCCAAATCCGCAGCTACGTTTTTTGTCCGTATACAATGGTCAAAGACCACCGCACAAACTATGAAACAGGCAATGTGCAAGCGGTTATGGACGGCGATTTGGACGGTTTTATCAACGAATATCTCAAACTCTCGTCCATTCAAAAATAAGCAAAACAACTCAAATTTCGACGGTACGCTTTGCGTGCCGTCGCTCTTTGCAAAGAGTTTTGGCTAATATGCAAATCTTTGCAAAAGCGGTATTCTAACCGCATAAATTCGATTGTAAAATAATATGAACAGTTTGCAGAATAAGCAAAATTTGACAGTGCTTGCCATAGAATCGAGCTGTGACGAAACCGCTTGTGCAATCGTTCGCGACGGCAGAGAAGTCGTATCGAACGTCGTTGCGACGCAAATCGAGATTCATCGCCGTTTCGGCGGCGTAGTTCCCGAAATCGCAAGCAGAAATCACACTTTGGCAATAGAGAACGTCGTCAAAGAAGCCCTTGAACAAGCAAATATGACGAAGGACGATATAGACGCCGTTGCGGTCACCTACGGCGCGGGACTATTGGGTGCGCTTTTGGTGGGCGTAAACTTTGCAAAAGGGCTTGCTTATGCGTGGAATAAGCCGTTGTTTGCCGTGTCGCACGTCAAAGGCCATATTGCCGCAAACTACATAGACAGCGACCTGAAACCGCCGTATCTTTGCTTGCTTGCAAGCGGCGGACATACCGCAATAGTGAAAGTCGAAGATTACGAGCATATCGAGCTTATCGCGCAAAGCCGCGACGACGCTTGCGGAGAGGCGTTCGACAAGGTCGCTAGAGTGCTCGGATTGCCCTATCCCGGCGGTCCGGAAATTCAAAAACTGGCGAGAGAAGGGAAACCCGTTTACAACATGCCAGAACCCAAATCGAGTGGATTAGATGACCTGTATTTCAGTTATAGCGGTCTCAAAACGTTCGTCATAAATTTGGTTCATAATCTCGAACAAAAAGGCGAGGAAATTCCGCGTGCGGATATTGCCGCAAGTTTCCAAAAATGCGCCGTTTCGCAGCTTGTGGACACTCTTGAAAAAGTTATAGAAGCAACGGGCATAAAGGACGTTGCGGTGGCAGGCGGCGTTAGTGCGAACGAGGAACTTCGCCGTCGTTTCGACGAACTTGCAAAAAAAGGTTGCAACGTACACTATCCCAAACTCAAATATTGCACGGATAACGCGGCAATGATAGGCTCTTGCGCGTGCTTTATGATAAAGAACGGTGCGGAAGAGTCCGATTTATCGCTTGACGCAAAGGCGACGGTTGCTCTCAAATAACCGAACGGTTGCGCTGAAACGACCGATTTTATTGATATATTAGTGCTTTAAAGCAATTTTTGTACAACATCTTGTATTATTTATATTATATATAAATTTTTTACAAGAAAGTTTCGCCAAATGTTTGACATTAATATTGAATGTTGGTAAGATATAAAAGCTTACGAAAACGTAAGCAGTTTTTTGGTGTGCAAAAGAAAATGAACAATGAAAAACTTGAACAAATGCTTACAAACTCTTCAAAAGTTGTCGGTTCCAAACAGGTTTTGAAGGGAATATCCGACTCCACCGTCAGGTGTGTGATCGTGGCGTCGGACGCCGATGCGCAGATAAGGAAGAAAATCGTTGCGCAAGCAAAAGCCAAGGGCGTTGAAATCGCATATGTTGCTTCAAAGAAGCGACTGGGCGAGAGCGTCGGGGTGGAAGTGAGCGCGGCGGCAGTCGGAATTGTCGAGGCAGAGGCATAGAGTCTTGATTGCACCTGTTGGGTTGCAGGTACATTCGAAAAATCTTACAGGAGGAACAATAATGCCAACCATCAATCAACTTATCAGAAAAGGCAGAGAGAAACAGATCAAAAAGTCGCTTACGCCTATCATGGAGCAATGCCCTCAAAAACGCGGTATTTGCCTCAGCGTCACGACGACCTCCCCGAAGAAGCCGAACTCCGCTCTTCGTAAAATCGCAAGAGTTCGTTTGGTCAACGGAATGGAGGGTACTGTTTACATCCCCGGCGAAGGTCACAATCTGCAAGAGCACAGTGTGGTTCTTATCAGAGGCGGCAGAGTCAAGGATTTGCCTGGTGTGCGTTATCACATTATCCGTGGCGCTCTTGATACGGCAGGCGTTGCAAAACGCGGTCAGGCAAGAAGCAAATACGGTGCGAAACGCCCCAAAAAATAATTTTTTCGAATGTATTACTGAAATTAGGAGGTTACTATGCCAAGAAGAAGCGGCGTGCCCAAAAGAGACGTACTTCCCGATCCTATCTACAACAGCAAGGTTGTGACCAAGCTCATCAACCAAATCATGCTCGACGGCAAGAAAGGAACGGCGCAAGCAATCGTTTACGAGGCACTCAATATAGCAGCAGCAAAACTCGGACAAGAGCCGATGGACATCTTCAACAAAGCGCTTGAAAACGCAATGCCCATGCTCGAAGTCAAAGCAAGACGTGTCGGCGGATCGACTTATCAGGTTCCTATGGAAATCCGTCCCGAACGCAGACAAACACTTGCAATCCGTTGGATCGTTCTCTTTGCCAGAAAGAGAGGCGAAAAAACCATGGACGCAAGACTCGCAGGCGAACTTATGGACGCATTCAACATGACCGGCGGCGCAGTCAAGAGAAAAGACGAAATGCATCGTGCGGCGGAAGCGAACAAAGCGTTTGCACATTACAGGTGGTAACTTATGCCTAGAAAATATGCTCTTGATAAGGTGAGGAATATCGGCATAATGGCACACATCGATGCCGGCAAGACCACGACAACCGAGCGTATTCTATACTACACGGGCGTGAACAGAAAACTCGGTGAAACTCACGACGGTTCTGCAACCATGGACTACATGGAACAGGAAAGAGAGAGAGGTATCACCATCACTTCTGCGGCAACCACGGCTGTGTGGAAAGGACATCAGATAAACATCATCGATACTCCCGGACACGTAGACTTCACTGTTGAAGTCGAACGCAGTTTGAGAGTCCTCGACGGAGCGGTTGCGGTGTTCTGCGCCAAAGGCGGCGTCGAACCTCAATCCGAAAACGTATGGCGTCAGGCAAATACGTACAAGGTGCCCAGAATCGCTTTCGTCAACAAAATGGACATAAACGGTGCGGACTTCTACAACGCAGTCAAAATGATGCGTGAAAGATTGAACGCAAACGCAGTCCCAATCACGTTGCCAATCGGCAAAGAGTCTGAATTCGAAGGCGTTATCGACCTTCTTACGATGCAGGCTTTCTACTATGACCAAAAGGATAAGGGCGTAACTTTCTACACCAAGGAAATCCCCGCAGAGTACAAAGATCTTGCAAACGAGTACAGACTCAAAATGCTCGAAGCCGCGGCAGACTTCGATGAAAACATCTTTGAGAAGATCATCATGGAGGATTACGATTCCATCACGATGGACGAGCTCAAAGCCGCAATCCGCAAGGGTACGATAGAGATGAAACTCAATCCCGTTCTCTGCGGAAGTTCGTACAAGAACACAGGCGTGCAACTCATGCTTGACGCGGTCGTCGATTTTCTCCCCGCACCTACCGACGTTGCCAGCATCGAGGGTGTCAATCCCAAGACGCAACAACCCGAACTTCGTCACCCCGGCGAAAAAGAGCCGTTCAGTGCGCTCGTGTTCAAGATCCTCACGGATGAGTTTGTCGGAAAACTTTCCTTCATCCGCATCTATTCGGGAACTTTGACGACAGGCTCCATGGTTTACAACACCGTCAAGGGCGAAAACGAAAGAATCGGTCGTATCCTTCGTATGAATGCGGACAACCGCGAGGACATCGAAGAAGCGTACGCAGGCGACATCGTGGCGGTCATCGGTCTTAAAAAGAGCACCACGGGCGACACGCTCTCGGACAAAAACAACCAAATCATTCTTGAAAACATGGTCTTCCCGGATCCTGTCATCAAGGTCGCAATCGAGCCTAAATCGAAAGCGAGCCAAGAAAGAATGAACATGGCAATCATCAAACTCCAAGAGGAAGATCCCACCTTTAAGGCTTACACCGACAAGGAAACGGGACAAACCATCATCGCAGGTATGGGTGAGCTTCATCTTGACATCATCGTGGACAGAATGTTCAGAGAATTCAAGGTTGAGGCAAACGTCGGCAAACCGCAAGTCAGCTACCGCGAGACCATCACCAAAGCCGTCAGGGCGGAAGGCAAATTCGTTCGTCAGTCGGGCGGTCACGGTCAATACGGCCACATCGTCATCGAGATGGAGCCGAATCCCGAAAAAGGATTGGAGATGGAAAACGCAATTGTCGGCGGCGTCGTAAGCAAAGAATTTGCAAATGCGGCGTGGGAAGGCATCAAAGAAGCGGCGCAAAGCGGTATCATTGCAGGATATGAATGCGTGGACTTCAAAGTGCGCCTCGTTGACGGCAGCATGCACGAAGTCGACAGCTCCGAAATGGCGTTTAAGATTGCAGGTTCGATGGCGTTCAAAGAGGGTGCGGCAAAAGCAGCCCCGACGCTTCTTGAACCTATCATGAAGGTTGAAGTCGTAACTCCCGACGATTATCTTGGCGACGTGATGTCCAACCTCAATTCAAGACGCGGACAAGTCAAGGGTATCGAGCCTCGCAACGGCGCACAAGTTGTTGATTGCGATGTCCCGCTTTCCGAAATGTTCGGTTATGCAACAAGCCTGCGCAGCATTACGCAAGGCAGAGCAAACTTCACAATGTTGTTTGACCACTATGCAGTCGTTCCGAAGAGCGTTGCAGAAAAGGTCATCGGCGAAGTGAAAGCAAGAGATTCCAAAAAGTAAGCATATATAGATTTAATATTTATATATAAAATACTTTGGAAATAAATAATAAAAAAAACCAAAAAACAATATTGGAGGAAATCTAGTATGGCAAAAGCAAAGTTTGAAAGAACAAAGCCGCACGTTAACATTGGTACCATCGGTCACGTCGACCACGGCAAAACCACTCTTACCGCTGCAATCACGATGTACTGCGCATCCAAGGGCGAAGCTCAAGCGATGAAGTATGACGAAATCGATAAAGCTCCGGAAGAAAAAGCAAGAGGTATCACGATCAACACCGCACACGTTGAGTATGAAACTCCGAAGCGTCACTATGCACACGTTGACTGCCCCGGCCACGCCGACTATGTCAAAAACATGATCACCGGTGCTGCACAAATGGACGGCGCAATCCTCGTTGTTGCTGCTTCCGACGGCCCGATGCCTCAAACTCGTGAGCACATCCTTCTTGCTCGTCAGGTTGGTGTTCCTTACATCCTCGTGTTCCTTAACAAGTGCGACCAAGTCGACGACGAAGAGCTTCTCGAACTCGTTGAAATGGAAGTTCGCGAACTCCTCAACGAGTACGGCTTCCCCGGCGACGACACCCCCATCATCCGCGGTTCTGCTTTGAAAGCAATGGAAGCAGGTCTTGCAGGCAAGTGGGATGATCCCGCATTTGCACCTATCCAAGCACTTCTCGACGCAGTTGACAGCTATATCCCCGATCCTCAACGTGACACGGATAAGCCGTTCTTGATGCCTGTTGAAGACGTCTTCACCATCACCGGTCGTGGTACTGTTGCTACAGGTAGAGTCGAGCGTGGTGTTCTCCGTATGGGCGACAAGGTTGAAATCGTCGGTCTTTCCACCGAAAAGAAAGAAACAACCGTCACCGGTATCGAAATGTTCCGTAAGCTCCTCGACTACGCAGAGGGCGGCGACAACATCGGCGCATTGCTCCGTGGTATTCAAAGAAGCGAAATCGAGCGTGGTCAAGTTCTTGCAAAACCGGGCTCCATTCATCCGCACACTCACTTCACAGCTCAAGTGTACGTTTTGACAAAAGACGAGGGTGGCCGTCACACACCGTTCTTCGATGGTTATCGTCCTCAATTCTATTTCAGAACGACCGACGTTACCGGCTCCATCAAATTGCCCCAAGGCGTTGAAATGGTTATGCCCGGCGACCACATCGACATGGAAATCACTCTTATCACCCCGATCGCAATCGAAGAAGGTCTCCGTTTTGCTATTCGTGAAGGCGGTAGAACAGTTGGTTCCGGCGTCGTTGCGAAGATCATCGAATAATATTTGTTCTTTCAATAATATATACAATCATGCTCTGCACGGCAAAATGCTTGCCGTGTAGGGCATCCGTATTGACTGAACAAAAAGGAGGCTACTATGGCTCAAAAAGGAGCAAGAGTTAAGGTTGTCTTGGCATGCACCGAGTGCAAACAACGCAACTACAACCTTACCAAAAACAAGCAGAAGCATCCCGACAGAATGGAGCTTCAAAAATACTGCAGATTCTGCAAAAAGCACACCTTGCACAGAGAAACTAAGTAAGGCTGGCTAGGATAGGAGGCAATATGGCAAAGAAAACGCCAAAAACCCAAACCTCAACCGAAGAAACGACAAACAACGCAGTTCAACAAGAAGTTCAAAAGGCTGCCGTAAACGTTGATTCTAAAAACGAGTCTTCCAAAGCGAAAAAGTCCGCAAACACCAAAAAGACGTCCGACAAACCCAACATCTTCAAGAGAATGGGCAAAGGCATCAAAGGTATCGTTTCCGAGCTTAAAAAGGTTACTTGGCCCAAGGGAAAAGAAGTCGGAAAGAATACTGCCGTCGTATTGACAGTGGTTGTGCTTTTCTTCGTCATTCTTTTCGCGCTCGATTACGTGCTGGGCGGTCTGTTCGGTCTTGTCACCGACGGCAAATGGGCAACCATTTTCATTTGATCGTAAGAGGGCAGTATGGAAAATTTGGAACAACCGAAATGGTACGTCGTCCACACGTATTCAGGATATGAAAACTCTGTGGAAACCGACCTTCGTAACATGATCGAAAACAACAACCTTCAGGATTATATCTTTGATATAAAGATTCCCGTTGAAGACGACGTCGTTGAAAGAAACGGCAAGAAAAAAGTCATTCAACGCAAAAAATTCCCGAGCTACGTTTTCATCAAAATGATCTACACCAACCATATCTGGTTTATGGTGACAAGAGCACGCGGGGTTACGAGTTTTGTTGGCTCGGCAGGTCGTCCTATTGCGCTTACCGATGACGAAATCAGAAGAATCGGACTTGAAACGGTCAGTATCGAAGACTTCGACATCAAAGTCGGCGACGACGTCAGAATCGTCAACGGCGCACTCGAAAACTTCATCGGCGTTGTCGAATCTATCAGCGCGGAACGCCAAAAAGTCAAAGTTATCGTGGCAATGTTCGGACGTCAAACACCCGTCGAACTCGACTTTGCACAGGTTGAGAAACTTTGAAACTCGCACGCAAGTGCATCATCTTAAATCGCGTCTGCAGGACGCAAGTCGCAGGACTATAATCTTCGTGGGAGACGGCAAATCCATTCATACCGTCGCAAAACCACGCTAGTCAGGAGGATTTATGGCTAAGAAAATTACAGCAGTTGTAAAACTTCAATTGCCCGCCGGCAAAGCAACTCCCGGTCCGCCCGTAGGTTCAACGCTCGGCCCTCACGGCATCAACATTGCAGGTTTTACTAAGGAATTCAACGAGAAAACTTCCAAAGACGTCGGCTTGATTATCCCGGTTATCATCACCATCTATCAAGACCACTCTTTCACTTTTGTGCTTAAAACACCGCCGGCGCCCGTTCTTATCAAGAAGGCATGCGGTTTGCAAAGCGCATCGGCAGTCCCCAACAAAACAAAGGTTGCTACTCTCACAAAAGAGCAACTTCGTGAGATTGCTACTCAAAAAATGCCCGACCTTAACGCAGCAAACATCGATACCGCTATGAGTATGATCGCAGGTACCGCACGCAGCATGGGCGTTCTTGTGGAAGAATAAGGAGGTTCGTATGAAACGCGGTAAACATTATATTGATTCGAAAAAACTCATCGACAGCACCAAACTTTACGAGAGCGGTGAAGCTATTGCTCTTGCCGTTCAAACCGCAAAGTCCAAATTCGATGAAACGATAGAATTGCACGTCAAACTCGGTATCGATCCCCGTCACGCAGATCAACAAGTCCGTGGCGTTGTGGTTCTTCCCAACGGTACCGGTAAAACCGTCCGTGTTCTTGCAATCTGCAAGGGCGCAAAAGCGGACGAAGCTCAAGCTGCAGGCGCAGATTTCGTCGGCGGCGAAGAGATGGTTCAAAAGATCCAACAAGAAAACTGGTTTGATTATGACGTCATCGTCACAACTCCCGACATGATGGGCGTTGTCGGTCGTCTTGGTAAAGTCCTTGGTCCTAAGGGCTTGATGCCTAACCCCAAGTCCGGCACCGTCACCATGGATATCACTCGTGCTATCCACGATATCAAAGCAGGTAAAGTCGAGTACAGAGTCGACAAACAAGCAATCTGCCACGTGCCTTTCGGCAAAGCATCCTTCGGCGTTGAAAAACTCACCGAGAACTTCAACACTCTTATGGACGCTCTCGTCAAAGCAAAACCGGCAGCAGCCAAAGGCGTCTATTTCAGATCCATCTATATTGCAACGACGATGGGACCGTCCATCAAGGTGCTCTATCGCATGGGCTAAAAACTGCGCTATTTAGCGAATAGCATTGTCAAAGCCCCTTGTTCATCAACTCATGTACTAAGTGTACATTAGGGTTGCTGTTCAAGGGGCTTTTTCGCGCTCTTCATCTAAATATCGCAGTTTTTTACCATGAAAGGGGGGGGATTCATCTCAATCAGACGGTTTTATGATTAAAAATAAGAAAAACGAAAACCTATTCAAAGCATTCTTATACGCGGAATGTGCCTATTCGAAGACGGAATTGGAGTTGCAAGGCGACGACCGTAGCGAGCGCCGAGCTTGACGGATAGTACGAGAATGCGTGGCATTCTGTTGCGAAGCCGCCACGCAGGCGAAGTGGTATAAGTAGAGAAATGTCCACATCTATGCGAGAGCCGAGTGTGTCCCCACGCAGAGCGGACGCCGTGGGTTCCCTTTTAAGGGGGAACGGCGGTAGGGGAAACACATGAGGAAGGGGAGATTGCATTTAAGTGTATAATGTGTTGCTTTATAAACTGCGTATATCTTGGTTTAGACTATATATAAAAATATATAAATTAACGCAAAGAAATTGTGTGAATCGGTTGACATAGATGCGACAAAAATTGTATTATATATGCGTTCCAAAGACAGCAAGTGGCGTGAGCCGTAAGTGAAAACGCTTGCCGAGGATGAGCTGAATACAAAAAGGTATTATTGCGTCATTCTCTTTTGGAATGACGCTTTTAAATTTCGCGACGAAAGTCGCCAACTTTTATAGGAGGTAAAGATGAACAAAGAAGTTCTTGAAGCCAAAAAGCAACAAGTTGAAGACATTAAGGCCAAAATTTCTTCTGCAAAGTCCATCGTCATCGTTGACTACATGGGTCTTACGGTCGCTCAAGATACGGCTTTCCGTAAGGAACTCAGAGAAAACGGTGTGGATTACGCAGTTTTGAAAAACCGTCTTGTCAAGATTGCTTTCAACGAACTCGGTTACACCCAATTCGACGAAGCTCTCAATGGTCCGACTGCTGTTGCGTTCTCATCCACGGATGCCGTTGCTCCTGCAAAGTACGTTGTCAAAAACATCAAAGCTTTCAACAAGATGAAGACAAAGTGCGGTATGGTCGAAGGCGAATTCCTCGATGAAGCAGGCTTGAAACAAATCGCAGAAATTCCTTCAAAGGAAATTTTGCTCTCAAAGATGCTTGGCTCTTTGCAAGCACCCATCTCGAAACTTGCTATTTGCTTGAACAAGATTGCAGAGGCAAAGGCAGAGTAACCATCGCAGTAGCATGACTGCAAAATCAAAAAATAAATTAAACGGAGAAAACTAAAATGGCAGATTTGAATAAACTTATGGAAGAAATCAAGGCTATGACAGTCCTTGAACTCAATGATTTCGTTAAAGCACTCGAAGAAGAATTCGGCGTAAGCGCAGCAGCACCCGTCGCAGCAGTCGGCGCAGTCGCAGCAGCACCCGCAGAAGAAGAAAAGACCGAATTTGACGTCGTCCTCAAAGAAGTTGGTCCCAACAAGGTCCAAGTCATCAAGACCGTCAAAGACGCAACCGGACTCGGCCTCGTCGAAGCAAAAGCAGTTGTCGACGGCGCACCCAAGACCGTCAAAGAAGCAATGCCCAAAGACGCGGCAGAAGCTCTCGCTGCAAAATTCAAAGAAGTTGGCGCAACCGCAGAACTCAAGTAATCTTTACACCTACTATAAGAAAAACGACTTGCAAATTGCAGGTCGTTTTTTCTATGCGACGATGAAAAATGATTTTAAGAAAAGCGAGCAATAGATGTCGCTTTTGGCAGTCGCCGGAATAAAAAATTCTTGAATATAAACGGATACTATTGTATAATTATTTTAATATTTGATACTAAACGAGGAACAAATGAAAAAAGTTTTATGTATAGAACTTTCATACGGCTGGGTGCTTTCGCGCATAGACGATTCGAAGTACCCGATCGAAATGCTCAAAGACAAGTTGCTTCGCGCTAGCAAGTTTACCGTCGTGAGTGAATCATACGTTCATTTGACGCTTGAAATGGACGAGAAAGACGTTGAAAAAACAAAGTCGAAAGTGACGAGCTTTTTCACGCAAAAATACGGAAAAGATAGCATTGAAGCATTGACTTTTTCCGATCAGGACGTCGTTTCGGACATTGATGACGATGAAGACGACGTTTACGGCGAGGATACCACCGCAAACGACGAGGGTAGCACTCCTCTTGGCAACACGCTTGAAAAAATCGACAAACTTGTCGGCGCAAAGGAATTCAAGGATTTTGCCAAAGAGATTGTGAAAGTTGCGCCTATAATAAAGAAAAAACGTTCGCAAGACGTGTTTGCGGCGCAAGGTTATCTGTTTTCCATAGGCGACGGATGCGGACTTTCGACGTATCTCGAATTGTTTGCAACGCTTGTCGAGGTGCTGGGGCTTGCGTCGATAGTGGCGTTTTCATCCGTCGTGGAAATAAAACTCGATTTGACGAGCAAGCCTGCAGAAGATTTGAGCGTTGTGTACAACGTGCTTGAAAACGGCGATTCCGAGCTTGTGAAATTGCTTTGCATAGACATCGGCAAGTGGATTGACAAAACGGACACGGAGGACTTTAAAAAACTCCTCAAAAACATGCAAAAGGCAAGCGACAAGTTTATATTTGCGTTCAGAGTGCCGTTTGTCGACAAGGACGTGTTGGGCAGAGTTGCGACGTCGCTCAACGATTTGATGAGCGTAAGAGTGCTGTCCATTCCGCCTTTCGATAATGTGCAAACCAAAGAAATAGCAAGGCGCGATTTGCAGAATTACGGCTTGGAAATGTCCGTTGCCGCATGGCAATGCTTTTTCGAGCGCATTGCCGAGGAAAAACGCGACGGTAAATTTTACGGGCTTAACACCATCAAAAAGGTTGTCAAAGAGCTTGTGTACAAAAAGCAAGTTGCTTTGTCGAACGGCGCAAAAGACGCAACGATTATCGGCGTCAAAGACGCAAGAAAAATATGCTCGTACAAAGACGACAAAGGCGAGGGAATGGCACAGCTCGACAAACTTGTCGGTTGTGAACAAATCAAACGCCAAATCGAAGAAATACTTGCGCAAATCGAACTTGCAAAGACTCAAAACGGACTTGAAAAGCCGTGTTTGCATATGCGTTTTGTCGGAAGTCCCGGCACGGGCAAAACCACGGTGGCAAGGATTTTGGGCAAAATTCTCAAAGAGAAGGAAGTATTGCGCATAGGCAATCTGTACGAATACAAGGGCAGAGATTTTTGCGGACAATATATCGGTGAAACCGCTCCCAAAACGTCCGGAATGTGCCGCGACGCATACGGCTCGGTGTTGTTTATCGACGAGGCGTATTCGCTTTACAGAGGCGACGACAACAGTCGGGATTATGGCATCGAGGCAATCGACACGCTCATATCCGAGATGGAAAATCACAAAGACGATCTTGTCGTCATCATGGCGGGATATACCGACGATATGGAAAAACTTATGGACGGCAACAGAGGTTTGAAAAGCAGAATGCCGTACACCATCGAGTTTCCGAATTTCACGCGCGGGCAACTTTTCGAGATATACAAGTCTATGGCGGCGGACAAATTTAAGATTGCGGACGACTTGTATCCTGCCGTAAAGGCATATTTCGAAGGGCTTAGCGACGAAGTGCTTAATTTAAAGAATTTCAGCAACGCGCGCTTTGTGCGCAACCTCTTTGAAAGGACGTGGGCAAAAGCGGCTATGCGTTGCCAACTCGAAGGACAAAAGAGCGTCGCGCTTTGCGCAAGCGACTTCACAAATGCGGCAAGCGAAAAGGATTTTGCTTTCCAAATAGAAAAGAAGATCAAATTGGGGTTTTGATATAGGAGAAAGTCATTATGGCAGTAACGTTGAAACAAAAGCGACTTGCAAAAGACGTCTTCAAATCGCTTTGCGAATTGTTTGACGAAAACAAATTCAAGTATACGAAAGACAAGGACAGACTGTGCGTCGATCTTGTTATGCAAGGCGACGATATTCCGATTGGATTGAGTATCATTGTCAGCGCGGAATTGCAGGTGGCGCTGCTGGTGTCGCACCTGCCGTTTATCGTGCCTCAGGACAGACGCGCGGCAATGGCAGTTGCCGCCAACGAGGCAAATTCGTACATGATTGACGGAAGTTTCGAGATGAACTATTTGACGGGCGAGGTCAATTTCAGAATGACAGCACATTTTGAAAACAGCATGATAAGCAAGGATTTGTTGCGCTATTTTGTGTTTACCGCATGCAAAACCATAGACATGTACAACGACAAGTTTTTGTTTGTGACAAAAAACGATATGACGGCGGAGCAGGTCATTGAATATTTGCATTGAGGAGGTCGCCATGGAAAACGCCAACCAAAAAACGCACAAATCGTATTTGATATGATTTCGGATACGCTAAAGGCAAGAAATCTTAAATTTGTCAAACCGGAAGGACAAAAATCGGTGTATTTGCAAGTTGCGGCCGATGAAATGACAATCGGGCTTCTTATAGACGTGGATGAAGACAGACAGCTTATCCGCATGATATCCATGTTGCCTTTTGAGTTTCCCAAAGAAAAACGCATCGAGGGAGCCATTGCCACAAGCATGACCGATTTCAACATGTTTGACGGCAGTTTCGATTTCAACTATGAGAAGGGCGCCGTTACGTTCAGAATAACCACAAGTTTTCTCAACAGCGTTATTTCTCCAGCGGTATGTTTGTCCATGATCGGTCGCGCGTTTACGACGATCGAAGATTACGGCGTCAAACTTATGAAGCTCGCAAACGGACAAATGACTCTCGACCAATATGTCGATTTGTTTGATGAAGAATAAATGGAAAAGGATAACAATTATAAGATGACCTACAAGGTGATCGGCTGGACGTGGTGGGGTGACACCGACTATGTTGAGGCGTCGCTTACGGATGAGGTCGTAGATGCGGTTGTAAAAGAAATCCGCAAGTGCGGATACTGTTTTGGCGGCGATTCGCACCAATATCGCGACGGATGCGTGCCTGTTTTAAGCACGGGGGAAGTCGTGAAATGCAGCATGCGAGAGTGGGGCGCGATTATGTCTATGGCTTTTTTCGACGGCGCTCGTTTTCCGCTTGACTACATGGGCTGGTATATGGATACTTGTATAGAAGATGACGCCTTGAAATACCCCGAAGAAGGCGTGGATGAACACCTTTTTACGCACCCGCACTATTTCAAAACAGGTATAACGCACAAGAGGTTCGAGTCGCTCAAAACAAAAGGGAAAGTCCTCCATGTTTTGGCAACGTCCGATGAAAACACCAATGTCGATGTCAGCGATATAGGTATATTCTGGGATTATGGTTGCGAAGATTTTGATCAGTTGCAAGCCAGAGTGATGAAAATCAAAAGATTCAAAAATCCCGAGGAGTTTATCAAAAGCGATGTGTTCGGAAAAACCGACCTTGCCGATCTTACAGGGCATGAACTTAAGGTTGCAATAAACAGCGCATGGGAGAGCGTGCCGATACAAGACGACGAAGAAATCACGGTTTATTATCTTGAACTTATCGATATAATCCCCGACAGAAGAAAAAACGCATAAATCGCTGTTTGCACAAAAAAAGCAATCGCCCATAGAAATGGGCGATTGCTTTTTCATAAGGAAGGTGTAGATATAGACAGTGTTGAGTCTTGCTTTTGCGTTGTTTTTTGTTGTAAGCGTTTTGTTGCATAATTGCAGAAATCGCATGTTTATTATGCAAATATTGACATATAAAATATCGTTATTGCAAAATGAAATGTTGTTACAAATCAAGGAAATCCACGCCTGCAAGCAACACGTTTTCGATTTTTCTGTTTTTCAACGAGTAGTAAATCACCTTGCCGTCACGGCGTTGAGAGACTATGTCGGCCGCGCGTAAAAGCCGAAGCTGATGTGAACAAGTGGTTTGGTTTATACCCAAAATTCTCGACAAGTCGCTCACGCACATTTCGCTTATGCAAAGTGCGCAGATGATTTTGTTTCTCGTTGCGTCCGAACACGCCGAGAAAAATTCCGCAAGCGAATGTAGCGTTGCATTGCGCGGTATGTAGTCTAGGACGGTTTGCTCGTCAATGTAATCGATTTTGGTTTCCATACTTGCATTTTAGCGCATATATGAGAGTGAAAATTCTGTAACTTTGGCGCATTTTGCGACATATTGTGGTAAAAAGTCAAAGAGGTGGCTATGTTCGAGGACAATTGGTATTTGTTTTTGCTTATCGTGATGATTGTGTTTATATCCGACGGCGATTTTTCAAGGCGCGAAACGGCGGTTATGATAGGCATACTTGCCGCGCTTGCGTTTACGAACTCTACCGAGTCGGACTTGTCGGCCGCTGCAACGACGTCAAACAACTGCTTTTGTAACAAGACGATAACTTAATATAAGTTGATACATTATATACGACATATGCGATAAATAATCGTCGCTGCCGACGGCGGCGATTTTTGCGTTGGAAAAATAAGCACGTTTGATTTTTTCGGCGTTACGTTGGCATTGATTTTGCGTGTAATAAGAGTTATAATATTTCCGAGGTGGAACATGAGCAAAATCGGCAGAAAATCGAAAATCGCACTTATAGTGGTTTTGTGCATTGTCTTTTGCGTCGGCATAGTTGCGGGAGCAATGGCTGGCGTTGCAACGAAAGCAATCGACAATCAAAAACCTGACGAGTTTTTAAGATCATGGATGAGCTACGTGTCCGACGATACGTTGCTGACGGATATAGTCATACCCGGCTCGCACGATTCGGGCACAACGAAGATGATGTGGGCGGCAAAAACGCAGGACAAGAGCATAAAAGAGCAAATGGCTTGCGGCGCAAGGTATTTCGATATAAGACCGCAACTGAAAGACGGCAAGCTCGTTGTGTTTCACGGCCCGATAACGGGCGAGGACGTCGAACCGATAATCGACGATATAAAAGAGTTTTTGACTGCCAATCCGAGCGAAACTCTGATTTTGGATTTTCAGCACTTTATGAGCGATGAAACCGCAATCGAGAAAACCGACGAGCTGCTTTCCAACAAGCTCGAAGGATTGATGGTCGCAAACAAAACGGAATTGTCCGACCTTGACTTCGTCAAATCGCTCACGCTTGCGGATACGCGCGGCAAAGCAACCGTGTTTTTCGGAAACGTGTTTAAAAATACGACGAATTGCGATTATATAAATGGCAAGAATTATTTGTTCCAACGCAACGGCGACAGCGACACAAGACAAGGAAGCGGCTTGCAATCCTTCTACGACGGTTCGCTCAATCGCAAGTCGTCAAAGAAGTATCTTTCTGACGCCATACACAAATATGTCGACATGTACAAAAACAGCGACGGAGGATTGTTCGTGATGCAAATGCAACTCACCGATCCGATTGCGATAATAGGCCCGAAGTTTTACGAAGGTACGCACGACGAAAACTCAACGAGGTTTATTTCGTCGTTGCCGGGCAAAGACTATTTTGGCAGAGTCAATATAATCATGCGTGATTTTGTCGGAGCAGAAAAGTGCCGGCAAATAATTGCACTCAACAAAGACAAAGGAACGATTGCAAACGACAAGCTTTCGGAGTTTGCGAGCAAATGCGCATAAAACACGAAATGTGTTTCAATTCAAAACAAATCGTATTGAAAAACGTTGAAAATCGCATATAACGGCGAAAAACAAGCGTTAAAAAGATGGTGCAAAACACGAATAGTGTAATAAAAATAATAATTTCTGTAAAACACTAATCGTGTTATCGGTTAAAATAGAGGCAAAATGGTAGATTTTAAGGCAAAAATCAAAGACGTACCGGACAATCCCGGAGTTTATATGATGCTTGACGAGCAAGGTCAAATAATTTACGTCGGCAAGGCGAAGAATTTGAAAAACAGGCTTCGTTCCTATTTTTTCAATTTGTCCAATCGCACGGCAAAAGTTATGGCAATGCTCGAACACGTGGCGGATTTTCGATATATCATCTGTGCAAGCGAAGTCGACGCACTACTGACCGAAAACAACCTCATCAAAAAACATTCGCCCAGATACAACATTCTTCTTAAAGACGACAAGGCATATCCGTTTTTGCGCATCGACATGCGCGAGCCATATCCGACAATCGAGCTTGTGCGCAAGCTCAAAAACGACGGAGCAAAATATTTCGGCCCGTACATGCAATCCGTCAATATACGTGACATATTCGACCTCATTCACACGGCGTTTCAAATCAGAGAGTGCAAACGCGATTTGTCAAAGCCGTCCAGACCGTGTTTGAACATGCATTTGGGACGATGCCTTGCGCCTTGCACTCATAAGGTTAGCGAACAAGAATATAAAGCAGAAATGCAAAAAGTCATTGACTTTTTGAGGGGCAACGACAAGGAAGTCGAGCGGACTCTTTCCGAAAAAATGAAAAAGTTTGCCGCCGAGGAAAACTTTGAAGTTGCGCTCAATTATCGAAACAAGCTCGCTCTGCTTGACAAACTTGTAAGAAAACAAGTCAGTGCGTTGCCAAAGGATTTCAATCTCGACGTGTTTGCGTTTGAAACCAACGGCATAGTGTCTGCAATCGGTATGCTCGTGGTGCGCGCGGGCAAACTCGTGGGCGGAGAAAACGTAATCGTCGACTCTTGCGACGAGGATATATCCAGCTATCTTTTGCAGTATTATCAAAACAACGCGCCGCTTTGCGACGAGATTGTCACCGACAACGTTGAAAATCCGGAGTCGCTCGAAAAAGCGGTCAATACGCTGTGTGCGCATACGCTGCGCGTTGTCGAGCCGAAACAAGGGGTGAGAAAACAACTTTTGGAGCTTGCTCATTCAAACGCATACGACGCTATGACAAAGCACGGCACTCAAGAGGAAAGAAAAACCTTGCGCACGAAAGGAGCCGTCAAGCAACTGGGAGAATTGCTGAATTTGAAGACGCTTCCCAACCGCATGGAATGTTATGATATTTCGCATATATCCGGCACGGACAAGGTGGCAAGTATGGTGGTTTTCGAGGGCGGTGAACCCAAAAAATCACATTATCGCAAGTTCAAAATCAAGACGGTTGAGGGCAACAACGACTTTGCGTGCATGAAAGAAGTGCTTATACGCAGGCTCAACGAAATCGCCAAAAACGAGGACGAAAGTTTTTCGTCCGTGCCCGACTTGCTCGTCATAGACGGTGGCAAAGGACAGCTTGCATATGCAATGGAAGCGCAACGCGAAACGGGAAGAGAGGACATAGAAATTTTGTCGCTTGCAAAGCGTGAAGAAGAGGTGTTTTTGGGCAGCGCGCCCACCGATTCTATCGTACTTCCCAAAGACAGCGTGGCACTGCAACTTTTGCAACGTATAAGGGACGAAGCGCACCGCTTTGCAATCACTTTCCATAGAAATCTGCGCAGCAAACATTTGAGTGAAAGCGCACTCAAATCGATACAAGGAGTTGGCAAAACGCTTTGCGCAAGGCTTATAAAGGAGTTCGGTTCGGTGGAAGAAATCCGCATAAAAACGCCCGAAGAAATCGCAAAAATCGACGGGGTTTCGCTTGCGCTTGCCGAAAAAATAATCGCAAAACTAAACGAAAACGGAGCGCCGAATACGGGTGAAAAAGAAGAAAATTCCGATGGCCGAGAATAAAATAACGATAAGATTTGCATTGTGGAATTGCAAAATAATAGCAAAAAAGTCACAAGAAAAGGCGATGAAAATCGTCTTTTTTTACACCGTTTTCATATAGTGAATCGTGGACGTAAAAGAGTATATCGCAAAGGAAATGAACGTGCGGGGAGAGTGGAAAAGTGCAAGCGAAATATCGACGTTCAAAGGCGGAGGAAAGGCGTTTGTAATTTATCCCGAAAGCGTGGAAAAAGCTATTAAAACAATAGGCGTTTTGCGCTCCGAAAAGGTTGATTTTTCCATGCTTGGAAAAGGCTCGAACACGCTTGTTTCGGACGGTGAATGTAAGCAGGTTTTGGTGAGCTTCAAGCATATAAACGATGTAAAAATCGAAGGGAATTTTGCCGTTTGCGAAGGCGGTGCAAGCGTAAGAAAAGTTGTCGAATCGGGGCGTAAAGCAGGGCGTGGCGGACTTGAATTTTTGAGCGGTGTGCCTTGCTCCGTAGGCGGCGCGCTCAAAATGAATGCAGGTGCGTTTTCGTCGAAAATTGAAGATTATGTGTCAAAATTGTATATATTAAACATCGATTGTGCAAATTGTGACGGAATTTGCATTGAAGAGAAATCCGCAAAAGATATAGACTTCGGATATAGAAAAGGAGTGGGCGGCATCGTGTTGAAAGCCGTGTTGCGACTGTATCCGAAAACGGTGGAACAATCGATTGTCGAAGCAAAGCTTTTTTTGTCGCAAAGGCGCGCCAAACAACCTGTTTTGCCCTCTCTCGGAAGCGTGTTCAAAAACGGCGAAACGGCAAGCGGAAAACTTATTGATTTATGCAGACTTAAAGGCTTGAAAATCGGTGGCGCGCAAGTGTCGCAAAAGCATGCGAATTTCATCGTAAACACGGGCGGCGCAACGGCAAGCGATTATCTCGATTTGGCAAATTTTTGCAAAAAGGTAGTTTTTGAGAAAACGGGAATTCTCCTTGAAGAAGAATATTGTGTTGTGCGGTAGAATGAAAAGCGGCAGACAAGGAGAAAAATGTTTTTGTAAATCTATTGATAAAAAAAAGTTATTATATTATAATGCTATTAAGTTTGCGCATGTACGCGTTTACGCATACGCAGTATGTGCGCACGAAGGCGGTTTATGAAGATTTACGGCGACTATCACACACACACTTTTGCAAGCGACGGACGGTGTTCGATTTTTGCTCACGCAAAAAAAGCGGACGAGCTGGGGCTTGGTGAAATTGCGGTGACCGACCACGGATTTGCCAGCACGATTTTTCATATGACGTTGCGCAAGTGGCAAAAACAAAAACGCCAAATCGCAAACTTGAAATCGAAAGTCAACGTTTTGCACGGCATAGAGGCGAACCTGGTCAACGAAAAAGGCGATATAGACGCTCCTTGCGAAGTGATAAAAGACGCGGACGTTTTGATTGTCGGCTTTCACAGATACATCGGTTTTTGCGGAGAAAAGCGCGGAGGATACGATCGCAAATGGTTGTTTGAAAACGGGTTTTGCTCGCAAAAAAAGCGCGAAAGTCTGATTGACAAAAACACGAGAGCGTATCTTCTTGCCATGGACAAGTTTCCCGTGGACGTGATTGCGCACCTCAACCATCGCGCGCTCGTAGACGTAAAGACGGTGTGCGAAAAAGCGCAAGAGAGGGGCGTTTACGTCGAACTCAACGAAAAGCATCTCGACGCGCTTGAAAGGTATGCAAAAGATATGATCGACAGCGGAGTGAATTTTGTTGTCGGAACGGATGCGCACGACACGAAAAAGCTCGGCAAAACGAGCAAAATCGAAGATTTTATCGCAAAATACGACGTGCCTAGGGACCGAGTGTTCGGCATAGACGGCAAAAAGCCGACGTTTAAAGACAAAAAGGATTGGATTGAAAATGCAAACGAGTTTTAAAGACAGCGCAAGATGCGAATTGCTCGGAGTATTGCCGCAAAAACGCAACGAAATCATTGCTTTTTTAAGCGCGCTCGCAAAGACGTGCGGCAGTATCGAGATTGCAAAAAAGAGATACAATCTCTGCTTTTGGCTTGCCGACTACAACGAGGGCTTGAAGGTCGTCGAGCTTTTGAAAACTCTTTATCCCGCCGATTTCGAGCTGTCGCTTGACAAGACCAAAACTGGCGCGGAGGCGTGTTCGGTGCAAGTGCCGAGCGGTTTTTCAAAGCAAGCGCTCGAAGATTTCGGACTTATGCAAATCAACGTTGACGAATATTTGAGTTTTGTGGAGGGGATTCCGCAAGACGTGGTCGCCACGCTCGGGTGCAAAGTCGCATATTTCAAAGGCTTGTTTTTGGGTTGCGGAAGCGTGTACGTTCCCTCCATCTCCGAGCAAAGCGAAAAGAGAGACGGCTACCATTTCGAGTTGCAACTGGATGACGACCTCTTTGCCGACGACGTTATGGAGCTTTTGAGCGATTTGCGCATCAACACTCGTATGAGCGAGAGAGGAGAGCATAAGCTCGTTTACGTCAAGGACAAGGACGAAATCGTCAAGGTTCTTGCCGTGCTGGAACTTTCCGATTGCGTGCTGAAACTGCAATCCATCATCGACGAGCGCGAAACCGCAAACAGCTTAAACCGCGTGATAATTTGCGAAACGGCAAACCTTGACAAGACGTTTACCGCGGCAAGCAAGCACTTGCTTGCAATAGGCGAGCTTAAAAACAAGGATATATTCGACACTTTGCCCGTACAACTCAAAGAAACGGCGGACGCAAGAGCGGATCATCCCGAAGCGTCTTTGAACGAACTTGCCGAGATACTCGGCGTAAGCAAGAGTTGTTTGAATCATAGGTTGCGCAAGATTGTTGAATTGGCGAATCTTGCACCGCTATTGAGTGAATAACTTCCTCTCGCGAATATGAGTGGTGATACCACACCCGAACGAAAACCAATTCGGGGCGTACTTATACACGCAATCTGCTTATTCGGAGCGCGAGCCGCAACGGCGGCGAGAAAAGCGAACGCCGAACTTGACGGATAGTACAAGCGACTGCGCCATTCTGTTGCGAAGCCGGCGCACAAAGCGCAGTGACATAACAAGGGGACGATACTTATCTATGTGAGTGCTGAGTGTTGTCCCCCGCTACGCGGTCACCGTGGGTTCCCTTTTAAGGGGGAACGGTGATGGGGAAAACACGTGAGGAAAGGGAAAATTGCATTTAGAGTACACACATAGCAAATACAGGTGGGACACCCCGAACACAAACTTATTCAGGGCGCACTTAATAAAACTACAGCTCGTAGGAGCAGACTCAACAAAGGATAGAAAGGACAGATATGACAGATTTCGTACATCTTCATTTACACACGGAATACAGTTTGCTTGACGGTGCGGTGCGACTTTTGCAAGTTGCGCCCGATCCCAACGACCCCAAAAAGACCATAAAAACGCATCCGCTTTGCGAGGCGTTGAAGGCAAGGGGTATGGACGCCGTCGCAATCACCGACCACGGCAACATGTACGGCGCGCACACTTTCGTATCCGTGTTGAGAGCGGACGGAATCAAGCCGATTATCGGGCAAGAGTTTTACGTTGCCGACGATATGTACGCAAAGACGGCGGACGTTTTGAAACAACGCTACCACCTCATTTTGCTCGCCAAAAACATGACCGGTTACAAAAATCTTATGAAGCTGTCCTCACTTGCTTTTGTGGACGGTTTTTATATGAAACCGCGTATCGATTTGCAGCATATAAGAGAGCATAGCGAAGGGCTTATATGCTTGTCGGCGTGCCTTGCCGGCAAAGTGCCTCATCTTCTTTTGCAAGGCAAATACGAAGAGGCAAAGGCGGCGGCAATCGAAATGAGAGATATTTTCGAGCCGGGCGATTTTTATATCGAGCTTCAAGACCATCATCTTCCCGAAGATAAAATCGTAATGAATCCGCTTTGCCAAATCGCAAGAGAAATCGGCGTAAAAGTGGTTGCCACAAACGACGTGCACTACATCGAAAAAGAGGACGCCGACATTCAGGACACGATGATGTGCATCACTCTCGGTTGCAAAAAGAGCGAGATAAACGGCGCAAGATTCGACACCGACGAGTTCCATCTCAAATCGGGGGACGAAATGGCGGAACTTTTCAGCTGGTGTCCCGAAGCGATTGCGACGACGAGAGAGATTGCCGACAAGGTTGACGGCGACTATTTTATCACCAAGCACGCGTCCATCATCCCTAAATACACCAACGAAGAGATGGGGGATCGCGACGAAGCTCAATATTTGCGCGACCTTGCCTACGAGGGCGTAAAGAGAAAATACGGCTACATAAACGACGAAATCACAAAACGTTTGGAATACGAGCTGGGCGTCATCCACAAGTGCGGATTCGACGGCTACTTCCTTATCGTGTGGGACTATGTGCATGCCGCTCAACAAATGGGTATTCCCGTCGGTCCGGGGCGCGGAAGCGGTTGCGGTTCTATCGTGGCGTACGGCATAGGCATCACCGACATCGACCCCCTCAAATATCAACTCCTTTTTGAAAGATTTTTGAGCGAAGAGCGTGTTTCCATGCCTGACTTCGACGTTGACTTCTGCTTTGTCAGACGACAGGAAGTCATAGATTATTGCATCAAAAAGTACGGTAAAGACAACGTTTCGCAAATTATCGCGTATTCGACTATGACCGCAAAGGCTGTCGTAAAGGACGTTGCGCGCGTTTTGGACGTGCCCTACAACGAGGCGGCAAACTGGGTGAAAGAAATCCCCGCGATGGGCAAACCGCTCCTTGCGCAAGTTCTCACCGAAGGCAGCGAATTTTACAGCGAGGATTTCAAAAAGATATACGACAGTAGTCCGACCGCAAAGAACGTCGTTGACGTTGCAATGAAGCTCGAAGGTATGCCAAGGCAGACCTCAATGCACGCGGCGGGCGTGGTTATTTGCGCTGATCCTATCGTCGAACACTGCGCATTGTCAAGAAAAGACGACATCGTAACGACGCAATTCGACAAGGTTATCGTCGAAGAACTCGGACTTCTCAAAATGGACTTTTTGGGACTTAAAACGCTCACCGACATCGACGAGGCTTTGAAACTCATCAAAGAGGACAAGGGCATAGAACTTGACTTCCACAAGCTCGGATACGAAGACCACAAGGTGTACGAACTCATTGCGTCGGGCGACTGCGAGGCGGTGTTCCAGCTTGAAAGCGGCGGCATGAAAAAGTTTATGGCGCAACTTCAACCGGACAACCTTGAAGACGTGGTTGCAGGTATATCCATGTATCGTCCCGGCCCGATGCAGTTTATCGACTTGTTTTTGGAGGGCAAACGCCATCCCGAAAACGTGCAGTACGCGCATCCACTCCTCAAAGAAATCCTTGAAAACACCTATGGTTGTATCGTGTATCAGGAGCAGGTTATGCAAATCGCGCAAAAGATTGCCGGATTCAGTTTCGGCGGCGCGGACATCATGAGGCGTGCTATCGCAAAGAAAAAACTTTCGGTTTTGGAGCAACAGCGCGACATCTTTCTGCACGGCGGCAAACTTGACGGCGACAAGACGGGCAAGTACGTTCCCGGCGCGGTTGCAAACGGCGTGAGCGAAGAGATTGCAAACCACCTCTTCGACCAAATTTTGAAATTTGCGAGCTACGCTTTCAACAAGTCGCACGCTGCGGCATACACGTTTTTGACCTATCAAACGGCGTACTTGAAGTGCTATTATCCCACGCACTTTATCGTGGCTGTCGTCAACAACCGTATCACCAATGCCGACGAAGTGAAACACTACATGAACTATCTGCGCAGAGTTGGCGTCAAGACGCTTTCGCCGGATATAAACCGCTCGCAAAAGAACTTTTCAATAGAGGGTGAAAACGTGCGTTACGGGCTTATGGGCATAAAGAACGTGGGCGAGCAGGCTATGGAATACGTGCTGGGCGAGCGCAAGGAAAACGGACCGTTCAAAGACATCCGCGACTTCCTCGATCGTTGTGCGGGACAGGTGAACAAACGCATGATCGAAAGCCTTATAAAAGGCGGCGCGCTCGACTGTTTCGGCAAGACCAGAGCGACGCTCATGGCGTCTTACGAGCGCATTATGGACACCGTTTTGGCGGACAAAAAGAACAAACTTTCGGGACAACTGTCCTTGTTTGACGAGCTTATCGATGACGAGGAAATCAAATATACCGAAACCGAGGAATATCCCAAAGCGGATATTCTCAAATACGAAAAAGAAGTGCTTGGCATGTACCTTTCGGGACATCCTCTCGACGACTATCACGACGACAGACACGAGTTCGATTTCGACACGAGCATGCTGTATGTCGAGGAAGCCGACGAGGACGGAAACGTCGGAATGGTTGTCGACAAAAACCTTGAAAACAAGCAAGTCAAGTTTGGTTGTATCGTGTCCTCTTTCGAGAAAAAAGTGACGTCCAAACAACAAAAATTTGCGGTGGGCAGACTTGAAGACCGCTCGGGTTCGATTGCGTTTTCTATGTATCCGCGCGCATTTGAAAAGTACGGCGATTTGCTCCTTGCAGACGCTCCGCTCAAAGTGGTGGGCAAAATCGATTTGCGCGACGAAAGTGAAGCGAAAGTATCCGTCGAGAAGGTGGAGCTATGGCAAAATGCAAAAGCCGAAGCGGCTCAATCCGCACCTGCTCAAACAAAAAACAACGGCATACTTTACGTGCTTGTGTTCAGCAACGTCGAAAAAGATATGGTTGCCGACGTTTTGGCAATGCACCCCGGCAACACTCCTTGCCAAGCGCAAGTCAAACAAAACGGCGTGTCAAAACTTATGGAATTTTCGCAACACGTGGAAATCTGTCCCGACCTGCTTTCTCGTCTGGAAGACGTCCTTGGCGCGAACAGAGTAAAGTACGTCGAAAAAAGGTAAATAAAAATTTATATATTCCAAAGAGGTAATCTTATGGCAAAAAACAATTCCAAAACAAAGAAATTTGCAGTGCTTACAAGCGGTGGCGACGCCAGCGGTATGAATGCTTGCGTGCGCGCTTGCGTAAGATACGGACTCAATCACGGATTCGAGGTGTACGGCGTCAAACACGGCTACAAAGGCCTTGTCAACGACGAGATTTTCAAAATGGAGTATTCCAGCGTGTCCAACTGCGTGCATGCGGGCGGCACGATTTTGCGCTCGTCAAGATGCCCCGAGTTCGTCGATCCCGATGTTATGAAAAAAGCGGTTGACAATCTGCTTGACAAGGGCATCGAAAACCTTATCGTCATCGGCGGCGACGGCTCGTTCAGAGGCGTTGAGGCTATGCACGAGCAAACCAAGCTAAACGTCATCGGCATTCCCGGCACGATTGACAACGATATGGGTTACACCGATTCCACGATAGGTTTCGACACGGCGTGCAACACTGTTGTGGATGCGATTTTGAAACTTCGCGACACCATCACGTCGCACGACAGAATCATGATTTTGGAAGTTATGGGCAGAGAGTGCGGCAACATTGCCCTCAACAGTGCGGTCGCAGGCGGCGCGGAATACGTCATCGTCCCCGAAGTGCCTACCGATGTGGATGAAGTTGCGGCAACCATAAAAGACGGTTTCGACAGAGGCAAATCATCCGCAATCATCGTGCTTGCGGAAGGCAAAACCGAACTCACCGACGAGCTTACTCAAAAGATAAGCGACGCAACGGGCAGAAGAGTCAACCATATGGCACTCAAATGGATGCAAAGAGGCGGCAATCCGACGGTCGAGGACAGGGTTTTGGCGGCAAAGATGGCATGCAGAGCGGTGGAGCTTATCGAGTGCGGTCAAAGCGGCAGAGTTATCGGTATAAGGGGCGGCGAAATTTTCGACACGACGGTTCTGGAAGCTCTCGCATGCAAGAAAGGTTTTGACGAAAAACTCTATGAAATCGCACAAATCATCTCAAGATAACAACTTCGCAAGAAGACGAAAAAACATTAACAATTAAAAATAAAAAACCAACACCGCATATGCGGAATAAGGAGTAATCATGAAAAATTTGAAAGGTGCATGTATGTTCGGTCAAAGCGGCGGCCCGACTTCCGTCATCAACAGCAGCGCGGCAGGCGTATTCACCGAGGCTTTGAAGCAAGGCAACATCACGGCCGTATATGGTCTCGAACACGGTATCGTGGGACTTCTCAACGAGAAGTTCTTCGATATGTCAAAAGAAGATCCCAAAGAAATCGAACTTCTCAAATACACGCCGTCCTCGGCTCTCGGCTCGGTGCGCTACAAACTCAAAGACGCCTCCGTCGATGACACCGATTACAAGCGTATCCTCGAAGTGTTCAAAAAGTACGACGTACGTTATTTCTTCTACAATGGCGGCAACGACAGTATGGACACCTGCAACAAGATAAGCAAGTATTTGCAATCCGTGGGCTACGAGTGCAACGTCATCGGCGTCCCCAAGACTATCGACAACGACCTCTTCGGCACTGACCATTGCCCGGGCTATGCAAGCGCGGCAAAGTATATAGCAACCACGGTTATGGAAGTAAACCTCGACGCAAAAGTGTACGACACGCCTATGGTGTGCATCATAGAGGCTATGGGCAGACACGCGGGCTGGCTCACCGCAAGCGCGGCTTTGGCGGCGGTCAATGGCTTGGGTGCGGATCTCATCTATTTGCCCGAAACGGATTTTGACGTCGACAAATTCGTGGACGATGTAAAAGCTGTTTGCAAGAGAAACGGCAACAAGTGCATCGCAGTCGTGTCCGAGGGTATTCACGACAAAAACGGCACTCTCATTTGCGAAAGCGTAGGCGCGGCGGCGGCGAGAGACAGCTTCGGCCACGCACAACTGGGCGGCGTTGCGGCAATCCTTGCAAACGTCATTAAAGAGAAAACCGGCTTCAAGACCAGAGGAATCGAGCTCAGCCTTATGCAACGTTGCGGCGCACACCTTGCGTCCGAAAACGACGTCGAAGAAGCGTTCAACGCAGGCGCGTTTGCAGTCAAGAGCGCATGCGAGGGCGAAACCGACAAGATGGTCATCTTCAAGAGAGATACCGACCAAAACGGCAACTACGTTTGCACCAACGTGCTTATGCCTCTCGAACTTGCCGCAAACACCGAAAAGAAAGTGCCTGCGGAGTGGATAATCAACGACGGTACTTACGTGAGCGACGAGTTTGTCAAATATGCGCTTCCGCTCATTCAGGGCGACGCGAAAGCTCCGCTTGAAAACGGACTTCCCAGATTTGCAAGACTCAAAAAGGTCTACGCCGAAGTCAAATAGTTTGAGAAAAGTAAACAACTAATGTGGGGCTTCGTCCCCACATTAGACGTAACTAATTCAGGGCGTACTTATTAACGGAATGTGCTTATTCAAAAACGGAACACGAGCCGCAAGGCGGCGAGAAAATGAGCGCCGAGCTTGACGAAAAGTACGAGAATGCGTGGCATTCTGTTGCGCAGCCGCCACGCAGGCGAAGTGGCATAATTAGAGAATTGTCCCTATCTATGCGAGTGCCGACTGTCTCCCCCGCGAACGATGGATAATCTTGTAGAGAATTGTCCCTAACTGAGTGGCGGGAGAAAAGCCCGAAAGGGAAAGAGGGGGCGCATCTAATTTAGAGTACACGCCGACAAACTCTTGTAGAGGACGAACAAAACACGTGAGGAAGGGGGAAGTTGAATTTAGAGTTCTAAACATTCACCCTTTGTAAAGGAAGAACAAAAGCCCGAAAGGGAAAGAGGGGGCGCATCTAATTTAGAGTACACGACGAAAAACCTTGTAGAAGAAGTCCAAACACGTGAGGAAATGGGACATTGCATTTAGTGAGTTAAGCGATACCTTGAATATAGAAAACAATATTTGATATGGCAATGACATGGGGGAATATTTATGAAACAATACGAATATTTTGCGGCAGATTATCGCACGGGCAAAAAGCAGCTCAAAAGAGATTTTGCTCGCGATACGGTTGCGCTGTTTGAAAACGAAAACGCAACGCTAAACGACATGAGAGAGGGTAGAAAAGCCCTCAAAGCAAAATATAAAGCCGACAAAAGAACTCTCAAAAAAGAGAGCAAACGGCTTGAAAAAGATTTCAGAAAAGATTTCGGAATGCTCCGCCGTCCGATTATGGCGGATATTTTCGACTTTTTTGAAGAGGCTAGGGCGGTGCCCAACGGCAGAACGCCTTTCAACGACGAAATCAAAATCGAAAAAGATATAGTATATAAAACCATTGACGGCAAACAGCTTTTGATGGACATTTATTATCCGTCGCATCCGATTGAGGGCAAGGCGCCTTGCGTGATGGATATACCCGGTGGCGGCTGGATGATTCACAACCGCTTGCGCCGTGACGGATACGCAAGATGTTTTGCGGCTATGGGGGCGGTTGTCGCCGTCATAGATCATAGACTTTGCCCCGAGGTTTTCTTTCCGAAAGACCTCGAAGATTGCGTTGACGCATACAACTTCCTTTGCGACAATGCGGACAGATTCGGAATCGACAAGGACAATATCACCGTGACGGGCGACTCGTCCGGAGGACATCTTGCGGCGTGTCTCGGCATTGCCGCAACCGATGAAGAATACGCAAAATCGCTTGCTATTTCCACTCCCTCAACGAAGCCGTCGGGACTTATTTTCGTAAGCGGAGCGTTCAGCTTCGAGGTGATGTATCGCATTCCGCTCACCAACACGCTTATCGTCAGATACGTGTCGGGACAAAAGAGCAGAAAAGCGTTCAGGAAATGGGAGTTTTACAAGCAAACCAATCCCTACGAGTATCTCAACGCAAATCTTCCGCCTTGTTACAACAGCGGCGGTATGACCGACTTTTTGTGCTTGGGCGAGGCAAAGCGTATGGGCGAGGCTTTGAGCAAGGCAGGCGTGAAAAACGAGTACACCGTCGGCAAAAATCTTTTCCGTTCCGACCATTGCTACGTGCTTCGTTTCCCGTTTGCGCCGGCGCGTAAGGACGCTTTGAAACTGTACGATTGGTATTTCAGGACGCAAAAAGACAGAGGCGTCGATTTGAGCGACGGCTTTGAAAGAGTGAAAAAGTTTATGACGCAATACAAAAAGGCGTTGAAAGGAGAAATAGAGTGCTGACTGTTGCCGTAGGGGACGTTATCGAAGGTGAAGTTTGCGACTTTGCAAGCGAGGGCGAGGGTATCGTCAAAATCGGCGCGTACGCCGTTTTCGTGCCTTTTGCAATCAAGGGCGAGATTATTCGCGCCCGTATTCGCTATGCAAAAAAAGACTACGCTTTTGCCGACCTCATCGAAGTCGAAAAACCCTCGCCAGAACGCATCAAACCCAAATGCACCTATTACGGCACTTGCGGCGGTTGCGATTTGCAACACGTGTCGCGCGAGTGTCAACTCAAAATCAAAAAAGCAAACGTCGAAAACGCATTGAAAAAAGTCGGAGGATTGGACGTCAAAGTTGACGACGTCGTGCGCCTCAACGACTGGGAATATCGCAACAAAATCGCCCTTCCGTTCGGCTACAAACGCAAAACGGGCAGAGTTACGCTCGGATTTTACGAAAAGCGTTCGCACTCCGTCGTGCCTATGAAGTGGTGCGCTTTGCACGGCGAATGGGCGGCAAAACTCATTGAAATCGTCACCGATTGGGCAAACGCAAACCATATAAGCGTTTACGACGAAACGAGGGGCGAGGGTATATTGCGACACGTGGTTGCGAGAAATCTCGATACGCTGTCCGTTACGCTTGTCGTAAATTCGAACTTCGTGCCGAAATTGAGCGAACTTTGTCAAAATCTCGAAAAAAAGTTCGAGGGCGTTTGCGTGTACGTAAGTGAAAATACAAAAAACACCAATGTGATTTTCGGCAAGTTTGTAAAACTCGTTTACGGAAAAGAGAAAAAACAAAATCTCGGAGCGTTTGACGCAATCGTTTCGCCTTTGTCGTTTTTGCAAGTCAACAACGACGTCAGGGACGCAATTTACGATGAGGTTTGCGACGAACTTAAAGATTTTGACGGCGATATATTGGAGTTTTATTCCGGCGTGGGACTTTTGAGTGCGCAAATCGCAATGCGGCTTAAAAATGCAAATATAATATCCGTCGAAATCGAACCGAGTGCGGTTGACGACGCAAACGCACTTATGAAATCCTTGAAACTCGACGGAAGAGTGAAGTGCGTGTGCGACGACGTTTTGAATTACGTTGAAAACGTTTCAAAGGCGCAACCCGATGACGAAAAGGAAGAAAAATTGCCCGACGAAATCACGTCTTCGCCTTATTATCTTGGCGAAAAAGTGGAAAAAACGTCGAAAAAATCACGCGCTCTCGTGCTCGATCCGCCCAGAAGAGGCTGCGACAAAGCGGTGCTCGACGGCGCAATATCGGCAAAAATCGACAAAATCGTCTACGTCAGTTGCAATCCGCAAACGCTTGCGAGAGATTTAAAAATTATTTCGCAAAACTACGAAATTAAGCGAGTTTCGCCTTTCGACATGTTTCCGCAAACGAGCAACGTCGAAGTGCTTTGCGTGATGGATTTGAAAAAGTAAAAAAAGTTTGCAAAAGCGCAATAAGGTTGCTTTGACTGCAAACGAAAAAGAGGGAATTATGAGAAAAAAGTCGTGTGTTTTGGTGCTGATTATGCTGCTTTGCTGCGTGCTTGTCGCATGCAACGACGTGCCCGACGACAAAGGCGTTAGAATGGAAAGAGATTTGTCCGTCGATACGTCAAGTCCTATCGGACTGTATTTTTACGCAAGCGACGGAACTTATCAAAGATACAACGAAAACATAGGCGAGAACTATTTTGACACAAACAAACCGACGGTTGCGTTTTTCCACGGCTGGCTTCCCGAAGCAAGCGGATTTAAAGACGGTGAAATTTGCCACAACGCAGACGAATTTGCGCCGAAAATCATCGAGGCGGGCTACAACTTTTGCGCCCTCGATTACAGCAAATTCGCGCAAAGTTTGCCCGCTCTTTTCAACTATATATGGATGGGATTTGACGACAGCCACTCGGTTGCGTGCAGATTTGCAAGAGAGTTTGCCGCATGCTTTAAAGACTACGACAAAGAAATCAGATTCGTGTCCCACAGCTACGGCGCGCACTCGTCCACCGCAACGGCGTATCTGCTCTCAAAAATGGTCGAGCAGGGCATAATAGGCGCAAATTGTTTGCCGTCCAGAATGACGTATGCCGATCCGTATTTGGGAGATTTATTCACGGGCGGTATGTTCGGCGGCATAAAGGGCGACACGATCGAAAACGTCGGCGAGAGCATAGGCGCACGTTCGACGACGGAAGTGGTTGCCGACTGCATGCAGTATCTGTCGGACAAGGGCGTTGTCATCGACGTTTATTGCGGTATGCCTATGGCGTACGACCAATTCCTTGAAAAAGAAACCGAGCGCAGAGACGCTTGCAAGAAAAAACTCTACGATTCAGGCGCATGGACGATTCTCAAAGGCTTGCAAAAGAAATACGGTACGGTGGGCGATATACACATGCTCACGCTTGAGTGGACGTTCGACTCGTTCTTTGCGGACGTCAAACATTCGGAGAGACAATATTTCCCGACAGCGTTGCTGGACAATCAAAAAATGCTTGCGCTCAAAGGCAAACTTTTTGAGTCTACGCTAGAAGAGCTTAACGTAAACAACGACGTTTTGGTGGAAGTCGAAAGATAAAATATGACAAGACGAGAGTTTGAAAAACATATACTCGAAACATACGGCATAGAACCCGATTTTCCGTGGCAGGACAAATCTAATGCGGTGTTCAGACATCCGCTCGGCAAAAAGTGGTTTGCGCTGGTTATGGACATCCCGAAATCTCGACTCGGAGAAAAGGACGAGAGCGTCGTCGACGTCGTAAACCTCAAATGTCCCCCGCCGCTCGTGTCGTCGTTTTGCCAAGACAATGGGATTTATCACGCCTATCACATGAACAAGGCAAACTGGATAAGCGTTGTGCTTGCCGACGCTGACGAGGACGAGATAAAGACGCTCACGGATATAAGTTTCAACCTCACGATAAAAAAACTCGCAACAAACAAAATCGAAAACGAAAATAAAGGTACGCTATGAGAATTTCTTATCTCGCAACAAGCGAAAACGGCATTGAAAGTTACAAAATCGAAAACGCAAACGGCGCGTATGCCGTGATTATAACCTACGGCGCGCGCATTGCAAATCTTTGCGTAAAGGACAAAAACGACAGCCTTGTCGATGTGGTTGCAGGCTTTGAAAATCCCGACGGATTTATGAGCGAAAACCCCTATTTCAACGCCGTTATCGGCAGGGTGTGCAACCGTATAGGCGGCGCGAAATTCACCCTCGACGGCAAGGAATACAACCTCTTCAAAAACGACGGCAACAATCATTTGCACGGCGGAAAAGTCGGATTCGATTCAAGACTTTGGAGTGCCGAAATCATCGACGGAAAAGGACTGAAATTGTCAAGAGTTTCAAAGGACGGAGAAGAGGGATACCCTGCAAATCTCAACGTGTCCGTAACCTATTCGCTCTCGGACGACAACGCGCTTTCGCTCGAATATGAAGCGAGTGCGGACGGCGATACGCTTTGCTCGCTCACAAACCATGCTTATTTCAACCTTGACGGAGACTTCGAAAGCATACTCGGACACAAAGTGAGCATCGACGCAAACGAGCTTACCACCGTCGACGACGAGCTTATACCTCACGGCGAGAAGAGAAATATCCTCGGCACGGCGTTTGATTTTACCGAGGGGAAAACAATCGGCAAGGATATAAAAGCAAGCGAGCATATGCTTGAAATCGCAAGAGGGTACGACTTCAACTACGTTTTAAACGGCACAGGTTTCAGAAAAGTCGCAACCGCAAAAGGCGAAAAGAGCGGCATAAAAATGAGCGTGTTTACGGACAGAGCGTGCATGCAGTTTTACACGGGCAACTTCCTCGACGGGCTCAAAGGCAAAAAAGTTTACGGCTATCAATCGGCGTTTTGTATGGAAACGCAAGGTTATCCCAATGCGTGCAACGTGCCCGCTTTCGAGAGTATAAAGCTTGAAAAAGGCAAGACGTACAAAGCGCACACGACGTACAAATTCGACGTCGAATAAGACGAAAAAGACTTTTAAATGACAATATGGGCGTTTTATATGTACGAAAAGCATAGATAAAGGTAGAATTATGACCATTGACGAAAGATTGAAACAATTCGAGCAACTTGCAAACGACGGTATGGATTCAAAAAACGCGGTGAAGGCTTTAAATCTCATCGGTATAAACGATTACACCGCCGAGGATTTGAAGTCGTTCAGGCTTTGGGGAGATTATATGCCTATGGGCGATATAGACCCCTATACCGAAGAACAACGCAATTTGCATATTTTGTGGGACAGCGTCGACCGAGTTCCGCTTGGCGTAAACTGCAATTTTGCAGTGCCGTTCAGACAAATCGTCGCAAAAAAACTCTTCAAAAAATGCGGTGACGGTTTCGTCGCAAACGAGGGTTGCAGATTCAATTACGGTCATCGTCTCGAAGTCGGCGACAACGTAAGCTGGAACGCGGGCTGCTATATCGACACAAAGGGCGGCGTCAAAATGGGAGACTTTGCAATGCTCACCGAGTACGTCAAAATTTTCACACATTCGCACAGCGAACACGACCATATGCAAAGAGAGTACAACGGCGTGGAAATCGGCGCGTACGCAAAGGTGTACACCAATGCGACAATTCTTCCCGGCGTGAAACTCGGCACGGGAGCGGTTGTCGGTACGGGCGCAATCGTCACAAAGAGCGTGGACGATTTTACGCTTGTTACGGGTATCCCGGCAAAAGTTCAGCGCATGAGAAAATTCGAGAGCGAAAACATAGAAGAAATGAATCAATATATGATGAAAGAAGGGCTTTTTCAAAAATAAGCCCGCACTATTATCGAGGGACGACACGTTGACAATGAAATACGAACTTTATATCTTCGATTTGGACGGTACGATTTTGGACACGGAGAAAGACCTTGCCATAAGTGTAAATTACGCTTTGAGCGTGTTCGATTTTCCCACGCTGTCGATAGGCGAGGTTGCCGACAGAACGGGCAACGGAGTAAAACGCCTTATAGAAAAAAGCGTGCCCAAAAACACAGACGCAAAGACAACGCTTGCGGTGTTGGACGTTTTCAAGCAACATTATTTTTATCATTGCGCCGACCATACGAAACCGTATGACGGCATAATCGAATTGCTTAACGAGCTGAAAACGCACGGCAAAAAACTCGCCGTCGTTTCAAACAAGATGGACAGCGCGGTGCAAGAGCTTGCACGCGATTATTTCGACGGACTTTTTGACGTTGTCGTGGGACAGCGCGACGACGTGAGAGCAAAGCCCTATCCCGATTCCGTAAACAAAGTGATTCAAACGCTCGAAGCCGACAAAGCCGAAACTCTTTATATCGGCGACAGCGAAGTGGACGTGCAGACCGCAATCAATTCCGAGCTGGACTGCGTTTGCGTAAGCTGGGGATTCAGGGGGCGAGAGCGTCTTGAAGAGTGCGGTGCAAAATTCATCGTTGACAGTCCCAAAGAAATACTTGCGATATAATGCCGAAAAAGCGCAAAAAACGGTGATTTGCCAAAGGTAATTCGCAAAATTTAAGCGGAGATCGCATAAGCAAGCGCAACTCTACAACACAAACGAAACGCATAAGCTTATGGTGCCGTTTATATTAATGTATATATAAATTTCAATAGCCATAAAAAAACGAGCGAAGATTTGTCGCTCGTTTTTTTATGTTTTAAACTTTCGATGTTTTTTAGTCTTTGTTTTCAGTTTGAGCGTCGCAAGTTGCAATTTGCTCTGCCTGCGGTTCAACCGTTTGAATGGTTTGCAAGACGTTGACGTCTTCGCTTGCAGTCACTGCGTCGTTGTCGTGCAAATGCTCGGAGGGAATGATGTCGGACATATCGATTTTTTCCACTTCGCCGTTTTTGAGAATTCTGCCGCCCGTGAAGCCTTTGCCGGAAACTTCGCCTGCCTGAGTGATGTACATAAACGCTTGCGGATCGCACGCTTTGACGATGTCTTTGACGCGGTTGACTTGTTTTTTGGAAGTGACGCAGATGATGACGTTGTGTTCCTTGCCGGTGTAGTAACCGACGGATTTGGTGATGGTGACGCCTCTATGGAGTTGAATTGACAACTCGTGCGCGATTGCGTCCGACTTGTCCGTGATGATTGTGAAAACCAAGGACGAGAGCAAGCCCGATTCAACCATATCGCATACTTTGGATTGCGTAAACAGAGAGATGAACGAGAACAGTACGGGAGAAAGCAGACTCGTCAATATCGCCGTTGCGTCAGTTGAACCGTTGATTTTTGAAATACCCAAGAAACCTGAAATCAACGCAACGCAGCAATCGCATGCAGTGATCCACCATTGAGTGTGAGCTGCCGGATTGTGAGAGTAGATGATTTTTCCGATGATGTCCGTGCCGCCTATGCTCAAATCCTGACGGAGCATAGAGCCCATGGATACGCCTGCGCAAGCTCCGCCCGCTATTGCCGCAATGAGCATCAAACCATAATCTCCGTTTGCGATAAATTGCGGGCAACCGACCGCAGAAAGCAAATACATCATTCCGGAGAAAAGAAGCACGCATACTGTCGTGCAAGCGGCAAATTTTTTGTCAAGCACGCAAAATGCCGCAATTATGAGCGGAATGTTCATAATTATCGTAAAAATTCCCGGGTCGAACAAGCTGTTTGACAACATTCGAACCGTGGCATTGGGGCTGTCGACAGCTGCAAGATGGATGAGTGCGGAAAGTCCGCCTACGCCGCCAGGGGCAAATCCGTTCGGGTTTATAAAAAGATATGCCGAAAACGATCTCATAAACGAGAGAATAACCATCAAAGCAAGCAGCTTGAGCCAAAAGGCAGTTTGATTTTTGTCGATTGCGATTTTCTTCATACGTTCACCCGTTCGGAAACATAGTTTCCGCATGTATATCAAAAGATAAGAATTTTATAGATAAAAGTCAAGCGTTTTGACGATTTGGCGGAACAGGAAAAAAATATTCGTACAATTGTATTACTTTAATACAGTTTTAACAATCTGTCCGTATGATTTTGAGTATGGAAGTTGCCTTTTGGCAAGATTGACAGACGCCGCGTTTTATGGCATAATAATATCCGCAAAAGAAAAAGAATATCGTTTATGAGAAGTATGGAAAAAGAAAAGGACTTTATTGCCCAAAAGTCAATGGCAAAAAGCATTGGCATGAACACTCTTTCAAAGCTGAAAGAGTCGCTTTTTTCAGTGCTCCCGGTTGCGGTTATCGTGCTTATTTTTGCCGTAACTCCCATCACCGATTTTACAACCAAAGAAATCGTCACCTTCGTCGTGTCGGCGATTATGCTCATTTTGGGCATCGCGCTTTTCAACGTGGGGGCCGACCTTGCAATGACGCCTATGGGCGAGCAGGTCGGCGCAGGTTTGACAAAGTCGAAAAAACTGCCGCTTTTGCTTGGCGTAGGCTTTGCGATGGGCGTGCTTATCACCGTTGCCGAGCCCGATTTGAGCGTGCTTGCAGAGCAGGTTAAGGCGGTCATGAACAGCACCGTACTTATCGTGACGGTAGGTGTCGGAGTAGGTCTGTTTTTGGTTATCGCAATATCGAAAATCGTTTTCAGAAAAGATTTATCCGCTCTTTTGATTTTCTTTTATATGGTGCTTTTCGCGCTCACTGCGATTATGTTTGAAAACGACAAGGGCGTGTTTTTGCCCATGGCGTTCGACTCGGGCGGCGTCACGACCGGACCGATAACCGTTCCTTTTATTATGGCACTCGGCGTCGGCGTTGCGTTGAATACCGGCGGTAGAAACGCAAAGGAAAACAGCTTCGGTCTGATCGCGCTTTGCTCGATAGGCCCTATGATCGCGGTCATGGCACTCTCGCTTGCATCTAGCGGCGATATGTCGTTTACGCTTCCCGATTACTCCGTAGAAGCCAATCTCGGCGCAAACTTTGCGCCCGCTCTAGGCGCGGTTGCGCTCGAAGTGCTGATTGCGCTCGGACTTATCGTGGTGTTCTTCTTGATTTTGCAATTTACCGTTTTGAAATTGCCAAAGCAAAAACTTCTTCAAATCGGCATCGGCATCGTTTATACCTACGTAGGACTTGTGGTGTTCCTCACCTCCGTCAAGGTCGGCTTCATGCCCATAGGCTTCAAGCTCGGCGCGGAGATTGCGGAGTATTCGAAGCCCTTGCTCATCGTGTTTGCGTTTGTGATAGGTCTTGTGGTCGTGCTTGCGGAGCCTGCCGTGCACGTGCTCAACAAGCAAGTGGAACAAATCACCAACGGCGCGGTGTCCAAAAAGTCGATGCTCATCGCTTTGTCGCTGGGTGTGGGTATTTCAATCGGACTTAGCGTAATCAGAATTATATACGGATTTTCGCTGCTTTATTATCTGATACCAGGTTACCTCATCTCGCTGGGACTTTCCTTCTTCGTGCCAAAGATTTACACGGCAATCGCGTTCGACTCGGGCGGAGTTGCAAGCGGTCCGTTGACTTCGAGCTTTATCTTGCCGTTTGCGGTGGGCGCATGCGCGGTGCTTTGCGGCGAACAAGAAGTTTTGAACCTTGCGTTCGGTATCGTGGCAATGGTCGCAATGACGCCGCTTATCACCATTCAGCTTCTCGGTTTCAGAGCGGTTGCAACGGCAAAAGTCAAAGAAAAAATCGTTATGCGCCGCATCCTCGACGCCGACGACGAACAAATCATCGATTTTACGTAAGGAGGGCATATGGCTGACAAAATTGTGAAAAAAGTCAAAAAAGTCGCGAAAAAAGTGGCTGCCAAGGGCGCGGAAATCAAAGCCGATATTCAAAACGTTAAAAACCCTTCTAACGCTCAAAAGGTCAATTCAGGCAAGTTGGAATTGCTTGTGAGCATCGTTCCCAACAACAAAGCGGAGTTTTACACCGACCTTTTGCAATCGTCCTTTGAAGTCAACTTCCAATGGACGTCGCGCGCAAGAGGCACTGCAAACGCCGAGATGTTGAGCCTTTCGGAGTGGAACGACCAATCCAAAACCGCTATATTCAGCGTCATCAAGCAAGAAAACGCAAAAGACGCGCTTGTGACGCTCAACGAAAAATTCAACACCATCAAAAAAGGGAAAGGCATTGCTTTTACCGTGCCTTTTTCAAGCATGATCGGCGTTGCCGCATACGGATTTTTGAGCAACAACCTCAAAACCGTAAAGGAGGAAAACAGCAATGAGTAAACAACACTTCGTTATCGTGTGTATAATCAACGACGGATTCGCCGACGAAGCTATGGACGCGGCAAGAGCGGTGGGCGCAAGAGGCGGCACTGTGTTGAGCGCAAGAGGCACTGCCAATATCGAGGCGGAAAAGGCGTTCCATATTCAAATTCAACCCGAAAAAGAAATGATTATGATTCTGGTGGACGACGCCATCAAAGACGACGTGTTGCGCGCATTGTACAGAAGCGTCGGCACACACACTCCCGCACACGGAATTGCGTTTTCAATGCCCGTAGACGGCGTTGTGGGCATAGGTTCGAGCAATCCCGAAGAAGAATGATTGTTTATAGACAATCGAACGTAAAACCGCAAAAAAAAACGAAAAGTCCTTTGACGAATCAAGGGACTTTTTTGTTGTCGTTTTTGCGGTTGAGTTTAAATTGTGAGTTGCTTTTTGAACTACAAGGTATGTGTTTTGCAAGTTGCTTTTTTTGTCAAACCGCGAAATGAAAGTTTTGCGAGCGGCGATGGTGAAATCAGCGTCTATAATCGTCGTCGCGGCGAGAATCGTAGCCTTGCGGATAATTGTTTTGATAAGAGCCGCCTCTTTCGTAATCGTTGCGCTCGTAGTCGTCGCGAGAGTCGTAGCGGTCATCACGGTATGTGCGCGAAGAATCGTAGTCGAAATCGTTTTTGCGACGTTCCGAGCGCATTACGCTCTTGCCTTGCGAGCGGTCGTTTTTCGAGGGCTTGAAGAGAAGAATCGCAATGATTATCGCAGGCACGGCTATGCCGATGATGAGAATTATGCGAAGAGCAAGCGACGTGTTGGGGATTATGTCGCCTTTTTCGGGATCGGGCGCGGGCTTGCTGTTGATGAGTCTGTCGCGCTCCGCTTGCGTTATCGGGTGATAGGGCACGACGAAATCTTCAAAAGAATCGCGAGGTGCAAAACCGAAAAGCGCATCGCCGTCAAGCATCGCCACAACGTAGATTTGCGTTGAGTCGGTTGTGTGATAACCCAAAAACTTTATCGTGTGGTCGGCGGTGATTTCAACGCCGGACAATTGCAAAGATTCCGCTTTCAGCGTCAATCGGAGGTCGGGGGAGGGCGATACGCCGTCTTGGAAGGTTACGGTTGACGTCGAGGGACGAGTTTCGGATTTGAAATAAAAATCCATGCCGCAGTATTTGACTTGATAGTATTGCGGAACGACCGCTTTTGAGCTTATATCGGTGATGTAATAGCTTTCGGGGATCAAAAAAGTGTCGTCTCCGTTGGTAAGTTCAAGCGTGGAAGCAATCGCATAGGCGTTGCCTTCGAGGTTGGATACCGGGGCAACCAGCACGTTTTGAGTGGAGTCGGCATATGCAATGGAATAGGGCAAGAGTATGCCCATAAGCACGCACACCGAAAGCGCGACGCTTGTCAAAACAAGCGCAAGCGTCAAGAGAATTTTTTTGGATAGATTTATCGAGCATCTTTTTTCCATACGAATATAATACTATAATCTTTGCCAAATTGAAAGTCTTTGTATACAACTTTTCAACGCTTTTTTTGTCGCATTCTTGAAAATAAGGTGGCATAATTGTTTGTTTTTTGCGAGATTCGAGGCTTATTCTTTGGGCATGAAAGACGACTGTGCAATTTTGCAACTTATAAAAATTCAAAAAGAAATAGACGCAAGAAGTCGCGACGCACTTGCAAACTACAACAAGGACGTAGTGCACGAGAAGCAAATGGCATTTCACCGCGCGCAAAAAAGAAACAGATGGGTTTTCGGAGGAAACCGCTCGGGGAAAACCGAGTGCGGCGCAGTGGAATGTGTGTGGCTTGCAAGGGGAATTCACCCGTTTCGGCAAAATCGCGACGACGTTTTCGGTTGGGTGGTGAGTGTGTCGCAGCAGGTGCAACGCGACGTTGCGCAGGCAAAAGTTCTCAAATACCTTGCGCCGAGATATATAGAGGATATAGTTATGCTCGAAGGAAAGCGAGGCGCACCCGAATACGGAGTGATTGACTACATCGTCGTGAAAAACGCTTTGGGAGGGACGAGTAAAATCGGCTTCAAATCCTGCGATCAGGGCAGAGAAAAGTTTCAAGGAACGTCGTTGGATTTTGTGTGGTTTGACGAAGAACCGCCGAAAGATATATACGACGAGTGCCGAATGAGAGTGTTTGACAAAAAGGGCGACATATTCGGCACTATGACTCCGCTCAAAGGGCTCACATGGGTGTATGACGAAATAGAGATGAATGTTTCTCAAAGCCCTGAAGTATGGTGCGAGTATATGGAGTGGAACGACAATCCCTATCTCGACAAAAGCGAAATAAAAGCAATGGAAAGCACCGTGTCGAAGCAAGACCAGTTGTCGAGAAGATTCGGCAAATTCTCTACGGCGGAAGGTCTTGTTTATCCGGAATTCGACCAGAACGTTCACGTCATCGAACCATTCGACGTGCCGAAGGAATGGCAGTGCGATTTGTCCATAGATCCGGGGCTTACCAATCCCACGAGTTGCCACTTTTACGCGGTGGATTTCGACGGCAATATATACGTGGTCGCAGAGCATTTCGAGGCGGGGCAATCTGTGGATTTCCACGTTGACAAAATCAATGCGATTGCAAATAAACTCGGTTGGAAACGCGACGAAAAAGGACGACTGCACGCACTCATCGACAGCGCGGCAAACCAAAGGACGCTTGCCTCTCAAAAGAGTGTGGCGGAACTGTTTTGCGAAAGGGGAATTGTTGTCAATACCAACGTAAACAAGGATTTATACAGCGGTATTCAGCGGATAAAGTCCTTGTTTGAACAAAGACCGCCGAAAATCTATATTTTTAAAAACTGCGTGAATCTTATACGAGAACTCAAAAGTTATTGGTGGGGAAACGGCGACAGACCGAAGAAGGTTGACGACCACGCTCTTGACGAGTTGCGATACTTCATTATGAGCAGACCTCGTCCTCAAAAGCCGCCTCTTCCGCCTAAATCCGAAATACAGACCGACAAGGAAAAATTGATGCGTGAGTGCAGGAGGGAAAGATGGATGAAGATTTGATAAAGTCGCTTTTGAAAAGGGCAAAGGGGTATAGATACAACGAGGTGCAAGAGGAGTATTCCGTAAAAGAGGACGGCGATTTTGTGCTGACAAAAAAGAAAATCGTCAAGAAATATTGCCCGCCCGATTCGAGCGCGCTCAAAACGTATCTCGATATCGCAGCCGACAAGGATACGTCGAGTTTGAGCGACGAGGAGCTTGAAAAAGAAAAGCAAAGAATTATCGAAAAAATCAAAGACGATATAAGAAAAGAAATCAAAAAGTGAAAGCGACGACGTCGCTTTTTTTATAGCAAAAAATCGAATACAGGAGAGTTTTATGTCTGAAAAAGAACAAAAAATCGTGGCGGATATAACCGCGGATTTCAAGAAAAGGCAAGAGGCAAGGCGAGCGGTCGAGTTGAATTGGCGACTCAATATGAATTTTGTGGTCGGCAATCAGTTTGCGCAAATATCTTCGAAGGGAGATATAGAGGAGCAGGGCAAGGAATACTTCTGGCAAGAGCGAGAAGTGTTCAATCACATTGCGCCCATTTTGGAAACAAGGCTTGCGAAATTGGGCAGAGTCAAGGCAAAAGCGCAGGTGCGCCCGGCAACCGCGGACGATGACGACGTCGCTTCCGCCGCGCTTGCGTCAAAGCTCATAGACGCCGTGTGTAAGGAAAACGACTTTTCCTCTCAACTTGCGCTTGCAAATACGTGGAGTGAAATTACGGGCAGTGCGTTTTTCAAAATCACGTGGGACGCGCAAAAGGGGCACTCCCTCGACGCGGACGGCAACGTGAAGGAAGGGGACGTGACCATCGCGCTTCGTCCGCCGTTCGAGATTTTTCCCGAGGACATCGCAATCACGGATATCGACAAGCAATCGTCTATCATCCACGCAAAAGTGCTCACCGAACAAGAGGTGAAAAGCATATGGGGACGCAACGTCAAGGGAGGAGAAGTCAACGTGTTTTCCTTTGACAACGCCGACGTGGGCGGAGGATTGGGATATACCGCATCCATACCCAAAATCGTGAGCGAAAAGAAAGAAAATGCGGTCGTCGTTATTGAAAAATACGAAAAACCGACGAGCGATTGTCCGAACGGCAGACTTACCATAGTTGCCGGCGATACGTTGATTTTTAGGGGCGATATGCCCTATCTCAACGGAGAGGACGGGCAAAGAGGATATCCGTTTGCAAAGATGACGTGCATAGACAATCTCACCAACTTTTTCGGAACGTCCGTTGTCGAAAGAATCATACCCGTTCAGCGCGCGTACAACACCGTCAAGAACAGGAAGCACGAGTATATGAACCGTATGGCAGTGGGCGTGTTTGCGGTTGAGGACGGCTCGGTCGACACGGACGATTTGCAAGAAGAAGGCTTGCCGCCGGGAAAAGTCGTTGTGTATAGACAAGGCAGCACTCCGCCAAGAGTTATTTCTCCCACGCACGTGCCGAGCGAGTTTTCGCAAGAGGAAGAAAAACTGCTCAACGAATTTGTGATGATAAGCGGCGTGAGCGAGGTTACGACGTATTCGCAAGTGCCTGCAAACGTGGCGTCGGGCACGGCAATCTCTCTTCTTTTGGAGCAAGACGACACGAGAATCGCACTCACCGCGGACAGCTTGAGAGAGTGTATAAAACGCATAGGCAAGCACGTGTTGCGCCTATATCGCCAGTATGCCAAAGTGCCGAGAGTGAAGCGCATCACGGGTGAAAACGGCGAGGTGGAAATCGCATCCTTTTGCGCCGGGAACATCGACAGCGAGGACATAGTTTTCGACACGATAAGCGACATCGAGGACACGCTGTCGGCAAGACGCGCAATGGTGTACGACCTTTTGAAGCTCGGACTTTTTGCAGACGAAAACGGGAAATTGACAACGTCTACGAAGTCGAAACTTTTTGAAATTCTGGGCTTCGGAAACTGGGAGGACGGCAGAAACAACGACGAGATGCACAGAAAGAAAGCTCTCAAAGAAAATATGGATATGCTCAAAAAAGACGTTGCGTGCGACTTCTACGACGACCACGCGATTCATATTGCGGAGCATGTGAGAATGTGCGTGTCCTCAAAGTGTACGCAAGACAAACAGTTGCGCGACAGAGTGGCGGAACATATTGCCAAACACACCGAGCTTTTGGGATTTTCAAACGGCGTGAGTGCGCTCGAAGAAAGATTTGAAGAGGAGATAAAAAATGAAGGACAAGCAAATTGAAGAGGCAATAATCAAGGGCATAGAATCAAAAGGCGCAATCGACGTCGGGGATGAAATCGCAAAAGCAATTTTGTCCGAAAATGCGCAAAACAATGAGTTTATCGAGGCAAAAACGACAGATGAAACGCCGATTTGCGAAACTCAAACGATAATAAACGACGTGCCGACAAGCAACGAAAACGGCACGGATAAACAAGACAAAAAACAAACTTTCGGAAAATTCAAAAACCCCGAAGAGTTGCTAAAAGCGTATCTTGAACTTGAAAAAGAGTTCACCAAAAAATCGCAAAAGCTCAAAACGCTGGAAGCGAGCAATGACGAGCAAGATTTTGACGAGGAGTCTTTCAAGGCTGCGGCGGATAAGTTTTTTTGCGAAACCCCGTCCGCAAAACCGTTTGCGAAAGACATCGCAATCAAAATCATGGAACAGCCCGATCTCAAACGGGATAAAAACTGTTTGAGCGTGGCTCTTGTCAAGGTGCTTATCGACAAGTTCAGAACGCCCGAGCAACTTATGCAAGACGGACAATTTTTGAAGGACTACGTGCTTTCGTCGAGCAAGGTGAAAGACGCGATTATAAACGAATACCTGCAAGGTCTTAAAGACGGACAACCGCCTGTAACCTTGTCGGCAAACGGTATGCAATGCGTCGCGCCCTCGAGAAAAATCAGAAGCATAGAAGAGGCCGGAAGAATGTTTTTGAAAAATAACGAATAACAGGAGAATGAAAAATTATGGTTACAATCTCAACTGCGGATAAGGCTCTGAAAACCTTTTATCTCGGCGTGCTTGCCGATCAACTCAACGTGGGCGTAAATCCCCTCCTTGCAAAAATCGGTCAAACCTCTGCGGACGTGTGGGGCAAAGAAGTCAAAAAACTTGCGCCTTACGGCATCAACGGCGGCGTGGGCAGCGGAGAGGAAAACGACAATCTTCCTCAAAGCGGCGGAAACAACTACGCTCAATTTACCCTCACGCTCAAAAACCTTTTCGGTAAAATCGAACTTTCCGACAAGGCTATCCGCGCATCTCAAAACAATGCCGGCGCATTCGTAAACTTGCTCAATGCCGAAATGGACGGTTTGCTCAAAGCACGCAAATTTAATTTCGGACGTATGCTCTACGGCGACGGCAGCGGACTTTTGGCAACAACCGTCACCAATACCACCGGCGCAAAGAATAAAATCCAAGTGGACGACATCAAAGGGCTTATCGAAGGTATGACCGTCGACGTTTATTCTTCCGCAGGCGTCAAGGACGCAAATATTTCGGGCGGCAGAATCACCTCAATCGACAGAGAAAACAAAATCGTTACACTCTCTCAATCAGCTCAAAGCGCACTAGGCGCGGGCTGCAAGGTGTACGTGCAAGGCTCCAAAGGCAACGAAATCACGGGACTCGAAGCAATATTCGGCAACAGCGAATATATCTACGGACTTAAAAGAAGCGATTATTCCTTCCTCAAACCTTACACCAAAACCATTGCGAAAGCGGTGAGCGTGGGCGCGATTCAAGACGCTATCGACGCCGTCGAAGAAACGTCGGGCGGTGCAATCGACTTTATCGTGGCGTCCTATAAGATGAGAAAACAATACGTCGACGCGCTTTGCAAAAACCGTACCAACATCGACTATCTCACTCTCGACGGCGGTTATAAGGCGTTGTCCTATTCGGGCATTCCTTTCGTTGCGGACAGATTTGTGGGCGACAACGATATGTATTTGCTCAACAGTCAGGATTTCAAACTCCATCAACTTTGCGATTGGCGTTGGCTCGAAGGCGAGGGCGGTACGGTGCTTCATCAGGTTGCCGGCAAGGCGTGTTACAGCGCAACTCTCGTAAAGTACGCCGACTTGCTTTGCGAAAGACCTATGGGACAGGCAAAACTCACCTTTACCGGCAGCGACGTGGACTACTATTACGTCACCTTCGATTCGAACGGCGGCAGCGCGGTGCCTACGCAAATGGTCGCACCCGGTCAAAAGGCAGTGCAACCCACCGCTCCTACGAAAACGGGCAAATCTTTCGACTGCTGGAATCTCAACGGCGCGGAATACAACTTCGCAACCGCCGTCAACAAAGACATCACGCTCGTTGCGGGGTGGGTGTGAGATGAAACTTGAAAAAATCAATCACGATCTGTTCGATATTTCAAAACGACTGAAAAGCATAGACAGAAGATATGATCTTTTCTTCAATCGGAAAAAGAACAGATACGAAATCTACGCAAACGGGGCAATGCAAATGGCATTGCCCTTCGAGCGTCTGGACGCGAGAGCGTTGAGCTACGCAAGAAAGACCAGGCTCGAAAACCTCGAAAAAATCATTGCGGAAATAGAGGAGGAAAACGCGCGGTTGGAAATGGAAAAGGCAAGTAAGGCGCGCGATAAAATCCTTGCCGCTGCGGAGGGATAATATGAAAATCAAAGACGTTGTCGGCGAGTGCCTCGTCAAAATGGGACAAACCGACTTTTCAAGCGAGCAAACGCTCGATGAGCAACAGACCGAACTCAAAAACAAGTTGCTTGCTTCGATAAACATTATATATAGAGAAATCGTGAGCGAATATTTGCCGCTGTATCATACGGAAACGGTAAATTTTTCGGGCGGAAAAGTCAACTCGTCCGCTTTGACGAAAAAAATCCTTTATCCCGTCAAGGTTGTCAAAAACAACCGAAAGCAAAGTTTCTTTTCGGGAGCGGACGGGGTGTATTGCGATATAGAGGGCGAGGCTCAACTCACGTATGCGTATATGCCGTCTGCGCCGCTTGCTTATACGGACGAGATAAACGATATGCGACTTACCGTAGGCGCACTGTCCGACGGCGCACTCGGCGAATACTACTTTCAAAACAAAACGTTTGACCTTGCAAAAAGTTTCGACTCCGATTTCAGAGCGCAAATCGGAGTGCTGAGATACAAGGGCAAAAACGTTCGCGTCAAAGCTAGGAGGTGGCAGGCGTGAGAGAAGTTGGGACGTATAAAAAAAGAATCAGGCTGGGATTTGACGGCATAGTCAATTCGCAAGACGAAGCTGTCATCGGGCTCGAATACGCAAAGTCGTGCCAAAACTTCGCTTTTGAAAAAGGCGTGATAAACGGAAAAATCGGCGTGGATACGGCAAGCGGATATTACGCTTTTCCGAGTGTGGACAGACACGCGTATCCGACGTTTGCTTCGGACAAGAGAATTGTCAAAACTTTTCATTATCGCAAAATACTCGGCAAAACGAAATACTCGGACGACCGCCTCGTTGCGATTTTGGCGGACGGGAGCATTTGGTACACGACGATGTTTTCGGAGGCTTCAAAATGGACTCAACTTGTCGACTTCTATTTGACGGGCGACGTCGAGGGCGTGAGCTACAACTATAAAAGCAACGACGTTTTGCTTATGTCGTCTTCGGACGACGGACTCTTCATCGTCAACGATTCGACGGTGACGTACTGCACGAACGCGCCGAAGTTTACATCTATTGCGGTGCACAACGAAAGGGTGTTCGGCACGGTGAACGGAGTGAGCAATCAAGTGTGGTTTTCAGACGACTTCGACCCGGCAAATTGGAAAGTATCTCCAACCGAAGCCGGCTATATAAGCTTTGCCGACGACCTCGGGAAAGCAATCAAAGTCGTGTCCTTCCTAAACTATCTATACGTGTTCAGGGACTACGGAATTTTCAGGCTTACCGCATACGGAGACCAAAACGATTTTATCATGAAAAAGGTGTTTACCGATACGGGACGTATATATAAAGATTCGATTGTGCTATGCGGAGATAAAATTATGTTTTGCGCCGAGGACGGCGTTTATGCCTTCGACGGCTATGACGCGGTGAAAGTCGGAAAGGAATTTCCTCTTGCGAAAGACAAACGCGAAACGTGTGCCGGATACCTTGAAAACAAGTACTATCTTGCGTGCAAAGTTGATGAGTTCGGAGGAGACGGCAACAACGCCGTCGTGCGCTACGACACCGAAACCAAGGACGTTTCCGTGCTGTCGGGCGTGCGAGTTTCAAGTTTGTGCGCAGTGAAAACGTCAAACGGCGCGGACTTGATTTGCACCTTTCAAGACGGAAACAAAAACAAACTCGGCATGATGAGCGAGAGCGGAAAAATTTTTGATACGACAACGCAAAAGGTTTATAAAAGCCCCGAAACGATGCTCGGATATCCGAATTTTAAAACGGTGAGAGGAGTGTCGATTTTTACGAAATATCCGATAGAACTCGACGTGATTTTCGACGGCAAAAGGTACGCGTTCAACGTTGAGGGCAGCGATATGCAACGGTACGTGCCAATCGAAAAGTGCGGCGTGAGAATTGCGTTTGAAATCAAAACCGCGCAGCAAAACGCACATATCGCGCCTATGTTCGTCGATGTGGACGTGGAAAGGAGCAGGCTATGAATATCAATGAAATGATATCTTCAATCGAGGAGTTGACAATCAGAATAACCGCACTCGAAAAGAGCGTTGCGGCAATCAAATCCGCTGCGGAGAGCATCGCTCAAAGAGTGAGCGCGCTCGAAAATCAATCGGAATAGGAGGATTTTATGTCATCATTGTGGGATGAAATTAAGGACTTGTTTAAAACCGACAAGCAACTGGAAGAAGAAAGACAGCAAAAAATCAACAGCGCGCTCGAAAAGGAATCCGACGTGTCGAAAAGGTTGGCGGAACTTGAAAAACAGTATAACGATTCTTTGCCGAAAGACGAGGAAATCGACTTCGATAAAATCTTTCCGACGCAATCGGGACTTAAAGAAATCGAGTATGCGCCAGAAAGCGACGAGGATATTGCGAAAAGGGCGCAAAGTGCGATAGAGAGCGAAAAAAATAAATCGCAAACCAAAATTAAGGACAAGTATCAAGAAGCGGTGGACGCTCTCAACGAGGACAAAGTTTCCGCAAGAGAGAGCCTTGCCGACAGCTATTCAAACTTGTCCAAACTCTACGACGAGTTGAAAGAGAAAGCCAACAACGACTCTATAAGACGAGGATTGGGAAGAAGCAGCGTCGCGACAAACCGTATAGACGAGCTTGACAAACAGCACTTTTCATCGGCAACAGACGTGGAAAAGGCTTACACGAGGGAAGTTGCAAACATCGAGAGCGAAATCTCGAAACTGCAAAGGGACAAGGATAACGCCCTCGAACAACTTGACTTGAAATCGGCGGCGGATCTTGACGAATCTATTGCAAAACTCAAAAGCGAGAGGGATGCGAAAGTCGAAGAATACGAGAAGTATAACAACGACGTGCGCAAGAAGAACGAGAGTTTTCAAGAGGACAGGCAAAAGAAAATCGACGCGTACGTCAAGGCGGCGGAAGAGGAAAAGAAAGCCAAAGAAAAAGAGCAACAAGAGTATGAAGGCAAGTACGGTTACAGCGGTGAAAAACTTGAAAACTATTCGGAAAGATACCGCATCGCGTACGACTTTTACAGCGCGCTTTCTCCCGATATTGCAGTGGACGCACTCAAAGCGTCGCCGAGCATGAAGTACTATTTGGGCAATATGTACGACAGACTTTTGTCCTCTCTTCAAAGCAAAAAGAAAGAACAAAAATTTTATTTTTAAAAAAACGCGAGAGAATTATCTCTCGCGATTTTTTCTATGATCGATTAAAAATTTATGTTGCGTCAATGCTTGAAGCTGATTTTCGAGATGAGGTCTGCGTATGCTTTGACGTAGATTTCAAAGATTGCTTCCATTGCTTTCAAGGACAATCTTTCGTTGGGTTGGTGGATTATCATTTCGCCGTAACCTTTCATCTCGGGGCCGAAAGCAACGCAGTTTTTAAACTCTCTGGCATATGTCCCGCCCGGTGTGCAAATGGGCTTGGACTCGGCGTCGCCGGTGACTTCGCGATAGGCATTGTAAAGCACTTTAATCATGTCGGATTCGGGATCGATTTTAAAACCGACGGATTCGCTCATCGGAACGAATTTTGCGCAAATCTCGTGGTTAAGCGTCGTTTTTATGCGATTAAACATCGTGTTCGTGTCAATGGAGAAGGGAAGGCGGCAGTTGACTTTGATTGAAAATTCGTTGTTTTCAAAGCGGCAAAGCCCCACGTTTACAGCAATCTTGCCGTATTCGTCCTCGGCAAAACACCCCAGTTTTTCACCGTGTACGCATGTTGAAATATACTTGTTGTAGATGCGCACGAAGTCGTTGTTTACGATGCCGTTCAAGGCGTCTATCGCAAACGATATTGCGTTGACACCCAGTTGCGGAACGGAGCCGTGCGCCGCTTTGCCGTGCACTATAAAGTCGATGACGTCACCGTTGATTTCATGCTCGCTCGCAACGTTGATTTGACTCAATTTGTCGCAAATTTTTGCGGCAATATCCGCCGCGTTTTGTCCGTTTGCGTCAATTGTAAACTTGCATACGTCGGGCACTGCGTTGATGACGATGCCTCCGTCAAGACGTACGAGTTTTGCTCCTTCGCCGTCCGACGACGTGCCCTTGATTTCAAAAGAGTTGATCGTTTTTTCGGCAAAAATGACGGGAAATTCCGAGTCGGGTGATACGCCGTACGATATGGGTTCGTCAACTTTCAGATAGTGTTCCATACACTTCGAACCCGTTTCTTCGTTGCAACCGAAGATGACGCGCACGCGTTTTGTAAAATTAAATCCGTCATCTGCAAGAGCCTTGATTGCGTACAGAGAGATTATCGCAGGGCCCTTGTCGTCCAAAGTGCCTCTGCCCCAAATCGCGCCTTCTTCGAGTGCGCCGGAGTAGGCGGGATATTTCCATCCGTCCCCTTCGGGAACGACGTCGAGATGTCCGACTATGCCCACAAGTTCATCGCCTTCGCCGATTTCCGCATATCCGCAATAGCCGTCGAGATTGACCGTACGGAAGCCCATATCTTTTGCCACCGACAGCACGTATTCAAGACAATCTTTGTTGCCTTGCCCGAACGGCCCTCCGAGCACGGGCTTGTCAAGCACCGTCTTGATGCGCACGGCGTTTTGAATTGTTTGTATCATTTGAGGATAATATTTTTTGAGATCCATATATGCCTCCGTTGATGTTTTTGATTAATTATAAATCTTATTTATAATATTTGCAAATAAAGATTCGATATGAAAATACAAATTAGTTGAGTAATGCACGCAAAAGAGTGTTTCCTTTCTGTTACGATTGTACTCAACGCAAACACACTGCGTGTATGTTTCTTTTATTCTTTTGCCCGTTAGATGCAAGCATCAAGGGCAAAAGAATAAAAGAAACACCCCCACAAGTGAGGGTGTTTGCGTTGGCAGGAGCTATAGGAATCGAACCTACACAGTGGGAGTCAGAGGCCCAAGTGCTACCACTACACCAAGCTCCATCGCGTGAATTATTATATATCACAAAGGATTGTTTTGCAATCGATTTTTTATGTCGCAACAAAAAAAATAACGGCACAAATGATATTTTTTGAGATAATTGATTTGTTTTTGTTGCAAAAATAGCGAAATTGATGTATATTGCAAAAGCAGTCAAAAATTGATTGCGCATATATATTATCGGGGTGTAGCGCAGTTTGGTTTGCGATAAGAGCGTAAACAAAACAAGTGAAATCCCCAAAAGAAACAAAAAGTTCCAAATCGGCTGTAAAAAACGCAAGACCTAGCGGACATGCGCGACGCGCTCCCAAACACGCTACGGAACTTGCCAAAGCAGCATGTATATTAATCGGGGTGTAGCGCAGTTTGGTAGCGCGTACGGTTCGGGACCGTAAGGCCGCGAGTTCAAGTCTCGCCACTCCGACCAGACAGAAAGCACGGACAATTTGCCCGTGCTTTCTTGTCTCAAGAAGTGGCTCGACAGAAACAAACACTGACGCGATTGGCTGTGCAACAATCGCTATTCCGCCGCGCGCATTTCCGAAGGCAAGGCGCGCGGCTTACAAGTCTCGCCACTCCGACCAAGAAACTCGGCCGAGTTTCTTGAATTGGTATGAGTCGAAGACGAAATACCACAGCTCACGCCATGCGTGCCGAAGTTTGTGCCGCGGTATGAGCCGATGGCAAAATACCACAATTGTACATAGCGATAAACATAAAGCAAGATGCAGGGACAAGAATGGCTTGTTTTTGCATGGGTGCAATTTTCGGATAAAACAAAAGCGGCGCACGATTGAATGCGTCGCTTTCAAATTGAAACGTTTGATTGTTTTCGGTCGGCAGATTATTCTTTGTCGGCTGCCGCTTCGTCGAGCGCGGAAGAGGCGTCTTGTGTTGCATTTTGAGATTGGCAGTCTTGGCAAGAGCAGCAAGCGCAATCGTCGGAGTTGCAAGCGGTTTCTTCCGATTTCGTGTTTTTCTTTTCGCCCCAGTTGCGCATAACGAGGAATTTGTTGCCCACAAAGCTCATGACAAGAGCGGTGATGCCGCCGACGGCTTGTCCGGTGAGGTTGTAGATCTGATACAAGAACTCCGTTTGAGCGACGGGTTTTGCGCCCATGCAAGCGGTCATAATCGCGCTGCCGAGGAGGGTTTGCACAAAGATGATCGTAACTGCCAAGATGACGTACATGATGCCTGAGATGATGACGTTGTTGGTGCAGTTGAAGGTCTTTTTGCGGTTGAGCACGAAGGTGAGGACTTGTCCGACGATAGAACCGATCAAGAAACCGATAAAGTCCGAAGTCGTGGGGTATCCGAACACGTCTTTGAGCGCGCCGAGATCGAAGCCGTAGAATCTTTGATTCAAAACGCTGGTTTCGGGAGCGAGCTTCAAAAGCGCGGGCAAAACGAGGGTGATGATAAGTTGCGAGCCGCCGCAGATGAAACTGAAAAGCGTGAACACGACCATTTGACGCACGTCTTCGTTGGATTTGATTTTGTCAACGAGTTTTTGGAGCCATGCGGGAAGTTTGATTTTCTTTTTGCCGGTGTTTTCACTTGCTTGTGCAGCGGTTTCGTCGGCAACGACTTCTTCGCTTGCGACGTCGGTTGCGACTTCTTGTTTGATTTCGTCCATAATTTTCCGTCCTTATGAGATTGGATTTTTAATTTTTAACAAAGTGTATTATATATAAATACAAGACATTTGTCAACGGCTAGTTTTTTTTGAGCACACACATGCAAAAGTCGGCGGTGAGGTCAAGGCAGGTTTTGCTTTTTACGTTTTCGACTGACGCCTTCGGTGCACGGTAGACGTAGGGAGTCATGGTGAGCAAATCGGAGATTTGTTTCGAGGTTGTGAGATCAAACGAATATGATATTTCCTTTTTGTCGACAAGTTCGAGCGAACTTGCGGGAAGTGCGGTTGCAACGTCGCGTACGTTTTCGTATAACGCTTTTCTCAGTTGAACGAGGTGATTCTCGCACGGATATACCAAAATCAACACTCCGCCGTTCTTCAAAATCCGAGTGTATTCTTCCATTGCAAACGGCGAAAAAACGCACACGATTACGTCCGCAAAATCGTTTTGAACGGGCACGTCGTACACGCTTGCGACGGCGCACTCCGCGCGCTCGTTGCGCTTTGCGCAAATTTTTACGGCATTTTTGGATATGTCGATTGCCACGTAAACGTCCTTGTCGTTTTGTCTTTTTTCGATGATTTCGGACAAATAAAATCCCGTTCCGCACCCTGCGTCCAAAAGAGTTACGGGACGTTGAAAGAGCGCGTTTATTTCGTCTGTGATTGCCCTTGCCAACGGCACGTAAAATCCGCAATCCAAAAAATCTCGTCTTGCGCGCACCATTTCGGCATTGTCGCCGGGAGCGTTCGATTTTGGAGGCAGAAGATAAAAGTAGCCCTCTTTGGCGCGGTCGAAAAGATGACCGTTTTTGCAAACGGCGTCTTTCCCTTGGTCTAGCAAAGGGCTTTTGCATATCGGACATAAATAAGGAATCATAACAAAATTATATCATTATTTTCAAATTGCGCAAACGATTTGGCATATAGATTGCAAGCTCGTTCCTTTCGTGCTATACTAAAAATATGTTGGAACTTCTTGCGCCCGCAGGGGATATGGAAGCGTTTGACGTCGCGGTTGCAAGCGGCGCGGACGCGGTGTATCTGGGACTTGACAACTTCAACGCGCGTATGAAAGCGCAAAATTTTGATTGCGACAATATCGCACAGGTCGTTTCGCGCGCTCATTTTTACGGCGTAAAGGTTTACGTTACAATCAACACGATATTGCAAAACTGCGAGTTTAAAGAGCTGATTGAGCTTGTTAAAGCGTCGATTGAAGCAAAAGTCGATGCGTTTTTGGTGCAAGACCTCGGGGTGTGCAAAGTGCTCAAAGAAACTTTTGACGGCATATGTTTGCACGCAAGCACACAGCTGGGAGTGCACAATCTCTACGGTGCGAAAGTTGCCGAAAAAGCGGGTTTTTCAAGAGTAGTGCTGTCAAGAGAGGCAAAACTCGCAGACATAATAGAGATAAAAAACAACACCAATCTCGAAATAGAATATTTTGTGCAAGGCGCGTTGTGCATCGCCTTTTCGGGCAACTGCTATCTTTCTTCAAAAGAACAGGGAGCAAGCGGAAACAGAGGTCTTTGCAAACAGATGTGCCGTTTGCCGTATAGGGCGGAGGTTCAAGGCAAGAGTTGCGACGGATATCTTTTGAGCGCAAGAGATTTGTGCCTTTATTCGTCAATCAAACAGCTTGCGGATGCCGGCGTGTGTTCTTTCAAAATCGAAGGCAGGCTCAGAAGAAACGGCTACGTCGCATGCGCCGTGCAGGCCTATCGCAAGGCGTTGGACGAGGTGGAAAAAGGCAATTCTCCGACGCTCGATTCAATCACCGAAAACGAGTTGAAAATCGCTTTTTCAAGAGGCGAGTTCCTAAAACGCGCGTATCTCGACGACGGTACGCCGAAAGTCGTGGAAAAGAGATTCAACAACCACGTCGGCATAAAAATCGGAACGGTGAAAAGTGTAAAAGAGTTTAAGGACGGACTCTTCGAAATTGCGATTGCAACAAAATATCCTCTTGCAAAGGGCGACGGTCTCAAATTTTTCGACGGCGAAAAAGAAAAGGCAAGTCTTGGAATAGGCGAGCCAAAACCGTGCGCAAACGGAGGCTACTCGTTTGTCACCAAAACCAAAGTCAAGCCGGGCTGGCAAGTCAACCTGATTGCCGACGCGAAACAAGACGAAAAGTTTTTGCAAACGCAAAGATACGTGCCTATAAGCGTGTGCGCAACCGCAAAGGCAGGTGAGCCGCTTTCAATCAAAGCCGAGTACGAGCTAGGCAGACGTCGTATTCAAGTCGAGAAAAAATCCGAACACAATCTCGATAAAGCCCTCAACGCGCCCATGAGCGCAAACGATATCGCGCTTGCTTGCTCGAAGGTTGCGGACAGCGGATTCGAAGTGAAAGAGTGCAGGGTAGACACCGACGGAGTGTTTGTCGCAAAGTCGGTTATCAACGCGCTGAGAAGGGACGTTTTTGCCGAGCTTAAAGAAAAAATCGTCGAGGCGAACGCTCCGAAAAAGGTCGTGTTCGACGAGGAAAAAGCAAACAAAATTCTTGCAACTCTCAACACTGTTAAAGCCGTTGACGCCTCGCCTTTGCACGTTGTCAGAAGTGAAAGAATCGAAAGCGGATTTGCACGCAAAGGACAAACGATTTTACTCAAACCCGATGTTTATAGTGCGGAAAACATAAGAAAAACCATAGATTTGAACGATTTTGATATAAACGACGTAGTCTTGGATTTGCCGATATACGCAAGCGGAAAGGATATAAGCGTCATAGAAAAGGCAATCGAGCAAAGCGGTGTAAAACGCCTTGCAAGCGAGAATATATACGGCTTGTATTTTGTTTCAAGAGGTTATGAAGTCGTTGCGGGACAAGGACACAATATCGCAAACGTTTTTGCCGCACAAAAAGCGACCGAGCTTGGTGCGACGGCATATGCGCCGTCTTGCGAATATAAGGATTTCGAAGACGATGGCAAGCTGATAAGATTCGAACAAGACGAGGATATTCCGCTCATGACGTTTGCGCATTGTCCCTACAAAACAATATTCGATTGCGATTGCGCATCGTGTGCATACAAGCCCGATTTGATTTTGAAACGCGAAAACAAGAAGTATGTCGTGCGCCGAGTGAGAGCACACTCGTGCAGATTCGAACTGTATCCGCTGTGAACAAAATATCTTGTGAAAATCTTTTTTATGACTTGTCAAACGAAAAGCGGTGTGCTAATATTAGTGCAAGCGAAAGCGAATATATTTTTGTAAGGAGAAAAAACTATGCCCAGAGTTATCGGTGATGACTGCATCCAATGCGGTGCGTGCGCAGATACTTGCCCTGTCGGAGCAATTGCGGAAGGCGACAGCAAATACGTTGTCGATCCCGAGCAATGCATCGATTGCGGAGCATGTGAAGACGGCTGCCCCGTCGGCGCAATCAAGGAAGCGTAATAGCAGCAAAAGACAATAAAAAACGGTGCGTGTATCGCACCGTTTTTTATATTGTAATTTTTAAATATACCAAACATTTTTATGTGATACTTTGTCGATTTTTGCGAACTCGCATCGAATGTCGTACGACTGGGTGCATTTTTTATGCTCCCGATTGTACACAAAACAATACATGTGTGGAATTAAAATTAATAATTGTAAAAAAATGTCAAAAAATTGGGGAAAAAAGGTTGACCGTGCTGTGTCGCTGTGCTAGTTTTTTTATAAAATAAAGCAAAAAATTCACCAATTAGGGAGAGATTTTGCGTATTTGCCTTTTGGCAAAAGAGGGATTTATGGGTAGAAAAATCAAGCAGCAACGTTGCCGTGTTCGTGCGGTTGTTTTTGATTGTAGCAATGGCCATGGTGTGCGTTTTGACATTTTGCAGTTGCGACACGAAGGACGTTGAAAGTCTTTTTCAACCGAGTGATTTTACGGTGACTTTCGTTTTGAACAACGGCGAGGAAAACGTAATCTGGCGCAAAGGGGACGCCGTTCCCACTCCGCAGAAGAAAGATTTTGAGTTTTTATACTGGTGTTCGGACGCCGACCTTACGGCAAAAACCAATCTCGATTTTGAAAAGCTGAATCTTGTCAACAGCATAACCGTTTATGCCAAATGGAAAGAACTAGACGATATACAAGGCGTTGTTTTCAACGATTTTTCTTGCGTTTACGACACCAAGCCTCACTCGATAATCGTTGAAAATCTGCCCGAGGGCGCAGTAGTGTCTTACGACGTGCAAAACGTGCAAGTCGCAGCGGGCGTATATCCCGTCACCGCAACGATCAAAAAGGAAGGTTGCAAGGATCTCGTTTTGAGTGCGACGCTCACAATAAACAAAGCGAAAGTCGAAAACATACTTTTTCCGCCCGTCTCGGTTGATTGGGACGGACAGGCATACGGCGCGTTTATCAAGGGTGAGTTGCCCGAAGAAGTGAGCGTGAGCTATACGGGCAACGGTCAGAGCGAAGTCGGCGAATACGATATTGTTGCAAAATTCACCGTGAGCGACAACTACGAGCCTATTGCCGATATGACGACCAAACTCGTGATAAACGAGGTGTATTTCTTCGTTACGTTCGACGACGGCGTATCGACGCCTATCGTAAGAAAAGTTGCGCACGGAAAGGCGGTTGCGGATATGCCGCTACCGACGGCAAAAGTCGGTTATAGCGCGAAGTGGGAAAAGGAGAGCGTTGAAAACGTGCTTGAAAATTTGACGGTGCACGCAATTTATACGCCTGTCGTTTACACGGTTTCATTCGTGTCCGACGGCGAAACGGTGTCCGAAAAGACTTACGATATAGAATCGTCGCTGACGTTTGAGGATATTTCAAAACCGCATTACACGTTTGGCGGTTGGTTCGACAATCAAAATTGTTTCGGCAATGCGACGACAAAAATGGCCGTTGGCAACGTTGGAGACAAGACGTATTATGCCAAGTGGGTTGCCGTCGAATACTACGTGACGTATCACTTAAACGGCGGAAACAACAGCGAGCTGAACACAAACGACAACGGCAAATATAAGTATACAATTGAGAGCGACGAGTTCGAGTTTAAAGCTCCTTCGAGAAAGAATTATACGTTCGATGGTTGGTATGCCGATGCCGATTTTGAGGGCGAAAGTGTGAGCGCACTCAAAAAAGGCGCACATGGCAATTTCGATTTGTACGCAAAGTGGATCGTGGAAAAATTTGCGATAACTTACGAGCTAGGCGGCGGTGTCAACGATCAAAACAATCCTACCTACACAAGCGCGGAGGGCGAGGAGATCGCGCTTTTGCCGGCAACGAGAGAGTATTACGAGTTCACGTGCTGGAAAAACAAGCAGAATCAAACCGTTCAAAAGATCGAAAAAGGTAGAGCCGAAGAAATCTATTTGATTGCCGAATGGAAAGCGAAAGAATACGGCATAGAATACGAGCTCGGAGGCGGCGTAAATGCGGACAACAAAAACTCGTACACGGTTGAGGACGACGATTTCGTTTTGATTGCGCCGTCAAGAAACGGCTATGCTTTCGACGGCTGGTATTTCGAGGAAGATTATTCGGGAAACAAGGTCGAAAAAATAGATTGTTCGCTCGGCAAAAATTTGAAAGTTTACGCAAAGTGGAGTGTTGTCGGGTATGCGATAGAGTATGACGTCAACGGCGGAGAGAACGCTCAAAATCCGACGGAATATACGGTTGAATCCGATGATATTTTGTTGAACGCGCCTACAAGAGTCGGCTATGAGTTCGAAGGTTGGTTTGACAAGGCAAACAACGTCGTTGAAAAGATCGAAAAGGGAAGCGTCGGCAATATTTCGCTCAAAGCAAAGTGGCGTGCGGTAAAATACGTTATATCCTTTGACTCAGGTTGCGAAATCGGCGTTGCTTCCGTCGAATACACCGTTGAGAGCGAGGATATAACCATTGAAGATTTGAAGAGAAATCACTATGTTTTCGGCGGCTGGTTCGACGAGGACGGAAAGAAAATAAGCGTCGTCGCAAGCGGCAGTACAGGCAATATCGCACTCACGGCAAAATGGAGCGCAATCGAATATAAGATAACTTTCGACGCAAACGGCGGAAGCAATGTGCAAGATATAATCTACACCGTGGAAACCGCAAGTTTCGATTTGCCGACGAGCAGCAAAGCAAACTACGAGTTTGCAGGTTAGTATGACGGCGAAGATCAAATTTCGCGCATAGAAAAGGGTAGTTTCGGCAATTTAAGCCTTGTCGCAAGGTGGAGCGCGGTCGGCTACAAGGTGAAGTTCGAATCGAACGGAGGAAGCGAGATCCAAGACAAAAATTACAACGCGGATATGCCGAACTTCGATTTGCCCGTGCCGACAAGAGAATACTACGACTTTGCCGGCTGGTATGCAAACTCCGATTTGAGCGGTGATAGGGTAGTCGATTTTTCAACGGACAAAGACGTAACGCTCTATGCAAAATGGATTGCGAAAGAATATACGATAAAATTCGATTCCAACGGCGGCGAAAGCGCAAAATCGTATATCTATTCGATTGAAAGTGCAGATTTTACCTTGCCAAGCATACGAAAAGAATATTACGATTTCATTGGTTGGTTTGATGAAAACGGCAAAAAATATGAAGTGATTTCAAGCAAAAAACCGCAAGACACGACGCTTTACGCAAGGTGGAAAGCAACCGAATATACTATCGTTTATATTCTCGACGGCGGAGAAAATGCAGAAAATCCGACAATCTATACTGTCGAATCCGATGAAATCGTTTTAAACGAGCCGACGAAAGACGGCTATACTTTCGACGGTTGGTTCGTAGACGAGAGCAAGATAGAAAGAATTGTCAAAGGTTCGCACGGAGATTTGATTTTGACTGCGCGTTGGACGGAAAATATCGTCGTTCCCCTCTCGGATTTCGCTGTTGAAAACGGCGTTGTAACCGCATATAACGGCAGTGCGACGTCTATAACGATAAAGGCAACCGAGGGCGGAGAGAAAGTCGTATCTATTGCGAAAAACACATTCGACGACGTGCGTACAACCGTCACGGAAATATGTATCGAAGAGGGTATTCAAAGCGTAGAAGTCGGCGCATTCGACGGCATGACTGCGCTTCAAACGCTTGTTTTGCCGTCCACAATCACTATTATGCATAAAGGGATGCTTCAAGATTGCGCCGCACTTGTCAATCTGACAATCCCGTTCGCATCCTTTGCCGTCGACAACAAAGAGGATACGCAAGCAAGGGCTTTTACGGATTCTAACGACGGCAAATACGCTTACGGCATAGCGTATCTGTTCGGCACTCCCGACGATAGCGTGCGTGATAAGTTTGGCGATTACACACCGTATTATATGAATTTTGAAAGCGGTAACACCGTTATGGATAACAATACGATTTGCATTCCAATCTCATTAACGAATTTGACGGTTTTGGGCGGTAATATAATCAAGAAATGTTTTGCAAGTATGCTTAATTTGCAATCCGTGATTATCAAAGGACAATCAAGCATTGGACAGCAAGCGTTCAGCAAATGTTCTTCGCTCAAAGAGGTTAGAATAGAAAACGGAAAATCCACTTTCGGCAGTGCGGTGTTTGAAGGCTGCTCGGATATGACGATATACGTTGCGAGCGACGAGCAAAAATCGACTCTCGACGGGCAAATATCCGCTTTGACCAACGTAACTTGCACGGTTGCTTAAAATCGACACGTGTGATATCATTCATATGAGGTGAATATGAACGCATTGACACTTGTACATAATGCAATAAAGGCATACGTAGGCGAAGGCGGAGTTTGCATAGACGCAACGGCAGGGCGCGGATACGACACGGCGTTTTTGTGCGAACTCGTGGGCAAAAACGGCTCCGTCACGGCTTTCGACGTGCAGCAAGACGCAATAGACAGCACGAAAAATCTGCTTGAAAGCAAAGGACTATGCGCAAGGCTTGTCCTCGATTCTCATGCAAATATAGCAAACTATTTCGATGAGGAAAGCGTTGACTGCATAGTTTTCAATCTCGGATATTTGCCGAAGGGCGACCACAGCGTGTACACGCATTTCGAGTCCACAAAGGCGGCAATAGAGGCGGGATTGATACTCCTCAAAAGAGGAGGATTGATGTGCGTGAGCGTCTATTACGGCGGCGACAGCGGATATGAGGAAAAGGACGCTTTGCTTCCGTGGCTCAAAACTCTCGACGACGAAAAATATCAGGTGCTTGCCACGTTTTTTTACAACTGGAAGAAAGATCCTCCCATCCCGATTTTTATTATAAAAAACTGAAAATATGTCGATAGAACATCGGAAACGTCAAATATACAAGATGAAATGACAAACAGTTTTGAGGATGAAATATGCAGAATGATAAAAAATACAACGTGCTTTTCGTTTGTTCGTCAAACGTGTGCAGAAGCCCCTATTGCGAGTTTATGCTTCGCCGAATGGTCGAAAACGATGACGATTTGAGAGGCAAAGTCGATGTATGCTCGTCTGCGGTGTTCAATCGCAGCAAGAACATTTTCCCCAAGGCGGTCGATATTTTGAAAAGGGAAGGCTTTGACGAGAGCGAAATCCTTGCGCACAAACCATCGTTCAAGACGGACAAGGCGCGCTTTGAAAATGCAGACGTAATCATAGGCATGTCGCGCATGCACGGGTTGCTTACGCCGAGAAAGTATCGCAAAAAGTACGTTACGTTGTCCGAAGCGGCAACGGGAAAATACTCTCCCGTACCCGATCCGTTTTTGGCAACGTCGCAACAATCATACGACAAAACCATGCAGGTGCTGAAAGGATTTGTGACTCAATACTTTTCAAAACTCAAAAGCCTGCTCGAAAAACAAAAATAAACACTTTTCGACGACAAAAATTTGCTTTTGTACGGAAAAAAAACAGATACTCGGTTTTTGAAAAAAATCTTTAGAAAATTTTAAGGTTGAGAGTTGCATATAGAATTGACTTACAACCTATTTTTATATTAAACTTATGGCATAATGTACAGTTTGTATCGCTATTTTGCGATATAACGGCAAAAATGCGGCAAATCAGGCGAAAAAAAGAAATATCGTTTACTTTTGCAATCGAGAGTAATATCAAGGATTGCAGCTGTTTTGAGGGGTTAAAAATGAGAAAGTTTGTGTGTATATCGCTCATGATCGCAGTGCTTGCGACAAGTGCGTTTTTCCTTGTCGCGTGCAACGGCGACGATCAAGTTGTGTCTACGGGTGAGTTTTTGAAAGACGTGGCGAAAGTCGTAAATATGCCCGATTTCGCATCGCTTTTCACTGCGGATGACAATGCCGCTATAACCAAAGGCGTTGAGGAAGCGGCAAAAGCCACAGACGACGCAACAAGGGACGAGGAAGCAATCAAAGACGCCGTTATGTTGCTTTACAACACGGCAAACGCGTCCAGACTCAACAACGAAAAAAATAAAAAAGGCACTTCGCTCATGGTGCAACGCTCGCTCGGCGGCAATGCGCAAGGCAGAGTGTACATGAACGGATTTACTCTCCAAAGCGGCGGGAAATGGTATTATCAACTCGCATCGCAAGCGGCAAAGGGCGATGTTGCCGGATTTGAAACAATCGCAAGAATTATGAGCCCGATTGCGGGCAATTTGCAAGTTGCATATACTCTTGACAGCCAAAAATACATGTATGCGTACATTATGGGTACGGCGACTCAGATGGATTGTTCGTCAAACGTATTTCCGTACGCAACTTTCACAATTCCGAAGGGAGATGAACCAAAAGAATATGACGGATTCGAGGCGTATCAGGCGGACAGAAACTGCCGCGACGGTCAACTCGAACTCAACAATATGCGCATTTACAGAGATTTGCTCAAAGATTGTCAGATTTCCTATGACGCGCAAAAACAATGCTACACCGTCAAGTTCGCAATAGAGTGCGAAGAGGGAGATAAGGAGCATATCAACGATTTTCAGGCAAAATCTCGCCTCGACCTCGACATCGGCGTCAAGTCTTTTACAATCAACAACACCATAAGCGGTTGGCATGCCGAACTCGAAGTGTACAAAAACGGATACGCCAGAGCATTCCGCTCGTATGAGGATTGGCAAATGATAGTCAAGGTCATAGGCATGAACGTACCCGTGGAATCCCATCCGTCAAACGAATTTGTGTATGCATGGAACAACAAGGAGATTTTGAAAATAATCGGCGAAGACTCCCGCATCGAAACGACGTTGCGCACAAGCACGTTTGATTCCGACGACGTAAAGATTGAAAAGTGTATCGACTATTATGCGAACATCGCTCAAAACGGAAGCGTGTTTGTCTTTGACTATTTCACATTCACTCTTGCGCTTGTTGGCAGCGTTGTCGGCGCAATGATAATTGTGGCGATAGTGCTTACAATCCTCTTCAAGAAAGGCAAACTTCCCAAACTTCAGGCAGCAATCGAACGCGACAAAGCGCGCAGAAAAGCAATTTCCGCACAAAACAAAGAAGATAAAGAAGAAAAGAAAGAGCTCAAAGCCGAAAAGAAAGAAGAAAAAGCCGAACGAAGAGCCGAAAAACATGCCGAAAACAACGATGTCGAAGACGGCACAGACTTGGCAAACGGCGTCGATACGGCAACAAACGATGAAGAATAACAGTTGATTATACCTTATTGAACGCCCGACAAAAGTCGGGCGTTCTTTTCTATTGACAAGCTCGGATACAAAATGTAAAATATAAAAGTAATGTTTGTCGATTATACTTTGTATAAATATAATCGATTTGCAAAAAAACGGAAAGGGAAATGTTATGAAAAAGCGTATTATTGCAAGTTTGCTTTGCGTTGCGGTGATTGCGACAAGTTTGTTTTTGGTTGTCGCATGCAACGACAAAGACGCAAACACTCCGACATCTTTCGAGATGCCTGTGGGCACTCGTCCCGACTATGAGAGTTTGATTTCGTCAACCGACAAAGCTGTCATCGACAAAGGTCTTGCCGAAAGCGCAAAAGCAGAGAGCGACGAAACAAAAGATCAGGACGCAATCAAAGCCGCGGTTATGGCTCTTTATACGGTAGCCAACAAAAGCCGCATAGAAACTCCGCTTTCGCTTGTCGTGCAAGAGAGCGACGCAGGTATCAGCATGGCAAAAGTGTTGATGCACTCGTTCAACCTTCGTCAAGGGGACAAGTGGTATTATCAGCTTGCAACCAGCGTTCAACCTGCATCCGACGATCCCTTGTACAAAGTTATGGCGGCGGCAGCGGCTGCATTTGCAGGCTATTTGAAAGTCGCCTACACCGACGGTGACGGCGAATACTGGTTCTTTGCGGGCAAGGGCGCGGCTTATTCGTGCGATTGCTCCGTGCCTACTTTCCCTTATGCAAAGTTTGAAATTCAAGAAAAAGACCACCCGTTTGAAACTCCGCTCACGCTTGACGAATTCAACAACAAACTTCACGTTTTGAGCGATTCAATCCATGAAATCAACAACATGGATTTCTGCGCGGACATCATTGCGGACAACGCAACGATTAAGTTTGAAAACGGCATTTACACCGTTGATTTTGCAATCGACATGGATTCCGACGCCGAGCTTCTTGAAAAATGGTTTGCAAAACCGCAAGAGGATATGAAAGAGGGCGGCCAATCGATCAATAAATACAATTCCTACACGGCAACGCTTCAAGCATGGGACAACGGTTACGCAAAGTATTTCGAATCGCATGCGGACAGAGACGCAGGCACTGCAAGCGGCAAACCCGTTGACAAATACAGCTACGTCTGGACGGAAGCCGAGATTCTCAAACTTGTCGGTCAGGACGTCGAAATCAAGGAAAAAGACAAACACAACCGCCTCGAAACAATCGACGATTATATCGAAATGTACAGCAATCCCGATTACGTAAACACGATCAAGCTCGGATTTTTTGAAATCCTCGGCATCGTGCTCGGTTGCATTGCGGCAGTCGTCATCGTGATCGTGGTGACAATCGAAGTGCTCGTAAAACAAGGCAAACTTCCAAAGCTTGCCGCAAAGCGCGAAAAGGCAAAACAAAAACGCCTTGAAAAGAAAGCCGCAAAGCAAGAGAAGAGAATAGAGCTTATCGAAGTCGTTGACGATGAAAACGAAAACGTCGAAAACATTGCAAACGAAACCGCCGATACAAACGGCAAAGAAGAATAACGCCGATTGAAATAAAAAGGCCGCTCGCATAAGGGCGTCCTTTTTTACGGCTTGTTTTTCAAAAATTGATAATAACGTTTAGCAAAACCGCAATATTGTGGTATAATAGATTTATCAATTCGATCACAACTTTTTTATATAGGAGCAAAAAAATGAAAATCACAAACGATATATCATACGTGGGCGTAAACGATCATGACGTAGATTTGTTCGAGGGGCAATACTTTGTGCCAAACGGCATGTCCTACAATTCCTATGTCGTTCTTGACGACAAAATCACGGTTTTCGACAGCGTTGACGCACGTTTCGGCAGCGAATGGCTTGCAAACGTCAAAGCCGCGCTAAACGGCAAAACCCCCGATTACTTTGTCGTGCAACACATGGAACCCGACCATTCGGCAAACGTTGCGGAGTTTATGAAAGCATATCCGAGCGCAACGATCGTGTCCTCTCAAAAGGCTTTTGCGATGATGCAAAACTATTTCGGCGAGGCGTACGAAACAAGAAGAATAGTTGTTGGCGACGGCAGCACGCTTGCAACCGGCAAACACGAGTTTACGTTTGTCACCGCACCCATGGTGCATTGGCCCGAAGTTATCATGACTTACGACAAGACGGACAAAGTGTTTTTCTCCGCCGACGCATTCGGCAAATTCGGCGCGCTCGATATCGACGACGAAGATTGGGCGTGCGAAGCAAGAAGATACTATATCGGCATAGTCGGAAAGTACGGTGTGCAAGTGCAAAATCTCTTCAAAAAGATTGCAGGGCTTGACGTGCAAATCATTTGTCCTCTTCACGGTCCCGTGCTTTCAAAAGACCTCGGATATTATCTCAATCTTTACAATATATGGTCGACGTACGGCGTGGAAAGCGAGGGCGTGGTAATTGCATATACGTCCATATACGGACATACCGAAGCCGCCGCTCGACTTCTTGCCGACAAGCTCGAAAGCAAGGGTGTAAAAGTCGTTCTGACCGACCTTGCACGCTCGGATTGGGCGGAGAACGTCGAGGACGCTTTCCGTTACGGCAAACTCGTGCTTGCCTCTACCACCTACAACGGCGACGTGTTCCCTGCGATGAAACAGTTTATTCTTCATCTCACCGAGCGCAATTTTCAAAACCGCATGGTTGCGTTTATCGAAAACGGTTCGTGGGCACCTTGGGCGACAAAAGCTATGAAAGGTTTGCTCGAAGGTTGCAAAAACCTCGTCTTTGCACAAAACGAAGTGAAAATATTGTCTGCGATGAACGAGGAAAACAAGGCTCAAATCGAAAATCTTGCAAACGAGCTTGCAAACTAACGATAGAAAAAGTCGCAAAAACTCAAAACATCGTCAAAACAAGCAAGATGAAAGCACGATAAAAGTGCAAAATCCGGTATAAAAAAGTGCCGAAAATCTCCAAAAAAACACGAAAAAAACATGAAAAAACCGCAAGTTTTTGCGGTTTTTTTGTATGAAAAACGCTATTTTGACGCTTGTTTAAAGGAAGAACGGATACACGCTTACCGCAATTCCCAGCAAGAGCGTGTAGACGGCAAATCCCGTTATCGAGTGTTTTTGTATGAGTTTCAAGAAAAACTTTATTGCCAAAAGTCCCGACAAAAAAGCCGATATCATACCGACGATTATTGCCCACGGCGAGATTGAAATCGCAACTTTTCCGCTTATCAAATCAAGGCTTTCGTACAATGCAGAGCCTATAATTATGGGGATGGAAAGCAAAAACGAAAACGTCGTGGCGGCTTGTTTATTTACGCCCTGAATGGTGAGCGCGGATATGGTCGCACCGCTTCTCGATACGCCGGGCAAAACCGCTATACCTTGCAAAACGCCCGTTAATATACTCGTTTTGGGTGATAAAAGTGCCGATTTGGTTGAATGGAAGTTTTCACCGAGGTACAACAATAATGACGTCAGCACAAAGCCGCACCCCAAAAGTTTGCCGTCCAAAAGCGAGGGGAACAGCAGCTTGAACAAAAACGCAAACGCCACCGTCGGCACGCACGCAAGCAAGACGTAACCGTCGATTTTCAAAGGCGGTACGCCCCCGAAAACGTCTTGATACTCAAAATTCTTTTTTATGCTTGCTTTCGATTTTCTTTTCGAACGTAACGCTAAAAAAGGTTGTGCGACAAGCGGTATCCACGTTTTGCGCAGCGCGATAAGCACCGCAAACAACGTTCCCACGTGCAGCATTACGTTGAAAAATAAATTTTCTTGTCCTATGCCTGCTTTTTCCAAAATCAAAAGATGTCCCGACGACGAAATCGGCAAAAACTCACTCAATCCTTGCGCTATCCCCAAGACCAACGCTTCCCAAATTTCCATAGACTTTCTCCTTGTTTACTCGCATCGTTAATCTCGATGAGCTTTGTCTGTCGTGTTCGGCACAGTTGCGCTTTCAAGCGGCAAATATCCGTTTTCTCTTTACAGTAATTATTTTTTCGTTTATACTAAACTATTGATTAAAGTTTTACGCACGCAAGAACGTGCAATCAGGAGAAATATGAAACTCGGTGTCGTAGGTTTGCCGAACGTCGGCAAGAGCACGCTTTTCAACGCAATCACAAAGGCAGGAGCGCAAGCTGCAAACTATCCGTTCTGCACGATAGAACCAAACGTAGGCGTCGTTGCCGTCCCCGACGAAAGACTTGAAAAACTCGCCGCTCTTTACGACAGCAAAAAAATCACTCCCACGTCTCTTGAATTTGTGGATATCGCAGGTCTTGTCAAGGGCGCAAGCAAGGGCGAAGGGCTTGGAAACAAGTTCCTTTCGCACATAAGGGAAGTGGACGCAATCGTGCACGTGGTGCGCTGTTTCGACGATGCCAACATCACGCACGTAGATGGCTCCGTCAATCCGCAAAGGGACATCGAAACCATCAACTACGAGCTTATTTTTGCGGATATGGAAACGCTTGAACGCCGCATGGCTTCCGCACAAGTCAAGGTCAAAGCCGACAAAAAGTATCAAGAGGACGTCGACCGCCTCGTCGTGATGCAAAAGTGGCTTGAAAGCGGCAAACCTCTCCGCAATCTCGATATAAACGAGGACTTCAAACGCTTTGTGGACGAGCAATTTTTGCTCACGTCCAAGCCCGTCATTTACGTCGCAAACACGGACGAAGCCGGCATAAACGGCAATGCGTACACAAAGGAAGTCGAACGTATCGCAAAGGATGAAAACACCGAAGCAATCGTGCTTTGCGCCAAGCTCGAAGAGGATTTGAGCGACCTCGGCGACGAAGATCGCGCAATGTTTATGGAGGACTACGGCCTCACCGAAAGCGGTCTCGATCGCCTTGTCAAAGCGTCCTACAAACTTCTCGGACTTATAAGTTATCTCACCGCCGGCGAAAAGGAAACTCGCGCCTGGACAATCGTCAAAGGCACCAAAGCCCCTCAAGCCGCAGGAAAAATCCACAGCGACTTCGAACGCGGATTCATCCGCGCCGAAATCGTCGACTATCAAACCCTCCTCGAATGCGGTTCGTTCAACGCGGCAAAAGAACGTGGAAAAGTGCGTAGCGAGGGGAAGGATTATGTGATGCAGGATAATGACGTGGTTCTGTTCCGCATCAACGTTTGACGGTGCTATTGAGCGCCTAGCTGTGTCAGGCGTGCTTTGCTCCAAAACCACGTACTCTTTGTACGCTGGGTTTTGTTTCAAATCGCACCTTCCTTGCTATGCATCTCAATATCCCTCGTCAAATAGAATATTTCTACCGAATAAAATATCAACCTAAATATTAAGCATACCCCTATGGATAAAAGGAGTAACACATGTTTGAAAAAGAATTAACCGATGCGCTTGCCGTCGAAGGACTTTCGGCGCAAGACGTACAATCCGCTTTGGAAACGCCCAAGGAAGCAAAAATGGGCGACATTTGCTTGCCGTGCTTTAAGTTTGCGCGCACAATGCGCCTTGCTCCGCCCGTGATTGCGACAAAACTTTTGCCTTACGTCGAGGCACTCGATTTCGTGGACAAGGTGGAAGTCGTCGGCGGATATCTCAACATATTCTTTGACAGAAACACACTTGCAAAAAAGGCGATTTCAGAGGCGAACAATCAAAACGTCGGCGCAAGCAGCGAGGGCGAAGGCAAGACGATTTGTATCGATTATAGCTCCGTCAACATCGCAAAGCCTTTCCATATCGGACACCTCGGCACAACCGTCATCGGCGGTGCGCTTTATCGTATATTCGAACATCTCGGCTACAAGGTCGTGGGCATAAATCACCTTGGCGACTGGGGCACTCAATTCGGCAAACTCATTGTCGCAACGCGCAAATGGTCTTCGCTCGAAGAGGTTGCCCAGCACGACGAATATTTCCTCAACAAACTTTACGTGCGCTATCACAAGGAAGCGGAAGAGCATCCCGAAATGGACGACGAGGCGCGCGCTTGGTTCAAGCGTATCGAGGACGGCGACAAGGAAGCGACCGCATATTTCGACGTGTTCAAAAAAGTTACGATGACCGCAGTCGGCAAGATTTACGACAGACTGAAAATCAAGTTTGACAGCTATGCGGGCGAGAGTTTTTACAACGACAAAATGGAAGCGTGCCTCGACATATTGCGCGAGAAGCATTTGCTTGTTGAAAGTGACGGCGCGCAAGTTGTCAATCTCGATGCATACGATATGCCGCCGTGCCTGCTCGTAAAGGCGGACGGCGCAACGCTTTACGCAACACGTGACATTGCCGCAGCATATTATCGCAAAAAGACCTACGACTTTTACAAATGCCTTTACGTTGTCGCATATCAGCAGAATCTACACTTTAAGCAGCTGTTTCAGGTGCTTAAACTTATGGATTTTGCAGGTGCAGACGATATGGAGCACGTTGCATACGGCATGGTGTCCATGGAAGACGGTTCTATGTCAACTCGTTCAGGCCGCGTAATTTGGCTTCAGGAAGTGCTTGACAAAGCGGTTGAAAAGGCAAGAAAAATCATCGAGGAAAAGAACCCCGACGCACCCAACAAGGACGAGATTGCCGAAAGCGTCGGCGTCGGTGCGGTGGTGTTCTCATCGCTTTGGAACAACCGTATCAAAGACATAGTTTTCTCCTATGACAAAGTGCTCAACTTCGACGGGGAAACCGCACCTTACGTTCAATACACTTACGCTCGTTGCGCAAGCGCGCTCCGCAAAGGCGGCGACGTCGATATGAACAACGTCGACATTGGCGCAATCACGTCCGATGAGGGCTACGACGTCATCAAGTCCGTCATTACTTTCGGCGATTCCGTTCGCCTTGCCGCAAAACTTCGCGAACCGTGTTACGTAACTCGCCATATCGTTGACCTTGCCGAAAAGTTCAATCGTTTCTACATCGATCATCGTATTCTCGTTGACGACGCACCCACACGCAATGCGCGTCTTGCTCTCACCAAAGCGGTCGGAAACGTGATCAAATGCGGGTTGGGGCTTCTTGGCATTTCCGCTCCCGAAGAAATGTAAAAACTCGCCAAACAGCGAAATACTGCGTCAACACCCCTCGCCCGCCAACTCATGTACGTATTGTACATTAGGGTTGTCTTTCGAGGGGTGTTTCCTTGTCTTTCATCTGTTTGGCGAGTTTTTAAAAAATCGTCTGATTGAGCGAATAGCTTTGTCAAAGCCCTTCCGTCCGCTCGTCGTGTACGTATAAGTACACTAGGCGAGCGTGCGGAAGGGCTTTTTCGCGCTCTTCATCTCAATCAGATGATTTTATGTATAAAAAGTTAAAGGAAAAAGAGAGTTTTAATTGCTATTCACAGCGTTCTTATATATGGTATATGCCAATTCGAAGACGGAATCGGAGTCGCAAGGCGACGACCGTAGCGAGCGCCG
>ULTX01004927.1_pt1 | contig 135276 bp, 82 predicted proteins | sample 1958041 | NCBI WGS metagenome assembly ULTX01 (sample SAMEA4835747, study PRJEB28245) | human gut metagenome | biome: gut microbiome; material: fecal sample | place: Denmark | collected 2008
TTTTTCATTCGCAACGATACGTCTTTATAATAATTCGGAAATTTATCCGTCGAAGTATCGTAATTCGTCCCGAAATAGGCGTTATACTCCTTAATCGCGCTCTCTAAAAAGTCGCGCGATGACGAATCGAGCGCGCTCGTATCATCCGAATTTTCTTCCCCTAAAAATCCGTTGTCTTCCTCTTCGTTCGGCGCAAAAGAATAAATCGTAGCGATTTTTATCGCCTGTTCGGGGCGCGCTTTCATCTGTTTTTGGAATTCTTTATAATAAAGCCTTGCCGCTTCAACAGAAGAAACCGCTAAAATCGAGTTAAACCCTTTTACAAACGTTTTATTTTTAATCTCTTGCGTATCGAGTCCGTTTTTTGCCTTGGCAACCTCTTCCACGTTCACGAGTTGCCTGAATTGATACCCTTTATCACGCTTCGTTTTCTGCGCAAAATGTTCCAAAATATATGCAACGACTTTCGATATTCTTTCGGGCGCAAGATATGCCTTTTCGCGGTCGATATCCCACACGTCTTTGTCGTCGATATCGGGTTCTTTGTCCATCGTTTTAATATAATCCACGCGGAACGGCAAAACGTTTTTATCGTTGATAGCGTCAACGATAGTATAAGTATGCAATTTATCGCCGAACGCCTGCTCTGTCGTGCGCAGATTCGGATTTTTAGAAGTCCCTGCGTTTACGGCAAAAATCGGCGTACCCGTAAACCCGAAAAGATAATATTTCTTGAAATATTTCGTAATCGCCTTGTGCATGTCGCCGAATTGCGAACGATGGCACTCGTCGAAAATGATAACGATTTGCTTATCGAATACGGCATGTCCGATATTTTTTTTCACAAACGTGCTTAATTTTTGTATCGTTGTGATGATAATCTTCGATTTATCGTCTTCGAGTTGCCGTTTTAACACCGCCGTGGAAACGTTGCTGTTCGCCGCGCCCTTTTCAAAGCGATCGTATTCCTTCATCGTTTGATAGTCAAGGTCTTTTCTGTCAACGACGAACAAAACTTTTTCTATATACGGCAATTTGCTTGCAAGTTGCGCCGTTTTGAACGAAGTAAGCGTTTTTCCGCTACCCGTCGTATGCCAGATATATCCGCCGCCCGCAACGCTTCCGTATTTTTTATAGTTGTACGAAATTTGTATTCTGTTCAATATCTTTTCGGTGGCAACGATTTGATACGGGCGCATAACCAAAAGCATATCTTCGGAAGTAAACACGCAATATTTCGCCAAAATATTCAAAATCGTATGCTTTGCGAAAAAAGTCTTGGTAAAATCGATAAGGTCGGGAATAATTCGGTTTTTCTCGTCCGCCCAAAAGGAAGTAAATTCAAAAGAATTGCTCGTTTTGCCATTTCTTTCGGAATTCATTTCCTTAATGTGATTATATCTCGTCGTGTTGGAATAATATTTCGTGTTCGTTCCGTTCGATATAACGAAAATCTGAACGTACTCGAAGAGCCCGCCGTTCGCCCAAAAACTATCGCGTTGATAGCGTTCTATCTGATTAAACGCTTCCCTTATATTCACGCCGCGACGTTTTAGTTCTATATGTATAAGCGGCAATCCGTTTACGAGAATAGTTACATCATAACGGTTTTTATAATTCCCGTTATTCTCTTGATATTGATGAATAACTTGCAGTTTGTTGTTGTGAATGTTCTTTTTATCGAATATCGTTATATTTTTGGTATCACCGTTGTCGCGATGCAAAATTTGGATGTTATCTTCTTGAATACGGCGTGTTTTTTCAACAATGCCATCGTTTTTACCTACAATACAGTTGTTGTAAAACTGTTCCCATTCAGTATCTGTAAAAGAATAACTATTCAGTTCCTCTAACTTTTTGCGAAGATTTGGAACTAGTTCGTCTTTATTGTGAATAGGCAAATATTCATAACTCATCTCCGTTAAAAGATGAATAAACTCTTTTTCAAGATCTTCCTCTGACTGGTATGCGTCCGAACGTTTTTCGTTAGACTTATATTCACTTACAACCGTACTTTCTTCACTTTCTGAAACAACGTTATAAAAACTCATAATTTTCTCCTGTTAATCTTATTTTACCAGTGCAACAATTGCAACAATTATTGAGATAATAGATGCCATTGCGGCAAACAATCCAAATAAATAGTTATTGTCTTTAATTTCATCCACTTCGATTGCCAAAATGCGAAATATACGTGACAAAACAAACAACATACATCCGCCGAATCCGCAAAGGACAGACATATACCAAGGCAAAGGTGTCATTTCTGTAATAATGTATTGCAAAGGAATTAATGCAAAAAGGAATACCGACGAGAATAATATAATTTTCTCTAACACCTGATATACTATTTGCAAAATAGATTTTAAGAATTCAGCACCTGCGCCCGTATGTTTCAAGTGCTTTTTAGGACGAAAAATAATTTTCAGTCCAAGCATAAAATCTTGCACTATTTCTTTACAGCTGAGTTTTTTGTCGTGTTCTATTTCTTCGTTATCAATTTCAGTCTGTGCTTCAAGTTGTTTTTGTTTGTCGTATTCAATAAGCGCGTTTACGATAATCCTCGTAATACGCTCATCATCTAACGATGTGAATGTTTCATTTTTCACATCGCGCGTTTCATTCTGAACTTTCTGCTTTCGTTTTTTCTTCCCCATAGTTTGTTTTATCCTTAAACTGTAATAGTTCGTTTCTATAATATTCGTATTGCTTTTGACGGCACTCAATTTCAGCCGGCAATCCTTCTCTCAAATCATTGCACAAACTATCGAACCTATCAAGCACTGACACAATCTCTCTTTGTCTTTCAATCGTAGGCAAAGGAATAACAATTGTATTTAGCATTGTTTGTGTAAGACTTGGCACTCCACCCGCGGTATTATAGTTTTCCAAATGCTCTTTTTGCAAACAATAATACGCATATTTTGGCACAACTAAACTCTCGTCAATTTCCGTATAGAATATCGTATCTACGTTCCAAAATGGGTTTTCAGTATAGTACAACTTATCGATTGATCCTTTGCGCGGTATTAAAACTGTTGGTTTATCATAAAGGCAAGTATCAACGTATGAAATTATTCCACCTGCCCCATAAACTGGTATCTCGCCACATCCTAAATGTTTATAATCTTTACCATTTCTAATTCGCAAGACAGTTTCCAATCGCACAAACGTAAAGCCGTAGACATACTGCAAGAGTTTAATCAGCCCTGTCTGTCTGTCTGTCTGTCTGTCTGTCTGTCTGTCTGTCTAAGGATTGTCTCAGACTTCATATCGAATGTCAACAGTTTATCGCGATAATACTCGTATTGTTGCTGCCTTTTTTCCATTTCCGCGGGCAACCCGATTTTCAAATCCGAGCATATTTCGTCGAAGTTATCCAGCACTTTTACAATTCGTTCTTGAACCTCAATCGGCGGCACAGGAACGATCACTTTCGATACTGCGTTTGTATTGAATTGTTGTTGACCTGCTTTTGACACATATTTATCTGCTTGTTTCCAATATGAATTAGACTTAGAGAAATGCCAATAATATCTATTTAGAATAACACTATTGTCTAAATCTATTTTAATCAAAAAAGAAGCATACACCGCAGGTTCGTTATTCGGAACATAAAGCGTTTTTCCGTATGTTGCCCCTGTTCTTGCTAAAAGCAAATCCCCTTCTTTAAGTAAATACTTCTTACTTTCATCATTCAAAGTTATATATTTGCAATTACCCGAAGATAAACAACCGTCCTCATTTATATCGGTTATACGTATAAAACGAGCATCGCCTACATCTTTTGCCACGTCGGTGTAACCATAAGTAAATTTTGCCAATTTGCCTAATGGAATTTGTTTTACTTCCGGTTGTTCAAACGTCAGCAATTTATCTCTGTAAAATTCATACTGCTTACGGCGAGCTGTAAGCTCCGCTGTAAGCTCCGCACTATACAGCGTGAAACTGTCCAAAATTCGGACTATTTCACGCTGTACCGGCAGAGCCGGCAACGGAATTTGCAACTCTAATACAGATTTCATAGAAGGGTGTTGAATACCCGCCCCTCGATAAAAAGATGCAATTAAATCTATTTTACTTTGCATCCAATAATACAAATATTTATTATCCAAAATATTCGTATCTAATGATGTTGCGATTCTGTTATCGCCTGTAACAAATTTTCCTTTGTGATATTTTACATTCGGAGTTCCACCCCATGGAATACAAACAATTTCGCCTTCTGCTAAATATTCTCCTGCAAGCTCTTCTGTTGTATATCTTTTTTCATTAGTTATACCCGTTGGTATATATAAAATATCTCCGTCTTTCCTTTCAACTTCATTAAATTCAGAAGATAAATAGTATTTATAAGAGACCACTTTCTTTTGCATTGAACGGTCTATACCATTAAACCTCTTATCCCAGGCGGTTAAACTCCAAAGCGGCTTATACTCCACCCCATTCGGGCAAAATTCTTTTATCAATTCTTCTAATTTAGTCATTTGCTTTACCTAAAACCGTTACTAATCTTTTTTCAAGTTTTCCCGACAAGTCATTAACATCTGTATATAGCAAAATGTTATCGCCGCTTACATCAAAATGTATCTTCTCCTTATCAAAGAATTCTTGCTTACATGTTAAAACCAACTTGATAGGATGATTACATAATTGAAGCCCTCTTGATATTCCTGCTTCATAATACACACCGCCCCGATTTCCCGTCAAATCAGCAATTAAAGCAACAGAATCAGATATTTCACTCGTAATCTCGTTTATAATCGAACCCGTATAATCTTTTTCATCTATCCGCATACAGGAATAATTTAAAGACCGAATAATGCGTTTATAACAGTCCTCGTATATATCTTTCAAATCAGGCGAAAACATCATTGCTACAAATATTTGATTTCTTTTCGTAATAGCAGGTATTTCTATTCCATCATATTTACGCTTGTATAATTGACGTAACCATGCTATAAGATTAGCACAATGCTGAAACTCATCCCCAAAATGTTTAATATTTGCAATATACTCAGAAGTTTCTTTTGCTTCTACTTTGGTATCACGCAGAAATGTTTCAACATTAAAAACCCATTCCGTTACATCTGGCTGTTTCGCATTATCTATTAAATTTTTCAGTATTTCTTTTTCAGTCATTTGTTTATGCCTCCCGTTTCCTACCAACCGAGTTTATTCTTTATTTCAGCCAGTTCCGTATCATTTTTAACCTTTTCTATTATTCCTATCACTAATCTCCGAAACGGCTCATATTTCAACAAAGCATCTTTTTCACTAATGTTATTATCGCCGTGCGCAACTTCGCTTAATTCGCTAAATAATTGATATCCGTTATTTGAAAAATCCGCAGGAATAATATGTTTTTGTTTATCCACTTCCTCCAATAATTCTTTAAAACGTTTGTTTTTCCCTTTCGCCGTCAAAGTTGCTATTCCCGCCGCTTGTGCTGTTTCCTTTGTAATTTTTTCGTATATTTTTCGCAAATAGATAATCGCCCCGGCACCCAATTCATTACGATAAGCACACTCTGCTTTACCCAGCAAATCAGCGAAATTTCCGTATATATTTTTCGCATTTTGCACTGTTGGATTAAATTTTTCAGTTCGTTTCAACACTCGCACTTCCGGAAAACTATTATGTATTTCGTTTGCACTTTCTACTAAAAACCACACAGGCAACTGATTACCGCATCTCGGACAAGTTAAAACACAGTCTACGCTAATCTGCTTATTATTTACGCCAATTCCGAATATATCTTCTTTAGAAACAAAAGAAAGATCTGAATCGCACTTAACGCAAAAATACGTTAACGCAACTTTTCCTATCAAAAGTTTTTTGCTTTTCCCTTCTTTCAATTTTTTATTATCTAAAAACCCTTCCACTTGTTTAAATTCAAGATCAATTGGTTTTGATAATATATCGCTTAATCTCATTTGTATTCCCTTTTATCTATCGCATAGTTCTTATATTAGAATTATCATAGTTATTTCTCTATCTCTGCTATGATTTTATCTATTTCGTCGCGCAAAACTTGCTCGCGAGCAACGATTGCTTTCAATTCGGCATTGAGTTTTACTATATCGATTTTCTCGCGCGTGTCCTTTTGCTCAACGTAAGTTGAAACCGACAGATTATAATTATGCTCCTCGTTTCCGATAATCTCGTTCGATACGATTTTAGCAAAATGTTCTTCGTTCTCGCGCTTGATATATGTCTGCAAAATTCTGTCTATGTTTTCATCAGTAAGTTTATTGTTGTTGGTAACTTTGACAAACTCATTTGACGCATCGATAAACAATACATCGTTTGTAGCTTTTGAGTGTTTTAGCACCATAATGCACGTTGCTATTGATGCACCGAAAAACAAATTGCTCGGAAGCTGAATGATACAATCTATTTTATTGTTATCAACGAGATATTTCCTTATTTTTTGTTCCGCGCCGCCGCGATACATAATGCCGGGGAAGCAAACAATCGCAGCAGTTCCGTTGCTTGCGAGCCAAGAAAGCGAATGCATTATAAACGCAAAATCGGCTTTTGATTTCGGAGCTAAAATGCCAGCAGGGCTATAACGCTCATCATTGATTAAAATCGGGTTATCACTCCCTGCCCAAGGAATAGAATACGGCGGATTAGACACAATCACTTCAAACGGTTCATCATCCCAATGCGCAGGCTCGATAAGAGTGTCGCCGTGTGCTATGTCGAATTTGTCCGGCTCGATGTCGTGCAAAAACATATTGATTCGGCAAAGGTTATATGTCGTGATGTTGATTTCTTGTCCAAAAAAGCCTTGACGAATATTATCTTTTCCAAGAATTTTTGCCGCTTTTAAAAGAAGAGAACCCGAACCGCACGCGGGATCGTAAACCTTGTTTACTTCCGTTTTTCCGACGATGGCAAGTTTTGTTAAAAGTTCGGATACTTCTTGCGGGGTGAAAAATTCGCCGCCTTTTTTGCCCGCATTACTCGCATACATACTCATTAAATACTCGTATGCGTCGCCGAAAGCATCTATCGTGTTGTCCTGATACTTTCCGAGTTTCATTTCGGCAACGGTATTCAAAAGTTTTACGAGTTTTTCGTTGCGCTTGGCAACCGTCGCACCGAGTTTATTCGAGTTTACGTCGAAATCTGCGAAAAGACCTTTGAAATCCTCTTCGCTGTCGCTCCCCTGCGCCGAACTTTCGATATTTTTGAACACCTTTTCAAGCGTTTCGTTTAAGTTTTCGTCCGTAGCGGCGCGCTCGCGAACGTTGCAAAAAAGTTCGGAAGGAAGCATAAAAAATCCCTTCGACTTAACAAGTCCGTCCCTTGCCGTTTCCGCCTCTTCATCGGGCATTTTCGCATAATCAAACGATTCGTTTCCCGCCTCGCGTTCACCTTCGTTTATGTATTCGGTAATATTTTCGGAAATATACCGATAGAACATCGTACCCAAAACGTATTGCTTAAAATCCCACGCGTCAACGCCACCCGCATGAACGAGATCGGTCGCCGCGTTCCAAATCATTTTGTGTAATTCCGCCCTTTCCTGCTCTTTCTTTATGTCCGCCATTTTTCTCTCCTGTGAAATGTCATTTTCTTCTATTGACCTTGCGTTTTCCGTTTATGCTCAAATAAACATAGCCATATAATGCGGAATAGTGAGTTTTACGTCGCTCGTACCGACGTTTCCGTCAACAATTTTATATGCCGCAGACGGTTTATATGCTTCTATAAATCTGTTCAGCGATTTTGTTGCGGTATTTCCTGCTTTTACCTCAACAGGTATTACTTCACCGCTTTTTTCCATCAAAAACTCAAGTTCATTTGAATCATCTGGCTTATAGTAATAAAGAGCATATCCATTTTTAACCAATGTTTCAGCAATAATATTTTCATAAATACCGCCTTTTGCGTTTCCCTTTATTGTGTTTTCAAGGATTGCTCTTTTTGTTTCAAAACCATACATCGCACACAGTAAGCCCGTATCGTTTATATACAGCTTAAACTGATTCTCATCTGCATTTGCCATTAATGGCAAGTACGGCTCGTGAATATTATAACACGGGTTAACAATGTTTGAATCTTTCAACCACTGTACACTTCCGCCATATTTTTTACTCGTTTGTCCTTTTTCTACGGTTGAATACTGGAACTTTGTTATCTCTTTTGCGAGCTGCTTTGGTACTGCATCATAGCATTTGCGCACCTTAACTTTTTCTGCACCCTTTGCGTGTTTTGAAATATCGAAACGGTAGTTTTCAAGTATCCTGTTCTGTATGTCCGTAACCCTTGTGAAATCATGATGCTCAACATAATCTGCCACAACCTCGGGCATTCCGCCAACTACCATATATTCTCGGAATAGTGTTTCATATTTTTCATTAAGTACTGGCGGCACTTTTTCTCGCCTATCAAAAAGCTCTTTCAAATATGAAACACCATTTTCATACCCTTCCGCCCAAAGGAACTCTTCGAAATCAAGCGAATACATTGTCAAAAATGTTTCGTATCCGGTAGGAACAGATTCAGGCTCCTCAGTGTTTTCATCTGCATCTTCACCATAAGTTAAGCCAAGTAGACTGCCGGATGTAATGACATCAAATTGTCCGTCCTCTGCCAAAAACTTTAATGCGGTTCTCGCATTGCCGCATGCCTGAATCTCATCCAAAAATATTAAAGTATTACCTTTAGTAAGGCGCACGCCGTTGATCATAGCAGTCATTCTTTTATAAATGGATTCGGCATCCAATGTACCATCAAAAATGAGTTTCAATTCTTGATTTTTAATAAAATTAATTTCAATGAAACTCTTATATTCTTTTTTCCCAAACTCTCTAATAAGATAAGTTTTCCCAACCTGTCTTGCACCTTTGACCATCAAACAATTATTCTTATGCGTGTTCTTCCATTCCAACAACTTTTGATATGCTTTTCTTTTTAACATAAAATTCCTCGAACTTATAATGCTTATAGATATTATATTTTCTTTTTATGCCAATGTCAATAACAAAAGGAATAAAAAACGATGTTAATTTTGTCGAAAAAGGAATAATATCGGATATTCAAATATTAAAAATAAGGAATATTTTCGCATATAATTTCACTTTTCCAATCGTTGTTTTGCGTTATCCAATTGTTCTCTATCAATTGATATCATCTTTATAGTTGGCCTTCCGTTCTGAATATAGTAAACTACCATGTTTGAAAAATAAGTCGTTTTGCAGTTTATAGCTTCTCTGCGCATTTCCAATTCGTTTTTAGATTCACTCAGCCACAACTTCATAATATCTTCTGGCAATTGAAAAATGTATGTGCTATTACCAGAACTTAACTTCCAAATATTTTTTTGAGAAGTGTTCCAATGTAGTTCAAAATTATCAGCAAAACGCTCATTGCCGCTTTCAATTCTGTACAAAAACAACAACTGTCCAGAATTGGTTATTGCTATAGCCATCGTACGTCCAATTTCATCCGCTATACTATTTATTCTGTGCTCTATAACCTCATCGCTTACGCATACATCGGAATTCTGTTTCATATAAACACCATGGATTCCTACATTCATTCCGCATTCTTCCAACAAATCTATAAATCTGCTCCAAAATGGCATTTTATTAAATTCTATAAGCGGTATTCTATATGTCGCTGCAAATTTTTGAGCCGAAACAGTGAAACCATTTAATGCGGCTACTGCAACCTGATAATAATATCGATTGTATTTATATGCAATATCCGTTCTTCTTGTATTGCGACGTTGAATCATTTCATTTAAATCCACGATGTCAAAATGGTTCACATCTTCTTTTAGTCCCAAAACACCTCTCATTATATTAAGACCGATCTTCGTGCTATAGTCTTTACATTCAATCAATAATCTTGATAATGAACAAAATGGTGTTTGCACTGGCGGTTCCAAAAGGACATCTGCATTATGAGCCTCTCCCAATCCTTGAATCATTTGACCTGGTGCTGCATCGTAAATATATAAACCATCAGACACAACCTCTGAAAAGCCAACGGACATAAGCAATCTCTTAACAAAAATTTCAAATGCTTTACCTGATTTCATTTTTAATCTCTTTCTTCCTTAATTAATAATTATTATTAAGAAATAAATATTCTCTATATGTCAACATGATGTTATATTTTTATAATAACTTATTTCAAGGATATTTGCAATAGTGTTTTTTAATCTAAAGTATTTCCCGACCTTAATTAAAGAGTTTTATAAAAGCCTTTTCGCCAACTACGTTCAAGACACACCACAGCCATTTGTAAACTACAAAACGTTGCCCATAATTACCTATATTTTTCATACGGCAGTGTGTTCATTTTTTAGAATCCGACATAATTTTAGGTGTATTTTTGAGTTATCGCTGGCATTTTGGAAACAAAAAAAGCAGTCACTCTTTCGCAAGAATGACTGCTTTTCGTGTGTTTTAGTATAAATTATGCGTTTTTAGCCGTTTAAGGACTTATTTGGTCGCCCTCGGATTACGGATGTTTGCCTGCGCTGCTGCAAGGCGTGCGATAGGCACTCTGAAGGGGGAGCAAGACACGTAGTCAAGACCGATTGCGTGGCAGAATTCGATGGAGGAAGGATCTCCGCCGTGCTCGCCACAGATACCGCAATGCAAATGATCGTTTGCGCCTCTGCCGAGGGTGACTGCCATCTTCATGAGTTTGCCGACACCGACGGTGTCAAGACGTGCGAACGGATCGGACTCATAAATCTTTGCCTGATAGTAGCTGGGCAAGAACTTGCCTGCGTCGTCACGGCTGAAACCGAACGTCATTTGAGTGAGGTCGTTTGTACCGAAGCAGAAGAAGTCTGCCTCTGTTGCGATCTCGTCTGCCGTGAGAGCCGCTCTGGGGATTTCGATCATCGTGCCGACTTCGTATTTGAGATCGACGCCGCTTTCTTTGATGACTGCGTCGGCGGTTTCTACAACGGTCTTCTTGCAGTATTTAAGCTCTTTGACTTCGCCGACGAGCGGGATCATGATTTCGGGCATAACGTTCCAATCGGGATGACGTTTTTGGACGTTGATAGCCGCCTTGATGACCGCTTTGGTTTGCATAACCGCGATTTCGGGATAAGTGACTGCCAAACGGCATCCTCTGTGACCCATCATCGGGTTGAATTCATGCAAGCTGTCGCAAAGAATCTTAATTTCGGAAACGGATTTGCCTTTTGCTTTTGCAAGAGCTTCGATATCCTTTTCTTCTGTGGGAACGAACTCATGGAGCGGAGGATCCAAGAAACGAATGGTTACGGGCATACCTTTGAGAGCTTCCATGAGACCTTCGAAGTCTGCTTGTTGCATAGGCTCGATTGCGTCGAGTGCTTTGACACGCTCTTCAACGGTTTCGGAGCAAATCATTTCACGGAATTTGTCGATTCTGCCGGGGCCGAAGAACATGTGCTCGGTACGGACAAGACCGATGCCTTGTGCGCCGAGTTCTGCAGCTCTTTGTGCGTCTTGGGGAGTATCAGCGTTGGTGCGAACGCCAAGTGCTTTATACTTGTCTGCGAGCTTCATGATTCTTCCGAAATAACCGCTGTTGGGATCTGCGGGAACGGTCTTGATGATCGTGTCGTAGATGTTGCCCGTCGAGCCGTCGAGTGAAAGGCCGTCGCCTTCGCGGAAGATCTTGCCTGCGAGTTCAAAATATTTTTCTTCTTCGTGCATCTTGATGTCGCCGCAACCGGAAACGCAGCAGGTTCCCATTCCGCGAGCAACAACCGCCGCGTGAGAGGTTTGACCGCCGCGAACGGTGAGGATGCCTTGTGCATATTTCATACCTTCGATGTCTTCGGGAGAAGTTTCGAGTCTGACGAGGACGACTTTCTTGCCTGCCTTGCCTTCTTTGACTGCGTCTTCAGCCGTGAAAACGATCGTGCCTGCCGCAGCACCCGGAGATGCCGCGATACCTTTGCCGACGATGTCTGCTTTGTCCGCTTCTTTGAGTGCCTTTGCGTCAAATTGCGGATGGAGCAACATATCGAGAGTCTTTGCGTCGATTTGGAGGAGTGCTTCTTGCTCGGTGATCATACCCTCGTCGATGAGGTCGCAAGCGATGCGGATTGCAGCCGCTGCGGTACGTTTACCGTTTCTGGTTTGAAGCATATAGAGTTTCTTTTGTTGAATGGTGAACTCCATATCTTGCATATCTCTATAGTGATTTTCCAAAATCTTGCAAACGTCTTGGAATTGCTCGTACACTTCGGGAAGAACTTCTGCCATTTGAGAAATGGGCATCGGGGTGCGGACACCTGCGACGACGTCTTCGCCTTGAGCGTTCATAAGGAACTCACCCATAAGACCGGGTTCGCCGGTGGCGGGGTTACGCGTGAAAGCAACGCCCGTGCCGCAATCGTCGCCCATGTTGCCGAATGCCATCATTTGGACGTTGACTGCCGTGCCCCAGCTGTACGGAATGTCGTGATCCATACGGTAGATGTTTGCGCGGGGGTTGTCCCAGCTGCGGAAAACCGCTTTGATTGCTTCGAAGAGTTGTTCCTTCGGATCGGACGGGAAAGGTTTGCCGATCTTTGCTTGATACTCTGCTTTGAACTTGCCTGCGAGTTCTTTGAGGTCGTCTGCGGTGAGTTCGACGTCATAGGTGACGCCTTTTTTCTCTTTGAGTTCGTCAATGAGAGCTTCGAAGTACTTCTTGCCGACTTCCATAACGACGTCGGAGAACATTTGAATGAAACGTCTGTAGCAGTCCCAAGCCCATCTGGGATTGCCGGATTTCTTTGCCAAAACTTCCACAACGTCGTCGTTGAGACCGAGGTTGAGGATTGTGTCCATCATACCGGGCATGGACGCTCTTGCGCCCGAACGAACGGAAACGAGAAGCGGATTTTCTTTGTCACCGAATTTCATGCCCGCTTTTTCTTCGAGCTTGGTGATGTTTTCCATGATTTCCGCTTTGATGTCGTCGTTGATTTGTCTGCCGTCCTCATAGTATTGAGTGCATGCTTCGGTCGTAATAGTGAAACCGTAAGGAACAGGAAGACCGATGTTGGTCATTTCTGCGAGGTTTGCGCCCTTGCCGCCGAGAAGTTCACGCATTTTTGCATTGCCTTCGGCAAACTGATAAACGTATTTTTTGCCCATTTAGAATTCCTCCTAAAAGATTTCTTTATATTCATTGACTATGATAACAAAAAACGCTTTTTTTTGCAAGAAGTTTTATAATGTTGCAAAAATATTTTATATGTGTATATTATTTTCCATAACCGAGCGCAAAACGCAAAATTTTTCTTTTTCTAATTTTCAAAATGAGTTGCGCCCGCCGTTTTTTTTTGTTACACTTTGTTTATCAAATTTTTTAGAGGTGCAACTTTTATGGACGCTGACCCACGAAGTAGTCAACAACTCCACTAATACGCACACGCTTTAGGTTCTCCTGCGTGGCGCGTATTGCTATGCCCCAGGAGGACAAAATGATCCAAGTCTACAAAAAAGTCAACAAATCCGTCATCGAAGTAGATCCCGAACTTATCGTCGAGGGCTACGATTTCGCCGAGCAATGGATTCATATGTCAAACCCCACCGACAAAGAAATCGAGCTCGTGTGTTCGTCATGCAAAATTCCCGAGGACTACGTCAAAGCGGCGTTGGACTCGGAAGAGCGCGCTCACTGCGAGAAAGAGGACGGCATACTTATGGCAGTCACCGACATTCCTATCACCGAGGAAGACGACGATCGCTACACTTACGCGACCTTGCCTTTCGGCTGCATCACAACGGAAAGCACAATCGTTACTGTTTGCCTAAACGAAACGTCCATAATCAACGACCTTATGGCAGGACGCTACGTCAAGGATTTCAACATCCACAAGCGCACTCGTTTTGTGCTTCAACTTCAATACGTAATTGCAAAAAAATATTTGCAATACCTCAAACAAATCGACAGAGCAAGCCAACGCGTTCAAGCAGAGCTTGAAAAAGCGATGAAAAACGAAGGTCTTATCGAGATGCTTTCACTTGAAAAATCCCTCGTTTACTTCTCCACTTCCCTGCGCGCAAACACCGCCGTGCTCGACAAGTTTCCGCGTCTTGTCAAATTTTTCGAAGAAGACGACGATTTGTGGGACGACGTGCTTATCGAAAACAGACAGGCAATCGAAATGTCAAACATCTACCGCGACATTCTGAGCGGCACGATGGACACGTACGCTTCCATTATTTCCAACAACCTCAACGTCGTCATGAAGACGCTCACCGTCCTCACGCTTTTGGTTGACACTCCTGCAATGATCGCCGCACTTTGGGGCATGAACACGGGCGTTCCTTTCGAGGGCAAACTTTGGGGTTTCTGGGTTGTCGTGGGCATAAACGTGCTTATTTGCATTGCGCTTATCATCGTTTTTATCAAGAAAAAAATGCTCAAATAATGCGGATTTTGGAAAAATCGAATCGACACAAAAAAATCGGCAAACCGCCGATTTTTTTATTGCCGAAGAATAGTTTTATATCGTTGAAATTTGTCAACCGTTTTATCTTTTTTTCGGTATTCTATCCGCTTTAATTGCAATGTCCGTCGCATTTGCGAATGGTGCTTTATTTTGCGTTTTTCCACATAAAAACGGAAGCGTTACGCTTCCGTTTAAAATTTTGCGTTTTTTTGCCCAAACCGATATTCTATCAGCCTTGAATGAGGGACTTCATGACCTTTGCCATGCATTGAATGACAATCTTCTTTTCTGCCGGCACGTCCTTGTACTTGTTGTACGTGCTGAGCAAAAGCGTTGCGATGTTCATCTTCATTTGCTTGGACATGTTTTGAGCAAGCATATAATCGACGAGGTTGGGAAGTTTGACAAGTTTTGCCGGCTTGACGATTTCGTCGTCGTCCTCGCTCGGACCGTCAACCACGTAAACCACTTCCTCTTTTTGCTCTTCGCTCGCAGTTTCGTCGGCAACGGCTTTCTCTTGCGGTTCTTCTTGTTCGACCTCTTCCTCTGCCGGCTCTTCGGCTTCTTCCGATTGCTCGTCAACCGTTTCTTCTTGAGCTTGCTCTTCGACTTGCTCTTGAGAGAGCTCTTCTTTCACTTCTTCGAGAGCGGGAGTTTCTTCGGCGGTTTCCTCTACGGGAGCTTCCTCTGCCGGTGCTTCGTCTTTGACTTCTTCTACGCTTTCGCTTGCTTGTTCGGATTGAGCGGACTCGTCATCAACGGGCTGCGCAACAAGGTCATCGCCTTGTTCTTGTTTGAGAATATAGGCTATGGCTTCGTACTCTTTGGGGAGTGCGTTGTCGTCCTCGTCGTCATCGATGAGTTCGCTTTCAAGGAAAATTTTGTCTTCTTGCTTCTTTGCCGCCTCTTGATCGGTTTGTTGCTTTTGAAGCTCTTGCTGTTGTTGCAAGCGCAATTCTTCTTCGCGGCGTTCTGCTTCGAGTTTCTTTTTCTTCTTACCAAACATCTTTACAATCCTCGCAATGTTTTATTGATATTCTTGATATTTTGCGTCGGCTCACAATTTTCCCGACGTCGATTTTTTAGTTGTTGCTTTGCAAATCGCGCATCACTTTGGAAAGGCAAGACACGACGATTTTGCGATCTTCTTTGCTGTCCTTAAACTTATTGTACGTGCCTATAAGCATTGTTGCGATTTGAATTTTCATCGCTTTGGGCATATTTTTTGACAGCATATAGTCCACCAAATTGGGCAATTTGACGAGTTTTGCCGGTTTGACGTGCTCGTCATCATCCTCGTCGTCACCTTCAACGACATAGACCACTTCGGGTTCTTCGTCCTCTTGCGCCTCTTGGATTTCTTCGCTTTCCGTCTCCGATTGTTCCTCTTCGGACTCGTCCTCGCTTTGCTCTTCTTCGCTCGCAACGTCCTTTTCGGCGTAATCTTCTACGTTTTCTTCTGTCACATCGTCCGTCGTAGATTCTTCAACGGCTTCTTCCGTTTGTTCGTCCTCTTCGACGTCGTCAACGTCCTCGGACGCTTCCGTTTCTTCGCTTGCCGTATTCTCTTCCTCTACGTCCTCGGAGTTGTCTTCATCGGCTTCTTCGATTTGAGGCTCTTCGGCTTCTTCCGATTGCTCGTCAACTATTTCTTCTTGAGCTTGCTCTTCGACTTGCTCGTCCTCTTGAACGGACTCTTCTTCGACAGGCTCTTGCTCTTCGCTTTCTTCTTGCTCGGCAGGTTCGGATTGTTCGCTTTCTTCAACGGCAGTGGTTTCTTCTTGCTCGTCGATTTGCTCTTCTTCGTTTTCGGGCACGATTTCCTCTTGCTCCTCAACGGCTTCTTGCGGTTCTACGACTTCTTGTTCGAGCTGTTCGTCAAGGACTTGCTCGGTTTGCTCGTCCTCTTCCTCTGCCTTTTGTTCGACTTCTTCCTCTTGCTCTTGCAAAAGTTCGTCTATATGCTGTTGTTCGGCAACTTCTTGGTCGCCTTCTTCGATTTCGGTTTTAGTTTGGTCGGATTCCTCTTGGGCAATCTCTTCGGCCTCTTCTTCCTGAGCGTTGATGATTTCGTCGATGCTTTCTTGCTCGTCCTCTTCCGTTCCCGACTGTTCTTTCATTTTCTGCTCGATAAGAGCTTCGATGGGCGTTTGCTCGTTTTCGTCGATATCGACAGCCTTTGCGGTGTTGCGCGCAATGATTTCTTCAACCAAAGCGTTGAGCTCTTGAAGGGGCGACGAATCGGTTGCGTAATTGCTTTCGATTTGGAGATTGACCTTTGCGTCGAGGTCCTCTTGCATAGCCTCGAAAGTCTCGAGACATCTTTGATTCTGCTTGCGAGCAAGAATCACGAGCACGAGATAAATCACGCCGATAAGCACGAGAGCGGCAAGGTGTACGACGCCCATTTTCGCGTCTTGCAAAGTGCCGTAACCCCAAAAGGCAAACAAGCCGAGCAGTATAAGGGATATCGCAAGAAATACGCCCGAACGCACGTCTTTGTTCTTTTTGACAAACTTGTCGTAAACGGCACTGTCGCTGACTATATCGCTGGGGTATCCGAAACGCACTCCGAGATATTGCACCCATGTGTCGCGAAGTTGTTGCGGCGTCTTTTTGGAGAAACAATGCGCCGTGAAATCGCTGACGTTGTCGTCGTCAACGGCATCGACGTTGGCAAGGTATTTTCTGATTTTTTTGCTTGAAACGTAAAGTTTGCGGGCATGAGAGCCGAGCAACGTGAAAGCAGTTATGACGCCAATGCCCGAAATCACCGACAGTACGACGATGAAAAACATTTTGATGTCGACGACAGGAAGTTTTTCGGACACTCCTGCAAGCCAATGAAACGCCTCTTCGAAAAATTCCACGATTATCCTCCGTTTCGATACCGATGTGCGCGTCGATAACTTTAAGAAATATCTATATAATTATACATAACGCACGCATAAAAATCAAGAACATTTTTCAAACAAATGAATTTTTTTATCAAAATTTTCCTCGTGTGCGCAAAAAGAAAAAACGCCCGGCAAAATCGCAGAGCGTTTTCTATCTTTCAAAGCGTTTACCGTTTTAGACAAAAGTCTTTCTATTTCAAGACGCGGTTTTGCTTTTTCTACCGCACGTTTTACAATCATTCGATGCAAACAAGTCCTATACTTTCAGCGTCTTTCCGGTTGCGAAAGAATAAAGCAAAATTTCATCGATTTTTGCGCCTATTGCGCTTTCAACCGCCGATTTGTACAGATAAAGCTGCTTTTTGTACTTTTCAACCGTTTTTTCGTCTTTGAGCGACGAAGTTTTGAAATCGACGATTATCTTCTTTTCGTCGTTGATAAACAGGTCGATTACGCCTTGCACCAACACTCTGTCGTCGCTTGAAAAATCGTCGGATACGTCGCTCGCCTTTTTGTACATCATAAAGGCTTGTTCCCTATGGCACCTACCCTTCTTTTCTGCCTCGCGAGCAATCTGCATAACCTCGCTTTCAAGGCATGCGACGATGTCTTTTGCGTCAACCGCGGCTTTTTCTTCGGCTGTGAGAATATTGCGTTTTACAAGCGAATTTATCTGTTCTTCGACCTCGCTTAAACCGCTTGCGAAATAGTCTATATATTGCATAACCTTGTGGTAAGCAGTGCCTCGTTTCGCCGCATCTTCAAACAAGTTTACGGTATCTTCGTCCATGCTGTCGAGAGCGGAAACACTGTACTTCATCGCAAGCGAAGTTGCTTGTTTGTACGGATATTCGAACGATTGCGCCTGTTTTATCGCGCTCACGATTTCATCGTTCGGCAAAAGTTGCAGCCTTTCGTTTTTGACGCTGCGATTCTCCTCGTCGCCGGAGTAATGGCGGAAGGGCACACACTTCACCGCACCGTCGAAAACCGCGTTTGAAATGAAATCGATATCGCATCCCGCGCCGCCCAGTCTTGCCGTTACGCCGAAGCCCGCGCTCTTCGTTTCGCTGACGGTTGCGGTGATATACATCAGCTGTTTGGCGCGCGTGAGCGCAACGTAAAAAAGTCTTATTTCCTCTTTGAGCTGATTGCCTTTTATACACTTTGCCACGGCGAGTTTGGACAGCGTGAGCGAATTTTTGGTTTTGTTTTCGAAATCGAAAGAATTCATCCCCACAAGCCCTTTGTTGTTGGACTTGTCGCCACCCATGCCTTTGCCTGTCAAAATGAGATCGCCGGATCCCGCCTCGTAATTGAATCCGAATGCGGTGTCCGCAACGAACACGACGGGATTTTCAAGTCCCTTGTAGCCGTGGAAGGTTGATATGACCACTCTGTCGCCGCCCGTCGCGCCTCTGTCGCCGCCGTCGGCTTCACAGTAATCGCGCAGGAATTTGCCGAGAGAATCGTCCTCGTCGGGACTTTGCATAAACGCTTTAAGCCCGTACACGTCCCCCTCTCCCGATCGCATGAGATACGCCTCGTAACAGCAATCTCCGACGATATCGTTCATAAGGTTTTTTACGCTTTCAAAGCTCGCTTTGAGTCTATATCTCTCGAGTGTTTTCAGCGTATTTCTCGCTTTTTCCGCAACGGACGAATCCGAATGAGCCGCCGCCAAAAACTTGTCGTAAAGGCAATCGCCGTCTTCGGACGCGATCAACGCCGCTTCGCTCTCGTCGTAGCCGCCGAAATAGGACAACAAATATCCTGCGAAAGGAATGTCTTGTCTGGGATTGTCGAGCACGCGTAAAAACGCCACAAGCTCTCTTTCGGGCAAAGAAACCGATTTGCCGAACGCTCCTTCGTTGACGGGTATTCCTTTCGATTTGAGAGTTTTTACGATTTCTTTCGCACCCGTCGAGCGTGAGCGGAACAACACCGCGATATCGCCGTAACCGATATACTTTCCGTCGCCCTTTGCTCTTCCGACGAGCTTTTGGATTTCGCTTGCGATGAAGTTGCCTTCTTGCGAACTTGCCTCGTCGTCCTCTTCTCCCCCGTCTTTTTCTATATCGTAAAGTCCGAAAGACGGGACGCTTTCGCTCTTTTGCTTTACGAAAAGATGCACCTGCACGTATCCTTCGGGAGATACGCCTTCCAATTTCACCGGCGCAACGTCTTTAAGTTCGAATCTCGCGTCCTTTTTGTAGTCGACGTCCGCACTCGCCTTCGTCATTGCGCTGTCAAACACGCCGTTGACGAAATCGAGGATTCCGTACGCGCTTCTGAAATTGCGGTTGAAATAAACGTTCGTCCCCTCTTTTACGCTCTCTTCGTAGGCGTTTTGTCTGGATATGAAAATCGCAGGGTCGGCAAGTCGGAAACCGTATATACTCTGTTTGACGTCCCCGACCATAAAGCACTCGCCTTTGACGAGCTTACGTATGATCGCCTCTTGCGTGGGGTTGACGTCCTGATACTCGTCCACAAACACCGCGTCGAAATCCCCCGAAAGCTCGTATTCGTCGTGCGATAGCAATTCGAGCGCCTTGTGCTGCAAATCCTCAAAAGACAATACGTTGTCCGCTTGTTTGAGCTCTTCGAGTTTTTTTGCGAACGTTTGAGCGACTTCCACCAGCTTTTTGACGTATTTTGCGTTTTGCTCGTGGGCGGATTCGAGAGAGTCCTGCCTGTTGCAAATCTCTTTCATTTCGTCGATTGCGTCGTGAAACTGTTTGAGATAATCTTTGACGTAGCCGACGAGCAACTTCTCCTCCTCGCTCGCTTTCGGACTGACGGTTGCGCGCGGTTTTTCGTACTTGCTCGCAAGCGTGCACATATCGAAAAGTTTGCTTTTGCTTTCAAGCTCGTCGCAAAAGCATATCGCGACTGCAAGGCTTTGCAAATATTTCGAGGTTGGCGCAAGCACTTCGAGTTGCGTTTTTATCGGCAAAAGTGCGTTCTTGGCGTTTGCGAAAAACGTCTTGTAATAATCTTGCAATATTGCAAAAAATTTGCTGTTCTCATACGAATCGTAGCACTCGCTCACGCACCTTTCAAACTCTTCTTCGTCGGGCTGAATTTCTATAAGACCGTAAAATTTGATGAGATTGCTCTTCAAATTTTCTTCCTTTCTGGATTGCGAAAAAATGTCGGCAAGCTCGCAAAAAGTTTCGTCGCCGCTTGCGGTATAGGTTGCAATCACGTCGTCGAGCGCGCGATTCATATAAGAAGCGTGGCGAGTTTCGTCAAGCACGTCGAACGTCGGAGATATGCCGAGTTTGTCGAAGTTTTCGCGTATGAGCGACTGGCAAAATGCGTGTATCGTGCAAATATGGCAAAACGGAAGCTCATCGATTTCTTGTCTGAATCTGTCCCGCTTTTCACCCGAAGACGCGCAAGCCGCTTTAAAAAGTTCCTGATGTAACTTCTCTTTAAGTTCGTCGGAAGCGGCGTTGTTATATACGAGCACCAACAGATTTTTGAGCGTTGTGCCCTCCGATATCATCACGATTATGCGCTTTACCATCGTGGACGTTTTGCCGGAGCCTGCCGATGCGGACACCAAAATGCGACCTCTTTCGAGCACGGCTCTTTTTTGATCGTCGGTGAGAAGAATATTACCCTTTTCGTCACGCAAAATTTCAAGTCTTTCTTCCGCGTTTTTACCGAATACGGTCACCTTGTTTTCACTCATTTTCGTTCTCCTCCCCGTTTAAAACAAAACTTTCAAGTCCTTTGACTTTCGGCGATTTTCTTTCGCAAACGCCCTTGTACGCGCATATTGCCGAAAAGTCGCAACGCTTGCATTTGTCTTTGAGAGGCGAGGGCTTTATGTACCCTTCGGCAATCTTGCTTGCTCCCTCTCCCGCGATTGCGACGGCATAGTCGCCGAGTGCGTCGAAGCCCTCTTTCGAGAGGTGAATTTCGGGATTTAAGTTCTCGCCTTTTCTATCCGTTTTGTACGGTACAATCGCACAATCGGGGTTTGAAAGCGTCATTTCGTCCATTAAACCAAGCGTTTCGCGACTGTCGCACGCTTGCCCTTTGTATTTGTAGCGATTGCCGTCCTCGTCCGTAAAACTTGAAAACACCGGGAAATAAAACACTCCGCAAGGCGTTGCGTTTATGCTTTTTTCAACCGCTCTCATATACACGTAAAGCTGAATCTTTTGTCCGCAATAAAGCTCTTTAAGGGGTAAATCCGCGCTCTTATATGTCTTGTAATCGATGATGACGAACTTGTCGCCGAGCACGTCCACCCTGTCTATCGTGCCTTTGAGTTCCACCTTTTTGCCGTCGAATTCGAGCGACATGGGTTTTATCTCGCTCTCGCCTATCTTCGCTTCGAGCAAGTACGGAGTAAACTTGGAGCGTTTTTGCACGTCGAACAAGTCTTGACAAAGCGTGATTCCCTCTTGTTTGAGGCGTGCGAGGATTCTGCCCGTATCCGCTTTTTCGAGCAACACTTCAAAATGGTTTTCCTTTATCGCAAGGTCGAAATACTCGCTTGCCTTTTGCGCCGCGTCCTGCTTGTCGTTTATCTTGCCGTCTCGCACGTCGCCGAAAAACTTTTCAAGCACGAAGTGCAAAATCGTGCCGTTTTCCGTGCCTTCGAAAGTGCCGTCTTTGCGCTTTCTCAAAGACAAAATATAGTTGAAATAATGTGCGTACGGACACCCGAAAAACGTTTCGAGCCTACTCACGCTCGTGCGCCCGACAAAATAAGATTTTTCAGGCAAATTTATTTTTTCGGGGATAACGAACAACTTTTCGATAAGGCTCTTTTCTTCCTCCGACACGAGCGAATACGCCGAGCCGAAAACGTCAATATCCTTTGCGTCCGCTCTTCCCGACACGCCGTTTTTCAAAGTTTCGTTGAAGCAGCTCTTTTGAGTAGACAGCACGAGGGCGGCTTTTTGCATATCCGTGCCGTCGAGGGTTTCGAAATGCTCGAAATCAATCCTCTCGATTTGAAGAGGTTTGCCGTCTTTTTCAAGCATGTTTTGAAGCTCGAACACAACGGTCGACGGGCGAAGCGCGCCGCCGTCACCGCTGTCGGGATAGCTCACCGCAAGTTTGCCTTGCGGCTTTTTCATTAGGTCGCAAACGAAATACATACCGTTGAGCAGTTTCTGTTTTTCGCTTGGATTTATCTCGACTCCTAGAGCGGACAAAGTTTGCTCGTCCTTGTGCGTTATCACGACGCCGCCACTGCTTTGAGGGGGCAGTTTTCCGCTGTTTGCGCCGAGAACGTAAATATCTCCGTTGCCCGAAAATCTTGAATCGGTATCGCCTATAAACACACAATCGAGATACGTAGGTACAAGCGCGATTTTGAGCGTCTTTATCATTGACTTGAACACGCTTTCGAAGCCTGCGATATCCGTGTCGTAATCCAACACTTCTTCTATCTCTTCGAACACCGCCTCCAGCTTTGAATCCACTTGCTCGGCGCACTTTCTGAAATACTCGCTTTCGCTTGCAAGGCGGTCAACGTATTTTGCATAGCACGGCGCAAGGGTTTCCAGCAACTCTTTGGTTGCAAAAACGAAAGCCTTTACGTTTTTCACGCCGGCAAATTTTTCGGGTTTTACGAGAGTTATCAACTCTTTTCTCACTCTCTCAGGAATAACGTTTTCGATGCAATTATCCAAAACAACATCTTTATCGTCTATTTTTGCATTGATAAAACCGCCTTTTTGTTCTTTTCCCTTGATTATCTTTCTTTCTTCGCACTTTTTGAAACAAGCCTCTTTTTTTGTCGGCACGTGTTCGACGTTGTATTTCAAGCAATAGTTTTCAAACAAATACGCGCCCTCATAGCCGTATTCGGAATATGTTGCAAAGAGCGGATTTTTGAGCAAATCGCACACTTCGTTCAGCCTGAATCCCGTGCGCACGCAAGCTATGGTTTCAAGGATAAGTCTTGCTTTCGCCTGCTCGGAAAGCAATTCCTTTTTGTCTATAAAGAAAGGAATATCGTATCTTGAAAATACGGTTTTTATCTCTTGCGCATAAGCGTCAAGATCACTGACGAACACCTCGAAATCCTTGTATCTTTTCCCCGCTCTCACGCCTTTTGCGACGTCTACGGCAACGCACAAAATCTCGTCGTTTCTATTCTTCGCCGAGCGCAAAATCACCTTGTCTTCGCAATCCGCTTTGTCGTTTGCGTCGGTGGAAATATACGCGAAAAGTTTTTTTGAAATCGCATCTTTGTATGAAGGCAAAACTTCGTCGTTTTTCTCGATTTGCACTCTTCCATCGCAAAGAGAAGCAAGTCTTTTTGCGACTCTGTCGGGATATATGCGGCTGTTGGGATTGTTATATCCGCTGGTTATACCTACGGTGAGCGAAAGAGCGTTGTTTGCAAGACTCTTTATAATTTCGGTTTCGGGTGCGGAAAAATCGTATATGTCGGTGATGTAAAAATTGGTTGCGGCAATCTTGTCGGGATTCGATTTCAAAAACTCGGCAAGAGCGTAAAGCCTCGTCGAAGAGTCGCTGTGCTTGCCTTCAAGCGCGGCAAGATACCCCTCGTATATGAGTGCTATGTCTTTGGTTTTCATCTTCAAAGACGCGGTTGCGTTCTTTGCCGACTCGATAAGCTGCTCGCTAGAAATACCGCTGTTGCGTATTGCGGTGAGAGCGGCGTAAAGTTCGCTTGCAAAGCCGTCTTTGAGAGCGACTTTGTCGTAATAACAAAGTTTGTCGCGCCTGTCGGATATAACTTTGCCTATAAGCATAACCGAGCCTTCGGGTGTCAGACACTTTTTGATGTCGTTGCCGATGAGCTTGTTTGCAAGGCGCGTAAAAGACATAACTTCTATGCCGAAAGTGCTTTCGATGCCGAGAGCGGAAATAAGGCCTCTCTCCACCGAAGCGGTGAATCTGTCGGGCGCGATAACGACGTTTTTTGCCGTCCCGTCCATGTTTTTGCGCAAAACCTCGACAACGCCGAGATATGCGCCTTTTGACGTGTTTGAAGTGATTATTTTCATATTTTGAGTATATCACCTTTTATGTACCGTTTCAATCCCATTAGCAAAACAAATAAAAATTAACAATTTTTATTTGTTTCTTTCAAATTTTATGGTTAAATGAAGAAAATCAAGCCGTTTTTTATTGCGAGAATATATTTTTATGCTATAATAAACACATTATGAAAAAAGTTATACTTACAATATCCATAGTGCTTGTCGTCGCGCTTGCTTGCGTTTCGATGACGGCTTGCAACAACACCGCAACCACGCAAGGTCAGCTTCGCAACATTTTGAGCGACCACAACAGCGAGAGCTTCGAATACGACGTCTTCGCAAAGGACGCGGACGGCAACAAAATCGAAGGCTACGACGGGACGTACAATGTCACCCTCAAAGCGTACGGCGAAGGCGCAAAGATCGAAAACTTCGGTTCAAGCGACACCAATCTTGAAAACCTTTCCGCAGGCATTTTGGTCAGCGGTTTGCTGAGCGTCGGCACGCAAACGTACGAAACGGGCTGCTACTTCAAGCTCATCAACGGTTCAAGCTACATGGTGCCCGCCTACTCGTACAGAGTGCAAAAGGACGGCGAAAAGGAAACTTTCCGTCTTTTCGGTTCGTACGACGGCAAAAAGTTCTCCTACACTCGCACCGTAAACGGTGAAAAGAGCGAAGGCAGTGTGGAAGCAGGCGGAACGACTTATTTCGACAACAACGAATTCCATCAAGCGTTGCGCACCATCACAACGTTCAGCGATTCGCTTGCGTTCTCATTCTCCGTGCCTCTCGTTTCCGCAACGGAAGCAGGTTCGGTAACGCTCACCACGAGAGCGGACGGCAAAACCAACGTCAAAACGCCCTACACCGCTTCGAGTGAGAAATATTCCGACAACGGCATCGAATGCTACAAAGTCTACGTTTCGCGCGCAACGGAAGTCGCAGGCGTTTCGCAAACTCTCTATTATGCTGCAAGCGATGTTTTATTCAACGGCTGGGCAATGAGACACATGCTTGTCAAAATCGAGGAACCTTTCAAAAAAGACGGCAGCACCAATATGATGACTTACGAACTCAAAACCGCAACCCTTGCCTGATAATTGTCTAAATCAAAAAGCACACCACTCGGTGTGCTTTTTTTTGTGCTTTTGAGGCAAAATCAATTCAAAATTCAAACAGATTTCTTGCGTGCCGAAAAGCGATAAAATCAAGTCAATACAAATACGTGTATTTCGCCCTGTAATGCTCGTACATTTTCTCACACATTTCGTCCTCACTGTGTCCGATAGCGATGATTTTGCCGAACTTGGAGAGGAAAAACATATCGCGCGGCACGTACACGTAGTCGAATACGCCGTCCGCTTGCGCGTCGGCAGGCGTTTTGTATCGTTTGTCCGTGTCGTCGCGCGCGATGTAACACAAATCTTTGTCGTTTTGCACCACGGCATAATTGCGATAGATATACGCGATTTTTTCAATCGCTTCGTCCTCTGTGTCGCAAACGTCGTACGTCGTATCGTTTTTGAGGATTATTGCGAAATTTCGATTTTCAATCGCATACTCGAAAATCTCGTCGTCCTCGCCGTCGAGATACGGCAAAAGGTCCTCGCGCTCGCCGTACGTCCATTGTTGGTGCATTTTGGTCATATAAATTCGCGTTTTCATATCGATATTATACCACGCAATAATGCCGTTTTCAATAGAGTTGGTCAAATATCGGGAGCATCTTGCGGTTTAATCCCGTCAAAATTTCGCAATTCCGAAAGGTTTTTAAGTCGCAACACGAAAAGTATATTCGCGCGCACGCATAATTTGTAGTTGTTATTATTAATTATAAGTGTTATAATCAATATAATTCTCAAACAAAGAGGAACACAATGGACATTATTATCAGCGGTTTGGGCGCAGTCGGCACAACCCTTATGCAAGAACTTGCGGACGAGGGACACAACGTCGTCGTGGTGGACATCAACGGCGACAAAGTCGAAAAAGCCGTCAACCAATTCGACGTAAAAGGCGTCATAGGCAACAGTGCGAGCGCGGACGTGCTTAAAGAAGCAAACGTTGCGTACGCGGAGCTTTTTATCGGCGCGACCAACCATGACGAACTGAATATTCTTTGCTGCATCATCGCAAAACGCCTCGGTGCGAAAAAGACGATTGCACGCGTTTCGAAGCCCGAATATCTTGAACTTTTCGGCAACGAAAACGATTTGGGGATCAGCCTTTTGGTCAATCCGCAATACGAAGCCGCGCTTGAAATAAGCCGTATGCTTCGCTTCCCATCGGCAATCAAAGTCAACGAGTTTTCAAACGGAAAAGTCGAGCTTGTCGAATTTAGGGTTGACGAAACAAGCGACCTCGTCGGACTCGAACTCAAAAATTTGAGCTCGAAATTCAAGGCAAAAGTCCTTATTTGTGCGGCAAAACGCGACGGAAAAGCAATTATCCCCGGCGGCGATTTCGTCATTCGCGCGGAGGATAGACTTTTCCTCACCGCAACGGCAAAAGACATATCGCTGTTTTTCAAGCAACTTGGCTGGAACAAGCAATCCAAAGACGTCATCATCGTTGGAGGCTCGACGACTGCGTATTATCTTTGCAAAGAGCTTGACAAACTCGGCATCCACTCCAAACTCATCGAGAAAAACGAACAAAAAGCTCGGATGTTTTCGCAAGATTTCAGAAAAGCGGACGTCATTTTGGGCGACGGCACAGATCAGGAACTTCTGAAAGAAGAAAACATTTCCACAACCGACGCTTTCGTCGCGCTTGGCAATATCGACGAGCAAAACATCATAATGAGCATGTTTGCCTCCTCTCAAAACGTGCCGAAAGTCATCACCAAAATCGACCAACTCGGCTACTACGATATGTTGCAAAAGAGCGGAATTTACAGCGCGGTGTCCACAAAAAACTCCACCGCAGACCACATCATCCGTTTCGTGCGTCTTTTGAGCAACAAATCGGGCAGCACCGTCAAGCGTATGTTCCACATCATTGACGACACCACCGAAATTTTGGAATTCGAAGCGAAAGCGAATTTCAAAAATTTCGATATACCCATTCAAAAACTCAACCTCAAAAAGCACTTGCTCGTTGCGGGCATAATCCGCAAAGGAGTGCTTATCACCCCCTCCGGACAAGACGTCATCAAAGAGGGCGACAACGTCATCATCGTCACATTGGAAGAAGGTCTTGACGATTTGAGAGATATTCTCGAAAACTAATTGTTATGAATTTACGTTTGCTTGCATTCGTTCTAGGCGAAATCGCCGTCATAATCGGAGCATTGATGTCCATCCCTCTCTTCATGGCAATAGGCTACGGAGAGGATACGACTATACTCGCTTTCGGCATAGCGATAGGCGTTTGTTTGTTGATGGGCGTAATAGGCATCATCGTGCGTCCCCCAAAAGCCAAACGCGACATGCGCTCCACAAGCGGCTTTGCAATGTGCGCTCTGTTTTGGATTTTTATTGCGCTCGTAAGTGCCATTCCTTTCCGTGTATCCGGATATATTCCCAACTACATCGACGCTCTTTTTGAAACCATATCCGGCTACACCACGACGGGTTCAAGCATACTCACAAACGTCGAAGCTCTGCCAAAATCCTTGCTTTTCTGGCGTTCGCTCACGCAGTTTATCGGCGGTATGGGCGTGCTGGTTTTCGTCATCGTGTTTATTCCGCAAAACGACAAAATGTCCACCGCGCTTGCAAAAGCGGAAATACCGGGGCCGTCGTTCGGCAAAATCGTGAGCAAATTGCGCTTTACTTCCCTCATCTTGTACGCAATCTACATCGTGATGACGTTCATTTTGGCAGGCATACTCTGCGCGCTCAAAATGCCGGTTTTCGACAGTTTCTGCCACGCGTTTTCAACGGCTTCCACGGGCGGTTTCAGTGTAAAAGCAGCAAGCATAGCGGCATACAATTCCGTCGGTATCGAAGTTACGCTCACGGTGTTTATGGCACTTTTCTCCATAAACTTCAACGTATATTTCCTTATGCTTGTGGGACACTTTGTCAAAGCTCTGAAAAACGAAGAAGTGTTCTGGTTTTTGGGCATTTTCGTTTCCGCAATCGCAATAATCGTTGCAAATCTTATGACATCCGGCACGTACACCGACTTTGCAACGGCTCTTCGCGCCGCCTCTTTCAACGTATCGTCGCTTATTAGCACGTCGGGATTCGGCACTGCGGACTACACGACGTGGCCGGTGCTTTCAAGAATAACTTTGTTTGCGGTGATGTGCATAGGCGGTTGCGCAGGCTCAACGGCAGGCGGACTTAAAGTGTCGCGCGTCATTATGCTTTCGAAATCGTCTGTCATAAACGTGAAAAAGACGCTCTCTCCACGCTCCGTCTACACCGTAAAAATGGACGGCAGACCCGTTGACGATGCAACCATTCGCAACGTAAAGAGCTTCTTTATCATCTACATGTTCATCGTGCTCGTGTCGGTGATGCTCATCTCGATTGAAAACAACGACTTCGGTCAGTACAGCGCGTTTGAGACCAACTTCTCCGCCGTGCTTGCATGCTTCAACAACATAGGCCCCGGAAGCGGCGCGGTAGGTCCTACGGGCAACTTTGCAAGCTATTCGATATTTGCAAAGCTCGTGCTTTGCTTCGATATGTTGCTCGGAAGACTTGAAATCTTGCCTATACTCCTGCTCTTCAACTTTAAATCTTGGAAGAGAGCCTAAAACACTCTTTCAATCGGCATATGCCGCACAAATACGAAAAATAAATATTGAGGTTTACATATGAACGAATTTGAAAACGACATTCAAAGCGACACAATCGACGTCGATGCCGTCAGTGACAAAAAGTTTGTGCATATCGACAAGTCAAAACGTATTTTCGACATAGTTTATCTTGCGCTTTGCTCGGCGTTTATGCTCGTAATGTGGTGCACCGGCTACAACTTTTTGCCGCTTATCGCCAACGTTTTGGCAATAGTTGCGGGCGTACTTATATTTGCGCGCGTGCTTGCAAAGAGCAACGTCGGGCTGTATATGTGGATTGCCTATATGGTGTGCATATGCGGTCTTTTCGTGTTCTTTCTCATCTGGGGCGCGGAGAGCTTCGGCAAAAACCTTTGGTACAATTTGGTGCTTGTGCTCTTCCCCGTGTTGCTTGCCACGCTGGTTTATGTGTCCGACAAGTTTATCACAAAGAAAACCGCTCTCAAAATCACTTGCGCGGTATGCTCTTTCCTTATGATAGGCACGGCGATAGTGTACGTTTTCTTCATGAACTTGCGCTGCCGTCCAACCGTTGAGAGTTTGCAAGCGGGACACGACGACTATCTTGCAAGCGTCAAAAACAAATACACAACGCAAGACAAACCCAACGTGCTCGTCATTCTTATGGACGATATGGCGTACAGCGATATCTCGGCTTACAGCTATCTCTCCTCAAAAATAAACGGAACGAGCGGAACGGTGACCGACTCCAAAAACGCAACCATCAACACTCCCAACATCGACTCCATCGCGGACGGCGGAATCATGATGGACAACTTCTATTCCGCATCCCCTGTATGCTCTCCTTCGAGATTCTCCATCCTCACGGGCAGATACTCCTCGCGCGGATACCTCGACAACGTCGTATTCCCCAGCGACATTCAATCCAATCCGTGGTCGCCTACGCACTTCCTCAATCCCTATCAGTTCCTCAACAACGTCGACGGAATTTTGGGCGATGAAATCACTTTTGCGGAAGTATTGCAAGCGGCGGGCTACAACACGGGCTGCATCGGCAAGTGGAATCTCGGCGACTACGGTCAATATTTGCCCACAAACCAAGGCTTCGACTACTTCTACGGCAGTTATTACGTCAACGATATGACGCCGTACAACTGGGTTGAGGACTACGTGGACGAGCAAGGCAACTTCCACTCCCAAGAAGTGCGTACTCACAAAGAAAACCTCGACCAATCCGAAAGCACGAGATTGCTCACCGCAAAAATGCTCGAATTTATCTCTTCTTCAGTTGAAAACGACGAGAAATTCCTTGCATACTACACGACTCCGTGGCCGCACTTCCCAATCTATTCGGACAACTCCGGCACGGGCAAAGGCAACACGAGCGACGACACCTACGTGCAATGCATCGAGGAGTTTGACAAATATCTCGGCGATATTTTGAACTATCTCAAATCCACGCCGGATTCGAGCGGCAGCGGCTCGCTTTACGACAACACCCTCATCGTGTTCACCTCGGACAACGGTCCCGGCAGAGAGGGCGTAACCGGTGATATGAGAGGCAGAAAAAACACCACTTTCGAAGGCGGTATGAAAGTGCCTATCCTCGTCAGCTACCCCAACGGCGGCGTAGGTAGCGGCGACCAAATCGCAAGCGAAACTTACACCTATTATCAATGGGAAAACAACGCCGAGCGTACCTCGCAAGCAAACGTCGCAAGCAAGACGAAATCGAGCACTCCTACCACCGCAACGACAAAACATATCGACGCAAGCAGCATGAACTTCGACTTGTTCAACACCATTTTGAGCTATTGCGGCATCACAAACAGCGACGGCAGCGTCTATCTGCCCTCTGACAGAATCATCGACGGCGTTGACCTTACGTCGCTTTGGAACTGCACCGTCCCGACCTCCACGCGCGTGCACGACAAACTCTTCTACCTCAAAAAAGGCAAATGTCAAGCCGTGCAAATGGCGGTTGAGCTTGACGGAACGACCTACGACTTCAAGTACTACGACAGCGTTCGCACCGAAAACTCGGCGTTCATCGACCAAGTGTACAAAAACTACCTCTTCAACCTCGACACCGACCCGGCGGAAGGATACAGTCTGTCAAAGACCTATCCCGAAATCGCATCGAAGTTGCTTGCCGAACTCAAAGGTTTTCGCAACGAAATGAAAACCAACCGCAGAGGTATTTTGTAATATCAAACACGATAGAACCACAAAACACACTCGTCTTTACAACAAAAAAATCGTCGCGTTTGCGACGATTTTTTTTGTGTTTATGCTTAAATCACTTGTGATATACAAGTTTTTCGATTTTATTTTCCCACTTTGCGATTTTCTCTTCGTCGTAGGTTTCCGGAATGTGCTTTGCTATTTTTGCGGCTTTTTTTGAGCGCATAAGCATGTTGTTCATTGCAAGCAAAAGCGGAAGTCTTGTCCAGCCTCTCGCCACTTTGACGACGAGGTCTTTTGGTGAGAGCACGATAAGTTTGCCCGTTGCGCCTGCCGCCATATTGCCATCGTCCACAACGCCTTTTTCAAAGAGCCAATCTAGGTCTTGCGGTTTTGCGCCGAGCAACCAGCGTTTGAGAATGTCGATCCCCACGTGATCGCCGCCGCGAAGCTTGAAATATTCAACCTCGTATTTCCACAAGTCTTCCTTTTTGACGGAGTTCGATTTGATGATCGTGTCCGCCAATATGCAAGCCGCTTTCATGGAGTTTTCGATACCGCTTCCGATCATGGGTATTGTCATAAACGCCGCGTCGCCGATTGCAGCATAGCCGTCGGCAACCATACGCGTAAGCGGATATCTGATGGGGATTATGCAAGTGCGCCCTCCACGCACGATTTCGTCGCTTATGATCGGATTCGAGGCTTTAAGTGCCTTATATGCTCTGTCAAACGTCTCTTTTGGCAATTCTCCCGCTCTTCCTATAAGCACGTTGACCGTGCCTGCCGGATCGATTATACTCCAACTTATTCCCTCCTCGCCAAGATGTTTGAGATACGCTTTGTTGGTGTTTTTCGGATCCTGAACGCCGTCCGTTTTTTTGTGGAATGCACGATATGCGACAAAAATCTCATTGCTTCGAGGCTTTGCCGTGACGTGCGCCGACTTCGGCAATTGCGCCCTGAACGGCGACATCGCTCCCGAATTGTCAACGACAAGATCGGCATAAAAATTTTCACCGTTTGCCACGATTCCGTTGACCGTGCCGTTCTCAACGATAAGACTTTGAACGGGAGTTGAAAAGTGAAAATCCACAACGTCTTTTGCTCTGTCAACGTATTGTTGCGCAAGGATTCGTCTTTCCGTAGACCAGTCGAGTTCCTTTTCGGGAATGTGCAAACTCACCTCTATGCGCTCTGCCGGCGGAACGAACGTCCAGTTGCGTTTGGGAAAATATGTGTCCTCTTTCGGAAGCGGCAAGCCGAACATATCGAAAGCGTCGCGATTGACGTCGTCGTGCCAGTCGTATGAAAGATTTTCGTATGCGTCCTTTTCAAAAACGCTCACGTCGTAACCCGCTCTTGCAAGTCTTTCGCTTGCGACAAGCGATGCCATGCCTGCACCGATGAAGATGATTTTCATAATTCCCCTCTTTTTGTTGATGTCCGAACAAATCTGCACGGCTTATTTGCATTATAACATACGTTTGTCGTTTTGAAAAGTATGCATTTAAAAAGAAAGCACCCTTGCGGATGCTTCGATTTTTTTGAAATCGGTTTTATTCGTCAAGTTTTTCGACGATGCTTACGCAAATTGCGAAAGCGTTTGCAAGGCACGGCTCGCTTACGTTGTCCACGGTGTCGTATCTCGTGTGCAAATACTCGGGCGTGTGCGGATTGTATCCCGTCACGCTGACGCTTGAAAATCCGCGCTTTGAAAACTCGGCGCTGTCGGTATGTCCGAAAGGAAGCTTGCGCTTTTTGAACGGCACTTCGACGTCTTGAGCACAACTTCCGACAAAGTCCGCAAGAGCGACGTCGTTTTTCACGATTCCGTTGCCCTCGCGCGTATTTACGCCAAGCGAATCAACCTCTTTGAGCGTATTGAGGCAAACGAACACCGTTTTCGCTTTGTCCTCGTCCGAATGTTTTTGGCACCACTCTCTTGCGCCGCATGCACCGACTGCGCCGCTTCCGGTGAGTATCACGCCCACTTCGGTGTGGTCAAGCTCGACGCCGCTGTCTTTTATGCTTTGCAAAAGTTCGATTGCAAGCGCGCAACCGCTCATATTTTCGTTTGCACCCGACACTACTTTCGATTTGTTTATCGCAAAATAGGTTGCGATATAAAACGGCACGAACGCAAGCGAAATGTAACCGACAATAAGCATACTTCCTGTTGCGATTTGCGAGCCGAGTCCTCCGACGATAACCCATCTTGCGACGTTTGCGACGGCAAGGTACAAAAGCCCTCCGAGCAAGCAAAACAGCGTGGCGATAAACATCGTTCCGCCCATGCGATATTTGAGCGTCCACTCTCTTGTCGCGTCGACGTTTGCAACGAAATAAACTCTCTTTTCGGCTTGATGTTTGCAAGGCAAAACCGCCGTCAAATTGCTCGATTGTTTCTTGGGATAAAGCAAGTCAAGCGCATGCGAATTTGTCAAAAACTGCACGACGAAAACCACTATACCCACAAGTGCGAGCGCAAGCGACACCATTGCCGTAAAAAAGTACGCAACGGTTGCAAGCAAAGCGAACGTCGGAACGATGTAAAACACTCCCGAATACGCTTCGGGATACACGTCGAAAAACTCTTGCTTCACTTCACATACGTTTTGGAGTTGGTCTTTTAAAAATGCGCTCGTTTGCGCTTCTTGTTCGCTGCCCGATTTGCGATTTTCAAACGTATTGCAAACGGTTGAAACCCTTTGGCGCGCACGCTTTGCCGACTCCTCCCTGTTATCGATCAAATCTTGAAATTTCATTCCCCTTCCTCGTCAAGATTGTTCAACATAAGTTGTAACAGCGCTTGAAGCACTCTCTTTTCGTTGTCCTCGAAGCGTCTGAACGCAACTTTATAAAAATTTTGATTGGCATCCGCAATCAACTGCGCCGCTTTTTCGCCCTCGGGCGTAAGCGACAACTTTTGCTCCCTTTTGTCGACTTCCGAAATGGACGCCGAAATAAGCCCCTTTTCGCGAAGCTCCTTTACGCTTCTTGACACAAGCGCTTTCGACACGCAAGCGTTTTGAGCAATGTCGCTCGCCATTCCGACAACTCCTATGCTCGAAAGAACGACTATCTCGTTTGGCGTGAGGTCATATCCTTTCAATTCTTTGAGTTGATAATCGGTGTAACTTTTGAGCAACTTGCGAAACGCTGCAAAAAAATATGCGGTATTTTTCAAGTCCATAACAAGATTATAACATTGATTTACAAAATGTTCAATACAAAGTTTACAAAATCAACAATATTAATTTTTCACCGTCGAAATGAATAAAAATACCTATAGAATAAACGAACACTTATTCAAGGTGTACTTATAAACGTAATGTGCCTATTCGGAGTGCGAGCCGCAACGGCGGCGAGAAAAGCGAACGCCGAGCTTGACGTATAGTACAAGTGAGCGGACGAGTTTGGATTCTTTTCGTCCGCGAACGAGTGACATAAAAAGAGAACGATATCAATCTATGCGAGTGCTGAGTGTTGTCCCCCGCTACGCGGTCACCGTGGGTGCCCTCAAGGTCACGCAGAGGGGGAACGGTGATAGGGAAAACACGTGAGGAAAGGGGAAATTGCAATTAGAGTTCACGCACTTTATGCATTGTTTGGAAGTTAAAAACCGCGATATTGAGATGAAGAACAAGGAAACACCCCTTGAACAGCAACCCTAATGTACAAGGCGTACATGAGTTGATGGGCAAGTGGGTGTTGACGCAGTTATTCGCTCAATAGCGCGGTTTGGCGCGATTTGGTGTGGTTGAAAAACTGCACCAAATCGATGCATAACAAGGAAGAACCGCTTTGCGAATCCGCCCAATGTACATGTAAGTACATGACGGGTGAGCAAAGCGGCTCTGACGAAGTTAGGCGCGATTTGGTGTGGTTTTAATGCGAGGGGTGACAGACCAAATCATACCACACCCCCACCAACACTCCGTAAGCGGGATTTATCTTGCTTTCATCGATATCGATGATGTAGGTATCACGGATGGCAAGAATCTTTTTGCGAGCTTTGACGGCAAGAGTTTTGCCTTGCTCGTTGAGCAAATAAGCCTTCATATGGAAGGGGCCGGCTTTGATTTTTACTTTCAGATTGCCATGTGAGGACTCGGCGCGACGGAAACAAAGAAATGGTAGTTTCTCGTTGATGCAACATACCTCGTTGCCGCGCGAATCTGAGATTGAAAACCAGGAAGTAAACACCTTCTTAAATTCTGACTGCATGCGCGCAACGGGTGCGCCGTTCTTGTCAAAAAGCACGACGTTTCCCATAAATCTATCCCACTGCCTTTCGGCAAAAAACACGGTTTGTCCCTCTGTGGTTTTGATTTCGAACTTTGCGCTGACGGTAAAATACTTTTGTTTTATGACAACTTTCATATTTCCTCCTTGTTTGCAAAAATACACAAAGTGTTTGTTGTATGTATTTTATCATACAATATGCACGCTTGCAAGATTTAATTTCTCAACGCAAAATTATATGAAACACGCCGTTTCTCGAACTATCGGCGATTGTCAAGGTCCGATTTCAATTCACAGACGCGCTTTTTTAATATAGGATGCAGTTTGTTGGGACAAAGCTCGCAAAGAGGTTCGAGGACGAAAGCGCGATTTTGCATATCGATATGAGGCACGCACAAATCGTTTGCGGAAATCACGCAATCGTCGTAAAAAATCACGTCTATATCCAGAGTTCTGTTCCCCCATCTTTCACTGCGCACGCGCTCGCCGTCTTTTTCGATTTTTGATACGACAACAAGCAATTCTTCGGGAGAATAAAGAGTTGATATTTTCACAGCGCTGTTGACAAACTCGCCCGTTGCAACGCCTCCGTAAGGGGCGGTCGCATAGCGCAAACTTTCCTTAACGTCTTTTATATTGTCATCTTCTTTCAGTCTTGAAATCGCAAAATCGAGATAAGCGTTTTTGTCGCCGAGATTCGAGCCGAGCGCAAGATAAACCTCATGCCACTCTTTTTCCGCTACGACAGCGACATAATCAAAAACACCGCTCATGGGAGCATCCGGCTTTTTCACTTGCACAACAACTTTTTTTGCGGGGTATTTTTTTAGCAAAAGTTCCGCCGACCTTGTGGCAAGCGTTTCAATCAAATCAAAGCAATTGTTTTCACAAAACGACTTTAAAGTCTTTTTTACGTCACTATAACTGATGGTTTTTGTCAAATCATCGTTTTTTGCCGCTTGCGAAAAATCATAAAAAATTTCCGCCGTAAACAAAAATCGTTGCGGATTTGTTTTTTCTTCGGGATTGCATCCGTGGCATGCTTTTACTTCAAAGTCTTTTAGAATAATCTTGTTCATATGCAATTCGGGTTTGATTTTTTTATGTTTTAGGTTGTTATTTTGCAAGGTTTATCAGGGCTCGATTTTCTTTGACGTCATGGACTCTTACAAACAAAACGCCCTGTTTCACCGCAAGCATTGTCGAGTCGAGAGTTGCTGAAAGTCTTGTTTCGGGAGTTCCTCCGAACATGGATTTTCTGGATGTGCCGAGCAAAAACGGATACTCTTCAAACATATCCAAAAGTTTGTCGTAATCGTTGAGAAGTTGCCAATCCTCGTCGTTGGATTTGTTGAAACCGATTCCACCGTCAAGCAGTATTCTGTTTTTGTCAAGTCCCGATGAAAGAAGCGTATCCACCGCCCTCATAAGTCCCGTTCCCTTGTCGAAAAACAAGTCGGGTATCCCTGACTTGCGTCTGTCGTGCATAACGCAAATCGCAACGTCGTTTTGCGCGACTACCTTTGCAAGATTTTTGTCGAGCAAACAACTCACGTCGTTTATCATATCCGCGCCCACGTCGATTGCGGCTTGCGCAACGTCGGGATAAAACGTATCTACGCTCACGAGCGCATTCGGGAATTCTTTCTTTATGCTCTCGACGGCAGGAAGCACTCTTGCCATCTCTTCGAGCGCGCTTACGCTTTGCGCGCCGGGGCGAGTGGACTGACCGCCGATATCGATAATTTCGGCACCCTGCTCCAAGAATTTTTTTGCCGTTTCGACCGCATCGTGCGCGTGGCGACTTCCTGCAAAAAAGCTGTCGGGAGTGACGTTGAGGATTGCCATAACGTGCGTTCCGCTCTCGAAGACCTCGTTGCCGACGTGAAAATCGTAGTGACGTTCTGTTTTCATTTCAACCCCTCCAAAATCAATCTCTCGATGCTTTCGTCAACATCGCCGCGCTTTGCGAAAGTGATGGTTTTCGCGCCGATTTTCTTAACTCCGCGTGCGCTCATGCACGTGTGCTGCGCCTCGATTGCAACGATCACGCCCTTGGGATTAAGTTCGTCGAAAATTGCGTCCGCGATTTGTGCGTTCAACCTCTCTTGCAGTTGCAAACGCTTTGCGTAAACGTCAACCACTCTTGCAAGTTTGGAAAGCCCCACCACTTTGCCGTCGGGAATATACGCGATATGCACCTTGCCGAAAAACGGCATAAGATGATGCTCGCAAGTGGAAGAAAAATCTATATCTCTTTCGATGACTACTTCGCTTCCGCTCTCGTCAAACACTTTTGAAAGATGCGTTTTTGCGTCGTCGCTATATCCCTGCGTCAACTCTTCGAGCATACGCGCCACTCTGTCCGGGGTTTGCAAAAGCCCTTCGCGGTCGGGATCTTCCCCTATTGCGACAAGTATGTCTTTGACTGCCTTTTTGATTGTTTCTTTGTCGATTGTATTGTTTTTCATTTTCGTTTACTCGTTGGTTTTAAGTTCTGAGAAAAGCGTCAGCGAACCGCACAAAATCGTCACGTCGCAATCGCCGTTCAGTGCGTTTTGCACTGCCGTTTTTATATCGTCTTGCATCGAACATTCCCCTTTGCAAAGAGGCGCGACTATGCATTTTAGTTCTTCCTTTTGCATTGCTCTGGGCGACGGCGGCGTAATGCACGTTATCCTGTTTGCAAGCGGTGCGAGAATAGTGCAAATGCCTTTTACGTCCTTGTCTTTTAGTATGCCGAGCACGAGATGCACGCGCTTGTTTTTAAACAAATCTTTGATTGCGTTTGCAAGCGTAGTTGCACCTTGCGGATTGTGCGATCCGTCAAAAACAAGCACTTTATCTTGCGGAATCGTGATGTTAAACTCCTCTTTTGCGTTTTTTACAACTTGCAACCGCGCTTTCCATATCGTGTTTTTAAGCCCGACTTTAAGGGCGTTTTCGCTTATATCGAAATGCTTTTTGTTAAGCTCTTCGACGGCGCAAATCGCAATCGCGGCATTGACGAGTTGATGCTTGCCGAGCATGGAAATTTCATATTCCTTTCCGTCGTAGGAAAAGACTTGTCCGTCTAGATTGCCTCTCAAAAACTTCGGTTCTTTGCAAACAACGACGTTTGCTTTGCGGTACTCTTTTTTGCCGTCTTTGAGAGCGAAGGGGCGTTTTAGTTGTTCCATAACTTCTGGGGGCTGATTGCAAGTGACAACTTCGTCTTTTATTATCGCCGCCTTTTCGCTTGCGATTTCTCCGAGCGTATTTCCGAGCAAAGCGCAATGGTCAAGACCTATGGGAGTAATGATTGAAAGCACCTTGTCTTCAATGGCGTTGGTTGCGTCCCATCTTCCTCCGAGTCCCGTTTCAAGCACACACACGTCGCACTCTTTGTCGAAAAACGCAAGCATTGCGACGGCGGTTTCGATTTCAAACGCAGTCGGTTTAAACTCGGATATGCCGAAAGCGTTTCGCAAAATTTGCTCGCTTTCTATGCACTCTCTCACTGCGGTGAGATACTTTGCCACGTCCTCGTTCGAGAGCGGATTGCCGTTTATAAGCCACCTTTCGTTGTAGCAGAATACCGAGGGCGAATTGTATGTCCCCACCTTGTAGCCCGCCTCTTTGAGAATTGACGTGAGATATGCGCTGACCGAGCCTTTGCCGTTTGTGCCTGCTATATGCACGAATTTCAGATGTCTGTCGGGCGCGCCGAGAAGGTCGAGAAGCTCGCGCATGCGCTCTATGCCGTAATCCGAACCCGACCTTTCGATGTTTTTGATGTATTCGATTGCCTCTTGATAAAACAAAAAGCACCTCCTTTGGAAGCACTCGCAAAAAAACCTTTCGGTAATATGTGAAGTCCGGAGTGAATATTGCACCGCGAGCAAAGCTCTTCGTCCGCCGACACCCCACGTTCGCACGGCACTTAACGCGCAATTTCTACTACTTCCATAGATGTTGTTTTGATTTTACCACCATTCGAAAACAGTTGCAAGAGAAAACGTACAGCGCAACAAAAAAAATTATTGCGCAATGCGATTATGTGGTTTATACTGTTTCTAATATTAAAATAACATTAAAAGGAGTTTGCTTATGCTTTTATCAGCGGCTTGGTCAAAAGAGTTTTCTTTGCGCCATCCAATTATTTATGTGCTATACGGTATTGTGCTTGCATTTGTCATATCATTGTCGCTGTACTACATGCTTACCGCAATCAAACACGCAAAGCAATTGGGCATCGAATCCTCGAAAATCAAAAAAGTCATCACGACTTCCGCAACCTTTTCCATACTCCCCGGGCTTGGAATCGCGCTCGGTGTTGTCACGCTCGTAGGTACTTTGGGCGTTGCGTTCCCTGCAATCAGACTGTCCGTCGTAGGTTCTCTTCAATACGAAACGCAAATGGCAACCGCTGTCGGTTTTGGATTTGCGGAAAAAGGTATTACCCCTGACGCGGCAACGGAATTTGCCACTATGGCTATGATTATGACGATTGCAATCTGCTCGGGCGGCGTCGAAGTGCTTTTCTTCTACCGTTTATATCAGCCCAAAATCGGCAAACTTATGGCAAAGACAACGGGCGGCGCAAAGAAAGGCGGCGTCAATATAGGCGATCTCGTTTTTCAAGTGTCCTTCATCGGCATGGTTATAGGCTATCTCGCAATGAGCATCGAAACGATTGCTCACAACGTTGCGTTTGTTGACGGATATTACAACTTCATCGCCGTACTTGTCGCAATGGGTTGCATGTACGTGTGCGATGTGCTTATAAACAAAGCAAACTGGAAATGGCTTGACAGCTTCTCAACGCCCGTGTCCATGCTCATAGCAATGTTTGTGGTCGGCGTGATAAGCTACTGCGCAAACAAATACGGTTGGGCACTCTCGCCTAGTTCGTCGGCGGCAGCGGAACAAGCCGCAGAGGCTGCAAGAAACGCCTTTGCAATGATACTGTAAGGAGGTTAGATTATGGCAAAAGAAAGAGTTAAAGTTTCAATGGATTACGACCTCAAATCACACATTGTAGGAAAAATTTGGATGGCTTTGGCGATGTTGATTTTCTTCGCCGTTCCGACCACGATATGTCTGTATTTCGATGTCAAACCCGACATGAGCGTTATGGGAACGATTGCGGTTATCGTCCCCTTCCTTATCAACTTCTTATCGGGAGTTTTCGAACCCATTATCTATTCCCCGATGCTGGGCATCAACAGTGCGTACCTTGCCTTTATCACAGGCAACCTTTCCAACCTAAAAATCCCCTGCGTCGTCAAAGCGCAAGAGATTTGCGGCACAAAACTCGGCACGGAAGAAAACGAAGTGGTGTCCACCCTCTCGGTTGCGACAAGTACTCTGGTGACAACGGTTATCATCGCGGTGTTTGTGCTTATCCTTGCGGTCAGCAACGTTGAAACGGCAATAAAAAACACTCCGTGGATTACGCCTGCGTTCACTTGCGTTGTTTATGCGCTGTTTGGATCGCTCGGCGGAAAATACGTCGTCAAAAACATCAAGCTCGCCGTATTCCCGCTTGCCATCATTGTCGCCTTCTCGCTTATTTTGGGATTTGCGTCGCCAAAGCTCGTCGGCTCGGCATATTTGTTTGTGGGCATTGGGATTTGCGCAGTATTTGCGATTCTTCAAGTCGTGCGCGAAAAGAAAAAAGCGAAACTCAAAGAGGAGCAAGAGCATCTGGAACAAATCGCAAGTTCGGATGTCGAACTCGACGAAAACTCCGCAGGCGAAATCGAGCAATCGGATGAGCATGACGAGAATGAAGAACAATCTCTTGAAGAGGCGGAAAAGGAAGCGGAACAAATCGCCGAAGATACCGAAAGCGTTGACTAAAAAGCAATTCAAAACATAAAAAATCCGACGAAAATTCGTCGGATTTTTTCTTTTTTCAGACAGATGAGAAACAAGGTTTTTGTCCCTCTTTTAACTATAAATAAACGCAATATTGAGATGAAGAACAAGGAAACACCCTTTTGCGAACCCGCCCAACGTACTTATGCGTACGTGACGGGTGAACAAAGGGGTGTTGACGCAGTTATTCGCTCAATAGTGCGTTTATTCCAACTCGAAAGCGCCGGTGTAGAGCTGATAATACCTCCCCCTCTGCGCTATCAACTGCTCGTGATTGCCGCGCTCGATAATCTCGCCGTGTTCGAGAACGCAAATCATGTCGGAGTTGCGGACTGTGGAAAGTCTGTGCGCGATGACAAATACGGTGCGACCTTGCATAAGTTTGTCCATACCCTGCTCGATAAGCTTTTCTGTGCGGGTGTCGATGGAACTTGTCGCTTCGTCGAGAATGAGCACGGGCGGATTTGCGACTGCGGCGCGAGCGATTGCAAGAAGCTGACGTTGACCTTGCGAAAGGTTTTCGCCGTCGCCTGTAAGCATGGTGTCATATCCTTCCGGCAAGTGGCGGATAAAATAATCAGCATTTGCGAGTTTTGCCGCGGCTTTGACTTCCTCGTCGGTGGCGTCCAGTTTTCCGAAACGGATATTGTCGGCGACCGTCCCCGTAAAGAGGTGCGTATCTTGAAGAACCATTGCCATAGAGTGACGCAAATCGTCTTTTTTGATTTTTGTTATATTGATGTTGTCGTATCTTATCTTGCCCTCGTTTATATCGTAGAAGCGGTTGATAAGGTTTGTAATCGTGGTCTTTCCTGCGCCGGTTGAGCCGACGAGTGCGATTTTTTGTCCCGGCAACGCTTCCATAGTGACGTGTTTGAGGACGGTTTTTTCGGGAACGTAACCAAAAGATACGTCCTCGAATTCAACCTCGCCTCTCCACTTGACGTAAGTCGTCGTGCCGTCGGCTTTGTGGAAGTGTTTCCACGCCCACTCGCCCGTGTATTCTTCGGTTTCTACGATGTTGCCGTCCTCGTCCTCTTTTGCGTTTACGAGAGTTACATAGCCTTCGTCCTGTTCGGGTTGCTGGTCAATCAATTCAAAGATGCGCTCCGCGCCTGCAAGTGCCATAAGAACGCCGTTCATTTGTTGAGCGATTTGAGAGAGCGGATTGCTGAATTGGCGGGAGAATTGCATGAAGGACACAAGACCGCCCCACGTCATACCGCCGAATCCGCCGATTGCCATAATCGTGCCGAGAATTGCGGTTGCCGCATAGGACACGTAGGACAAGTTGCCCATGATCGGGAATAGTATATTCGCATACGTGTGCGCCTTGTCGGAGTGATGGAACAAATCCTCGTTGAATTTGTCGAAATCGATTTTTTCCTCGTCCTCGTGGCAGAACACTTTGACCACTTTAAGTCCGTCGATATGTTCCTCGATAAAGCCGTTTATCGCGCCGGTCTGGCGTTGTTGACCGACAAAGTGCTTGCCGCTCTTGCCTGCGACGAACTTCATAATGAAAAGCATTATGACGAGCATAACCACCGAGCAAAGCGTCAGCAGCGGAGATACGAGCATCATTGCGACAAACATACCGACAACCATAAGCAAGTTGCTGATAAGGTTGGGAATGCCGTTTGAAAGCAGTTCGCGCAACGTGTCCGTGTCGTTGGTGTAAAGGCTCATTATGTCGCCGTGGGCGTGAGTGTCGAAATATTTGACGGGCAATTTTTCCATCTTTTCAAACATCTCGTCACGAACGTTTTGAAGAGTTTTGGTGGTGACTCTGACGAGAATGTAGTTGTAAAGATAATGAAGCCCTGCGCCCACGACGTACATTGCCGCCATAACGCCGACGATACCGCCGAAGTTTTGCATGGTGACTTCCGCCGCCCTTGCGATGATTTCCGCATTGGAGGTGACGTACACTCCGTTTGTATAAGCAAGAGGAAGGATATAGTTGTTGACGACAACCGAGCCGAGCATAAACGTACCTGCGATGTTGCAAAGCACGTTTGCGATCATGCAAATCAATGCGCCGATAAGTTGACCTCTATACGGTTTCCAATACCCGAGAATACGCTTCAAGGTTTGCATAGGGTTCTTTGCCCTAAACTTGTTTTGAGCCGCCGCTTTTTTGACGTTTTGTTTTTTGTCTTTACGCATTGACGCTCACCTCCTCGTCGCTTCCTTTCTTTTGGGAATTGTACACATCCCGATAAATCTCGTTGGTTGCAAGCAACTCTTCGTGAGTGCCAACGGCGTCGATTTTGCCGTCGTTCATAACGATGATTCTGTCCGCGTCCTCGACGGAAGAGATACGTTGAGCGATGATAAGCACCGTAGTATCTCCGAATTCTTTTTTGAGTCCGGATCTTATTGCCGCGTCGGTTGCGGTATCGACTGCGGACGTAGAATCGTCCATAATCATGATTTTCGGCTTTTTGAGCAAAGCGCGCGCGATGCAAAGACGTTGTTTTTGACCGCCGGATACGTTGACGCCGCCCTGACCGAGTTCGGTTTCGTAACCGTCGGGGAAAGACATAATGAAGTCGTGCGCTTGCGCCGCTTTTGCAGCGTGTTCGATTTCCTCGTCCGTTGCGTCTTTGTTGCCCCAAAGCAAGTTTTGCCTTATCGTGCCGCTGAACAACACGTTCTTTTGAAGCACCATTGCGACGGAATCTCTGAGTTTGTCGAGCTTGTAGTCCTTGACGTTTATGCCACCGACCTTGACTTCGCCGTCCAAAACGTCGTAAAGTCTGGGAATCAGCTGGACGAGAGTGGACTTTGCCGAGCCCGTGCCGCCGATGATACCGATGGTTTCACCGCTCCTGATATGCAAGTCGATGTTTTCAAGATTGAGAACATCGCGGGATTTCGAATAGGAAAAATCGACGTTGTCGAAATCGATACTGCCGTCTTTGACTTCGATGTCCTGTGAGTCTGGAGCGTCTTCGATGTCGATTTTTTCGTCGAGAATTTCAACGATACGATCGAGGGACGCACGCGAAAGCACGATGTTCATAAAGCCCATTGCCACCATGATAAGCGACATGAGAATTTGCATTATGTAGCTCAAAAACGCCGTGAAATCGCCGAGCTGCATTTTGCCGACTATTATATCGTTGCCGCCGAACCACGCAACGCAAATCATACACGCGTAAACCACGATTTGCATAAACGGGAATGCGATAACGATGATTTTTTCCGCCGAAAATTGAAGTTTTTGGACAGTTGAACTGACTTTTTTGAACTTGTCGATTTCGTTGTCCTCTCTCACGAACGCCTTGACCGCGCGGATACCTATGAGGTTTTCCTGCGTGGACTCGTTCATATCGTCGTATTTGCGGAGCATCTTTTCAAATCTCGGGAACACGACTTTCACACCCACGATAAGTCCTACGATCAAAACGGGGATCGCCGCGGCAAATATGAGCGACAAATCCGGGCTTATTGAGATTGACATGCACATTGCCAAAATCAACATTATCGGCGAGCGCACAAGCATACGGATGATGATTTGAAATGCCATCTGTATGTTGGTTACGTCGGTGGTAAGTCTTGTCACAAGGCTTGCGGTGTTGAATCTGTCAAGGTTTGCAAAGGAGAAGTTTTCAATCTTGTAAAACATCTTTTTGCGCAGATTTTTTGCAAAACCCGTCGAAGCGGTCGCCGCAAGTCTGCCCGACATCGTGCCGAAAAACAGCGATATCAACGCCATAACTATCATCATTGCGCCGCAAGTGACGATAAACCAGACGCGGTTGTTCATCGTAAACAACTCGAAGCCTTTGCTTCCAAGTTGAAGCGTAAACGTAAAAGACGTTGCGTCCTCAACCATACCTACATTTACGATTTGCGCCATGATGAGCGGAATCAAAATTTCAAAAAGAACTTCCAGCGCAACCAAAACAGACGTGAAAATCGCGTGGACTTTGTACTCGCCCACGCAACTCGCCATCTTTTTGAGTCCGCCTTTGGATCTAGGTGCCATATTTTTTTCGTTTGCCATAATCACCTTAATGTCGCAGGATGCGACGATGAAAAACTGTGCAAAAGCCAAATGTTTCATCGACTGCAAAATCGGTTGCAGTCAATACTTTATTTACAATTTATTAAAAAAAATGTCAATTGATTATTAAAAATAATTATAAATATTAAATATATTTTAACAATTCCTTATTGTGCTTGGTTTCAAATCACATCGAAAACGTAAAAAAATCGGCGTTTATATATGTCAATATTTGTGGAGTTATCTTGACAAAATCGGCATATTGGTGCAATAATTTATACAACAATACGGTTTGGGGGACATTATGTCTGCACAAAAAGAAGATTTGCGCATCGTTCGCACAAGAAAACTATTGAGCAACACGCTGCTGGATATGATGGAGGAGGAATCCATCGAAAAAATCAGCGTCATAGACCTTTGCAACAAAGCGATGGTCAACCGCGCAACGTTCTACGCACACTTCGAGGACAAATACCACCTTTTGACTTTTGCCTTGGAAGAGCTCAAAGACGACCTCTACAAAAAGTTTACCAAGGACACCAAGTTCACCACCCCCACCGAAACGCTCAACTCGATGATTGTGATGGCAGTCGACTTTTTCTTTGACAAGCACAACCACATCGCCAACATAATTCGCTTCAACAGAAACGGCAAAGTGATAAGCACTATACAGGATTCCATCGCACATTCCATCAAGTATCAGCTTTCGAAATACAAAGACACGTACGAAATCAAAATGCCCCTTCAAATTCTATCCACTTTCGTTGCGGGCGGCATGATAAACACGGTGCTTTGGTGCGTGGACAACCCCGGCAGATACACGTACGAAGAGTTTATCTCCTATGCAACCTGCCCTCTTGCCGAGCGTTGCTTTGTGAAAAAATAAAACAAATACTTATGAAAGACGAATTGCAAAACGCAGTTCGTTTTTTTTATTATCCCCCGAAAACCTTCGTCAAAAATCTATTATACCGTTTTAGATTTTATAAAATCAACGTCCTATATGTTCCATATTTCGACCTAATGAAAAAAACTTAAAATTTTTGAGCAAAATATATTGACATCTCATATTTTAGTGATATAATTAGCAATCGAAGACAAAGAGTGCTAACAAACAAGCACGGTGATTGCCAAAGACGTAAAAGCGTATGAAGCAATCGAAGGCTCAAAAGGCACGACACGGAACATATTTCAAAGGAGGTATGAACTATGGACACCAACAAATTTACGAAAAAAGCATTGGATGCAATAAATGCGGCGCAAAATCTTGCGCTTGAAAGACATCATCAACAACTTTGCAAGGAGCATATCGCGTATGCGTTGCTCAACGACGAGGAAGGGCTTATTCCGAAACTCGTCACAAAGTGCGGTTCGGACGCTCCGCAACTGGTGAGAGAAATCGACAGAATTCTCTCTCAAATGCCCTCGGTCACGGGATCGGGCGCAAGCGAAGTGTATCTGTCGCAAGACTGCTCCCTTATGCTTTCGCAAGCGGAAAAAGACGCAAAGAAACAGGGCGACGATTTTGTGAGCGTCGAACATATTTTTGCCGCAATCCTCGACAACCCCACTCCTGCCCTCAAAGCAGTATTTGCAAAGTGCAAACTCACCAAAAAGGGTTTTATGGACGCACTTTCGCAAGTTAAAACCTCGAAAGTGACAAACGACAGCCCCGAAGACACCTACGACGTACTCAACAAATACGGTCACGATATGGTTGAAAGAGCCGCTCGCGGTCAGCTCGATCCCGTCATCGGACGTGACGACGAGATAAGAAACGTCATTCGAATTTTGTCAAGAAAGACAAAAAACAACCCCGTTCTTATCGGTGAGGCGGGCGTCGGCAAAACGGCAATTGCGGAAGGACTTGCCCAACGTATCGTCAGAGGCGACGTCCCGGAGGGACTCAAAGACAAACACATCTTCGCACTCGATATGGGCGCGCTCATCGCAGGCGCAAAATACAGAGGCGAATTTGAAGAAAGACTCAAAGCGGTTCTTGGCGAAATCAAAAAACAAAACGGCAGAATGCTTCTGTTCATCGATGAGCTGCACACAATTGTCGGCGCAGGCAAAACCGAAGGCAGCATGGACGCAGGCAACCTTTTGAAGCCTATGCTTGCAAGAGGCGAATTGCACTGCATCGGCGCAACCACGCTTGACGAATATCGCAAATACATCGAAAAAGACCCTGCTCTGGAAAGACGTTTCCAACCCGTCATGGTCAACGAACCTACGGTTGAGGACACAATCGCTATATTGCGTGGCTTGAAAGAAAGATACGAAATCTTCCACGGCGTGCGCATACACGATCAAGCTCTCGTCGCGGCGGCGACTCTCTCGGACAGATATATCACCGACAGATTCCTCCCCGACAAAGCAATCGACCTCGTGGACGAAGCGTGCGCGATGATTCGTACCGAAATCGACAGCATGCCAACCGAAATGGACGTTATCAGCCGTAAAATCATGCAACTCGAAATCGAGGAAATGGCTCTTGAAAAAGAAACCGACAAACTTTCTATCGACCGTCGCGAATCCATCAAAAAGGAACTTGCCGAACTCCACGACAAATTCAACGAAATGAAAGCGCAATGGGAAAACGAGAAGAAGGAAATCAACAGCGTTCAGGACACCAAAGCCGAGATTGACCGCGTAAATCTTCAAATCGAAGAAGCAAAGCGCAACAGCGACTACGGCAAGGCGGCGCAACTTCAATACGGCGAACTGCCTGCCCTCACCAAGAAACTCGAAGAGGCTGAAAAGAAATCCGCAAACGGCTCTACCCTCTTGCGTGACGAGGTTACTGCGGACGAAATCGCAAAAATCGTGGCAAAATGGACGGGTATCCCCGTGACGAAACTTATGGAGAGCGAAAAGGAGAAACTGCTCCACCTCAGCGACGAACTCCACAAGAGAGTTATCGGACAAGACGAAGCGGTGCAAGCGGTCAGCGAAGCGGTGTTGCGTTCTCGTGCGGGCATATCCGACGAAAACAGACCTATCGGTTCGTTCCTCTTCCTCGGCCCTACCGGCGTGGGCAAGACGGAACTTGCAAAAACGCTTGCTTCCTATCTGTTTGACGACGAGCGCAACATCGTGCGTATCGATATGACGGAGTACATGGAAAAATTCAGCGTATCTCGTCTTATAGGTGCGCCTCCGGGATACGTGGGATACGACGAGGGCGGTCAACTCACCGAAGCCGTGAGAAGAAAACCCTACTCCGTCGTGCTGTTCGACGAAATCGAAAAGGCACATCCCGACGTTTTCAACATCCTTCTTCAAGTGCTCGACGACGGCAGAATCACCGACAGTCAAGGCAGAACGGTCAACTTCAAGAATACGATCATCATCTTGACTTCCAACCTCGGCAGCAACGTGATCCTCGACAACATCGACCAAAACGGCAACATCAAGCAAGAAGCAAAAGAGCAAATCGACAAGTTGCTCAAACAAACCTTCCGCCCCGAGTTCCTCAATAGGCTTGACGACACCGTGTTGTTCACTCCGCTCACAAGAGAGAACGTGTACAAGATCATCGACATCATGCTCAAAAAGCTGGAATCGAGACTTGAAAAGCAAAACCTCAAACTCGAAGTTACGCAAGCGGCAAAAGACCTTATCGTTGACGGCGGCTACGACGTGACGTTTGGCGCAAGACCGCTCAAACGTTATATCGAAAGCAACGTCGAAACCAAAGTTGCAAAAGCAATCTTGCAAGGCAACATGGACGAAGGCGACACAATCGTGGTTGACGCTCAAAACGGCGAAATGCTTGTCACTTCAAAGCACTAACCGGTTGCGCCCGAAAAATGCGGCACGCAACAAACGTTGAACCCTCATAATTTTCCCTATAAAAAAGAAGCGGCGGATTTTGTATCCGTCGTTTCTTTTTTTCTTTTATGTGATTTTCAACAGTTTAATATAAGTTGTGTTTCCAGTTTTTGCAATCAGCTGATTCTTTTCAAGTGCGGCAAGGCGTAGGCGAAAAACTTTTTGTAGGCGGCGCATTTGTCAAGGTCGATACGCTCGCGCTTGCAGCCGTTGCGGCACATATGATAGAAATTGCACTCCTTGCACTTGTCCTCGATTTGCATACTTTCTTTTATGAATTCGGTTGCAACGGGGTGCTTTGACAGCGCAAAGAAATCGGTATCGTTTATGTTGCCCATATCGTAGCAATCGAGGCAATAAAAGTCGCACGGATAGACCTCGCCGTCCCCTTCGATGACGAATTGATGACAGCAATGCCCTTCCATACCGCACTGTTCGGGACACTCGAAATGCGCAAGGCGCACGAAGTTGTCAAATTGGCGGATTGAGGTGTATTTGCCGTCCATACAGTCTTTGAGATACATCGCAAAGCACTTTTGCAAAAACTCGGAATAGTCCTCGGCAGACATCGAATAGTTTTCCTGCTCGCTTGGGAAACACTCGTTGTAGGTTGTTTTTGAGATAGGCTTGCCGCTCTCGTCCACGCGCAATGGTTTGAGTATGGGGATAAACTGCAAATGCTTGAAGTTTTGTTTTTTGAAAAACCTATAAATCGGCTCGATGCGGTTTGCCACCTGCTTTGTCAGCACCACGAGGATATTGAAATCCACGCCGTATTTTTGCATAAGTTTTGCGCCGTTGAGCGCGCGTGAAAACGTGGGATTGCCGTTTGCGTCTATGCGGAGCGAATCGGCAACCTCGTCACCGTCCAAGCTCAATCCCACAAGATAGCCGCCGCGCTTGAATATCCTGCACCACTCGTCGTCGATGAGCGTTCCGTTGGTTTGCACGCCTATGCTGACGGGCGCGCGATTGACATTCAACCCACGAATAATATCGTGCAATTTCAAAAAAAACTCCTTGCCGGCAAGCAGCGGCTCGCCGCCCTGAAAGGAGAGCATAACCCTGTCGTGTCCTGCAAAATCGAAGGCTTTTTTGAGCGTTGCGCGCAACGTTTGCTCGCTCATCATGCCGTGCGAAGGCATCTCTCTATGGCTTGAGAGGTCGTTGTAAAAACAATATTTGCATCGCAAATTGCAATTTGACGAGGCAGGTTTGAGCATTATGCTTATGTTCATAAAACCTATTTCACTTGTTGTTTCGCTTATTGTTGCGTATCGCAATCTTCGTCTTGGTCGAATACGATCTCGTATTTTGCGCTTTTGCTCACGGCATTTACGATTGCCTTTGCGGTTGCCTCGACTGCCGCCGATTGCACCGGTGCAAGATTGACTACGGGACGTCTGCCGCTTGCAAGGCAGAACATGGTGTCGCCGTCGTACATCGTATGCACGGGACGGATTGCCCTTGCAAGCCCGTTGTGGGATATGCTTGCAATCAAATTTGCCTCGACTTTGGAGAGTTTCGCATCGGTGATTATGCAACCTATCGTTGTGTTTGTCCCAAGCAAAAGTTTGGCAAATTCACCGTTTGCGAGGCACTTTTCCGTGTCGATAAACTCGCCTTTCCTCCCCTTTGCGCCTGCAATTATTTTGCCGCTTTCATCTACGACGTCGCCCATAGCGTTGACAGCAACGACTGCCGTAACCGTGACGCCCGCCACTTTGACGGTTGCCGCGCCGATACCGCTCTTGCACGCGTTTTTCAAGCCTCTTATCTTGCCTACCGTTGCGCCTCGTCCTGCGCCGATATTGCCGAAATCGAGGGTTTTTGACGCATTTTTGCACGCATTAAGTCCGTATTGCGCGGTTGGATAGTGATATTCCTTTTGATTGAGGTCATAAAGCACCGCACCGCAAACAATAGGCACGATCTTGCCCATAGACTTGAATCCCTTGCCATTTTGTTTGAGATATTCCATAACGCCGACGGTCGAGGCAAGCCCGTACGCCGAGCCGCCCGACAGCACGACCGCATTGACTTTTTGCATCATCTTTTCGTTGTGAAGAAGGTCGGTTTCTCTCGTACCGGGTGCGCCTCCTCTGCAATCCACGCCTCCGACCGCTCCGTTTTCGGCAAGGATTACGCTTACGCCAGTAAACTCGTCCTCATAGTGTCCTATCTTAAAACCGGAAGGTATTGTCACATTCATTTTCACACCTCAAAAAAGTCCTCCGAACAAGAAGGACTTTCGTTTTTTTATTTACACAAATCGTCTATGCTTGTCTGCTCATAGATGATGAACTTGTCAAAGAAATCCGCAACGTCCTTTTGCATTTGCTCGCCGCACCAATCGTAAAACACTTCGTGTCTTGCGCCCGGATAGAGATGAAGCTCGGTGTTGATTCCGTTTTGTCTGTACATTTTGTCAAGTTTTTTGACGCCCTTGCCCATTTGTCCGACAGAGTCCGCATCACCCGAAAAAATGCCGATTGCGGTTGCAGGATTGAGCTTTGCCTGCGCTTTTTTGGTGTACAGTTTCGATGTTTCTTTCATCATATAATAGTCAAAACCGACGGACATGTTTTGATGCGCAAGCGGATCTGCAAGCACGTCCTCTCGTCTTGCCCTTACGCTGTTTGCCCATTGCAGCTTGCCCTCGTCGCCTTTGAATTTCTGGAAGTTGTCGCTCACCCAATTGACAATGCGAGGACGCCAGTTTCTTGCCACAAGGAATATCGGCGCAACTGCGATTTTGCCAAAAGTGAACAAGCTGCGCATATGTCCCGAACCTATGAGTGCGATTGCTTTGACGTCCGTCCCCTCCTGCGCAAACGCTTGCGAGAGGAAACTGCCATAGCTGTGTCCCATAAGAAACACTGGCAAATCATATTGAGATTTTAGCCACTCACGGAAAAACAATTCGTCGTTCAAAGTCTTTTTGAAAATGTTGCCGGGGTGTTTGCCGCGATTTTGGTCGGTTTCGGTCAAACCGTGCGCGCGGTGATCATCGCCGAAAACTATGTAACCTCTTGAATTGAGATAGCGTGCAAACTCGTCGTAGCGGCCCGCATACTCGCTCATGCCGTGCACGAGTTGAATGACGCCTTTGGGATCTTTCACATCGTCCCAAAGCCTACAATATATCTCGGCGTTGTCAAAACTTTTGAGCTTAAACTCTTTCATATTGCACTCTCCGCACAAAATAAGGTTTATTAAGCACATTATAAACAATAAAACTCATTTTATCAATAGCACTTTGCAAAAATAACACATCAAAAATTGCAAAATTCGCAAAGGAGTGCTACACTGTATTTATGCAAGTATCCATAATCTTAAACTGCGGAAATGAAATAAAACGCAAAATAAAAGGCGACAAAGTCGTATGCTGTGACGGCGGTTTCAACGTATGTCCCGTCAAACCCGACGTGATTTTGGGCGACTTCGACTCCCTCGAAAAACCCGACAGCTCTGACATTCCCCTTGTCGAGCACAATCCGCACAAGGACGCAAGCGACGGCGAACTTGCCGTGTATTATGCAAAAGAGGTTTTGCATGCGGACTCAATCGTATTTTACGGCATAACAGGCGGACGAGTTGACCACGTACTTTGCAACCTGTCCATTATGCGCCTTGCCGCAACTCTCGGTATGAACGCAAAGGCGGAAGAGGACGGACTCGATATACACTATGTCGAGGGCAAATTTGACCTCGCCACGCAAAAGGGCGAAGCTATATCCATTATCCCCTACGGCGAAAGCGCGCTTGTGAGCGACTCTCAAAATCTCGAATATCCGCTTGACGAACTCCTGCTCAAATCCTGCGATTCGAGAGGCTTGTCCAATGTGTCACTCGGTGGCAAAATTCATATCGATGTCAAGCGCGGCGGCGTTTTCGTGTTCCGCTATATAAAACGCTGAATCAATACGAAAATCGCAAAAAATTACACGTTTTGCAAAATATTTGACCAAGGTCATACAAAAGTTGCTCGCATTCTTCAAAATTTTTTTGAAAAATGCGAGTTTTTTCAAAAAAATCCCAATAAAACCGAAACTTGAATTGTATATTTATCGAAAATACAAAATCATCGTTTTTCAAACCTTTCTAACAAAAAAGCACGGCATGCCGTGCTTTTTGAATTGTGTCCGCAAATGCGGTATTTTCTAAGTCACAACTCAAAGCCTGTTTGAAACGAAAAGAGAGAGGCGGTTTGCCTCTCCCCTTCTTGCCGATTGCAAATTGCAATTATCGATTGTCTTGATTGTCGTTGCTATCCTTATTTTCGGATTTTGCTTGATTTGCGATGATTTGCTTGTCAATCTCGTCAAGTTCCTCGTCGTTGTCGACACCTGTTGCGCCGTCTGCGGTTTGAGTTGCCGCTGCGAGTTTGTTGACGTCACTCGATTGTTGCATAGCCGCCGTGAACGACTTTGACGTAAACAAGAAACTGCCCGCAACGAGGGATATTGCCATATCCGCAAACGCAAACGAATTGTAACCCAAACTATATGCGAACGCTGCGCCCATAGTGGGATATTTCGTTATAGACGCAAACACAAACGCACCCGAAAAAACGTGACAGATATAGCGGAGCAACACCGCAACCACGCCGCCGAGCAAGAATGCCAAGATTTTTTTCTCTTTGAAAACGCCTTTTTCCATAAATATTCCGCTCACTCCGATAAAGCCGAAAGCGAGGGGATAGTCGAGCAAAACTTGCATCGGGTGCAAGAGCCATGGATCCTGAATTGCTTGCAGAAATCCGTAAAGAGTGCAAACGATAAGACCTCTTCTTGTGCCGAACATACAGCTGTAAATCATAAGCGGCAAAAGGCTTGCAAATGTGATAGAGCCGCCTTGTGGAAGTGAGAAAAGTTTTGCATAGGAAAGCGCAAAGGACAGCGCCATTGCAACTGCTCCGTAAACGATTGCACGAGTGTCGCTCAACTTACGCTTATCTCCCAAAAACCAAAATGCCACAAGAATCAAAATGCACACAACCGCAGAAACGATAAGTCCTACGAGGTTTCTGACCTCTTGATATTTGTCGTTCTTATAATAAAGCGAAACGACCACTATCGTTGCAACAATCGAACATGCCAGCAAAAGTGCCGTGACAATACCCGCGATTTTCAACGGCTTTTCGCCAAAAAGCGAACAAACGAGCATTGCCGTTCCGCCCGCAACCGCAACGATAAGAGTTGTCAAAATCGCATAGAACATTTTGAGATAGTTTGCAACGTCAACGTCGGGGTCTGCTTTGTTGCTTTGAACTTTGATATACACCAAAACAACAAGTGCGGTGAGTGCAAATCCCGCAGTGATACCGGTCACGTATTTTTTGAAATCGTTGAATTTTTCACGTTTGAAAAACCACACGAGCAAACCTACAACCATAAAAGCGGCAATAAGCGCGATCGCAAGGTACAAAACGACGTTTGAAATCGATTTGAACAACGAATTTAATGTGCCTAAATCCATAAAAAAAATCTCCTAACTTGTGCTTAGGAGAACTTGAAAGAAAAGGCAATATCGAAACTTTCGTTGTTTTTGCTTCCTTACGCGAGGATTAACTCACAAGTTTGAGGGTATCATCTCAGCTTTACAGCACCCCTAGCAGTGATTATTGTATTCGCGCGCGCCGTTTTAGTCAATCGTTTTGCGCAAATACGGAAAAAATCGTCCAAATTGCGACAATTTGCTCTATTTCTTGACTTAAAATACGATTGGTATTATATTATTTACTACATCAACGAAGGAGAGATAACTTTTATGAAAAAAGATTTCAAGAAGCCCGAATTCAAGCTTCTCAAAGAATTCAAAGCGTTCATAACAAAAGGCAACGTTGTCGATCTTGCAGTTGGTATGATTATAGGTGCCGCATTCACCGCAATCGTAACCGCTCTTGTCAACAGCATATTCAAGCCTCTCATCAACGCAATCCCGATGGGTGATTTGCAAGGTCTTATCACAATGCTCGTTGCAAAGAACGCAGAAGGTCTTACGGCGGCGGAGTGTGCGAAACAAGGCATCGAATTTGTTGCGGATATGTCAAAATCCGTATATATCGATTGGGGCGCGTTTATAATGGCAATCATCAACTTCCTTATCACCGCGCTTGTGTTGTTTGCAATGGTCAAACTCATAAACATGGTTCGCGGCGGATTTACGGGACTTAAACGCGACACCAAATTCCTCGAATCGCTCACACCCGAAGAGAAAGCCACAATCAAAGGCAGATTTGCGACAAAGAAAGAACTTAGAGCAATCAAAGCGGCTCGCGACGAGGCACAAGCAAAAGCAGACGCAGAAGCAGCGGCGGCGGCAGAAGCGGCAAAACCCGAAACGACGGACGATTTGCTCCGCGAAATCCGTGACCTTCTCAAAGCGCAACAAGTTGACAAGGCAACCGCTCTTCTCAACGAAACAAAAAACAAATAATCCGAGTTTACACAAAACAGCCGCTCGTCGAGCGGCTGTTTTAATGTCGGCGCAAATCGTGTTTTGCAAGATAGCAAACCCAAAGTTATTTTGACGAGGGAAAAAAGCTCGTTGCATTGCATTGTCGCTCTTGACTTTTTGAGAGCAAAGTGTTACTTTATAGCGGTGCGTAAAACGCGCAAGGGAGCAGAATTATGATTGTTTCAACACTATCCATGATGGAAGGCAACGGCATGGCGGCATATATCATCCTGCTTGCGCTCGGCATCATCTTTGTCGTCAAAGGCGGGGATTGGTTTGTGGACGCGGCAAGTTGGATTGCCGAGGTGTCCGGTATCCCGACTTTTATCATCGGCGCGACAATCGTCAGCGTCGCAACGACGATACCCGAAATTTTGGTTTCGAGCATATCTGCGGCGCAAGGTCAGGCGTCTATGGCAATCGGCAACGCAGTCGGCTCGGTCAACTGCAATATTGCTCTTATCATGGCAATCTCGCTTGTGTTCACCGCCCCTGTTTTCAAACGCAAAGACTACGTTTTTAAGGTTGCGATTTTGCTTGGCACAATCGCTCTTCTGTGGGGACTCAGCGCAAGCGGCGAGTTTAATTGGTGGAACGCAATCATCATACTTGCAATGTTTGTGCTGTTCCTTATCGAAAACGTCATAAGTGCAAAAAAACACTCCCAAACTCTAATCAACGACAAAGGCTTTGAAAGCATAGATGAAAACAAAACAAAGGACGAGGGCATTTTGTTTTCATACTTCCAAAAGCAGGAAAGCAAAAAAATAGTCCTCAAAAAAACGGGCATGGTCATAGAGAAAAAGGACATCGCAAAAAACGTTGTTCTGTTTGTTCTCGGTGCGGCAACGATTTTTGTCGGCGCGCAACTTATGTGCGACAACGGCGCAGAACTCGCTCGCGCACTCAACGTCCCCGAAGGCATCATCGGCGTTACCATTCTTGCAGTCGGCACGTCTTTGCCCGAACTTGTCACCGCAATCACCGCTATCATAAAGAAAAAATCAGATTTGTCGGTTGGCAACATCATAGGCGCAAACATCATCGACTTGTCCTTGATTCTTCCAATTTGCACATTCATCACAATGGGCAAAACCGGCAATCCCCTGCCTGTAGACCCTCAATCGCTCACAATCGATTTCCCCTTCTGCCTTGCCGTGGCAGGATTTGCGCTCATTCCGCCTCTTGTCATGGGCAAATTCAAACGTTGGCAAGGAGCGCTGTTGCTTGCAGGCTATGTGACCTACGTTGTGCTTCTTATCCTCAACACGACAGGCGCAATCAAGATTTTCTGATTCAAGAGCCAAAAGCCTAAAACGCAATCGAAAAAGCGACGGATTTTCCGCCGCTTTTTGATTGTCATACGCATTGATGTTTTCTTTTCAAGTACGGTTTTTTATCGTTTTCCTCTTTTTTTTCAACTTAAATATGCGCTTTTATGATTTTGGGAATATCGCAGTTTTTAAGCAAAAATTCCGAGTTGAAGTAGGAATAATCCGCCACTTTGAAGTCGATGCCGAAGAAGAACGCTCCGACGTCCGAATCGGAGTGCGATTTCTTTTCCCACGCATAGTAGACCGTGCCGCTTGCAGAGTCGTACTTGTTTGGAAGATTGTTTTGCTTGCTCACGCTCAATCCGCCCGTTTCGTGGTCGGCGGTGACGATGATTGCGGTGTCGTTTCTATCCCCTATCCAATCAAGAATCATAGCAATGGTATCGTTGAGTGCCTTCATTGCTTTGACCATATTGCCGAAGTCGTTTTTGTGCGAGTACTTGTCAACGTGCGCCTGCTCGATCATCAGCACAAAACCGTCCTCGTCCTTTGCTAAAAAGTCGATTGCAAACTTGCTTGCGTCTTTCAAAGACACCGTGCCGCCGTTGCCGCCCATATCGAACAGACAGTACGCCTTTTGTGCGTCAAGCACGGCTTGTCTGCTCCCAAAATCGTTGCAAAACGCATATCCCTCTTGCTCGATACTGCCCTGTTTCTTTGCGTAAGAGTCGCTTGACGCTCCGCACAACAAATCCACACCCGACTTGATTTGGCTTGCAATGATATCGTCGGTGTCCTTGCGGCTCATTGCGTGCGCGCTGAACGATGCAGGCGTTGCTCCGCTCAATTTGTCCGACGTCACGATACCCGTGGCTTTGCCTTTGCTTTTGGCAACGTCAAGAATGGTTACGGTATCCCTGCCGTCCTTGTCCTTGCCTATGCGCCCGTTTTTGGTCAAAACTCCCGTTGCAAGAGCAGTGCCTGCCGCCGCAGAGTCGGTTGTTTTCGTCGCTCTGAACTTGACGCTCGTGAGCGAATCCGTGTTGACGGACGCTCTCTTCCAATCACCGAACGTGCAAGCCTCGCCGCTTGTCATCGCGCCTGCCGCAACGTGTTCAAGCCCCATTCCGTCACCGATAACGTATATGAAGTTCTTGACCTTTGCACCCTCTTTGCACTCGACGTTGAGCGCGTCCACCACGCCGCCTGCGCCGCCCGATGCCGAACATGCCGCAAACGTTGCCAGCACCAGTGCCAGCACAAATATCAAACTTGCGATTTTCAACAAATGTTTTTTCATATCTCCACCGCCTTATATCCAAATTATACTTTCCCCCACATACAAAGTCAACGCTCAAAAATCGCAGTATTCTCAAAAAACAAAGGTGATTTGACAGGCAGAGTTTTACACTTTGTCTGTCAAATCACCCAGGTTGAATGCGGAATACTAACGCATTACTCTTTTATTTATCTTTTTATTCAACCACTTGTGGAAATAACTATATAATATGCGACAGTATGTTTTTCTGTTGTCAAAACCGACTAATACAGGGTTTTCATTATGTTTCATAAAATCCAATATGTTTATCCTATATTATCAAATATTTCTTTAATCTTCTCATCTATATTCTCCCACTCTGATTTTAATATCGCAAAATAATTACTATCACGTTTTAGAAAATTCGACTCATTTAAAGTACTATCGGATTCTTTTTTTATGCTATAATATCTTCTTCCTGAAGAAATAATAACCTCAAACAATTTATACAATATTTGATCATATAAATCCTTGTCTTCAAAAACTTTTTTGGGGATCAAAAACGATATGTTTTCTATCTCTTTAAAAATATCGTAATAATAATCATCATAGGCTTTATCTTTGTTTACGTGATCAAAAATAATCTTTAAATCCGCTGCATTAATATTTTTGTAATAATATCTTGATGCCAATGCAACAAATGCAATGCATATTGTTCTAGCATTATGTGCAAATGGGATAATCTCTGATGCATTCGGTGAAAACTCCTTTGCCTTATCAAATTTTGCAATAAATGTTTTCTTGAAATAGTAATCAATATAAAGAAGTTCTTTTACAATGGAACAAATTTGTGCCTGATTCCCATTAAATGTAGGGTTATAATATTTTTCCAAATATAACGATGACGGTTTAGATCGACTTGCACCTGGCAATTGAAAAACTCCAGCTAAACATAATTTGCCAACTTCAACTAAATCAGTATTTTTATATTCTATTTTGTAGTCTTTAGGTATTGTTTCACCTCGTTTTGTCTGATAAAACACGCCAATATTTCTCATTTCATTGCCAAATCTAATTTGTTCGGGTGCATTCGACTTTAAATCTATTTGTTTAATTGCTTTTTGCGAATTAGTTGCCTTCGCAATTTCCAAACTAAATAAATTCTTTTCATCCTCAGTTTCGCCAATTGTTCGAATAACTTTGCATGGAAGGAAGAAATCTCTATTTCTATTAATTTCTCTGCTTTTATAAAGTAAAGTTGTAGTTTGTCCACCATTCACAATCGAAAAGTTCTTTAATTTTAATTGTTTCCCATCAATATAAAAATCGTCACAGACAATAGTAATACCATTATTCTTAAACCAAAACGTTTCTGGTGAATTGCTTATTGTTTCGTTTATTGATGAATCGATATCTCTTTTTTTATAAAGTAGCGTAGATTTCTCGATAAAAGATTAGTACTATGCGTTGCATAAAGTTCTTTAATCGAAAAGGCTGATGCATTTACAACAATTGCATCTTCGTTATATTGTAAAACATTGTTTATTCGATCTATCTCAATTTTTCCACTCTCTACAGATGGTCTTCGAGATTCGGACTCCTTTATCTCATCTAAAATATCATCACAAAAAAATAACTGAATTTCAAAATTTACAGTATTTAGTCCATATTCATCAAGCAATTTGCAAATGCGATCTTCCCTTATTCGATTCTTTTCAGCACTAGTATAAAAGACAAAACACACTTTAGATTCCTCACCAATTTCAGCATTTAATGTTAAGAATCTTCTTTGCACTTTTTCGTTAACCAACTCATACTCGCCCCTATCCATTCCCTTGTAAAAAAGTATCATTTTTGAAACGGCATCCCTCACAACATCAAAAGTTATATTCTCATAATATTTTGATTGACAAATTATTAGATTATTGGTTTCAGAATTTGGATCAGAAAAAAGCGCATCTACTCCACCATCTTTTACGGAATCGACAAGCAACTCGGAGATCTCATTTTCAGTAAAACTCAAAGATGGGTTCTTATAATAATTTGCCTTGACACAAAGAACTGTAAAAGCTTGTTCGTCTGATAAATTTCTAATACAAGGAAACGATTCTTTTAATAATTTAATTTTTCTGCTTATTGTTTGATATTTATTTGTTTTTTCCATGAAATACCCCACCCTCATGTTAATATTGTTATAATAGCATATTTCTTATAGTTTAGCAAGACTATTTTGATGCCAATCCGAATTGCTACAAGCAAATAAAACTTTCAAATAAAAAACCGAGAGGCTACTTGCCTATAACAATCGACCATAAAAAACTTGTCTTAAGCGTTAGATACATTTTTAATCGAAGACAAAGATTGTTGCACCGATAAATTATAAAAAAAGCCCCATCCATACCGGTCAAAACGTCACCGGTGCGGATGGGTACCTATTGGTGGAGCCAAGGGGATTCGTAGGAAGCGACTCGCTCGCTTCCGTAATAGCGAAGAAAGTGAACTTGTTCACGTTTCGGAGCGTCTACGCTCAACAAATCGTGCATTGCACTGCGCCTTTCGCGGACACTTCGTGTCTGATTTGTTGGCTATGAAACTGCACTCGATGTCCGCAAATGCTACGCGCTTGCGTCTCTCTTCGTTTGTTATCAGCCCGCAGGGGTTCGCACGGCATCGCCGTGGCACGAATTTTTCTAAATTCGCGCAATCACCTTGGAAATAAACAAAAAAATACCATACAAAATGTATGGTATTTTTGTGGTGGAGCCAAGGGGATTCGAACCCCTGACCTTTTGAATGCCATTCAAACGCGCTACCAACTGCGCCATGACCCCATTGGTGTTTTGCTCACTTATATTACATCATTTTTGCGACATAGACAAGCGTTTTTGTGATTTTTGTTTCGTTACTTTTCTCTCCAAGTCGCAATGCAATATCGTCGCACTTTTGCAATGACGACATGAAAGCAAGCGACAAAAGAATATTTTTTTGTGAAAAAAACTTGTCATAAACGCTGGACTTTAAGCAAGCGGCGTGCTAAACTTTGTACATCATCTCGATAGAGGTGCGGATTTTATGATAAGCCGACGGCGCAGACTTCGTCGCGGTGGCAAAGGAAAATCCGCCGAAAGAAAGACTTGTTTGGTCTGAAACGATCTTTCTTGGGACAACGCAGAATATGCGTTGTACTGTCACCTTAAAGGTGGAGCGCTATCAACGTTGAGCGATATTTTATATCCGCAATGTTGTTGGCATTGCGGATTTTTTTGTCCCCGATGCCGCCTACCGTCGATTTGTAAAAATACTTTTCGCAGGAGAAACAACAATGAAAAAGACTTCCAAAATCATAGTTCTGATATTGATTTTGTCGGTTTTGACAGCAAGCCTTGTGCTTTTGAGCGCATGCAACACCCACTCGAACGGTTCGTCGCAAGACAAACTGGTTGTCGGGCTCGAATGTGCATACATTCCCTTCAATTTCACGCAACAAACGGACAAAAACGGCGCGGTAAAGATCTCGAATGCCGACGGATACGCAAACGGATACGACGTCCTTATTGCAAAACGCATTGCGGACGCACTCGGCAAAGAACTCGTGATCGTAAAAACCGAATGGGATTCTCTCGTCCCCGGCGTTAGCGCAGGCACGCTCGACCTTGTAATTGCAGGCATGAGTCCCACAGCCGAAAGGCGCGAATCAATCGACTTTTCAGAGGCTTACTACGAGAGCAATCTCGTCATTGTCGTAAGAAAGGACGGTAACTATGTCAACGCGCAAAATCTCGACAATTTCAACGGCGCGAAAATAGTTGCGCAACAAGGCACGTTCCACGACAACGTACTTCAAGAACAAGCGGCGTCTCACGGTATAACGGCAGGCACGCCTATGGCGACCTTCCCCGAAATGACGATTGCGCTCAATGCAAAAACCATCGACGGATACGTTGCGGAAGAGCCTGGCGCGATTGCGGACTGCGCCGCAAACGAAAACCTCACCTACGTCCACCTTTTGAACAACGATACGGGTTTTGTCGCAAGCGCTGAGGACACTCAAATCGCAATCGGCATGAGATACGGATTCGAGCATAAAGACGCTATAAACAACATACTTTTGAATCTTTCAAGCGAAGACAGGCTTGCAATTATGCAAGAAGCGGTCGAATTTTCCACCGACAACACGAGCGTACAATCCACTTTCTTTTCGAGAATCGGAAACATAATCAAAACATATTATCTGTCAATATTGAAAGGCGTAGGCTACACTATACTCGTGGCAATCGTCGGTACGATCGTGGGCTTGTTTATCGGTCTTTTGATTGGCATGTACCGCACTCTCGATACGCCGAAAAACAAGGCGCTCGCAGTGCTTAAAAAAATCGGCGACTTCATCTTGTCGGCGTACATCGAGATATTCCGCGGCACGCCTATGATGGTGCAGGCAATGGTTATCTTCTGGGGCTTTGCGCTTATCAACAACGGCAGCACGATGAACGTAACCTTGGCAGGCTTGATTATCGTGTCCATAAACACGGGCGCATATATGGCGGAAATCGTCAGGGGCGGCATTATATCCATAGATAAAGGTCAGTTCGAAGGCGCGCAGGCAATAGGTATGACGCACTCGCAAACCATGTGGAATATCGTTCTTCCCCAAGTGCTGCGCAATATAATGCCGAGCGTAGCAAACGAATTTGTCATCAACATCAAAGATACGTCGGTGCTGAACGTAATCGGCTTTACCGAGCTGTTCTTCTACGGCAAATCCATAGCCCTCAACACTTACGCGATATTTGAAACCTACCTCGTCGTTGCGGCGATATACTTTGTGCTCACCTTCACCATCACGCGCATACTCCGCCTCATCGAAAAGAAGATGGACGGCAAAAAGGACTATCAAATCATGGGTTCGCAAAATATGGACGCGGAATCCATGTTGCGTGAAAAGCAAGCTATCGGAGGTGGCGAACAATGACGACTACGGATGCAAACACTTCAAGACAGAACGAGGAAAACACGGAGCAAATTATGGAAAACACCGCAATAGATACTCAAAACATAACGAATATAGACAACACTGCGCAACTTGACTCACAAAGCGAATCAATCATCGAAGTGCGCCATCTCGGCAAAATCTTCGGCACTCACGAGGTGCTCAAAGACATCGATTTCGATGTCCAAAAAGGCGACGTAACCTGCATAATCGGATCGTCGGGCAGCGGAAAATCCACCCTGCTTCGTTGCATTAATCTCTTTGAAACGCCGACTGCCGGCGAAATCTATTTTCACGGCGAAGACGTTACCAAGACGAAAAGCGCGGCAAAATATCGTGAAAAAGTGACGATGGTGTTTCAATCGTTCAACCTTTTCAACAATTTGAGCGTGCTTGCAAACTGCACTATAGGCCCTCGCAAAGTGTTGAAAATGAAAAAGGACGAGGCAAATGCGGTTGCAATGAAATACCTCGAACTTGTCGGCATGAGCGCATACGTCAATGCAAAGCCGCGTCAACTCTCGGGCGGACAAAAACAACGCGTGGCTATAGCGCGCGCCCTTGCGATGTCCCCCGAAGTCATCTTGTTTGACGAGCCCACTTCCGCTCTCGATCCTGAAATGGTGGGCGAAGTGCTCGAAGTCATGAAAGAGCTTGCAGAGGCGGGACTTACGATGATCGTCGTAACGCACGAGATGACTTTTGCGCGCGACGTTGCAAACAAAGTCGTATTTATGGACGGCGGCGTTATCGTCGAAGAAGGTGCGCCCGAACAAATATTCACCTCACCGAAGGAAGAGCGTACGAAAGCGTTTTTGTCCCGTATGCTTGCAGAAAAACAAAACGCATAAGTTTTTTTACACGACAAAAACGTTATTCATATCGAAAAAATCGATATTCTATCCGCAAAAAGAAGCGTCTGCACGGCGTTTCTTTTTTTATTCGAGCGGTGCGCTTCGTGTGAAAATTCAATGCTCGGCTATATGAAAAAACGTTCGTTCGATTGTATAATCTTTCTACAAAATTCGCAGCAACCTGCGATTAAATCGCGAAAGGATTGACACAAAATATTGCAAAGACAAAAAAGCTGTGTTACATTTATGTAAAAGAACGCAAAACTGGTTTGAAAGGCACCATGAACAAAAAAATTTTTCTTAAACTTATCATTCTCATTCTGACGATTTGCACGGCAAGTTGTCTGCTTTTTGCGTGCAACGAGACACCGGATACCCCTGCTCACGACCCTACGCCGACGCCGACACCTACTCCCGAGCCGGAGTTTTACGAGGAAAAAGAGGGATACGCATACGGCGAAAACGTCGAAATTACCTATCACTCGAGCGTTACGGACACCGACAGAAAAGCATACGTCACACTGCCTGCAAATTACGACGAAAACAAAAAATATCCCGTGCTTTATCTGCTTCACGGCATGTCGTGCACCTACAAGAGCTGGCTTGAAATGTGCAGTGCAAAATACGTGATTCAAAACTTGCAAATCGAGGGTGATATCAAACCTATGATTCTCGTGTCGGCGGACAGCAATATCACTGCGGGCGAGCAACCGAGCATCTTTTCAAAAGATTACTGCACGATGTTCGACAAAACCGCGGACGAGATTATCACCTCCCTGATGCCTTATATCAACCAAAACTACCCCACTCTTACCGATAGAAACAACACCGCAATCGCAGGCTTTTCCATGGGCGGAAGAGAAACCTTGCTCACGGCGTTCAAATATCAGGACTATTTCAACTACGTCGGCGCATTCTCCCCGTCGGGTTTTGGCGAAAAACCCGTGTCTTTTGACACGACCGTGCCCGATTTCAAATATGAAGACGGAAAGAGTTTTGACGTTTTGATGCTTGCAATCGGCAATATGGACACGTCGACAAGCCTGTTTTATCCGCACATCGTCAACAAACTCACGCAAAACGGAATAGCGTATATCGATCAAAAATATCCCGGCGGACACGACCAAACCGTTTGGCGCAAAGCTCTCTATGACTTTGCAAAAACGATTTTTGTCGAAAACTAAAAACGAGACAGATTTCAACACACTTTTGCAGATTCGCACAATTAAGCAGACACTTGTGTCTGCTTTTCATTTTATCACAAGTTTTGTCCGTTGACTTTAAACGACCTTTTGTATAATATAAAAGCAACAACCAAAGAGGGAAAATACAATGCACAAAAGAATTATACTTGCCGCCGCTATCGCACTTATTGCGATACTTTCGCTATCCTTTTTCACAGCGTGCGACGACGAAGAAGTCCAAGCGCGCGCAATCGACCTTGACAACGCGCAGTACAGAATTTTCTTCGACGATTTTGACGGCGAACTCGACACGACCGTCTGGAACACCCTACACGAAAGACGCAAAGGCGGATATTGGGACAAGGATCAAGTGTTGACCGAAAACGGCAATCTGGTGATTCGCACGGTTGAAAAGGACGGGACTTTCTACACGGGCGCAGTCGATTCGATGAACAAAAAAGAGTTGCTTTTCGGCTATTTCGAAGCAAGATGTTATCTCCCCAAAGCAAGCGGAATCTGGTCTGCATTCTGGCTGATGCCGCAAGGAATGATGTATGATTCGCCCACCTCCGACGTAAACGTGTGCGGAGCTGAAATCGACATAATGGAATCGCCCTACTTCAACCCCGTCAACAACTTGCTCTCCAAACAGCTCATCGAAAACGAAACGTATCAGTGCGCCGTGCATGTGGGAGATTACAAGAAAAACTATATAAAGAAAGAGCAATTTATCAACACGCAAACCGCAAAAACGCAAGTCGATATCTATGACGATTGGCACACTTTCGGACTTGATTGGAGCAAGGATTACTACCGCTTCTATTTTGACAGAAAGCTCGTGTTTGAAATCACGGACAAGAAGTATATATCCACCGTCGAAAATGATTATCTGTTCCTATCCGTTGAAGTGGGCGGCAAAAACGGCGTCGCGCAAAAGCCCGATTTTTTCTTTGCAAACAGCGTTTTTGAAAATCCGGAAGGCACTTTTCCCGTTGACTTTCTTGTGGATTACGTTGCAGTCTACTCAAAATGTCCGTTCTGAAAACGACGTCAAACTTGCAAAAAAACCTCGCTTTTGCGAGGTTTTTTCATATCTTTTTTGCAATAATCGCAACGGCTCTTTTGCAAGATTTGCCGTTTTAACTTTGTCGTTTCAAGAGTGCATTCTCTCAATAAGCGCGCTGTTGACCTGATACGTCGATGCGGGAGTTATGCTTGCGTCGTTTGTGTAACCGTAAATTCTCAACGACATTCTTGACAACACGGTTGCCGCAAGAGAAGCGGTGCTTCCGCCCTCCGGCTTTATGTCCGCGGTGTTTATGCAAGAGTAGTTTGCGTTCTGCGAGTTGTATTGCAAATACGTCGGAGCGTTCATTATACCGTCTTTAAAAGAGATGCCCGAGCAAATGAAAGCGACGTGCATATACGTTTCGCCGCCATATTCGTATTTATAGTTGTCGAAAGCGGAGTTTTCTCTGATCAAATCATAAACCATTGAGCCTATCATACCGTCAACGTCGGCGTTGCCCGTTTTCAAAAGACCTGCGTTTTTGATATTCTGCCAGTTGTACGCTTCCAAAAATCCCGTCTGATTTATCACACAATTTACGCCTGCCGAGTAAAACTCTTCGAGGAAAATCTTTTCGTTTTCGTCAAAATCGTCCGCAAATCTGCCGAGTTTTGAGGATTTCATTGTAAACTTTTCGTACGCAACGCTCATAAGCGAGCCGAGCATGTTCGAGCAAACCACGTTGTTTATGTTGAGATGGCTATAAAACGGATAAACGGCATCGCCCATATCCGCCATACGTTGCGGTATATACATGCCCACTTGCGTCATATTGCGGATTATGCACCCGTTGACTGTCGCGTCGACGTTGAAAAGCGTTATCGCTTGTTTTGCGTTTTCGAATATACAATATTCGATGCAAACGTCGTTGAGGCGGTTGGTGTCCCAATCGTAGCCGCATATAACTTCGCAAACGGTTGACGTAAAGCCTTCGGTGTCCTCGGCGTCGGTTATCAAACCGTCGTCGCCTATGCTGTTTGAACGCATAACCGTGTTTGAAAGCGTAACGCCGCTCCAATTGATACGAATAAGGTGTGTTTCCACTTGCTGTTTAAGCGCGGAAATAATGTGGTTGTTTCCGTATAAATCTCCGTACAAATTCAAGTTGTTCGAGCCGTTGACCGTGACGGGCGTGCCGTCCTCGTTCACCTCGTAAACGATGTTGTCGGCAAGGCAGATCGCATACAAATTGCGTGATCGGGGAGCATCGTAAACTGCGTATCTAACGCCTGCGATTTCTTTTTCGAAAACGTTTTTTCTGCTTTGCAAATTGCCGTCTTTGTGTGCGTATTCTCTTTGATCCTTGGTTGCTTGTCTTGCCTCGGCTATATTTGAACATTCCACACCGAAAACGGCTTTTATCGTCACTTCTTCGGTTGTAAACTTCGTAAATCCTTCGTATTTGGGGTATCTTGCGCTCACTCTTACGACGATACTCTGTTTGCCGGCGCCCTCGAGAGTAGGCAAGAAAATCAGCTTGTTGGCAACTTCGTCGTCAAAACGGGCATATTGCGCACCGCTTACGATTTCAAATTTGTACGCCGCATAAAAATCTTTTAGCGACGCTTGATTTTGCGGCTCGCCTTTTACGATGACGTTGGTGTAATTTGCCGTCTTTTCGTTGCCGAGCGATACGTCCGAGTATCTTTCGGACGCGAACACGGTTTCTTTTGCGATGCCGATTTCAAGTGCGGAATTCGACGTGCGCAACTGTATCGACGCAAGTTTTTTCTGCACGTTCAATTCAATGGATATGCTCGCTTCGCCAACCGTTGCCGTGACGACTACGCTTCCGTCCGATATACCTTTAACAAAACCGTTCTCGTCCACGACTGCGACGTCGGTGTCAGAGGACGTCCAAATTGCATTTTGCGGCGCACTCTCTTCGAGCATATCCGCCCAGGCAAGTTCGAGTTTCAACAAGCTTTCGTCAACCGACAACACAAATCCGCCGTCTTTTGCAAAGAATTGCGCATTTTTTATGATTAAATCGTCCGAAAAACAACTCTCGATAACGAATTGCTTTCCGTTTTTGAGCGAAATCGCAGCTTTATTTGACGTCATAGAAACAAGCCCCGTATCGTTCAAGGTCGCGCCTTCGACACCGACGATATCGCTTGCATTTACGCCTATATCTTCAAGCGTAAACTCAGATTTGCTTGTGGATATCTTTTCAAAGAATTTCGAGCTCGCACCGTTTTTTGAAACAAATATTTCAAAAACGCCTTTCACGTACTCAGTGTTTTCGCTCTTGCAAGATGAGTTGACGCTTGCAAACAAACTTATCGTTGCACTGCCCTCTCCCGTTGCGTTCACCACGCCGTTTTGATCAACGCTCACAACGTTTTCGTCCGAGCTTTGCCAAATCGTGTGTTCGACAATGCTGTCGATTGGCGTATATACCGGCAAAAGCCTAATGTTTTGTCCCACTTGCAGTGTGTTGCCGCTCTTTGACACGACGGAAACCTTTTCTACGTCGTCGCCCGTCACGGACACGTTTAAGGTTTTAAAAACGTTTTCGGCAATCACCCGTACGGTGAAATTGCAATAGGAAGCAACCAGCATCCTTCCGGTGTTGTTCGTTGCAACTTCGTTGTCGCTCTCATCCACAAACGACACGGCGGGGCGCACTTTGGACAAAAGCAAATCCGCCATTGCGTTTACGATTTGCGACGAATCCAAAAATTTGCCTCTGACGATATAAAACGCTTCGCGGTGCTTTTCATCCTCGAAAATGCCCGTTGAAACTTCTTCTTCAAGCTGATTAACCAGTGCCGCTCTCTCTTGGAGATATTCGTTGCGGTTGTCTTCGTACTCGACGTCGGTGTATAAAATATCTCCCGAAAGTTCGTATTCGAGCGTATAGTTGTTTGCCCTTTGAGGATAAACGACCACGTCGATATAATCCGTGATAGAAAATGTTTTTTGTCTTATAGAATCGAAAGAAAGCGAAATATCATAAGCGTCTTCCCCCGTGCTTTTCAGACGAAGGAAAACGTCTTCAACGGATATGTGCGCTTGAAGAGCAACGATGTTGGACACCATTGCCACAACAAGCAACACGATAACCGGAATAAGCGTCAATATACCCCAAAAGAACTTTTTCATATTGATTTAGATGTATTAAACCCTGATTTTGTCAACTTTGTCGATTTAAGAGTGTATTCTCTCAATAAGCACGTTGTTGACCTGATATTGCGGAGTGTTGGGATTTATGGCTGCCGTATTGTCATAGCCGTAGAGCTTAATCGACATACCGCTGAGCAATTTCGCAGCGGTTTTTGCAAGTCTGCTTCCCTCTTCCTTGAGATTGTTAGTGTCTATGCAGTGGTAGTTCTTGTCGTCCATATCGAGTTCGAGATAAGTCGGCGCATTGGTGATGCCGTCCGAGAACGAAATGCCCGAAACCATAAACGCAACGTGCATATACGTCTTGCCGTCGCCGGCGGTGTACCTGTAGTTGTCGAACGTGGAATTTTCGGATACCAGATTGCCAAGCATACCTCCGATGACGGTGTTGAGACTCTCGTCGACGGCATCGATAAGTTTTGCGTTGTTGATGTCTTGCCAGTTGTATGCGTCGAGGAATCCAGTTTGCGTGACCACACAGTTTATACCCGCTTTGTAGAAGTTGTCCATAAAATACTTTTCGTTTGCGGCGAGATCGTCTTTGACAAACCTACCGGTTTTGCTGTTGGTCATCGTAAACGATTCGTACGTGATGGACATAAGCGTACCGAGCGTATTTGAACAAATGAAGTTGTTGAGGGACACGTGCGAGAACCACGGACGATATCCGTTTTCGTCCTGATAAATCCTTTGCGGAATATACATAGCGCATTGAATCATATTGCGCATAATGCAACCGTCGTATTCGATGTCTGCGTTATACGTGGTTACACCTTGACGCGAGTTTTCGAATATGCAATATTCGAAGCGTATACCTTTTAGTCTGTCGTGTCCGTATTCGACGTCAACGACGTCTCCCTTAAACGATTGAGTGTCTTTTGCATCGGTGATTTTCGTATTGTCGCCGATGTCGTTGACTCTCATGACAAGGTTGGACACCTTGATATTGCTCCAATGTATGCCGACAAGATAGTCCTTGACCTGTCCTCTCTTTGCAGAAAGCATATGATTGTTTCCGTATATGTCGCCGTAAAAACGCACAAAATTGTCGTAGGTAACGCTTGCCACAATCTCGCCGTTTTCATCGTATCGAGGCGTGTAGGCGCAACTGCTTTCAAACACCGCCGCATAGGTTTGTTTTGATGTCTTTGCATTGCGCACGACGTAGGTGTCGCCGCCGTTTTGAAGTCGCCACACCTCTATTCCGTCGGGATTGACGATGTTGTCCTCCGCCTTTGCGTAGGCTTCCTGATCCTTTGAGGCTTGAATAAGTTCGTCGATATTGTTGACCGCAACGCCGTAGACGACGTTGAGCGTAACCGTTTCGGTCGTAAATCTGGTCATCCCCTCGTATTTGGGATATTTTGCGCTGACCTTGACGACGATTTGTCGTTTGCCAAGACCTTCCATGGCGTTTGTAAACACCACTTTGTTTCTTACAACCGTGTCAAGCGAAGCAAATTCTTTGCCCTCAACGATTTCAAAGACGTAAGCGGAATAAAACGCGGCAAGTTGAGCAGCGGTTGCGCCCTCGGGTTGACCTTGAACGGTGATAAGAGTGCTGTTTGCAACCTTGTCGTTGTTGACGCCGACGTTGACGTATTTCTCGCTTGCAAACACGGTTTCGCGCGCGATACCTATTGCAAGAGACGCGTTTGACGTGCGAAGCTGGATTTGCGAAAGTTTGTTTTGAACGTTTATCGTCACGCTAACCGACTTTGCGCCCACCGTTGCGGTGATTGTTACAATTCCTCTCGAAACGCCCCTTACTTCTCCGTTTTCGCCAACGGTTGCGACGCTCGAATCGGACGACGTCCAAACCGCGTTTTGCGGATGACCGTCTTGGAGCATATCCGCCCATACCAAGTCGAGATCGAGCACGTTTTCGCCAACGGCAAGCACGTAACCGCTCTCGCTTGAATAGAAACGCGTATTTCTTATTGCAATATCGCTTTGCGCACACTTCGTCAACGTAAGACGTCTGCCGTCTTTGGTCGTGATTTGCGCGATATCGGCGTTAACCGTAATTCCGTCCTCTGTTAAGAGTCCGCCTTCAACGCTTGCTATTTCCTCTTTGACGACGCCGAGTTCGGCAAACGTAAGGCTTGTTCTGCTTGTCACGACTTTTTCGCCGAATATCGAGCTTGCGCCCTTCTGCTCGACGGTTAGATCGATTGTGCCTTCAACAAAATCAAGTTCGTCTTTCTTTTCGCTGGAATAGACGCTCGCAAGCAAACTTATCGTCGCTCTTCCCTCTTTGAGAGCGGTGACGACGCCGTTTTGGTCAACGGAAATCACGCTTTCGTCCGAGCTTGACCATATCGTCGTGTTGACAATGCTGTCAATGGGAGTGTATGTCGCAAGCAAGCGCATGGATTCCCCCACGCCCAGAGTGGCGTCCTCTTCTTCGGAAACGCCGAGCGTAACTCTTTCGACGTCATAGCCCATCACGGACACGGTGATAATTCTAGACACCGTTTCCGCTTGCGCGCGCACCGTGAATTTACAATAGGAACTCACAAGCATTTTGCCCGTTGTATTCGACTCGATTTCCTTGCCGTTTTCGTCCACGAATGCCGCCGCCGGATACACTTTTTCAAGCAAAATATCCGCCATTTCGGAGATTATAAGAGAGGAATCTTTGTAATACTTGCTTTTTACGACGTTGTATGCGTTTTGTCTTGCCGGCGTCGAAAACGAACCGTTTGCAAGTTCGTTTTCGAGCTCCGCTTTGAGAGAGGACAAATTTGCAAGATATGCGTTTCTGGACGCTTCGTAGTTTTCGTCCGTATAGGAAACGTCGCCGACGATTTGCCACTCAACCGTTTTGTTGGTTGCCTTTTCGGGATAAACTTTTGCGTCGACGTAGTTGTAAATGTTTATGTTTGCAACCTCGTCGAATGGGATTTGAAGAGTGTAGATCGTCTTGTCGGAATCTTTGTATCTGAGCTGCAAATCCTCAACCGCAATATGCGCGTTGACCGACACGATGACGGACACGAGCGCAACGACAACCAAAACGATTATCGGTATGAGGATCAAGATTCCAATCATTACTTTTTTCATATGTTTTCTCCCGTAATTATTCTGACATTATTTTGTATGCAACCTATCGATAAACGCGTCGTTGACCATATAAGTCGTAGACGGTTGGATGTTTTGTTGATTGTCGTAGCCCCAGATACCTGCCGACGCTTGTTTAAGGAAGTTTTCGCCGATTTTTGCAAGCGGCGAAGTTTGCTCGATTTGCATTTCGTTCGTGTTGAAATAGGACAATCTCTTGTCTTGGATATTTACGTCCGCATATGTGTTTTCGACCGTAAATCCCGTCGTGATACCTGCCGTGACGATAGCAACGTGAATCCAGCACACGTCGTTCGAATCAATTATTCTGCGATTTGCAAACGCAGAGTTGCCTCTTATGATCATATCGCTGAATTTTGCGATAATGTCGTCCACGTTTATGCCGTTGATGTTACCCACGCTGATGAGCGATGCGCTCGACACGGGTTGCCAGTTGTATGCGTCGAGGAATCCCGTTTGCTTAAAACGGAAATTGATTCCGTTTGCATAAAGGTTTTCCATATACCACTTTTCGTTTTCCTCCGCAGTTGCCGCAAAACGATAATCGGTTGCCTTGTTCGTTGTGGTGACGTGCTCGTAGTTGACGACCATAATAGAACCGATTGTGTTCGAGAACACAAAGTTGTTCATCGTCACATGAGAGTAGTAGGGATAAATCACGTCGCCGTAATCGTTCATGCGCACTTGCGTTGCGAATCCGCAATAACACAGGTTTCTGACTATGCAACCGTCAAAGGTTACGTCCGAATTGTTGATATTGAGAGATTCTTTTGCGTTTTCGAATATACAATACTCCACTCTTACGTTTTCAAGACGGAATCTGCCCCAGTCCACGTGACTGCCGATGATGCCCAAAATACCCGTAAAGTCTTTTGTATCCTCCGCCGAATCGATTTCGGTGCCCTGCGCTGCGCTGTTTGCGCGGAGAATGAGGTTGGACATAGTCACGTTCGACCAGGAAATGCGCATAAGTTTTGTGTTTGTCGAAAGCTGATTGGTCTCGGTTGACAGCATATGATTGTTGCCGTACACGTCGCCGTAGAAATTGAGTCTGTCTTCGGGACCGGAAAGATTTGCGCCCTGTTCCGCAATCGTGTAGCTTACGTTGTTCTCGAAGCAAATTGCGTAAGTTGCGGTGGACGAGGGGTTTGAAAGCACGCGATATACTCTGTTGGAGTAATCGTTGATGACTTCGAAAGTCTTTTTGCTTTCGATGCGGTTGCCGTCCGCTTCCGCATACGATCTTTGGTATCTCGAAGCGACCTCGGATTCGGCAACCGAGGACACCGCAACGCCGAATATTGCGTTAACGGTAACTTGTTGCGTGGTAAACTTGGTCATACCCTCGTATTTAGGATATTTTGCGCTGACTTTGACGACGATTTTCTGCTTGCCTTTGCCTTCGAGCGCTCTGCCCTCGTCCTTAAAGACGAGTTTGTTGCGCACGGTATCGTCGAAATATGCGTATTCTCCGCCCTCGACGATTTCAAAATCGTATGCCGAATAGAACAGCTCAAGCTCTTCTTCCGTTGCTCCGACCTTTTCGCCCTCAACGACAATGCGGGTGCTGTTGGCAATCTTGCTATCGTCGCTCTTTACGTTGGTCGGATTTGCAAATCTTTGACTTGCAAATACGGTTTCTCTTGCAAGACCGACGGCAAGCGACGCGTCGGACGTGCGCAATTGCACGGACGCAAGTTTGTTTTGAACGTTTATAGTCACGCTTGCGCTCTTACCGTTTGCGGTGGCGGTGATTGTAACGAGTCCGTTTGACAAACCTTTGACTTCACCGTTTTCGCCGACCGTGGCAACGCTTTGGTTGTTAGACGTCCAAACGACGTTTGAAAGCTCGGTTCGATTGGTCATATCCGTCCAAATCGCCGCAAGTTTGAGAGTATGTTCACCCACGGCAAGCACGTAGCCGTCGTCGGTATGCTCGTAGAAATTTTTGTTTTGAATCTCGATTGCGTCCGCGTCGCACTTTTCTATGACGAAAACTTTGCCGTCGACGTTCAGCGTGGCAACATCCTTGGTCACCGTGACAATTCCGTCAACGATTTCACATCCGTCTATTGCCGTTGCGCTCTCGTCGATACCGAGTTCTGTCAGCGTAAGAGAAGATCTGCTTGTCACGATTTTGTTGCCGTAGCGCACGCTTGCGCCGGTTGCGGTTACCGTTACGTCAAAAGAGCCGTAGACTTTTTCGCCCGTGGAAAACACGCTTGCGCCGAGAGTTATCGTCGCGCTGCCTTGTCCGACTGCCGTGACGATACCGTTTTTGTCAACGGTTGCCACCGAATCGTTCGAGCTTGACCACTCGGTTTGATTGACGATGCTGTCGATCGGAGTATAGGACGGAAGCAAACGCACGGACGAGCCGACTTCGAGTGTGTTATTGCCGGTTTGCGCGCGTAAATCCACTCTGGATACGTCGTATCCAACGACTTTGACGCTCAAAGTTTTGCTGACGTTTTCCGCCACGACTTGCATCGTGAACGTGCAATACGAGCCTATAACCATTCTTCCCGATGTGTTTGAGGAAACGTCGTTTCCTTTGTCATCGACAAACGCCGCCGCAGGGGCGACTTTTTCGCTCGATTCGGGATTGTCGAGATAGTTTTTATACTTTTTATAATATTCCTCGTCGGTGTATGTGACGTCGCCGGAAATTTTCCACTCTATCGTGTAGTTGTTTGCCTTTTCGGGGAAAACGGCAACGTCGAGATAGTCTTTGATATTTACAACTTTGTTTGCCACGCTTTCAAGAGAAAGGGGCAATTCATATATGGTATCTTGCGAATTCTTATACTTTAATTCTATATTTTCAACCGCAATATGCGCTTGTGCCGAAACGATTGTGGAAACCATCGCAACGACGAGAAGAATAATAATCGGTATAAGAATCAATATACCTATCATCACTTTTTTCATAATGCGAATTCCCTTTCAGATCAAGGAACGATCTTTTGATAACGCTTGTTGAGATTGACGAAAAGCCCTGCCAAAGAGCCTGCCAGCAACAACAGCGTGATTACGCTCAAAATGAGGTATATTGCTCTCATGTTTCCTCCGATAACCAAACTTCCGATTGAGAACGGGAAGAAACTGAAAAGCATAGTGAACAAACCGTAAGCGATTGCCGTAACTATGCCGACGATAAGCGCAAGAGCGACGTTTTTGTTTGCCGCAACGAGCTCGCCGTCCCCCGACACGTTGAAGGTCGGAGATTTAATGTCCGCAATCATACTGAGGCAAGTGAGGCTCAAAACAAGCATTTCCGCAATGCCGAATATCGCGCCTACGTCAAGCGGAGTGAGAAGATGTCCGCCCGCCTCGCTCGTGTAATAACCGCCCGATACCGCGCAAGAGAGCGCAACCGACAGCGTACCCGTCATAGAGTAAAGCAAAAATTTGACGAGAATCTGATTTGTGTAGCTTACGGGAATTATCTTCGTGTGGTAGAAGCAGTTGCCTTCCCTCGAAATGCAAGTCGAGGCAAACGACACGATTATCGTGACGAAAATCACGATGACCATAAGCGTAAGACCGGGCATAATGCTCGCGCCGACGCTTTCGGTACCCATGGACGCTGCAAGTCTGTTGCAGAAAAACACCATGACGGGAGCGGCGCACGCCATTGCAAAGTATTGGAAGGAATAGTTGAAACTTCTCAAAATGAGGTAAAACTCACGTCTGAAAAGCGCGTACCACACCGGACGACGCACATCTTTGATTTTCTTTTTGAAAGACGCCTTTTGCGTTTCGATGCCGTAAAGGATTGTCTTGTAATACTCTCTTGTCGTCACGAAATAGGCGCATACGCCGAACACTGCGTTGATGAGGAACATATACACGAAACGGAGCGCATATTGTCCGCCCGAAAGCCCTGCGTACTTTCTGCCGTTGATGATTTCGGCATACCAGTTGAAAGGATATGCGTTTTGAGCAAAATGCTTATATCTTGCAATCATATCCGCAGAGAAAATTGTCTGATTGGAATTTTTGAGATATTTGAGCACGTTGCTGAGAGACACGAGATAGAATACGAACACCGCGCAAACCACGATGATGGTGAATATAAGCACCAGCAAAAATTGGTTTTTGACGAGGTTCATAACCTTCATGACGGGCACTGCGATGATATTTGCGATAAAGAAAGGCAAGAACGTGCTCAAAAGCACTATGCCGATATACGCAAAATAATCGCCTACGCTTGCGTGCGTAACAACGCCGAACGAGATGTAGAACGGAAGCATTGTGAGCAAGCAAGTCACGAGATTGTGCAAATAGCAGTAAACGGATTTTGCAACGAGAATCTCTTTGCCGCTGACGGGAAAGCGCAACAACATTTCGTTGTCGCCGTTCTGATATAGGTTTTTAATGACCGTACTCGTAGAAATTATGGTTGCCAGCGCAATGGTAAAGGTTGCGATGATAACCAAAAATTCGATACGCAAGCCCGAACGCGTCACGAACACGTTGCTCAAATAATAGATGCCCACCACAAGCACGGCGTAAACGAGGACAAAAAATAGGATATTGCCGAATTGCGCAAACTTTTTGAGCTTGCCCGCATCGGGCGATATGCCGTATCTCGATTTAAGGTCGAGTTTGAAAAGCGTCCTTACGCTTTGCATGGAAAAGTCGCTTTTTGTCATTTTGATTCCTCCTCGCAAACGACTTCTTCCTCGACGTCGGTTTGAGCAGGCATATCGGGACGCATATCCGCACTCTCCTGTGCGATATAGTCCTCGAACAATCTTTGCTCGTACGTGCCGGTGACGCGGAAGAAAGTTTCTTCGAGGTTCGCCTTGTTTTTGTCGTTGCCGGCAAGGTCGATGATGTCGATGAGATGACCATCGTTGACGATTGCGGCTCTGTGGCAAAGTTTCTTGACAAGGTCGAGGTTGTGGCTCGAGAAGAAAACCGTGTTGCCCTTTGCGCAATGCTCGCGCATGTACGATATGATTTCCGCGGTGGATTGCGGATCGAGTCCCATCATCGGCTCGTCGAGCACCCAAAGTTTCGGATCGTGAATGAGAGCCGCAATGATGCATATTTTTTGTTTCATACCGTGCGAGTAGGATTTGATTTGTCTGTCGATTGCGTTTTCGAGCTTGAAAAGTTTTGCGTAGCGGTCTATTCTTTCCGTTCGCACGAGAGCGGGAACTTTGTAGAGGTCGGCAACGTAGTTGACGTATTCCCTGCCCGTAAGACGCTCGTAAACGGAGTGGTTGTCGGGGACGTAGCCCATTTCCATTTTTGCCTTGATAGGCTCTTTGACGATGTCGTGTCCGCAAATGGTGATGGTGCCGCTGTCAAAAGGAAGAATACCCGTAAGGCACTTTATCGTAGTGGATTTGCCCGCGCCGTTTTGTCCGAGAAATCCGAAAATCTCGCCCGGGCGCAATTCAAAAGATATATCGTCAACCGCGACTCTGTCGCTCTTTGGATAGGTTTTTTTCAAATGTTCAACTTTAAGCATAGTTATTCTCCTGAATAAATTTTTTTGGCGGTTTCGCCTTATAAGCGCGTACATACACGCGCGCACGCACGCAATTGCAAAAGCGATCGCATGCAAAAGTAGACTAAATCATTGCAAACAAACGGGTGAAATGCGCAAATAAGAAGCAGACGCGCTTATGCCGTCGTTGTGGAGCGTATATCCTTTTACGAAGCGCGAATCGCATTTGACGTTTCGACGAGCGTTGACGAAATAACGAACGACGTCCGCGTCTGCAATATAGATGGCAACGTAAACGAAAAACAAAAACGTCAAAGCCGTCAGATACGCTATCGTAAAGTTGACAACGGACGCTTTGATCGTGAAAAACGTGAATCGTTGGACTGAATCTCTGAACAATGCGAAAGTTATCACCAAAGTCGCGCAAGCGGAAAAATATCTGCGTATGCGCTTTGGCAAACACCTTGCAAGCATAAATATGATAAGCGCGACCGAAAGCCCCGCAAACGTCTTTGCAAAGCCTACGAGATAGTCCGCAGCTTGTGTCAGAAAAGACAAGAAGTCCAAATTTTCTCCTTGCGCGCGCTTTTTATTTGTAGTATATAAGCGCACAATTACGAGTTTATTGTACCAACATATACCATTGTTGTCAAACAAAAACCATATTTTGTGGCTTTGCAGGGATTTTACCACAATTTTTAATTCTTCTTTAATCCTAATCGCTTGACTAACCCACCAAGACCGAGTATAACATTTTCTTGAAAAATCGGACTAAATATACGTTAATACCCACGACGGCGTTCAATCTTCCGATTTTTTCAAAAAAATACGCATAAATCATACGATAATAAAGGAAAAAAATGTTCACTCAAACTCTATCCGCAATAGCATATTTCGAAATTTTGCTTCCGCTTGCGCTCATACTTCTTTGCACCAAACTATTTTCTCTTTTGGGCAAGAAAATCGGACTTCCGCAAGTGGTTGGAATGTTGATTGCAGGCATACTTCTCGGCTTCATCAAGTACATTCCGAATCAAAACATATTTACGCAATCCACGCTGGAGGGGCTTTCCTTCCTTGCCAAAATCGGCGTCATCCTCATCATGTTCTCGGCAGGACTGGAAACCGACCTCAAACAATTCAAAACAAGCGGACTTCCCTCCGTTTTGATAACGATTTTGGGCGTTCTGTTCCCATTGGGACTTGGATTTTTGGTCGCTTCGGCGTTCAACGGCGGATTTAACGTATCGCAACATCAAATCATAACCAACCTCTTTTACGGCGCGATATTGGCGGCGACGAGCGTCAGTATCACCGTTGCCGCTCTCAAAGAACTCGGAAAGCTCAACACGAAAGTCGGCACTTCCATCGTAGCGGCGGCAATCCTCGACGACATCATCGGCGTCGTGCTTCTTTCCCTCTTCATTTCTCTCGACAAGGGCAACGGGCTTGACGGAATAGGCATTGCAATCGGCAAAATGATAGGCTTCTTCGCGGCGGCAATCGCAGTGGGGTTTGTGGCACACATTATCCTCAAACATTATCTCAAACGTCACCCCGAGCATCACAGACGTATTCCCATCATCGGTTTTGCGATGGCATTTTTCTTTGCGTATGCGGCGGAGGAATGGTTCGGAGTTGCGGACATCACGGGTGCGTACGTTGCCGGCATCATGCTCTCCACTCTCACCGAATCGGGCTACATCGACAGAAAAGTGGAAGTGAGCAACTACATGATTTTCGCTCCCGTATTTTTTGCAAGCATAGGCATCAATGCGGATTTCGGCGCAATATCACCTGCAATCGTAGGATTCGGTTTTACGTTCATCGCGGCGGGACTTATCGGCAAGGTGCTGGGATGCGGCATAGGCTCGCTCATCTGCAAATACTCGTTTATGGACAGCTTGCGCGTGGGCATCGGCATGATGGCAAGAGCGGAAGTCGTGCTGGTATGCACGCAAAAAGGCGTGGACAGCGGACTTGTGGACGCGTCGATAATGCCCTTTGTGCTTATCCTCATCATCGTGTCCTCCCTGCTCACTCCTCTGCTTTTGAAACTCACCTACAAGCACGACAAAACCAACGATACGCCGCTCAATCCTCCCCTCACGGACGGAGGAACGGAACAATCGGACGTTGCGACGGAACAAAGCGATTCTACGCAAGCAAGCGATATCCTATCGCAAGCCGACCTTCCTAAGACCAACGACTGAAAGCAGACCATTCACCAAAACACCACAAAAAGCAATCGTCCATTCGGTTGCTTTTTATTTTTCGTTAAATTATACTTTATTTCGACAAAAGGTAACACATGACGACTACACAAGAAAATTTGCAATCATCGAAACTCGGCACTATGCCCGTCGGCAAGCTCATACTTACCATGAGCGGCCCTGCCATACTTTCCATGCTCGTTCAAGCACTCTACAACATCGTAGACAGCGTGTTTATCGGCATGTACGACGCAACCAACGGCGTTTTGGCACTGTCCTACGCAATGCCCATGCAACTGCTTGTAAACGCATTTGCGATAGGTCTTGCGGTGGGCGCGGGCTCGCTTATATCCAGGTTGCTCGGCGAAGGCAGAAACAAGGACGCAAGCCTTGCGGCGCAAACCGGACTTTTGATATCCTTCATATTCAGCGCGCTGTTTTTGGTGCTGGGATACTTTGTATCCGACGCTTTCATCAAGGCGTACACCGTCGACGCGGGAGCGGTCGCAGGCAGCGAAAACGTGCAAGCCGTGTACAAAATGGGTTCGACATATCTTACGATCTGCATGTGCTGTTCTTTCGGTTTTATGATCGAAACCATGCTCAACCGCATATTGCAAGCGATGGGCAATATGATCGTGCCTATGGTGACGCAACTCGTGGGCGCGATCACCAATATAATCCTCGATCCGATACTCATCAGCGTATGCAAGCTCGGCGCGCCCGGTGCGGCAATCGCAACCGTCATAGGTCAGGTTGTGGCAATGCTCATCCCCATCATCGTCATTATTAAGGCAAAAGCAAAAAAGCAACTCGACATCGACGTATTTTTCACCAAGGGTTTCAAAATCAAAAAGGACATTCTCGTCGATATAATGCGCGTCGGTCTTCCAACCGTCGTCATGAACTCCATAGGCTCGGTTATGTACATGCTCTCAAACGCCGTACTCAACCGTTTTGCAGACGCCGTGTGGGCGTTCGGCGTGTACTTCAAATTGCAATCCTTTGCATTCATGCCCGTTTTCGGACTCAACCAAGGCTGTATTCCCATCATGGGTTACAACTACGGCGCAAACAAAAAAGACCGCTTTGTCAAAACCTTCAAATATGCCGTACTCATTGCGTTCGTATATATGACGTTCGCGCTTATCTTGTTCCACGCAATGCCTGAACAACTGCTCAAACTCTTCTCGGTCGGCGACAACGCAAACCGAATTCAAGTCGGCTCGGAAGCGTTGCGGCTTTGCTCCGTTGCGTTTATCCCTGCGTCTTTGGGCGTCATCATGATTGCCATGTTCAACGCGGTCGGACACGGCATCAAAGCCATGCTCATATCCCTTCTTCGCCAACTGTGCATACTCGTGCCCCTCGGCTACGTGCTTGCAATATACACGTCTATGGGGCTGAAAGGCTACTGGGCGGCGTTCCCGATTGCCGAGGCTTTGTCGGTTGCGATATTCTTCCCCATTGCCTTAAAGACGATAAAGACGATTTTTGAAAAGAAAGCCGCACTCACCAACGAGCAAATCGAGCAAGAAGAAATCCGAGAAGAACTCGACGAAAAAGCTCTCGAAGAAGAAAGCACGGACACGGTTGCCTGAAAACTTGCAAAAGGGATATAACGCATATCGGTTTTTGCAAAACGAGCGGATTTTTCGACACGGGCAAAGAAAAAGTTTTTTACGCTATTCAAACTATAAGTTTGATTGAGTTCCGGTGGCGTAAAAAACCGCTCGCAAAACGCAAATGTTAAAAAAAGTATTGCATTGCCCGATTTTTTCGTCTATAATGTCAGTACAATCCTAAGGAGGACTAAATATGAATAAAGCAGAATTTATCAAAGCAGTGGCAGCAAAAGCCGACCTTTCTATCAAAGACGCAACCGCAGCGGTTGACGCATACGCAGCAGTTATCGCAGAAGCTCTCAAAGCAGGCGACAAAGTTGCAATCGCAAACTTCGCTTCTTACGAAGTAAAAGAAAAAGCGGAAAGACAAGGCTTCAATCCCCTCACCAAACAACCGATCACGATTGCGGCAAGCAAAGCTCCCGTCGTCAAATTCGGCAAAGCGTTCAAGGATTTGTTCAACTAATTGCTTTGATTCAAAAAACCGCATAAAAAACGCCGTCGTCTGACGGCGTTTTTTCTATAATCGAATAATCGGTTTTGATATCATAAAGGCACTTGTTTTCCGCATATAATCGGTAATGTTAAAAGCCCGTTTAATTTCGCAAGTCGCGCCCTACCAACTCATCTATCGTAATTCCCAGCGCATCGGCAAGCAACCAGCAATCTTTGACGTTGGGTATATTGACACCGTTTTCCCAATAACTAATCGCGGCATGCGTAACGCCTATCTTTTGCGCAAGCTGTTTTTGAGTATAGTTTTGCGCTATACGATTTACTTTTATGGATTTTCCGATCAGATTGTCTTTCATTATGTTTGTAGCATATAAGAATTCTTACATTACAATTTGATTATTAAAATCTTGAGGAGAACCTAAAAAATGAGCAATTATGCTGAAACCAATTTGACAAATAACGAAAAAATCATTTTAAAAGCGAAAAAATCTTTTATTGCGATATTACCTCACTTTATTAGGTTTTTGACAACCGAACTTGCTCTCACAAACAAAAAAGTTATAGGAAAAGTCGGTTTGATTCGCACTCACTCTGTTGCAAGCGCGCTTAACAAAATTCAAAACATATCGATTTCAAGCGGTTTGTTCGGCAAGATATTCAGTTACGGAACTATAAAAATCGAAACCGCAGGTGCAGAACCCGTATATTTTTACGGCATCAAAAAGCCTGAATCCTTCAAAAAAGCAGTATTTGCACAAATGGATATATTCGACCAAGAGCGAATTCGCGAACAAGCAGTACAAATGGCAAGCGCAATGTCGCAAGCAATGACAAAATAACGATTTCCCTAGCACAGTGCAATTTTAAAGGCAAACCGCAAAGTTTAATCGACGGTTTGCCTTTTATTATGTCATAAAAACTATTTATTGAGCGCATTACTTACGACTGATTATATTGCCTGTACTCGGGTCAATCAGCATCGCCCAGTAGTCCACGCCGTCGCCGATAAACGACACATAATAATAGTAAGATTCACGGTCGGCGGTGATGAGTTTGACGTAGATTTCGCGCTCGGCTTTACCCTCAGAATACTCTTTGTCAATCTTTTCTTTGAGTGCGTCTTTTGCGATGTTTATGACGTCGGCGGCAGACAATTTACCGTCCAAAATCGAGTTCAATTCGATGTCCGATTTCACATCTCCGGCTGTTACGCTTATCGTCTTTGGCACAAAATCGAGTGTGATAGAATCCACAAATTCACCGCTTTTGCCGCATTTGATTTCACCCGACAAAGTTTTGTCGTCCGAGCAAATCACGTAGGATACGGATTGATAATCGTTGCTCTTCAACGGAGTGACGGTTATCTCTTGAAAATCGCAAACGTCCCTTGCGATTCCGTCGGCAACGAAGCTCTTTTCGCGTCTGCCCTTTTCGATTGTGACGGCAAATAAATCGCTCTCGCCGGCATAGTACGCCTCGGTGAGCCTCGACACGTTGTCTTTGACGTCTCCGTCGGTTTTTTTATTGCAAGCGCACAATGCAAAAATCGAGGAAATCACGCACAATATTGCAACCAAAATCAAGCATTTTTTTCTTTTCATACTCAAAATATACGGCGAATAGTTCCCGATTATGCAAAAAACTCGCATAAAAAGCGACTGCGGCACAACTTTTTTCTTGAATAATGAACAAACTGTGATATAATCGTTTATATATGTAAAAAAAAGCGCGCGTGCGCAAAAGGGAGATTATGTCCGAAAATCAAGACAACAACGTCTATATACCCTCGGAAGTTCTGTCCGAGCAGGAACAAAACACCGCCGAGCGTTTTGTCACCGACCTCGAAAAAGGACTGAGGCAAGAGGACGTGAAAAACAGGGTTGCCCAAGGCAAAGTCAACGGCGACACCAACGTCAAGACGAAGAGCGTTGCGCAAATTTTGCGTGAAAACATCGTCACTTTTTTCAATTTCGTATTTATCGCGCTTGCGGCGTTGATATTTTTCTTTGTGGACTCTCACGAAAGCATAGTGTCCATTTTGGGCAACTTCGGTTTTATGTTGCTCATCGTATTCAACGCTCTCGTGGGCATTTTTCAAGAGCTTAGAGCAAAACGCACGATAGACAAACTTTCCCTCATCTCCGCACCAAAAGCCATTGTTTTGCGTGACGGCGAGCAAAAGGAAATCGCAATCAAGGACATCGTGCTCGACGATTTGACCATTCTTTCAAGCGGAACTCAGATTTGTGCGGACGCAATCGTCGTCGAAGGCTCGATCGAAGTCAACGAAAGCCTTATCACCGGCGAGCCGGACGCAATCCAAAAAAATCCCGGCGACGAAATTATGTCGGGCAGCTTTGTCGTGTCGGGCACGGCAAAGGCGCAAGTGGAACACGTTGGCGCGGACAACTTCGCAACCAAAATAAGTTCGGGCGCAAAATATTTCAAAAAGCCCAACAGCGAAATTTGGCGTTCGCTTATGTTTATCGTCAAAGTGATGGCAAGCATAATCGTTCCGCTTGGCATAGTGCTTTTCTGCGTCAAATATTTCGTGCAAAACAACCCCGAAGACGCTCAAAAGATGATCACCACCCTGCTCGGCTACAAAATAAGTTCTCACCTTTCGACAACCGTTTTGGGCACGATCGCAACCGTCATAGGCATGATTCCGTCGGGACTCGTCGCACTGTCCTCAACGGTGTTTTGCGTCAGCATAATGCGTCTTTCACGCCACAAAACGCTTGCGCAAGACCTCTATTGCGTTGAAACCCTTGCGCGCGTCGACGTGCTTTGCCTTGACAAAACCGGCACTATCACCGAAGGCACGATGGAAGTCAACGATTTGTCCCCCGCAAAAGGCAAAAACGCGTCGGATATAATGCAAATCATCAAAAACGTGACGAGTGCGCTCGAAGACGACAACGCAACCATAAACGCCCTTCGCGCCTACGTTGCGGAACTCAACGGTTGCGGCAACATCGAACAAGTCGTCCCCTTCTCCTCTCAACGCAAGTGGAGCGGCGCAAGAATAGACGGCGTTTCCTACGTCATAGGCGCACCCGAATTCGTGTTCAAAAAGCGCACCAAAGCCATGGAAAACACCATGTCCGAAATGGCGCAAAAGGGATTCAGAGTCATGGTTGTTGCATCGTCGAAAAACCAATTCGGCGACGGCACTCTTCCCAAAACGCTCACCTTGGAAAGTTTCGTTTTCATCACCGACAAGATAAGAAAAGAAGCACCCGACACGCTCCGCTTTTTCAAACAAGAAGGCGTAACCGTCAAGATTATATCGGGCGACAATCCCCAAACCGTACGCGCGGTCGCAATGCGCGCGGGGCTTGAAGACTGCGACAACATTGTGGATATGTCCACCCTCGAAACAGAGGAAGAAGTGTACGAGGCGGCAACAAAATACACCATTTTCGGTCGTGTTTTGCCCGACCAAAAACTTATGCTTGTAAAAGCTCTCAAAAAGGCGGGGCACACCGTTGCAATGACGGGCGACGGCGTCAACGACGTGCTTGCGCTCAAAGAAGCGGACTGCTCGGTTGCAATGGCGTCCGGCTCGGACGCAGCGAAAAACGTAAGCTCTCTAGTGCTTTTGGACAGCAATTTCTCGTCCATGCCCAGAGTGGTTGCCGAGGGCAGACGCTCCATAAACAACCTCGAACGTTCGGCTGCGCTGTATATTATGAAAACCATCTACAACACGCTTTTGGCACTGTTGTTTATGATTGTAGTCGATCCTCTTCCCTTCACTCCGCAAAATCTCACGATTATGGGCGCGGTCACGATAGGCATGCCCTCCGTCGTGCTTGCTCTCGAACCGAATGCCGACAGAGTGACAGGCAGATTTTTACCAAAAGTGCTCTCAAACGCCGTACCCGGCGGAATTACGGTGCTACTCGGCGCAATAGCCGTGATAATTTGCAACAGATTTTTCCTCACGAATATAACCGACGCACAATCGCAAACGGTGTTTATTTGGATAATCACTTTCGTTGGCTTCTTGCTTCTTTTCAAAGTTTCCCTCCCCACAAAGCTGTCTAGTTGGTCTGCTTTTTTCGGCATCAGCGACTTTATGAACGAAAAGGCGAAAGAGGAAGCCAAAGCGCAAAAAATCGATTCGAGTTTGTACGACGGCTGCGTTGACGACAGCGAAAAAGGCTATTCCATCGCAAACGGCGTCGTGATGAAAGTCGTCGAAACGAAGGACGTCAAAGTCAAAAAGGAAAAGAAACCGCGCAAAAAGCACAAGGTCAACAAATCCAATTTGCTCATCGCGCTCAATTTGTTCATGTACTTGCTGATGATATTCATTTTCGTAGGCGTCTACTTCATCTCAATCAACGCTACGATAAAGGGCGAGCAAGTTGACGTAGTACAGTTCTTGCGCACCTTCTTCCGTCTTGACAATCATATCACGTGGGCGATGGGCAAGGCAATGCTTGCGATAGGAGCGATACTCACGTTCTCCTACATCGGTTTGGTTGCGATTATGAATCAAATCAAGCTCGAACACGGCGATGCAATCGAGAAGAAATTCGAACGCCTTGACGCAAAAATGCGCGTAAAAGCACCGAAAATCAAATAAAAAACAATATAATCAGGTGGAAAATGAAACGTAACAACATGTGCCCTTTCTGCTTTATCAAAAGCTTGTTTCAAAAGAAAAAGCCCACAAGCGTAAATCCGCAACTGCCCGACTACGAAAACGGCGTTGCGCTCACTCCCCCTATGGGCTGGTCTAGCTGGAACACGTTCAGAAACCGCATAAACGAAAAACTTATTCTCGACACCGCAAAGGCGATGAAGGACAACGGACTTATCGACGCAGGCTACAAGTACATCAACCTCGACGATTGCTGGCAATCCTCTTTGCGAGACGAAAACGGCGAGCTCGTAGGCGATTACGAAACCTTTCCTAACGGCATAGCAAACCTTGCAAAGCAAGTCAACGCAATGGGCTTGAAACTGGGCGCATACACTTCAAACGGCAATCTCACCTGCGAAGACTTGCCGGCAAGCCTGGGCAGAGAGCAATACGACGCCTACACCTTTGCAAAATGGGGCGTTGAGTATTTCAAATACGACTATTGCCACCATATCCCCATTTCCAAATACGCTCCCCTCGTATACTCGATAAGCATATCTCAATTCGATTCGCACCCTATGGAGTATTCCGTACACAATGCAGTGCTTTCGGGGCTTGCGAGATTTATGACGGACACAAAACTTCCGAGCGGAAGCTATGTTTCCGGGCTTGACGCAAACCAAGGTCGCATCACCTACAACAATATCGAAGTCGACGAGGACGGCAAATACGTGCTCACCGTCAACATCAAAAAGAAAGGCGCGTACGAGAAGTATCTCATCGCAAAAGTCAACGACGGCGAGGAATACGAACTTCTCTTCCCTCCTCAAAAGCACTACAACCTCACCGCAAGATTCCAAGTCATCGTCAACCTTACGGCAGGCAAAAACAAAATCGAACTCTTCAACCCCGTCACGAGCAAAGCCGACAGCGAAATGTATCAATATCGTCGTATGGGCAAAGCTCTCAAAGACGCAACGGCAAGGGTTGCCAAAGAGCGCAAACAAAAAGAAAAACCCATCGTTTTTTCAATCTGCGAATGGGGCTGGGGCAAACCGTACAACTGGGGCGCGAAGGCGGGCAATCTGTGGCGCACTACTCCCGATATTCGCCCGTGGTGGATCTGGATAAAACTTATATACGAGCACACCGTCAAGCTCTATCCGTACGCAAGCAAAGGACACTACAACGATCCCGATATGCTTGAAGTGGGCAACGGCAAACTCACCTACAATCAAAACGTATCGCACTTCTCGCTTTGGTGCATGATGAACGCTCCTCTCATTCTCGGCAACGATTTGCGCAGCATGAACGAGCAAGTCAGGAGCATCGTCGCCAACAAGAATATGATCGCAATCAACCAAGACGCCCTCGCAAAGCAAGCCAAACGCGTCAAAAAAGGCATTGTGGACGTGCTTGCAAAACCGCTTGCGGACGGCTCGGTTGCTGTGTGCTTCTTCAACAAGGCATCACACGGCGCAAGAGCGAAATTCGATCTCAACACGCTTGTCGACGACAAATACGTTGCAATGACCAAGCAAAACGAATATCACGCAAAAGAGCAATGGAGCGGCGAAAATCTCACCACAAACGGCACTCTCACCGTATTGCTTGAAAAGTGTCAAAGCAAAGTTTACATAATCAAATAAAAGCTTTATCGCATCGAAAAAGCCGTTTAATCTGCGTATAATTGCAAAACGACGAAAATTTAAAGTCGCAAAACAATCGAAAATTTGCAAAAACCACCGACTATGCTCGGTGGTTTTTCATATGAAAAAGCCCCGCTTTTCGCGAGGCTTTTAACGTCTTTGCGGATTATTCTTCCATATCCTTATCAGACTCGTCAGCTTCGTTCATCTCTTCTTCGAAATGCTCCGCAAGAGCTTCTTCAAACGGCTCTTGAACGCCGTCTTTTCGTGTGTCGCAATCTTTTTCACACTCGGAGCAATTGCCGTCGCACTCTTCTTCAACGATTTGCGCCGCCTCGTTCTCCGCTCTGCGCACCGCAAGCTCTTCGCGCATTTGCGTCTTCGTCTTTTCGTCGATCTTATAGAAGAACATCAAAAGCGAGCTTGCAAGCATGCAAAGACCGGGGAGCAAGAAATAGATGATCCACGCTTTGTTTTGCATGCCGTCGGTGACGTAACTTGCGATTGCCTGCATATTTTCCGCGCTGCCTTGAACGCCGATGTGCGAAACATCCGCATATTTTGCCGCGTCGTAACCGATTGCGCCGATAAACAAAATGCCGAGCGAAACGGAAAGCGCGTTTGAAAGTTTGTTGGACATCGACAGGATTGCAAACTGTGTACCCTCGGTACGTTTGCCCGTCTTCCATTCCTGATAGTCCACTATATCCGCCGTCATAACCATTGGCAAATAACCGTTCGGACCGAAAGCGAAGCCGAGGAAGAATTGATAAATCCAGATTGCCCAAATGCTTCTGCCGAAGCTGCCCGTGGGGCTGAGCGTGTAGATGAGCGTTGCGATAAGCGTAACCGCAAAACCGTAGAAACCTGCGGTGATAAAATACTTCTTTTCGCCGAGTTTTTTGTTGATAATCGGGTTCAAAACTATCGTAACCATGGACGAGATTGCCGACGTTATGCCGATTGCCCAGCTGCAAGCGTCGCCGTAAAGCGTGCCCATGCCGATAAAGGAAAGGTCTATGCCGTCGCGAACGAGTATGCACGTTGCCTGCACCGCTATGCCGAGGCCGATGTTTCTTCCGAATCCGAGAATGTACGTCCCGAAAACGATGAGCAACATTTTGTTGTTTTTGAGCTCTCTGAACATCTCTTTGAAGCTCATACCGGCAGACGTGTTGGACTTGACGATTTCCTTACACTTGAAGTACATAAGGAGTTGGAATATAAGTCCCAGTCCCGCCATAATCGCCGCAGTGATAAGATATTCCGTTTGACCGACTGCGCCGTCCGAGCAGGTGAGAATACACACAAAACTTACGAACACGCCGGGAGCGGCAAGCGCGACGGATTTGAGCGTGTTGCCGAGCCCTGCCGCATTGTTGACCTCTTCACTGCTCTTCGAAATGAGCGAAAGCATGCCTTGCGAGGGGATGTCAGCCATCGTCATGGATATATTCCAAAGCACAACGACGAAGATGATATAAATATATCTGCCTGCGTTTGAAGAAAACGGAATAAACACAAACGAAATCATCGTCAGCACTGCAAGCGGAAACGCCGAAAACAAAATCCACGGACGCATTTTGCCCGCCTTGAAGTTGGCTCTGTCGATGAGGTTGCCGATTACAAAGTCCGCAACGATACTTATAAATTTTGCCGCGAGGATGATACCTGCCACCGCCATCAAGTCTGCTTGAAGAATTTTGTTGAAAAACTCCGCCTGATAGCTGTTGATAAGGCCGATACCGAGGTTGATACCCATCAGTCCCAAAGCGTAAATCCACATATTTGCGGTCAATGCGCCGGCCTTTTTCTCCTTTTTGTTTACCAAATCCGTCATAATTTTCCCTTTGCGCAATCGCGCCAATTTGATATGTATTAATTATATATTAAAATCTATGCGTTTTCAATACCGAATCTTGCAATTGTACGATATTTTTGCAAACGCTTGAAAAATCGGCAAAAATAAGGACGGCCGCTTTGGTCGTCCCTATTTTTTTAAAATTCTTTTTCGCTATTTTGCCAAATACTTTTCGGCAAGCGCGATTCTTATGGCGCACGTAAGCACGTCGATTGCAAAATTCATTTCGTCAAGCGACGGCACGCTGGGCGCAATGCGGATGTTGGAATCGTTGTCGTCTATTCTGTACGGGAACGTCGAGCCTGCAGCCGTAAATTTGACTCCCGCATCGGACGCAAGGCTTACGATACGTTTTGCGCATCCCGGCACGTCGAGAGAGATAAAATAGCCGCCTCTCGGCTTTGACCAACTCACGTTTTCGTCATCGCCGAAAGCCTCTTCCATTCTATCCTTGAAAAGGTCGAATTTCGGGCGCAAAATCGCTGCGTGTTGCGCCATGATTTTCTTTATATTGTCAACGTTTTTTAGGTATTCGACGTGAATGACCTGATTGACTTTGTTGGGGTTTATCCTCTTGAAAAACAAGCGTTTGAGCATATCTTGCACGTTGTTTTGCGAGGATGCGAACACCGCCACGCCGCTGCCAGCAAAAGTAATTTTTGCGGTGGATGCGAAGCAGTAAATCATATCCGAAGTGCCTGCCTTTCTTGCCACGTCGAAGATGTTTTTGAGTTTGTCGTCGGTGTCGTAGAGCGAGTGCACGCAATATGCGTTGTCCCAAAACACTCTGAAATCTTTTGCCTTCGGTTTGAGGTTTGCCATACGCTCGACAACCTTGTCCGAAAACACGATACCCGTGGGGTTTGAATACTTTGGAACGCACCATATACCCTTTATGCTTTCGTCGTCGCGAACGAGTCTTTCCACGAGATCCATATCCGGACCGTCCGCAAGCATAGGCACGGTTATCATATCGATGCCGAAGTTTTCGCAAATGGAAAAGTGTCTGTCGTATCCGGGTGCGGGGCAAATAAACTTAACCTTGTCGAGTTTATTCCACGGCGTAGAGCCGAGTACGCCGAATTGCATTGCAAACTGCACCACGTTGTACATGATGTCGAGCGAAGATCCGTCAATGGCGATGACCTCGTCCGCCTTTACGCCCAAAAGGTCGGCAAAAAGCTCTCTTGCCTGCTTCACGCCTGCCGGTTCGCCGTAATTTCTTGCGTCGACGCCGCTCATCATAAAGTCGCATTTTGCGGCGTTTTCAAGCATGGGCACGGATATGTCGAGTTGTTCTTTCGACGGCTTTCCCCTCGTCATATCGACATGTCTGTCTGCTTTTTGGAGTTTTTTGTAGGCTTTTTGTTCTTGTTTGAGCAACTCTTCAAGCTCGCTTTTAGACAATGCTTTGTAGTCCATAAATGCCACCTTTCCTATTTTTACACTATATGCCGCACGCGCCGTTTGCCGTGAGCGGTATATTCAAGACGTTTTTTCAACGCAAAGACTATACCACCGACTTTTGGGTTTGGCAATTCATTTTTGCGATTTTTTCACAAAGAATTTACGCCGATTTTTTCCAAAAATCCGCAACTTATTGATCGCCCTCGTTGTTGCCTCTTATCAGCAAGCGTATGGGCGTGCCCGAAAAGTCGAAACTCTTGCGGAGCGCGTTTTCGAGGTATCTCTTGTAGCTGAAATGCATGATCGTCGGATCGTTGACTTTGAGCACGAAAGTAGGCGGTGCGACCGACACTTGAGTGACGTAGAATATTTTGAGTTTTTTGCCAAGATAAGACGGTGGCTCGCTTATGCGGATAGCGTCCCCAACCACCTCGTTGAGAAGTCCCGTCGGAATACGCTTTCTCGAATTTGCCACCACTTCTTTGCAAAGAGGAAGCAAATTGTCCAGCCTCTTGCCGCTCAATGCCGAAATATACACGGACTTGAAATAGTCCATATACTTCAAATCCTCTTTGAGCTTCTTTTCAAACTCGTAAATGGTGTGGGTGTTTTTGTCCACCAAATCCCACTTGTTCATCACGATTATAGAGGGCTTGCCTTCCTCGTGCACGAATCCTGCGATTTTGACGTCTTGCTCGGTAAGTCCTTCGGTTGCGTCGCATACGACAAGCACCACGTCCGCGCGGCGCACGGCGAGCAAACTTCTCATAACCGAGTATCTTTCAAGATCCTCGTTGACCACTTTCTTTTTGCGCATACCTGCCGTGTCGATGATGAGATATTTGTCGTCGCCCACGTCGAGTTCGGTGTCGATGGCGTCCCTTGTCGTGCCAGCTATGTCGCTCACGATACAACGGTCGTAACCCAAAAGTCTGTTGGTTATCGAGCTCTTGCCCGCGTTCGGCTTTCCGACGATTGCGATTTTGATGCGTTCGGGATCTTCGTCAACGGAATATTCCGGGATAACTTCGAGGATTGCGTCAAGCAAATCTCCAAGCCCCTTGCCCTGCTCCGCGCTCACGGCATGCGGTTCGCCGAATCCCAGCGCATAAAAGTCGTACACGTTGCTCAAATCGTTGTTGTCTATTTTGTTGACCGCAAGTATAACGGGGAGTTTGGACTTGCGCAAAAACGAGCACACAAGGTTGTCGTCGGTTGTAAGCCCCGTCTTTCCGTCAACGACGTAAAGGATAGCGTCGGCAGTGTCCACTGCGATTTCCACTTGCGTGCGAATGTGATTCCACATCACGTCGTCGCTTTTAAGTTCCAATCCGCCCGTATCGATGAGCGTAAACGCTCTTCCGCACCACTCGCAATCTGCGTAAATTCTGTCGCGCGTAACGCCGGGAGTGTTCTCGACGATAGCGATTCTTTGCCCTGCGAGCCTATTGAACAACGTCGATTTTCCGACGTTAGGTCTTCCTACAATTGCCACCAATGGTTTCATATTTTTTCACCGTTTCCGATTTTTATCTATCGTTTTTTGCAATATAAACGCCTTTTTGCGTCAAATTGCATATTTTTCACTTTTCAAAATGCTCTATTATTTTTTGCGCCGTATCGCTTCCCGAGTGCGACACCACGATAAACGGAGCGCCGAGTGCGTCCTCGACTTCTTTGACGGTTTTGTTGTCAAGGAAAGTGTCGGTAAATTCACGCAACATATTGTCGGGTATCACAAACGCATCCGTCTTGACGCCTTGAAGCTGCTCTATCATATCCCCTGCCGTAACAAGCCCCGCAACCGTAACGCTCGTGCCGAAAAAGTTGTTGATTATCGCATGCACTTCAACTTGCAAGCCGAGTTTTTGAGCAAGTTTTTTCGAGTACTCTTTGAGCATAGGCGCAAAGGATACGCCCGTCACCATGTCTATTCTCTTGCCGAGGTTCATATCCCCTGCCTCTTGCAAGCTATATTCGAAGTTGTCAATCCAATCGGCGATAAGTCCCACGCCGTTTTCAATCTGGTCGAACGCGCCGTAATAAGAACCGTCGGGCACTTTGACGTTGGCTTTGACGTAGTATTCGTCGCTGCACCAGCAGAAATTTCCGCCGAATTCCTCGTTCAATCCCTCGACGAGTTTTATCGTATCTCTTGCGTTTTGCTCGTCGACCGCTTTAAGTTTTGCAAGTTGCTCTCTGTGTCCCGTCATTCCCACGGGCACGACCGCAACCGTTTCAACGCCTTCGACGGTGTGCAATCCTCGTATGCTGTCTTCTAGCACTTTCCCGTCGTTGACGTCGGGCACGACGACAAGTTGAGTGTGCATTTTTATGCCGTTTGCGCCCAATCTGCGCATTTGATCGGGCAGCTTTCTCGTGTTCGGATTTTTGAGGATATACGTCCTTATATCGTCGTCCCATGCGTGCACCGAGATGTAGAGCGGACTGAGTTTGAGCCTTATAACTCTCTCGATTTCCTCTTCGGTGACGTTTGTCATCGTCACGTACGAACCGCACATAAAACTATACCTGTAATCGTCGTCCTTGACGTAAAGGCTGGGGCGCATGTTTTTGGGGAGTTGGTCGACAAAGCAGAAAATGCACTTGTTTTTGCACACGACGGGTTTCATATCGATTGCAAATTCAAGTCCGAGAGATTGCCCGTCTTTTTTGTGGACTTTTATCGTATGTTCTTTTCCGTCACGCAAAATATCCACCGAAAATTTCTTTTCGTTGTCGTAGTAGAGATAATCAAGCTCGTCAACCATTTTGTAGCCGCCGATACGCAGCACGTCGTCGCCGAGTTTAAATCCCTGTCTTTTTGCAATTTCGTTTAGTTTGGTTATCTTTGGCATATCTCGATTATAGTTTTTATTCCTCTTGCCGTCAGGCACAATTTCACTGCACCGGCGGTGCAATATCGCTGTTGCAAAACAACAATATCATGCTGCGCAGTCGCAATATCACGCACGCTTTGCGTGTATATCACTGTCCGTAGGACAATCTCAAACGGCGATGTATGCCGTGAGGAAGTTCGCGATATTTTCAAGCGAGCTGAGTTCAACCCATTTTTTGCCGTTTGCCGCAATCCTTTCTCCCGCGTCCGTTTGCAAGATTCTGTACAACAGCGCAACGATTTCAAGGTCGTTTTTTGCAACGAGGCAAAGCTCGTTTTGAGCAAGATAAGATATATCCGCCTGCTCGTGTTCGCTTGCTTTCACAACGATGGACGGCACTCCCAGTTTAAAGCACTTGTAAAGCGTTGCCGCATCGTACTGCGTGATTGCCGCGTCGCAAACGGGCATGCAGTCGTCAACCTGCTCGGGCGATTGCAAAAACACCACTTTAGTTTGAGGAGTTTTCACCGACATGGACGAAAGCGTTTCAAGCATATGAGCGTCCTTTACGTAAACTGCGAGATTTGCTATTTCGCCTTGGTCGAGCAAAAGCGAAAACACGTTTTCAAGTTGCTTTTTGTCTTGCACGTTGACGTACACGGTTTTGACTTTGGGAAGCCCCAATTCTTGCTTTTTGAGTATGATTTCTTCCCTTGTTTTAGGCGTGATTTCAAACGGAAACCCCGTCACCAAAACGTCTTTTGATTTTATGCCTTGTCGCACCAAATCGGCTTTTACGTCCGCATTTTCGACGATAAACACATTGGTTGCGTCGTCATGCACTCTTTTGGGGAGAGTAAACGTTTGCAGCATATAGATGATTTGAGTATGGAATCTTGCCCTGCGCTTCGCCTCCACCGCACAGTGATGAGCGTACGGCGTAACGCACAAAATGTACTCCGGATGAAAACGCTTTATCATGTTGTTGATGCGATTGACGCGTTTTGAAAAACTTTTGAGTTTAAATATGTCGCGCAGCACGCCTTTGTCTTTCTTTTCAAGCAAATATTGATATTCGCTTCCGCTGTCCATAAGTTTGTCGAGCGCGGAAAGTTTGGTTGCCGAGCCGTACTTGTCGTCGCTCATCACAACCGCGTTATGCGTGCCGATTTTGCGGATAGCCTCCGCGATTTTTTGCGAGATATCGTCGCTTTCGTCGCGTGAAGTGAGTATCAAAATTATGCGTTTTCTATACATTTTTGCGCCTTCTTTTTTTGCAAATTATACGTTGATTTTTTTGCTTTTTTTATGCGGTTAATCGCATTTTAGCGTATCTGGTTTTGCAATTATTTTACATTTTTTTTACGGTTTTTCTTGCGTTTTTATCGTGTTTTTTCCGTTTTTTTCGGCAAACTTTTGGCTTGTTTTCGCTCCGATTTCCACTCAGTCCTCGACGATAACGGGGATGGTTATTGGGAATTGTCTGTCCTTGTAGAAGAGTTTTCTCACCGCTTTTTTGACCGCTCTTGCAATCTCGTTGACGTCGACTTTGTCGAAGTCCGCCCCGTTTATCGTGTCGATAGTGGCGTTCTTTATGGAATTTATCACGTCGTCGGTGAGGTTGAATCCTCTTGCAACGATGTCAACGTCGCCCACGACTTTGCCTTGATCGGTGTCGACCGCGCAAAGCACCACGAGCATACCGTATTCGGCAAGCGATTTTCTGTCGTTTACGAGCATTTTGCCGTTTTCAAGCACGACACCGTCAACGTACGCGTTGCCTGCCGTTACGTTTGAGTGTTGTCTTATACCCTTGTGATTTACGCCGTAGCACTCGCCGATATTCGGAATAACGATATTTTTTGACGGAACGCCGAGCGTTTTTGCGATCTCCGCATGCTTATGCTGATGACGATATTCACCGTGTACGGGCATAAAATACTCGGGTTGCACGAGGGTGAGCATAAGTTTGAGTTCTTCCTCGTATGCGTGTCCCGAAACGTGGATGTCGTTCATCGCGTCGTAAATTACGTTTGCACCCTTTCTGAACAAGTCGTTGATGACGTCGTACACCGACTTTTCGTTGCCGGGAATGGGCGATGACGAAAGCACGACGAGGTCTTGCGGACCTATGTTGATCTTGTTGAACTCGCCTTTTGACAGCTTGTTGAGCGCGGAAAGCGGCTCGCCCTGCGATCCCGTTGCCAAAATGACCGTTTCGCTTGGCAAAAGTTTGCCTACGCTGTCCACGATTACGCCCTTTGGAACTTGCAATTCTCCGCAAGCGGACGCGACCTCCGCCATACCTTTCATGCTTCTGCCTGCAAGCACCACTTTTCTGTGATACTTGTGAGCGAGAGTAAGCACTTGTTGTACGCGGTAGTTTGAGGATGCAAAGCAAGCAATGACGATTCTCTTGTCGAGGTTTGACGCAAAGATGTTTTCAAGCGTTTGACCGACCACTTTTTCGGATGTGGAACTGCCCTTTCTTTCAACGTTTGTGGACTCTCCCAGCATGAGCAAAACGCCCTTTGCTCCTATTTCCGCAATACGTCCTATATCCGTCTTTTTGCCGTCGATTGGCGTGTTGTCGATTTTGAAGTCGCCGGTGACGAACACCGTGCCGACTTGCGTTGTGATTGCAAGCGCGCACGCTCCCGCCATGGAGTGACACACTTTGATAAATTCGACTCTAAAACCGCCCAACGTGACGGTATCGCCTGCCGAAACTACGACGAGATTGCACTTTTTGCCGTTTTTGTCCAGCTTTCTTTTGAGCAATCCGATAGTGAGCGCAGTGCCGTAAATAGGCACGTCTTTGAGGTCGTCCGCATAGTACGGAATCGCGCCGATGTGATCCTCGTGTCCGTGAGTGAGCACGATGCCGCGAAGTTTGGATATATTCTCTTTTACGTAAGTTATGTCGGGGATGATTGCGTCGATACCGGGGGCTTCCTCGCTCGTTGCGAAGGACACGCCGCAATCGACGATAATCATATCGTCGCCGCATTCGATTGCCGTCATATTTTTGCCCACCTCGCCGACACCGCCGAGGAAGGTCACCTTTACTGTTTTTGTATTTTTTTTCATGAATTCTATTTCTCCGTATAAACGCATATTTTTCTAATATAGTATATTACACCAAAACGCGCGCATTAGCAAGAGTTTCGCCCAAAAGCGTCAAAAACCGCTTCCTCGAGCGAAAAAAAATCTTTACAAACTGCGATTTTGCCTTTACGATTATAGTATAATAATCGTCAAAAAACGATGCGATTATGACATATAAGAAGGAGAATTTTATGAGAGTTTACAATTTCTCGGCAGGCCCCAGCATGCTTCCTCTCGAAGTTATAGAAGAGGCCGGCAGAAACATCGCCGACTACAACGGCTCAGGCATGAGCGTAATGGAAATGAGCCACCGCTCCAAGTGGTACGACCAAATCAACACCGAAGCACTCGACCTTATCAGAGAACTTATGCATTTGCCCGACGATTATCACGTCATCATGGTGCAAGGCGGCGCGTCCACGCAGTTCGAGGCAATCCCCCTCAACCTGTTGAAAACGGGAAAAGCTGACTATATAGTTACGGGCAACTTCGCAAAAAAAGCATACAAAGAAGCGCAAAAATACGGTGATATTCGCCTTGTCGCGTCAAGCGAAGACAAGAAGTTTACCTATATTCCCAAAACCACGCGCAACGATTTCAGAAAGGACGCAAGCTACGTGCATATCACCGAAAACAACACCATTTTCGGCTTGAAATACAACACTCTTCCCGACACGGGCGATATTCCTTTGGTTGCGGACTTGTCCTCTTGCATCATGAGTGAGGAAATCGATCCTAAAAAATATTCCATGATTTACGCAGGCGCACAAAAGAACCTTGCTCCCGCAGGCGTTACGCTCGTCATCGTAAAGGAAGATATGCTCGGCGGCGAACTTCCAATTTGCCCCACAATGCTCAAATATCGCACGCAAATCGACGCGAACAGTCTTTACAACACTCCGCCCTGCTGGTCGATTTATATGATGATGCTCAATCTTCGCCACCTCAAAAAACTCGGCGGCGTAAAGGTTATGGAGCAAATCAACAGAGAAAAGGCAAAAATGCTTTACGATTTCATAGACGAGAGCGATTTCTACAACAACTTCGTTGAAAAAGAAAGCCGTTCGCTCATGAACGTGCCCTTCGTGTCCCCCAGCGACGAACTCAACGCAAAGTTTGTCAAAGAAGCCGAGCAAGCAGGTCTTGTCAGCCTCAAAGGGCACAAACTCGTCGGCGGCATGAGAGCGTCCATTTACAACGCTATGCCCGTCGAAGGCGTGAAAGCACTTATCGATTTCATGAAGAAATTCGAACTCGAAAACAAATAACCCGACAACCAAAAGGCGAAAGCGTTTTGCAAGCTTTCGCTTTTTTGCAAGCGACAAGCATAATGCCGTGTCGTTTAGAAACGCAGGAGAAAATATGGATATTTTAAAACTCAATTCGATCTCTAAACTTGCAAACCCGGTGCTGGAAGGATACAATCTCACCGACAACTCGCAAAATCCCGTCGGCATACTCGTGCGCTCTTTCAAAATGGACGAATACGAAGTGCCGTCCTCTTTGTTGGCGGTTGCAAGAGCGGGCGCAGGCGTAAACAATATTCCGCATGCGGAATACGCTAAAAAAGGAATTTGCGTTTTCAACACCCCCGGCGCAAACGCAAACGCAGTCAAAGAACTCGTGATTGCCGCGCTCATCATCGGCGCAAGAAATATCAACGAAGCGATAAACTGGGCAAGCACTCTCAAAGGCGACGACGTCGCAAAACAAGTTGAAAAAGGCAAAGGTCAATTTGCAGGCAGTGAAATCGCAGGAAAAACGTTATGCGTTTTGGGACTGGGCGCAATCGGCAGAAAAGTTGCGAGCTCAGCTCACGCACTCGGTATGAATATCGCGGGCTACGATCCGTTTATATCCGAAGCGGCAAAAGCGGAAATACCCTTCGTTACGATTTTCGACACAATGCAAGCGGCGTGGTCGGATGCCGACTTTGTGACGCTTCACATGCCCATGACTCCCGAAACCAAAGGACTTGTCAACGCAAGCAGCATATCGACGATGAAAGACGGCGTGATAATCATAAACGCAGCGCGAGGCGAACTTTGCGAAGTAACCGCAATAAAAGATGCGCTCGAAAACAAAAAAATACGCAAATACGTCGTCGATTTTCCAAACGAAGAATGTATCGGAGTTGACGGCATCGTTGCAATTCCGCATCTTGGAGCATCGACGGAAGAAGCGGAAGACAACTGTGCGGTTATGGCTGCAACGGAACTTAAAGACTATATCGAAAACGGCAATATCGTAAACTCCGTCAACTTGCCTTGCGTAAAAGCGCAAAAGAGCGCGTCGCATCGCTACACGGTCGTTTCTATTGACAACGGCGAAAACAGATTCGGCGGAATAAGCGCAACGAGAAACGGATTGCGCTACACCATAATTGACACCGAAGACGAGCTTACAATCGACGGCGAGGACGTCATCAAGGCAAGAAAAGTCTATTGACAAAATCAAAACTTAAAAACGGACAGGTCAAACCTGTCCGTTTTTTTATTCCGTTATATAGCCTTTATCGACTTGTATCACGCAAGCAACCGTCATTTTCTCTTTGTTCATATAACACGATATGTGTTTTGTTTTGACATATTACAACACTTTTCGTGCTTTTACATCTTTTGGAAACACTTATTTTTGCGTGTTTTGGCGTTTTATCGTCCGTTTTGTCGGATTTTGTAATACTTATCGTGTTTTAATACAATTCCACGACTTTTGCGATTTTTCGCAAAGTGTTGCGCATACCCTCTGAAAATTTTGCGTTTTTGAGTTGTATCTCGCAAGGCTTTTCCTTGATGATTGCGTTTAACAAATCATACTCTTTGTCATCGAACAATCTCACAAGTTCAACCTTGCGCCTTTTGGTGACGTTGTCGATTGCCTGTCCGTCCGTCGCAATCAAATTTTTGCCAACGTCGCTTCCTGAAATAAATCCTGCAACGTCGAAAACGTCCCTATCGTCCCGACTTCCTTCGAGCAGTCTTGCCGCAACGTCGCAAATCTCGCCCCACGCGTCTTTTAGCGGACGCATCCTGAAATTTAAAAGTCCGTCAACGTTGTAATCCATTGATTGCGACAACGTTTTTGCAACGACGTTTTCTTCAAAGTCCGAGTCGAAGTGTAACATAGAGCTTAAAAGCGCGCACTTTGCGTAAGTCAACGGATAAATCGGCAACCTTTCAAGAAAAAACCTAAGCTTCATAAACGACAAAAACACCACCGAAAGCATATCGTATATTTCGTTTTCGATTTTTTGCGCAACGTCGCAATTTGACGCAAGATATAACCACAATCTCGTATTGCTTTCTTCGCTTGCATAGGACAAATCTTTTGCGTTTCGGAGTTTTTGAAGTATATATTCGATTTCTTTGTCGTATTCTTTGCCGATGCTTATCACGTTTGACCACATACAAATATTGTATGCAGGCGCGATATAAAAATTAGTGGAATATTTTGTGCGATTTGCAAAACGGCAAAAGAAAAGACGCGCATTTTTTGCGCGTCGTTTAAATCGTGTTTTGTTTTTATTTGACTTTGATAACTTTGCAGTTGCCGTTTCTCGTGTCAACTTCGATTTTGATTTCAAAGTCGTAGGCTTCGAGTTCGACGATCCAGCTGTAATAGCTGTTTTTTATGTCACTGCCGCTGTAATTGAATTCTCTGTCCATATCGTCGACGACAAAATCGTCTTTGCTCGTCACTCCTAATATCGACGGCAAACTTCTGTCCGTCACAAACTCATACGCTTTGTCTTTGGCAAGCTCGGCACATTCCACTTTTGAAAACGCAACGGATTTTTTCGCATAGGACGCCGCGGAGCCGAACACGCCACCCAAAATTGCGGCAATCGCCATAAGCACGCCTATGAGCGAACATACGGGAATAACGACGTATTGCCACTTAAACTTTTTCTTTGCTTTCTTTACTTCCTCGACATCCGCTTCTTTGACGGGAGAATCCTCTCTTACGGATTCGCTGTTCAAAAATTCGTTTGCCTTTTCAAGCTGCTGTTTTACGTATTGTTTTTCTTCTTCGGTTGCGACACCGTTTTTGCAGTGTTCGAACGCCTCGTCGAAATTCATAAAGTTGCCTCCAAAAGTTCTTTGAGCTTCAATCTTGCCCTGTAAAGCTGTATCTTGACGTTGTCCGTCGACTGACCGACTATCGACGCTATTTCTTTGACCGACATCGAGTCGAAATAATATAGTCTTACGACCTCTTGATAGTCGTCTTTCAACAGAGAAATCGCCTTGTACAGCGCGCGATATTCTTCTTTTTGAATGACGTCGTCCACAAGCGAGTCGCAAGACGGCATATCGGCGGAAATGGATTCCAACCTCTTGTTTTTCCTCAACGTGTCGAAATAATAGTTTCTGCACACCTTGAAAAGCCAAAATTTAAATCCGTCTTTTTCCTCGTTTATGGAGCGTATCGCCCTCATATACGCCTCTTGCACGACGTCCTCGGCAAGCGCGCGATTGCGGCAAAAGGAATACACGTACAAAAGAGCCTCGTTGTAGTATCTCTTAAACAAGTTTTCCCATGCCGTGCTTTTCATTTGCTCCTCACTATATAAACGCGCTTTGCGCAATTCGGTTACGCTTTGTGCTCGATTTTGTTCTTGAAACCCATTTTACATCGTTTACAAAGATTTTTCAACATTAACGATATATCGCAATCGGTCTAGTCCACAACTCCGGTACGCAAATAGTCTTTCGGCGTCATTCCGAACTTCTTTTTGAAACTTTGGATATAATGCGTTTGCGAGCAAAAGCCCAGATAATATCCGATTTCGCCGTATTCCACGCCGCTTGCAAGCAATGATTTGGACGCTTCGAGCTTTTGCGACAGCACGTATTCGTGCAAACTTTCGCCGACGTATTTATTGAAAGACGCAGACAGATAATCCGCACTCACTCCGCACTCACCGGCAACGTCGCAGCACTTCAATCTCTCGTGCAAATGCGCGCTGACGTACTTCATCGCTTTGCGCACGAAGGGCGGATATTCCAGCCTCTGACGATGATTTTTTACAAGTACGGTAAGTTCCGTCGCCTTTGCAACCAAAAATTTTATTATTTCTTCGGGCTTATCCGTTTTGTCAACGTATTGAATGTAGGAGTCGGAGAGGTTGTACGCCTCGCTTTCCATAAGCCCGCCCTCTACGGCATACCTCGTGGCAAGAGTTATGCAGCTCACCGCAAGATATTTGACTTGGCGCAAATTGTCGTCGCTCATTCGCCCCACAACCAACGCATCTCTAACAAAATTCTCCATATTGCTTTCAAGCCCTTGCAGATCACCGTTTTTTATACAAGTATAAAACGCAACCTCGCGGCTGTACGGAGTGTGCGCAATTCCGCTTTCGCGCTGTTCGAACCGAGGATTTTGAACGCCTTTTGGCAAAAAGCGCACGTTGAGTTGTGTGTCTTTTTCGTTTGTCATATCAAAATTATATCATACTTTTTGTATTTTACAACGAATTTTTGATATTTTGTTCGCTTTTATGATATAAATACACTTGCAAATCTAATAAAATGATATCGTCCGGAGGTGGATTATGAGAAAGGAAAAACTCGAATGGAAACGCATGGTCGAAGGTAAACTTTACAATGCCACGAGCAAGGATATTTTTTGGCAACACGCAAGGGGCTTGTGGCTCACGCAAAAACTCAACAAGTGCTCCGTTCTCAATCAACCTCGACAAAAACGACTTTTCAACAAGCTCATTCCATCTTCAAAGGGCAAATCCGTGTGGGCTTTTACGCCTTTTTATTGCGAATACGGCGTGAATATTAACGTTGGAAACGGTGTGTTTTTCAATTACGGTTGCACCCTTCTCGATATATCTCCCATCACTTTGGAGGACGGAGTCTGGCTGGGTGCAAACGTCACGATCGCAACGCCGTGTCATCCGCTTTTGGCACACGAGAGGATCAACACGCAATACCCCGACGGTTTTCACGACCTGGAATATTCCAAACCCGTAACCATAAAAAAGAACGCTTGGATTGCGTCGAACGTCACGATTTGCGGCGGAGTCACGATAGGCGAAAACACGGTTGTGGGCGCAGGCAGCGTCGTAACGCGCGACTTGCCGGCAAATTGCATTGCGGTCGGCTCGCCTGCAAGAGTTCTACGCTATCTTGACGAAAAGGACAAAATCGACGTTTGGAATACGTATATCAACGACGAGTTGCCGCTTTCGGTGAGAGAGAAAGAAAAACTTGCAAAATAACGAGCAAAATTCAAATCCGTCTTGCAACCGGAAGAAACAAATTGTATAATGAACTATACTTATCAACACTTTAAGTATATAAATAAAATAAGAAAACATTGTTTTCGGAGGAAAATATGAACGAAAAAGATTACAAGGAGATTTTGGCAAAGCTCACGCTGGATGAAAAAATCACCATGCTTTCGGGCTCAACCAACTGGCTCACTCAGCCCATCAAACGCGACGATATCGACATCCCGGCAGTGCGTATGAGCGACGGTCCGAGCGGTCTTCGCCGTGAAAAAATCGGTGGCGGCGTCAATATCATGCAAACGCCCGAACCCGCAACGTGCTTCCCCGGCGCAGTCACAACGGCATCGAGCTGGGACGAAAAACTCGTTGAAGAAGTGGGACAAGCAATCGCTGTCGAAGCGCAATCTTTGGGCGTTTCAACCGTGCTCGGCCCCGGCGTCAACATCAAAAGAGGTCCGCTTTGCGGCAGAAACTTCGAGTATTTTTCGGAAGATCCCTTCCTTGCGGGACGCATGGGCGGCGCATGGGTGCACGGCGTGCAAGAAAAGAACGTCGGTACGTCCTTGAAGCACTATCTTGCCAACAACCAAGAATACATAAGAATGACCATCGATTCAATCGTGGACGAGCGTACTTTGCGTGAAATCTATATGCCGGCTTTCGAACATATCGTCAAAGCAGAAAAACCAACCACGGTTATGTGCTCCTACAACCGCTTGAACGGGACGTATTTGAGCGACAACAAACGCTTCCTCAACGACGTCTTGCGCGACGAATGGGGATATGACGGAATCGTAGTCAGCGACTGGGGCGCAGTGAACGATCGCGCCGAAGGCGTCAAAGCGGGTATGGATCTCGAAATGCCCGGCAGCAAGGGTTGCGGACTCAACGGTGACACCGTATATAAAGCGCTCGAAGTAGGCACTCTCACCGAAGAAGATATCGACAAAGACGTGCTTCGTCTCATCAGATTTGCATACGAAAACACCGTGCGCGAAGTCGAAGGCGTCACGTTTGACGTCGAAAAGCACAACGACATCGCTCGCAGAGCGGCAGAAGGCGGCGCGGTTCTTCTCAAAAACGACGGTATTTTGCCTTTGAATAAAAAACAAAGTATCGCCGTCGTCGGCAGACTCGCAAAACAAATCCGCTATCAAGGCGGTGGTTCGAGCCACATTCTTCCCACAAAACTTACGTCCTTCACCGACGCGCTCGACAAAGTCGGACAAGAATACACCTACTCCGACGGCTACGTTCTCAAAGGCGAAGGCTACAAAAAGAGCTTGATTAAAAAAGCGGTCAAAGCGGCAAAAGGCAAAGACGTCGTGCTTCTGTTTGTCGGACTTACCGATGCATTCGAATCCGAGGGCTACGATCGTCATCACATCAAGATGCCCTCCTCGCACGTCACTCTCATCAACGAAATTTTGAAAGTCAACAAAAACGTCGTCGTGGTGCTTTCTTGCGGCTCTCCCGTCGAAATCGGCGAGTGGGACAAGGACGTAAAAGGCATACTCAACCTCTATCTCGGCGGCCAAGCAGGCGGCGAAGCGGCGTACAATCTTATCTACGGCAAAGTCAATCCCTCGGGCAAACTTGCAGAAACCTTCCCCGTCCACGAGGACGATTATCTCGGCTCGAAATACTTCCGTATGGGACCGAGAACGGTTGAATATCGCGAAGGCGTTTACGTCGGATACCGCTATTACGACAGCGCGAACAAGCGCGTCAAATATCCGTTCGGCTACGGACTTTCCTACACTAGCTTCGAATATTCCAATCTCCGTTTGAGCGCAAACGCAATCAACGAAGGAGATCCGTTCACCGTCACTTTCACCGTCAAGAACGTCGGCAAAGTCGCAGGTGCGGAAATTGCTCAACTCTACGTTTCTGACGTTGAAAGCACCCTCTATCGTCCGGCAAAAGAACTCAAAGGTTTCAAAAAAGTGTTCTTGCAACCCGGCGAAGAAAAAGACGTTGAAATCAGCCTCGATTCAAGAGCATTTGCATACTACAACGTTGCCATCAACGACTGGCACGTCGAAAGCGGCGACTTCAAGATTCTGGTTGGCGCATCCTCTCGCGACATCAAACTCGAAGGCATCGTAAACGTTGCGTCAAAGAACCCCGACGCGCCTATCCCCGACTACAAAGCGGTCGCTCCTTGCTACTATGCCATCGCAAACGCAACCGAAATCCCCGTCGAACAATTCGAGGCCCTATACGGCGCAAAGATGATTGAAAACAAACCCTTTGCCAAGGGCGAATTGCAAGCGTGCAACACTATCGGTCAATGCAACGTGTCACCTTTCGGTAGATTTATGTACAGATTGTGCGTGGGCGTCATCAACCTCGTCGCGCTCTCATCCGAAAACCCCGAAATGCTCACAAACTCCGTCAAAGACATGCCCTACCGCACGATTGCAGCGTGGTCGATGGGCATCATCTCCAAGCGTTCGCTCGACGGACTCGTGGATATGCTCAACGGCAGAAAAGGCGGTTTCCGCAGATTCCTCAAAGGCTTCGGCAAGGAAAAAGCAAAGAAGAAATAATCAATTCGATTTAACAGCGCACAACAAACAGATAAAGCAGGCAATACGCCTGCTTTATCTATGTTTTATTTTATCAACTCATACTTAAAGAGCAATGGCATAATGTCCGTTTCATAATAGCTTTTGACTGCTGTATCAAGGGTTTTAATAACCGTGTTCAAATTTGGATTTTTGTATCTTAAAATAGGTTCTCCTTTTCGGTTTTTTTGACCCGTTTCGACTTTAATGTTTACTTCTTCTAATATTTGCCAAGTTCCCAACTTACAGAATGACTTATCTTTTATAATTTTTTTATACTCATCAGTTCTTTTTGTTTCAAACATTACATCATTCCAATACTTCAATAATATTTTTTCTGTTTCAGACAAGATGCATCCTTCTTCAATAAATCTGTGCAATGATACGGAAGCCAATGTATCATTTCCGTCAAAACACAATTCATTCCGATAAAACCTATTATCGCTACCTATTAAGGATTGACATTTGTTTTTTGGAGTCAGTGCAGTATATATTAAACACCGTTTCAAAAATTCTCTATCTATTATATAACCGCCTTGTCCGTCATATGATTTTGAATAAACATCTGCTTTATACCACTTGTCATATGGAAATGTTGCGGCTACAAATAATGGCAGTTTTTCCAAATAATTATCTTTGCGCAAATAAAAACCGTGTGCTTTATATAATCCACATCTTGTAAGTGCAACGTCTTTCCTATCAATTTGAAAATTACTCGCCATTAAATAGCCTATGATGTTGTCATTATATGTTGGCTTTATATACTTTTTTCGTCCATTATCCGAGAATTCACCTCCGTTTCTTTCACAGATTATTCCCTGTTCATCATTTCTAAAAGTTCTTTTGTCATACGCTTCAGAAAGATTATGATATGCTTTTTTATTGTTATATCATCGCTCGCACGATTCACCTTATCTTCTATAATACTATATGGAGTTAAAGATATGCTTTGAGTTTCAAAGTCATCAACATTACTCCAAAACATACATCCGACAGCCGAATGTTGAGATGCATGAAATTCTTGTCTGTTACAAAGAAAACCACCACAAAACTTTTTGTTGACTAGATTTTGATTTCTCCAATACTTAGTCGGTGAATACAATATATAACTATCATAGGGCTTGTTTAAATAATATTTAAACCCGCTCCAAATAAAAAGATTTGAAAGGTCATTTAATACAACGCCTTTGTATTCTTCTTTCATTTTGTTTATAACAAAACTATGTTTCCACGCATTTTCTTTTTTTCCTGTATTTTGTGTTCCTCCACTTCCCGATTCGCTAAACGGTGGATTTTCCATAAGTATAACAGCACAATTTTCATCATTAATTTTTTCGCGGATATAGTCATTTGCAATTCCCTGTTCATTAAACTCGGCTGGTATAATATCGTATGCTAGTGCATCAATATTTGGAATAACAACAAGACATTTATCTCCGTATTTGTAATTCAAAATGACATATTCATTAAATTCTATCGTAGAAAGAACACAATGCTCTAATACCTCACTAGGTAGGCCTTCTTCTAAATTGCCTGTTCCTGCACAGCGATCTATAATTACATAGTCCATGCCTTTTGGAATAGCACTAATTGCCTGAAACAACAATTTATGCATTTCATCAACATATGCTTTTGGAGTATAATAGGCTCCTTGTTCGCGTTGCAATAATCCTGGATTCAAACAATCCATAATATCCTCAAATTCAAGGTTGTTATCTTTATCGTATGGATATACTCTATCTTTTAAAACATTGGGCTTGCGTATTTCCGCATCTTTCCCTTTCACAAAACTATCCTTATTTGGCATTATTTTATAATACTGTTGAGAAAGACCAATTATATTAAATTTATCAATATGATATTTAACATAATTATCGCTATTCACATATTTAAGAAGCTCCATCAGCCCATCGCTCGTAGAATAATCGATTGCAACGTGTTTTGCCATTGTGGAAAAATCATCATTACCTTTACTTGCTGCACCGAAATATACTTTTTCAATATCAGAAAGTAAATCTGCTGATTGAAATATATAAACTATTTCTCTATTTAAGTCATTCAATATAATGTTAGCAGGCAATTTTTCACCCCTAATTCGAATGCGCGAAGCGTATTTTATGGCCTGAAACAAAACTTTATTAATATTATCGATGTTTAATTTGTTTTCATACAAATTGCCCCTTTCCACACCATCTGTATTGTGAGAGAGGTCTGGATTTATTCCAATGCGGCTATAAAACTCTCTTTGACCATCAATTTCTGCTAAATAAGATTTCATTTATCTACCCTCATTCGTAAATAAAATAAATTGTATCGCATTTGCGTTAATATGTCAATTTATTTGCGTTGTATATAAAGCGCATATGCGTAGTAAAATAAAAATAGGTAAAGCTTTATGGACGTTATTGGAAAAATAGAAAAGCTAAAAAATGAACGTGGTTGGACTGATTATGAACTTGCGCAACAAGCAATGATAACCCAGTCCACCATTGCGTCTATGAAACTGAGGAACTCTCCACCAAAACTCGATACTTTGCAATCTATTTGTGCGGCATTTGGGATTACGCTTTCGCAGTTTTTCTTAGAAGACGAAAAGGAGGAATACTTAAATAAAACCGAAAAAGAATTGATACAGTGTTTTCGCGCACTTCCTTATAAAAAACAACAGTCATTGATTGATCTTTTAACAGATTAATATGATATAAAGAAATGGGCAGACAAAAATGTCTGCCCATTTCTTTATGGAAAAATAATGTTATTTTTAAACAGTTATCTGTCGTTTCTGTGCAACACTTCGTACGCCATTTTGGGATTGTCCGTCATGATGCAATCCGCACCGTTTGCTTGAAGTTTTGCAACGTCGTCGGGGTCGTTTATCGTCCAATATTGCACCGCAATGCCGAGGCTGTGGGCAAAGTCAATAAACTCTTTTGTGGACAAATCGAAAAATCCGTTGAATCCCATCGGGATTTGCAACACCTTGAAGTTGAATTTTGCCTTTGTGTTGCCGTAAAGAAATGCGTAATAAAAATCAAGCACTTCGGTGATGCCTGCCGAGCGGACGATTTCTTTTTCAAACGCGCCGTTGGCGTTGCACTCGTCAACGTACTTGCTGATTTCGCCCTGGAACGTGCCAAACACCGTTCTGTCGATGATGTCGTACTCGTCCATCATACGATAGAGCTTGTTCATTGCGCGTTTTCCGACCTCTCCGCCGTCCTTGATTTCGATGACGTACTTCATAGACTTGTCGGGGCGAGCGACCTTTTCTACATATTCAAGCACCTCTCTGAGCGTGGAAATGCGCACGTCTTCAAGCTCGGCGTCCGACTTATTGCGGTATTTATACTCGCCCTCCACGGTCTTGAAGTTGTGACCGAAATTGTAGGTTTTAAGCTCCGCAAGCGTCTTGTCGCAAATTTTGCCCGAGCCGTTTGAGGTGCGGTCGATCTCGTGGTCATGCATAAGCACAAGCTCGTCGTCCTTTGTAAGATGCAGGTCAAATTCAAGAATATCGACTTTATAGTTTTCGCGCTCCGCTTCTTCCATACATTGCTTGAACGCCGCCATAGTTTCCTCGGGTTCAAGCACGCCGCCTGCGCGGTGAGCGGACAAATACAAACCGCTTTCGGTGTGGAAAGCGATGTACTTGTTATCCCCCGCATAATTCGTCACACGCGCGACTCTTGCACATCCGCCCGTGAGCGGCAAAATCACGACATTAAGTACAAACACAAACAACAATGTACCCACAATCGACCATACGATTGCGTTTTTGACTGTTTTCTTGTGCTTTTTCACTTGCGCTTTGACCTCGGGAGAATCAGTGAGCAAAACTTCGACGCCGTTCGCGTCTTGTTTGAAAAATTGGTTCAATTTGACTTTCATTTTTCACCTTATCACAAATTATTTGACTTTGGTATTATATCACACGTTTTCCGTCTCGTAAATACCTCTACGACAATTTTTTATACATATGTATGCTTGCGCATACATCAATATCGGTATTCTCATTTCAACATATGTGCATATGCACACAAACGGACGCAAGAATATGCTCTTTTTTTCCCATATTCTCAAACGATTTTAGCCGATGATGGCAAGCATAGGCAGAAGAAAGCGCATCGCATTTTCGAATGCCGTGCGCAGCCGACGAGCGCTCCGCACGCTTTGGCACAATGCGTGCATTTCATATCGCAGATATGAAAAATCCATGAACAAATTTCGTTTATCATTTTTTGAGCTGATGACGGCAAGCAGAGGAAGAAGAAAGCGCATCGCATTTTCAGATGCCGTGCGCAGCCGACAAGCGCTCCGCACGCTTTGGCACAATGCGTGCATTTCATATCACAGATATGAAAAATCCGTGAATGTCACCGTTTTTCTTTTTTTGAGCTGATGACGGCAAGCAAAGGAAGAAGAAAGCGCATCGCATTTTCGGATGCCGTGCGCAGCCGACAAGCGCTCCGCACGCTTTGGCACAATGCGTGCATTTCATATCGCAGATATGAAAAAATCCGTGAACGAATTTCGTTCACGGATTTGGAGCTGATGACCAGACTTGAACTGGTGACCTCATCCTTACCAAGGATGTGCTCTACCACCTGAGCCACATCAGCATATTTTGGCGGAAGCGGAGGGATTCGAACCCCCGTGGGCTTTCACCCAAACGGTTTTCAAGACCGCCTCGTTATGACCGCTTCGATACGCTTCCATAATTGTTAAAGCAAATCGGTTTGACACAAAATGTCAGTCATTCTTGTATCAAGCTTATTTAGTATAGCAAGAGTTTGCGTTTGTGTCAAACATTGCCGTCAAATTTGCAAAAAAACTTATTTGCCGTTTTGTCAAACGAATGTTACTTTGCTCAAATCAACTTGGTCGCAACCGATAAAGGACGTTTCGTCTTTCTTTAAATCGCCGCCTTTTACGTTTACTATCGTTTTGAGATTCGGACACCCTGCAAACGCAAATGCACCGATTGTGCAAACGTTTGTATTTTCAAAATACACGGTTTCGAGGTTGGGCAAATTTGCAAACGCCGCGTCGTCGATTTCGCGTATACTCTCTGACACGTGAATCGTCACGGGCAAACTTTTGAGCGTTGAGTCCGCAAAAATGCTGTTTGCGATGCGATAAACCGTATAAGTGGTGTACGAACTCTCGGCAACTCCATCCACGCTTGCAAGCACTTTTTTCGTGCCGTTTTCCACCCAAATGACGTTTGGAATATACACGTTTGAAAGATTTACGCCGTCGGAGTCGGTGTAAAACGTCGTGATTTCAACGATATTGCCGCTCCAACCTTTTTGTTCTTTTTCGCTATCGGATATGACGTTGTAATTGAAATACTTTGCCCACACGTTGTTTGTCGTAGGCGTCACCGACGGAGATGCGGTTGACTCGCCGCCACCGATAGAGCCGTCGGGAGAGATCCAAACCGCATAGGAAACTCCCATCGTCGAAACGGCGACTGCAAAGAGCACTATTATTGCGATTATCATCGCGGTTTTTGTCTTGCGGCTTGACGTCATGCGGGCATGTTCCCTTCTCGTATATCCACGTTTGAATCTACCTTGTCTTTGATTTCAAACTTGAATACGATTGATTTTTTCGCTTCGTCGAGATAGATGAGGTTTTCATCGCACTCTTCGTCGATTTGGTTGAAATATATCGTTGCTTTGACGTAGTATTTTTCGCCGGGCTTGACAAGCATATAGAGCTTATAACACGGCATTTTTTTCGTTTCTTTGTCAAAATACGGCTGATTATAATAAATCGCGCTCGGATTGTTTGCAAAATCCGACGGATTTACAGATGCGATCGGTTCGGCAACGGGCTTGTCGCTGCCTTCTTTTTCCACGAGCTTGACAAGGCTCATCTCAACGTTGAACGCAGACAAATAATCTTTTGTTCCTTCGCTCACGGTGCCCTCTTCAACCGTGCCCAGATGCGCCGAAATAACGCTCAAAACCAACGATTTTCTTCCGTCGGTTGCGCCCGAATCCGACGTACCGACAAAGTTTATCGGGAAATACAACACGGCGCATTTTGCCTTGACGGTAATTTTCGTGTCGTCTTGTTGCGTCAAATCCCTTCCGTAAGGCGCGAGATTGCCTTTTGCAAGATATCCGGGATTTGCGATTGCAGGCCATATTGCCGTGCCGTAGTCGCTTGCGGTGTTGTCTATGTCTATGCTTGCGCTCTCTTGCAAAAGCGCGGAATCGATGGTGAATCCGTCCTCGTTGCTGTCGGCAACGTTGGTAAACCATGCCGCCGTCACGCTGACCGCCGTAACCACGAGAATGAGCGCCATAACAACCGATGAAACGATAAGAGTGCGTTTGGTCTTGTTCATTATCCTTGCGCCTCCTCGTGTACGGTTGAGATGTGAATCACTGCTGAAAATTCAAAAGTCGAGCCCGAATAATCCATGCTCGAATAGAAGATTTGATTGTTCAGATTTTCGAAAATCTTTTTCGTTTCGTCCTCTTGCGTGTAAATTTCGCTTGCGGTGTATTTGTCTTTGTCCGCAGAGAAAAACTGCATCCAGAACATTTTTTCGGGAGCAAATACGACGTAGAAATCGAACAATTGCGACGTGCCGCCGACGGTGTTATACGTCGAGAAATTTGTGATATTGCGTCCGTCGACGCCTTTTATGCTTGACGCTATCGACGTGTCATCGTTGACGCTTTTCACAAGTCCGTCGCTGCCGAAAGCGAGTTTGCCGTACGGCGTGTACCAAACTTCGTTTACAGGTTCGAGCTGCAAAAGTCTTTGCACGGTTTTGTTGTCGCCGGATTGCTCGTTTTTGTAATTCTTGCTGACGTTGCCGTCAGTGCCGACGTGCTCTTTAAAGAACCACGTGAACACGTATGGGATGTCGCTCGACGAATTACTGTCAACGCCTTTGCCATACTCTCTTTTGGTGGTGGGTGCAACAGTGTCGTCTTTCACATAGTTGCCGCTTGGATCGGTTTTATACGTATACTTCAAAATGCTTACGGTGTCAAACGCCATGCTCATATCGAACGACTTGCCCGTCGTGTCGAGCGCAACAGTATTGATAAAATAGTATGCGCGATTGCTCGTATCAACGGTGTTTGCTCCGGCAATACCCTTTGTCATCAATTTGCCGGCATTCGTTCCGCTGTCGCAAAAAGCGGTCTGACCGACGTACTGCATATTGTCCCACAGCCTCTCGTTTTTTTGAAGATTGAAATCGATTTTGTACGACTCTGCCGTGGACATCGTGATTTCGGTGACGGTGACCTTGTCGGCATTCGTAAACCACGCAAAAGAAGCACCCACCATAACAACGGTGGTCACCACTATCAAAAGCGGAATCATGATTGACATCACGAGTTTGAAAGTTTTGCTTTTGCTTGCTTGGTTTGTCATATTTCCCTTTTGCCGGTTTGCTCGATTGCGGCATAATATACTTTTATATATATTATATGTAAACTACAATCGAGCGTAGCGTTTTATTGGCTTTTGTACGTCCTTTTTCCGTCCGAATTTACGCGATTTGCAAACCGACGGATTAGAACGCCGATTTTGCAAAAAATCAATTATGCCAAGGCGGCGTTTGTCGTCTTGGCATTTTGATTGCTATTGTTGCACCGAAAGCCATGCCGGAGCGTCGTTTGTGTATGCTTCGAACATAGCTTTGTCGCAAGTGATTTTGTATGCGCCTGCGTTTACGCTTCCGTAGAACGCACCCGAGAACGTGCTTGCGATTTCAATCGACACATTCGCTTTGAGCGTGAACGATGCAAAGCGGAGTTCTCTGAGCAAGGACACGTTTTGCTTGTTTGCAATGGAAATTGCGTTTTCGCTCGTGCCGTCCGCAGTGCCGACAAGCCAGCTCGAAGTGCTGATTGCATACACGTTTGCACCGTTTAGATTGCCGGAATCGGTTGCTTGCGTTTCATTCAACGAATACATGAGCAAGTACACTTTGACGATGTCAGCAAGGCGCATGCTTTGGCGTGCGTTTTCTTTGTTGTCAACGGAAATCTTGGTCAAAACAACGTCGCCAAGCACGTCGTATTCACCCTTCGTTACGGAAGTTTCCGATTCGTGATAATACTTGTTTGTCGTGCCGTAACCGGACACCGATCCGCTCATCAATTCGTCGTAAGTCTTTGCGTTTGCATGATTTACAAACGTAATCGAGCTTCCGTTTCTTCTCCACACCGCATTTTGGAGGTGGTAGGAATTTGTCACGTTCGTGTTGGTTTGCGAGAACGCTCCGACGTTGCAGTTTGCGTCTATTTGCATAAGCGACACGACGTTCGACATGCCCTGTTCGGATGAACCAACCACACCGCCGACTTTTGCATTTTCGTTGCTCACGGTGATTGAACCGAGAACGATTGCGTTTTCAACGGCTCTTTCGCTTATGCCGAACAATCCGCCGACGCTTTGATCCGTCGAACCGGTGACGTTGATCGAGCCGTGGAAGGACACGTTATTCACGCTATTATCCAACGCCGCTTCCGCCGCCGCAATCACTTTGCCTGCGATACCGCCGACGTATTTTGCATTGCCGTTGATGGTTACGTTTCTCAAATGCAAGTTCTTGACGATGCCGTTTGCGCCGATGATATCGAACAAGCCGACGTTATCTTTGCCGTAGCCCATAATGTTGAGATACTCGATGACGTAGCCGTTGCCGTCAAACGTACCGTCAAAGCCCGTGATAGCGGTTGCTCCCTCTGCCTTTGCCGTGGACACGAACAGACTGCCGTTGATCGTTGCGATCTTGCCTTCAGCCGCTTTGAGAACGTTTTTGAGATATGTTCCGTTGCCGCTCCACGTTGAAGTTGTCGTTTTGCCGTCATCACCTATCACCGTGAAGAACGTATTGAGGATGGATATATCGCTTTCTGTAAACTTGCCGACTATATCTTTGGTAAGTTTATACGATGTCGGGATTGTAGAACTTTCGCTCGTCGTAGTCGCATAGTAGCCCCAAGTGTTTGCGGGGATATTGTCTTGTGCGTTTGCCTCGATATTGAGGAATACCGAATAGCCTTTTGCTTCCAACTCGGTAAAGTATTCGTCCCACGTCGTTGCCTTTGAATCGGTTATAGGCGTGTCTTGCGGAAGTTTGAACTCGCCCTTGTCATAATCGTCCGCACTTACGACGCTCACCCACTTGTAACCCGAAGATACGATCTTGATAATTTCAAGATTGCCGGGGTTCTGGCTTGCCGTGTAATAGAAGGACGCTATGAGCAAGCGGGCAAGCGAGTTGATTTCGTATTCATCTCCCGTGGACACAAAATATGCAATGGTCAACGTCGGTTGATTGCTCAAACGATAGTTGAGATCCATACCGTTTGTCGGATCGACCTTTGCGCCGAGGCGTTCGCTGTTTTGAGAACCTCTGATCGTCGTATAGCCGCGATATTCTCTCTTCGTGTAACCCTCCTCGGCAGTATGGTCTTTGCCGTCCGCATACATCCAGCCGTTTGACACCTTGATTTTGGCATCAGCCTTATCCATATCTTTGTTCGTGCCGGTTATAGGCTTCCAATCCGTATTGTAGGTGTTGTCGTCGTTTGCGTAGCTTTGCGCAGTGTCGGAGTACTCGACGCGCACGGATTTGACGGTGATTTCAATTTGAATACTCGCCGCTCCGCTTGCGTTCTTATTATTCTTCGAATCTCTCGAATCGTACACGGTTACGCTTTGTATTGCAGCCGCCGTACTGTCGCTTTCGCTATACTTGTTGCCGCCTTCTGCGGACGAATCGTAAACGTTGAACGTATAGTTTGCCGCATCCGTACCCGTCATCGTGAATACGAGTTTCTTGAAATACGTGCCTGCCGACGCTTTCTTGAATACGTCGCCTTCTTTATATATGTCGTTGACGTATTTCGAGAAATCAAAGTAATTTCCGCTATTGCTGTTGCGCGTGTTGTCGGCCTCCTGATATTTTGCAACGACCTTGATATTGTCGCTGCCATGAACACCGCTCACCGTAAATCCTTCGCCAGTGCGATAGGTCTTACTGCGTCCGTTGCCGGTTGCACCGTCGGCGCCACCGTAAAACTCGTCGTCGGTATACGTTCTAGTCGCCTTGCCGCTGCGCAACTTGTCAAGCGCAACCCTTATATGCGCCGGTGTGATTTGCCCGACGTTTGGCACTGCTTGCGACGTTGCCGTGCTCGCATCCAATTCATAATTGGTATTTGTTGCCTTAAATGTATATGCGAAATTAATCGTCTTCGTATAACCGTTGCTTACGTTCTTGTTGTCATACAACATTTTGATGCTAAACAAATCGTCGTTGCCGCTTGCACCAAAATTTGTTGAATACACTGCAAACGTAAAGTTGTTATCCTTGACATTTTCATTTGCATCGTACACTTTATTTGCCGTACCGCCGTTATAGCGGATGCCGACCTTCGATTTCACAATGGTAAACGGATCGCTTGTAAACAATTTGGGAGTATAGTTTCCTACAACCGAATCCACGCCCTCGTTGGTACCGCTCACGGACGAAAGTTCCGCCTTTGTCGTATACGAGCCTGCGTTGACACCGCCGCCCGACAAAGTAAATGTCAGCACGTCGTTGCCCAAACCGCTCTTGACGCTATTAGATGTCATTGCGATTGCCGTACCGTTGACAGTAATACTCTTGATTGTTATATTTTGGTTATTACCCGTATATACAAGAGTCGGATAATTCCACTCGATAGCAATCGGACAAGCATTAATAGTATAGTCCGCCGTAGAATTTGAGCTATCAAACTTATAGTTGTTTGACGTATCGGAACCTACGCTCGTTCCTTTTGCACGTCTTGCAACGATCTTTCCGTTTGTTCCTCCGACTTTTATTTTGTACGTGCCGGCATTTACCAGCTTACCGCTTTCATATGCCGATCCGCCGTCTTTCTCGATCGAATACGTAAGAGTAAACGTATCGTTCTCATACGTGTACGTACCGTTGCTTCCGGAGATACCGACAATCGTTATCGTTGGCGTAACTGCCGTACCGTCATATGTTTTGCCGCTACCCAAACTAAATGCGCCCACTTTGACGACATACTGTTCAATCGTCCAACTTAAAGACGACGAAGACAGCGTATAGTTGTTATTGCCCGACAAACTAAAGGATGCCGTATAGGTGTTTGCGTTTATCGTAGACACACCTGCTGCTTGGGAGTACTTATCTTTGAATGTCAATGTCGATTCCGTACTTCCGTTTATTCTGACGCTGATTTTTATCGTATCGCCACTTAACAGTCCTATCTCGTTGCTTTGCGATCCTTGATTGACGAAAACCTCGCCAATACCTTGATGTTTGGTATTATATACGTAATTTGTCTTTCCTGTCGGAAGCGGCGTTTTCGTTGCGCTTAAAGTGATCGGACGTCTATTTATAGTGTAGGTATATGTAGGCAATTTGTCAGGAACATGAGCGCAGTTTGCCTCTTCCGCAACGTGATCTTTGCCTTCGATAAGCTCTATAACGTAGCTTCCCGCATCTGCTTGTGTTGTAAAAGTCCACGTTACTGTCTTTTTGACGTCATTGCTCGATGTCGGAATATCCACTTTGGAGAATTTCGCCGTGTCTTTCACAGCAAAGAATCTCGTCAAGAACTCTTCGAAGTTGGAAATACCGCTAAAGCTCGGATCATCTGCCGCAGAAGCGGTAAACGTCACGGTTATTACGGACGTCTTTTGATTGTAGACTTTTTTGTTATTGGCTGAAGTCAAGTTGCTGGATATATTGATAGTTGTTTTAACGATATGATATTCGTTTTGTCCATCGGCAAACGACAACTCATAGTTGCCAACTCTATAAGTGTTTTCTCCGACCTTTCCTGCTTCGAAGTTGATATAATAATCACCCAATTTTCTTACGGTTGAAAGTTCTATCGTAATGGTCTTGTTTGTGCCCTGCGATTGACTTATCGAAACAATCGGGCCGTTCAAATCGGAGATGCTTGCCTTCATGCCGCTTGAATCGTACATGTTGGAGCTCTTTCCGTCCGCAGTGAAAACGGGCTTAAACATCGCCAATTGAGAGAATCCGTCTTCATACTTGAAGCCGGTTATCGTCCACTTTGCGCCGTGTACGCTTGTGTTGTCAAACGCATGTGAACCACCCGTTGTTCTTGAAAGTTTCAACTCGGCAGGACTGACAGTAAAGTTACCCGTGGCTTCTTCGTTCTTAATCGTATATCTCGGTTTTGCAACCACATCAGATGTGTTGATCGTCACGGTATACGCTTTTGCTTCGGTAAACACAAGATAACAATTCAACACCTGAGTATTCAGTCCGTCGGTTTGTTCTTCGGCAATAAACATCGTATCGCTGTCTTTCATCGCTTCGGACGGTATCATTCCGATTGAACTCAGTGTTATACCGCTTCCTGCTTTGCTGGGCTTAAATACAGTGCCGTCCCACGTAAATGTCACAACTATATCGTTACCAACCGAAACATCGAGTTTTATCGGGACTTGTTTCCCTCTGTTCGGTGCAATGTTTGAAATTGACACGAACATATCATACTTGTTTTCTCCCTCGGATCCGTTTGAATCTTCGCCGTATTTTCTATTTGTCGCAACTTTAAACGTTGCCGAAAGTTCACGTGCTTTAATTGTCCATTCAAGATCATCGATACCGCCGACAATTCTTGCTTTTCCTTTGCCGTCAAAGAAGTATATCTTAATTGTGGATTTGTACGTGTTCGGATCGGACATCGCCGTCGTTGCAGTCGTACCGTCAACGCTCGTGGACGTGGTGTAGAAATACTTATTCCTGTATGTTTCATCATATACAGTCGTTTCATCGGGCGTTTGTTCGAGAAGTCCGACGCCATCCATACCTACAACCGCATTTCGAGCATAACCGTTGTAAGTCAAATCCGATCCTTTTGTTATTTTTCTGTAGAACACCGCGACGTTTTGTGCTTGACGTTTGTTGCCCGCCGCGTCCTGATCGTTGGTTTTGACGCTTATAAAGTAACCGTTGCGCGTATCGTCAAATTCCACTTGCGGTTTAACCGCCTCATTTGACGTTGCTGTATACATATAGTATTGGCTGTTCACTTCTGCCGCCGTGGCGGTTGCGTAGAGCGTAGACAGTTGCGGAGAACCTCCACCGTAAACTATATTCGATTTAAGATCCGTCTTGTCGAGTCCCTTCTCACGCTCGCTTGCGGTGTATGCGTCGGCAATGCGTTTCCAGTATTGCAAATCGGAATTTGTGGAGTGTGAAGTGTTTATTGTTCCCAGTCCGTTTGCGCCGTCTGCATCGTTTGCATACAGGAAGAACCAGCCGGTTGTTGCTTTGCCGGTTGTGAAGCCGAGTTTGGACAAATCTTTTACATCATACGTTGCTATATCGCTGTTTGCATAACCCTTAACCCAGTACGACGTGCTTGCGTCGGTGTCGGTTTTTGCAAGACCGATGATACCGCCCACGTTCTTCGAGCCTGTGAATGTGCCTTCTATTGCGTATGCGGAAGTTATGACGGTGCCTATGCCGTCGGTCGCGCCTACGATACCGCCGACGTTTTCGCCGCCCTTGACGGTGGTGTTGTAGGCAAGCATATTGCTTATATTCACGTTTTCTGCAAGAATAATTCCGACAATGCCACCGACGTTGTTGATGCCATTTGCGGTGACGTTGCCGTTTGCGTAGTAGGTATTTTTGTTTTGCTCGGTGCCCCAGCGCACATTCTTACCGATGACGCCGATTGCGCCGCCGACGCCGCCCCAACCTGTTGATTTGTTTGTTGCTGCATCTTTAGCAACAGAAATCGCATTGGAATCCGGATTTGCCGTGAGCTCTCCCGAAGCCTCAAAGTGAGTGTTTTCCACCTTGACGTAATCGTCGGCGAGCGTAATGCCGACACCGGTAAGAATAGTTTCAAATGGAGTAGGCACGCCGATGAAACCGACCGAGCCACCCACGGCGTTGACCGCTGCGATTGACAAATTGCCCGAACTGTTGACAAATTGCGCGTATTTGACGGGTCCTGCCAGCACGCCGATAGAGCCGCCCACAAAGCCTATTGCAGTGACTGTGCCGGTGTTCTTGAAATTGACGGTATGGCCGTTGTCTACGCCCTCGATTTTGCCCACGAGTACGCCGATTGAGCCGCCCGCATAGTAGCCGGTTGCAGTGACTTGGCCGTCATTGACAAACAATGTTGCAACATTATTCTTTGCGGTGATTGTGACGTTCTTGCCGACGTAGCCGAGCGAACCGCCGACGAACTTACCGCCCGAAACGTTGCCGCTGTTGGTGAACGTACCTGCGATTGCGCCCTTGCCCGAATCCTCGGTGCGAAGTGCGGACGGAGAGTCGAGTTTGCCGACCACGCCGCCGACGTAGTCGCCCGTGCCCGTGACGCTACCCGTATTGTTTATTGAAAGGTTCTTGATTTCGTTTTGTTGTTCTTCCGAGAGAGTAACGCCGCCGATTGTCGTGTCTGCCTCACCGCCGCCCGTGGTGAGCAAGCCGTCGTTGAGTCCGATGATGCCTCCCACATTGTTTGCGCCTATGATTGCGCCGTTTTGTTCGATTGTGCCCTTGACGATATCGATGGTTGCGTAGTCATTGTCTTGAGTATTCTCAACATCGCCCTCGTTCTTGCCGACGATACCGCCGACGTTGTCGCCCGATCCCGTAACGGATGCGGTGATTGTGATTGTCAGCGTACCCGATTTATACGGCTTTGCGTTTGCGACGTTCGAGCCGATGTTGAGGGTGCTTCCCGAGTTGTTCACGCCGATAAAGCCGCCGACTTCGCTCGTACCTTTGATTTTGCCGCCGATTGAGATGGACGTGCCGTTGAGTGCGCCGACCGTTGTATTTTCAAGTTTATCCGTCGTATCTGCGAGAATATAAACCGTGCCGATATTCTTGCCGATGAAACCGCCGACGTTTTCGGCATTTTCAGTTGACATATTGGGAGCGACGTTGAATTTGCCTATAAACGTTGCCTTGTTCGTACGTCCTACAACGCCGCCGACGTTTGCCGCCGCCAGAGTTATGTTGATATTGCCACCGACGGTGACATTCGATCCCGACGCGAAGTTTGCGCCCGAACCCATATCGCCCACGATACCGCCGATACAACTTATTTTCCCGTCTGAATCGGTTGACGGATTGGTTGCCTCAACCGAAACGGTTATTGTTCCGTTGAATGCCGAAGTGCCACTGAACGTGGTTGTAAGCGGACTTGTGTCGTCGTTAGAGTTTTGCGTAAAGCCTACCAAACCGCCGATTGCCGTGCCGTGATTTTCGCTTTCCAACACTGTCTTGTCACCACCGACGTCAATACGTTCGATCGTGGTGTTTGCTCCGACCGTGCAGGAGTCGATATATCCGCCCTTTGCGTTGGACATACCGCCTGCGATACCGCCAAGACTATGCTCGCCCTTTATGGACACCGCGCCGCCAACACCGACTTTGCAACCGGTGATGAATGCCGCAACATATTGCGAACCATAGCCGAGAATACCGCCGATTTGGCTTGACGTATTTGCGCTGCTTGCGGCTTGAATGACGGCTTTATCCACCGAGCAACCCTCGATACGCACGGTGTTGCTCTTTCCGCTCGCAATGTCACTACCCTCAACGTAGCCTAGCACACCGCCGATGGTGCTCTTTGTTGCTACAATCATACCGGCAAACTCTTTTCTGTCGTCCGTAGTCGTGGATATATTGACGTAACAATCTTTTATGGTAATGGAAATACCCGTATTATAAGTGTTGCCTTGTTTTGTATCGACAAGTCCAACAATACCGCCCGCAAACGTTATATCGCTTGTAATGGGGGTATCGTCGTTCTTTCCGTATGCTCCGATTGCAGTCGTTCCGCTCACGGCGCAATGCTCTATAATCGAGTCACCGGTAACATAGCCCGCAATTGCGCCAGTTGCCGCAATTTGTTGATTGTCAGACGAATATGCCCAAATATTGCTTTCTCCACCAACTTCGATATATCCAATATAGGCGTTTTCTACATGACCGAACAAACCGCCATATGCTCCACCGATTGTTTGTCCGCTGGTGATACGCAAGTTGTTGATTACGGTATTTACCGGTTTGTCGGGTTTGTCGTTGTCTACTTGTTTACCGCTGATACTGCCCTTGAACACATTGCCGTTTCTACCGATAGTGAGTATATTTTGAGTTTTGAACGTACCGTAATTCTTATACGCACCCTCTTTAATTCCATATGCACCATTGTAATAATGGTTGCTACTCAGCCAATATTGATATGCAGTGTTTGCCGCAACATTGTTGTCATCATAGCAAACTGCACTAAGCTTAAACAAATGATAGCTCTTTCCTATATGGTATGTGTTGTCTTTTCCCAATGACTTATACGCATTTTCCGAATCGGCAATCTTTGTGCTTGTGCTGTTTGAAATCGGCATATTGATAGCTTTTGCAACGTCAGAGGACAAGTTTTTGTCAAGTGTAATGTTGTTGCTGCCGTTGGCAAACTCGATATATTTGCCAGCAAATGTATATCCCAAACCAACAAGTGTTTGTACCCCCATAAGGTCAATGCCGTCTCGGATAACATAGGGGCTGTACTTTTCGCCTGCTTTTTGCTCACGATACTCGCCATAAATATCTTGTCCGTAGTTCTGCGAGTTCATGCTCAAACCGTTGTAGGTATCCACCGCAAAAACGGCAAGTTGAGGCAAACAACCATAAACATAGACATAACCACCAAGCGTACCATTTTTGTAGGCTGTTGTGTTTTGTGCGCCGTCTTTTATTGTTGCCGTGCTTGCGTTCCATAGTTCAACTTCGTTATTCTGATTGTTTGCATAGTAGAATGCTCTTGGTTTTACACTTCCGTCAGAACGCATAATTGCGGTCAAATCTGACAATGAGTTTAATGTCGTACCTGTGCGCACATACTTAACATTGCCGCTACGACTATTCCAACCTGAATAATAGACGACAGCACTATCTTTTCTGCTTACAATGTTATTTGCAATACCATAGCAGTTCGCAACACGAACCTTTGAATTGCCATCGTTATTATCGCCACCCTCCTCATCTAAATATCCAACGATATCAGCACTGTATCTTGTGTCACTATTAGTTTCATTTTCCTCTATATATATTCTTCCTGTAGAATAACAATTGTTTATAGAAATACTACAATTTGATGCTTTTGTACATGCTTCGGCTAAAATTCCGCCATTTCTTACCTGCCAAGTGAACAGGTTGCCGACACCACCATAGCCATGAACATCGCCGGTATTATAGCTATACTCTATATTAAGTTTGACCGCAACACCGACAAGTCCGCCCGCATCCGTACCGTTGAAGTTATATCCGCTCAGACCTACCATAGTAATACCACCAAACTTTTTCCAGCCAATAGTAACTTCTCCGGTATTATAACAATATGCAATGGTAGATGTGTTATTCGCCTCAGTCGAATGCGGCTTTTCATTGCTTGGAATTGTACCCAAAATGCCTACTAGTCCACCTGCAACGTTACTTTTGCCTCTTATAGCACCGGTATTATAACAAGCGTACATCTTTAACGTGGCGGTCTTGCTTGCCTCTCCGACAAGGCCTCCGACACGCGACCATGCATTACCTGCTTGCTTTTTGTCATCATTACTTATATATGGGTTAACTTCTTCACCAGTAATATCGCCGGTATTGGCGCTATTCTTTATTGTAGTAAATGCAGTAACACGACCGACCAGTCCTCCTACTTTAGTTTGCCCTACAACATTACCGGTATTAAGACAACTATCAATGGTTATATCATTTGTTGCATACGCAATCAATCCACCGGTGCCATATTGATAATCATCAGGATAACCGAGGTTTTGACCGGTACTCTTATTCCATTTTGATCCCTCAAAACTGGTTATATCGCCCTTATTAACACAACCGATTAATGTAATAGGAGACGTGGAAGAACTATAGCCGGAAAAGCCGGCAATCACTCGCAAACCTTGTATGTCGACAGCCGCAGTACAATTGGTAAACGTAATTGCTCCAAACGGCTTACCAACGAACGCCGCAATGTCATAACCGGAATTGCTTGTGTTCGTACCTGCCGCAATAGTGCCGTTTATCGTCAAGTTTTTGAAAGTTGCGTTTGCCGCATTCGGGAAAACACTGATACGATGGTAACCGCCGCTTGTATATTGTATATCGATCGTATTTCCGTTGCCGTCAAATGTGCCTTTGAAAGACGGTGTTGTTGTGCTCAACGTTGTTGATGTTCCAAAATAAATTCTATTGACTGCGGAGCTTCCTTGAGATATGTTGCCTGCAAGATTATACCCAAGGTTTGACTTTGCATTTTTATTATCGTCCGAATTATTGTTCGGAGTACACTCCGTGCTGAAATTCAACGGGGTGCTTGAACTTGCAGTGCCCATATGTGCCGTTGTGTTGTTGATTGTTATGTTTGTAAGCAGTTTGACATACTCACCCGCATAATCTTTCGCACCGCTATATATGCTGTATGCAAAGTCGTTCCACTCTTTTTGACTGCTTATTGTATAAGGATTGGTTGAGCTACCCGGAGTGAATGTTTCGTCATAACCACCAATATTGCGTTTATCGTCGTATGCCGAGCCGATAACAACCGGCAAATTGCCGTTGCACTCAAAATAAACTGTTGCAACGATTTTTGTGATTTGTCTTTCGCTATTGAAGTTTGCGGTTGTTACGTGCACTATGTATTTGTCTGAATTGGACGGTTTTCTGTACGTGCCCTCAACAACCGTTGTTTTGTCGGTATCGGTGTCGTTCTTTTGCGGTACGTTTACAAATTCGATACCGACAACGCAAATTTGCATGCTGTTGCCCGATGCCATATCGAGCGCAATCGTAAGTGTGTCGTTGTTGTTTTCAAATTTGCTGAAACTGTCAACATTGTCCGTCACGGTGTCGTTGCCACTTGCGTTGTAGAAGGCAAGTTGCGTGTTTTCATAATTGGAATCCAACGTTTTGTTAGGCACCTTTACGGCAAATTCAAGCGTGCCTTCAACATTAGCATTCGTCAAAAGTCCGACAAATCCGCACAACGAAACAAACGTCGGATATGACGATTCCGTTGCATTGATCAATCCTTCGTCAACAAGAATATACTTTCCGTACGGGCTTTGACTTACGGTCGCATAATACGCTCCGTTCGGTGTTGCATTTTTCGCAAAATTCGTGCGTTTTTTCGCGATATAGAACGTCCAGCTCGAATCTATCGTCGGGTTTGCGCCGTAGCCGAGCAAGCCACCCTTCGTGTTGGATGTTTTTTCGAGATTGAAGCCTGTGGAAACACTGTTTCTGATGGTTGCGTTTTGCGTTTCGCCCACAAGACCGCCAACGTACTCTTTGCCTTGATACGTGTCGGTGCTCGCCGTGATTGCGCTGCTGCCGCCGTTGGTTACGACGCAGTTTTGCACGTTGCCGCTGCCCATATATCCCACAAGACCGCCCACGCGCGTTGCGCTTTGGTTGTTTGTGTTGAATCTTGCTTTTACAACGATATATTGCAAGTCGTGTTCGAGGTTATCCACGAGGTAGCCTGCAATTCCGCCTGCGTAGCTTCCGTTGATAAAGATGTCGCTGCCGCCGCTGTATATGTTGAGTTTTGAAACGTCTATTGCACTGTCTTGCGGAGTGTTGTGCAACACAAAACGCACTTTTGCGCCGCCGTAGCCTGCAATACCGCCGACGTAACTTCCGCTCACGGATATGCTTGCGTTGTTGACAAGTCTGCCTTGCGCCGTGATACCGTTGCTGTCAACCGTCGGAGCAAGACCGAGAGTGGTGCTTGCGCTACCCTCTCTCACGCCCGTGGTGAGCACTTTGTAGAGGATAGAATCCGTGTCCGATTCAAACGAGCTTGCAACGCTTGTGCTAAGATCTCCGAGCGCGCCGAAAATACCGCCCGCGTAACTCGTCGCATAGATTGTCGCCGAGTTTACAAGCGATATGCCGTTGCCGAAAATCGTCGTGCCTGTTTCCCAATACACGCCTGCTTGCGAGGACACGTAACCCACGATGCCGCCCACAAAACTGCCAAGCGGTTTTGCCGCCGTGCCGAACGTCTTTTGCTCGTCCGGGACGCTGTGCGTGATGGTGTGCGTACCGCCCGTGAGGAAAGTGCCGTCGTCTTTGAGTTGATATATTGCTTCAATCGTTGCGTTTTTGCCCAAAACGCCTGCAATTCCGCCTATAAACGACGGAGTATAATTGCCCGTATCCAGCGTGACGTTGCTCGTTGTCCAGTCGGTGTTGAAGAGGATGCCAACGCCCTCTGCATAGCCCACAAGACCGCCCACGACTTTCGCATTGCCGGACGCTGATTTCTTGTTTAACTTTTGCAAAAGGACTTTGACGTTGCCGACTTTAAATTTGTCGCTTGCGTCTTTGTCGATTACGATTGCCGTATATTTGTCGTTTGTTGCGTTTTGGTGATATCCGTTGCCTATAAACGCGCCGAACAATGCTCCGACGTATTCGATACCACCAACAACGATAAGGTTTTGCTCCTTTCCGTTGTTGTTGAGTTGCGGAGCGTACGAAATCGTCGTTGCGCAAGACGACGTATCCATCCAGCCTGCAATACCGCCCACGTACTTGATGCCCATGACGTCGGTTTGATCTGCCGGCGTGACGTATCTTTGTCCTGCAACGCTTCCGCCTATTTGATTTTGATTGCTGACGATCCACTTGCCGACGATACCGCCCACATACGTTTCGCCACCGACGTTTGCCGACGATACGGCTTCGGAACTTTCAATAGTAATTCTTTCGCCATAACCGACGATACCTCCGACGTAGTTTTCGCCGCGCACCCAGCCGCCGTATGCCAAGACTGAATTGTATAAAGTGGAATCAACCGCACAACCTGCAATGCCGCCCACGTATTCGATGCCGACGATACCGCTGTTGTCCGTTATGGAAAGTCCGCCATTGCTTGCAACTTTGAGATTGCTTATCGTTGCGCCGTTCAGATATCCGAACAAGCCGACGTAGTTAGTTCTCGCCTTGCTATCGTTGTAGAAACTGCCGACGTTGTAAACGTAGGTTATCGTATTGTCGCCGCCGTCAAACGTCGCGCTGAACGGCAATTCCGTTTGATTTTGCATTACCGCGCCGATGGGCAAGAAGTTGTAAACGCCGTCCGTGCTGATATAACCGCTCATATCGATGTCGGCGGTGACAAGGAAATATGCGCCCTTATAATCTCTGCTCGTTGCCTTTGCCGTGTTTTGCGGAGCAATACACACCCCTGCCGTAACGGTATTTTGAATCGAGTTCCACGCCATACCGCCGTTGACGATCTGGCTGAGGCGCAACAAATGTTCGGGTGTGCTTATGACGTACGGATTGTCTTGACTGCCCCAATCCTCATCGCTTGGCGACTTGTCCTTTTTCCAACCGAAATCGCTGAACATCGCAGTGTAATATTTGGTGATATTTCCGCTGAAATTGCCCGTGCCGCTTGCCGTCACGTTGGTGTCTACAACAGGATCGGCTTGACTCACCACGTTCACGAACGTGCCAAACGTATTATTGTTTGTATCAAGCGTACCCACGGTGTATTCCGTGCCTTGCGTGAGCACGGCAACCGTGCCGTTGTTATACTTGACGTACAGCACGAACTTGTCTGCCGCGTAGTTGTGTTGCGCATACACAAGCACTTTTTGCACGCCGGTTTCCTTCGATTGCAAGGGATAGAAACTTATGTTGGTATTTGGGTTGCCGACGTTTACGTTTGCAATGCCTTGATTGCCGACAATCAAGTCCGTCCTTCCGCCAAACCACACGTTGCCGCTAGTGATGTTCGTCGCCAAACTATAAGGCACAATCTTCCACGTGTAGGTGACAACACTTTTCTCTGTATTCACACCAGAGCCTTTTTGATTAGGCAAAACGCTAGTGTTATAGGACAATCTATTTCCAACCTCATAGTTGGTTGTGTCTTTGATTGTGAATGTCCGAGTGTATGTATCTGCTGCAACACACTCAACGCCTTGTGCAATCTCATACGCAATGGTATCAATAACGTGCTGATTTCCACGTGTATCAGGCTCTACATAAAACGTAATGCCATCTTGCAACTTCAAGCCTTGGTGCGTTGCATTGTATTCGAATGTATAAAACTCACCACTTGGATTGAGGTCTGCGCCGGTCCAATAGTTGGACACAGTGAGCTTGTTTTTACGAATTTTCCACTCGAAAGTAACCGTCGTACCGCTCAAATCGGCATTATTATTGTTTGCATTTTGAAGTTTATAGTTTCTTGTATCTTTAAGCGTATATGTGCGCGTATAGGTTGCGGCATTGGTGTTTGTCAAATCATTGCCCGTCACATCAAACAACTGCACATCACGAAGATGCTCGCTGACACTATCCAACCCCTGCGCTTTTCCGTTGTAGACAAACTGCACTTTATCTCCGTTCCCTGTGCGGTCATAGAGGTTTGCGTGCAACTTGTCCGTCCACTCCCAACCGACGTTCAATGCGGCTTTGTCGATTGTATAATCAACGGCAATCTTTTTGCCTACAACAATATCCCCGATTTTAACAAAGACGGTGGTATTATATGTATCGACCTGTGTCGGATTTGTGCTGCCTGCAACGATATTTCCGTTCGAGTCAAAAGCGCAAACAAAGATCTCGTTGTGGTTTTTACCCTTGTAGTCGAACACAATTCCGTACACGCTACCGCTTGTGCCGGGTGTTGTCACGTCACTTCTTGTAAAACCGAGTTGAGCGTTGTTGTATGTGTCTGCCGAAATGTCAATGGCTATTGTATTAACTGCGCAATAAATATCACTGTCTGTGTTTGCGCCATACCAAGCAGTAATGGTGAAACTATCGGTATTATCTCGAATTAGAGCATTTGCTTGATTGCTGCTTTCGGTTTTATTTGGCGTCAAGTGTGTCGTGCTATTCGAACCTTTTTTCGATTCAAAGAATTGGCTTGCGCCCGGATTGACGCTCTCTTGCACTCTAAATCCATTGATCTCGACGGTGAGAATATCTGTCCACCCGTATGTTGAATAATCGTCAATTATTGCGGGAACGTACCTATATTGTCCCACTTCCAGTTTTCTACCGTTCGTTTTTATCTTGGTGCTTGACGCACTATCTGTGGATGCGCCGGGCAGAATCCAACACGAATTGAGAACACTTGTATCGTTGCCGGTAATATATCCGAGACTGCCTTTTGCGACATTGTTTTCATTCCAAACGCTATTGATTTTTCCTGAATGATAGCAATACGTGACGGTTGTGAGAGCCCCCGGCAAATATCCGATTATACCGCCGATTTGCGACGAACCGACAATAGTACCGCTATTGTAGCAATACGAAACCGTCTTGCCGTTGACAAGAAAACCGACAATGCCACCTACGATATTCGAATTTCCCCACGAAGTCTCTGTTGTGACTGTACCGGAATTGTAGCAGTTGTTGACGTTTCCGGCGATCCAACCTGCAATACCGCCGAGATATGCGCCGTCGAGATTGCCGTCACCGTCAATATCTCTCGCTTTCGATGCTTTGACGGTAGCTGTATTTTTGCACGACACAATTGAACCACCGCCCATTTTGCCGACGATACCGCCCACAGTTGCAAAACCGCTCACCGCACCGCTATTTGTGCAACCGCTGATATCGCTGTGATCGGAATATCCGATAATACCTGCCGTTTCGTGCGTTCCGGTGATGGCTCCGCTGTTGATGCAGTTGGTTATTGCAACTTTGTGACCGCTGTTGTATCCGACGATACCGCCAATACCGTACACGTCGTTTGTGCTGTTCGACGTGACTGCGGCTTTATTCTCGCAACCCGAAATCACCATCTCTTTTTGAGAGTCGCTGTCCGCCTTGCCGATATAACCGACCAAACCTCCCACTCGCTCCTTGCCTGTGATTGTCGCATTTTTTTCGTTCACGCAATCCGTCAAAGTGATTTTGCCGTATGAATATCCCACAAAACCGCCGACGCCTTTATTGTCCGCCGAAGACGTTGTGCTAATCTTGCCGTTGTTGGTTGATTTTTTCGTTTGACCGTTTTCGTCTATGTAACTCTTTATAGTGACGGTTGCGCCTGCGTTGACGTACCCCACAAAACCGCCCGCACTTGTACGATTGTTATCGCTCGCTTGACTTGTCGTTGTCACGGTTGCGTTGTTGGTGCATCCCTCTATTGTAAGGTTGCAAGGTAAAACAAGCGTGTTGTCCTGATAAACACCCTGCGCAAAACCAACGAAACCACCGACTTGATGCGTTCCGCTTATAGTGCCGTTTACGGTGCAGTTGCGGATTGTCGTAGTTCCGTTCACCGCACCGACAAGGCCGCCGGCAGACGTTGCGCCTGCATTGTTTGTGACGTTGACAGTTAGATTTTGAATCGTTGCGCCGTTCGCGTAACCGAACAATCCCGAATACTGTCCGCTTGTCTTCAAATTCGAAATAGTATGATTTTTTCCGTCAAAAGTACCGGAAAATTTGGTTGACGAGTTGCCGATCGGCACGCTTTGCTCCGACGTGGCGTAATTGAACTTAAATTCGCTTGCTTGCCACGTTCCGCCCGAACACGTTGACGTGATACGGAATCTGTTGTAGCGTCCCGCTCTTCCCGCACCGTTCATACCGGTGACGTCAACTTGCGTATTATTTGTCGTTGGCCAACTTCCGTTGCTTCTCTCGTCGATAACGTACCAATTCCCGCCGTCCGTCGAACCTTCTATCTTGAAATAATTCGGATTTCTGCCCGTGTTTCCGGAGGTATCGTTGCCCGTCCACCAGCTGTAATTATTGACGATGATAGGCACGTTTGTGCTGACGTATATCGTGACAGTCTTTGCATTATTGCTTACGCACAATTTTGACGATGACGTGTTGTTGTCGAACAACTTATCTGCCGTTTCGCCACTATTTCCTGCAGGAGAACTGCTTATGTTTGAATACGAAAAACTGCTCGTGTACGTCATCGAAATATTACCGTCGAGCACGAAATATGCGTTTGCAAAGCTCTTGTCGGTTGCTTTGACATAGGGATAGTTTGTTGCATGATAAATGCTGTTTACGGCACTACCGCTTGCCACGATAGCGGACAATCTTTCAAGTTGCGCCTGTGTGCGAATGACGTATGGATTGTTTACGCTACCCCAAGGATTTTTTTCTATATCCGTCGTGCCGTACACGCCGAAATCGCCCTCGTTTACGGTTATGGTAAATGTATATGAATTGTTAATTTTATAATTGCCTGTTACGTCGCTTCCGTTTGCAACAATCCGAATATTCGTATATGTAATAGTGTAAGTTCTGCTTCCGCTTGCAGGAATCGCATCATAAAAATTGTACAATGTCTTGTCCGAAGTGACAGAGTGCCCATTCACTATATTCGACAAAATATCGGCGATATCGGGACTTAAAATCCTTGCGCCGTAATAATACGTTGCAGAACTCGAATTTTGAGAAATAATGCGTGTGTTTATCGTCCAGCTACCAAACAGTTTTCTTCCGACAACGTTGCCGTCTACAACAACGTCAACTATGACTGAATACGTGCCTGCATTCATCTTTCCGTCGGTTGCAGTGCCCGCATAATTTGCGTCGAAATAGAACGCAGTGGCTGTAAACGGGCTTGCCGACACATTGTCTATCGTTTGATTTGCGCCGTTATACGACTTTACGTTGGCAGCACCGTTAATATTTTTTATTTGAACGTAAATGTTGCTTGAAGTGTTTGCGTTGTACCAATACGTCAACGTTGCATCGGTTGTCTGTTGTGCCGAAGCACCGTTTGCGTTTGCCGTCAATGCGCCGTCAATTTTCGCAGGTACAAAAGAGGTTGCACCATTCGATGCGGTTGCCGATGCCAAAAACTTTCCGTTATTTACTGTTGCAGTTGCCTTAAATCCGTTGATATTGATTGTCAGAATATCCGTCCAAACTTTTTCGGTGTATCCGTCAATAACCGCCGGTGCGACGTCGCCTACCGAAACAAAAACTTTTCCAACGTTACTAATTGTAGGATTAGGGTTGCTGCACGTTGAACCGTCGTTTGCTTTCGCATTTATTGCCCAAGAATTTGTTGCCGTTCCGCCATAACCGGATATTGCACCGATACGTCCGGTGTCATAGCGATGTTTTCTTTGTCCTTGTACGTCATAGCAATGATCAATCGTGCTTGAAGAGTTGCCGACAATACCGCCGAGATAATCGTTGCCTTCTATCAATCCGCCGATATTTGCGCAGTATGAAACTGCCGCTTGTGCAAAACCGACAATGCCGCCGACATAGTTAGCATTGCTCAAATATCCGCCGCTTGTGGATAATGCCGAAATATGCCCTGTGTTGTAGCAATTTGAAATACTCGCATTTGCCGACGTATAACCCGTGATACCACCAACGAAAACGCCTGTTGGAGAACCTGTGATTTCGCCTTGCGAAGTTGTTGCCGTGCCTCTAACGTCACCGGTGTTGTAGCTGTTCTCAATCGGTGCTTGACATCTCCCGGCAATACCTCCGACCGATGTACCGCCAACGACGTTTCCGCTATTTGCAGCGTTCTTGATAGTTCTATCCGCAAAACCTGCAATACCGCCTACACTCGCTCCCGTACCTCCGTTGACGTCGCCCGTATTGGTGAACGTTCCGTAAGTTCCGTTCAAATTCCACTCGCCATGCCATCGTCCGACAAGACCACCAACCATATTTGTGCCATTGATTGCACCATCGTTGATGATTGTGCCGTAAATCTTGCCCCTTTGATTATCTGGGTTATATCCTACAATGCCGCCGACTTGTTCTCTTCCCGTAACCGTTGCACTATTTGCGCAATTGAAGATTTCGCCGTTTTCCATGCACCCGACAAGACCGCCGGTTGCATTTCCGCCGACGATTGTACCGGCTGTTTTTATGTAAGAAATGCTTGCACCCTTGACATAGCCAAACAGACCGACGTTGCTCACGCCGCTCTGTTGAATGTTGAGATTGATTGTCCGCATGGTACGATTGTTTGCGTCGCTATCGTTTCCGCCAAAAATCGTGCCTGCAAAATAATACGTGCTATCTTTGCCGATAGACACAAGCGCGATTGGCGTATCCGCCCCCAAATCTGCCGCAACCACAAAATAGCAATCTTTGTAGGTCTTGTCCGTTGCAACAACATCTTCTGCGGTAACCGAATTATTGTTGCTCCCAACAATGCTGTTGAGAGCGTCTCTGCCATTGACAATAGCCGACAAGTTTTTCAAATGCGTTTCATTGCTTATGACGTATGGGTTTGTCAAACTTCCCCATTTCCCGGTGCCGCCTTGAATCTTCCCGAAATCGCCCTCAACAACCTCAAACTCCACCGTCCTAGTGCCGCGTACAAATCCACCTATTTTGACCGTAATTGTTGCTGTATATTTTCCTTTCTTATCTGGCTGAGGAATGGTCACTCCGGCGGCATTTTTGTATTCGATAGACGTGGCATATCCGTCTATCGTTGATGACATATAATTTTCCGTATTTTCCAAAACGACCAGTTTAGTTATTGGGTTGTATGTAGCGTAAGACGTTCCGTTAAACACAAAAGGAATTTCTTTGTATTGTGCCGTTACGTCACTATAATATGGCTTAACCGTCAAACTAGCGTTTGAATTTGTGTTTATGTTACCGCTTTGATCTTTATAACTCCAATTGCTGAAATAATACGGATCGTTTGCACTCTTGAACGATACGGTTTTCGTGTCTTCAATATTAGAAAAGCCGGACAGTTCTGTATTGGAAACCGTGCCGGCATTGGACGGTGATACTGTAATAGGCATTTTTTCATTGCCTAAAAACAACTTGCAAGAGATATTCAAAAAACCGCCTTGCAGCTCGCCATCGGCGATGGCAGCAAAAATCATCCTAATACCTGTTGTATTATTGGTAAGTTTGTAACTATTGGAATAACCATTATTTCCAAGTGTAAGGGGGTTTTTGCCTCCGTTCACCCACTCACTCTTTGCTGCTGCGTTTGTAAAAGATCCGCTCCAAGAAGCACCGTCTCCTTTACGCGCATTGTTTTCACCATTCACAATTGCATATGTGGGTGCAGCATGTTCTCCTATATAATTTATCGCAAACGCATATTCGTCGTTTTTTCCGCTATCAAATCTTCCGGTTGCGCTAGCATAAAAACTCACGCCAACATTTCTTATAGCGGCAATAATTTTTTCATCAAACTTAAATTCAAGCCAATACACATACGCATCATCTTCAGTTCCGGAGGAATTTATTCCAAACCCCTCTTCTTTAGTTCCCGCAAAATAATACGATACCCATGAAATATCTCTCGCAGGGCTTCCATAACTCTGATAAAAATTTGACAATAGTTGGTTATCATTCGGGTTGGACGATACATTATACTTTGCTGCAATTTCAACACCGCTCGTGGTTAGATTGATGTTCGACGTAGTACTTGTATAACTATTGGTTGTCGCGGTAGCAACTGTTATTGCAGAGCCTGGTCTATATTGTGGATTAGTATCATATGCCGCGCTCGCCACGTTTGATTGGATAATGCCGTTTTGTTGGAGTTCGTTTTCAATGCCGAAAGCACCGGAGAGCGTGCCGGCAAAGACAAGGACAAACATCAGCGCAAGCAGCAAGCCGCTCGCTGTCCATTTGAGGCAGTTTTTCACTCGTATTTGTCCGTTGTTCCTTGCGTTTTTCATATGTCACTCTCCGTATATGCGCCCACGTCGCATTTATTTTATATATTTTATAATATATATACA
>ULTX01039561.1_pt1 | contig 120365 bp, 84 predicted proteins | sample 1958041 | NCBI WGS metagenome assembly ULTX01 (sample SAMEA4835747, study PRJEB28245) | human gut metagenome | biome: gut microbiome; material: fecal sample | place: Denmark | collected 2008
TGCTTAAATTTATAATCCCTCATGTTTTTACGTTGATCCCTCATATTTTTACGTTGATCCATATTCTGTCGTGCAAATGTTATGCAAATGGGCAAATAAAAAAGACGTAGACAACTATTTATTAGTTATTTACGTCTTTGCTTTGGTGATCCGCCTGGGGCTCGAACCCAGGACCCCAACATTAAAAGTGTTGTGCTCTACCTGCTGAGCTAGCGAATCAAACCTCTAATGCATCGTTTCCCGATTGCGAGTGCAAAGGTAGTGATAATTTTTGACTCTGCAAGTTTTTAGAGAAGTTTTTTCTTCTTCTCTCCTATTTTTCTTCTATTTCTTTCGTTTGAACAGGTTTTTCGGCCTTATTTTCGGGATCAGTAACCTCATTTTGTGGAGATATATCTAAACTTTCCATCAAAACAAACCGCTTATAATACGACAGGCAAAGTGTTGTCAGTGGTAAGGCAATAATCAGTCCGATGAATCCGAGCAATGTTCCCCAAATAGATAAGGAAAGTAAAATAATGGCCGGATTCAGTCCCATGGCTTTTCCCATGATACGAGGCGTCAGATACAAATCCTGTATAGCCTGCACAATACCCAATACCAATAATGATAAGCCAAATAAAATCCAGAAATTCTCTCCTGTCTCAGCCGAACGGAGCAGACTGAGCAACGCCATTGGAATCAATCCGATAGTCTGTAAATAAGGAATCAAGTTCAAACAGCCGATAAACAACCCCAAGGTCACTGCCAAAGGGAAATTGATGATCTTAAATCCGATCGCCAGTAAAACACCTACACATAAGGCAATCAACGACTGTCCGCGGAAATACCGGTTCATACTAAGTTCTACATCATCTGCCAACTGACTGATAAACGGACGATAGCGTTCCGGTATCAGTCGCAGCCAACCACTGGCTATCTTTTCATAATCCAACAAGATGAAAATAAAGTACAAGAAGATGACAAAGACAATCGTTACACTGACCAAAACAGAGAAAGTACTCGTCAGTAAATGCCAGGCTTTCGGAGCGATCTGTTTGATTGCCTGCAAAATATTTTCCTTGTTGACGAAATCACGCAAAGCTTCCGGATCAATACTGTTTTCCAAATACTCCACCCAACTGTTCGGTATCAACGGGATATAACCCGGAGTAGCCTGCCGGTTACTTAAAAGCTGTAACAGACGTTCACTCTCTTCCGAAATAGAAGGTACAACCATCACCGTAACCAAGGCGATAATCAGACAGATGGATATGAGAACAGCCAGAATAGACAAGATCCGGCTTTTCAGTTTCAATTTGTATTGGAAAAACTTCACAAAAGGCTGACACATATAAGCCATCAGCCAGGCAATCAAGAATGGTAAAAGTGCATTTCTCAAGACAACGATCAAATAAAGCAATGCACCGATCAGTAAAACACCTATTCCGATACGGACAACGCGATCGAAAGTAAACGGTTTATCAAACATGGAATCCATAATTATTTCTATCTTTGTTTTTCGCAAAGGTAACATAAAGGTTAAAACTTCATAATGAGACATTCCAAAATATTTTTATTGACAGCATTTATTTTATGCTTCCAACTTGGATTCGGACAAAAAACAAGTCCCATTAACCGATTCCTGGATCAACCGGGTATGGAACACGCTTCGTTTGGCTGTCTGGTAACCGAAACATCCACAGGAAAAACCATCGGGAAATACCAGCCGGATGTACAACTCACACCAGCTTCCGTATTAAAACTACTGACTACCGCTACCGCATTGGAATTATTAGGCGAAACCTATTGTTTCCCAACGACAATCAGTTATGATGGAACAATTGCCAATGGTGTACTGAATGGGAATATCTATATTCAAGGACATGGAGATCCGACTTTGGGTTCGTCTCATTTCGCCCCCGAATCAGAAACATTTCTCAAAGAATGGAAAGACGCCATTCGTCAGCAAGGTATTCGGGAAATCAAGGGAGCCATTATTGCTGATGAGAGTATTTTCGACAACGAAGGCATATCCATGAAATGGCTTCGCGAAGATTTAGGCAGTTATTACGGAGCCGGAAGTTACGGACTTTCTTTCCATGATAATCTGTATTTTCTGTATTTGAATAGTGGAGCCACAGGAACACGTCCTACCTTGGTTCGGACAGAACCGGAAATGGATCTGGATTTCCATAATTATCTGAAAGCAGCCGCTACCAAAAGCGACAGTAGCTTTATCGTTGGTATGCCTTTCTCCAACGAACGATATTTATATGGAATCGTTCCGGCAAACCGGCAATCCTACCGACTGAAAGGCGACATACCTGATCCGGCTCTCTTTTTAGCCCAATATATACAGAAAGAATTGGAACAAGATGGTATTTCTGTGCAGAAAGAAGCAACCTGTTATCGACTTCTGTACGAAAAGAATGCCTGGAAACCGGGGAAACGGACGGAAATTATCACGACTTATTCCCCGACACTACAACAAATCGTGGAAAAGACCAATCATGTAAGTCATAATCTCTTTGCCGACGCCTTGCTGAAAACCATCGGTTTGCGCTATAAGAATCCGCAGAAACATGTCATTTCTTCTTTCGGGAAAGGAATAGAAGTCATGAAAAATTATTGGAAAGGCAAAGGACTGGATGTTTCATCTCTTCGTATTACCGACGGAAGCGGCCTGGCTCCTACGAATAAAGTGACAGCCCGTTTCCTCAACGACTTACTAACCTATATGGTAAAATCCAAACATGCCGAAGCGTTTATGTCCTCATTACCTCAAGCCGGAGTAGAAGGATCTGTACGTAACTTCCTGAAAGAATCATCTCTTTCAGGAAAAGCATTCCTCAAAAGCGGCAGTATGAGCGGCGTGAGATGTTATGCCGGATACGTAAAAAATCAGGGAAAGACGTATAGCGTCGTCTTACTCACCAACAATTATTCCATGAGCAGCTGGACTATCAACCGCAGACTTGAGCAAGTCCTGATCGGACTATTTGGCCAATAAGATACTATGCTGCGCCAGGAAATCGAAGAATTTCTGCTTATAATTATCAGAAATCGGAATATATTCTTTTCCAAACACAATGCGATTGCGCTCGATAACTTTAATCTTCTCCGGCTGGACAATGAATGAACGGTGTACACGGATGAAACGGTTCGACGGAAGCATATCTTCTACCATTTTCATACTGATCAGGGAAAGAATAGGACGAGCTTCGCCTTCAAGATAAATCTTGACATAATCTTTCAAGCCTTCGATATACAAGATCTGGTTCAATTCAATTTGCACTAACTTGTATTCGGTCTTGACAAAGATCCGTTCCACTTCATTCTCGTTAGCTGTTCCCGTAACAGGCTCTTCCGTTTTCCGCTGATGCGATTCAAACCAGTCGCAGGCTTTCTGTGCAGCCTTCAGGAAATCGGAATAACTGATGGGTTTCAACAGATAATCCAAGGCATTGACCCGATAACTGTCGACAGCATACTGTTCGAAGGCTGTCGTAAAGATAACCTTTGTTTCCGGAGGAAGCATCTTCGAGAATTCCATACCACTCAACTCGGGCATCTGGATATCCAGGAACAAGACTTGCACCGGTTCGTTATGCAAAGCATCCATGGCATTCAGAGCACTGTTATACTTCCCTTTCAACTCCAGAAAAGGAGTTTTTAAAGCGTAACTCTCCAGCAGACTTGCTGCCAAAGGTTCATCATCAATAATAGCACAGGTTAATTTCATTTCACTCCAGTTTGTATTTGTAAATCGGCAATATAAGTATCACCATCCTGTTCATGTCGGAAAGAATAAGATTCCGGATAAATCAATTCCAGACGTTTCTCCAAATTGACTAATCCAATGCCCGAACCACTCTTGTCTTGTCCGTTCTTAGGAAAGTAACTATTCTCAATCCGACAATGTACTTCCGTTTTATCATACGTGATACAGATACGGATAAATGATGGCAGGTTATTGCTAACTCCATGCTTGAACGCGTTTTCAATCAACGAGATGAAAAGTAAAGGAGCAATCATTCCCCCTTCGTTTTCCTGTCCGCTTATTTGTAAGTCGAGTGATACATGCTCAGGAAGACGGATACGCATCAGCTCAACATAATTGCGGATAAAGTCCAGTTCTTTCCCCAACGGAACGAACTTCTGGTTACTGTCATACAAGACATAACGAAGCAACCGACTCAAATCATGTACGACACCTTGTGCACGATCGGGACTGAAGGCAATCAAACAATAGATATTATTTAATGTATTAAACAGGAAATGCGGATTCAACTGGCTCTTCAGATTCTGCAATTCGGCTTCCACACGGCTTTGTTCCAAATCACGTCGCATCGTTTCGATCCGATACCAGTTTCTCGTTACCCGGATAGCCACACTTAAACCTGACACCAACATATATAGCACGGCATTACCTAAAAAGAATCCGACAATATTCCGAAGTGGAGGTTCTCCTCGCATAGGAGGTTTCCGATGTGGATGTTCATGGGGCGAATCAGGCAATAAATCCATCAAGAGATGAACAGCCACCATCGTAAAGACAATCAACAATACATTGGCCACAAAGAATTCAGGCAAACGACGGGTAAAAAGATATTTCGGAACCAGGAAAAAATAATTGACATAGAATACGAACATAAATGAAATAGGTACGATAACAAAACGCATATAACTTTCGATCGTAACTGTTTCTGTCTCGTCACCGGTAAAAAAGAATGGAATACCAAACAAGATTCCCCACGCTGCCATGTGGATAATCTTGCCCAATCCATTCGGAGTTCGATAAACCGGCAATTCTTCTTTTTTCTCTTTTCCCTGCATAATTCAGTTTTTCTGTTGTCTTCCCTTCCGATTGAATCAAATTATTCCTAAAACCAGTTATAAACGATGCCTGACAGGAGGAAATATCGATATTTTCCACCAATCGACCGCCGATCAGCCTTACTTATCGATATTTGAAGCTGCCAGGCATCGCAGAGGGTCATAAATATCGATATTTCTTATTAAACGGCGGCCGACTACTACAACTTATCAATATTTTTAACAAATCGGCGCCTCCAACAGTTCCCAATATCGATATTCCCTATTAAATGGAGACCTACCCACCTTTATTTTTCCCTATTCTCGACTGCCGACGTGCACCAACAACCTTTTCCTTCCGTTTTCTTATTCATACCGGATGGCTTCGATCGGGTCGAGCTGCGCCGCCTTCTTGGCCGGATACCATCCGAAGAAAATACCCGTCGCCGTACAGACGATAAACGATAGAAGCACGCTCCACGGCTGGATGAAAATCGGGAAATGCGCTACTTGATTGACAATGATAGCCGAACCCACACCGAAAATCACACCAACCAGTCCTCCCGTCACGCTTATCAGGATGGATTCGATCAGGAACTGCGAAAGGATATCAATTCCCTTTGCCCCAATACTCATGCGTAAACCAATCTCGCGTGTACGTTCCGTTACCGAAACATACATGATATTCATAATACCGATACCACCCACCAAAAGGGAAATACCCGCCACCGCCGCAAGCAAAACGGTCATCATGTCCGTAGTACTTGTCAACATCGAACTCAACTCCTGCTGACTACGGATTGTAAAATCATCATCCTCGTCCGTTTTGAGCTTATGGTTGCGACGTAGTATTTCCGAAATCTCATCAATAGCCTGTTCGGTATATTCTTCTTTTAAAGCAGAACAAGTAATGCCCTGCAAATGGGTAATAGCCAAAACCTTTTTCTGAATGGTTGTATAAGGCGCCAAGATCAGGTCGTCCTGGTCCATTCCCATACTGTTATATCCTTTGCTCTCCAATACACCCACAATCTTGAAGGGTAATTTCTGGAAGCGAATCACTTTCCCTACCGGATTTTCTCCACCGGGGAACAAATTATCCACCACTGTCTTTCCAATAACGCATACTTTGGCTGCAACAGCGATGTCTTGATCAGAGAACATCTCTCCGTCTTCTACTTTATAACGACGGATTTCCATATAATCCGGACTGATACCATAAATCGTAGTCGGCGCGTTGTTAGCTCCGTAAATAACCTGTCCACTACTATTGACCGACGGAGAAACAGCCGCCACGTAACGTGTCTCATCTACGATGTTCTGATAATCTTCTAGCTTCAGTGTTTCCATGCTCGAAGCTTCCTGACGTACACCGCCCCGGATATCACCACCCGGTTGGATCATAATCATATTTGATCCCATCTCGCTGATCTCCGCCTGAATACTTCTCTTGGAACCTTGCCCGATAGCCAACATCGTAATCACCGAAGCCACACCGATAATAATACCCAACATCGTGAGGAATCCACGCATCTTGTTGTTGGCCAAAGCCCGAAGTGCTATTTTGAATAAATTCGTAAGATTCATATCTGTATAAGCTATCTGTTATCAGTCGTCTGTCTTTGGCAATTTGGCCAAAGCTTCGGCTGCATCCAATATATTCTCATTCTTCACATCCGATGTAATATGTCCGTCACGCAACATGATATTCCGGCTACTGTATTGGGCAATCTCCGGATTATGAGTGACGAAGATAATCGTACGTCCTTGGGCATGAAGCTGCTGAAACAATACCAATATCTCAAAGCTGGTACGTGTATCCAGGTTTCCGGTAGCCTCGTCCGCCAGAATCACAGCCGGATCATTCACCAAAGCCCGGGCAATTGCCACACGTTGCATCTGTCCACCCGACATCTGATTACTCTTATGATTCAAACGTTCTCCCAAACCTACAGCAATCAAAGCTTTAATGGCTTTCTCTCTCCGTTGTGCCGCATTATAGGCCGGATTATACATGAGCGGAAGTTCCACATTCTCGATAGCCGTTGTTTTAGGTAGCAGATTATAATTCTGGAAAACAAACCCAATTTTCCGGTTACGAAGTGTGGCTCTCGCACTTTTCCCCATCGTACGAACAGATACACCATCCAAATAATATTCTCCGCCAGTCGGCGTATCCAGACAACCTAATGTATTTAACAATGTACTTTTGCCTGATCCGGAAGTTCCCATAATGGTAACAAATTCACCTTCATAAATCGTAAAACTAACGCCTCGTAACGCGTGAACCACTTCATCACCTACGATAAAATTGCGTTTTATGTTTTCCAGTCTTATAATCTCTTTCATGACGTACGTACTTATATTTTATACTCCACAGAGGAATCATTTTTTACCTTTCTTACTATCTGGCGGTCCCGGCATAAACGGGCTACGTTCTTGTCCGGCAGCCGGCGAGACTGCGACAGGAGTCGAAACCGATAAGTCAACCGCTACAATCTCACCTTCCTGTAAGCCATCCACTACTTCTGTAACATTATTATTGCTCGAACCTACAGTAATGGCTTTCGGCTTCAACTGAGTTCCTTCTTCAACCCATACCAACCGTTTTCCTTCGGGAGCCTGCATCGTCGGGTTCTCTACCGTCAGCCCTAACGGCTCCAGCATGCCGGCATCAGCAATAAAACGTAAAGCTTTATTCGGTATCGACAGTACATCATTCCGTTCCATTGTATAAATCGTGATGTTTGCCGTCAGACGCGGTTTCAATTTCAAGTCCGGATTATCGGCTGAGATCACAACTTCGTACGTAACAACCGTTGAAGAAGATGATGAACTTGAGGACGATGTGCTGCTGTCACTACTTTCACCCAGGCGGATCTGCTCCACTTTCCCTTCGAAAACATCATTCGGATATGCATCTACTGTAAATGAAACCCGTTGTCCATCCTGCACACTACCTATATCAGCCTCATCCACATCAGCTATGATCTGCATCTTTGTCAAATCAGCGGCAATTGTAAACAAGGTCGGAGTTTCGAAACCTGCTGCTACGGTCTGCCCTTCTTCAACCGCCTTATTAATCACCACACCATTAATAGGGCTTGTGATCGTAGCATATTCCAGGTTTCGACGAACCTTAACCATTGAGGCCTGGCTCTCTTCATAATTAGCTTTCGCCTGCTCGTAATTGTAGGTAGCCGTTTCATACTCCGTGTCACTGATCAACTTCTTCTCGAACAATACCTTACTACGTGCATAATTCTTCTGCTGATATTCGTACTCCGACTTGCTTTTATCCAACTGCGCGGTAGCTGATTGCAACTCAGCCACCAATGTCACCTTATCCATTTCTGCAATCAACTGCCCGGCAGTCACCACATCATTATAATCTACATACAGCTTGTCAATAATACCTGAGACCTGTGTACCGACATCTACTTCCGTTACCGGTTCGACAGTTCCCGTGGCGGTCACAACATTCGTAATGGAAGTGCGGCCAACCTTTTCCGTCTCTAAAACCATTCTTCCTCCAGCCTTTTTTCCGGAAAAGAGGAAAAATCCTCCTGCAATGATTACAATTCCGGCCAGGCCGATCATAACTTTTTTCTTATTCATATTATTTGATTACTTTTTTATCCGAAATTCAGGCTTATTTCTAAGTCCGACAATTCGTTTGTCAACTCAAAAATCTACACCTAACATCAACTTATAAACTTATTTTGGTAAAAAGTTTCCCGCGACTCACGTCGCAGGAAACCCCATAAAAGAGAGTGGAGTGAATATCCCGTCTAAATATTGATATCGACGGGCTTCTTCTGATAAATGTTTAAAAGTTGTATACTCATGATTGCCATGTATTTCGACTGAAGTACCTCCTGCTGTGCATTCAGCAGATTGTTCTTTTCTGTCAACATCTCTAACGTATTCTTCATCCCCAAGAAAAACTGTTCTTCAGTTAACTCGAAGCTTTGTTGTATATACGATAATCTTTCAACTGCCGACATATATTGGCTCTGTGCAGACGTGGCGTCCAAATAAATCCCTTCAACAGTCTGCAACAGATCTTTCTGAGCGTTCAACAAGTCTAGCTGACTGGTAGTAATCGCTAGTTTTGCTTTATTATATGCTGTCTTTTTTTCTCGGTTCGCAAATATAGGAATATTAATCGTTAATCCAACACTTTCATTGAATTTATTCCAAATTTGACTACCGAAAGTGTAGTTTGTACCCGAAAGATGCCCTGTACCAATACCTGCATTCATAGACAACGTAGGCCAATAGGCTGCTTTTGCCTTTTCTTTTTCCAATTCTGCCACTTCGATAGAAAGTTCACTGCTTCGTATTTGTGGCATGACGGCCAACGAAGTCTGATAAATCGTCTGTTTATCTGGTAATGGAGTTATCACTTCCGATTCATCTACATCCGGCATATTCAATGCTATATCCTGTGTTATATCCAGTTCAAGCAACTGTTTCAATTGTAGTTTATAATTATCCAAATTCGTTTGGGCAACCACCAATTGATATTTGTCTGTGCTGTACTGACTTTCCAACTGAGCCAGATCAACTGCGGAAATTGAGCCAGCTTTATACAGTTCTTCAGCCCGATCCCGTTCGGCCTTCGACGTTTCAACAGTATTTTCGTTAATCTCCACGGCTTCCATGGCATACATTACCTGAAGGTATGTCTGCACAATGGCTATTTGGATATCATCTTCGCTTTGTTCTGTCGAAAGCTTATCCACTTCATTCTGTAACTTCTGTTGTTTAATGGTTTTATTACGCTGACCTCCATCGAAGAGAGTCCAGTTGGCATTCACCGCATAATTACCACTATAACTATTATTACTCTCAGCATCCGAAGAAGGATAGTTTACGAATCCTTGTGTCACCGAAGCTGATAAGGAAGGGAACAACTGAGCCTTTGCCAACTCTGTATCTTCCAATCCTGACAATTCATTCACCCGACTCTTTTTAATTTGGATATTATTTGCTAACGCATAATCCAAACATGAACGGAGCGTCCATTCTGCCGGTTGTTCCTGAGCTTGTACACTCGTTGTCAACAACCCGATTGATAATCCTATAACTAATGTCCGCATCATATCTGTTTCCTTTTTACGAAAGCAAAAGTACAAGCCTCTCATTTCCTAGACAATTAATATAGAAAGACCCGTTTTTTCTATCGACAAATCCCCTATTTCTATCGATAAAACAAAAAAGTAGCGCTTCGCCGACTTAAATCAATTAATAATCGTATCTTTGCCCACACTAAACATATTTATAATGAACTAATACGATGAATTTTGTAGAAGAATTAAGATGGCGTGGAATGGTTCATACCATGATGCCGGGTACTGAAGAATTGTTGGAAAAAGAAATGGTTACCGCTTATGTCGGTATTGATCCGACTGCCGATTCTTTGCATATCGGCCATTTGGTGAGCGTGATGATCTTAAAACATTTCCAACGTTGCGGTCACAAACCGTTGGCTTTGGTAGGTGGTGCAACAGGTATGATTGGAGACCCGTCTGGTAAATCAGCAGAACGAAATCTGTTAGACGAGGAAACATTACGTCATAATCAGGAATGTATCAAAAAGCAGTTGAGCAAATTTCTGGACTTTGAATCAGATGCTCCCAACAAAGCAGAATTGGTAAACAACTACGACTGGATGAAAGACTTTACTTTCCTGGATTTTGCCCGGACAGTAGGAAAGCACATTACCGTCAACTACATGATGGCAAAAGATTCTGTTCAGAAACGTCTGAACGGTGAAGCCCGCGACGGTCTTTCTTTCACCGAATTTACTTACCAGTTATTACAAGGATACGACTTCCTGTATCTTTACGAACATAAGAACTGCAAACTTCAGATGGGTGGTTCAGACCAATGGGGAAACATTACTACAGGTGCTGAACTGATCCGCCGTACAAACGGAGGTGAAGTATTTGCATTAACCTGCCCGCTTATCACGAAAGCCGACGGCGGTAAGTTCGGTAAAACAGAATCAGGTAATATCTGGTTGGATCGTCGTTATACTTCTCCTTATAAATTCTATCAGTTCTGGTTGAATGTAAGTGATGCCGATGCAGCTAAATACATTAAGATCTTTACAGCTCTTCCCAAAGAAGAAATCGAGGCCCTGATTGCTGAGCAAGAAGCAGCACCTCACTTACGTCCGTTACAAAAACGATTGGCCAAAGAAGTTACCATTATGGTACATTCGCAAGAAGATTACGATGCTGCTGTTGAAGCTTCTAATATCTTGTTCGGCAATGCAACATCTGAGGCATTAAAGAAACTGGACGAAGAGACCTTGCTTGATGTATTTAACGGTGTTCCTCAGTTTGAAGTATCACGTGATGACGTTGCAGCCGGAATCAAGCTGATCGATCTGTGTACAGAAAAAGCAAACGTATTCCCGTCAAAAGGAGAAATGCGTAAACTGATCCAAAGCGGAGGTGTAAGCATTAATAAAGAAAAGGTATCTGATACTGATATGGTAGTTAATACCAGTCATTTATTAGACGAAAAATACCTTCTTGTACAACGTGGCAAGAAAAATTATTACTTGATTATTGTAAAATAATGAGAAAATACTTGCAAAGGTAAAAAATAGTATTTACCTTTGCAGTGCTTTTGAGAAAGCATCGGATTGTCTCATGGTGTAATGGTAGCACTACAGTTTTTGGTTCTGTCTGTCGAGGTTCGAATCCTCGTGAGACAACTCACAATTTGAAAGACGCTTGTTATCAACAGATAGCAGGCGTTTTTTCTTTTATACAGAAAAGCCCGGACAAAACAAACGAGAATCATTTTCAATTCCCATTAGTTTCATTTTCAATCCTCGTCAGTTTTAATTTTAAAGGAGATTTTCACTACTTCAAAAGCCGGCGTATTTTAGTGAAAAGCCGGCGTAAATTGACAAAAATACGCCGGCTTTTGATGAAAAAACAAGGCATAATAAAAAGGAAACTATCTACACTTTTTCAGGCTGATAGATTCTGTCTATCCAACCATAAAAATTACCACTTAAATAAATTCTTCCAAACCAAAACTAAACTCTACCTTTGTCTGTTGTAAAGATAAAGCGAACAAATAAATTAATAACCAATAAAAAAGTAAATAGTATGGGAAAGAGTATTAAAGGAACACGTACAGAACAGAATTTGTTGAAATCATTCGCAGGTGAATCACAGGCAAGAAGTCGCTATACTTATTTTGCCAGCGTAGCCAAGAAAGAAGGTTTTGAACAAATAGCAGCAGTCTTCATGGAAACAGCTGAACAGGAAAAAGAACACGCAAAACGATTCTTCAAATTCCTGGAAGGCGGCATGGTTGAAATCACTGCTTCATATCCGGCTGGCATCATCAGTACTACCAAAGAAAACTTGGCAGCAGCAGCAGCTGGCGAAAACGAAGAATGGTCTGATTTATACCCAGAATTTGCTAAAGTAGCCGACGAAGAAGGTTTCCCGGAAGTAGCCGTTGCTTTCCGTATGATTGCCAAAGTAGAAGCAGAACACGAAAAACGCTATCGCACACTGTTAGCTCGTGTAGAAGCTGAAAAAGTATTTGAAAGAGACGAAGAAATTTTGTGGCAATGCCGTAACTGTGGTTTCGTATTGAGCGCCAAGAAAGCTCCGCTGAAATGTCCGGCATGTTTGCATCCACAAGCTTACTTTGAACCTATGAAGCAAAACTATTAATCAAGAATTAATCTTAATAGTCTTATAAATTTAACAAAAAAGCTGTTGTATAATATATACAATGGCTTTTTTATAAATAAATTTGTATGAGAAGACCATTTTATTCCCTCAAAATACCAATAATACTTAATTAAAACTATATACCTTAGTATATATATACATACAAGTACAGAAAAAACTAAAAATAAATTCAGAAAAAACAGTGTAAATAATACTGTTTAATTAGTTTTTTTATTATTTTTACAGCGTCATAATAAAAAGCCTTGGACATGGTTCCAGCTGGACTATGTTCTTAGCGTTTTTATTATACGATTATGTGCTAATCGTGGGAAACAAAATTTTTAGTTAACCTGAAAAAAGGATGTCTATGCTTAGAAAGAAAATGTTCTCTTCTTTCAAACATTCGAGGACTGCAGCAGTCTCGATGTTGATGTCTTTCTGTATGACAGGAGCTGTCTTTGCACAGAAAGGTATGATTAAAGGTACTGTAGTGGACGAAAACGGTGAACCGGTTATCGGTGCCAACGTCCTAGTAAAAGGAACTACTAATGGCACAATTACCGATATGGACGGTAATTATGTTATTAACGTGGAAAACATGAAAAATGTAGTCCTGCAAGTTTCGTATGTGGGGTACAACTCCATTGAAGAAGCTGTAAAAGGACGCGAAACAGTTCCTATTAAACTGGAATCTTCCGTAGTAAACTTGGGTGAAGTCGTAGCAATCGGTTACGGTACACAGACACGTAAGGAAATTACAGGTTCTGTAGCCAATGTCTCTGAAGAAAACTTCAACAAAGGTGTTACACGTGATGCCTCTGATTTGTTACAAGGTAAAGTTGCTGGTTTGACCATTACTTCCGGTTCAGGCGATGTAACCCGTAACTCTCAAATCCAGTTGCGTGGTACTTCTACTTTGCAGAATGACCAAGGTCCGATGATCGTTATTGATGGAGTTCCTGGCGGTGATATGTCAACGGTTTCTCCAACTGATATCGAATCTATCTCTGTATTGAAAGATGCTTCTTCAGCTGCCATCTATGGATCTCGTGCTGCCGGTGGTGTTATCTTGATCACAACCAAACGCGGGGCAGGCTCTAAGACTCAAGTTAATTACGATGGTTACGTTACAGCATCTACAGTTGCTAACAAACCGGATATGTTGAATGCTCAGGAATGGAGAGATGCAAACAAGGAGTTAGGTAATGATATTTCAATATATGACGGATATACTGCAGATACTGACTGGTTCGGCGCTATGATGCGTACAGGTATTTCACAAAATCATTCTTTATCTTTGTCGGGTGGTACATCTAAGAGTAATTATCGTGCATCTTATACCTATATGGATCGTAACGGTATTGCTCGTGATAACTGGATGAAACGTCATAGTTTCCGTTTCCAATTCCAGCAGCGTGCATTGAACGACAAATTGCGTATCGGATTAACAGGTTCTACAACCTTGACAGATATGCAAATGCCGTTTGCTGATGACTATATTCTAGCATACAATATGCTTCCTGTATATCCTGTATATAATGAAGATGGTTCATATTTCACAGGAGCAAACAAGGAGTACGACCAAGGTAACCCGGTACAGAACCAGGATCAAAACTATAAGAAGAACAGCAATATATACTTCTATGGTCAAGGAGATATCCAATATACGATTATAGATGGACTGACTGCTAAAGTAAACTTATATAAGAGTCGCTTCTCTAGTGATTATAGCGAATGGCAAGATCTTCAGAACTCTCGTGGTGATGACGACAATGGTTCGGCAGTTCGTCAGAATCGTACTTGGGACCGTGAGTTGATGGAATGGACAGCTAATTACAACAAAGCTTTCGGTAATGAAGAGCAACACAAAATTGATGCTATCATTGGTTATTCATGGGAAACAAACAAATATGCAGACCAGTATGCAAAAGCTACTAACTTTGCAGTAGGTTCAATGGGGGCAGACAATATCCAAACTGGTAATTTGTTGAAAATAGGTAATGTAACTTCTAGCCGTAATGAATACAAGCTTATATCTCTGTTTGCTCGTGCTCACTATAGCTATAAAGAAAAATACATGGTTACTGCAACAGTTCGCCGTGATGGTTCTTCTAAGTTTGGTGCTAACAATAAATGGGGTACATTCCCATCAGTTTCAGCAGCATGGGGTATCAGCCAGGAAAGCTTCATGGAAGATGCTAAATGGATTAATGACTTGAAATTACGTGCCGGTTATGGTGTCACAGGTAACCAAGATGGTTTGCAGCCATACAAATCACTTGAGTTGTATCAGGCATCTGGAACTTACTATAGCAACGATTCACAGTTAACAGCATTCAAGGTTGCACAGAATGCCAACCCTAATTTGAAATGGGAACAAACATCCATGTTAAATATCGGTTTGGACTTCACTTTGTTCAACAGCCGCTTGAATGGTACTATCGAATGGTATAGCAAGCAGACTTCAGATATGTTGTACACATATAAAGTTCCGACTCCTACATACGTTTATGACAAGATTGCTGCAAACGTAGGTGATATGAGCAATAAAGGTATTGAAGTATTGTTGAACTTGGATGTTATCCGTAACAAGAACTTTACATGGAATACTTCTATTAACTTGGCTCACAACAAGAACAAAATTACAAAATTGTCTAATGACCTATATTCAACAGACCGTGTATATGTCGGTGACCCATGGATTCGTGGAGCATCAGGTGTAACTTCACACGTTGTTGAAGAAGGTTATCCTGTAGGTCAGTTCTTCATGTTAAAATGTAATGGTATCGATGAAAATGGTAAATTCATTATCGAAGATATCAACGGTGACGGACAGATTACTGATGACGACCGTACCTATTGTGGTGATGCACAACCGGATTTGACTTACGGATGGAACAACACATTCTCATGGAAAAACTGGGATGCTAGCTTCTTTATCCGTGGTACAATCGGTAATAAAGTTTTGAATAACCCTGTTGCAGCCTATGGTAATAACACATATATTTCAGGTGCAAATGCCATGAAAAATGACAATTTGTTGACTTTGCGTGAAAACTCTCGTGTATGTTCATACTATATTGAAAACGGTTCATTTGCTCGTTTGGATAATATGTCAATTGGATACACATTCAATACAAAGAATATTGACTGGTTGGAAAAAGCACGTGTTTATGTAGCAGCACAGAACTTGTTCGTAATCACAGGTTATTCAGGTTTGGATCCAGAAGTTGAAAACTTCCGTGGAGCAGCTAGTGATGCCGATGCAGGTTTGTCACCTGGTATCGAACCTCGTAACTATATGCCTAAGGCTCGCTCATTCACATTCGGTGTTAACTTAACATTCTAATTTGATTTAGTTTTATGAAAAAGAAAAATATATTATCCTTATTTCTTGCCGGTGCAGCCATGGTATTTACCATGCCATCATGTATGAACTTAGACGAAACAGTCTATGATAAATTACCGGCTGATGACTTCGGTAAAACAGATGTAGAAATCAATGCATTGATTGGTACAGTTCACAATACATTGAAAAAATATTGGCCAGGTGACTTCCGTACACTTTCTGAAAATGGCGGTTCTGTAGCAGTAACACCTACACGAAGAGGTGGTGACTGGTATGATGGTGGTCAGTACAGAGAAATTTATATGCATACATGGACAGCCAATACTAGTGCGATAAAAGGAGCTTGGAGTTCTGCATCTAGTGCAATTGGTACTTGTAATGCAACCATTGAAGTATTGAAAAACTCAGAAATCTTATCTGATGCAGACAAAACAACAAAAATCTCAGAAGTAAGAGGAGTTCGCGCATTTTGGTATTATGTAATGTTAGATAACTGGGGAAATATTCCTTTGGTAACTGACTATAACGATAAAGAACTTCCAACATGTAAAACTAGACAAGAAGTTTTTGATTGGCTTTTAAGTGAAGTTAAAGAAATATCAGCCACTTGTCCAGAAGCTTCTTCTGAAACTTACGGTCAGTTTACAAAAGGAGCTGCAAATACATTATTGGCTAAAATGTATTTAAATGCTGATGCATGGGGTGTAACAACTTCAGGAAACAATTACCAACAAGTAATTGAAAACTGTGATAAAGTTATGGCTACAGAATATTATATTCTGGAACCAGTCTGGAAAGATAATTTCTCTATAACCAATAATAAATCTCGAGAAGCAATCTTTGCATGTTCATTCTCTAGTTCTGATACAGATGATAAAAATCAAATGATGAACCAAACTCTTCATTACAAAGATTATCTTGCTTTTGGTGGAAGTTATTCATCAACTTGGAATGGTGTTTGTGCACAGCCTGAGTATGTAAGATTATTCTCAGATGATGATCCTCGTAAAGATGCAACATTCCTAACTGGAGTAATGAAGGATATTTCAACAGGTGAACCTATCCTTACAGGCCATGGTTTTGTTTTGGATCATACAATTGATGTAACAATGCTTCCTGGTACTGAATATGACGGAACTACATGGGGAGCTGTTAACCAGCATGATGGTGCACGTTGCTTCAAATGGGAATACGCAAAAGATTTGGTTGATGCTATGGAAAACGATTTCCATATCTTCCGTTTGGCAGATGTATATTTAATGAAAGCCGAAGCTTTACTTAGAAGTGGAGGTAGTGTAAGTGAAGCAACACAACTTGTCAATGCGATTCGTGAACGTGCATACGGAGATTCCAGTCATAACTATGAATCTGTTGATTTGGATAAAGTCCAGCTGGAACGCCGTTTGGAATTAGCATGGGAAAACACTTCACGCCAAGATGATATCCGCTTCGGTTGTTTCGAACAAGGGATGTGGCCTGCTTCAAACTGCGAGAGAGCTACAGGCGAATACTTGAAACTATATCCGGTTTCACAGGATGCATGGCAGTCAAATCCGAACTTAACTCAGAATCCGGGTTACCCAGCTTTCTAAATAAATATAGAATGTATAAATAATTAACGTGTTTTTCAGGCACAGATAATACATCTGTATCATCTGTGCCTGATTCTTTTTTAATACTCACGAAAAAACCAACCTTAATTTTTTTCTTTTTCTGAAATTCATTAGTTTTGCTTTATAAAACAAGTTGCTAATCAATAAACCAAGGATCATGAAAATCAATCAGCTATCTACATTTATTTGCATGAGTATATGTATGACAGAATTTGTGTATGCTCTTCCACCCGCCGAAGGAATGCAAATTGTAGCAGAACCAGATTATATCATTCCGAATCAACCTATCTGTGAAATGAGCTATTCGCCGGCAGCGACTCAATTCTCTTTATGGGCTCCTTCTGCCATCGAGGCAGAAATCCGGATTTATACTTCATACGACAGTCCGGAACCAGAACAAATTGTTCCTCTCGATCCTGATCTACAGGGAAGCTGGTATCAAACTATACAAGGCGATCTGAAAGGGAAATTCTATACATTCCGAGTAAACATCGATGATGTCTGGCAAAAAGAAACTCCTGGAATCTTTGCTCGTGCCGTAGGCGTAAACGGAGATAGGGCAGCCATTATTGATTTCCAGGAAACTAATCCTGAAGGTTGGAACGATGACATCCGGCCGGCAATGAAAAATCCGGCAGATATTGTCTTATACGAAATGCATCATCGTGATTTTTCTATCCATGCTTCATCCGGTATCCAACATAAAGGAAAGTTTATCGCCTTGACAGAAACTGGAACCACAACTTCCGACGGACAAAAGACAGGTATTGATCACTTAAAGGAATTAGGTATTACCCACGTACATATTTTGCCTTCATTTGATTTTGCCTCTGTCGATGAAACAAAATTAGACCAAAATGCTTATAACTGGGGATATGATCCGAAGAACTACAATGTGCCCGATGGTTCGTACGCTACGGATCCTTACAATCCGGTTACCCGAATCAAGGAATTTAAGGAAATGGTACAAGTCTTACATAAAGCCGGCATTCGAGTTGTTCTGGATGTCGTTTACAATCATACCTTCTCAGCAGCCGATAGTCCGTTTGAACGGACAGTCCCCGGTTATTTCTTCCGTATGTACGAGAATGGGGAGTTCTGTAACGGATCGGCTTGTGGAAATGAAACAGCCAGTAACCACCGGATGATGCACAAATACATGGTTGAATCAGTTTGTTACTGGGCTAAAGAATATCATATTGACGGATTCCGCTTCGATTTGATGGCAATCCACGATATAGAAACCATGAATGCCATTCGGGAAGCCCTTAATGCCATTGACCCAACCATCCTGACATACGGTGAAGGTTGGGCTGTCGGTAAATTGGGATATGATGACAATAAACTGGCCTACAAGAAATATACCTTCCGAATGCCGGGAATTGCGGCCTTCAGCGACAACTTGCGCGATGGTTTGCGTGGTCCGTTCTCTGATCACCATAAAGGAGCCTTTTTAGTAGGTTTACCAGGACATGAAGAAGATGTAAAATTTGGTATTGCCGGAGGTGTCTTACATAAGCAAGTGAAGGCAAACGACTTCTGGGCAGCCGAACCTACCCAACATATCAGTTATGTAAGTTGTCACGACGATCATTGTCTGCGCGACCGATTGGTAAATACATTAGGAAATGATACTTCGGAAGAGACAGTACTTAAATTGGATAAACTGGCTCAAACAGCTGTTTTGACCTCACAAGGCGTTCCTTTTATCTTTTGTGGAGAAGAATTGTTCCGTACCAAGCAAGGAGTAGGCAACAGTTACAAAAGTCCGGATGCCATCAATGCAATTCCCTGGACGAATAAAACAAAATACCACGATCTGTTTCAATACTACAAGGAACTGATTGCTATCCGTAGGGCACATCCCGCTTTCTATTTAGGCACAGCCGAGAAAGTACGTGAGCATTTGGAATTTCTGCCAGTAGAAGGAGATAATCTGGTTGCCTTTCAATTAAAGGATATACAAGGGATCGATCCTGCACAACGGATCATCGTTGTATTGAACAGCAATAAGACAAACCGGAAAATACAAATCCCGGACGATACCTATCAGATAGTCGTAAAGGATGGAAAAGCTGATCGAAACGGATTAGGTACTCATGCAGGTCCGAATCTGGAAGTCGAAGCGCAATCGGCTGTTATCTTAATCAAGAATCAATAATCATCTAAAATACAAAATACATACATGAAAACAATACCCGACCATAGTTTTGGGAAATTATGGAACATCAGTTTCGGATTCTTTGGCGTACAAATTGCGTATGCCTTGCAAAGCGCCAATATCAGTCGGATCTTTTCCACCTTAGGAGCCGATCCGCATGAGTTAAGTTATTTCTGGTTGTTACCGCCTCTGGCCGGTATGATTGTACAACCGATCATCGGTGCTGCCAGCGACAAGACATGGACACGTTGGGGACGCCGTATTCCTTATCTATTTCTTGGAGCAACACTGGCCTTGATCGTCATGTGCCTCTTGCCTAATGCCGGAAGCTTCGGATTTACCGTAGCCCAGGCCATGATCTTCGGTTTGTTTGCCCTGATGCTGCTCGATACCTCTATCAATATCGCCATGCAACCGTTCAAGATGATGGTAGGCGATATGGTGAATGAGAAACAGAAAAGCCTCGCCTACTCCATTCAAAGCTTTCTCTGTAATGCCGGTAGCCTGGTAGGTTATCTCTTTCCGTTTATTTTCACATGGATTGGTATAAACAATATTGCACCGAAAGGTGTCATACCCGATTCTGTGATTTATTCATTCTATATCGGAGCCTTTATTTTGGTCTTATGTGTCTTTTATACCGCTTTTACGGTAAAAGAATATCCACCCAAAGAATACGCCGAATATCATCAGATTGCTCCGGAAAACCCGCAGGAGAAAAGTAATGTCTTCACATTATTAAAGCATGCCCCTTCGGTATTCTGGACAGTCGGACTCGTTCAGTTCTTTTGTTGGGCTGCATTTATGTTTATGTGGACCTATACCAGTGGAGCCGTAGCTACCCAGGCCTTTGATACCCCTGTAATCGAGAAAGTCGTCGGTGGAATCACCTCTGTAGTATTGAATACACAGTCTGTAGAATATCAGAATGCAGCCGATTGGGTTGGGATTCTGTTTGCCATACAGGCTATCGGTTCAGTCCTGTGGTCAATAGTCATTCCTAACATCCGAAATGTAAAAGTAGCCTACATGATAAGCCTGTTACTGGGTGGTATCGGATTTATCTCCATCTACTTCATCCATGATCCGTATGGATTGTTCGTTTCCTTCTTATTGGTAGGTTGTGCATGGGCTGCTATGTTGGCTTTGCCTTTTACTCTGCTGACCAACGCTTTGAAAGGAGGACATGTAGGTATTTATCTGGGATTATTCAACTGCACAATATGTGTTCCACAGATTGTAGCCGCAGCTACCGGCGGTTCTTTATTGCGTATGCAAACCGAAGCCGGTTCATTGCCACCCGAAACCAACATGCTGGTATTAGCCGGAATCTTTTTACTGATCGGAGCAACTTGCGTAGTTTTTATCAAACAGCATTCAGAAACATCTAAATCCAACTAACATGAAAATATCTTTTCAGATTCCTTATCATACACATTGGGGAGAAGACGTCCGGGTTCTGTTATCTGACGGTATGGTACACCCGCTTCATACCCGCAACGGAGAAATCTGGCGGGGATGTCTTGAACTGGATACAACTACCAGTCCGGCTGAACTGAGTTATCAGTATGCCATTTTCCAAGACGATGTATGTATCCGTAAAGAATGGAATGGTGTAAAACGGCGATTGACTATAAATCCGGCTTATGCCCGACTAATTCTGGACGATGCCTGGCGTGATCGTCCGGAAGATTCTTATTTCTATAGTTCGGCCTTTTCCGGTGAAGAAGCACCTTATTATCCCTCCGGAACAGAAGTCAGTCATGCAAAATCTATCTTGTTGAAAGTGCGTTGTCCACGTTTCCGCCATAAGAATTGGAAACTGGCCATCAGTGGTAACCAACGTATCTTGGGAGAATGGGATATGAAGGCTCCTAAAATGATGCAGCCTTGCGGCCCCAATGAATGGTGTATCTTGCTCGACGCAACCGATATCCGGTATCCATTTGAATATAAATATTTGGCATGGGATACAGAAAATAACTGCGAAGGCGAATGGATCAGCGGGAACAACCGGCAGATTTCGTCCTTGCCGTTACAAGAAGGCGATTTATTAGTGATTTCTGATGATGAAGTACATTTCGATTTACCAGCATGGAAAGCAGCCGGTGTGGCTGTACCTATCTTCTCGCTCCGCTCGGAACAGAGTTTCGGTGTCGGTGATTTTGGAGACTTAAAGAAGATGATTGACTGGGCAGTCCTGACCGGACAGAAAGTAGTACAGATTCTTCCGATTAATGATACCACTATCACCCATACTTGGACTGATTCATATCCATATAACAGTATTTCGATCTATGCCTTCCATCCGATGTATATCGATCTGAATCAATTGGAAGCATTAGAAGATGCCGGACAACGGGAAAGTTTTGAACAACAACGGTTGAAATTGAATGCTCTGCCACAAGTAGATTACGAAGCTGTAAATCAATACAAACTGAAGTATCTGCATCTCCTATTTCAACAGATGGGAGAAACATTACTGGAATCGACTGGTTTCCGCCAGTTCTTTAAAGAGAACAAACACTGGCTGGTTCCTTACTCTGTTTTCTGTTATTTGAGAGACAAATATGGAACACCGGTATTTCGTAACTGGCCGGAACATCAGGTTTACCACGAAGAAGTCATTTCACGAATGGCAGAGGAAGATACAGCATGCCGTCCCGTAGCTCGCTTCAATTACTTCTTACAATACGTATTGCATATCCAACTACGTGCTGCCAGTGAATATGCCCGTAGCAAAGGGGTTCTTTTGAAAGGTGATATCCCTATTGGTATCAGTCCGAACAGCGTAGAAGCATGGACCGAGCCGCATTACTTCAATCTCAATGGACAAGCGGGGGCTCCACCCGATCCTTTCTCGGAGACTGGTCAAAACTGGGGTTTCCCTACCTACAATTGGGATACCATGCAACAGGATGGTTATAAATGGTGGAAAAAACGTTTCCATAAGATGGCAGAATACTTCGATGCCTATCGTATTGATCATATCTTAGGCTTCTTCCGTATTTGGGAAATACCTTCACATTCCGTGCAAGGTTTGCTGGGCCAGTTTGTCCCTGCCCTACCTATGTCGGCCGAAGAAATCAACCGTTTTGGTCTGTTCTTCCGCAAAGAAGCGTTCACCAAACCCTATATTACCGAAAGCATCCTGGAGGCGAAGTTCGGCGAACTGAAAGAACAGGTTAAACAGGAATATTTGTTCCAAATCACCCCGCATGAGTATGCTTTGCGACCGGAATACAATACACAACGTCAGGTGGAACAACATTTTCTGGGGAAGAACGACCCACAGAGCAATTTGTTGCGTAATGGCCTGTTCGAATTGATCAATAACGTGTTGTTCGTAGTTGACCGAAAAGATCCGAACCTCTATCATCCGCGTATTGCCGTTCAGAATGAACCGGTATATGAAAGCCTGACTCCTTCAGAAAAAGCAGCCTTCGACCAGCTTTACACGCATTATTTCTACCATCGCCACAACGACTTCTGGTATCACGAAGCCATGAAGAAACTGCCGGAACTGACCGATTCGACCCGGATGCTTGTATGTGGTGAAGATTTGGGTATGATCCCGGATTGTGTGAAAGGCGTGATGGACGAACTCCGTATTCTCAGTCTTGAAATCCAGCGGATGCCGAAGAATCCAGCCGAGACGTTTGCCGATCCGGCACATTATCCGTACCGTTCGGTATGTACCATCTCGACTCATGATATGTCAACCCTCCGAGGATGGTGGCACGAAGATGCAAACCTGACGCGCCGTTATTTCTATGACGTACTAAGTGGTTGGGGTGATTATCCAACCGAAGCACCGGGCTGGTTATGCGATTCCATTGTCTTGAAACATCTACTGGGCAACTCGATGCTCTGCATCCTCTCTCTACAAGATTGGCTTTCAATCAACGAAGAAGCACGTTATCCTGATGCAGATGCCGAACGGATCAACGTTCCCGCCAATCCACGTCACTATTGGCGATACCGGATGCACATCACGATCGAAGATTTGATGCAATGTACTGCCCTCAACGATCGTATCCGCGATATGATCGGGAAATCGGGGAGAATAAATAATTGAAAATAAATCAGGCACGGATGACTGGAATCTACATATAAAGTCCATATCATCCGTGCCTACATTATATTAATAATAGATATTTATTACTCAGCAACTTCCAAATTTTATTCTTTCTTGTTGGCTTTTGCCTGAGCGATACGCTGGTTATAAAGCGCACGGGTTTCATCAATCAACGCATTCAGATCCTTTATGAAGGTATCAATGATTTCGCTCGGATAGCAAATGCTATTGGCAAATGTCACATTCACCATGTAATCATAATATTCCCCCATCCGGTTACGTACCACTTTACTTTCTTCCAACTGCGAAGCAGCCTGGTCATGGGTACGTTGTTGGGTCAGTTCAGCATACATACCGTTTGTCTCTTCCAGTCCAGTTACAACTTCATCCAAGCCCAATAATTTTACCAACGAAGCGTTTTCTTCTTTCTTGATGTCCATCAGCAGCCCGTCGATCTGCGCTGTTTCCTGCTGATTCGGCAGTCGGTAGCACTGCGCATAAGGATACAACACTTTATAAAGTGTATTAGCGGCCTGTCGACGTGTAGCAATAGGAGATTCTTTTTCCGTACGCAATACAGAAAATAAAAATACCACCCAATTATCACGCTCCTTGTCGTAAGACCCCATGTCTTCCGTTTGCAAACTGATACGGCTTCTCGAAACAATGTCGGTCAAAGTGGAACGGTCTTCTTCAAATACCAAGAAATCAGCTACCTCGAAGCCCAAGGCCGAAGTTTCTGGCACTTCCTCCTTCGTTCCCGCCTTATTTACCAAGCTCGAAAACCGTGACATAAAGTTGGAATACTCGGCATTATTGAGTTTATCCAAACCCATAGATTGGATTTTAACAATGGTTTTCATACACAATAACTAATTTATTTCATTCTAACTATTTTTATATCCTCGTTTTGTTGACAACCAACAAAATCGAATAATAGACCCAAGATCTCACCACTGATAGGATCTGATTCAGAGTCTAAATTAGGGGTTGTACTACTTGCAAAGTCCGATTCAGGGTCTAAATCGGGGGTTGCACCACTTGCAGAGTCCGATTCAGGGTCTAAATCAGAGCTTGCACCACTTGCAGGGTCTGATTCAGGGTCTAAATCGGGGGTTGCACCACTTGCAAGGTCTGATTCAGGGTCTAAATCGGGGGTTGCACCACTTGCAAGGTCTGATTCAGGGTCTAAATCGGGGGTTGCACCACTTGCAAGGTCTGATTCAGGGTCTAAATCGGGGGTTGCACCACTTGCAAGGTCCGATTCAGGGTCTAAATTTCATTTTGCAAGTATTTCAAGGGAGTTTATATCATAAGAGGGAGGAAAGACCTCCCTCTTAATGTTCATGAAAGCTATGATAATTAATTAATCATCTTATAGTATTCTCTCTTAGCCCAGAAGAGCGGGGTATAATAACCTGTTGACTCTTCGTAGTTCTTCGAGATAGCTTCCTGACAGTTCTGGCTGTTGTAAGTCAACTCATCACTTACATAAGGCAGACGATGCGGAGGTGTCGGATAACTTGATACCTGGTTGTCGGCAACAAATTCCACCAACGGATAACCTGTACGACGTGTCACGTTCCAAGCCTCCAGCTCATTCAAGAAGCTAAAGTTCAACCACAGCTGCTCGCATACGGCCTGCTGGGTAGGCTTCCAAATGTTTTCAGCATAAGCCTGGATTTCGGCATCTGTCGGTTTTACCAATGGACGGTAGCCGTAGTAGCTATCATTGCCAGCACCAACTTTTTCATACAGGGTACTGGTCTCTTTCATGTTCCAGTAATATTCAACCGACTGTTTTACACCCGTGATGAAGTTTTCGCGGGCAGCATTCTGGTCTGCTGCCACACCGTAGCCCATCAAATAGGCTTCGGCCTTGCTCAGGCTAACCTCAGCGGCACTAATCCAAAGACTGAAGAGGTTTTCATTACCCATGTATGACTGATAGCCGGAAATAGCCAGTGTATCGATCTCAACATAATAGTTGCAGATAGTTATACCTTTCTGGATATATTCCTGTCTCTTTTCATCTTCAATGTTCGAGATTTCCGTGTTAGACAGTCTGATGTCCGCAGCAATGTATTCACCATCCGGATTCGGGTCATACATCACCTGGATACGCGGGTCAGTATTGGCATCAGGAATACCGTTGGCAGGCACGTTCATCACACGCAACATCGTAGCCGAACCGGCAGCCATACCACCGGTACGCAAGGCTTGCGCCATGTCCTTTCCGAAGTTAAACGTATCAGTCTGAGTGTCCGGTGTGATACCCATGTTTTCCGAATTGCTGTCAATCAAAGGATATTGACCCGGATTATTCAAAATCTCAGCGATCGCTTCGCGGGCCTCTGTCGTACAATCACCGCTTGTTGCCAAATGCAAGGCAATACGCAAACGAAGTGAATTGGTGTACTTGCGCCACATCATCTGATCACCGGCTGCTACCGTGATGTCCTGGCGGGCCAAAGAAGTCAACCCGTTGCCATTCACGCTACCGGCCAAATAATCACCTACGGCCTTCAAGTCAGCCAACATCTTCTTATACAAGACTACATCGTCATCATATACACAAGCAGCTTTAGCTCCTTCATAATCACTTGTCAAGCCTAACGTTCCGGCACCAATAAAAGGAACATCCCCCCACAACGAGAGGGCTTCATGCAACTGGGCATAAACCACTACCTGGCTCAAATGATAGAAAATCTCGTTAGTTGCCTTTTCATCTTCCGGCAGATTATTATAAGTATGTTCCAACAGGCGATACTGGGTAACCATGTTGTAGAAATCCACCCAACGGCTGTTGTAGTAGCCCTCGCTGGCACCACGATAACGTCCGCGGCTGTTCACGTCTCCAATCACGCCTGAAAAAAAACCTTCCGTAGTTGATTGGGTATAATAACGGTAATACTTCATGTTCATCCAAGAGTTACCGGCATTCATAATTCCGGTAAATACCTGCGGAACACCCACTGTTGATGTTTTGGAGGGGTCGGCATATTTATCGTCGTAATCTGAATCAGAGCATGATACAACCGACATGAAAGTAGCCCCAGCCAATAGTATTGAAAATATCTTTTTCATTTTGTTTTCTATTTAAATGTGTTAGGAATTGATGTTAGAAACTAGCACGCAAAGAGAAACCGAAAGTACGGGCACTGGCTGTAGAACCACCTACCTGAGCTTGGTAAATCCAGTTTGTACCATCAGAGGTTTCTGAATCGAACAACTTCAATGTACGATAAATATAGAACGGGTTACGCACGAAAGCAGAAAGCTGCAAACGTGTACAAGCGAACTTCTGTGTCAACTGTTTCGGCAAGGTATATGCCAAGCTGATCTCACGACACTTGATGTAGCTGTTCTTCTGTACCGCATCCGCATAACTTTGAGTAGCACTTGTTCCCCATCCGTAGTGATTATCGTTCGCTTCAAACTGCGTAACAACAATATCATTCGGCGTACCGTCTTCTTTCACACCCGGAAGGATCACACCATTGTCCCAAACGTAGTGGCCGTTGATCATGGTTTCGCCACGCTTGTAGTTGCTGATCTGGTCAGGACTTACCACATGGATAGAACCCTTGTTCGAGATGTCTTCTGTATCGCTATAGTAATAAACACCACCTGTTGAAGCATCACGCACACCAACAGCATCTTCGATGTTACCTACAGACATATAGTACTGCCATGGAGTATTCAATACATCACCACCAAAGCGGAAGTCGAAGGCTGCATCCAAGGTCCAGTTCTTGTAGCTCAGGCTTGTTCCGAAACCACCTGTAACTTTAGGCATGGCGTTACCTACTTTCTTGCGTTCAGATGTGTCTGTGATATACAAACCGTTTTCGCCTACAATATAGTTGCCCTTATCGTCTGTCTTCCAAGTATAAGCATACCAGTCACCCATAGATTCACCCACATGTGACTCCAAAGAAGCCGCACCGTTATCCACAGGATCTCCATGTGTCAATACATCCAATCCATCGGCCAATTTCTTAACCGTGTTCTTGTTCCAGGCTACGTTGGCGCGCAAGTCCCACTGCCAGTCTTTATTCTGGATAGGCGTACCATATACATTCAACTCAATACCTTTGTTGGCCAACTCACCGACATTCATCAACATGCTTTTCGCACCCATAGAAGCAGCAGATGTCACATCCAAAATCTGGTCTTTGATCGTATTGGAGTAGAAGTTGAACTCCATGCCCAATCGGTTATTGAAGAATTTGTTTTCGATACCCAATTCAAATTCATATTTGGTTTCCGGCTTAATATTTTCATTTCCGATGGAAGTTGCCAAATACTGATAGGTAAAAGTATTGTTACGGAGCAAAGAACCCTGGCTATATGCCAAATTGGCTCTATAGATTTCAGGAGCGTTACCTACAACACCATATGAGAAACGTACCTTACCGTAATCCCACCAAGTCGGATTATTGTCTTTCAACAATTCAGTGTACAAGATGCTCACACTTCCTGAAGGATACCAGAAAGAGTTATTACCATTACTCAATGTAGAAGTCTTTTCCTGACGGATTGATCCTTCCAAATATCCCCAGCTGTCATAACCATAGCTGGCTGTCAAGAATGCACCGGTACGCAACAGGTTTTGTTTAACCATGTTAGCACTCTTTGTTCCTACTGAAGCATTCAAATGGAACCAATTTTCCTGTGTCAATCCCTGTTGTGTCCCTACACTTGATTCATACAAAGATTCCTGACGGGCATTCCAACCCAAGTTGGCAGTCACATTATGAAGGTCATTGAAGGTCTTGTCGAACATCAACATCACGTCTCCATACACAATACCATAACGGTAGTTTCTCAAGCTATAAGAGTCGCTATACTGACCGTTTGTAGAGAAAATATGTGAATTTTCAGCACTGTTTTTATTTTCAACCTTATCTACGGTCAAGTCTGTTGCCAAACGTCCGCTCAATGTCAAGCCCGGAATGATATTCCAAGTCGGATTAACAGATCCGATAAAACGCTGATGATCTTCTTCCTGTACTTTTCCGAAGATATTCCAGAAATATTCAGACATCAATGAAGTAGAACCCATCGGAGTATAAAGGAACTGTTCATCTGGTGTCAATGTTTCAGTAGTACCACCATTCACCGCAGCTATACTGTTCATATATCCCAAACTTGTCATCGTATGGTCGCGGATATAAGCCACATCCGTAAAACCACCAAACATACCGCTATAGTTGTTAGTCAAACGGCTGATACGATACGGACGGTTCTTAATATACTGGTTCATGTAATTTGCCGTATAATTCAACTTGATGGTTTCTGTTACATTGAACGTACCATTCAAACTGAAGTTATGTTTACGGTTGTCCGAATTATACTGCATAGCCTTTACATCATTATAGGTGTAAGAAAGACGGACATTGTTCTTCTCGGTACTGTTAGTCAATGACAAGTTATATGTTTGGTTCACACCTGTGCGGAAAATATCAGCCCATTGGTTGTGATCAATAGGTTCATATGCGCGCTGTGTTCCATCAAAATAAGTAACAGTCTTACTTGGATCATACTTAGCACCCCAAGAATAATAGGTTTCTCTATTTGTTGTAGTGATGAAATTACCGTTTCTATCCACACGAAGGTTGCGGAAACCAGTCAAAGCCTCTTTAGAATCATTTCCTAATACGTAGTTATCGTAACCCGGCCCGTATTCTTTCTGGATTTCCGGCATATAAGCTACCTTATCGAAGCTGACATTCGCACTGAAGTCGATCTGAGTACCAGCACCGGCTTTTCCTTTTTTAGTTGTGATCATCACAACACCGTTGGCTGCTTCTGAACCATACAAGGCAGAAGCTGCCGCACCTTTCAGGATAGAGATGTTTTCAATGTCTTCCGGGTTGATATCCACCATACCGTTTGATTCGATACGTTGGTTGTTCCAATATCCATTGTTATTGGCATTTCCATTTCGGATGGGCACACCATCCATGATGATCAACGGCTGTGTATTACCTGTGATAGATGACAAACCACGTACAGAAATAGATATAGAACCGGTTCCGCTACCCGGTGCAGACTGAATACGTACACCAGCGGCTTTACCATATAGTCCGGTAGCGATAGATGTACTACCTGTTTTGGTCAACTCTTCCGAACCCACTGTACTAACCGCATAACCCAACTTTTTGGCATCTTTCTTGATACCTAAAGCAGTTACAACGACTTCTTCCAGCTGTTCTGAATCTTCAGCTAATGTAACATTGATACTTGGTTGTCCAGTGTAAGTAACTTCTTGTGTGGCATAACCAATGTAAGAGATTTGAATGACATCGCCATTCTTCAAGCCTTCCAATGTAAAATTACCATCCAAATCGGTAATATTTCCATTGGTAGTTCCTTTCACAATTACAGATGCTCCAGTAACTGGACCGAAAGAATCAACAACTGTACCTGTGACTTTTCCATCCTGCTGTATAACATCCATACTTGGTTTCATTGGTGTTATCTCTGCATAGATGTTACCTGTCAAGCTTAATGCAGCTGCTACTAACAGTAAGCTAATTGATTTAGTTCTTCTAGGCATAATAGATAAATATTACATTTGTTTATAAAATAGATTGCTTGATTATTCTCTCGTTCAAATCTAGTCCTAACCAGACTACGTTAAAAACTGCATAAAAGTACAAACTATTTTTATGTCATACGTATGTAATAATGGTTAATTTTTTGTAAACGGTCCATATTTAACATATAAACATCTCTTTATCCTGTATTATTATTAATTATATTAGTTAGCAACGAGCTTTATTTTTCAGAAATATGAAAGTTTATATGTATTAATAGTGATTATTTATATATAAAATAAACCCAGTAAAATCTTTTTGTATACCCTAAAGATTATTATCATATAATTTAATCTACTCGGTTAGATTTGCTTTTCATTGTATGAATTGCTCCAAACGCTTTACATCCACTACTGATATTCTTATATATACAAAAGAAGCGTAGTCTGGTTAGGACTTATAATAAATAAAGAGAGATTGAGCAATCTATTTTATAAACAAATGTAATATTTATCTATTATGCCTAGAAGAACTAAATCGATTAGCTTACTGCTAGTAGCTACTGCATTGAGTTTAACAGGAAACATCTATGCAGAAATAGCTCCGGTTAAACCTGGCATTGATTTTTCACAACAGGATGGAAAAGTCACAGGTACAGTTGTTGATTCTTTTGGTCCGGTTACCGGAGCATCTGTAGTCGTAAAAGGAACAACCAATGGAAACATTACCGATATGGACGGTAATTTTACTTTGGAAGGCCTGAAGAATGGCGATGTCATTCAAATCTCTTACATTGGTTATGCCACACAAGAAATTCCTTACACAGGACAGGCTACAATTAATGTAACTATGAAAGAAGACTCAGAGCAATTAGAAGAAGTTGTTGTAACTGCTTTGGGTATTAAAAGGGAAAAGAAAGCTCTGGGTTATTCTGTAAGTAGCGTTAAGGGAGATGAATTATTGGAAGCTGGTACACCAATGAATGCTATGCAAGCTTTGTATGGTAAAACTTCTGGTTTACAATTACAATCTACCGCATCTGGTCCTTCAGGAGGTATGAATATTAAAGTTCGTAACTCTATTTCTTTGACAGAATCATCTTCTACCCGTCCGTTAATCGTAGTTGATGGTATTCCTATCCATGATGAAAATACTGGTCAAACAAGTAATAGCCGTACAGGTGGTGACCATGGTACAGGATTGAATGATATTAATCCGGAAGATATTGCTTCCATTGAAATCCTGAAAGGTGCAAAAGCTGCTGTATTGTATGGATCTGAAGGTGCTAACGGTGTTATGTTGATTACAACAAAAACAGGTAGCAAACGAGGATTAGGTATTGACTTTGGTATCAATCATCAATGGAATATAGCAGCCTATCTACCAGAATTACAGAATGAATATGGTACTGGTTCCAGCCCTGGTACAGCAGCATTAAAGGAAATCTCAAAAGATGGTTTCTATACCATGACTGATCCGAACACTGGACAAACTGTTGAATCGTTGTGGAGAGGTGCTTCATATAACTTCGGTCCACGTTTAGATGGCCGTAGTTTGTTATGGTGGGATGGAAACTACCGTCCATACGTTGCCCAAACAAACAATCAGCGGGATATGTACCGTACAGGTGGACAAACTAACGTTAATTTTGCCTTGAGTAATGGAGGTGACTTGGGATCATTCCGTTTATCATACAATTATCGCGACTACAATGCTATCAGTTACGGTGCTGAAAACAAAGCTCACTCGTTTGCATTTGCTGCTGATTTAAAAGCAAATGAATGGATAAAGGTGAAAATGAATACCAACTTTTCAAATACGAGAGATCACAATGCTCCATATGCCATGCAGAATTTTTCAACTTATGGTTTCCCACGTGAGCAGGATGTAAATCTCATCAAAGATATGTATTTGACAGACGAAGGTTACAATTATTTCAGCATGAATGAATCTGTCAGCCAGTTTGCACCTTATACTAGTTATATTGCCGGATACTATTGGTCTCAATTACGTAACTCTAACGATTACGACAAGAACCACTTAATTCAATCGTTGAACATTGACGTAACATTCAACGACAAGTTCTCTTGGAATACATTGGGTGGTTTAGATTGGACTGTAGCAGACCAAGAAATTAAACAATATGTACAAAAACCTTTGACATCTGAAAACAAACAAGGATGGTACCAAGTAGCCAATACTCGCAATATGATTATGTACGGACAATCAACGTTCAATTATAATCAGACATTCAATGATGTTTGGGATGTTACGGCTATGGTCGGTGGTGCGGTAAGATATACAAAAGATCAATACCAGGAACAATCTGTACAAGAAACTTTTGCCATCGAAAATTGGTTTTCATTAAGTAATACACGCGAAGATTTCGGTCCCCGTTCTTCACGTACACGCGGTGATGATTTATTGTTGAGCGTCTTTGCTTCTGCTCAGTTAGCATATGCCAACCAAATATTTTTAGAAGTTCAGGCCCGTAACGACTGGTCATCTATCTTACCTCCGGAAAATAACCATTATTTCTATCCGGGTGCCAGTTTATCATGGATCTTTACAGAAACATTCGATATCGATTGGTTGAACTTCGGTAAAGTTCGCGGATCGTGGGCAGACGTAGGTCGTCCAGGACCTCGTTATTACGGTAATGTAGACTTTACTTTAAGTTCTTACGGAGGTTCACCCATCATGTCATTACCAAGTTATTTACCTCCAGCAGACTTCGCTTCTGCCAACGGAGGTTTTCCAACTCCGAATCTGAAACCAGAACGTAAACGTGAGTACGAAATCGGTTTAGAGGGATCTTTCTTGCCTGGTAACCGTATCAATGTGGATTTCTCATTTTTCCACAACAACACTTACGACCAGATTACAACGTTAACCGTTCCTTCTGCTTCTGGTTTGGAACAAGTACGTATGAATGCCGGTGATATTGCACAGAACGGTGTAGAATTGTCTATTAATACCAAACCTATTGTGACAAAAGATTTCACATGGGACTTAGGTTTCAACTTGGCACGTTATAAAACCAAAGTAATTGAACTGGGTAAAGGTATTGATCGCTTACAAATGTGGGGAGCTACAGGTGCACGTATTATTAGTAAACCAGGTGGTGAATATGGCGAAATCTATATTTATCCGTATCAACGAGATGAAGAAGGTAACCGTATCGTCAACCAAGGAACAGGTGTTTGGGATTTGGATAAGACACAAGAAGTAAAAGTGGGTAAGATTACTCCGGATATAGTTGGTGGTTTGACAACAGGTCTTACCTACAAAGATTTCTCTCTGAACGCTGTATTCGACTTCCAATTTGGTGCAACGATGATTTCACAAACAAACATGTATTTGTTGGGTAACGGTTCAGGAAAAGAATCTCTACAATATCGAGATGAAGCACATGGTGGTTTGCCTTATTATGTAAATACAGCAGGAGAGCGTATCTTGTTAGACAGTCACAGTGCTGCTGTTCCTTCAGATTCATTCTATCCATTCATTCTGCATGATGGTGTCATTACACCGGGTGTTACACCTGATGGTGAACAGAATCAAAAAGTGATCTCAGCAGAACAATACTATACTAATTTATATTGGCAAGGCGGTATGGATTTGAGCGAAGATCAAATCTACAAGAGCGACTACATTGCTTTGCGTTCTTTGTCGGTAAGCTATAATCTACCTAAGACTTTCTTATCGAAATTGCACATCGAGAATGCTCGTATAAGTGCTTTTGCCAACAACTTATGTTATATCTATAAAGCTATTCCAAACGTAACACCGGAATCTACCCAAGGAACTAACTCTTTCACGGAAGTAACAAGTATTCCTGGTTATCGTAGTTTTGGTTTAGGTCTTAATGTTTCATTCTAAATCTATAAAATACGAATATGAATACAATCAAAAAATATGTAATCGGATTGGCATTCGGTATGGCAATGGCTAGTACCATCATATCATGTGATACGCTGGATGAAAAATTCACGAATCCGGATAAAATAACAGAAGCAGACTTCAGTTTGCTGTTTGCATCAGCCCAAACACAAGGACATTTATTCCGGTATGACTATGGAGCAACTTATCATTATATGCGTGGTTTCGGAAAAATGCTAGGCTTGGGAGTTAGCCCAATGTATATAGACTATACTCAAAATAACTCTATCGTTCGTCCTTGGGACGGTTGGTCTGGAACACCGTTCAACGAATTCATTTTCACACAGACAAATACGGCTTACAGTCGTGATATCAACGGAATGAAATTGCTATATAATGCAATGACGGATGAAGAAAAAGCCGAAAATGAAGTGTATATGCGTTGTTGTGATATTATCCAAAGTTATGCGTACCAACGTTCTACCGATCTATATGATGACATTCCTTATTCAGAAGCCGGAGGTGGTTTCCAGGAAAACTTTTATCCGAAATATGATACACAAGAAGAAATCTATACAAGTATCATGGATCGTTTGAAAACGGCTGCCAATGATTTGGCAACTTATGAATTTACTTCTGAAACAACTAAAGCAAAATTCACATCGAACGATTTATTATGCAATGGAGATCTAGACAAATGGATCCGTTTTGCCAATTCATTACGCCTGCGTATGGCTATGCGTTTATGTCATGTTAAACCGGAGGTTGCATTATCAACCATCAAAGAACTGGTAGCAGAAAACCGGATGTTAACAGAATATACATACGATATTGGTTTTGAAGAGCAAGACAAGACCCATGCATTTGAGGTTACTTTCTTCCGTGGTATTGATGAACGAGGCTATGAATGCGGTGCTCCGGCAACTATCATTCATGACATCATGAAATATGAATATCAGCCCGGTGATGAAAATGGTATTACCCGTCATGATTTCGATCCGCGTTTGTATGCTATGTTCCAGCCGGATATACACAACCGTTATATCGGATTACCATTGACGTTTGAAGGAGCAGATACTGAACTTCCTAAATATTATACGGAACAGGAAATAAACGATTTGTTTTTATTTAATGATGTAGTTACAAATCCTTGGAATCCAGAACGTGTTCCAACGATGTATAACCGTCGTACTTACTTCAACTTCGATATGCAATTCCCTGTAATGGGTTCTACAGAGACGAATCTATTACTGGCTGAAGCTACAGTTCGTTGGCCAGGAGAGTTTGGTAATATCGATGCCAAAGAATGTATCAAGAAGGCCATTTATGCCTCGACTTATTTCTACTATCAGACTAATAATTCGATGACATACAATGAATCTTCCTTACCAAGTATTTTATATGTACAAGAAAAAGCAAAAGCCCCCAATTGGGCTGATATACAAAGCCATTTGGCAGACTATCAAGAAATCGCTGCCAATAATTTTGCTAGTCTAAGTACAACAAAAGAAAAACTGAAGTTCATCTTTGACCAGAAGTTCATCCACATGAATATCTTGAATCCTTACGAGATTTATAATGAAGCACGGCGCTTGGTGAAAGATTTCGACGGGGAACTACCATTCGTAGCCACACCAAATGTTGTATTCCAAGAACGTATGTTCTATCCAGGTAGCGAATTGACCAATAACCCGGATAATTTTGCTGCTGTTGCTCATAAGAATACATATGATACTCCTGTTTGGTGGACAACGCGTACAACGGCTGCTGAAAACCATAATGGAAATGCTTTATAATTAATTTTCTTATCCCTTGTAAGAAAATACTATCATTTTACAGCATGAACGAAAGGTTTTTATCTTTACGTTCATGCTGTAATTTTATTTACTATGAATATGCGTAAGTTTCATTTATTATCTTTATTGATTTATCTTTTGCCGACGTTAGGTATGTCACAAATTGACTCTGTCACTCCTTATTTGTTCAAACAATACACAAGATGGTAGAATTATACTAAAAGACAAACAGGTGATTCATACAAAACTGAATTATGATACCTACAACCAAGTCCTTTTCTATAAAAATGGTAAGCAAGAAATGTATATGTACAAACATGATGCGAAATCATTCTTAAAGCTTTTTTCAAGAGGAAAAAAGAAAGTTCTTAAAACTTTGGCCAAAGAATTAAAAACAGATTTTCATAATCCAAACGAGATGTCATCTATATGCAACGTTGTAAGAATTAAATATAGTCTTTCCGCTCAGAATGTCGTATCTTTGCAAGGATAATCATAAATCCATGTGATGATGAAGCTATTCCATACGATGATATGTCTCCTTTTGGCTATTTTATACATCTTGCCAACACCTCTTTATGCCCGAAAGAAAGTTGGTTTGGTGTTGGGTGGCGGCGGTGCAAAAGGTGTTTCGCATATTGGTGTACTGAAAGTATTGGAAGAAGCAGGAATTCCGATCGATTATATTGCTGGTACAAGCATGGGTGCCATTGTAGGAGGATTATATGCTATCGGTTATTCGGCTACAGAAATAGACAGTATGGTTGCTTCTCAGGATTGGCAATTGTTATTGAGTGATCGTGTTAAACGGGATAATCTGACGTTTCCGGAGAAAGAAAATTCTGAACGGTATGTCATATCTCTTCCTTTTGGTATTGAAAAGAAAGATCGCCTAGTTGGAGGTATGATCAAAGGCCAGAACTTGCAGAATTTGTTTTCCAATCTGACTATCGGTTATCATGATTCCGTTGATTTTAATTCCTTTCCCATTCCTTTTGCTTGTGTGGCCGTTAATTTGGTAGATGGAAAAGATTTTGTTTTCCGGAAAGGCAGTTTGCCCATTGCTATGCGAGCAAGTATGACTATACCGGCTGCTTTTACTCCTGTCAAATTAGATAGTATGGTGTTGGTTGATGGTGGATTAAACAATAACTATCCGGCAGATGTAGTAAAAACGATGGGAGCTGATATCGTTATCGGTGTTGATTTAGGAACCAGTGACCTGAAAAACCTTCAGCATTTAAACTCTACAATTGGTGTAGTCGGACAAATTGTTGCCCTACATGGTTATGAAAAGTATGTTCACAATACAGAAATAACAGACTTATTGATTCGTCCTAATACTTCTCCATACAACTCTGCCAGTTTTACTACAGCAGCATTAGATACATTAATTATGCGTGGAGAGGAAGCAGCTCGCAAACAATGGAATGAATTACTTACTCTTAAAGAGAAGATCGGTAACGACAGTATTTCCACCAATACGCACTCAAACGCAATTGTTCTGAAACCTCACGATTCATTCCTCATCCGGAAAATATATTTTGAGGGAGCGGATCCAAGGGATGAGAAATGGTTGTTACAGATTAGTCAGCTAAAAGAAAACAGCTGGATTTCTCTTCAGAAATTACATCATGCCATGTCTATTCTGATAGGAACGAATGCTTATTCCAATGTCAGTTATAAACTAACAGGCGAAGATGCCCGCGACTTGCATTTAATTGTAGAACCCAAATCAGCCAGTGCCGTCAACGTCGGACTTCGATTTGATTCAGAAGAAATCATTGCTGTTTTACTGAATGGAACATTTGATTACCATACGAAATTCCATTCCAGGTTTTCTGTTACCGGCCGTGTAGGAAAAAAGACGTACGGCCGTGTGGATTATTCCATCGAACGAAACCCACTGCGGAATCTGAATTTATCATATAAGTTCACTTACCAGGATTTAGATATTTATCACAAGGGAGAAAAATCTCTCAATACAACATTCCGCAACCATTTTGCAGAGTTTTCCTATTCTGATATGAACTGGTTAAGCTTTAAAGTACAGACAGGTATCCGATATGAACATTATAACTATAAATCTGTATTAAATAATGGAGATTTACTGGTTGATTTCAAGCCTCAGAATTTCATCAACTATTTTGTTTCAACCCATTTTGAGACACTTGATCGTAGTTATTATCCCAACCGCGGTGTTTCTTTGAAAGCTAATTATACGGTCTATACCGACAATTTTGTCGGATATCAAGGTCATACGCCTTTTTCGGCCTTGAGTGCTCATTTCTTATCGGTCATTCCTGTTACCAGTCATTTCAGTTTTCTACCGGCTTTATACGGACGTGTACTGATTGGACGGGATGCAGCTTTTCCTTACTTGAATGCCATCGGCGGAGAAACGGAAGGTCATTATTTGGACCATCAATTACCCTTTGCCGGAATCAATCATGTAGAGTTTCTTGATCATGCCTTTCTTTCTCTTCGACTTCAATTGCGGCAACGCATCAGCAACCGACATTATATCTCGCTGATAGGTAACTATGGTGTTCACGATGACAACTTCTTCAATCTCTTAAAAGGAAACCATCTTTGGGGTGGCAGTTTAGGTTATGCCTACAATAGTATCTTTGGACCTATGAATGCATCTTTCGGTCTATCCAACAGAGCACAGAAACTCCAGTTTTTCCTGAATCTGGGTTATTACTTCTAAGCATGCTTTACCAATATAGTATGATCCCGGCTACTCCGGCCAATAAAATCATCAGAATCGGATGTACTTTAAATTTCCAGGTAAGAATAAAAGCAGCTCCAAAGATCAGGAAGCTTTTATAGTCAATGAAATTCTCATGATTCATCAGTAATAAAGCAGCTGCGGCAATCAAGCCGACAGTAACCGGACGTAAGCCCAAGAAGGCTGCTTCTACGTATTTGTTGTTCTTGAACTTGGCAAAGAAATAAGAAATAAACAAGACTAACAGGAATGAAGGCAAACATACGGCGAATGTAGTCAGACATGATCCTAAAACACTCACAGCTGGAGAATAACCTGCATTATGAATGGCCGTATAACCGATATAGGTAGCACTGTTGATTCCAATCGGTCCGGGTGTCATCTGCGAAATAGCCACAATATCTGTAAATTCCTGTAAGGAAATCCATTGGTAACGATCTACCACATCGGCCTGGATCAACGACAACATAGCATATCCACCACCAAAGCCCAGGATTCCAATCTTCAAATAGACGTATAATAATTGTAACCAGATCATAAGTTTTCAGTTTGTAAGTTTACCGGTTTACAAGTTTTTGAGTTTCTCACTTGCCTAACTTTTTAATCTTTAATCCATAATATAAACCACCGGCTATAGCTGCCAGTATCACCCAAGCCGGAGAAATGCCTCCCAACCAAATCAGCAAGGCAACAACTACTGGGATAACCAATTGCTTATATGAAAGCTTGATAGAACGGGCAGTTGTCAAACAAGGAACAGCAATCAAGGCTACTACTGCCGGACGTAATCCTTTAAAGGCTTTTTCTATCCATTCGTTGTCCCGTACATGTGTAAAGAACAAAGCAATAGCCAAGATGATCAGAAAAGAAGGAAGCACGGTACCTAAGGCACAACAAATAGCTCCTAAGGTTTTACGCAATTTATATCCTACAAAGATGGAGATATTCACGGCAAAAATACCGGGTAAAGACTGCGTAACAGCAAAGATGTCGATGAAGTCTTCTTTTGTCATCCATCCATGATCCACTACTTCCCGCTGAATCAGTGGCAACATGGCATAACCACCTCCGATGGTAAATGTTCCGATCTTGACAAACGTCAGAAATAACGTCCAGTACATTATTGTTTAACTCCTACTATTTTATGATATCTTTCTTCATCATTCAAGATACGCAATGCTTCCTGATAACTGTCATTGACGTCATTGATGATATAGAAATATTCTGTCATATCATACAGATCCCGGGCTATCAAAGCCTTTATCTGCAACTGAATCAACGGCAAAGAACGGTTGTATTCTTCTTCTTTAAAGGTAATCTTCGCTTCTTCAGCCATCTTCTTCAGTTCGTTCATGATTTCATCAGTTACCACGAATTTCTCTTTATATACCTGCGGCTTCTTGTATGTCTTTCCTAATTCTTCCCGATGCCGGTCCAGATAATTCATGGCTACCCGATTCACCAATCCTTTTGCTACAATATCCCGATGATAATCTGAATAGCGCGTCGTATCCATCGGAATAAAAACATCCGGCATGATACCGCCGCCGCCATAAACCGTACGTCCATTTGCCAACGTACTGTATTTCATTGAATCCGGGAAGTGAATACTATCTGCACTCATCAGTTCTCCCCGATTATAACGATCAATCAAGTCGTGTGCATAGTCTTCTCCCTTACCTTTCTCATACGGCTTCTGGATACAACGTCCGGTCGGTGTATAATAACGGGCTACTGTCAGACGGATCATTGAACCATCCGGAAGCGGAAGCGGACGTTGTACCAATCCTTTTCCGAAGGTACGGCGACCCACGATCACACCACGATCCCAATCTTGTACAGCTCCTGAAAGGATTTCACTGGCACTGGCAGAAGACTCATCTACCAGAATAACCAATTCACCGTCTTCAAATGAGCCTTGTGCTGTCGAGATGGCATCTTGTCTTTTCTGTTTCGAACCTTGTGTATAAACAATCTGTTTACCTCGTGCCAGAAATTCGTCAGCCAGTTCAATAGCTACATTCAGATAACCGCCACCATTCCCCTGTAAGTCAAGAATCAATTTCTTCATTCCTTTCTTATCCAAGGTTTTCAAGGCATCTTTAAATTCGTCGGTAGAAGAAGCAGCAAAGCGGTTCAACTTGATATAACCGATTGACTTATCTGCCATATAAATGGCATCAATACTGTGTACCGGTATTTTCCCCCGAACAATGGTAAAGTCCAGCAGTTCAGATTCACCGTTTCGTTTTACCTTTACCCGAACTTCCGATCCTTTGGGTCCGCGCAGACGTTTCATGATATCGGTTGTCTTCATCTTGACTCCGGCTATCACCGTATCATTTACCTGTACAATACGATCACCTGCCACCAAACCTACTTTTTCAGACGGACCACCGGGTATCACTTGAATTACATAGACTGTATCGGTCAAAACATTAAACTGAATACCGATTCCGTCGAAGTTACCTTCCAACGGTTCTGTCATCTCTTTCGTTTCTTCCGGATCTGTATAGGTAGAATGAGGATCCAGTTTTTCCAACATACCTACAATGGCATCTTCTACCAGTTTACCTTCATCGGTTGGATCCACATACAAGTTGGTTACTGCATACAAAGCCATCTGTAACTTCCGGGCATCCATATCCGGCTTCTGGGCAACAACCGAAAAACAGGTTGCTGCAATCCAAAGGGACAATAATGCTATTCGCTTCATCTACTCAAAAACTTATAAACTTACACACTCAATATTCTAGGGAAGGAATGCCGAAACATCTTTCCCGAAATGCAACAATTCACGTACCGCACTCGAACTGATGTGCGCATACTGCGGCTCGGCCAGCAAGAAAACCGTTTCAATGCCGGTCAACGTCCGATTAATGTCGGCAATTGTCTTTTCATATTCAAAGTCAATGACAGAACGAATGCCCCGCAAGATAAACTGGGCTCCTGTCTTTTCTGCCAGGTCGGTAGTTAGTGTATGATAGGTTATCACTTCAATTCGCGGATCATCCTGGAAAAGGGAACGGATAGCTTCCAGTCTTTCTTCCAGCGGAAAGCAGGATTGTTTGTTTTCGTTGATTCCGATAGCAATGATAATCCGGTCGGCCAATGCCAGTCCTCGTTTCACCAACGATTGGTGTCCTATCGTAAACGGATCAAACGATCCGGGAAAAAGAGCAATCCTTTCTTGCTTCTGTTCGCTTCTTTCCATATACTAGTTTATCAAATCCTCTTCTATTACCAAATTGTCAATGATGAAATTCTGGCGTTCCATGGTATTCTTTCCCATGTAGAATTCCAACATTTCCTTGACTAAGTCTTCCTTTTTCATTGATACCTGATCCAAACGGATGTCTTTTCCGATAAAATGACGAAACTCGTCCGGTGAGATTTCTCCCAATCCTTTGAATCGGGTAATTTCCGGATTCTTTCCTAATGCCAGGATGGCCTGTTGCTTCTCTTCTTCACTGTAACAATAGATGGTCTTCTGTTTGTTACGAACCCGGAAAAGAGGTGTTTGAAGGATATAGACATGTTTCTGTTTGATCAGATCCGGGAAAAACTGAAGAAAGAAAGTAATCAGCAACAAACGGATATGCATACCATCGACATCCGCATCGGTCGCGATGATTACCTTGTTATAACGCAGACCATCCAAACCGTCTTCTATATTCAATGCGGCCTGAAGCAAATTGAACTCTTCGTTTTCATAAACGATCTTCTTCGTCAGTCCGTAACTGTTCAACGGTTTTCCACGCAGACTGAATACAGCCTGGAAATTCGGATCCCGGCTTTTGGTGATGGACCCGCTGGCCGAATCACCCTCGGTAATAAAGATACACGTATCTTCCTTCTGATCTCCTTTCGCGTCGTTCAGATGAATCCGACAATCACGGAGTTTCTTGTTATGCAGATTAGCCTTCTTGGCACGTTCACGCGCCAGTTTGGTTACTCCGGCTATGGCCTTGCGTTCTTTCTCCGATTCTTGGATCTTGCGAAGCAGAATATCTGATGTTTCCGGATCTTTATGCAGGTAATTATCCAGTTCCTTCTTGATAAAATCGTTGATAAACTTGGATACTGTAGGTCCTTCCGGTCCCATATCTTTCGAACCCAGCTTTGTCTTGGTCTGACTTTCAAAGACCGGTTCTTCTACTTTTACACTGATGGCGGCAACAATACCGGCACGAATATCCGTATAATCGAAGTTCTTGTTGTAATATTCCTTGATAACACGTCCGACTGCTTCCTTAAAAGCCGACAGATGTGTACCACCTTGTGTTGTATGCTGACCGTTTACGAACGAATAATATTCTTCTCCGTACTGGTTACTGTGCGTAATCACTACTTCAATATCCTCACCTTTCAGATGGATGATGGGATAAAGCGGTTCGGTTGTCATATTTTCATTCAGCAAATCAACCAGACCATTCCGCGAGTGATAACGTTTCCCGTTATAAAGAATCGTCAGTCCGCTGTTCAAAAAGACATAATTCTTCAACAACGTTTCAACAAACTCATCTTTATACTGATAATCCTTGAATATCGTATTATCGGGTACAAATACTACTTTCGTTCCATTGGCTTCCTGAGTAGGTTGTATATCCGATTCATCAATAATGACAGCCTTGTTATATTCTACCCGTTTGCATTCTCCGTCACGGCAACTGGTTATCAGAAAATAACTACTCAGAGCATTGACAGCTTTGATACCGACACCATTCAAACCGACCGATTTCTTGAAAGCTTTACTATCGTATTTGGCACCGGTGTTCATTTTACTGGAGACATCAACGACCTTGCCCAGCGGCACACCACGGCCGTAATCGCGAACCGTTACGGTACCGTCGGAGATGGTTACTTCGATTGTCTTGCCGAATCCCATCATGTATTCGTCAATTGAATTGTCGAGTACCTCCTTCAGTAACACATAAATTCCGTCGTCAGCATAACTTCCATCGCCTAATTTACCGATATACATACCCGGTCGGCGGCGAATATGTTCCATCCAGTCGAGGGTTTTAATATCGTCGTCATTATACGATACAGCATCTGGTTGCGACGTCATGTTCAGTTCTTCCATATTGTCTCCTGTTCTTTATCCTATTTTCTTGATAAAAGCACGGCGAGTCTTGTGATGTTCCCGCTTGAAATAGTCCCACTGAGCCTGAACAGCGTTATTGCTTTCCAGTTCCGGATTGCTTTCGGCATATTCAACACCCAATTTATTATAGATCGGAATCAAATCATTAAACAGCAAAGCGTTTACACCTTTGCTCTGATATTCCGGCAAAACACCCATCAGATACAAATCGACAACCTTCGGCTTCGTCTTCAAAGCCTTCAACAAATGAATCCAGCCGAACGGGAAAAGATGTCCATTTGCCTTCTTCATTGCATGTGAAAGGTTTGGCAAAGAAATACCAAAGCCCACTACTTCGTCATCTTCTTCCCGAACAATTACTGTCACCAGTTCATAACAAAGCATTGGAATGTACATATTAATATAGTAGTCAATTTGCTTTTGCGTCAGTTTGGAGAAGCCATACAACGGAGCATACGCTTCATTCAACGTATTGAATACCTTGTGTGCGTAAGGCATGATTTCCTTGGCATTTTTGAATTTCATGATCTTCAAGCCATACTTCTTCTTGACGATCTCGCCAATCCGCTGATGTTTCTCGGGAATACCTTCACGCGGGACGAAGATCTTGAACTCATGCCAGTCCTGATCCTTCACATATCCCATACGTTCCATATGTTGCGGATAATAAGGGAAATTATAAATGGTTGCTATGGTTCCAACCTGATCAAAACCATCTATTAGCATACCTTCATGATCCAGATCTGTAAATCCCATCGGACCTTGCAGTTCTTCCATGCCTTTCTGTCTGGCCCAATCTTCAACCGCTTTGAATAAGGCGTCAACTACTTCCTGGTCGTCGATAAAATCAACGAAACCAAAGCGAGCCCGCTTCTGTCCCCAAGTTTCATTACTACCCCGGTTGATAATTCCGGTAATACGGCCTACTACCTGATCATTCCGATAAGCCAGAAAACTGATGGAATCACAAACCTCGAAAGCCGGATTTCTTTTCGGATCCAATGTCATCATTTCTTCCTCAATCAAACCGGGTACATGATAAGGGTTTCCTTTATATAAATCGATATTGAACTTAACAAACTTCTTAAGTTCTTTCTTTGTCGTTACTTCTCTTATTATTACACTCATGGATACTTCTGCTTTGACTGGCAAAGTTACACAAAAAAATTCAGAAGTATAGCATGCTGATTTCGCTGGTTTCGCATCCGACCGACAGAAAAACAAGGTTTTTACCTAGTTTAACGGAGGGTTGATCGACCATTCAGACTTTCATCTGAAAAGGTTTTCGGTAAAATTATACCGTATCACCCTTGTGAAACGATCGTTCCACAAGGGTGAAGAGATCGTTTCACCTACGTGGTACGATCATTCCACTTAGGTGGAACGGTATAGATATAACGGGAAAAGTATAAACATATCACGAATTCACGCATTAAGTTACTCAGTTTTCCAGTTATTCACTCACCGGATTGTCATCCCATGAAAGGAGAACAGAAACCAGTAGCTTCTGCATCCCACAGCAAAAATCAACGTTTTCAAACGTTATCAACGATTCCATTCATCATTATTATTATATCTTTTTTTATTCTTTAATTTTTAAATCTCTTAGATGATAATATATGTCGGTTGATAGTGTTAAAACTTTTTGGAAAGAAAACTTGATTGTTCCGTTATTAAAGTCGGATAAACGGTTATAAAAAAGATACCAACAGGTTATTCATATTCTTATAGATTGATTTTTAATGATATAGTAAAATAATGGGATCAGTGGTTAAAAACAGATGTAGTGGAAAAGTTTATTCTCCCAAAAGGTGGTTAATAGGTGAAAATACCCTGTGAATAGTTCATCAAAACTATTGGTTTACTTATTTGGAGAATCAGGGAACCGGTTTGTATGGATGAGTTTTTGGATTCTGCAAGCTTTATTTTTCATTTTGTATGCACGAGTTATAAATAGGTTTTTAACGGGCTATCCACATTTATTCACTACTTTTGCAGGAAAGATAAAGCTATGCGTAAATTAAAGGTAACAGAATTGAACAGGCTGACACCGGAAGCCTTCAAGAATAGTGAGAAAATTCCTCTGATCGTGGTACTTGACCATGTGAGGAGCTTGAATAATGTGGGTTCGGTATTCCGTACTTCCGATGCATTTCGGGTGGAATCTATTTATCTGTGTGGTATCACGGCATGTCCGCCCCATGCTGAAATCCACAAGACGGCTTTGGGAGCGGAAGATTCGGTGGACTGGAAGTATTTCAAAGATACGCTGGAAGCTGTTGATAACTTAAAGCAACAGGGTTATACAGTCTGTGCCATCGAACAGGCCGAAGGCAGTACCATGTTGGATAAACTGGTGTTAGACAAGACGAAAAAGTATGCGATCGTCATGGGAAACGAAGTAAAAGGTGTTCAACAGTCGGTCGTTGATAATTGCGATTTATGTATTGAAATTCCCCAATACGGAACGAAGCATTCCCTCAATGTATCGGTAACGACCGGTATTGTCATTTGGGAGTTTTTCAATCAGCTGGGCTTATAAACCTGTTTATAACGCCCCGCTTTCTACCAGGACGACGATCCGTTCGGTCAAGGCATCTTTACCTTTCGGATCGTATTCTGTTTTCAGACTGGCACCAAACATACCGGCAAAAAGGCTCCAGAAGCCGGCACGGAAGCTGCCTAAGAAAGCTTTTACCAGGTGATAGCTGGATTGATTGCATTCCCGGTCGATCAACTTAATCAACAGTTTACCTTGCGAAAGCGTCATCTTCTTCAATTCCGGTTTATATTGGGCAAACAATTCCTTTTCCATCCGCTTGAGATGTTCCTGTTGTTCTTTCTCAGTCGGCAGGGTTTCAATATATTCGTATGTTTCTATCAGGGTTTCATATACCAGTTTTGCATACGGAAGCGTTTTCTTCACATCACGTACCAGTTTCCAGTATTTGGCTTCTTCCCGCTTGTTACGGAACTTTACCGGCGGAAAGATATACACATCTCGCAGGTTGAATACGGCAATCGTATCATTTCCTTCCACATAGGCCCGATGATATCCTTCGGGCAACGTATTCATCCGGATAGATTGTGCCTTACATTCGGATGAACCTAACCAGCAACTCAGTCCGATTGTGAATATGATATGTATAGTACTCTGTTTCATAAGCCGATGCAAATGTATAAATCCTGTTGATAACTTGTGAGTTTAATTTGTTAATTCAAGTTTCGACCAGATAAACTTGATGAACTCGTTTCCGTTGTTTATATTTGCGAAGTATGTATAACCAAAACTCCTGTAACTATGAAACTGTTAGAACTATCCTTTTTGTTCATTTGTCTGTTTTCTGTTTCTGCAGAAGAAAATCTCCGTTTGCCTGATACACGGGCGTTGGCTCTGGGTGGAAACGGCGTTACTCTTTCTTCGTTTTCCAATCCAGCTCTGGTGCAGTTATCAACAGACAAAGTCATTCATCTGGAATATTTTAACCGCTATGCCTTGAAAGAACTGGGCAGTATCAACGGAAGTTTTCAATACCCGAATACTTATTTGTCAACCGGTATTCATCTGGCTTCGTTCGGATACGAACGGTATCGGCACAACATGGCCCGGATATTCTTGGGAAAGCAGTTGAATACCCGTTGGATGATGGGGGTATCTTTTCAATATTCCTGGATACAATCGGAGTTGTATGAAGAGATTCCGGCCCGTCTGTCCACCGATATCGGGATTGTTTATATTCCCTTTGATAAGTTGTTGATTGGATGTGTAGCGCGAGATTTACCTTCCGTGCGTATAAGTGCTAAGGACTTGAAGCTGAAAGAACTTAAAACATATACTGTTCAGATCGGTTTTAACTGGGTAGTTCTCAACAACCTACTTATAACTTCGTTTGCCGGAGTGGATGAAAACCACCGGATACAAGGCGGATTCGGTGTAGAGTACGAAGTTTGGAGTTGCTTTCAATTACGTGTCGGCCTGCAAGCCGATCCTTTTCTGCCCAGTTTAGGAGTCGGTTTTTCCCTTCATCGTTGGCAATTGGACGCAGTAGCGTTGTGGCATCCGGTATTAGGTGTGAATTCAGGTGTCGGTTTGTCTTATTCTTTTTAATCAGATACATATGAAAAAGCAGTTGATAATTCTTTTGATAACCGTGTTTATAAGTCGTTATAATGTTTATTCCCAGGAATCTGTTTCTGTTGATAAGTGGAAAGAATATATAGAAGAATTAGCTGAAGAATCAGCGAACGAGAATCAGTTGGAAACTCTTTATACCGAACTCTCCTACTTGTCGGAACATCCGATGGATTTGAATCAGGTAACGGCAGAAGAACTTTCCCGTTTGCCGTTTCTGACAGACCGACAAATCGAACAGCTGATTGCCTATCGGAAGAAATACGGGGAAATGGTTTCTATCTATGAGTTGAAAGGTGTCAATGGGTTGGATTATCAAACTATCCAGTTGCTTTTACCCTTTGTCTATGTTGGTGAAAAAACGGTTAATAAGCTTCCTTTTACGGTGAAAAACCTGTTGAAATATGGAAATAATGAATTGCAAATCAGGTATGACCGTTGTTTACAACAAAAGAAAGGCTATGGTTCATATCCGGATTCTGTTTTAACCCGTTATCCGAATCGGAAATACCTCGGCGAACCGTTCTATACGTCCTTGCGATATGCCTATGAGTTTGAAGATTATTTACAGGCAGGTTTGGTGGCCGAGAAAGATGCCGGCGAACCTTTTTGGACAGAAAAGCATAAAGGATATGATTATTATTCCTTCCATGCGTTGATAAAAGAACAAGGTGTGTTGAAAACTCTGGTATTAGGTGATTATAAGGTTTCTTTCGGGCAGGGCTTGGTAATCAGTAACGATTTCTCGCCAAGCCGTTCGGCTTTGGTAGCACAGGCTGAACGAAGGAACAATGGTTTCAGACGACATTTCTCGACCAACGAACAGGATTTCTTCCGCGGAACCGGATTAACGCTCACCTGGAAAAATTGGGACGCCAGTTTCTTTTATTCCTACCGGAAACTGGATGCGGCGGTAGAGAATGATACCTTTCCTACCATCAAGACGGATGGGTTGCATCGTTTGCAGCGGGATTGGGAAAAAAGGCATACGGTCACGATGCATACATTCGGTGGAAACGTCCGCTGGGCACATCCGAATTATCATTTGGGTATAACGGCTGTTCATTATACGTTCGGCGGAAAGACCATGTATCCACAAGAACAATTGTATAATCGTTTTGCTTTCCGTGGAGAAAAGAATATCAACATGAGTGTGGATTATATGTGGAAAAACCGGTGGGGAAAACTATATGGCGAGACGGCTCTTTCGGCCAACAAAGCCATTGCTACGCTGAATGCCTTGCAACTGACGCCGGCTTCTTATTTCTCATTGCTGGTGTTGCATCGGTATTATGATCGCCGTTATCAGGCTTTCTTCGGGAATGCGTTTACTCAGAATAGTACAGTGCAGAACGAACATGGAATCTATTTGGGTTGCCAGTGGACACCTTTCGGGCATTGGAAATTGTCTTGGTATGCCGATTTCTATCGTTTTCCCTGGTTGAAATACCAGATCGATTTTCCTTCGACCGGGAAAGAATATATGTTTCAACTGGATTATACACCGAATCAACATTTCTCCTCTTATCTTCGTTATAAGGGAAAAGAGAAGGATGAAGGAAGCAGGCAACATCGGTTTCGTTGTCAAACCACTTATTTACTGGGTGATTCCTGGAAATTACGTACGTCGGCGGATGGTATTGTCTCAACAAATACGGAAGAATCCAATAAAGGATATATGATTTCCCAAAGTGCGGGTTGGAAACCGGTACAATATCCATTGCAGTTGGATACCTATATCGCCTGGTTTTCAACCGACAATTATGCGACACGCATCAGTTCGTATGAGAAGAATATCCTGTATGCATTTTACATGCCTTCGTTTTATGGAAAAGGACTTCGGGCAGCCGTCTCTTTCCGTTGGGATCTGAAAAGATGGTTTACGGTATCCGCCAAGTTTGCTCATACCAGGTATGTTGATCGAGACCGGATTGGAACAGATACGGAGGAAATTGAAGGACATGGCAAAACCGATTTGAACGTATTGCTTCGCTGGAAGTTCTGAAAAGGATTTTTCATCAGACAATGTTCAGAGGTTGTTATAAAGTGAAAAGAAGGTTTATTCGGGTGCATGTAATGTCTAATTTTCGTACATTTGCTCATGAACGAATGAAGAAACAAGAATTAATAATAATAAGTTATGGCAACGATTCTTTTTGACAAGATTGTTTATGGTCCGGTACATAGCCGCCGATTAGGTGTTTCTCTGGGCATCAACTTGTTTCCCAAAGATGGTAAGCTATGTACATTCAATTGTATTTATTGTGAATGTGGGTATAATGAAGATCATCGGACGCGTACGCCACTGCCGAAACGGGAAGAAGTGAAAGAACAACTGACGAAGAAGCTGGATGATATGCGGGCGGAAGGACTTGTTCCGGACGTGATTACTTTTGCCGGCAACGGAGAACCAACCATTCATCCGGATTTTACCGGAATTATAGAAGATACGATCGCCATTCGCAACGAACATTGTCCGTCGGCCAAGATTGCTGTCTTGTCTAATTCAACCATGTTGGATAAGGAAGAAGTCTTTGAAGCCTTATGCAAGGTGGATGATAATATCATGAAACTGGATTCGGTCTTGGATAGCCGTATCCGACAAATAGATAATCCTAATAAACCGGGATTCTGTTTTGATAAGTTGTTGAAAAACCTTTGTCGCTTCCATGGTAAGGTAATTATTCAGACGATGTTCTTACGTGGTGAAAAAGATGGCGTGAAAGTGGATAACACAACCGAAGAAGAAATTACCGGTTGGTTGGATGCCTTGAAGAAAATTAATCCGAATCAGGTAATGATTTATACGATTGACCGGGAAACTCCGTTAAAGACATTGTACAAGGTTTCGAAAGAAGATTTGGATGCTATTGCCGAACGTGCCCGGGAAATGGGATTCCAGGTTTCGGTTTCTTATTGATCGGTTAACAGAAGAAATAGTTGACGGATAACTCAGAACTTATAAACTCAAGAACTTAAAACAACATATCGCAATGAAGAAGGACAAAGTTTTATGGGCAGATGATGAGATTGATTTGCTGAAGCCTCACATGATGTTTCTGCAGGAAAAAGGATATGAAGTGACGCCAGTAGTCAGCGGACAAGATGCTATCGACTGTTGTCGGGAGCAAAGTTTTGATATTATTTTCCTCGACGAGAATATGCCTGGTCTCACTGGCTTGGAAACTTTGTCACAAATCAAGGAAATAGCTCCGAATACGCCGGTGGTGATGGTGACGAAAAGCGAGGAAGAAAGCATTATGAACCAGGCTATCGGCAATAAGATTGCGGATTATCTGATCAAACCCGTCAATCCGAATCAGTTATTACTGTCGATCAAGAAGAATGTGCATAAGAATGTCATTATCTCGCAGACAACTACTGAAGGTTATCAACAGGAGTTTGCCAAGATTGGTATGCAGATCAATGATTCGTTGACGACCGACGACTGGATGGAAGTGTATAAGAAACTTATCTATTGGGAACTGGAACTGGAAAGCAGTCAGGTTACCATGAAAGATATGTTGTTGATGCAAAAGGAAGAAGCGAACAATGCTTTCGGTAAGTTTGTCAAACGGAATTATGAAGACTGGATAAACAATCCGGCCGAACGTCCGTTGATGAGTCCGGATTTATTCAAGAAGAAGATTTTCCCTTTGCTTGACGAAGGAGAGAAAGTATTCTTTATCCTGATTGATAACTTCCGAATGGACCAGTGGCGTGTGGTGAAAGATTTGCTGGCTGAATTCTATACTTTCGACGAGAGCTTGTATTACAGTATCTTGCCGACGGCGACTCAATATGCCCGGAATGCCATCTTTTCCGGATTAATGCCGGTACAAATAGAGAAGATGTTCCCGGATTTATGGGTGGATGAAGAAAGCGAAGAAGGCAAAAACTTGAATGAAGCACCTTTGATTCAGACACAGATTGACCGTTTCCGGAAGAAATATACGTTCTCTTATAATAAAGTTCACGATTCGCAGTACGGAGAAAAGCTGTTGGGTATGATTCCTTCGCTGTTGAAAAACCAGTTGAATGTAGTTGTATTGAACTTTGTAGATATGCTTTCTCATGCACGAACCGAAAGCAAGATGATACGTGAGTTGGCTCAAAGTGAAGCCGCTTACCGGAGTTTAACACGTTCCTGGTTTCAGCATTCTACCACTTTGGAACTGTTTAAGCGTATAGCCAAGTCAGGATATAAAGTGATTGTTACGACCGACCATGGAACAATCCGGGTAGATACGCCGGTGAAAGTAATCGGTGACCGGAATACCAATACCAATTTGCGGTATAAGGTTGGAAAGAACCTGAATTATAATCCGAAAGAAGTCTTTGAGATCCGGGATCCGGAAAAGGTAGGTTTGCCTTCTCCGAACTTGAGCAGCAAATATATCTTTGCCTTGAATGAGAATTTCTTCGCTTATCCCAACAACTACAACTATTATGTTTCGTATTATAAGAATACGTTCCAGCATGGTGGTATTTCCATGGAAGAAATGCTCATTCCGTTTATTACGATGATGCCTAAGATTTAATAGAGGAAAGGAAATAAGTGTTGTTCCTTTTTATCTTTCTCTCTATATTTGCAGATAACAATAGTAAATGAGTATGAAAACGATTCAGATTACAAGTTTAGATACGATTCATGAAGCGGCAAAAGAGTTCATTGCCAATATGGACGACCGTACGGTTTTTGCCTTTCATGGGAAAATGGGAGCCGGAAAGACAACCTTTATCAAGGCTCTGTGTGAAGAATTGGGCGTAGAAGATGTCATCAACAGTCCGACTTTCGCCATCATCAACGAATATCGTTCGGAAACAACGGGCGAACTGATCTACCATTTCGATTTCTATCGTATTAACAAGTTGAGCGAAGCTGAAGATATCGGTACGGAAGATTATTTCTACAGTGGAGCGCTTTGCTTTATCGAATGGCCTGAAAAGGTAGAAGATTTGTTGCCGGGAGATGTAGTGGATGTAACGATTACAGAGAATCCGGATGGCTCACGAACGGTAGAAGTAAATTGATTGAATACAAAATACAGGTAATAAACTATGCAACCGTCTGAATATTTCATCTTGGTTTTGTTTATCGTGTTGGGAGTTTTTTCCATCACAGCCTCGGTATTAAATTTGGATTGGTATTTCCAGACCGACGGAGCCAGGATATTTGTCAAACGGTTTGGTCGCAACGGCGCACGCATCTTTTATGTCCTTTTGGGAATCGCTTTGATAGCGTGCGGCGTTGTCGGCTTTATTTACTGGTGATCCTTCTCCAGTAGTTCTTTGATCCAGGGAATAATGTATTCCGACTTGAAATAATGATTTTCCGGCTGTACGTTGACCAGCTTGAAATATGTCTCTCCATCCAAACCTTCGGGTAAAGTTATCAGATTCTTTCTCTTCGTGGAATCTTGTAAGTCCTTATAATGATAAAAGGTAAAGTTCTCCGGATGTCCGGCCAGTTCATATGCCCGTTTAACCAGATTTAAGTCACGATCCAATCCGCCTTCGGTACAAATCACCGGACGAGGTGCCAAGGCTGCTACCAGATCCGGAAAATCGAAGTTACAGAGGAAGGCAGGAATCAGGTGAGATATATCGTTGGGCCAGCCGCGTCGTCCTTTCTCGTCGGGCATCGTCAATACCAGATCCCGTTCGCGGGTACGACAAAGAAAGTCGTTATAGACGAAGGCGTAAATGGATTCATCCATATTTCCCAACGCCATCAACGGTTCTGTTCCAAAAGAAAAGCCACTGACAATCAAACGATCCTTCCGAATAAGAGGATGATGCTTCATCCAATTCAGGATATGTTGGTTGGTATAGGACGAATATCCCAAGTAATTCCATCCTAATTCCAGTAACGAACGGGCAAATGTCTGGAAATCGTATGCATACGATTTCGCTTCTGTTTCCAGATCTGCCAGCTCTCCACTTCCCGGATTATCTACGGCAACGGCAATCAGTCCAGCCTTGACATACTGATAAGCCATGGAGTTCTTACTTTCTTTGGTCGGTTTATCAGGAGCATACAGCTGTGGTTCGCCGGCCAGTTCTTCTTTCGTTCCACCCCAACCGGGAATACAAAGAACAGCCGGAGACGGATGCTTTTCGTCCAGATTGTCCGGTATCAGAACCAGAAAAGGTACAACACAAGCCGGCAACGGATAAGCTTCCCATTTTTCCAATCGGTAACCATCCCGTTGTTCGGTATGAACACAAACCGGATCGGGTAAGTTTTGTAATTGCGGATGTTTCATTAATTGTTCCATCTGCAAACGAACATGTTTTTGCCAGGTTTTGAAGTCGGCAGCCTGCATCGAAGGCCGGAAACTGAAAGCCGGTTCGAGCTCTTTCATCAGGTGATGAGCAACGGCTCTCGAACTAACGAAACGTCCGTCGGTCCGATTCGTCTGAAAAGTAGCATGTTCTTCCGGTTCAAACGACTGAGCCTGTACTTTCATACTGAAAATACAGGCTACGATCAGTAATAACCATATCGGTTTCATAGCTTTTTATAAACTATGTTGAAACATCCATTTCAGATAATCCGGCTCAGCAAACGCATTGTCCCAACTGTTATGCTTGACTCCCGGATATTCTTTGTAGCGGACATCCGCATTAATCTTTTGAAGTGTAGCATAAGCATCTCTCGAAAACTGCGGATCTACTACATCATCGGCAGCTCCGTGGTAAATACTGAAACCCGTTTTCCCCTTGAAGTTTTCCAAACGTTTCAGGTTTATACCTCCACAGATCGGAGAAGCAGCAGCAAAGAAGTTGGGATAACGGCAAACAGCATCAAAAGTACCCATGCCACCCATTGATAATCCGGTAATATAGATGCGTTTGGTATCGACAATACCTTTATCTATATAACAGTCCAGCATTTCTTTTACGGCCTTCATCGCTTTTGTTGCCGGAGCTGAGTAAGGAAATTCTCTTTTCCCATTATTCTGACTCGGATGTAGATAAGGTGCCCATGTTTCTCCTTCCGGACATTGCGGAGCAATGATGATAGCGGGATAGTTGGATTGATTCTCATACGAAGCAAACATATCTCCGCCATGCAGTAATTGGGATTCGTTATCACTACCCTTCTCTCCTGCTCCATGCAGGAAAAGAATAATCGGATATTGCTTGTCCGGCGAATAGTTCAACGGATAAAGAATACGATAATTGAGTTTGTATCCGTTTTGGGCTGTAAATTGTTTTTTCAGGAAACTTGTTTTGTCGCCTGCATACAGGCTGGTTGATAAAAATGTGAAGATCAATAAGATTAACCAATTTGTCCGTGTTTTCATACGATTTGATTTTAATGTTATTCCCAAAAGTACGAATTTATTTGATTCCTCTTTCTATTTCAGGAACTGAATTATTGTTTGAAAAGGAGAGAAAAATAAACAGCATCTTCCTTTTCCTTTCTTTAAAATGTATAAGTAAATTCTTTAGTTCACGACGTGAACTAAGTAATCCACGGTGAGAACTAAGTAGTTCACGGCGTAAACTACTTAAACCACGGCGTGAACTAAAGAATAGCTTTCGAGAATGCTGAAAATAAGTCTCTGTATTTTCGGTTTTGATTCATCAGCTTTCAACCTATATCCAAGAGTTAAATTCATGGCGAAAATGAAAACGATGTAAATTATTGTTGGATTAATTTAATTCGCTGGAAAACCTTGGTATAGATGAGTCGATTCCTTTTATTTTTGCATGCTATAGTCGAGGATATAACCAATAATAAGAGAGATATGCAAACACAGTCTATCGGATATATGAATATACCTGTTCCGGCAGGGATTGATTTGAAGGAAGAAATCAATAAACTGAGAAAAGAAAAGAATGCCGTTATCCTGGCGCATTATTATCAGACAGCAGAGATTCAGGATATTGCTGATTTTGTAGGCGATAGTCTGGCTTTGGCGCAATGGGCTGCCAAGACAACGGCCGATATATTGGTGCTTTGTGGCGTTCATTTCATGGGCGAAACAGCCAAAATCCTTTGTCCGAACAAGAAAGTACTGGTACCCGATTTGAATGCCGGCTGTTCGTTGGCCGACAGTTGTCCGGCAGTTGAGTTTGAAACCTTTGTAAAAGAACATCCGGGTCATACCGTTATTTCGTATGTTAATACAAGTGCGGCTGTAAAAGCCCTGACCGATATTGTGGTTACTTCTACCAATGCCCGTCAGATCGTTGAAAGTCTGCCCGCCGATGAGAAGATTATCTTTGGTCCGGACCGTAATTTGGGAAGTTATATCAACAGCATTACAGGCCGGAACATGCTGCTTTGGAACGGAGCCTGCCATGTGCATGAACAATTCTCGTTGGAAAAGATCTTGGAACTGAAGAAACAACATCCCGGAGCCGAAGTAATTTGTCACCCGGAATGCAAGAAATACATTGTTGAAATCTCTGATTATGTAGGTTCGACAGCCGGACTCTTGAAACATGTCATCAAGTCTTCCGGCAAACAATTCATCGTAGCTACCGAAAGCGGCGTATTACATGAAATGCGCAAGGCCTGTCCGGATAAAGAATTTATTCCGGCGCCGCCCAATGACAGTACATGTGCCTGCAACGAATGTAACTTCATGCGTTTGAATACGATGGAGAAACTATATAATACGTTGAAATACGAACTTCCCGAAATCTTTGTGGACGAATCCGTACAGAAGAAGGCCATTCGTCCGATTCAGCGTATGCTCGATATTTCCGCCCAGTTAGGCTTGTGATGAGGAGGAAGGGAAAGTTTCTTTGTAATCTCGACCAGAGTTTACTGGTTTTGTTTTTCATTGGTATTGTTTATAGTTTGTTTCCATCTATAAATAATACCAATGATGCATATATGTATGCTGCAGATATACGAGAGGGAATTGATTTGTTTTATCCTCATCATTTATTATATAATGTATTGGGTTATGTTTGTAGCCAATTATTTCATATACATGATACGTTATCTTTTTTATGCTTATTAAATGCTCTTGGGGCAATAGGATGTTTATGTGTTTTTCGTAAGATCCTTTTATTTAAATTAGAATCGGAAAAAGTTGTACCTTTACTTTTATTGGTAGGTTCATGTTGGGGATTTATGAGGTATGCAACAGATGTAGAAACTTATATAATCCCTTTATTTTTTTCATTAGCAGCCAGTTGTTGTTGGTTGTATAAACGTTCTTTCTTTCTTACAAGTTTATTAGCGGCTATTGCTTGTTTATTTCATCAAATTCATTTCTTTTGGTGGTTGGGATTGGGTTTGTTTACTATTTATCAATCCTCACCAATTCGAATTAAAGCTTTGGTGGTTTATATAGGGGCAGCTTGTATTGTTCCTTTAAGTTATGTATTGGTTTATTTATTCTATCCTCAAGTAGAAGGAGATAATATTATTCATTACGTTTTTCATGATTATTTTTATGTAGAGAGTGTAGGTTTTAGTTTTAAACATGCTGTAATATTGACTCCTGTTAATCTTATCAGAACATTGATTCAAGTGCATGGTTATATACCATCATTGTTGCAAAATTATTTTTACGGAGGTATAGGAATTATTTTATCGGAAACATGTTTGGTTCTATTTATCAGAAGCATATTGCATAAAAGAATATGCTGTAAGAATGAGTGTATAGATAAAGAATTAGACTATTTTGCCAAATGTCATGGTTATATCTTTATACTGCAATTATGCTTTGCTTTTTTATCAAATGGAAATGCTGAATTTATGGTTATGTTACCATTTGCATTTACAATTTATTTTTCATTTCGGTATTACATAAATAGTGATACTGTAAAGTGGATAGCGCTAGCTATGTTTTCCTGGAATATATGTATAGGCATTTTACCATTGCATTATTTAGAAATCTATCCATATAAGAAGATTGAGACATTTATAAATAAACAATCTCCTGATACAAATTTTGTTATTTCTAATTATCCACAATTATATAATATGCTGAGATATGATTATCCGCATAGAAAGTATAATTTGTATGAAAAGGAAGACGAGGTTTCTGGTTGGTTCTATACAGATTTAATTAATAATGAATATCCTTTATCTCGCTTTTCCATATTAAATGAAAATATTTCAACAGATAGAAAAACTGAGATAAAAGAAATTCTTACTTATGATTTAGGAGAATGGGCTATAACTAAAGTATATAAATGATTGGATATTAAAGATTTATTTAATAACCATGATTTTGGTCACAACACTTTCCTTACTTTCGGGTGTAGCGGCTAAGACTAAATAAACACCTGTTGCTACACGATTTCCTTTGCTATTCTTGCAATTCCAGGAAACTTGTCCACCAACTGATTTTGTCTGGTAAATCAAGTTACCGGCAATATCCGTAATCTTAACATTGGAATTACTCATCAATCCTGTAATGATTACTTTATCATCAAAGTCTGGTCTGACAGGATTTGGGTAAGCATGTATATCTGAATAGTTTTCTTTTCCTTCGGTAGCTTCTCCTTGATACGACAAAACACCATAACCGTCGGCTGCAAAGAATACTTCTCCACTTTCCGGATTAATGGCTATACTATTGATCGAATTGGTAGGAAGCGGAGAATTATCAGTTGTAAAGTTTTCAATTACTTCCGTTCCATCGGCATTGACAAGGAAAACTCCCGAACCATCCGTAGCAATCCATTTCTGATTACTGCCGTCAACAGCAATAGCGTTGACTCGGACTCCATTTAACAGGTAATCGGATTCATCGGCCAGCACAATTCGGTTAAACCGTAAATCTTCTATCTTTGATGGATTATAACAAACAATCGGTCCGATATTGGTTCCAGCCCAAATATAACCGTCTTTGTCTTCTGTCATACAATAAAACATACTGGCATCCAAAGTATTTCCTTGGTTATCACTGACTGCAGCATAATATTCAGAAACATCATCAGATTGATCTGTAACAGTTCCGTTATCATTTAAAGCAAAGAAGCCAGGTTTGCTGGAATGATATAGATTAATGAATTTATATCCTTGTTTGGTAATAAGTATTTTGTCTATAATTTCAGCATTTGCTATAGCTGTATTTGTGTAACTGTACCATTCTTTATCTGCTGTGAGTACTTTAATTGCACCTGGAACTCTACAATTAGCAATCCATAAATTCTGCTTATTATCAAAAGTGACGCTACCAATACGGATATATCGTTTGTTATTGCCAGTTGTTGTTTCTAATGGACTATTTGTTAAATTAAACCAGTTTAGTACCGTATCATTTTTCAGTTCTAGAATACCTTCGCCATAATAGGCTACATAAGTATGCGTTGGATCATTCAGATCAACTGCTAGGTTTAAAGCATCTTGGATGTAATAAGCATTTAATTGTTTGGCAATCTTTTGCTCATCATAATTAGTCCATTGACCGTTGGCATACGTCATGATGGTATTTGTTCGGAAATAACGATCTAATCCTCTTCCACCTCCTGTTACCCAAAGTTTACCTCCTTCATACTTTAAATCCCAGGCATAGTTTCTTTTCGGACTATTAATCGTTAATCCGTCAACTAATGTGTCATACGAATTTGAACCGGATTTCTTCTTAACTCCCATGATTCCATTGGTTCCACAAGCTAACCAATATGTATCGGCTGTTTGTAAATAAGTGACATCTTTTAAGGAATTAAGTCCACCAGTGATAGTTTGGAAGTTAACTAAATCGGTAGATACATAGAATCCATACGGAGTGAATGCCATCAGTTTTCCGTTTTCTACTTTCATTCCTGATAAGTTGGAGTCAAGGAGAAACTTGGTAACATTGTTATTGTTTAAGTAATAGACTCCTTTTGCAGAGACGCACATGCATAGCTTATTTTGGAAATCGGCTATTTTAGTGATGTTGCTTAATTCGAATTGATCGGTTTGAATTGTCAGATCGCTCCAATTGGATTCATCCAGTAAGTTATCATCTAGTTTTCCTTGTCTGATACCTGTACTTGTTAATGCATAAAGCGTATTACCGATAATACATGCTGAGCGAACGGCTCCGATACGATACGTATCGGTTATTTCCTGTTTTGTCAGATTGACAACGACAATACCAACTTGTGCAGATATATAGGCATAGTTATCGGAGAAGTAGATATCGTTAATCGTTTTATCTTGTATAGAAGTACTATTCTTCAGGTAAGGAAGATTGTAGATACCGCTTTCATTCCACAGATCGATATTACCATTTCGATAACCTATTACCAACGTATGTTTATTAGCATGATAACGAATGACCTTTATTTTATTATCGCTTAATCCGTTCTTCTTGGAATAAGTTGTCAAGCTTTGGTCTTCCTTTCCGTAAGCATATAGCGAACTGTCAGCTACTGCAAACACGTAATTCGGTGTCTCGGCTACTAATGCCGTGTTATTATATGCCTGATGTATCGTCCATTTATCGAATTGAGCATAAATAGATTGGATACAACTACAACATAACAGAACAAGAAAACATATTTTATTCATGCAACAGTTTATTTATGATCGGATAATTGGGTAAGAAATTCATCCAGTTTTTCAACTGCTTTTGCCCGATGACTGATTTGATTCTTGATATCGTTTCCTAATTCGGCAAAAGTTTGTTCGTATCCTTCCGGTATGAAAATAGGATCATAGCCAAAACCATTTTCTCCTCGCTTGGTTGTGGTAATGGTTCCGTTTACAATACCATCAAAAGTATATGTCTTTCCGTTCCATACTAAAGCAATGACTGTCCGGAAACGGGCCTTTCGGTTTTCCTTTCCTTCCATCTCATGCAATAACTTCTTCATATTGGCTTCCGAATCATGTCCCGGACCTGCATAACGGGCAGAATAAACACCTGGTGCGTTATTCAAGGCTTCTACTTCTAGACCGGTATCGTCAGCGAAACAGTTTAATCCGAACTTTTCCTGAATATAATGAGCCTTCTGAAGCGCATTTCCTTCTAATGTATCGGCTGTTTCAGGTATATCATCGAAACAATTGATTTCTGTCAGACTAACTATTTCGACTGGATGATGTGAAGTTATCTTGCGTACTTCGTCCAGTTTGTGCTTATTGTTGGTTGCAAAGACTAATTTCATAAGATGTAAACTTAGATGTTTATATGTACAATAACGTATTTACCCGTAAATCATTGTATGGGCTGCCAATAAAAAACAAAGATAGTGGAAATAAATAAATCCCGGCCGTATTTAATCTCACGAATACGACCGGGACTGATATTCTTTTATTCTCTTTAGAGAAAGAAGGTTATTGTTCTAATTTATGGATGATCTGCATCATTTGAGCACCTAAACCAATTGTATAGCCTTGAGAGACAAAAACAACACGGTTAAATGTATCGGCAATGAGGAAGATTGGTAATGTATTGGCATGTTCCAGCTTCATGGCTGCTACCATTTCTTTCTGGATAGCATGGCTCTTGTCAATACCGTAAACGATATTATTCGGTAAACCTTTGAACTCTGCCGGATCAAATTTCTTGTATCCTTCTTCATCCGGGAAGAGTAATACCATCTTTCTGCCCCAAGTTTCTAATTGGTCTTTCACTGCAGCGATATCGCGCATCGCATGATTCGTCGGTTCCTGACGTGCTCCTAAGATAGCAACGACGTAATAACCACGTCCTGTTGTAGCCAGCAGACTGGTTTCTTCGCCTGTTTCGGCAGAGATGTATTTGTTCTCTGAGTTGAAGTTTCCGATTACTTGGATGTCATCTTTGTTTTCACGCATATTCAGATGAACCTGTGTTGTCTTTCCTTCTTCGATGTTGAAGAATGTCAGTTGAGCCAATACGGTTCCGCTGGCCATACGTGTACCACTTACCAATAAGTAACTGCCTGTATCCATTTGTGTTCCTTTCTTCAGCAGATTACTCCATGTTGCACCGCTACCCATATCTACATCACCTTCTTCGTAGTTTAATAACTGCAAACGTCCGTCGGTCAGTTTAGAGATGGTGAAATGAGAATAATATTTAGGATCTTCCAATGCCTTGATTGGTTTATAATCTGCCTGTAAAGTTCCTTTTGAACTTGTTGTTTGTTCGGCTGCCTGGAAGTTAATGTCGATGATTTCTTTACCCGAGAACAACTGAACTTTACGGGTTACTTCGTCAATACGTGCCGGAATTCCTAAAGCGCGTGATAACGAAACAAAGAAGATATCGCGTGAATGCTTGTCGGCTATGCGTGCTTTCCAAACACCTTCCGGGAAAATCGGTGCGCCACCCAAGTTGCATTTTTCATCGATGGTGATATTGTTCTTTACCCAATCTACCAGCTTCATCGGATCTGCCTGATAAGCTTTCAAGTCGGCTTCCGGAACAGCTTTTTGGAAGAATGCTTTATACGGTGTAATCATTTCGTTGGCTACACGCGGGTTCCGTACGTATTGTGCAAAGATTTCCGGATCAATATTTCCGTTGGAGATACTATTCTTCAGGTGATCATCCAATACTTCACGAGAAACATCACGCAGGTCTTTGGCTGAAATACGCTGTAACAGATCGATCGCTGCTTCTTTCTGTTCGTCGTTGGCTGAAGCATCTTTCAGGAAACCGGAAATAGTTTGATAGTTTCCGCGTGAACCGATCAGCAATTTGGTGGCAACGGTTGCATCCATACCGATTTCTTTGGCAAAGTCTTTGGCTTTCTGATCTGTAAAGAAGGTAGCCACGTAAGCATTGCGGATAGAATCTTCTTCAGCCATACGGCGGGTATTTTCAGCTCTTTGTTCCGGGGTTACTTCCGGTAGTTTCGCTTTCTCTGGAGGAGGAACAATATCCAAATCGATCGTATAAGCTTCACCTGCTTTCTTGTCCAAGACTACAGTTACTTCGTTTTGCTGGCCGAAAGAAACTTTACTGTAACCAAACTGGCCGTCTTTTGATGCCCAAACCAACATATCACCCTTACCGGATGTCAGGAAGGTTTCACCGTTGGCATCGGTTGTTTTGTTGGCAACGGTATAGAATTCGGCGTAATTATATACTTTAAATTCGACACGGGCGTCTGAGACTGGCTGCTGATTGGCATCCACTACTTTAATGGTTGCTTTGGCAGTTTCGGCATAGTTGCCGATGATGTTGATTTCCGTATAAAGCGGAGTCTGTACCATGACTTCTTCCGGTCCTTGATATTTACCGAATACTTTCGTATGCATCAGCATACCACGGCTTGCCGGAGCATTAAACCATCCCAGGTTCAGTACAGGTTCCGGCTCACAAGCACCCAAGAAGTACCATTGTCCGTCTACCCAAGCTTCTACCCATGCATGATTATCGTCGGTATGTGCCCAACGGGGTGTATAAACCTGGCGAGCCGGAATACCTACCGAACGCAAAGCCGCTACGGTAAATGTTGATTCTTCGCCACAACGTCCGTAAGCCGTCTTAACAGAGGCTAAAGGAGAGCTGGTACGTGCGTCGGACGGTGTATAGATTACTTTTTCATGACACCAGTGGTTGACTTCGATCACGGCATCATGCAATGAGAGTCCTTTTACGCGGTCTTTCAATTCCTGATAGAAGACCATACGGCTTTCATCCAGGTTTTCATTGTTTACGCGGATCGGCAGAACGAAATGACGGAATATATCTTCCGGAATCTGTTTTCCCCAAGGCATTTCCTGTTTAGCCTGGAAAGAAGTCCGGACATTCTTCAGGAAAAATTCTCCACTGTAATCAGCAATGTCGCCTACCGGCATATAAGCGTACAAGAAGCTCATGGCTTCCTTTTCTTCCGGAGTCATTGACTGATTGAATATTGTAAACAAATTGCCTTCACTCAAGGTTGTTTGTCTAGATTGGAAATCTGTTTCCACCTGAGTTCTGTAGGCTGTGTCTGAAATGAAATGAGAGGATGAATTGTTCATACAACTCGTCCATAAGAACAAGGCAGACACGCATGCGATCAAATGTTTTTTGTTCATATTTAGGTTAATAATGAGATTTATGCAAAGTTAGTGATTCTTCTTTGATTTTTTTCGTTTACTTTACATGTAATTTACGTATAATTCTAATTTTAATATTTTTAGAGATGATAGAAAGTGCTGAAGGTATCTTATTAGTTGCGTCGGTCATTTTAATATTCAGTGTTTTTGCCGGAAAGGCTGGATATCGTTTCGGTTTACCTGCCTTGTTGTTGTTCTTGGGTGTTGGTATGTTGTTCGGGAGCGACGGATTGGGTATTCAGTTTGATAATCCGAAGCTGACACAGTTTATTGGTGTCCTGGCGTTGAGTATTATCCTGTTCTCGGGTGGTATGGATACGAAGGTTGCCGAAATCAAACCCATTGCTTCGCAAGGGATTGTCCTGGCAACGGTAGGCGTTTTACTGACTACATTCATTACCGGAGGATTTATTTATGTTATTTCGATGATGGCATCGAAGTATGTTACCTTGACTTTTCCGGAATCGTTGTTATTGGCGGCGGTTATGTCGTCAACCGATTCGGCTTCGGTTTTCTCCATTCTGCGTAGTAAAGGAGTTTTACTGAAGGAGAATCTTCGTCCGACCTTGGAATTGGAAAGTGGTAGTAACGACCCGATGGCTTATATGTTGACTTTGATTCTGATTGCCGTTATCCAATCGGGAGGTATGAGTGTTCCGCAAGCGGTTTTGATGCTGGTACTGCAGTTGGTGATCGGTGCGATTGGCGGTTTCCTGTTTGGAAAAGCCATTGTATGGTTGGTCAATAAGATTGATATTGATAATGCTTCTTTGTATCCGATCTTGATTCTGGCTTGTTCGTTCTTTACGTTTTCGGTTGTTACGTTGGTGAAGGGGAATGGTTATCTGGCTGTTTATATAGCCGGTTTGATTTTCGGTAATTCCAAGATTGTTCATAAACGGAGTATCGGTACCTTCTTCGACGGATTTACCTGGCTTTGGCAGATTGTGATGTTCATCACGTTGGGATTGCTGGTGAATCCGCACGAACTGATACCGGTAACGCATATCGGTCTCTTTATTGGAGCGTTTATGATTCTGGTGGCTCGTCCGCTGAGTGTCTTTATTTCTCTGCTTCCTTACCGGAATTTCTCCTGGCGGGCACGGGCTTATATCTCGTGGGTGGGTCTGCGTGGTGCGGTGCCGATCATCTTTGCTACCTATCCGTTGCTGGCCGGGATCGAACACGCTCATGTTTTCTTCAACATCGTGTTCTTTATTACCATTCTTTCGTTGCTGGTTCAGGGAACTACGGTGACTTATATGGCACGGAAGTTGAAGCTGATAGATAAACCAGCACTCAAGGAAGAGTTCGGTATCGAATTGTCGGAAGATATCCGCAGTGTGATGAGTGAAATCGACCTGACTCCGTCGGTGTTGGCTCATGGTAATCGTTTGATGGATTTGAAACTCCCGGATCATACCCTGGCTGTTATGGTGAAACGGGAGGGCCGGTATTTTATTCCTAAAGGAAATACGGTATTGAAAGAGGATGATAAAATCCTGATGATTTCGGATGACGACAAAGCTTTGCTTGAATCGTATAAAGAGTTAGGCGTCAAGAAATATACATTCAAGAAGAACGAATAGTGACAATTTGTTCAGATTGTCAAAATGTCAATGAAACCCCTTCAAAACGGGCGTATTTCGGACCTGTGTACGATGTGTTTGAAAATAGGAGCGTTTTGAAGGGGTTAAAAAGTTGTTTTTTACCCTTAAATAATTGGTTGTAAGTATGATATCCTCTATTTGGATGAGTTCTGATTTCTGAAGAAAATACACAGAAAAAGCCCTGAAAAGAGGAAATTACTTCCTTTTTCCGGCCAAAACCGAAGGATTTTCCCGAATTTCTCGCCTTTTTTCGTCCAATTCATGCCGAAGAAATCCAAAATTCATGCCTATATTTTCATCAAAAGCCGGCGTATTTGTTTGTAAAAGTAACGAGTTTTGTGGATAAACCTAGGCAATTTCCCGAAAAAGACCTCTTTTCTTGCAGATTTTGTTCGGGAAATTCATTTTTGCGCGTTAGCAGAAAATGCAATTCAAGATCAATTTGTTCGTTTTTCTTCAAGAATCCTGTCTTTTCTGCTTACGCTATTTGTGAATCAGTCTTTCATTTCTGCCAGACCTTCTTCAAACGTATGCGGGTTATAACCTATTTCCAGACGGGCTTTCTCAATACATAGGCCACTGAAACGGGGGCGCGGAGTTTTTTCCTGCATCTCCTCGGTAGTTACAGGCTGAATCAGGGAACGGTCGAGATGGAAATAATCGGCTACGCGATAAGCCATATCGGCAATCGATAGGTATTCTGCTCCGCAGATATGATAAATACCTGACTTGGTGTGATGAATCAACCGTTCGGCAGCTTCGGCAATATCACCTACCCAAGTAGGCGTTCGCCACTGATCGGCAACCACCCGAATGGTTTGTCCGGCAGAGAGCTTGTTTTTCACCAGCTGACAAATATTACCATGTTGTCCGGGTAATGCCTTTCCATAGACAACGACAACGCGAAGGATGGCATAATCGGTACAGATCTCTTGGATACGCTTCTCTCCTTCCCGTTTGGTGACGCCATAATAATTGACCGGTAGTGTCGGGTCTTCCTCCTGATGCAGGCAATCTTCTTTCCCTTCAAAGACGAAGTCGGTCGACAAATGCAGGAAGCGTGCTCCACATGTCTGGCAAGCCTGGGCCATAACGGCAGTTGCTTCTACATTCATGGCATACGCCTCGTCGTGATGCTGCTCACAGTAATCCGGAACAGATAAGGCTGAGGCATTAATCACAGCATCCGGTTGTACGGATAAGATCAACTGACGGATAGCATCTGTTTGTTTGACATCCGCTTCCACAAACCGATAGCCCGGTTGGGGCTGTATGTCGGCATGAAGGGAGACTGCAGTCAGATCATATTCCTTTCCTGTCAGGTGCTTCAGGATACGCCGCCCTACAAAGCCGTTGGATCCGATAATCAAGACTTTCTTCATACGTTTAGAACATATAAATCATCGCCGCTAATATACGGTGATTGGTTACAGTATGTGTGTCGTGAATACATCCTCGGTTGTCGGCTGTACCGAACCATCCGGTCGAAGGACTGTATTCGAGTCCGAATTTCCAATGAGGCAAATTATAAGAAAGCTGGAGATCAACAGTCAGTAATTGTCCGACTTCCAGTCCGGTTCCGTACTGATTGATGATGTCTTCGCCTGTACCCAGATTCTTCATATAGCCGACAAAAAGGCCTTGTTTCCACTTCTGTCCGTGAACAACATTCAGCCATGTCATCGAATGCCGGAACGGTGTGTAGGTTTGTTCGCCAGTCCGGTCATCGATACTCGTTACTCCATAACCGCCCAGCATGCAGGTATGCGTCATGTTTTCGCCTAACGTACTTTTGGCTGCTACTAACCAGTCGGGCGTTTTATACCGGAGATGTGCTTCAAAGCTCATGGATGTGATCCGTTCGTCCAGCTTATACACCTTGCCATCAACCGTATTCTGTGTACGAGGCTTCAGGGATAATACTTCAGCTCCGATACCTGCCTGAAAGTTTTCATGTTTGTAATCGATGCCGGCATAGAATTCCGGAATACAACTGTTCTTGATATATTCTTCGCTTTTCCCGTTTGGTCCGTTCGACAGATATTGTAATTGCCAGAGAGCCGCACCGGTCAGTTGCCAGTGTCCGTTGTCAAAACGATAACGTATCTGCGGAGCCCGGCTGAAAGCATTAAACGGTGCACCCGTATTCAGGTTCAATACCTGCGGATAAATATCACCAAAGAAAGGGTGCCAGGTTTGTCCCAACAGCAAAGCCGACTGCTTCCAGGCCAGATTCACATAGGCATGACGGATACGCAGAATAGCAAACGAAGTACCCGTTCCGCGAAAGTCTGTTTCAATCTTGGCAGATGTGGCAATCTTCCCGATGGAAGGTCCCGTCATATCAATACCCAAGCGAGAATATAATAAGTAAAAGCTACTGTTAGATTGTGCATTTAAGTCGTTTCCATCCGCATCATAGGCATGATCTTTCGGATAAAGATGAAACAAACCATCTACAATTTCTCCGTTAGCCCTTGAATTATAAAACAAATCTCCTCTGACTTGTCCATAAAATTTGTACGTGAAGTTTTTCTTTTGTGCAGCACCTGTAAACACCAGACAGAACAATAATCCTGCCAGCCACCATTTCCTGTTCATATTCAAACCATTGTTTAGACGGTGCAAAAGTAGCCTTTTATTTTGTATTTATAGGACTTTGTTGGCTTAGAAATAGTACATCATCAGCCCTAAAATACGGAAATTCGTCACGGTATGCGTATTTTCTACGCGTCCGTTACGGGCATTGACATCGCCATACCAGGCTGTTCCAACAGATCCTTCGAAGCCGAATTGCCAATGTGGTAGGTTATAGGATAGATTTAAATTGGTAATGAGCAACTGATCAATATCTAATCCCATACCATATAATGTTTCTGTATCGGCCAGGCTTTGTCCGGTTCCTAAATTCTTGGTATATCCGACAAACAAAGCCGGTTTCCATTTCTGTCCGTAGGTGAAGTTGATCCACGAAGTTGATTGCCGGAAAGCCGTATATTCCTGCTTTCCATTCTTAGAATCAACAGAATGAATGCCATATCCTCCCAAGAGTGCCGTATGATCCAGTGCTGAGGCCAATAACGTTTTGGCTGCTACCGTAAAATTAGTTCCGGTGTATTTCGCATGAGCTTCATAAGACGTGGTCGTCATCCGTTCATTCACTTTATAGATTTTTCCTTCCCATTCCGATTGTTTACGGGGTGAAAGTGAAATCAAATGGGCACCGGCTCCGGCAATCCATCCGTTATCATGCTGCCAATCTGCACCGAGATAGAATTCGGGCACGCAACTGTTCTTCATGTAATCTTCACTCATTCCGTCTGGTCCGCTGGAAGTATATTGCATTTGCCAAATAGCTGATGCGGTTAAAGTGATTTCTTTTGTCTTGTATTGATAGCGTAACTGCGGACTTCGGTTAAAGGGTTGGAACGGAGCTCCGGTGGAAAGATTCAAAATATCCGGGAAAACGGAACCAAACAACGGATGCCATGTTTGTCCGATCAATAACTTATGTTTTTCCCAGTCGAGGGCTACGTATGCTTGTCGGATACGTAACAAAGCCACATTCTTGGAGAATCCACCAAAATCTGTCTCTACTTTTGCTGAAGTCTTCGCGGTTCCGACCTGAGGACCTTTGACATCCAATCCTAATCGGGTGGTAAAAGTATAGAAACTGCCGTTGGGACCGGCATTGATATCCTTGCCTTCTGCATCAGGAAGTTTATCCAAAGGATACAAGTAGAAGTTTCCATCGACGGGAGCCATGGTTGCCCGTGTGTTATAAAACAAATCACCTCGTACGAAACCATAGAATTTATACGAGAAGTTAGCCTTTTGTCCTTTGATAGGGATACTAAAGCATAAGGTGGCTAATAGTAATAGAATAGAGGGTTTCATGATTCAAATTGTTACGAATTATTTCTGTTTACGCCCCAAATATATATATTTCTTTTAAATTCATTTGAATAAAGGAATTTTATTTGTTCCTTTGCCTATGAAATAAGTTGAATAAATTGTTAACACGATAATAAGATGAACACAAAGAAGTTTTTATTAGAGGAAAAGGACATACCTACCGCATGGTATAATATTGTTGCAGACATGGAAAACAAACCCATGCCCATGTTGAATCCGCAAACTAAAAAGCCGCTGACGGAAGAAGATATGTATCCGTTGTTCTCGAAGGCGGCTTCTCATCAGGAAATGAATACAACGGATGCTTGGATTGAGATTCCTGAAGAAGTTCGTGATTTATATAAGGTTTGGCGCCCTACTCCTTTGGTTCGCGCTTACGGTTTGGAGAAAGCACTGGATACACCGGCTCATATCTATTTCAAGAATGAAAGTGTTAGCCCGATCGGTTCACACAAACTGAATTCTGCCCTGGCTCAGGCCTATTATTGCAAGCAGGAAGGTGTAACCAATATTACAACCGAGACAGGTGCCGGTCAGTGGGGTGCTGCTCTTTCGTATGCAGCCAAGGCATTTGGATTGGAACTGGCTGTCTATATGGTAAAGGTCAGCTATCATCAGAAACCTTATCGCCGTTCGATCATGCAGACTTTCGGGGCACAAGTAATAGCATCTCCCAGTATGAGTACACGTGCCGGACGAAAGATTCTAACCGATCATCCGAATTATCAAGGTAGCTTGGGTACTGCTATTTCCGAAGCAGTTGAGTTGGCAATGAGTACTCCTAATTGTAAATATACGTTGGGTAGTGTCATGAATCATGTGATGCTGCATCAGACAGTCATTGGTCTGGAAGCTGAAAAGCAAATGGAAATGGCTGGAGAATATCCGGATGTAGTGATTGGTTGCTTTGGTGGTGGTTCTAACTTCTCCGGTATTTCCTTCCCATTTATCCGTCATAAACTGAAAGAAGGTAAGGATGTTCGTATTATAGCTGCCGAACCGGCTTCTTGTCCGAAGCTGACTCGCGGTCAGTTCCAGTATGACTTCGGAGATGAGGCTGGTTATACACCGCTGATTCCGATGTTTACTTTGGGACATAACTTTGCTCCTGCCAATATTCATGCCGGTGGCTTGCGTTATCATGGTGCAGGATCTATTGTCAGCCAGTTATTGAAAGACAAACTGATGGAAGCTGTAGATATACAGCAATTGGAAACCTTCCAGGCTGCTACATTATTTGCCCAGAGCGAAGGAATTATTCCGGCTCCCGAATCATCTCATGCTATCGCTACGGCAATCCGCGAGGCAAACCAGGCAAAACTGGAAGGAAAACCTCGTACAATCCTATTCAATCTGTCGGGCCACGGCTTAATTGATATGGCAGCTTATGATATGTACCTGGCTGGAGATCTCCGGAATTATGAGGTAACAGATGAAGAAGTAAAGAAGAATATCAGTGAACTGGAACATATTATCTGATACTTTGTCATAACGAATATACAAATCCCTGAGATAAGGAACTTTATCAATCAGTTCTGATATCTCAGGGATTTTCTTGTTTATAAGAAGGATCGGAATTTATTCGTTGGTCTTGTTATTGACTTTCGGTCGTAAACAGAATAATTGTAGCAAGACAGCCACGGCAATGACAATACTCAGCAAGGCAAAGTCGTAGCCTAAATGTCCGCCATCCATCGATTCTCCCAGGAAGGACGTGATCAGAGCTCCGGCAAAAACTCCCGTCATATTCATAATACCGTATGCGGTGGCTCTTTGACTGGCGGGAACAAATTGGCAAAGAATAGGCATATTGTTTGCATCAAACATACCGTAACCCAAACCAAAACATAGTCCGCCGCTCATGATCAGAAACAGATTATGTCCGAATCCCAGCAGCAATAATGCAGGAATGGTCAGAGCCAGGCCGATAACTCCGGTATAAACTCTTCCTTTGATATTCTTCTGTACCCATTTATCGGATAAGATTCCACCGGCAATAACACCGACGAAGGAAGAAAAGGCTATGGTAAATGTCGATAAAGGACCAGCTTCTGCCATATCCAGATTCAGATTCTCAGCGAATAAGGTAGGTAACCAATTCTTGGTTGCCCAACCCGGCAGACTGGAAGCGGCAAAGTAGAACAGGATAACCCAGAAAGAAATATTAGCCATTAACATTCCTATGCCTCCAAACAGGTTTTTGGCGGACAGTTTTTCTTCAGGTTTCTGGGAGACTTTACGTATGAATCCATTTTCTACATCATGCATGAACAGGATAAGGATAATACTGTAGGCAATACCGATCAGTCCGAACCAATGGAATGTTGTTTCCCAACCATAAGACGAAGCAATTGTAGCTCCGAAGCCGCCCAACGCTTGTCCGATATATAAACCGGTCATATGTAATCCTACTGCCAATGAGCGGGATTTGTCAGTATGGTAATCTGCTATAAGCGATAATGCTGCAGGTATGTACAAAGCTTCACTGATACCCATGATCGCACGCAGGTAATAAAGTTGCTGGAAGTCGGAACAATATCCCATCATGAGTGTAACGAAAGACCACACAAACAGGCTTCCCACAATGAGCCATTTCCGATTGATGCGATCGGCTATCATTCCGGCAATCGGACTCATAAATCCGTATATCCAAAGGAAGATAGCCATTAACCGGCCAAAGTTGGCAGCCGATTGCAATTCTGCTATATCTACCATCATGGCTGCTTTCATTGTGGAAAGCATCTGTCTGTCCATGTAGTTTAATAAAGCTACAATCCAAAGTAGCCCTACTACGATCCAAGGATAATATTTGTGTTTTTTCATACACGCACAATCATTTGTTGGTTGTTAACTTAGATTCAAGTTAGGAATCTATTTGTTTATCTCTTCAACGAAAGGAACTGCTCACGTTGATTTAATAGACAAACCAAGGAGTTTATTTAAGTATTAATAGATCAAAATGGCCTGACAAGCCTTTTGTTTATGCTTATTTGTTACATCTTTCAAAGAAATGAATGGCCTCCAGCTCAGCTTTCATCTTCCGTTCTTCCTCGTCGGTCATATTCTGGAAAGGAACACGGTTCGGACCCAGATCTAAACCTATCAACTTCATAATTCGTTTACCTGCAACGATATTTCCACGGTAATGACAAATGACATTGATGACTGCTTGTGCGAAGTTCTGTTTTTCGCGGGCTGTTGCCAAATCACCTGCGGCCCATGCTTCCAATATACCCACCAATTCTCGGCCATTATAATTGGTTGTTCCACCAATACCACCTTGTGCGCCGCCCATAGCTAATGACGGAAGTAAGGTTTCATCCTGCCCATGAAGCATGTCGTATTTGCCGTCTTTATATAAACGGCATTGATTGTATTCGTATAAACTTTCGTAAGTATATTTGATTCCGGCGAAATTAGGAATAACCCCGTCAACAGCAGCCAAGAAAGCAGTCATGGATAAATAAGCCCCGTTGAAAGCCGGAATATGATAATAGTAGAAAGGTAATTGGGGAGCGCCGGAAGCTATTTCCTTACAATACGCGACAAGCTCTTCTACCCGGTTGATCTTTGGAAAAGGAGTTGCCATCGCTCCTATTCCCCATGCTCCTATCTCTGCAGCATGTTCTGCCAGTTTGCGACTGGATTTTACGCACGTACTGCCGACATGTACGATGACTTTAAAGTCTTTTGGAACGGCTGTTATCCATTTTTCAGCCAGTTTCATCCGTTCTTCATCGCTAAGCAAGTAACCTTCTCCAGAGGAACCGTTGATAAAAACACCTTTCAGCCCGTTTCTTGCCAATAAATCTGCATACGCCTGAATGGGTTCATAGTTTACTTCCCCATCAGGTAACATGGGAGTAAACGGAGCATCAATAAGTCCTTTTATCTTTTCCATATTTCTACTTTTCTTATTGTTACCGCAAACATACATATTAATCTTTAATAACAAAAGAGAATTTATCGTTTTTATACACGAAATAAGGAAAGAATAAGACAGAAAATTAAAAAAATAGGTAGAAAAGATACGTGTTTTTAATTATTTGACATCTGTCGGAAAGCTTTACCACATTAGTCAAAAAGCTTTAGCACATATATGATAAAGCTTTAGCACATCTGTCAAAAAATTAATTGCTAACGACATCGATACTCCAAAGTGCTTGGTTTCGTATTCAGACAGACGGTTACGAACTTTTATTTCTCTTCTCAAATTCGATGAATACCGGATAATTGGGGAGGGATATACCCAAACTTTTATGCAGGGGACAAAGAATTTTACATAGGAATGTCGAAGTATTTATTCATATTAGCAGGTTGGTAATTGAATTTTTTTACCTTTGCGGGAATTAAATATGTGGGAATTATGAATGAAGAAATCATTCGATTTTTAACGGAATTAAGAGAAAATAATAATCGTATCTGGTTTCAGGAAAATAAGGCTCGGTATGACCGGCTGCATGACGCTTTTATTGATGATGTACAAAAGCTGATCAACCGGATAGCGTTGTTTGATCCGGAAGTAAAAAATGTGGAGGCAAAGAGCTGTTTGTTCCGTATTTATCGGGATATCCGCTTTTCACCGGATAAGACACCTTATAAGAGTCATTTTGCGGCTTATATCGCCCTGGGCGGAAGGGCCAGTGAACGTGGAGGTTATTATATTCATCTGGAACCCGGACATTGTATGTTGTCGGGCGGTGTATGGTGCCCGCCTCCCCAATTGTTGAAGATGCTGCGCCGGGATATTTATGATCATATAGATGAATTTGTAGCCATCCTGGAAGATCCTGTCTTTCGGGCAACTTATCCGATATTGGAAGGTGAAACGTTAAAGCGGATGCCTGTCGGTTATCCGGCTGATTTTGCTTACGGAGAAATACTACGACACAAAGATTTCTGTGTTTGTTCGGAAAAACCGGATAGCTTCTTTACGCAACCGGACTGGATGGAGAAGACCGTAGCCGATTTCCAATTGTTGTTACCATTCAATCGTTTTCTGAATTATACAGTGGATGAATTTTTAGGAAGAATCTGATAAACATTAATAGATAGTTTTATGAAACACTTTTTTCAAACCATGTTTGCCTCCGTATTTGGAGTGCTGATAGCAATGGGCTTGCTGATCTTGGTTGGCATTTCCTTTTTGATTGGCGTCGCTGCATCCAGCAGTTCTTCGACTGAATATAAACCCAAGGATAATACGGTGTTTAAATTGAAATTGGAAGGTACAATTTCTGATCAGGTAACCGAGAATCCTTTTAGCGGTTTATTTAGTGAAGAAGTTGAACCAATGTCATTAACAGATATTACAAAGGCTATCCGTAAAGCAAAGACAAACGATAAGATCAAGGGAATCTATTTGGATGCCAGTGGTATGTCGGGTGGTTTTGCCAGCTTTGAAGCAATTCGTCGGGAATTGGAAGACTTTAAGGAAAGCGGAAAGTTTATTGTTTCGTATGCTGATGCTTATACACAAGGAACTTATTATCTGGCCAGTGTGGCAGATTCTGTCTTTGTGAATCCGCAGGGAACAGTTGCTTTGGTTGGATTGGCTTCTCAGGGAATCTTCTTTAAGAATCTGGCTGCTAAAGTGGGAATGGAATTTTATATCTTCAAAGTAGGTACTTATAAAAGTGCGGTTGAGCCGTATATGACGGATAAGTTCAGTGATGCAAACCGGGAACAGCTGACTTCTTTCTTGGGTAGTATTTGGGGAAATATGACATCTGCTATTTGTGCGTCTCGTAATATTGCTCCTGCCGATCTGGATACTTTCCTGAATCAGGGTCTGGCCTTTGATGATGCGCAAGTAATGGTCGATTATAAGCTGGTGGATGCTTTGGCTTATCGGAAAGAAGCTGAAGATTGCGTAAAGCGGATGGCTGGACAGTCTTTGGACGATAAGATGGTATCGGCCGATGTGAAAAAGATGCTTGCTATTCCGGAAAAGACTCAGGAAAGCAGCAATAAGATAGCTGTCTTGTATGCCGAAGGCGAGATCCGTGAAAAGAGTAATTCTGCCATGGGTATGGATGAAGCCGTTATCTCGGAAGATATGGCTGATGAACTGCGCAAACTGGCTAAGGACGATGATGTAAAAGCCGTTGTATTCCGTGTAAACTCACCGGGTGGTAGTGCGTATATCTCTGAACAGATCTGGAAAGCTGTAATAGATCTGAAGGCCAAGAAGCCGATTGTTGTGTCTATGGGTGACTATGCTGCTTCGGGAGGTTATTATATTTCGTGTGCCGCTAATAAGATTATTGCAGAACGTTCTACACTGACAGGTTCTATCGGTGTCTTTGGTGTTGTGCGGAATATGGCAGGAACCTTTAAGTTATTGGATGTAACGACGGATATAGTCAAGACGAATACGTATGCAGACTTGGGTGATATGAGCCGTCCGATGCGGGAAGATGAAAAAGCGTTGATACAGAAAGGAATTGAGCATACGTATGATTTGTTCCTGACTCGTTGCTCTGACGGACGCGGTTTACCGAAGGATTCAATTGATCATATTGGACAAGGTCGTGTGTGGACAGGCGAACAGGCTTTGGATCGTGGTTTGGTTGATAAACTGGGTGGCATGGATGTTGCGATCGAAGAGGCAGCTTCGTTGGCAGGCGTTACAGCTTATACCGTAACAACAGCCAATACCAAGAAAGACTTCTTTACAGAATATATGGAAAAGATGATGGGAGAAGCGAAGGTTTCATTCATTCGTACAGCTTTAGGTGAGGAAGATTTCGCTGTTTATTCCAACATTCAGCGTATGAAGTCGCAGACCGGTGTTCAGGCTCGTATGCCTTATCTGATTCAAGGATTATAATTAGAAGCGATAAGTTGATAAGTTGACGAGTTGACAGGGTGTGAGGTTCTTTTCTGTTATAGAGATTTCCTGAAAACCTTGTCAACTCGTTTGCTTGTATCTTATCTATATTGAAAACGTATAAATGAAGGAACTTACTAACTCTAGATTATTTATGTTGAAGTATTGGAAATGGATGTTCGTCTTGTTTGTAGCGATTTTGTCATCGTGTAAAACAACACAACAGCCTGTTAAACAATCATTGGTATTGGGTGAAAATCCGAAGCGGGAGTTTCGGGGAGCCTGGATTCAGACGGCTTTCCAGGGAGAATACAAGGAAATGTCGGTAAAGGAAATGCGGCGGAGCTTTATCCGTAAACTCGATTTTCTGGAGAAATGCGGTATAAATGCCATTATTTTCCAAGTTCGTCCGGAAGCTGATGCTTTTTATCGTTCGAAGTTAGAACCTTGGAGTCGTTTTTATACAGGTGAACAAGGCCGTGCTCCGGAAGGTAATTTCGATGTGATGGCTTTCTTGATAGAGGAATGTCACAAACGGAATATGGAGTTTCATGCCTGGTTGAATCCGTATCGGATCAGTACAGCCGGAAATACCAAGTTTGCCGATTCACACATTTATCACCAGCATCCGGAATGGTTTGTTACTTACAACAAACAGATTCTCTTTGATCCGGGTTTACCACAGTCACGTCAGTTTATATGCAAGGTGGTAAAAGATATTGTTTCTCGTTATGATGTGGATGCCATTCACATGGATGATTATTTCTATCCGTATCCGGCAGCCGGACAATTCTTTCCGGACGATAAGAGTTTCCGTAAGTATGGTTTAGCCAAAGGATATAAACCTGAACAGAAAGCCGACTGGCGGCGTGAGAATGTCAATAAGCTGATTCGTGAAATCAAGCGGACGATCTTGTTGAATAAACCGTGGGTTCGCTTTGGAATCAGTCCGTTTGGTATCTATCGGAATAAGAAGAGTACGCCAGACGGTTCCGGCAGTAATACGAATGGTCTGCAGAATTACGACGACTTGTATGCCGATATTACCTATTGGGTAAAACAAGGCTGGATTGATTATAATATTCCTCAGATTTATTGGGAGATGGGACATCCGCTGGCTGATTACACAACCCTGATTAAATGGTGGAGCAAACATGCGTATGGCGGTCATTTATATATTGGACAAGATGTTGCACGTACGATGAAAGCAGATCAATTGACTAAAAAGATGCGTTATGAACGTCGTTTGCCACATATTGCAGGTAACTGTTTCTGGCCGGCCAATGAAATTCTTTGGAATAACAAAGGGGTAGCAGATAGTCTGCAACGTCGTTATCATCGGTATCCGGCATTGATTCCTGCTTATACAAACATGCATAACCGGGCTCCTGAAGAAGTCAAGAAACTGAAGACAGAATGGACAGCCGATGGTTTCATGTTGCATTGGAAAGCCCAACAAAGTAAGACGAATCCGGAATTAGCCTGGTATTTTGTAGTCTATCGCTTCGATCCTAAAGAAGAGGTAGATTTGAATAATCCGGCTAAGATCGTAGGGATTACTCGAAATACGTTCTATAAACTGCCTTATGATGAGGGTAAAATCAAATATCGTTATGTTGTGACGGCGGTTGATCGTTTCCATAATGAAAGTCCGAAGGGTAAGAGTAAGAAGGTAAAATTATAAATCCTTATAGTTGCTCAGAGAGTTTTTCGGAAGAGAAAGTATTTTGAACTCATTTCAAAGATTTGCGGGGAAAAAATGAAGGCACAACATATCACATGCTGTGCCTTCCATGTTCTAAATACAACTCCTATGTTGAAAAGAACTTAGAAAACAACGAAATCTATGGAATTAATAATACTTGTTTCTTACGAATGACGTTTCCGCCGGGATGCCATAGTTCGAGATATATGATATAAATACCTGTATTGACTGGCGAACCATCGCGCCCTTTTCCGTTCCATTCTAAATATCCTTGCGTTCCGAGCGAGGTGTTGTCGGCTATTAAAGCCACTTTCCTGCCGGATAAATCGAAAATCCATCCTCGTGCCATATAGCCTGACTGATTGAGCCGATACGGAATCTGAAAAGTTCCGGTTGGTTGATAAATCGGATCATCAATTTCTTCTGAATCTGTTTCTGTCTCTCCATTCAGATATTGTGAGTTTTCCAAGCCCGGTGTACCGAAACCAGCCGACGAAGCAGCCGAAGTCCAGTTGTCGGCATTTTGTGAATCTTTATCCGGATCTTTCCGTTCCAGAGCAACACCCTTTTTGTTCTTGACAGTAGGTGCGTGCCATTTGGGAGAATAACTTACTTCGTCGATAATTATTTCTCCTTCTCCCCGATATAAAACAACGGTTGAACCGGTATTGGAAAGTACAGGTAATTTACATTCCAACCAATTCAGAGAAGCCGATAGTGAATAGAAATTCTCTACTCCTTCGATAGATTTGGTCAGCAACAGATAATCACCTGCCTGCAGTGTTTGCGGATAAGCTTCCAAAGGATAACGGGTGTTTAAAGAACCATCGCTTTTCCGGGTAGAAATGCATACGTCTTTCAGACTTAATTCCTGTTCGGAGCGATTATACAGTTCAATGTATTCACTGCCATCGATAAAAGGTTCCGGCAATAGTTCATTGATGATAATATCACCGGGTTGAGGTTGTTGTGCTTCCGGTATTTCCGGTTCAGGATTGGTTTCTTCTTCCGGTTCATCGGGCGTTTCATCCGGATCTTCTTCATTCTCCTCTGCTTCCGAATTGGCTTCTCCCGGTGTTCCTCCGCGAGGATCGGTTGAAAGATGCCAGCCTTCTTCATCATATTCCCATGAACAAGCGGGTTTAGCTTTCGGATATGTATATTGATCCATCAGTTGACCGTTGGCATCGTATAAAGAAAGTTCTTTTCCGGTATTCGCTAAGGCGGAAGGAAATTTATCCAAAGGGCAGGCTTGTCCGCTTCCCAACTCTATTTCCCGTCCGGAACGATATAGAACGACCCATCCATGTGCCGGGATGACAACGCCGGTTAAAGCAATCGGAGTCGTTCCATAGTTGAGTATCCAATTGGAAAGGTCGATTGATTGATCTACCTTATTATATAATTCAATGTACTCTGTTTCGGGCAAGGCTGTCAATCCTTTCGGATCTGCCATTACTTCATGGATAATGACACTTCCTTTTGGATAAGATTCTTCCGGCTGTTCCGGTTCTTCCGGAACGTCAGGTGTCTCCGGTTCGTCTGGTTCTTCTTCCGGTCCCTCTTCCGTTGTAGTAGGTTCCGAATTGCTTTCTCCTGGTGTTCCACCACGCGGATCGGTTGAAAGATGCCAGCCTTCCTCATCATACTCCCACGAACAGGCGGGTTTAGCCTGTAGATAGGCATAAGAATCTATACATTTCTCACCAGCATACAAAGCCAATGTTTTTCCGTTATTAAATAATTGAGGAAAGGTTTCGATCGGAATCGCTATGTTTTCGGGGAATATATCGGTATGTTTGGCATGAAATAGAATAACATAACCGTTGGCAGGAATAGAAAATCCATCTAGTCCCTTTCTTTTGTATCCGTTTCCATAATCGAATATCCAGCCATCCAAAGAAATGGTTTTATCTTGGGTATTATATAATTCCACGTATTCAGGCCATCCACATGTATCGGGATCAGCCATTACTTCATTGATCCGGATTGCCTTTTCTGGATACGTTTCTATGGGATCTTCGGGTTGTTCTTCCGGAGTTTCGGGTGTTTCTTCCTCTTGTAATAAGAAAGTATATGAAGCATCCGGAATGATAGCTCCTTGTTCATCTTTCAGATTTTCTATATAGAATGTATATTCTTTATTGAGTGTCATGGGCTGAGGAAAACGAATCATAACGATTTGATGATTGTTGTCCTGATAAATACTTCTAACAGCGGAACACTTGCCTTCGAATCCATAACCGGATATAGAAAAGACTGCATTTTCAAGCGATACTGGTCCGTTGAATTCAAAAGAAACTTCCGATAAACTGATTGGTTGGATAGCCGTTAATTCTACGGAACTTTGTTCAGTTTGTCCTGGTTCTTCGGGTTGTTCCGTTATTTTCGTCCGATAACAGATATCATCTATACCAAAATCATCTGTTCTGGTTTTCGTGTGCGTTACCTGAATACAAAAGTTGGCTTGCGATGGAAATATATAGCTGGATTCGAATGGAGCAGTTCGTTTTGTTGTCTCATCAGACAATGCATTACCGACAGAAAAACTCCAATATCTTTGATCTTTGCAAGTTATAATAAGATGCAGGATACATCTTTCTTCTTTATCAAAGTCGTTAAAGGCTTGTATTTCCTGGTCATTGATAACAAGTCTTAACCGGTTAGACTTATTATATCCAGCACAGATATAAAATCCGGAAGGAGTTTTATCGGGAGAAGCGGGAAATATTTTAATCCGGTTATCGGTTGTAGGTTTGTTTTTCAGGTATAAATAAAATTCCCATTCTTGCTCATTCCCTTCTATTGAATACGGATAAGATAAGGAAACGGTTTCTGTTTGTTCTTGGCCGTTTACCATTAAAACGCCATCGTTTATTACAAACTGTTGACGATTGCCAATCCATGATTCGGGTAATTCCTGAGATTCAAACGTCTCCTGAAACTGCGAAAATACCAAAAGAGGAAGATTAACGAGGAAGAAAAGTAAAATTTGTTTCATAGTCAGCCAGTTTTGTTTTAGAATTGTTTATCTTTGCACGCTGTTTGATAACAGCTTGTTATTAATTAATCGCAAAGATAAAAATTGTAAACGAATATACAAACTTTTTAAACTAAAAATTTTTGCTGAAATGAATGTAGCAATTGTTGGTGCAAGTGGTGCCGTAGGACAAGAATTCTTGCGTGTGCTTGAACAGAGAAATTTTCCGATGGACAACCTGGTTTTATTTGGTTCGTCTCGTAGTGCAGGACGTGAATATACGTTCCGTGGTAAACAATATACTGTCAAGGAACTGAAGCACAACGACGATTTTAAGGACATCGATGTTGCTTTCGTTTCAGCTGGTGGCAGTACTTCAATCGAATTTGCTGAAACTATCACCAAACATGGTGCTGTAATGATCGACAATTCCAGCGCTTTCCGTATGGAAAACGATGTTCCTCTGGTGGTTCCTGAAGTGAATCCGGAAGATGCCTTGAACCGTCCGCGCGGAATCATTGCTAATCCGAACTGTACAACCATTCAGATGGTGGTTGCTTTGAAGGCTATCGAAAACTTATCACATATCAAACGTGTTCATGTTGCTACTTATCAGGCTGCCAGTGGTGCGGGTGCAACAGCTATGGCTGAATTGAAGAAGCAATACGAACAGTTATTGAAGGGTGAAGAACCAACGGTTGAAAAATTCGCATATCAGTTGGCCTACAACTTGATTCCGCATGTAGATGTTTTCACTGATAATGGTTATACTAAGGAAGAAATGAAGATGTATAACGAAACACGTAAGATTATGCATTCGGATATCGAAGTAAGTGCTACTTGTGTACGTGTTCCGGTTATGCGTGCCCATAGTGAAGCTACTTGGGTAGAAACTGAACGTCCGCTTTCATTAGAAGAGGTTCGTCAGGCATTCGCTACGATGGAAGGTGTTGTTCTGCAGGATGAACCGGCTAATAAAGTATATCCGATGCCGTTGTTTATTGCCGATCACGATGAAGTGTATGTAGGTCGTATCCGCAAAGACTTAACAAATCCGAATGGTTTGTCGTTCTGGACAGTAAGCGATCAGATTCGTAAAGGTGCCGCTTTAAACGCTGTTCAGATTGCTGAATATTTGCTGAAAGTAGGAAATATCCGATAAAAAGACCCTAGGCTTGCGGCTTTTATCAGGAAGGCTGTAAGCCGGCGTTTGTAAAACCAACGAGAATCGAAAACGAAATCAACGAAGATTGTTTTGGGTTCTCGTTGGTTTTGTTTTTATATGCCTTATCTTTTCATCAAAAGCCGGCGTATTTTGCTGAAAAGCCGGCGTAAATTGACAAAAATACGCCGGCTTTTTTATTTACATATATTAAGAATTTACTTATTGAATCTAAACTTCTAAAAAACAATCATATATTTAGCAATAAAGAAAAATACCGGAACAACCAATGACGGAAGCATATTCAGCGTTTTGCAGTCTTTGATTTCGAGGATAGCCAGACCAGAACTGGCAATCAATACTCCACCCACGATGGAAATCTCATTCATCAGTTCATCCGAGATCACATCTCCTGCCAAAGAAGTAATCAGATAAATTGATCCTTGGGACAGGAACAAGACAGGTGCTGCCAGAATCATTCCGAATCCGTAGGTACTGGCCAGGACAGTAGAAGTTACCAAATCGAGGGTCGCATTGGTAAACAAATATGTATTATCGCCGTAGAGAGCACTCATGATAGGTCCGACCATCGATAAGGTTCCAATACAATATAATAAAATACCTGTCGAGAGTCCTTCTGCCAGCTTGGATTTAGAGAAATGCTGCACGATACGATTGAACTTGCCGGCTATATCTAATAATGTGCCGACTAACGTACCCAGCGCCAGACTGACGATAAACAGGACCGGATAATTACTTTCCGGCAAATGTGAAGTAACGGCATTGATTCCCAAAACTAAGGCTGCCAGTCCCATGGCATGATACAATGCACTTTGATATTGAGGCTTGATGGCACGCTTGGCTACACTGCCTACCGTGCTGCCTATCATGATACAAACGGTGTTGACTATAGTTCCTAACATAATACGGCAAAGTTATAAAGAAAAGGAAAACAGCGGTTCTTTCTGTAAACATAAACATCATTTTTTCTGTTTCTTAATAGGTGAGAAAAAAATCTGAGGGATGAATAGGGGTTTTTCGAAATAAGGTGTCTTATGGGTAAAACAACGAAGAAAGCATTCAAGAAGGATACAAATAAATTAAAAGGAGAATTTGATTATGGAACAGAAAGAAAATAAAAAGAAACGTGTAAATATGTGGCATTGGAATCAACCGGAACAAGGTATGAGCATCGAGGATTGCGAACAGCTGGTGGATGAATTCCGCTTGTCGATCCAGAAAGCATCGCTTAACCCGACGTTGGCAATCTTATTGCGTTGAAGCGAAGGGCGATCTTTTTTAGGCCACAAATAAATTCCGTACCTTTGCACAGAATAACGATGTGTAAGGTAAATATATGAAGATCGGAAATATAGATTTGGGAGAACGGCCGGTGTTTTTGGCGCCGATGGAAGATGTAACGGATATTGCGTTCCGCTTGATGTGTAAGCGTTTTGGGGCAGATATGGTTTATACGGAGTTTGTTTCGAGTGACGCTTTAATCCGTAGTGTCAGCAAAACGCAGCAAAAACTGATTGTATCAGACGAGGAACGTCCGGTTGCTATCCAGATTTATGGCCGAGATGTTGCTTCGATGGTAGAAGCGGCTCGTATTTGCGAAGCTGCGCATCCTGATATATTGGATATCAATTTCGGTTGCCCGGTCAAACGTGTCGCCGGAAAAGGTGCCGGAGCTGGTATGTTACAGAATATTCCCTTAATGTTGGAAATCACACGGGAAGTAGTAAAAGCTGTAAATATACCGGTTACGGTGAAGACTCGTTTGGGTTGGGATGCCGATCATAAGATTATTGTGGAATTGGCCGAGCAGTTACAGGATTGTGGTATTGCAGCCTTGTCCATACATGGCCGTACACGTGCCCAAATGTACACCGGAGAAGCCGATTGGACATTAATTGGAGCGGTTAAACAAAATCCGAGAATCTCTATCCCGATTATAGGAAATGGCGATGTAACCAGTGCTGAAATCTGTAAGGAACGCTTTGATTCGTATGGAGTAGATGGAGTCATGATCGGCAGGGGCAGTATTGGTCGTCCGTGGATCTTTCGTGAAGTCAAACATTATCTCACGACTGGCGAATTATTGCCTAAAGAGTCTTTTCACTGGTATTTAGATATCCTGAAAGAACAAGTTACGGACAGTGTGAACCGATTGGACGAACGTCGGGGAATTTTACATATTCGCCGGCATCTGGCAGCGACTACTTTATTTAAGGGAATACCCGATTTTAAGCAGACGCGTGTAGCTATGCTGAGAGCTGAAACGGTTAAAGAATTGTTCGAAATTATGGATTCAATTCCCGAAAAATTCGAAATCTGAGACGATTTTAGCCTTTTTTAAAAGAAAGTATAAATTTTGCCTCTGGTTTTTATAATAATTTGATACATTCGAACGAGGTATGATGTAGTAAATACATTATCTTTGTATCGAGTTTTTTTCATAGTATTTTAGATCTAAGGTTAACAAGTCTTTGTTAGGAAGGAGTCGTGAGATTGTTTCATTGCAGAGCTAAAAGAGGTGTCATTCCTTTAGGCGTCGGAATGCACCTTTTTTTATTTTATATACGTTCATTTTTCTACAATTTGACCGGTTTGAATCTCTTCTTTGTAATCTTGACACCGAACGATCACATCTCCGTCTGGATTCAATAAACAACTACCGCCCCGATAGGTAATACCTGCCGGATCTGTTCCGACACAATTCACGGCAATGACATGCACTTGATTCTCGGTTGCACGCTCTTCCAACAGGTTGACCCAATCGTTGTGACGAGATTCGGGCCAGTTGGCAATATAGATGGCGATGTCGTATTCGTTCTGGTTTTTACTCCACTCGGGAAATCTTAGATCATAACAGATATAAGGAGAGAAACGGAATCCTTTCCATGAAAATATAAGCCGTTCCTTTCCTGGAGAAAAACTTCCTTTCTTAAAGCAGTTGTGCTTGTCGTAGATTTGGTATGTACCGTCCGGATAAACAGCCAGCAAGCGGTTGAAATAAAGATTGTCTTCTTTATAGATAGTCGAACCGACGATCAAAGCATTTGTCTGTCTAGCCCATTGTTGCATTTTCTCGATGATATTCAGGTATTGTTGTGATACGATGTCTTTGGTATCAGCCTTTTCTTGCGCATCTCTCTTTTTCATTTCGCAACCGGAGGTGAAAAGTTCAGGAAAGACAATCAGGTCGCAGTCCGGACATTGTTCGATACGTCTGCCGAAGGCATCCAAATTAGCGTCAACATTTCCCCAGGCAAGTTGGGCTTGTATAAGTGCTACTTTCAAAGGTTTCTGCTTTGTTTGAGCCATAATCCTCTCAGGAAGGCTCAGCCATCCTAAAAGGAAGATTAAGAATAAGTAATGATACATGTTGAATAATACTGAATGTTTGGATACAAAGGTATAAAACCCAAGCTAATGAAACGGCTTTTAATGGTTTTATTGAAGTCTTATTGGGGGTATTTACAGATACATCACTTGTTTGATAAAGATATAATGGTTACTTTTACTTGGTAAACAAACGGAGACTTACTAACTCTAAAACGTAAGATTATATCATGGAAAAATCAAGAAGAGACTTCTTTAAGAAAGGATTGATGGGTTCATTGGTCTTGGGCACAGCTTCTTTATCCCATTCTGCAAAGGCTGTGACATCAATGGTAGAAGCTAAAAGAGCGAAACGGATTTTGATGATTTCACTGGATGGAATTTGTGTGGAAGGTTTTTTGAAAGCCCATACACCTCGCCTTGATGCCTTGTTGGCAGAAGGCGTATTGTCTTTACAGACACGTGTGGTGATGCCATCAGTCACTTTGCCTAATTGGACAAGTCATTTAACAGGAAGCGGACCTGAACAGCATGGAGTTGTTGATAATAGTTGGGAAATCACGAAATTCAAATTGCCCGCAGTCGAAAAAGACAGGTCTGGATATTATCCTTCTCTATTTAAAGTCCTGAAAGAGAACCTGCCGGATGTCAAAACAGCATTCTATTATAATTGGATTAATCTGTTTTATCCCTATAATAAGAAATACTTGGATGAAGTAAGTTACTTGGAAAACGATGCCTATGTGCCGAATTATGAAAAGGCACTGGCATTCATGAAGGCTAATCGGAAATCTCCGACGGTAGTATTCTTATACTCAGTTCATACAGATCATGCCGGGCATAAACATAAATGGATGTCGCCTGAGTATATTCAGTCGATCGAGGAAGCCGATGTAGAAATCGGAAAACTCTTGGATCAGATGAAAGAAGAAGGACTGTATGAAGATACACACTTTATGTTCCTGACAGATCATGGAGGCATTGAATACGGACATGGTGGCGTTAGTACGGATGAAATGATTGTTCCATGGGGAATTGTCGGGCCGGGTATTCCTCGGGGAAAGAAGATGGAGGAACCGAATAATACAGTTAATACAGCTGCTGTCATATTACATTTGTTCAAGATCAAGCAACCGGCTTGTTGGACTGGTGAAGTCCCTGTATCAATTGGACGTTAAGTTTGTACTTATGCTGTTGTTTGTGAAAACAGATTGCCTTCCGTTTTTTTATGCGTGTGGAAATCCTTATTTTTGTAGCCAAATAACAGGTAAGTATGAACTATAGAATAAAATCTCCGGAAACAGAAATGAAGGCAGTTGTTCAACTGCCTTCTTCCAAAAGTATCTGTAACCGGGCGTTGATATTGAATGCACTTAGTTATAGCCCCTATCCTATTCAAAATCTTTCAGACTGTGATGATACGGCAGTGCTGGTAAAGGCTTTAAATTCGAATGACCGGGATTTTGACATACAGGCTGCCGGCACAGCGATGCGTTTCCTGACGGCCTTTTTGGCAAAGGTTGTAGGCGAATGGACTATCACCGGAACGGAACGAATGAAAAACCGACCGATTAAAATATTGGTAGATGCCCTTAATGCGGTTGGAGCTCGTATTGAATACATGGAGAAAGAGGGTTTTCCTCCGTTACGTATTTGGGGTAGTGCGCTGCAAGGTGGGGAAATCTCTTTGTCTGGTGGTGTAAGTTCTCAGTATATCTCTGCATTATTGATGGTAGCTCCTTTGATGGAGAAAGGGTTAGTCCTTCATTTGGAAGGAAATATCATTTCAAAGCCTTACATTCAATTAACCCTTCAATTGATGAAGCAGTTTGGTGTCCAGTCGGAATGGAAAGGATCGACCATTCGAGTAGCACCTCAAGAATATCAACCTATACCTTTTACGGTAGAATCAGACTGGAGTGCCGCCTCTTATTGGTATGAAATGATGGCTTTATCGCGTCAGGCCGAGATTCAACTCAAAGGTCTGTTCAAACAAAGTTTACAGGGTGATGCTGCAGGAGCTAAATTGTTTGCCCAATTGGGTGTGGGTACCTCATTTACTTCCGACGGAGTTGTGTTGAAAAAGACCGGGAATGTAACACGGAAGTTAGTATATGATTTCGTGAATGAGCCGGATCTGGCACAGACCTTTGTTGTAACCTGCGTTGGAATGAATATTCCTTTCCGCTTTTCCGGATTACAAAGTTTGAAGATTAAGGAAACTGACCGGATCGAAGCCTTGAAACAGGAATTACATAAGTTAGGCTATGTGTTGAAAGATAGCTGTAACAGTATTCTGGAATGGGATGGAGAGCGGTGCGAAGCCGAAGAGAATCCACAGATAGTAACGTATGAAGACCATCGGATGGCTATGGCCTTTGCTCCGTTGGCTTTGGTTCGTCCGGCAGGAATCGAGATTATGCATCCTGAAGTCGTTAGCAAGAGTTATCCGCATTATTGGGAACATTTGACAGAAGCGGGTTTTCTGATAGAAGAAAAGACAGAATAAAACATACATAAGTCATGTGGTATATCCTATTAAGTCTGGTTGTTTTAGGTATTGTTGCTGCCATTTTGGGTTATTTCCGCAATAAGAAATTGCAGAAAATGCTGGAACGCGGCGAAATTACTGAAATACCGGAACCTCAAGAGATTCCGGAAGAATGTTGTGGTCAGCATGAAGTTTGTGAGCGGGATAGTTTATTGGCAGCAGTCAGTAAGTCTATTGAGTATTATAATGATGAGGAACTCGACCGCTTCAAAGGTGTAGAATCGGACGCATATGATGAGTCGGCAGTAGATGAGTTTCGGGAAGTCCTTTTTACCTTGCGGGAAGTTGAAGTTGCCGGATGGCTGCGCAGTTTGCAATTGCGTGGTATTTGTTTGCCGGATGAGCTGAAAGACGAGGCTTTTCTGATTGTCGGTGAACGGCGAATTCATTAAGAAGAGGAAAGAAAGATGGAATTGTTTCAATATGCTTTTTTCCAATATGCCCTGTTAGGTAGCTTATTTACAGCCATAGCCTGTGGAATTGTGGGAACATATATTGTTTCCCGGCGTTTGGTATTCATTAGCGGAGGAATCACCCACGCTTCATTTGGAGGTTTAGGATTGGGATTTTATACCGGAATGAATCCGATTGTTTCGGCCATGCTGTTTGCTATTCTGGCTGCTTTTGGGGTAGAATGGGCCAGCAAAACCCAACAGATACGGGAAGATTCTGCCATAGCGGGCGTCTGGTCGTTAGGTATGGCTTTGGGTGTGATCTTTATCTTTCTGACACCTGGTTATGCTCCTAACCTCTCGGCTTATCTCTTTGGAAATATCCTGACGATAGCTCCGGCAGATATCATTGCGAGTGCTGTTTTGTCGGTTGTCGTCTTGCTGTTGTTTGGTATTTTTACCCGAGAGATCATTTATGTGGCTTTTGATCCGGCTTTTGCCAAGACACAACAATTACCTGTACGTTTGATAGAATATCTGATGATGTGCCTGATTGCCATAACCATTGTGTTGGCGATCCGTATGGTGGGGATTATGTTGTTGATGAGTTTACTGACGTTGCCTCAAATCACGGTCAACCTGTTGACTTCCGATTTCCGAAAGATTATGTGGGGCAGTGTTCTGATTGGTTTTGTCGGGTCTGTTGTCGGTCTGTTCTTATCCTATTACTTGAATATTCCTTCAGGAGCTTTTATTATCCTGGTACTGGTACTGCTCTTTTTGGCAGTAAAGGCAATAAAAGCGCTTCTGATACGTTAATATATACGCATTTACTTCATGAGAAGTCGTTAGTCTTTGTTATTTTGAAGAAAGGTTTTTATTACATAGTCGCTTTATTTGCGGTATCGTTTCTTTGGTCGTGCAGTACGAAGAAAAATACCCGGTTCAATCGTTTTTATCATGCGTTGAATTCTCGCTTTAATATCTATTATAACGGGAAAACTTCGTTTGATGAAGCCTTGTTGTCGATGCAGAAAGGATATAAGGAGAATTATTCAGATATGATTCTGATGTATCCGATCAGTGCACAACCAAAGGAAAAAGCAGAAACCGGTGGTCCCTTCGACCGGGCTATTGAGAAAAGTAATAAGGCTATCAAATTACATTCGATAAAGACAAAACCTAAGAAGAAAGCGGGCTGGAGGAATGACCCGAAACAAGTCAAGTGGCAGAATCAGGAAGAATATAATCCATTCCTGAAGAAATGCTGGATGCTGATGGGGGAAGCTCAGTTTTACAATGCCGACTTTCTTCAAGCCTCCGCAACTTTCTCTTATATTACCCGTCATTACAAGGAAGATGAAGAACTGGTCGCTTCTGCCAAACTCTGGCAAGCTCGTTGTTATGCAGAGATGGGCTGGAATTATGAAGCGGAAGATATTTTGGGTAAACTGAATACAAACGGTATTCCGAAGAAATGCCTGAATCAATATGCGGCCGTTTATGCGGATTATTTGATCAAGAATCAGCAGTTCGAAGATGCAATTCCTTATATGAAGACAGCGATCAAGGCGGAAAAGAACCGGTTACAAAAGAGTCGGATGCGGTATCTGCTTGGACAAATGTATGCTTCCCTCGAGATGGATGGTATGGCATACAAGACCTTTGCCGAAGTGATACGTTCGAATCCTCCGTATGAATTGGAATTTGCCGCTCGTATCCGTCAGACGGAAGTCTTTTCGGGCAGTGATTACCAGAAGGTGGTAAAACGTTTGGAACGGATGGCCAAGAACCAGAAGAATAAAGATATGCTGGATCAGGTGTATTATGCCCTGGGAAATGTATATATGAGCCGGGAAGATACGGTAAATGCCATTAAGAATTATGAGTTGGGTGTTGAGAAAAGTACACAGAATGGACTGGATAAGGCTCTTTGCCAGATTCGATTGGGCGATTTGTATTTCGAGAAGCGTGATTATGTAAAGGCACAACCTAACTTCAGTGGTGCTTTAGCCGGTATTCAGAAGGAATACAAAGATTATGAACGGATCTCCAAGTTGTCGGCTGTATTGGATGAGTTGGTTGTTCATGTAGAAGCGGTCCATTTACAAGATAGTTTACAGACGTTGGCCAAGATGCCGGAAAAAGAACGCTTGGCTGTTATCGATAAGATCATCGAACAAGTTATTGAAGAGGAAAAGAAAGCTCAGGAAGAGGCCGAAAAGGAGGCTTTTCTGGCAGAACAGAGTGCTAAAGGAACAGGTATCAATCGTCCTGGAACGGAAGCTAATACAATTACACTTCCTACAGCGTCGGGTAGTACTTCGTTCTATTTCTATAATCCGCAGGCCGTAGCGCAAGGTAAAACTCAGTTCCAAAGAAAATGGGGACGTCGTCCGCTGGAAGATGATTGGCGAAGACGGAAGAAAACACTCACGACATTTAATGATCCGAATGACATGGACGAGGAAACCGCCCAAGAAGGAATGGAGGGCGAACAATCACAGGATCTGGCTGCCGGTGGTGAAGGCGATACTTCTTCTGTCGTAGGTTCAGACGATCCGAAGTCACGGGAATATTATTTACAGCAGCTTCCGATGACGCCCGAAGATGTAGATGCTTCGAACGTAATCATTGAAGATGGTTTGTATAACATGGCTATGATCTATAAGGATAAACTGGAAGATCTGTCGCTTTCAATAGAAGTTTTCCAGAATTTGGAGAAACGCTTCCCGGATAATTCACATCTGATGGAAAGTTATTATCAGATTTATTTAATGGCTTTGCGTCTGAAGGATGTCGGACTGGCGGAAGAGTATAAACAGAAGATGATGGCCAAATTCCCTGAAAGCGATTATGCTGTGGCTATTTCCGATCCGAATTATGAATATAATATCCGGATGATGGATGTGGTGCAGGATTCTATTTATGAACAGACATACGAACGTTATCTGGCAGAAGATACTTCTACTGTACGACGGAATTTCCGGATGGTCAGCGAGAAGTATCCATTGGCAAAACTGTTGCCGAAATTTATGTTCCTGGATGCATTGACTTATGTACAGGCTGGCGATGCCGAAGGCTTTAAGCAGGCATTGAAAGCTTTATTGGATAAATATCCTTCAGAGGATGTTTCGGAACTTGCCGGTGAGATGTTGAAAGGTGTTTTACGTGGCCGTCAGATGGTTCAGGGCGGTGTTACGGGTATGACATGGAATCTGCGCTTTGGTACAGGAGAAGATGGCTCATTGTCGGCAGCTGATTCTGCCCGGACGTTTAAGGCTGAGCCAAATGTTCCTTATCGGATGATTATGATTTACCCGACGGGGTTGGTAGATCGTAACCAATTGCTCTTTACGGTGGCAGCTTACAACTTTGCCAACTTTATGGTCAAGCAGCTGGATATGTCGTTTGAGGAATCTGGTATTGCTAGTATTTTCGTGTTGAGTGGTTTCTATAATTTCGATGAGGCTTGGCATTATTATAAGATGATATATGACAAGGGTGGTTATGCTTCTAACTTGGATAAAGCCATTGATATCTTGCCTATTTCGGAAGATAATTATGAAACGTTGATGCATGGTAAAACGCTGGATGAATATATTGCTTTCTTTGATGAACATTTCCACGATCAGGCTCCTGAGTTAGCTGCCCGTTGGGCTGCTCGTAAGGAAGCTCAGGCTGAGGAAGCCCAGAAAGCGGAAGAAATAGAGACTGAAAAGGTTCCGACGGATACAGTTCCGGCGGTTAAAGAAGCTGAGGTTGTACCGGAAACACAGGTAGATCCAACAGATACATTGGCTACAGATACGGTCATACCTGTTGTTTCTCCGGATACGTTGACTGTACAACCGGCTGATACCCTGCAACCTGTTCTGGAAGAACAACCGTTGCCAGAGAGAGAAGAACCTGTATTTACAGCTCCTAAACCTGAAAAAGACAAGGGTTTGACATTGGAGGATATCGAAGAAATCCGCCGTTTGCAGGCAGAAGCTGAGGAAATGCAGAAGGAAGAGGCACGACGGGTATTCGAAGCTGAGCAGGAAGCCGAACAAGTAGAATTGGAACTGAATGCGAAGATCCGGGCAGAAATAGAGGCTCAGCAACAAGCCGAAGAGGCAAAACTGTTGAAGGCTAAGGAAGAACGCGAGCGGCAATTGGAGGCTGATCGGAAAGCGAAGCTGAAACAGGCTGAAGCTGATCGGAAAGCGAAACTGAAGGCTCGTGAAGAACTGCGTAAGGAAAAAGAACGGGCTTATAAAGAACGACTGAAACAGAAGGAAAGAGAACGGAAAGAGAAAGAACGGGCTTATAAACAGAAGTTGAAAGAACGGGAAAAAGCCCGTAAGGCGGAGTTGAAGGCTCGTGAAGAGGCTCGTAAAAACAGGGAGAAGACAAAAGAATGATTGTGATAGATAGAAACGGACAAAAGGAATGTCCGGATGCTTTGGCGGCAACGATTGGTTTTTTCGATGGTGTACATTTGGGACATCGTTTCCTGATAGACCAGTTGAAGAAAGTGGCAGCTGAGAGAGGCTTGCCTTCGGCCGTGATTACGTTTCGGATACATCCTCGGGCTGTCTTGCATGCCGATTATCAACCGAAGCTGTTGAATACTTGGGAGGAAAAGTTGGCTCAATTGGCTACGACCGGGGTGGATTATTGTCTGGTTCTCGATTTTACGTTGGAGTTATCCCGTTTTTCAGCAGCCGAATTTATTACTAAAATACTGGCTGAAGCTTTTCGGGTAAAGGCTTTACTGATAGGTTATGATCATCGTTTCGGGCATGATCGGGCTGAAGGATTTGATCAGTATGTCGTATATGGGAAGGCTTTGGGAATGGAAGTAATCCAGGCTTTGCCCTACGATAACGGACAGACGAAAGTAAGTTCTTCTGAAATTCGTCGGCTCTTAGCCGAGGGCGAGGTGAAACAGGCGGCAGTTCTGTTATCATATCCTTATTCTCTGAAGGGAAAGATTGTAAAAGGACACCAGGTAGGACGTACAATCGGTTTCCCGACAGCCAATCTTTCGGTAGAAGATTCTCGTAAGATCCTACCCGGAAATGGTGTATATGCAGTCTGGGCTGTTCTTTCCGGTAAACGTTATAAAGGTATGCTTTCTATAGGAAACAGACCGACACTGGATGATGGGAATAGTCAGTCCATAGAAGTGTATTTATTGGATTTCTCCGGTGATTTGTATGGTAAAGAGATTGAAGTCTCATTTGTGTCTAAGATTCGTGATAACCGGAAATTCCCTTCCTTATTGGCCTTGAAGTCTCAGTTGGAACAAGATCGTCAGACCGTGTCTGAGTGTCTGATTTGAATATTGGCAGGTTCTTTACTGAATCTAACGGGAATTAAAAATAAAACCAACGAGAATCAGAATCAATCCTCGTTGGTTTTGAATCATGCTTTCGGAAATATTCCCGATATTCTTATTTGACTTCTTCTATAGTTCCTTTTCCGATGACACGTTGTTGTACAGCGGTCGGACCTTTATAACGGATGTTTCCTTTACCGACCAAGGTAGCATTCAGATTACCTGTCGGATGGATTTCTGCCAAACCACTGCCTGCCATTTTACATTTTACATCCGGGATTGCAACACCATAAGCATGAATGTCACCACTGCTTAATACCGTATAATTTCCCTGATTGGCAGATCCGGCTTTCAGACGGATGGAACCCGAACCGCCCATATTACAGTTCAGTTTGTCGACCTTCATATTTTCAACGACCATATTGGCACTGCCCGAAACGTCTAAATTCAAGACACCTACTTCAATTGGCTGTTTAAACTGAACCAAACAATTCTCGTTTGCTTTTACTTCCAGTTCATCGCCAGACAGCTTACTATTTACCATGAAATTGGCATTACCAGCCGCTTTTACTTTCTTCAGCCATTTTGAATTCGTCTTTACGACAAACTTAGTCAGTTTAATAACCTTTACTTTCTTATCGAAGCTTAAAGTCAAGATACGGTCGTGAATATCGACATTCAAATATTGATGAAGGTTTTCATCTAATGTTACTTCCAAACTACCGGGATCGTCTGACTGAACATAATTAAAGTCCATGATACCGTCAATCCGCACTTCGTTGAAATCATCAATCTTAATGGTCTTGGTACTCAATGTACCGTTGCCGTTTACATTGTCGGCTGCTTTAGCATTCAAAAACAGACCGAATAAGAATGCCAGCAATAAGAATCCTTTTGTTTTCATTTTTCCTCCATTTACAGTTGTACATCAACTCTATTTACACAAACCTGTACAAATGTAGGAAAAATTTAGTTGATATGATTCACATCACCACCACTTGAAGCAGATATATCTGTTTTGGGATCACCTTTGTAACTGATGTCTGCTCCGGAAGAAGCATCAGCTTGTAAGGTTCTAGTGGCATATACGGTGATATCTGCACCAGATGAGGCATCGCAAGACACATCTTCAGCCTTCAGATTCTTTGCATTCAAATCTGATCCAGATGAAGCCGACAGATCAGCCTGACGGGTGGTGCCTGCCAAAGTAGCGTCTGCTCCACCAGAAATGCTTACAGATACTTTTTCGCATGCCAGTTGTGTGGCATCCAGATCTGCACCACCACTGATATTAAAGCTTGCTTTTGAGGCACGTACGGATTCTTCCATTTTTACATCCGCTCCACCGGATACATTGACTTCAATTGATTCCGTTTCCAAAGCTGATTTCAGAAAGAAATCTGCACCTCCACTTACTGATAATTCATTCAGGTCTTTAGACGAAGTCTCTATCAATAGCTTGCTGGGAGAAATAGATGTTCCTTCTTTTGTCCGTATTTTGAGTTCATTATTCTCTACCTGAAAAGTCAATACGGGTAAGATGTTTTCATCGGTTGTTACTTTCAGGATTGTTTTATTCCCTTGCTGATAATATACTTGAGGGAAACAGGATGAGTTTCCGCCGGAAGTGATGAATGAAAACAACGATTTGAAAGAATTTCCCGACTGATTGATATTACCTATCTGAATTGCCGTATAATCGTCAATTTGGATATCCTTTGTTATCAGATTTTCATTTCCTTCGATGTTTTCTGCGTGTAGCGGAGTTACGAAACCTCCCATTGTCATTGCTATCAGAGCAATCCATGTAACCATACCTTTTGTTTTCATATCTGTTTATTTTATTTGTTTATCTATAAGACGCAACTCAAAATAGTTTGGTTGCAGAAAAAAGGACGAAAATGAAAAATATTTTCACCTTCGTCCTTTTCTTCATGAAAAATAATTATGGAGTTTTATTCATTCACCCAATAATTATACACCTTCAATTGGCGGATCTGGCTGTTGAATTGTCCGGCTTTCTGCAGTGGGAAAACCAAGGTACGGACGTAATTCATCTTGTCTTTGCCTTCATTGAACCAACGTTTCTGGATCGTCAGATCGTCTTTCAGTTGGTCGTTGACATATAATGCTGTATGTTTATTGTCTCCCGAAATAGTTAGCTTTACTTTTTGTCCTACCGGAAGATAATAATTAAAGGTATTCAGATAGCCATCGCGTGCAAATCCTAAACGTCCGGTAATCGGATCAGCCAGATAAACTACGGCATCGGCTGAACGGAACAAGACGGTTCCCGGTTCTTCTTTCGCTCCTTCAATTTCGAAAGAGACAGAATAAGGATAACCGATTTCTTTTAATTCGGTCGTTTGTCCGGATTCGATTTGAGGTAATTCCATCACACAAGCAGGTTCCTTTCCTACCCGACCGGCCACGTTGACGCCTGGAGCTTCACTGAGAAGTAAGCGATCTACGTTAAATTCCTGATAAGGCAGAGCTGTACTTTTACCAGTCCACATCTTGACAGCCAATGTTTGCATCGCCGGATAAGCGCGGTCATGAATATCTTTGGTAGATATTCCGTTTCCGTAGTGGTCGTTCCATACGGCAAACATACCACCGGATATTTGTGGATGATGCTCTTCAAAGACCGCCTTTCCTATTTGAACCGGAGTCCATTCTTTATATAATCTTTCTGTATTCAGATAATCATAATAATAACCGGCTGCCGGAACAATGTATAATAAACCGTCAGGAATACTGATCAATTGATAACCTTGTTTCATCATCTCGGCCGGATCTGCATATCCGTTATACCAGGCAGACATCAGAACATTTTCTGATTTGACAGGCGTATCGCCTTTGGCATGTGTCAAAGCGCCCCAGACGCAGGCTTGTTTTCCGAAACTTTCTACATAACGGATATAATGATCGGTAAAGGCACGGAACTTCTCTACGACGTCTTTCTTCTTATTGGAATATTCATCTGTACCGATATGTACACGTGGTCCTCGGAACACCGGATTTTCTCCTTCCAGATATTCCTTAAACAGGGCATCCACAAATTCGTATGTCTTTGGGTTGAATAAATCCAAATGGTCCATACCATATTCCTGACTTCCTATTTCTGGACAATACTGAGTAAGTGCCAATGAGTGAGCCGGAACATCTATTTCCGGAATAATTTCTACACCTAGACTGTCGGCCAATAACTGCAGTTCGATAAATTCTTTCTTGGTATAGTGTCCGTCGGGAGCAGCTAATCCCGGAAAAGTTTCTGATTCCAGGCGGAATGCCGCATAGGTTTTCATCCAGTCGTGTTCGAAGAACTGCTTGAAGGCATTATCATTCAAATGGATCTGGAACGTATTCATTTTATAATACGACATGATCTTGACATAATCCCGCAGGAAAGACATTGGGATAAACTTTCGTCCGCAGTCCAACATAAAACCTCGAATTGCATAATCCGGGAAATCTCGGATCTCTCCTTTAGGCAATGCCTGCTGTTCGTCTTGTTCTGCCAGCTGAAGTAAGGTACGAGTTGCCCAGAAAAGACCTTTGGTAGTAGGTGCAGTCAATATCACCCGGTCTTTAATCTGAATGGCATATCCTTCATCTCCCAGTTTCTTGTCGGCCTTAAGCTGTAAGACAAAGTCTCCGGCTTTTCCTTTACCGGCAACAACTGGAATCTGTTTCCCAAATAAAGTCTGATAATCGGCAGCCAGTTGTTCAGCTACCTGACGGCTTCCATTCTCTTTTTCCGAATAAGTGATACGAGTCGTATTCCCAGGGATGAAATCACCGTTTGCCCCTTTCCATTCTTTCAATTCAGGAATCACAAACGGCTTTTTATTGGCTTCTGCCCGAGTAACAGAAAAAGGCATTAAACAAATTAACACCCATAGGAAAAGATACATTTGTTTTGTCATGATAAAATATGAATTTAATAGTTACGTGAATCATTATAAAGCGAAAGTAGGAATTTTTTGATAGCGTTCCAATAAGTTTCAGGTAAATTCGTATTTTTGCTAGACTTAAATCTTAGTTATTGTTGAATATAAAATGAAAAACAAATGAAATTAGCAGGAAGATATTTATTATGGTGTGTCGTTTGTCTATGTCTGTTGTCTTGTTCTACGCAGAAAGAAGAGGAAGAGATCCGTTTTGCTATTGTTTCGGATTTGCATGCTCCTGATTTGCCTGATGGAAAGGAACGTATGCAAGCGGTCGTAGAGGCAGCCAATAAGGAAGATGTAGACTTTTTGATTCAGTTAGGCGACTTTATTCGTTTGGATAGTGTCAGTATGCCTTTAAGAGAAGTTTGGAATGGATTTAAAGGAGAGACGTTTCATGTGTTAGGAAATCATGATTTGGATAAATATTCGAAGGAAGAATTTGTTGCGGGGTTTAATATGCCGGGACGATATTATTCCTTTGATAAAGGAGATTTCCATTTCATTGTACTGGATGGGAATAACTTGTTTGACGGAGAAAAATATATCCCTTATAATAAAGCGAATTATTATGTGGATATGAAAATGAGGGAATTTATGGATCCGGAACAAATGGAATGGTTGAAGAAGGATTTGGCTGCGACCAACAAACGGTGTATTCTTTTTTCTCATCAGAGCATTGATCGGGCGATGGGGAATGGATATGATGTAAGAGATGTCTTGGAAGCTGAAAATAAAAGAGCTGGTTTTAAGAAAGTTGTTGCCGCATTTAGCGGGCATAATCATAGTAATTATGTAGATGAGATCAACGGAATTACTTATGTTCAGATCAATAGTGCCTCTTATGTTTGGGTGGGAGATGAAACTCAAACCGAGAAACGTTATCCGGAAGAGATTAATCAGAAATATTCGTTGCTGAAGTATTCGGTTACTTTTGATAAGCCTTTATACGGAATTGTTTCCTTGAGTCAGAAGGGAATGTCTATGAAGGGAACGGAAGGAAACTTCTTGCCTCCTACTCCCGAGGAAATAGGTTTGCCGAAGAAGTTGGGCAGTTTCCCATTGGTTTCATCTATTCAAGATTTCAGTATTCAATTTGATCCAGAGAAATGAGACATAAAGAGTTTTTTCTAAGTATTCTGATGCTCGTCAGTGTTGGAATAACACAGATTCAGGCCATCAGTTCTGTTTTTCAGATTCTTCCTAAACCTCAGCATATAGAGGAATTGAAAGGAAAAGGAATTTCCGGTACAGATTTACAGTTTATTGTTAATCAGTCGTCCGGGGAAATGCCGGTTTTGGGTCCTATCTTGAACACTTTGCCCCAGGCAGAGATGCAGGGAAAAGGAGTTTATCTGACGATTACGGATAAGGATGTCCCGGAATCGGAAGAAGGTTATGTCTTGTCGGTAAATGAAAAAGGAGTTGTTATTGCTGCTCGGAGTGAGGCTGGATTGTTTTATGGCTGTCAGACGCTGGAGCAAGTCTTGGAAGACAGCCGTGATTATAACTGTCCTATTCCGGCGATGAAGATAACAGACTTCCCTTCGATTGCTTATCGGGCCGTTCATTTGGATACTAAACATCATCTGGACCGTATGGAATATTATTATGCCATGATGGACAAGCTGGCCCGATATAAGATCAATGCGGTTATTTGGGAACTGGAAGATAAGCTGCGATATACGAGACGTCCGGAAATAGCTTCTCCCAATGCCATCAGTAAACAGGAGATGCAGGCTTTATGTCGTTATGCCAAAGAAAGAAATATCGATGTATCTCCGTTGGTACAAGGATTGGGACATGCCAGTTTTATCCTGAAACATCATTGGGAATTGAGAGAAAATCCGAAAAGCGATTGGGAACTGTGTCCTTCCAATCCGGAAACCTACGATTTGCTGTATGATTTGTATGCAGATGCTTTGGAAGCGATGCCTTATGGTAAGTATTTGCATATCGGCGGGGATGAGATTACTGCAATCGGGATAGACAAACGTTGTAAGGATACCGGGAAAACGGCTTTTGAGTTGCAAATGTATTGGTTGCAGAATGTATGTAATTATGCGAAGGAGAAAGGGCGTGTTCCAATATTCTGGGATGATATGCCATTGAAATATGCAGGCCTTTGGACTACGATTTTAAGTGATATGTCGGGTGAAGAACTGGATAAGGCCTGGAATACCAAAAAGTTGGATCAAGCGATCGAACTGTTCCCGAAAGATTGTATCTATATGCGTTGGAACTATGGAGACGCGACGAAGCCGGCACATATGAAGTTGCTGAACTGGTATAAGGAAAAAGGCTTGCAAGTAATGGCTGCTACTGCGGCTTCTTCGGGAGATTCTCCGTTTTTACCTCGTAATAATACGAAAGCCGGATTTATTCAAGGATTTAGTCGGTTGGTAGTTGAGAACCATTTGGCTGGAATCCTGGCAACAGCTTGGGATGATGGTTCTCCACATTTGGAAACAGTCTGGCGAGGATACATCGCACAAGGAGAATTTGGCTGGAATCCTACAGGAAGGACTATCGATGAATTTATGGAAGCGCACGGTCAACGGGAGTTTGGCTTTAAGGCAGGTGAAAACAGGATGGACTTCTTGAAGGAACTGGAAGAGGCTTTCTTCTTTTTTGATGGGGCGTTAGTAGAAAGCGGACGCAGAAATCCGGCTTGGGGAACAACAACTTTTACTCTCATCGATTTACCGGACCAAGAGAAACCGGGTGAGTGGGCGGGAAAGTATAAAGAAAAGATTATCCAGGCAGAAAAGGAATCTCTTCGTTTTGAAAAGATCCGGAAACAATTGACGGATGCCCGAAAGATGGCTCGCAGGAACCGCTATACATTAGAAGTTTATGAGCAGAATAATTATTTACAGAATTATCCGGTTCGCCTGATCTTGGCTTTGCGGGATTATGATTTGGCAACTCATGAACAGCAGCGCGAAGAGGCCCAGATGAAACTGGCGGAAGTTTGTTCCTCTTTTTCGTCTATGCGAACTCGTCTGGAAGAGGTTTATTCCAAGACACGATTTATGGAGCAACCTTCCGGTTATATAGAAGACATGAACCATCATAATCATTTATCGGCTAAGTCTCAGAATAGCGATTGGCTCTTTTTGTATGAATTACCTATGGTGGAAAAAGTACAAAAATGGCTTAATTCAAAGACAATAAAATGAGCAATGGAAGATAATCCTTCAGGTCTGTCCGTAATTGTTTTAGGGCTTGTTGAATACGATAGTCTACTGTTTTGGTGGAAACATGCAGCTGATCGGCAATTTCCTTATAGCTCATCTGTTGGAAGCGGTGCATGACGAATGCCTCCCGGTAACTGGGAGGCAACGCTTCTATGGCCTGTTTCATCACTTTCTGCAGTTCTTCCAGCTGATAATAATCGGTATCATGCAGCAGGTATTGCATTTGTTCGTAGAAAATAGTTTCAGCATTTGTCTGAACCTTTTGGTGTTCAATCTGATTCAGTGCTTTATGATAAACTGTTCGTAACAGGTATTGCCCCAGTGACTTGTTGATACAAATCTCTTCCCGGCTCTTCCATAACCAGAACAGGGTATCTTGCACAATTTCTTCGGCATCTTCCAGTGAGACAAAACGTGAACAATAGGCACATAGCATGGGGTAATATTTCTTGAACAGAAAAGAATAAGCCTTTCTGTCTCCGTGTTGCAGATCACGGATGATGTCTTCTTCGCAACTCCATTCCATATTTCCCCAAGTCTTATGCCCGCTTAAGAACAATTTTCACAAAGATACGTATCCGAAAGGAAAAATCAAATTCCCGATTTATTTTTTGATTTTCTGATTTTTATGAATGGTTTGCCTGAAGAAGGATTGAATAACAGAGAAAAGTTACTGCCCAGCTTTTCCCTAATACATTGAGAAACTCTTGTTTAGTCGGTGGATTTTCGTGTTTTTTCTATTACAATTTAATTAATTCACCAATATGAATCAATTAATTCACTATTGTGATGTAATTAAATCATATTGGTGAATTGATTGCATCACAATGGTGAATTAAATAATATATTATGTGTTTTACGAGAATGATAAAGCTGGTCTATACGAATATATTATCCGTTTTGCAGAACATCTTCCTTTTCAGGAGCAGATGGTTCCGGAGTTGTATCCGGGGCAAACGGATTGAAATAATAAATTCCGTATGTATCCAGTAATTCCAGGAAATAAGGGAGTTTTTGCATGAACAAACTATAATCTTTCTTCTTCTCGATGGTCCAACCGGCTTCGGCCGTTGCAATCAAACGGGGAAAGGTCATGAAATCAAGTCGTTTGTTATCCGCTACGCGTTCTGTCCACAACGAGAATTGCAAACCTAGAATCTGATCTTCATAGCCCAGCATCAGGTTGGATACTTGCGAGGGAAACCGGTAAACGTCTTCTATCGGGTTATATCCGTTCCAGAAACGTCCGACTTTATGACTTCCGTATTGAACGAAATCCCCATAGAAAGGCCGACGTGGCGTCATGATTACCCGATAGCCGTTTTCCAAAGCCTTTACCAATTGATGCTTACGGTCGTGACGCCACCACATGACAATTAATTTATCGGGAGAAACTCCCGCGTCGATGGCTTCGTCCCAGGCAATGATCGTCTTCCCTTTTGAAGCAACGATATCGGCAATACGGCGGATAAAGTAATGTTCCAAACCGGTTTCGTTGCCTAACTGTTTATCTTGGATGAATTGCTGTATTTCCGGATCCGTGAACCAACTTTGGTTGCCGTAATGAACTTCATCTCCTCCTATATGGATGTAAGGAGAAGGAAACAAGGCAAAGAGTTCATCGAAGATCTGACTGATAAAGGTGTACGTCTCTTCCTTACAAGGATGGAACGTAAAGTGTGCCCAACGACCTTCTCCTCCACCCGATACTTCGGGATAAGCCCGGCAAACAGCAGTCGCATGACCCGGCATATCAAATTCCGGTACAACCATGATCTGACGTTCTGCTGCGTAAGCTACAATCTCTTTGATATCTTCCTGTGTATAAAAAGCCGCCGGAGCCTTGGGATCATGCCAGTTTCCGATAGCCCCTTCTTGTGTCAGTTTCGGGAAACGTTTGATTTCAATGCGCCAACCGGGTTCGTCCGTCAGGTGCCAGTGAAATACGTTCAGGTGCAGCGATGCCATCAGATCCAGATATTGCTTCACCTTCTCCTTTCCAAAGAAATGCCGGCTTTCATCTAGCATAAATCCACGCCAGGCATAACGCGGGTGATTCTGAATCCGGCAACATTGCAGGCTTCCTTTTCCGAAACGGAGCATCTGTAAAAGGGCTTCTTTGGCATGAAACAAACCGGAAACCGTTGGGGCTTCAAGTAATACCTTTTCTGCTGTTACCGTCAGCTGGTAGGCTTCTTCGGATAATCCATTCTTTTTATCCAAAACGAATTGGATAGTTCCTCCTTCCGTTGCTGATAATGGAAGATGCTGTAATTCGGCTTTCAGACTTTCGGCTAACTGAATGGCTTCATTTCCTGTTCCTGAAACATTTGCCAACCGGCCAATATTACAATTCCCTTTATCTTGTGAATAAGACGAAGGAGTTGGAAACAATACTCGTTGCCCATAAAAAGGAACAAGCGTAAAGAAACATAATAAGCAAGACAATAAATACTTCTTCATTTTAACTATGTTTTTAGGTATGTGACTGTATTAACAACTGTGGTTAAACTTACTTCTCTAACCAGACAATCATACCACTTCTGCCCAGAATTTCACAATTGTTCAGGTTGGATAGCTTTCCTCCCCATTGAAGATTTCTGACTTCCGGTAAAGTGAACTTGGTTGGTTTGAATCCAAGTGCCTTTTCGTCAATCTGAATTTTGGCTGTTTGAGGCAGATCTGTCCAATTAGCGATAACGACCAGCGCTTTGTCTCCATTGACAAATACTGTGGCTGGTAAATCTTTATTGTCTGTTTTAACAGGGCATTGTTCATCCCAGTATCCGTGGATGGAAGCATTCTTCATGTCAAACTGATCAAATAGATTCCAAAGTGGAACCGGATTTCCACTCCATGGTAAACGGGGTAACATACCATAGACTAATCCTCTGAACTGATTCCGGGCATCTAATGTCTCACTAAGCAAGCCAAAAGGAATACCCGACATTTCTACCAGCCAGAAATCTGCCGTATTGTTTGCCGGGAAACCTTCACCAATCCAAGTCCGATCTACGTAAGGAAGTAATTCTGTGTATAGATGGAGAGAGTTGGCAAAGCCTGCCCATTTATTCATGTGATTCCAGGAGTGAATATCAATCAGTCGCTCTTTCCCGTCTGAATCAAGAATTCTGCGGGCACGTTGAATTGTTTTCCGATCCAAAGCACTATCGTCAATATAAACACCGTCAATACCTAAATTCTTAACCATCCAGTCTAATCCGGCCAAATAATAATTGTTCCAACGGGAATCAGGAGTCGTAATGACAGAAATGTCCATATCGCCAGCATATTTCCCTTCATTAAACGCATTATACCAGGCAGGAATAAAATGAGTGGTCAGGTTCTTATTTAACCATTCATTCGGTCCGTTCGGATGGATAAGCGTACGTGTATCTTTTCCCGGTCCGTCATGTATTACTTCACTTCCCAAGCTTCGTAAAGCCCATAACTCCGGAATCTTAACAGTCAGCTCTCGAGTTGTATAATATAAACGAACTCCCAAATTTTTCTGATGTGCTTTTTGAATAAAAGCTTTCAGATCAGATACAGCATCATCATGATACGGGTAATTGATAAATGGATAAATATCCTTTTTATGATGGACATTAATCAAATTGGCTCCGTTTTTGAGCGCTTCATCGATATAATTGGCACTTAAATCAGAATTGGAATGATAAAACCGGTTGGTCACCTGTTTTTTCCAATTAATGGGTTTGACAGGAGTTATCTGCATATCAAAGTTATAAGATAACTTCTCTCCTTTTTCCATCGAGCGTTCGCCACTATAAGCTACTAATTTGGTTGTTCCATGGGTGGTAGGATAGATATTAATTCCTCCCTTATTCTGATTACCCCATGATTCCGGAAGATTAAGTTTTCCAAGCGCATAGTAAATGTTGACAAGCGGACGAACGAAGTGATCATCCATGAATCGTAAATTCATTCCGGCATTGACATTTCCCATCCATATTTTATCCTGGTGTTTTTCTATGTCCCAATTCCAGGAAATTAAAGAATCCGGACGAAAACCTCCTTTATGTCCTAATCCCATCATATATTTAGAAGCATAGCTGGAATAAGGAACTTCCAGTCGGATATCCTTCACTGAAACATGTTGTTTAGCTTTTACTTGAATCGAAATATTGCTGATTCCATCAAATCCGAAATCGCCGTTACAACTAACTTGAAAACGGGAGTTGGACTGTTCGGAGCACCAGGTAATATTCGTTTGGTTTTGTTTCAGAATCCGAACTATTCCTCCTTTAAGAATCTCCTCTCCTTGATCTGTCTCAATAATGAATTTCATCTCTTCTGCCAATATTTCATTCGTAGCGTCCGATAGATTATTATTGGCATCATAGCAAGTAGTGATAGAAGATGGCAAACCTGCAGCGCTCAGATGGATCTTTCCACCAAGCCAGGTTAAGACTTTATTTTTTACCGTTACGGGCGTATAAGGAGCTGTTGGCTTATCGTCATTTCCGATCGTTGCATTCAGCCAGCGAAGTCGGGTTTTTCTCCACCCTTCATCATCTCCATGATTGGCAATGGCTTCTCCACTGACACGTAATTCGACGGAAACACAAGCCTTCTTCTCATCGTTTACATGAATCCATACATTTCCTTTGTAAACACCACTAGCATGAGTTGGAATATCCATACCGATCCAAAGAGGTTGCACATCACCTTTTTCTACCTGGACTGGAAATTGAATCGGTTTACCATATTTATCAATTCCATTCGTATTGAAACAAGTCAAGGCAGAAGCTTTAATTTTATCTCCACGTTCGTTCTTCAAATCAGAAAAAGAGACCGATATATGCTCCAGTTTATTATACGGAGCATACACTCCGATTTGCCAGGTATAAAATTCACCAGGCAGAGCCTTCCCTTTAAACAAGGAACGTTCTTGTTCTGTCCGTTCGATCCAGTGAAGAGGAATTTGATCTTTCAACCGGATATCATGTTCTCGATCTTCCGTAAAGCAAAAGAAACCGGCATCAGGCCGTTTCTGGATCAAAGCCTCTACCTGCTGGTCAGATGCCACCTTTCTCATGATGGACTGATCCTCCTGAACAATTCCCGTACGTTGCAAATCATTGAATGCATTTGTAACTTCTTCTTGTCCAACAACGTCTATACTCAATAATGCGGACAAAATCAAAAAGGTAAATTTCTTAGTATACATAAAAGTGCTTTTATAATTTATCGTGTTCTTTGCTCGAATTAACTGCTGTAAAAATAGGTGATAAAATTAGTTATTAGTTTTAAGCATGTCACATACTTGTAAAGGATTTTATGTAGGTGTTTCCCGCCCTTCACAACAATTTGTTGAATATTAGAATGATGAAAGGGCATGTGAACCCCCTTGTGGGATTTAATAAGTAGTTATTATTGAGTGTAAGTCTTTAAAATTGATAAGATAACTCCGATAGAATTTTGATATTAGATATTCTGATAGGTTTTAGTTAATACTGTTTTGTATACTAAATTGAGATTCAATGTTCAAGACGTGTATAACTTATGTGGAAGTTATAGATGTAATTTAAACTGTGTTAGTAAAGTAAATATTACCCTTCCCTTAACTAACACAGTCTAAATTATATCATTTTATTTTCGTGTACTTTCAATTATAGCCTTATTGATCGCTTGTACTTTATTTATATTCATTTTTTCTATTTTTCTATCATAAGTTACTAATCCATTGATTTCATGTTCTACATCTGTTGTTTGTGTATAAATTGCAGCACTAAGGCCGAAGTACTTAATCATTTGTTCTAGCCTTGTTAACATTAGAATATAAGTATCCGTCAGATGTTCTTTGTCCAGCATCATTTCATAAGCATCATTGTAAACAGGCCACATATGTCCTCGCATAAATAATCCTTTACCTCCAAATTCACCTAATGAAATGGCTCTATTTTCATTTGAATTGGGTATTATTTGTGGGGTGATATCTCCATAATGGTGTACATCAATAAAATCACCATTCCCAGGATCTCCGTAAGCTTTTCTATAATTTGGAGAATAGTTGTATCCAGACATACCGTTAACTAAGCGATTAGGATCATATTTTTTTATCCAATCTGTTATTTCTTTGACATTAAAGGCTCCCCAATTTTCATTAAAAGGGACCCACATTACAATTGAAGGAGAATTAATATGTTGATCAATCATTTCTTTTAACTCATTTTTAAATTGTTGGCGAATTATTATTGAGTCAGTTCCGTCTGGTTCCCATAAATTAGGCATATCTTGCCATACCATTAATCCTAAGCGGTCACAATGGTAATACCATCGTTGAGGTTCTACTTTAATATGTTTGCGTATCACATTAAAACCTGATCGTTTAGCTAGTTGTATGTCGTATTGTAATGCTTCATCTGTTGGTGCTGTAAAAATACCATCTGGCCAATATCCTTGATCCAATAAACCTAGGTGAAAGATAAATTCATCATTTAAAGTTGGGCGAATAACTCCATCAATATTTTTTAGCTTGATAGAACGCATGCCAAAGTATGAATCTATTTCATCTACAATTTCCCCTTTTTGGTTTTTTAGTTGGAGCTTTAAGCTATAAAGAAAAGGGTCATCTGGAGACCATTTATGAGGATTTGATATTGGTAAATTAAATGTAATATTTGATTTACTTAAGGTTCGTGCTATTTCTTTTTTCTGATCATAGGCTGTTGCTATGATTGTTAGATTCTTTTCTGTACAAGATGTTGTTATTTTTAAACAATTATCTTTGAGGTTTGGATTCAATTGAATATTTGAAATATGTTGCTTTTCAACAGGCTCGATCCAGACTGTTTGCCAAATACCCGAAGTGAATGTATAATCACCTCGTGGCCCATTTTTTCCTGAGGGTGCTCGACCGTCGTTTGGATCGTAAGCTCCTACAATTAGTGTATTTTCTTTTTGATTTAGATAATCAGTTATATCAAAGCTAAAAGCATTATAGCCTCCGATGTGGGTACCGACCTTCCTGCCATTAACAAATATAATGGAAATACGGTCTACAGCTCCGAAATTAAGAAGTATGTGTTTCCCTTTCCAAGCTTTGGGTATAGAAAATACTTTACGATACCATAAGCAAGAATCTCCACTGCGTGCAATACCTGATAATTCAGATTCAGGGGGAAACGGAACTTTAATTTTTTCTGTATTGTCAGGAAAACTTGGAGGGTAAATTGTACTATTGGGATGTATTACGGTGGAATCTACCATATAGTCCCATATGCCATTTAGATTCAACCATTCACTGCGAACAAGTTGAGGACGAGGATATTCTGAAAGTGGAATATCCACTTTTAGTGCTTCTTCAGTCCAAGGGGTTGGTAATGTAAAATCTATTATATGTTGAGCTTTTGCTGTTTTACTTTCTCCTATGGAGAAGAAACAGATGAAGAAAAAAATGATTATGTTTTTTATCATATAATAAATAATTAATCTTTACTTTCTCTGAAGACTTTTTTGAATCTCCTGGAAGTAAGTGTTAAAAATACTCTTAAGATTGAAAATTTTGACAAGAATGATTCTAAAATACTTATCCTAATATAAATTGATTCTTTTATTCCTTGAATGAGCATTTAAATAATTCTGGATAGTATATTTTAATGAGATCTTTTTGTGTGTTTGTTAATTGATCTATAAAAACAGGAGAATCTTGTTGTCTTGTTTGTTTTTGGTTTATATCGCCAAACAGAGTCCAATTACGTGTAGTTCCAGAAACAGGTTCTTGAACTTTGTTCTTGTACGATGTGAAGTCTATTACTTTCTCTTCCTGAGTATTTAGGTCTTTTAATAAAGCTAATCTAAAGCTTTTATTCATATACCATTTAATTTTTTTATTCGCATCAGAACCTCCAATACCAGATCCTATTTCTTGAAATTGATAGTTAAAACTATTATCCTTATATTCATTCCTCCAGATCAATCCGAATTCACCTTGGGTGATAAATTTTACATCAGGCCATCTTTGTCTGATTTGTTTTAGCCACTCAGTTAATCCCTTATAATCTATTTCTAAAGAGGCTTCCCAGCAATTTGTGACCCAAGCAAACCCATTTAGATTAAAGCCTTGATCATAATGGATTGCAGTTGTATGGAGCATTTCTTTTAATCCTATATCATATCCATAGGCTTGCAATGTTTCAATAGGGCCAACTCCCATTCTGCTATTAAAACCTTCTGCGAAACCTTCTCTTCTTGCTGCTAAGAAATCAGTAGTCCAGCCGTCTAAATTGACGCAGTCTATAAAGTCCTCTTTTCCTTGTGCTGGTTTACAAAAATGTTCTTTAGAAGGATAGAATGGATAACATACTGCTCCATCTCCGTCTTGGTTATCTATTGCATATTGACTCCAGATGTTTCCCTGACAGACATGGATATTTTCTTTATTGGCTAAGTATTCTTGATTTTTTGAAGATAAGAATCCTGCAACGATACTTTTAGGACGATATGAATTACCTACCATATTTTCTATAATTTTTAAGCCATCGTGGATATCCTTATTTACTTGCTCAGTTGAATTATATGCATTAGCAAAATACGCTCCTGGTATGAAGGTAATTTCATCCCCAAATTTTAGGTGATACCCTACTACAATTTTACGAATTGTTTGGTACTGTCTAGTTGTATCATTTAATGCTAACCAACTGAAAGCCCATGTTATTTTTGAACCCGGGAATCCTTTTTCTATAGCTTCTCTAAATTTAATGATCTTTTCTGGTGAATGTAAAGTTCTTTCATCAACACCTGCATTTTTATTTCTGCTAACTTCAATTTGATTGACTCGGATAATTGTATTAAAGGTAAGAAAACGATTCCCTTTCAGTGGAATGTTTTCTCCTTTAATAGCATAAGATGAAAATATATTAAATATGATCAAAATAAATGTGAATTTTAAATTTTTCATAATATCTATCTATTGTTTAAATAATTCCGGATAAAAATTTTTTATTAAATCCTGATCTTTAGAATTTAATTCATTTAACAATTGTGGTTTATCTTGTTTTCGTAAACCTTTTTGATTTATTATGTTCATTAAGCTCCAATCTTTTATAGGATGTTCTGGAGATGGATCTGCGGGTTCCTGAGCCGGTAAATCATAACGAGTAAAATCTATGACGTAAGTCGGAGAACCTTCTTTATGCCAGTCCCGCAATAAAGCTAAACGGAATTCTTTGTTCATGAACCATTTTATTTCTAAGTTATTGTAGGAATCTCCAAATCCTGAACCGCGTTCTTCGAATTTATAATTCCAATCATCGTTGGATTTGTATTCGGAGCGCCATAATTCTCCGAATTCGCCAAAAGTAACAAAATGAACATCTGGCCATCGTTTTTTGGTATCGGTTACCCATTTCTCCATGGCCTGACAGATAAACTCTTTTCCAAACTCATAATACATCTGGGCTTCCCAAATGTTGGTGACCCAACCGAAACCGTTTAATTCGACTCCTTTATCAAAATGAATGGATTGAGTATGCATGACTTCGTAGTGACCTAAATCCAGCCCCCATCCTTTATAAGTTTCAATGGGTCCGACACCTCTGCGGCTGTTATATCCTGTAATAGCATGGCCATTTTGTCCAGCTTGCCGTGCACAAATGAAATCCATTGTCCATCCGTCTAAGTTCACACAATCAATAAAATCATCTTTTCCTTGTGCTGGTTTGCAAAAGTGTTGTGTTGAAGGATAATAAGGATATGATGGAGAACCGTCTGCTCCACCTCCATCAATACTGTGCTGGCTCCATATAACAGCATGGGCAACATGTATATTCTCTTTTTCCGCTAGGTATTTCAAGTTATCGGCCGACAGAAAGCCCCCCATGATACATTTGGGGCGGTATCCATTTCCGACCATTTCTGAAATTTCATGAATCGCTTCAGACATTTCTTTATTGACCCTTTCTCGAGGTAAATACATAGCCGGGAAATATCCTGGAAAATAAGATATTTCATCTCCATATTTTTTTTGGCATTCTGCTGCAAAATCCCGTATTTCCTGGTAATTAGGTCGTTGATCTTCTAACGCATTCAGTGTAAAACCCCATGTCAATCTTCCATCCGGATTATTTTTGGCAAACGCCTCTCGTAAGGCCTTTACTTGTTCTAGTGAATGCCAATTTCCTTCATCACGGGGATGTAGCTTCACGTCTCGAGAAACTTCCCATGGTGAGGTACGAATCATAATACACAAAGTTACAAATCTACCACCTTTTAATTGAAGAGGCTGCCCCTGATTTTCAGTCGCTGATATTTTATGGATATACAGACTTGAACCTATTAGTAGCAAGCTCAGCAAACTGCGACAAAGATTATGTATTCTTTTCTTTTTCATATTTATATTTATATTTATGTTTATCGGTTATTGGTGCAATCAATTTTTATTCGATTTTGTATCGGAGAGATACGTAATGCACAATCGCCGGATATTTCCGGTTTTCCATCCAAACAACGAATGACATATTTAAATCCTTGAAAATCTGCCATGATATTTTGGCCTTCAATTTCTTTGAAAGGTAGTTCAGATGAGGCTGTATGCAGGTCTAAACTCCATCTGAAATCTTTGTCATTTGTGTCGCATGTTATTTCAAAATCTGATTCTGTAAAAGTCATTTTGAAAGAATGGTTTTCCTCATCTGTACAAGTTACTTCCAATGTTTTAATATCGGGTTCAGTTATTGTAGGAGAATTGAACTGAATCACTTTTTTTTCTCCGGATGAAATATGCTGAACAATTTGCATTCCAGCACGATCTTCAGGAGTACTCCACATATATCCGTCGACCATAGGTAACGTATAGAAGAAAAATTGGCTGCTTTCACCTGCCTTATCTACATACTGGGATTTAAAACGTTCATCAAATAAGTGAATATCTCTGAAACTGAAGTTCTGATTTTTCCAAAGTAAATTAGCACGGTAGTAGCGGCTATTGAACCAGACGGTTTTATTATTTTCATTCCTAATGTCATTTAATACGGTTACTGCAGTTGCTGGAGTTGTAGAGAATTTATCTTTAAACCATTTTCCGGTTTCAGCTAATGTCAATACTTGTATTTTCTGGGTTCTTTGAAGAGAGTCAATGATAGGAATTTGCATTTCAAGTCCATCTTTCATCGCATCCCAAGTAAAAGAATTTTCTTGTCCAGCTTGAGCGTAATTGAATGCCAAGCAGGGTTGGTCAACTATAGAGTTAAAGAAATAATGAACCCAAGCTTTATTTTTTCCAGCTTGCGTATATACCGGTTCTAACGAGATCACTCCTTGTCTGTCGTTTCCTAATCCATCATCATATTGATAGATCGGGTCACTTCCAAGCATACGAAAGACAGGTACTGAAATCTGCTGTTTTTGGCTTTGGGCTGGCATGTATCCATTTAATTTACTTGGATAGTACGCTTGATTCCAATATCCACCCCAAAGAGTGTAGCCATCGGTCCCGACTTGGTCTTTGCAGTTACAAGAAGCAATTATACCGTATTTTTCATACATATAATTAAGGGTGTGTGCATCAATGTACCATGAGCCCATAGACTTTGGATATTCCCCGAATATTTCCTTGAATTTTTCCATGTACACATCAACTAATTTCTCTCTTTCATCTTTTGTATATCCTGTACTGAATGCAATATTGGCGTGAGAGACCCATGAATGTTCACCTCTCCATTTCAATCCTGCATCTTCTACCTGCGGTTGTGTGATTTCGAACCAACCTCCTATTTCCGACTGTTGGTTTAATTGAGATTTTAACAGTTGTTGATATTCTGGTTTAATTAATGCATCATATTGTAATAGGAATGTTGCAGGTAGATTATATCTGTTAATGAGTTTTAATTGTTCTTTTACTGCTTGGTATAATAATGAGTCAGAATTTTCTATCCGATAGTCTGTTTGTCGAATAAAATTAATGATGTTGATTATTCGTGGAGCCTGAGTTTTTGAACTTTTGTCCTTTTTTGTTGATAAAAGACAACTGTTCAGACTAAAAATAAGCAATATCCCAATATATGAACTTAAACTTTTGAATGACATATATTTATAATTAATAAGTGTTTCTTTATTATGTTCCGGCTATTCATTTGATGTGAATAGCCGGAAAAAATGGTATTTTTTACCAACCAGGATTATTTGGAGCCAAATTAGGATTCAAATATAGTTCATCCAATGGTAAAGAATAGTAATAGTGTTTAGGGACTTCAAAATGTCTGTTTTCTGCCGGTTCTACGATCAAAAATCCATTTTCATCAGTAAGTCCCGGGTTCCCATCGTTTAGTACATTCAGATTCTCATATTCTGATCCTTTTAGCTTAATGCCCCTTATGGCATCTGTTAATTCTGTTTCTGCCGTTTTCCAACGTCTTAAATCATCTCGTCTGAACCCCTCAAAGGCTAATTCGATGGTTCGTTCTCTTCTGATTTCTGTTTGCATATCCAATCCATTATCTTTTACAAAAGCATTGGTCAATGGGGGCATTTCAACTCCTTTTCGAGAACGAATGACATTTATTGTTTTGTTTAGAATATCATCACTTACATAACCATCTTTCTCAAAAGTAGCTTCTGCTAGAATTAATAAGACTTCTGGATAGCGAATAATGTGATAATCAAAAACATCTTTATCAGATGGAATAGATGTTTCTGCCATGAACTTCCATAATTTATATCCTGTACGAGTTTCAGGGCGAATTGTAAATTGAGGAGGGCAAGTCTGTGCTCCGTCTTGGGGACTGAAATAGTCTGTTCCTGGCATCAAGAAAGTTTGTTTCATACGAGGATCTCTATCCTCATATTCACTTTTGATAGTAGCATATCCTTGGAAACCTGAGTTACTCTTTTCAATAGGGAGTCCTGTACTTTTGCATAAATACATATCTGCTAGTTTTTTTGTAGGTGTTCCTCGCCACCCCCAATAGACTGAATGAGCTGTACCATGTGTGCGGATATCTGTTTCATAGCGACTATCAAAGATTCCTTCTTTTGAGTTATCACCTGCATTAATAAAAAGATAACGATAGCTTTCATCTCCAGATCCTTCATATAGTGTATACTCACCACTTTCTATGACTTGATTTGCAGCATCAATAGCTTGTTGCAACAAATCTTGATAATCTGAACGATGTTGATGATATTTTGCCCATGTACCTGCAAATAATGCTACTCTAGCTTTTAATGCTAGTGCGGCTCCTTTTGTGATACGTCCATTTTCTTCAGAAGTAAGTTCACTTTGTAGAGGTAAAGAGGGGATTGCTGAATCCAATTCCGAAAGAATGAAATTTTCAACTTTCTCCTGCGATTCTCTAGTTCCGTATAATTCTGGAGAATCAACTTCTAGAACTTTTGTCAAAATAGGAATATCATTAAATTTTTTCATTAAACGCCAATGTGTATATGCTCTAAAGAAATGAGCTTCAGCTATATAACGTTCAATTTCAGAAGGGTCACCTTCATATACTTCTGCTTTTGAGAGAATCATATTACATTGACGTAAATCTTTAAATCGATCGCTCCAGTCTCCATCGCTATTAGGAGCTATTAGTGTACCGTTACTTGTAGTATTTTCTTGTAATTCGTATGCAATATCGCTATCCGTATCTTTTGTACCAAAAGTTTCGGTTCTTGAATAGAGCCAGTTCAATTCTTTTTCAAAATCATCAGGTGTTTTCCAAAATAATTCGTCTGGTAAATTGTCTTTAGGTAACAAATCAATATCTTGACAACTTGAAAAAGATAAGATGGAAGCTATAAAACTTCCTAATATGACTTTATATTTTTTCATGACTTTCGTTAATTAAATATTTAAAATACAACGTTTATACCAAATGAATAATTACGGGTAAACGGATATGATGTAATACTTCCACTATCTTCTTCCGGATCCCATCCGCTAGGTGTATTATGAACTTCAAACAAATCTTCTCCAGAGAAATATATGCGGACTTTTTGTAGACCCGCTTTTGCTGTTATATTTGTTGGAATAGTATAGCCTAGTTGTAGATTTTTTAGTCTGGCGTAGGCCACATTGAATTTTGTATTTGTAGATACATAATAATTGTAGTTTCTTTTATCCTTTAATGTTATTGCTGGATATTTGGCATCTGTTCTTTCTGCAGTCCAAGTTTTTCCATACCAGTATTCTGCAGATTGGTACCATGCTTCAGGCATCGGACATCTCGTTTCTCCTTCTAAAAACATAGTTCTACGACCAACGCCTTGAATAAAAGCACTAAAATCGAATCCTTTCCATGTCATTCCTAAATTGACACCAAAATTATAACGAGGATTCTTGTCTCCTAGATATTTTACATCTCCAGAACCTTCTTGTCCATCACCTAATACGGATAATTGTCCATCTCCATCTAGATCTTTGTATTTTGCATCCCCAACGCTTAAATCTCCTGGAATACCTCCATTTGGAAAACGTGCAATATATTCTTTTAGTTCTTCTTCATTTTGAATGATACCATCAAATTCATATCCAAAGAATGAATTTAAGGGATATCCTGTTGGAGTAGAATTAAGTCCTAAAGAAATTAAATTACTACCAACTCTGTCTACGACTTTATTTTGGGCATCACTGATATTGAACTTGATAGAATATCCAAAGTCTCTAATTTGATCTCGCCAGCCTAAAGAAACTTCCCATCCTCTTACACTCAAATGACCACTATTTGTACTAGGTGCTTCTGCTCCTAACATAGCGGGGTATGTTTTAGGTATCAGCATATTTTTATTTTCTTTCCAAAAATAATCAAATGCTCCATATAAACGGTTATTTAATGTAGCAAAATCTAAACCAACATTTGTGGTTTGAATAGTCTCCCATGTACGAGAAGTTGAAATGATATTTCCTGATGTTGCCATCATTCCTTTTACGCCTGAACCAAATGGATAATAATCACTGGACAAAGAAATCAATTGAATATAGTCATATAATCCAATTCCTGATTGATTACCCATTTCACCATAAGAAGCTCTAACCTTTAAATCTTCAAACCAGCCTAACTTCTTCATGAAATCTTCTTCTCCTAAACGCCAAGCTGCGTTAACTCCAGGAAACCAACCCCAGCGATGATCTGGGGCAAAACGAGAACTTCCATCTGCGCGAATTGTCCCTTCAATTACATATTTATTTGCAAATGTATAATTGATTCGTGAGAAAAATGAATTAATAGTCCATTGGTTTCCTTCACTCCATGCAGATTGATCCTGTGAACTACCTAATTGTAAAGACATATTTTCTTGCTGATCAAAATTAATACGTTTTGCAGTAAATTTATCGTAGTTCTCTGATTCGTGAGATGTTCCGACCATAATACTCAAATCGTGTTTGTCTGCAAAGTTTTTCTTATAGTCGGCATATAATGTGAAATTTTTAGATAAGGTTTTTTGGTATCGACGTTCAGCGCTGTTAGGTGTTCTTTTTTCTCTTACTTCGTTATTATCCCAATCGTAGTTAATAATTTTTTTATTTGTTACATTCTCATCTTGATCGTATTTGCGAATTACAGCTTGTCCAACTAATTGTAATCCCTCAAAAATGTTCCATTTTAACTGATTATTTACTGTAACATTTCCCGTCGTTTTGTTGACCATTCCTCCTTCTTCTAATACTTGAGCAGGATTATCAAATCCCTCAAAGGTATAGAATGTGCCTGATGGGTTATACATTGGTGTCCATGAGCGGGTTTTATAGATTAATTCCCAAATATTTTGACCTTCTGTTAAACCAGAAGAATAGTCTCTGTTACTTGCTTCATAAGCAAGGTTAAGGTCATATGTTAAATTTTTAAATATTTCAACGCTTGATTTAGCTCGTACAAAATAACGTTTATTGATATCTTCGCCATATTTAGGAATACCCTCTTCCCTTTGATGACCTAATGATAACATGTATGAATATCTTTCTCCTCCACCTGAGATATTTACATTATAGTTTTGCATATTACCATTGCCTATGAGCATTTCATTCCAGTCTTGGTCTTTGTAGAATTTAGGATAACCAGTCCAACGTCCCCATTCTGCATCTGTAAGTACTAAATCGCTATTTTGTCTGATTAGATCTAATTCATCCTTTGTATATTCAATAGGGAAAGATCCATCAGTAATTTCCAAAGCCATTTCTGCGTGTTGTAACAAATTCGCGGGCTTTCTTAATAAGGCTGGGGTTTTTATGGAATAATAAGCGTCAAAAGCCACAGTAGTTTTCTGATTCCGTTTACCACTTTTAGTCGTAATTAATATGACACCATCGGATGCACGAGCTCCATAAATTGCTGCAGTACCATCTTTTAATACGGAAATGTTTTCAATATCTGATGGATTTATCATATTAATATTTCCTTCTGCTCCATCAATTAAAACTAATGGAGTCCCTCCATTTATTGAAGATACATCTCTAACTTTCATTGTCATGTCAGATCCAGGAGCACCACCAGTACGAGTGATTGTTAAACCTGGCACTTCGCCTTGTAATGCAGAGGCTGCATTTTGTATAGGCCGTGATGCAAAAGTTTTTGAATCTGTTGTTGATACGGCACCTCCTAAATTCGCTTTTTTAACGGTTCCATATCCCACAACCACTAATTCATCCAGAGCCTCTGCATCTTCTTTTAATGCGATAGACAGTTTACTTTGGTTTCCTACTTTAATCTCTTGGTTAGCAAATCCAATATAAGAAACAACGAGTATAGCATCTTTGTCAGCTTCCAAAGAGAAGTTACCGTCCATATCGGTAATGGTTCCATTGGTAGTCCCTTTAATCATGATATTCGCTCCGATAACAGGCATACCTGTTGGGTCAACAACTGTTCCTGTTACTACTTTGGACTGTTGGATACCATCTATAGCTGTATTTTGAGCCAAGTCTTTTCGACTTAATACGATTTGCTTGTCTGCAATTCGGTAAACGACATCGGTCCCTTTGAAAAGATTCTGAAGGACAGACTCAATATTTTCGGCATCAACGTCAACCGATACACGGCGGTCTACGTTAATCAACTTATTATTATATAAGAAATAGAATTCTGACTTTGCTTCTATTTCATTTAACACGTCTTCAATGGTTGCATTATTCATTTCGATAGATATGCGTGCCGATTGAGAGTATGACGTTTCAGCGTTGGCTTGAAACAAAAATCCCGCTAATAGAACTGAAGTAATTCGCATACGCATGGGAATTTTAGGTAGTAAGTCAAATGATGGCTTAATACTTTTGATAGTTAATAATTTCTTCATAAATTCACGATGGAATAATTAGATTAAACATTTTGATTATTTCGGATGACTTTTGAAAGGTGAGATGTTCGATAAGTCATTTCTATGTGATGAAGGTGGGGAAATCTGTGAAGATTTTCCTACCTTTCTTTGTTTAAGGACCTTTTTTCTTCATGGCTACTTAATATTTAAGTTAACACTCTTTTGTCTATTCATTTTATAGACGAATACCTATTTGAGATACCCTATGAAGAAAAGTGATTTTTTTCAATAAATTTTCAATATATATTTCTATAGAATTAGGACCTATATGGATTTATTAGATAAAGAGTCTCTTTATCGTTTGCGGATGATCACTTTCTTTCGTGTAAAAGCCAAATCGCTCTGTTGTTGAGGTTCAATGATTTCGCACCGGATAGGAGCTGTTTTTTCCAGTAGAGAAAGAATTTCTGCCAGTGTCTCCGTTGTAAATGTGGCAGAATACGTATAATCAAAAATTTCTTTTCCCTGTAATTGAATATTTACATTAAAATGACGTGAGAGTTGTTTGGCTATTTCTTCCATCGGTGTACGACGGAACACGAGTTTACCGTCTTTCCATGCTGTTTCTACGAGTAAGTTGGCTTTCCGAACTTGCATTTGTTGGGTATGTCGGGAGTAAACAGCTTGTTCCCCAGGTATTAATTCTTGGCTGGCAGGCTGATTGGTTTGGTCTATTTGGATATGTCCTTCTGCCAATGTCGCTTTGATCTCAGGTTCTTCGGCGTAGGCTTGTACATTGAATTCCGTTCCATAGGCACTTACGGTAAAACCATCGGATGTTTGTACATCAAAACGATGATCTTTATCTGATTTTACTTTAAAGAAAGCTTCCCCAGAAAGTGTCACCTGGCGCTTGTCTTCAGTAAAATGTTCGGGATATGATAATGTGGATCCTGAATTCAACCAAACTTCAGAGCCATCTGATAGTGTAATCTTGGTTCTTACACCACTAGCCGTTGTAGCCTCTAATAATCTGATAGAACTAGACTTTAATACATTTGTCTGATAGTACAAGTAGGCTGAAAGACCTAGTAACGGAAGCAATAGTATGGCTGCAATATTGCGTATCCATATCAGTAGTTGATTTTTTTGCTTGCGGTGGTGCATACGTGCATGGAGTTGATGCCAGTTTTTTTCTACATCAATTCCTTTCTGCATGACAAGACGATCAACTAATTCTAATACGGGTTGTACATCATCATCTGCTTTATGTTCATATTTTTCTTCGAACTTCTTATCCATACATTGTACCTTATTTTATATATAGACGTATTTCATACCTCTTTACCCTAACCAATGAGGGTATAGAATTAATAATATAGGTAAGTAATCTTTTAACTCAATTCGTAAGAACTTGAGAGCTCGTGTCATATAGGCTTCGACTGTTTTTACGGAAATTTGTTTTTCTTCTGCGATTTCCACATACGTTTTGCCGTCAAAACGATTCATTCGGAATGTCGAAGCTATTTGCTCCGGCAGTTTATCAAGAGCTTGGTTTAATAATGATTCTAGTTCTTGAGTGGTATATAAATCCTCATATTCTTCTTCTGTATCTTCTTCTAATCTTTTTTCAATCCATCGCTTCTCAATTTCTTGCTTGCGAATTAAATCAAGACAGGCATTTCGCACACTGGTGATAAGAAAATTTCGGGCAGAAATCTGTATATCCAGATCTTTCCTGTTTTTCCAAATACGATAAAATGTTTCCTGAACAATGTCTTCGCACGTTTCCATCTCTTCCAGATACCGATGGGCAAATACACATAGAGGAGCAAAGAAGTCATAAAACAGAATACGAAAAGCTTCTTCATCGTCTTGAAGAGACACTTTCCGGAAAAGCATATCTGTTTTATCTATCTGTATTTTATTACCCATCTTCAGTTTTGTCAATATGATTTGTAACCAGTACTGGCACGACTTATTTCAATACTTGAACTTTCCCTTTCTTTCTACTTATCATATTACCCATTTTCAATCTAAAAATGACTGAAACCAATAGTAAATAGGGATAAATATCCTGTCAAGTCTTAAAAATTTTATCGCAAGATTTATAAAAATCATAAATCTGCCTTAGTTGTGCCAGAACTTTGTTCTATTGTTATAAATCTTGACAAATATATAAATTTTTTATAGAAAAAGCTATGCTTTCAATTTATGCTAAACTTTTTCCAAAAACACGCCGGCTTTTGATAAATTCCTGGCATATTTTGATCAAAAGTGAAGTGCACCCCCAAAAGTTGGAGATTAAATATAGCTCAA